>Ga0326728_10001158_pt1 | contig 95238 bp, 81 predicted proteins | sample MB3enrmetagenome_FD_207602 | JGI IMG/M metagenome (GOLD analysis project Ga0326728, IMG submission 207602) | Lab enriched peat soil microbial communities from McLean, Ithaca, NY, United States - MB31MN | ecosystem: Environmental > Terrestrial > Soil > Wetlands > Peat | place: USA: New York...
GGGCTCGGGCCGTGGGTCGTCGTTCCCCCCCCCCCGTTGTTTTCGTGGGTGGTTGGGCCGTGCGTTAGGGTTGTCGCTCCGCCGGTGGTTGGGCCGTGCGTTAGGGTTGTCGCTCCGCCGGTGGTTGGGCCGTGCGTTAGGGTTGTCGCTCCACCCGTGGTTGGGCCGTGTAATATCGCTCCGCCGGTGGTTGGGCCATGCGTCGTTACTCCGCCGGTGGTTGGGCCGTGTGTCGCCGTTGTTGCGGTGGTCGGGCCGTGTGTTGTCACTCCGCCGGTGGTTGGGCCGTGCGTCGCCGTTGTTGCGGTGGTTGGGCCGTGCGAGGCCCCGCCACCGGTTGGGCCGTGTGAGGCCCCGCCGGTGGTTGGGCCGTGTGAGGCCCCGCCTACCGCCGGGTGTACAGCAGCTCGCGGCGCCGGTTGTACGGTAGCTTTCGGCGCCGGCTTCGGCGCGGCAGCCTTCGGGGCGGGTTTGGGCGGCGGACTGGGCTTCTTCTCGGCGCCCCAAGCAAGCGCAGCAGACATCATCAGGACCAAGATTACCATCAACTTTATGAGAATCCTTTTGTTTGGCATGTTTAAGCTCCTCACGATCTCCTATTCGGCCAAGTCAATTCTTCTTTATGCCTTCACGATCGAAAACGGGGGAAAATCAGAAACTCCATGGAACCTTGTCGATCATATTGGGTTTTTATCTTTGAGGGTTCGGTGATCCGGTCTGGCCAGACACCTTTGCATGAACCGCAGCGGCCGTGGATACGTCTCGATGTGTTGGCGGCGGTCAGGTTGTAAACCCTTTCCGGCTCCGGGGGAACGGGGTTGCGGTTAAGCCCGAGATCTCTTTCATGGTGAGGCGCGCCCCCGACCAACAAAATCCGTAATTGCCAGTGGCACCTATCGGCCTCGGATAGCTGTGAAAGCACACATCCACCTTCGCCAGGTACCCGATTAGAGCGTGGGGCGTTTCTACCACAGCCATGGTACCAAGTCAATAGAAATTCAGGGTGGGTCAGGGTGGTAGAAGATAACTAAACGTCGCTGGCTCTCCGGCATGGCATTCGGTGCGTTGCTTTGACCCATTCATGGATGGTGTTGATTTATTCAACTCGAAACTTATTCGCCGCAAAACGCGGGAAGTGCATAGTTCTGGATGGTCCTTCGCCCGCAATTCGCCCATCATCGATGACCGGAGGGTGTTCGTGATTCCCAGAATAGCCGAAAGGCGGCGTGCCAAACACAAGGCCCACGCCTGCGACAATTATCTCTCTCCTGATGTGAATCGCAACACAATTCCTAAAGTTATGGTACGCATTTACCGATAATGGGAATGGCCGCGGTGAAGGCGTTGCCAAGACCGGTCAGATGGGTGGGGATTTGTGGAGAGTCTCATTTGCAATCTACCTTCACTGATCTCAGCAACGAGTTCCTCAAAGCGCTAGCGGCAGGGTGTTGTGGCGACGCAAATGGCTAAAGTGGGCCGGTGAGAAATCGAGGGAAAAGCGGCTGAGAGATCCTTGGACGCAGGGCCATGAGCAGTCGCAACAAGTGCAGCGGCAGGTCGCGCGATGGACGCGGAGCTTGAGAAGGAGTTAGGTGAGGCGCGCCACGAACAAACGGTTGTGTGCCCCGCCGCCGGAAATGATGAGACGCTGGATGGCGATTTTGCCCGGCACGAAGCGTTCGAGGGCGTCGGCAATGGTTCGGGCGGTCAATTCGATCTCGGCGCGGGGCAAGCCCTCTGGCCTCGCGCCATGCTGATCGTCGATGGCCGATGGCCGGTTGTCGATTTGCCCGATCGGCAATCGGTCATTGGTAATCGGTGATTTGCCCCATGCCTAAGTGACTTATGCAGCGAGGGGAAAATCGATGCATAGACGCTGGGCAGCTCGGCCACAAAGTCGTATTTCCCCCTTGTGGAGTTGCTGGCGTGGTGTTATACCTTAACATTGGCGAGTCTGGTAACGCGGTTGGCACGCGGATGCCACGAGGATCGAATGTCCATTATGGCGCGGGGGTGACATTTTACCCGAAATCGATCATGGCTTGTCAATCCAACATCTTTATTATGAGGGCTTTGACGTAGAATACGATCTGCAGGAATGATGGCGGAAAGCGATCGATTAGTAGTGGGCATTAGCGGGGAATAGCGGAATAACCACAGTTCGATGGGAGCGCACCCGGCAGGGAGGACAACGCTCGATGAAATTCCAACTTAAAAACAAACTCCGACCTCTGCTCGGTTTCGTGGCGCTGCTCATTGCCCTCGGCACCCTCACGGGTCAGACCTTTGCCCAACGGATGCCCGAGGCGGTCCATGGACCGTCGGTGGCGTCGCAAGCTCCTCTCACCGGGAAGCAGGGTGACTACGTTGGCTGGCAAACCTGTGCGGGCTGCCACAGCGCCGAAGCTCAAGCTTTTGCCAGGACTCCACACGCTCCGGGCGAGGCATCATCGACTTCTCCCACCAGCGTCACCGGATGCGAGACCTGCCACGGCCCTGGCAAAGCCCATGCGGAAGCGGAAGAGGAAGCGGCGGGTGACGCTGCCAAGGAAATGGCTGGCACCAAGCTGATCTTCTCGTTCCACGCCAGTCCCAAAGAGAACTCGGAACGCTGCCTCGCGTGTCACGTTACGGGCAAAAACCAGGAAGGGTTTGCGCACTCGCAGCACGCGGCGGCGGGCGTCTCCTGCGACCAATGCCATGCTCCCCACCTGGTGAAACAGGTCCAAGATCAAAGCAAGGGCAGCCTTCCTACCGCGCAGGCAGCTTTCTTTCAGGTTCCAGAACTTCCTGAAACGACGCGTTGGCTGCACAGCAGTTTGCTCAAGGCGCCCGAACCGAATTTGTGCTTTACCTGCCATGGCAACATCCAGGCGCAATTCGCCATGCCCGTGCACCATCGGGTGCCGGAAGGCCTGATGAAATGCACGGACTGTCACAACCCGCACGGCAGCATCAATCGCTCCAGCCTGAATGCCACCCAGTGGGAGACCTGCGTCAAGTGCCACGTGGAGAAACGCGGGCCTTACGTTTATGAGCACGCGGCGGTGCGTGTGGAAGGCTGCGTGGTCTGCCACAGCCCCCACGGCAATACCAATCACTTCATGCTGGTGCGGCGCGAGGGCCGGCAGCTTTGCGTGCAGTGTCACACCGGATTCCACACTCAGGCCGCAGTTCCGCACAGCCGTCTGGGCTTTCAGGCCAGTGGCGAGTGCACCCGCTGCCATGTGGCAATCCATGGCTCGGAGCTCGATCCCGATTTCTTGCGGTGAAGGGGAGATCATATGAGACTTGGGAAACGATTAACTATCTCCCTGGCAGTGCTGCTGCTCCTTGGCAGTAGCGTCTTGCTGGCACAGGAGAGCGCGGAAACTCCCATCACGCTGGGTGGGTTCGACACCCAAGGATCGGTGACGGTCGGTTACCGTTTCGACGACCTTAAGGGCTACCGCCCGATGTTCCAGGATCTCTCCGGCCTCGAAAAGGGATTTCGCCTGATGGACTTCAACCTGTTCGGCGAGGCTGCCAAGGGAGCGAACCTCTTCGCCGACAACTATTCCCTCTCGGTCAGCGGGCTGGGAGGCGAGCCCTTTGAAATGGGGCAGCTTTCCGTAAGCAAGAAGAAGCTTTATGACTTTCGGGTGAACTGGCGTCAGAGCTACTTCTATTCGAATCCCAATGACAATGCGGTGCTGCCGATTGCCGCGGTGGCGTCGGGGCTTTCCACCGGCCTCACCGACAATCACGCCTGGGGAACGGTACGCAAGTTCGGTAATGCGGACTTCACCCTGCATGCCACCAACAATCTGCGCTTCGATTTCGACTACTATCGCACCAGCGACAGCGGGCCCACCTTCACCACGGAGTCTTTGGACTTCTTCGATTCACCCTCTTACTGGGGAACCTTTGCGCGCGCCAATCCCTATTATCTGTACGCACCCATCAACGAGGACACCAATCGCTTCACCGGCGGAATTGACTACACGTACCACGCCTGGAATTTCCACTACAACCTGGGCTATCAAACGTTCACGGAAAACGTCACCTTGAATAATGTCACCTCACCCGAGCTGAGCATTGATCCCGCGTCGAGCTCGAAGAAGGAGCCGCTCGTCAGCCTTTCCCAGTCGGAGTACCGGCGGCTCACAACGCCCATCAGCGAGTTTTCGTTCACCGGGAAACCCCTTTCCAAGTTTGAGTGGCGCGGCGGTTACACCTACTATCGTTACCAGGGGCCGGCAACTTTCGACCAGACTTACAGTGGGACTGCTCCCAACAGCACTAGCGCGCTCGCACCTTACACGGTCAGCCAGACGGCTCGGGACACGGTGACGGAGCCGGACAACATCGTGTATCAGACTCTCACCTTCAAGCCCAAAGACTGGTGGGAGATGATTGCCGATTATCGCTACTCCCGCTTTAGCACGAATAGCGCGGGGAATTTTGGAAGCATATTGAGCATCGTCACCAATCCGACGTCTGCCACACCGACCACCAGCACGACGCCTTCTTCCGGGCCGGACGCCTTCGTCTGGCGGGATGGCCTGAGCGACTTTGATTTCAGCATGCTCTTTACGCCTACACCGTCTCTTACGCTGCGCCCGGGGGTTCGGCTGCTCAAGGCGGATGTGGAGACCGCTGAAAACGGGGTCGTCGACCCTGCCTTGTCGCTGCGGACCAAAACCGCCTGGCCGGAACTCAGCTTCGGCTATCGACCCACGAAGATCTTCAGCATCCGGGGTGACGTCCATTCCTTTGACAGCGGCTCGTCCTACACGGCCATCACCCCGCACACGGAAGTGGCCGGACACCTGATCACTCGCTTCCAGCCGTTCAAGAAAGTATCGTTGCAAGATGATCTGAATCTCACCAACGACAAGCTGATCGATTCCAGTTTCAAGGACAACGTCCACTCCAACACGGTGACATTGACGTATGCCCTCAACGACCAGTTTTCGATTTTTACCGGCTATACCTATGACAGCATGTTTGCCGAGGGGAACATTGTATATGCCCGCGGCACCGCGCCGCTCAAGGATTTCCTGCGCGATCAGGAGGCTGATCGCGTGATGCAGGCGGGGGTGGAGGCCAAGCCCAGCAAGTATTTCGGCTTGCAGCTTACCGGCAACTTCGATCGCTCCACGGGTGATGGGCAGATCAGCGGCGAGCCTCCCGCGTACGGTCCCCTTAAGTGGCCACTAGCTACCGGCACGGTTTACTTCAATTTCCCCAAGGCAGGACGCTTGTCCGTGGATCTCCAGCGCACCTACTACATCGAGCAGATTGTCACCGCCAATAACTTCCGGGCGGATCTCCTCACCCTCCGCTGGACGCGCGACTTTTAGGCGGCGCGTGTCGGCTGGCGGGCTCGGGCGGGGCTGTTGTAGCGCTGAACTTTAGTTCAGCATACCGTAGCGGCGGCTTTACGCCGCCATGGCGAGGTAAACTCGCCGCTACATCAGCATGTGCCGACCTCAAGGTTGGCGCTACATCCGCTCGTGCCGGGCTAATGGTCGGTGCTACTTAACGGTCCATCAGCAAAGTAAATCGGGCACCCACGGGCTGGCCGATGCGCTCACTTAGTCGGTGCGAGGGGTGGCGGTGGGTATTCCGGGAGCGTGGATTTATTCTTATCCTCGCGTTTTACTCCCAGCTCGTCAAACAGAATGGACGGACTCACCACGCTGTGGGGAATGTTCTGAGCCCGATTCGCGACGTACATGTCATCGCCGGCGGCAATCAAATCATTGCGCAGCGACCGGACGTCGAGGTCCTCGAAGACGGCGCCCCGAACGAGTTCCTCATGTCCATCCTTGGTCCAAACTTTGTAGAGCATGTGAGGATCGCGCAGGTCAGAGAGTGCCTCCACGTAGTATCCATACGGCTGCTCGCGCTGCTGGCAAAGATCGATGAGTTTCTTCTTCAACTCAGCGTGCGGAACGGTCTCGGACGCCGTGACGATGAGGTTGCCCAAGCTCGGTTCGGGAGGAGCGTTGGGCGCCCGAGCTCGTCCGTGCCCATTGGAGTTGGGAAAGTCGCGAATCGGTTGCCGGCCCAACAAGTAATTGACCAGCTTCCCGTTTTCGATCGCCAGCACCCGCGCGGCCTTTACCCCCTCATCATCGATTTCGTAGTGGCCGAGCAGGGGCTTGTTGTCGTACGAGGCCAGCGTGGGATCGTCCAAGACGGATAGAAAATCGGGAAGCACGCGATTCTTGTAGCTGGAGGCGAATGCGCCCCGCGTACGGGCAGGCTGCCCCAAGTTCGGTCTGCGACCGCGAATATTCTCGCCCACCAAATCCATGAACACGGTGGAAGCCGCGTGGTTGGAAAAAAGCACCGGGCCCCGGTACTCTTCATCGGCCAGCGGCGCCGCGCGCAGGTCCTTCAGGTTGCCGATCATTTCTGTGGCCCGTGCCAGGAGCTTTTCGCCTGTGGGGAGGCTGGCAACATCACTTGCGGCATATCCGGCGGACTGCTGCAACTGCATCCCATCGGACGCCTGCGTAGTTGCTTCCATGCGCACCTGATAGTTTGTCTCGCCCGTACGGATCATGCTGCCTTCGGAGTTGACGAAGTAACGGTTCACGGCTTGGAATTCGATGGCGGAGCTCATGGACTGGACTTCCGGATCCGTCTTGTAAAGCGCAGTCGCATCCTGAATAGTCTTGAGCCAAGGGGTGGCATCCGCGTCGAGCTTGGCCAGTGGCTCCAGGTGTTGCACGGGATCAGCGTGCGCGAAATCGTCCACGGGCTGGTCAATTTTCATCTGCTTGAGTTGTGCTTGCTTGGCCGCCAGAGACTCGGTGGCGGCCTTGTAAGCCCGGTCGGTGGCCAGCCAAAGGTGATGGCGCAGGGCGAGCTCATCGTCATCCAAGGGAGCAAGATCAGCCGTGCCCTCCCCCTGTCCGAAATAGCTGTCCTGTTTGTAGTCGCCAACCCGCACCACCACGCGCAGAAACCGAAACCGCACGCGCAGATCCGACTGCAGGGCGCCATAAGCCGCTTGCGCGACGCGTTCCTCCATGTCCATGATCCGATAGTCGATATAGTACGGCGCCGCCATCTGCTCCAGCTTGAGTTGTGACTTGGAGCGTTCGATTTCGATCTTCATCGCCCGCAGGACTGGATCCTCGGGCGTGGAGGCCGGGCTGCCTCCTAAGGGATCACCCGCCGCTGAAACCAGGATAGCAAGCGCCAGCATCAACGCCGATGTCAGTTTCGTCAGATGAGCGTTCATTGCGCGCCTCCCGTTTTCGCTGGGGACACGGCTTCGTTGCCCTCGAATCCAGGGGGCGGCAGGATGGGTGCCCGGTTCAGGGAGTGTTGGCGTTTCTGCACCTCAATTTCGCCGAACAGCATGGCGGGGGCGGCGGCGGAAACGGGGACACTTCCGGATTCTGCGCCACAGATGCCATTGAAGATTTCCGTCGTGTCACCCGTCAGCAGAATGCGGTTCAGTGCCGCCAGCGGTGTGCCCACAATATCCACACCCCGCACCAGCTCATCCGGGCGGCCATCAGGATAGACTCGCCACACCATGACGGGCAAGACCTGGAACACCTGCGGCGTGGCCCTTTGGGTTAGAGTAAACCCGCCTTGGATGTCCTCGAAATACAGGCCGTAAGGTTTGCCTTGTTTCTTGATCTCGTCGATCAGCTTCTGGCGAAGCTCGCCGTCCTTTACCGTACGAGTCGAGGTTACGATCAGGTTCCCTTGCCGGCCGGTGGGCATTGACCCGGCCTGCGCCCGCCCGTGCCCATTCGACACGCTAAACCCCTTGATGGGCAGGCGCGACATCAGGAAATCCTTCAGAACGCCGTTGGTGATGACGTTCACCGCCGTGGCCGGCATGCCCTCGTCGTCATACGTGTACCAGCCTCCGAGCTCGATGTTGTTCATGGTACGCCGGGTCGGGTCGTCGACCACGCTTAGGAAATCCGGCAGAATTTGCGTGTTCACCTTCTTGGTGAAGGTCTGTCCTTCTTCCTCTCCACGCTGCCGGTGGCCTTCCAATCGGTGCCCCAGCACCTCGTGGAAGAACACGGCGGCGGCTCGGCCGGAGAGCAGCGCGGGTCCATCATAGGGCTCCGCGAGCGGCGCCTCGCGTAAGGCCTTCAGGTCCGTGGCGATCTTGTCCACTCGATCGGCTATTTCCGCCGCCCCCGGCAGGTGCCCCACGGTCTCCGCCTGAAAGGTTTCGATCCGAAACAGCTCCATCCCGTCATCCGCCTGGGTTTCCCCCTGGATCACGAGTCGCGCCAGAGTCGACGGAACCACTTCCCGGCTGCCTTCACTGGAAACAAAGTGCCGCCGGAAATCCTCCACCATCGCCACAACTCCGGAATTGTAAATGTAAGGGTACTTGCTAAAGGGTGCCGAGTATTTGCGCACCATCTGTTCCAACACCGGTTGGCCGGGAAAGGGAGGCAGCTCCGTGTAATCCGAATGGACCTGCGGCGACTCCGTGGAAAAGTCCGGCGACGTATCTTCTTCCTTCGCGTTGACCTCGGTCGAGGTCTTCACGTTTAGATAAGCTCTCGACGCCTTGCGGTATTCATCGTAAGTCAACTGCCATAGCGCGTGGGCAACGGCATCGGCGTCATTCTCGAGCGGAAGTTCCCCGGAGCTTATGGCCGAAGGACGATTCTTTTCATGACTGTTGTCCAGGGCAGGACTTCCAACGCGTATGATGACGTCGGCGCTCCGTGTGTGCGAGTGGATGGAATTGACCAGACTGCCCTGGCTGCCAACGGCCTCCGCCACGTTCTGGTCATGCACGGAATAACTCATGAAGTACGCCGGGGGATCGAGTTTTCCCAGTTGGTCATGCGCCCGCTGGAGTTCTCGTTCCATCGTGGAGAGGAGGGCGTCCTCGGTTTTCTTCGTTTGCTTGGGCGCAGAGCTGCCGGCGTCAGGCGCGAAATAAACTGCCAGCAAGAATCCTAAGGCAGCAGCGCGAAACAAGGGTTTCATCCCGGACACTCCATTCTCCGAATTCCAGCGCGCAGGCACGCAAAATCTTGCCGGGTGTGTCGAGGCTCGCCACTGCTTCGGCAAGCTTCCAGTGAACTTTGGCAAGATGGAAAGGATCATCCCTGCTAAGAATCTTGGCCGAAACATTAAATATACCCGCGCCCCTCCACGTACACAAGCGATCAGTCGAAGTAAAGTACCTGCAGCCCAAACAGGCCGTGCATTTTGCAGGAATCTCAGTCGGTTCGAACGGGAAGGAAGCAGAGTTATTGCTTGGCTGGGAGGCAGGGATTCGAACCCCGATACGCAGATCCAGAGTCTGCAGTCCTACCGTTAGACGACCTCCCAGTGGGACCTTCTGATAGAAGTAAACGGAGGACCGCGCGCCTGTCAAGGTTTCTTTTGCAACGTCCCGAAAGCATATTGCCCGGGCAGCGAGGCAGGAAACTCAGAACAATCGGAAGCTGACCTCTACCATGACTTTCACCGGCACCGGCGAGCCATTCTTCATTCCCGGTTTGAACTTCCACGTTCTTACGGTCTCGACAGCCTTTTCATCCAAGCCCATGCCGAGGGGCTTTACGACTCGGCAATCCGTGACGTTTCCTGTGGCGTCGATGATAATGTACAGCACGACGGTGCCTTGGTACTTTGCTTTGCGAGCTTCCTCAGAGTACGCGGGATCAGGCTTGAAGATGGGGACCGGTTCGCTCACGCCCCCCCCCACGCTATAGGCCCCGCCGCCAAAGCCGGCATAATCGCCGGGACCAAAACCGCCACCACGGCCGGAACCGATTCCCGTGCCTTCTCCGTTGCCAATGCCACCGCCAAACCCGGAGCCATTCGAGGCGGGCCCGTTCACTCCATTCAGCGGGTCGCCCCACGGCATGTTGGCGCTCATCTGTGGGAGTTTCAATTCCGGCGGCCCCAGCAGCGTGGGCGCAACCGCAATCTGCGGATGCGTGTTGGGAATTACCGCCATAGGCGGCGCCAACTGCGTCTTGGAAAACCGGGGAATGGCGCCCTTCGACGCCGGCGTAGGCGAGCGGTCTCCGCCGCCTCCACCGCCTCCGGAGGTCTTGCCGGTGTCGGGCAGCATCGGAAGGTAAGGTGAAATATCCACGATCTGGGTTTTGCTGGCGGCTTTCACCGGTTGCCACATGCGACTCAGGATGTAGGGCAGCAAGATGAGGGTTATGGCGATGACGTGCACGAGGGCGGAATTCACCCAAGAGGCCGCTTGCAGACGATAGTCGCGCCAGATGTCGGGAGGATACTGTCGGCGCTTGAATATCAGTGCGCCCGCGATTTCGCCCACGACAAACCCTAAGATTACGCCGAGAAGCAGACCATCGTCCCGCCGCCACCACCAGCCCGCCGCTCCCAATACAATGGCTAGGACCAATGCGCACAGGGCGCGCTTTTCCTGCTGCTGGTAATTGTAAATACCGATCGGGTCACGAGGTTTTTCAAATGCCACCTTGATCTGGGAGGGGAAATCCACAAACCAGGGACGCAAGTCCGTGGCAGGAAGTGTGGCTTCGCCCCGATAGTATTCCGGGGGTACCGTCACCTTTGGCTCGCGCAGCCAGTCACGGATTTGTCTGTAGGTGGAAACGAAAACGGAAGGGGTCTCGACGAAGGTGAATTTAAATTGCCCCTCCGGTACATGCGCGTTCTTGGGTGGCGCCTTTTCCGTGCCGACTTCATCCTGAAGGTTGGTGGTTGACATTAACCTATGTTCCCATTCCTCGGGCTCATCCTACGCCCGGGCGCGAGGCTTTTTGTTACCCCTTACTAATGATGACGGACGGTGCTGCTGGGTTGCATCGGTTTGGGCTTTCAGCTCGCCCGCTACGAACCGGCTCCATACTACCACAATGATCGCGCGGTGATAAAGCCAAAGATGCCACGGGGTGTGACATTACTCATTAATGAGATGCTCCGGATGGCGGGAAGGATTCAGAGAATGCCGCCTCCCGTGTCTGCCGGCGCGGTGAACCGCGGACTGGGCGTTCCCCTCGACATCGTTGTCTCTCCTCTCCCGCACGGCGGACGCCGGGCACATGGCCTTACGACTTGTGACTTCAAATTCTTGCCTTCATTTCCCGAGCAGCTTGAGATACGCCCACCGACTTGATACACTGTTGGTTCGACTTCAATCTCGATTACGGACGGTCAACCTTATTATGCCAGCCCGAGCGAGTTTTCTTGATCCCTTGGAGCCTGCCAATGGCGAACATGGGAAGCTTTACGTCGTCGGCACGCCAATTGGAAATCTCGAGGACATGACGCTGCGCGCCATTCGCATCCTCAAAGAGGTGGACCTGATTGCCTGCGAGGACACTCGCCGCACGCAGAAACTCCTGAATGCTTACCAGATTCACACCCACACCGTGAGTTACCACGAGCACAATGAGATGACGCGCGCGCCCGAGCTGGTAATCCAGATGGAAGAGGGCAGCAGCATTGCCCTGGTCACGGATGCCGGTATGCCCGTGGTGTCGGACCCGGGCTTCCGGCTGGTGCACCTGGCCATTCGCCATAACATTCCCGTGATTCCCGTGCCCGGCGCCTCGGCCTTCGTGGCGGCGCTGGCGGCTTCCGGATTGCCCGGGGATAAGTTCCGCTTCCTGGGATTCCTGCCGAGCAAAAAGGGTGAGCGCCGCAAGGCTTTGGAGGAACTCAAAGACGCCACCCGGACGCTGGTCTTCTACGAGGCGCCCCACCGTCTGGTGGAGATGCTCAAGGACGCGCGGGAAATCCTGGGCGAGAGGGAAATCGTTGTGGCCAGGGAAGTGACCAAGATCCACGAGGAATTCTTGCGCGGCACCATCAGCACCACCCTCGAATATTTGAAGAGACGCCCGGCGAAGGGTGAAATCACCGTACTGATTGGCCTGCCCGCCGCATCCGGCGCTAGCGAAGGCGCCTCCAGTGCGGCCTCCATCATGTCCGAAATTCAGGCGGCCATGGCGGAGCGGAAAGTCGATGAGCGCGCCGCTATGAAAGTTGTTGCCCGCGCCCACGGCATCTCCAAGAGTGAGGTCTACCGCCTGCTGCAAGCGGAGAAGAGCCGCAAAAGTCAGCCCTGATTCCCATTTCTTTCCGTCCGCCATTGGAGGGATCGCTCCTGACCACCGTTAATGGTCGGTGCTTTCCCCTTCTCCATCATCTCAAATAACTACATTTCTTTTCATCAAGATCGTGGGAAAATTGGTATAACTCGTTTGCTTTCATCAATATCGTGGTAAGACGGGAAACGGGAGTTTTCTGTACATTTGTTTTCAACAATTTAAGTAAGATTTGGCCCATTTTTTATCCCCTTTTTTTTCTGGTGACCCAGGCCGCCAGTGAAAGAATAACAACCCTATTTTCAATAAGATAGATTATTGCAAGATTCTTGCTCTTAATTACTAACCCCTTTTTTTTCTATCACATCGTGGAAATCCGTCCCCCCATTTTTCCCCTGATCCCGACTTTCAAGCTAATTCTTTTTATTTGAATGAGATAAAGCGCTGAGACATTTTGGCCCCTAAAGACTAACCCCTTTTGTTTCCGAGACATCGTGGAAAGCCGGGTTTTTTCGATCGTTTCCATCTGACGATTTTGGCATTTAAGCTGCCCATCGCGAGCAGTTTCTTCTCCCCTCACGGGCTTCCAACGGGACATCGTGATCATGCATGATGAGGAGGGAATTGGAAGTTAGCCTGATTCTTTTTCCGTTCTACCTCCTGCCTCAGCCTCAGAGCCTAGTATGCATCTCCTTAATATATTAGTCAAGGTAAATCTTGAAATATGTTCTATTGTCTATAACATCTAAAGGAAACATCTGGACAAAATCCCCAGACAAAACCTCCAGACGAAACGTCCAGACATAGCCGCGGAGCGGGGGCAGTAAATAGCGCCGGGCGTGGGCCCGGTGGGGTCTCCGCATCGCCGCCTTTTCCTGACAGCGGATGCCGATTCTGGCATTTGCCTGCGGCCTCTCTTGCTTCTGTCGCACCACGGACGGTGGCGGGGAGGTCTATCCTGGTGATTGGAGCGCGATCTAACCCTCTCGTTATCTGTCATTTCCCCCTTTTTTCCGAGAGTCGCAGAAATCGGCCCGTGAAGTTTGTGGTTTGGTGGCATAATTGCCCCCTTACGGCCCAGAACGAACCCACGAGGAGGAAGAGAATGAAACGGATGCTCTGGTTTTTGGCAATAGGGTTGGGGTTGGCAACAGGCGCGATTTGGGCCGCCCCTGGCGCTCCGCAGGGGGAGGTCACGCCGAGTAACGGGGACATTATCCGCAAGGCTGAGCAATCCCTGGTGCTCATCCTCGTGGGCGACGGCAGTGGCGGCGTGCGGAGCGTATGCACCGGTGTTATCATTCGCGCGGACGGAATCGTGCTCGCGCCTTACCACCCACTTAAGGGGGCGCAAGAGGTGCAGGTGCGGTTGAGGGATGGAGAAGTCTACGACCAGGTGAACCTGATCGGCTTCGATGAGCGGCGCGATGTGGCGGCCGTACAAATCCCTGCCAGCGGACTTACCGCCCTCTCCGGCGCCGCGGCGGAAGAAACACAGGCAGGCGATAAGATTCATGTGCTGAGCGCGGACGAGAAGATGATGTGGTCGACGAATGAAGGCGTACTGGGGCAGGTTCGGCTGGCCGATGAAGTTCCGGGGGCGGGCCACGGCTATCGAGTTATTCAATTCATGGCCCTGATTTCTCAAAGCACGCAGGGCGGCGCTTTGCTCAACTCGCGGGGGCAACTGCTGGGAATAATCACGGGTTCGCCGCAAATTGGCGGACAGCAGTTTGCCGTTCCTCTGGAGGGCGTCGCGGGCCTGCCCGTTCAGGGCATGCGTACGGCGTTGGGCACAGGGAAGAATCTTGCGCTACCCACAGTTAGCTCTGCCCCAGGGGCCACGGCGGAGGAGCATGGTTCTCCCCTTGCGGTTTTGGCCAAGGCCCGGAGCCTGCGCGATCTCTAAAACCACCTTCTTCACGCCCTTTATGCTGCAAAAGGAACTGCTGAATAATCAGGAGTTTCGGGCCCTGGGAATCAATGTGCTGGATGGTTACCAGGGAGGGGAACTGCTGGTGAACGTGGACCGAACCCTGTTCACCTACGATTTCACCTTTGTTGTGAGCGATGCCCATTCCGGGTCAGTCCTCATCACGGGCAAAGTCACCGCCATCGACGGCCCGCACGCGGCCGAGGGAATCGCCAAAAAGCTCGTGCAGGATTTGGAAAAGGCCCGGGCCGTGCAAGCGGTGCCGGCCAACCAGCCGGAGGCGGCCAGCGCTCAGTTCTGATACACGGCGAGCAAGCAAAAGCTCTCTGGTGATGGAGTCGAGGCCGAGGGTCGGGGGGCGACGGCCCCGGCGGCGACAACGTGGCGGCCCTCGCTACGCCCGGGTTTCCATCCACGCTCGGCCGCGTCACCCCGCTACGCTGTGCTGCATCCTCTGCTGAATGCTCTTACTTGCGCCAGCCCCGGGTCCTACCTGAACGTTACGCCGATGCGAAATGAGGCGTAGTTACGCCCTGGCGCAAGGTTTAGTTCACCGGTGGTGTAGTCTCGAAACTCCAAGCGCAGTGCATAATACTTCGAGAACCATAGGTTGACGCCACCCCCGAGGTTATCCGCGACCGAGCCTCGATTGCCGTGGCTGGTGGGGATATATCCCGAGATACCGCCGAGCACAAAGGGATCAACCCGCGCGCGCGGCTTGTTACCCCGAAGGTGAAATAACACATCCCCGGAAGGGATCCACGCTACGTTTCCGTTAGCTCCCCAATGCGCGTATCCGACCTCGGCCCCTACGCCGAGGCCTTTGTATAGAAACACTTCTCCGCCACCGCCGACGTGCTCTACTACGGCAAATTTAGTAGAAAATCCGTTCGCGCCATTATTTGACACGTTACCCAAACCAAAGAAGAGATAACCATCGCCGCGACTGGGATGGTCAGTACTGGGGGCGGACTGCGCCGACACCAACATCGGGAACAGAATTAACAAAGATGCTGTCGTTATGAGTTTCTTCATTTTTCACCCCTTAACCTCGAACGAATTCTTCAAATCGGCACTACTGACTTCTGCATAATATGGTGAAGGATGAACCCCCTCACCCCCAACCCCTCTCCCCCAAGGGGGCGAGGGGAGAGTTGATTGATTTAGCCGTATTACCAACTCCCCTCGCCCCCTTGGGGGAGAGGGGTTGGGGGTGAGGGGGTGTTGTCACTCTAATTTGCAGCACTCAATAAATCCAAGCGAAGGCCCTTCACTGCTACCACTCGCTGTGCGCAGACGTGTACCGTCATCGGCACACCTCTCACCTTGCCTACGCCAGGTAAGGAGCTGTGGCTAATGTGAAAACCCGGTTGTTGCGAAGTAGGGGATAAGTCGCCGCGGGCCGGGTATCGGTCCATCGCGTGCCGACCTAAAGGTCGGCGCTACGGCGCGTGGGCGTGCGGACGGCCCAGGAGGCGCCGCAGAAGAATGAGGGCCAGGCCGATTACCCCGAGCAGGGTTACGCTCGCCCAAACATAAAACAAAAAGCTGGGTGAGCCGGAATAAAGCAGAGCGTCCAGCAACACGGAAGCGCGGTGGGGAACGCCGGGCAGCATCTGCATGGAGACGAGAAACTCTTGCAGGTCGAGGGTCGGAACCCTTTCACCGTTCAAGATGGCGTTTTGGAAAATGTACCAGTAGGGGCGATAGGTCAGATAAAGCGTGACTGAGGAGAACAGCAAACCCGCCGCGCTGGTTAACACCACGATGGTCGCCACGGGCTTGGCGCGCTTAGTGGCAGGGCGCGCGCTGCGGCGGCTGCCGGCGATCAGAATCGCGAGCGCTATCACCACGAGGCCGGAGAAGAAAAGAATCATGACCCCTGAGATTTCGACCACGGCGGCGTTCCGCTCGGAAGTATCCCGGCCAAAGGCCGAATGCCCCGCGGGACCTGCGTGCTCGCGCTTGGCGGGGTAGAACTTTGCCGAGAGATACCCAAAGAGCGCGGCTTCGGTCTGATTACCGGCCTTCCGGGAAGACGCCTGAAGTTGGAGATACGCCATCGATTGGAGGGTTGTGCCCAAATTGTGCTCGCGGTCGGTGCGCCCCTGGGAATCGAGCAACTGGCCAAAGCGCGCTACCGTCCAGTATTGGTCGCACCCGCGCTTCGCATTACCTTTTGCTTCGAGATCGGCGCCGTCGTGAAGAAGCAATTGGGCATACCGCTCGCAACTCTCGAAAACGGCGTTCGGCAAGTCGATCTGGTCGCGAGACTCCACTTCATACGGATCGTAGAAGCCGTAACGCGGCACCACCCGGCGGTTGAGTTGCGCGATCCGGTCAGAATAATCGTCGAATTGGGGAGACTGGAACGCCGCCGCCATGGCGCCCTGCCACGCTCGCTCGGGCTCCTGCGCCGGTAACGGTTGGCCCTGCCGGGAATGCGCATGCGCAATCGACTGCGCCGCGATCAAGTGGAAAAGGGCATTCTGCGAGTCCCATCGCTCCAGCTTCTCCACCCACGGTGCGGTTTCTCGAAGACCAGGATGCCGCATGCAGACGACGGCATAGACCCAAAGGAGATGGGGGTCAAGACGAACGGCCTCCTGTGCCAAGCGAGCGCTCTCGCGGGGATTCTGGAGCCGCACGGCGCAGAAGGCCAGTCCTTCGGCGTCGTGGCGCATCTCCGCCTTCCTGGCGAGCGCCTCAAAACCCGGCTGAGAATCCCCGAAGGCGGTATGAAACGCTGAGTACCAAGGCTGCAGCGCCACCCGAAACGCCTGCCGGAAGGGCGGGGCAGCGAAGAATAGAAGCGCCGCCAGCACACATGCGCCGCCTATGACCATCGCCGCCTTGCGCAGGGTGGCACTCTTGGCGAAAAGCCCGCCGTCAGGAACTAAATCCTGCCCGCGTCGGCCGGGGACGATCAGGGAAACCAGCGCCTGCTTGGCCAGAACGCCCGCGCCGCCGAGCGCCCACATGGCCACGGCCCACTGGCCCTCGATATAGTCCATCTCACCCGCCATCGCCCGGCCCCAGTCGCGAGCATTGGGTGGGGCAATGCGAATCGCGGATTCCAAAAGCACGGTCGAAGCTTGACGGAGATGTGATTCCAGCATCCTTCTTACCCAATACAGAACGCGGGTTGCCGCACCATCGAGCGCGGGCGGGCTTCGGCCAGCCTGGTCCTGGCCAATTCCAATCCATTCGGCGTCAACCGATACGTGTGCCGCGGCGGCACGCCGTCTTGCGTCGCCACCCAACATGCTTCCAGTAGCGCGTACTTTTCCAGGCGCATGAGAATGGGGTAGAGCGTCCCGGACTTCAACCCTGTCACCCGGCTCAGCTCGTAACCGTAGAGCCAGTCGGTGGGGCGCTCCGTGAACCTTTCCAGCACCAAAAGGGTCTCCGGAGATATACGGGGAGTTTTCATGGTGGCAAGTCTATATATATAGAATATTCTTGTCAAGCCCTTTTTAGGCCCTTTCGTGGGCTTGATTTCACGACGGCTTTCGGTGCCCGTCAAGGGATCCATCTGCGCGTGGACAGCCGGACGCGGCTATCGATGGTGGCGGAAACGAGGATGGGAAGGATAAGCGGGAAGGGCAGATTCTTCCTGCCTTGCATGGGGTGACACCCAATGACCGACTTGTCATGGGGCCTCTGAGCTGTACATGGGAAAGGTGGCCCCGCAGAAGCGAACTCCGACGCGGTACAAATCCTTGCCTTCTTTAACGCAGCGAACCACGGTGGCTTCAACGAAGAAATCGGTGGGTCCCTCGTCGAGCCGCACCGGACCGCGGCCGGGGATAACAATGGTGAGAGTGGCAAAGACAGCCAAATGGCGTGGGGTGAGGAAGGAAAGTCCCCGGCGGCTTACCTCCACCGCCGTGGCGGCATCGTCATACTCCCGGCCGGCGGAGTCCAATCCTTGTACGTGAATGGGAAGGGCCGCTTCCACCCGGCGCTGACTTCTTCTATCGTCGCTAAGGGGTTTCACCACTGTCTCCTCGCTCTTTTAGGAAGCGATGGCCGCTTCCGACTTCCCCGGATTCGCGGCGAGCGCCGCAAAGAACGCGTCCACGCGCTCGATCACTTCCGTAGTTTCGCGCGCGCTTTGCACTTGCCGTCGCAATTCCGTTCCGTTGCGCACGCCGTGCGTGAACCAACTGGCGAATTGCTTCATCTTGCCAATGGCGCCGGGAGTTTCCTCGGCAACGAGCATGGAGTAGTAAGTCCGAATCAACTCGTAGCGGTCGGCGTCAGCGGGCTCGCGGTACGTGCCAGTGGTGAAGAATTGCCCCATTTGGCGGAAAATCCAAGGATTGGAGGCGGCCGCGCGCCCGATCATCACCGCGTCGCAGCCGGTCTGTTCGTGCATCGCCAGGGCGTCCTGGGGCTTGAACACGTCGCCGTTGCCGATGACGGGAATGCGCACCGCCTGCTTGACCTGCTGGATGATTTCCCAGCGCGCCCGGCCGCTGAAGCCCTGCACGCGAGTGCGCGGATGGACGGCCAAAGCATCCGCGCCGCAGTCCTCCGCCAGGCGCGCCACTGGCATGGCCACGATTTCTTCCTCGCTCCAGCCGGAACGGAACTTGACGGTAAGGGAAATCTTCACCGCGGTGCGAATGGCGCGCAGGATTCTTTCCAGCAGCGGCAGGTCGCGCAGCAAACCTGAGCCGCCGCATTTCACCACTTTCTTGGCGGGGCAACCGAGGTTCAGGTCCACCAGGTCAAATCCCAAGTCTTCGATTTGGCGGGCGGCATCGGCCATGTGCGCCGGATCAGCGCCGAAAATCTGCGCGCTGATGGGCCGCTCTTCCTCGGTGTAATACAAGTAGCGCTGCGAACGGAAATTCCGGCGGATCATTCCCTCGCTCGATACGAATTCCGTCATGATCAGCCCGCAGCCGCCCAGGCGCTTGATGAAGCGGCGGAAAACCGTGTCCGTAATGCCCGCCATGGGCGCCAGGATGTGCGCCGGCCGGATGGCCACGTCGCGAATGTGGAGATCTCGAAATACCATGGTGATAGTTACTCGTCAGTAAAACAACGCCGGTTCCTCGGCAATCCACCATCCGATTGTGGGGGGATTGAGGAAGGTTGTCAACTGGTGGTGCTGTCCCAATTTGAACATACTGCCGCAATCTTGGCGGCCCAATTCCGGCTGGAATCCGGCGCTGCATATGAGATCAATACAGCATCCGACTGGCGGCGTACCCTGCTCTTTCTCCGATCGAGAACGGCGGCCATAAGCGCGCCCCTCCCGCGGGACTTCTTCAGCTCGCCTCTGCGGGGGGCTGACTCCTCCGCGCCATCTGGCTTAACCCGGCCCGTGGCGGTAAAAGCTCATGCGGCGAAGAGGCGGCGGGCCACGGCTTCGCGCTCCTTCAGGCCTGCGCCCTCGAACTCGCTGACCACCTGCTCGAGCAGGCTGGGCACATCAAGGTCCTGCGGGCACTTCTGCACGCAGTCCAGGCAGTGCGAGCACTGTGATGCGTAACCAGGGTGGCCCGTCAATAGTCCCCCCATGCGCAGGACGTAGAGGAATGCGGCCTGCTGCTTCAGACCGAACGTGTGAAAGGCGTTGAACAGCGAAAAGCACTCGGGGATATTGACGCCCGAGGGGCACGGCTGGCAGTACCCGCAGCCCGTACAACCGACCTTCATAATTTCGTGGTATTTCCTGCCCACTTTGGCGACCAGGGCGATTTCCGCATCCGTGAGTGAACCCGGGGAGGCGTCTGCCGCGATCTTCAGGTTCTCTTCTACCTGTGCCTCATCATTCATCCCTGACAAGACCACGGTCACCTCCGGGTGGTTCCAAACCCACCGCAGCGCCCACTCGGCGGGAGTCCGGCGGGTTCCGGCTTCTTGCCAGAGTGCCTCGATGGCGGGGGGGTGAGGAGAAGCGGCCAGAGCGCCGCCGCGCAAAGGCTCCATCACAATCACGCCGAGCCCCTTCGAAGCAGCGTACTTTAACCCCTCGGTTCCGGCCTGGTTCTCCTCATCGAGGTAGTTATATTGAATCTGGCAGAAACTCCACGGATAGGCGTCAACGATGCGCTTAAAATCCTCTCGGAGCCCGTGGAATGAAAAGCCCGCGTTGGCAATTCGCCCGTCCGCTTGCGCCTGGTCGAGAAACTCCGCCACGCCGAGTGCCGCCACTTGGTCCCAGGTGGTTCCATTAAGCGAGTGGACCAGGTAATTGTCAATGCGCGACGTCGCAAGTTTCCGGAGCTGTGCGTCGAGAAAGCGATCCATGTCGGCACGGTTGCGGACGAGCCAAGCGGGGAGCTTCGTGGCGAGCTTCACCCGTTGGCGATAACCCCCGGCGAGAACGCGGCCCACAAACGGTTCGCTTTCACCTCCGTGATACGGCCAAGCCGTATCGATATAGTTCACCCCGCAGTCGAGGGCGTGCCGGATCTGGCGTGCCGCCCGCTCTTCGTCGATCCGGTCGTTCTTTTGCGGAAGACGCATGCAGCCGAATCCCAGGATCGATAAATCGTCACCCGTCTTCGCCACTTTCCTGTGGAGCATGGTGTTTTCTCTCCGTCATGCGATTCAATCTGACGGGGTATCCCCCCGTCCGGGCAGGACATTCTGGGCGCTGGCGATGCCGAAGCGCATTTGGCCCTCGGCCACCAATTCGCCGTCGCGAAAAATGGAGCCGCGCAACTCGCCGAACTGCGCCTTCATCCGCACCACTTCCGCCTCCACGCGCACCGTATCGCCGGCCTCTATCGGCTTAATAATACGTGCGGAGGGTATATACAGTATCATCGCGATCTTACCGGCCATCTCCGGGCGCTCCATCACCAGCACGGCGCCCACCTGCGTGACCAGTTCCAGAATAACGCCGGTGGGGATGACGGCAAGGCCGGCGGGATTCCCGCGCGCCGCCTCGTCGTCGATGGAAAAATGCTTGATCGCTACAATGCGCTGCCCGGGAACGAACTCTGCCACCTGGTCGACAAATAGGAAGGGGAAGCGGTGGGGGAGAATACGCTCGATATCGGCGGGGGAGAATTGATTCATTGGATCATCGAGCCAATCTCTGGCGAAACTCGAAACTCGAAATTCGAAACTGGCAAGCCGAGCGCCGAATTTCGAGTTTCAAGTTTCGAGTTTCGTCTTTTCCCTCGGCGGTTTCAGCAGTTCCCGCTTCAGCGCCGGGTTGCGGCTGGTCCAATCGCCGGGGCGATCCTGGTCCGTTGCGTACTGCGCGCGCACCGCTTCCAGCTTGGAGTCCATATCGTCCAGGAAACTGACTACCAGGGCCTCGGCAAACATCGGTTCCTTGGGCGATCCGAACTCCAGCTTGCCGTGATGGGAGAGAATGATGTGCTCGAGTTCGCCCTTGAGTTGGGCAGGGAAGTCCGGGATCTGGCGGATCTTCGCCTGCACCATTTCCAGCCCCATGGTGATGTGCCCGACCAGTTGGCCGCGGGTGGAATAGCGGAAGCCGGCAGTGAAATTCAACTCCTCCGTCTTGCCAATATCGTGGAGCACCAGGCCGGCCACGATCAAGTCGCGCCGCAGCCAGGGATAATGATCCGCCAGGCGATCGCCCAGCACGAGGAGCGACGACACGTGCTCCAGCAGTCCTCCCAGGAAGGCGTGGTGATAGCTCATGGCCGCCGGGGCCAGCTTGTATTTTTCCGCCAGCGATGCGTCTTCCAGGATGCTTAGCAGCAGAGCGCGCAGCGGACCCTCGCTCATGCGGCGCACGCGCTCGAGCAACGCGGCGTACATCTCCTCCGGGTCGCGTTGGGTGCGCGGAAGGTAATCCAACAGGTTCACCTCGGAGGGCACGCAAGGCGTAATCTTCCGAATGCGAAGCTGCGGCGTGCCGCGATAGCTTTCCACGTTGCCTTCCACCTGCACTACGTCGTCAGGCTCGAAAGCGGGAGTGGAGCGTTCGGAGTAGTCCCAGAGTTTGGCGGAGATGACCCCCGTGGTATCTTGCAGGCTGAGGTCCAGATAGGCGGCGCCATTGCTGGTGGTCTTGCGTTCTTTGGATTGGACCAGGAAGGTACTGCGCACCGGTGAATCCGGCGTAAGGTCCTTGACAAAGGTTTGTTTCATTGAGTTCTTTCGGGGATTAACGCCGCGCCCGGCGTTTCCGCGCCGGTGTCAATGTACCCGGGCGCCAGAAAAACGTAACTGTCCTTGCGAAGTCGGGTTAGGAATTCGCGCAACTTGGGTTCCATGCGCTGGCTGTATAAGGCGTCACTAACGCGCGATTCAACTTCCTCAAACTTTGGGGTGCCGGGGCTGAAGCGCTCCATAACTTTCAGGATCAGGTATCCGCTTTTGACTTGGATGGGGTCCGAGTATTCGTTAACTTCAAGCTTGCTGACGGCGGCGGTGATTGCCGGGGCGATAGCTGACGTTTTCATAAAGCCAATGTCGCCGCCCTGGTCGGCGCTGGGGTCATCGGAATACTTCTTTACCACCTCCTTGAACTTTGCGCCGCCCTTCAGTTCCGCCTCCGCGTCCTTGGCGCGCTTCTCGGCCTCCTCCGGCTTGTACTTTTCCGTAGAAACCAGGATTTCCGCGAAGTGGATCATGCCCTCGGACGTGAAATCGCTCTTGTGTTGCTCGTAATACTTTCGCGACTCTTCCCGCGAGACCACGATGCGGGAACCGACGTCGCGGCTGATGATTTCCTGCATCAGGAGTTGGCGGCGGATCTGTTCTTTAAAGTCCTCCCAATTCACGCCTTGTTGTTCTGCATCCTTTTGCAAGTCCTCGATAGTTGCCAGCTTAGTGTCCTTGCGCATTTGATCCAGCCGTTTGATGAGGTCGGTATCCACGTTAATGTCCTCGTCTTTGGCCTTCTGGACCATCAGCGACTGGTCGATCAGGTTGCGCAGGAGGTTCTTGGTTTCATCATTTAGCTTGGCGTCCAGTTCAGCGCCGGAGAATTGCTGGGAGAGATCGTCGCGCAGCTTTGCCTTTTCCCGTTCATACTGGCGTTGCGTAATGATTTCACTGTTGACGCGGGCGATGATGCGTTCCACCACGTGGGCGGCGCGCGCCTGGGACGCGGCAAGAGTTGCCGCCAGGATGGCGCTTGCCAAAATGCTGACCGTTCGTTTCATCGTCCCCCCAGCGCAAGTAATCATTCGTCAGTATTCACGGCGCCTTTGCCAATTATCGGCAACTGACCACTGACAACTTATCTTAAGTCTGAGGATGTAATTCCTGCAAGACGTTTTGGATTTGAGTCAGCAAGTTGCCGTCGCGCTCGCGCCCGAGGAAGCGCAGGACGCGGTCAGGGCGGAAGCTGGCCTCGCGGCGTCCGCGCACGAACTTCGCCAGCCGCTGGGGATCCACCGGCGTCTGCTCATGGAACTTGATCCAGACCTCATCCCCCTTGCGCTCCAGCGTTTGCACCAGCAAGCGCTCCGCCGCACTTTTCAGCAAGGCGTAATCCAGCAGGTTGGAAACCGCCGGGGGAAGGGGGCCGAAGCGGTCGGTCAATTCGGCTTCCATATCCGCCCGTTGGGCGGCGGTTCCCACGCTGGAAATGCGTTTGTACATGCGCAGCCGCTGATTCTCGTCGGGAACGTAAGTGTCGGGAATCTTGATGTCGAGACCCAGGTTGAGGGAGGTGCGCACTTCGAGCTTGGCGGGAGCGCCCTTCAATTCCTCCACCGTTTGCTCCAACATCTTGAGGTAGAGGTCGATGCCAATGGCGTTCAGGTGGCCGTGTTGCTCGGCTCCCAGCAGATTGCCGGCGCCGCGCAACTCCAAGTCCAGGGCCGCCAGGCGAAAGCCCGCGCCGAGGTCGGAGAATTCCTTCAGCGCCGCCAGACGCCGCCGGGCGATAGGCGTCAGGGTGTCTTCCGAAGCAATCAGGAAAAAGGCGTAGGCGCGGCGGTTGGAGCGGCCCACGCGCCCGCGAAGCTGGTAGAGGTCGGCGAGGCCGAAGAGGTCGGCGTGATTCACAATGATGGTGTTGGCGCGCGGGATGTCCAGGCCGTTCTCGATGAGCGCGGTGGCCACCAGCACATCGTATTCACCCCGCATGAACTTCAGCATCGCCCGCTCGAGATCTTTCTCGCCCATCTGGCCGTGGGCCACGCCGATGCGGGCGGTGGGCAGCAGGCGCTGCAAAAGCGCGGCCATCTGGAAAATCGATTCCACCCGGTTGTGCACGAAGAAGGCCTGGCCCTGCCGTTGCATCTCCTGCATGATCGCCGACTGGATGAGCGCCTGGTTGAAGGGGGCGACAGTGGTTTGAATGGCCAGGCGGCCGCGGGGCGGAGTTTCGATCACGGAGAGGTCGCGCAATCCTCCCAGCGACATGTGCAGGGTGCGGGGAATGGGAGTCGCCGACATGGTCAGTACGTCCACGCCGGATTTCATTTTCTTCAGCTTTTCCTTGGCGGCCACGCCGAAGCGCTGCTCCTCATCCACAATCAGCAAGCCCAGGTCGCGCAAGTGGACGTCCTTGGAGAGCAGGCGGTGCGTTCCGATCAGGATGTCCACGCGGCCGGCTTCGGCGTCAGCGACGATCTTTTTCTGCTCCGCCGGGGAGCGAAAGCGGCTGAGCATTTCCACGCGCACGGGGAAAGCCGCCAGGCGCTGGCGAAACGTGGTGTAGTGCTGAAAGGCCAGCACCGTGGTGGGGGCAAGCACGGCCACCTGGCGGCCGTCCTGAATCAGCTTGAAGGCGGCGCGCATGGCGAGCTCGGTTTTGCCATACCCCACGTCGCCGCAGAGCAGCCGGTCCATGGGCTCGGGGCTTTCCAGGTCGCGTTTGATGTCGGCCAGGGCGGTGAGCTGGTCGGGCGTCTCCTCAAAAGGAAACGCGTCTTCGAATTCGCGCTGCCAGGGCGTGTCGGCGGAAGCGGCAACGCCGCCGCGCATTTTGCGGTCGGCGTAGAGTTGCAAAAGTTCCTGCGCCATGTCGCGCAAGGCACGTTTGACGCGCGTCTTGGTGTGTTCCCAACTCGCGCCGCCCAGACGGTCGAGCGGAGGTTTGGCGCCTTCGTGCGACCGGTACTTCTCCACCAGGTCCAGGCGTTCCAGCGGCACATAGAGCTTGGCCTCGTCCTGAAAAGTCAGCAGCATGAAGTCGCGCGAGGAGCCGGCCACGGCGATTTGCCGCAGGCCTTGGTAAATGCCGATGCCGTGATCGATGTGTACGACGTAGTCGCCCACTTTCAGGTCGCTAAGGTCGGAGATAAAACTGGAGATTCCTGAACGCTCGCGCCGCCCGTGCGCCGCCCAGTCAAAACCCCCGAACAAGTCCGCATCCGCCAGCCACAATTGCCGCAGCTCGGGAAAGGCCACGCCTTCGTGAATCTCACCCCGCGCAATGTATGCTCCGGACGAATCGGGTGATCGGGTAATCGGGTGATCGGGTGAGCTAATCGGGTGAATCGATGATCCGACGGTCGGGGGAGCGGAAGACACCGGCGAAGTCTGTTGGTCTTTGTTCACCCGATCACCCGATCTCTCGCTCACCCGATCATAAGGAATCTCGTAGTCCTTCAGAATCTCCCGCAGGCGGTCCACCTTGCCCAGGGTGGGAACGACGAAAATCACCGACTCTCCCCGCTTCACCCGAACGCGCAAATCTTCCGCCAGAGGCTTTACGCCGCCTTGATACTTGGGGGGAGGCTGAGTGAGAATCGGGTGATCGGGTGATCGGGTGATCGGGAGATCGGGCGGTCGAACCCCTGGCTCGTCACTTGCCACGCGCTCCTTGTCACTGCTCTTGTCTGCGGCTTGCTCGTCACTCGGCACTTGCCACTCGTCACTTTTCTTAGTCCCTTCGGGTGGGAAATACAAATCGCCGCCCATGACCAATGCCTGCCCGCCGGTTTCCGCGGGTGGCGAGAGGGTTTCCATTCCCAGTTCTTTTAGCGAGATTTGGGTGATGCCCTGAATTGCGGAAAGCAGTTCTGGCTCAGTCAAATAAACCTCGCGGGGTTGCGGGCGCGGCGGGACGATGTCGCGAACTTCTTCAAAACTCGCCGCGAGGCTTTCAATTGTGGTGGTGATTTGGGCACGGCGGTCGAGCAATTCGTCCCAAACCAACACGGGGCGGTCCAGAAGGGAAAACAGCGTATGCGGGTGTGGTTCGACGAGGGGAACGAAGAACTCCCATCCCGGGAAAGTGTTGGCATGTTCCGCCGCCCAGTCGGGTTCGCGCTCAGGCAGCGGCGTTCCTCGCGATTGCGCGTGCTCGCGAGCCCGCAAGGTGAGCACTCGCACCAGCCGTTCGAAGAATTGCGGGGAGCGTTGCGCTTCCGAAAGCGGCAGCAACAGTGCCTGGGGCATGGGTTTGCGCGAGCGTTGCGATGACGGGTCGAATTCCCGCACCGACTCGAGTTGGTCGCCGAAGAACTCCAGGCGGAAGGGCCATTCGGCCTCGGGAGGGAAAACGTCCACAATGCCGCCGCGCACGGAGTATTGGCCGACGGTCGCCACGGGCTCCCCGGCCTCATACCCGACACTACGCAAGTGCTCAATCAGGTCGTCAAGATTCAACTCGTCGCCGACCTTGAGTTGCAGCGCGAGCGAGGCGTAGAAGGCCCCTTCGCGGAAGCGTCCCAAGGCTGCGGCCACAGGCGCGAAGATCACGCGCACGCCGCCGCGCGCCAGGCTCCAAAGCGCGACGGCCCGCTGCTCCTGGATTTCCGCGTGCGGCGAGCGGCCTTCGTAGGGCGAGCAGTCCAGTGTCGGTAGTATTTGCACTGAACTCGAGGCGCCGGGCTCCAACCATTCCAGAAACGTCGCGGTAGTCTGCCGGTAGTTCTGTGCCGCCTCGTTGTCCTGGGTCAAAACCACCACCGGCCGCTTCACCTGATGCGCCAGCGCCGCCACCACCATGGCCTTGACCGCGGGCGTCAACCCGGAAACGGCCAGGGAGTGACCCGAGGCAGGCTCCGCCAGCGCCGCAATCGCCGCGCGCACGCTGGCATGATCGAGAAGTGGCTGGATTAGGGAATGAAGATCGGCCATGGAATTACTGGAACCAACGCCGAGCCATGATCAAAACTATAACTTAAGCGAGATTTCTCCCGCGAATAAACCATACCCTTGCCGGCGATGCCTCGGCAACTTGTTTGTTCGCATTGGGCGCCAGACGATCTCGGTAACTCGTCTGGCCTTTGCACCGAGAGGCGCTAAGGCGTATTCTTACGGTCGGTCAAGAATCGAAAAGGGAAATTCCGGCGTGATGGGCTCATGGGCCTGGAAAGGAAACCCGATGCGGTCGCTTCGACGAACGGCATGCTGCTTTCGCAACTTTTTCTTCCTTTGTTCTCTTCTCTTCGCGGGTGCGCCGGCGTACGCGCAGCCATCCGGCGGGCCCTACGGTCCGATCGATCAGCGTTACGAGATCCCCAAAGCCGCCCACGTTTATTACGTTGCCCCCGACGGAAACGCCGGCTCCCCCGGCACCACGCTCGAACAACCGACGACGCTCCAGGCGGCGATCGAGCGCGTAGTCACCGGCGACGCCATCGTGATGCGCGGTGGCGTCTACCGCACCGGCGGCCTGGTCCTCAATCAGGGCATCACGCTTCAGCCCTACGCCGGCGAACACCCGATCCTGAAGGGTACCCAGGTGGCGACCAAGTGGGAGGCGCTGCGCAACAACGTTTGGAGGACGGCGTGGACGCGCCTCTTTCCGGCGGCGCCCCAGGCCTGGTGGCGGCGCGACCGCGAGGGCATGCGAACGCCCCTGCACCGGTTCAATAACGACATGGTGTTCGTGAATGGCGAGCTGCTGAAGTCCGCGGGTTGGGAGGGAGATCTCGACGCCCATTCCTTTTACGTCGATTACCAAGGCGGCTACGTCTACATCGGCGTCGATCCCACCAACCGCCTGGTGGAGATCACCGCCTTCGACAGCGCGTTGGTGCGGACCACGGGCGAGGCTCACGGCAAGGCGTCCGATCGCAAGGGCCCGGTCATTCGCGGGATCACGTTCACCCAGTATGCCTACCGCGCACTGGAGGTCGAGGGCAAGAAACGCTTGAGCGCCAACAACGAGCCCACCGACGAGCCCGTGGGCCCGGCGGACCCCGCCACGTACGGCAAGGAGGTGACCGGCACGGTGCTCGAGAACGTCACAATCACTTACTGTTCACGCGTGGCCGGCTATTTCCGCGGAGACGGCCTCATCATCCGCAACTCGCTGGTCAGCGACACCAGCACGGAAGGAATCTACATCATCGGGTCGTCCGACGTCCTCCTGGAGAGGAACATCTTCCGGCGGAACAACATCCATCAGATCACCGGCTACTACCCGGCCGCGGTTAAGATCTTCAACCAGACGCACCGGGTCACCTTCCGCGACAATCTCATCCTCGATCAGCCTTACTCGAACGGCGTCTGGTACGATGTGGGCAACCACGACGGCATCATCGTGGACAACTGGATCGAGGACGCGATTGACGGCTTCTTCTTCGAAATCTCACAGGGGGCGATCGTGACGGGCAACGTCTTCGTCCGCTGCGCCAATGGACTCCGCGTGCTGAACTCCGCGGACGTGCGCGCGTACAACAACACCTTCGTGGACACGCCCGCGTCGTTCGAGCGCAACGGGCGCACCGCGACGGGCGACGCCTTCGGCTGGCATGCCTCCACCGGCCCGGACCTGGACAAACGCGAGGGCCACGTGTTCGTGAACAACCTGATGGTGGCGAGCGACGCCTACCGCGGACCGCTGCTTCGGTTCCAGCAACCGGCCTCGCTCTGCGCCAAGCTGCCGCGCCCGCTGGCGAAAGAGGTGGACGGCAACGTCTACGTGCGTGCTGTTTCTCCGGGCGTGGTCGCCGCGCCGCTCATCGTGTGGAGCCCCGCCGCCACCGATACCTGTACCACCCCGCTTGCATCGCTCGACGAGTTCCGCAAGCTGATGCCGGCGTTCGAAGCCCGCGGACGCCAGATCGATACGACTCCGCGATCGATCTTCAAGTCCCCGGACCTCGGCCGGTACGAACTGCTCCAGGCGCTTCCGGCGGGCGAGACGCTCCCTGATGAGATCCGCAACCTGCTGGGCTGGAGCAAGGAGCAGGCCACGACGCCGGGCGCGTACCCCTTCCGGCACTGACCGTCGGCGGATGCGCACCTGGCCGCGCGCCTCGGCCGTGGTACCTTGGACGTTGCCTCCTTTGATCGAGTTTCACAACGTATGCGCACTCAGTCCAGCTACGTTTCTTGGCGTTGCTGATTACCCGCCGGCCTTGCCGTCGTGTGATAGACTCCTCCCCGCTGGTTTGCCGCAAGCCCAACCACCCAGCCGGGAGGAATTAGCCATGAGCGAAACAGAACTTGTCGAGCGTCTGGAAAGGCTCGAACGCGCACATCGGCGGCTCAAAGGCTTTGCCCTGGCCGCGCTCGTGATCGTAACTGCCCTTGCCACCATCTACGCCACCCAGCCTGTCTCGCGGAAGATCACGGCCCATCGGTTCGAGGTGGTGGATGACTCAGGAAAGCTGCGGGTGGTCATCGACGCCACAGGAGCCATGCCGGGCATTGCTCTCTTTGACGTGCAACATAATGTCCGCGCGTTGGTGGGAGTTGACCCCTTGGACTCGCCGTCCATTGTGCTCAGCGACGCATTGGGCAAGTCGCGCGTGAGTTTGGGAGTAACCTATGGTGAGCCGAACATCCTTGTCAACAATGAGAAAAGCAACGCCGCGATGAGCGTTGACGCGTCAGGCCTACCGCGCATTACGCTCGCTGACGCCAAGGGTTTTGAGATGGACTTGGGGAGCACGGGAAAGGTCAACGCCCGGACGCCGGCAGCCAAACGAACTTCCGCCGCCTCGATTGTCATGTTTAGTAACGACAAGGAGCGCCACGTTCTCTGGCAAGCGCCGTGATGCTTGTGAACCGGCCCAACAATTGGCACGGCCCTGCGGTTCAAGGTCCGCGGCTTTTCGGCCGGAATCACGCTATCCAGTTCAAACCCGCACAGGCACGTCGAATTCGTAGCGCGGTCCTGCTTTTCAAGGTCCGCGGCTCTTTGGCGTTGTGCCCGGCGGTGCGAGCGGGTGAATTATCGCGGTGTGAAGTCGGCGGCTGCCGCTTCGGTGTGACGCATTCGGCTTGGCAACGATCGCGCCCTCCAGGCCATTGATGGGCGCACGCGGATTTGAAAATGAAAGGCTCGACTCTGCATGAAAAGCCTCGGACCTAAACCGCAGGTCCGCGCTTACTGAGTAGGTACCTCACACGGAGTCGTTTTCTTGCGTTCGTGCGAGAGCTTTTCATTTCTCCGCATACTCCAGACGTCTGACGGACGGAGGCCGGGGAGAATTAACCAGTGCGGCCAAAAGGGTGCGGGACGAGACGGCGGCCGCAACCACCGACGAGGCTTATGGCGGGAACGGCGAGCTGCTCTGGCGCTTCACGGGCAGTTCCACGGACCCCAATCAGCGCGCCTTTGTGAACTTCGAGGGAGGCATCCTGGCGGAGTATTACGGGGTTCGCCGGGGCGGACGATCTCCGACCACCCCGGTGAAGAGCCCTATGCCCGCGCCCACCAGCCTCCAGAAGCACGGGAATTCCCTTGACAAATCAAATGAGCTTCTTTATGGCTATGAACCTGGGTGCGAAATAGTTCTCTGGAGGCGCCCCTGTTCCCCTAAGGCGGGTTGGGAAGCGCTGGCGAAAACCAATCCCCGCGAGGTTTATAGCGCGGTTTAAAGGAGCTAAGGGAAGAACGTATGGATATGGTTCGAATTTCGTTCCTGACTCTCGCGGCAGGCAGCCTTTTGTTGCCGATGGGGTGGGCAGCCCCGCCGTCTGAGGGAAGTTCACCCTCGATGAAGCTGAATCAAGGCTGGGCCATCCAGTCCTCTGTCGACGTACGGGAGAACGGAGCTGCCATCTCGGCAGTGGGCTTCGATGCCGGCCAGTGGTATCCGGCCACGGTACCATCCACGGTCCTCTCCGCCCTGGTTGAGCAGCACGTCTATCCCGATCCCTATGTGGGGATGAACTTGCGGTCGATTCCTGGGACCTCTTATCCGATCTTCGCGAACCTTTCCGAACTCCGCATGCCGCCGGAGAGTCCGTTCCGGCACTCCTGGTGGTATCGCACGGAGTTCAAGCTGCCGGTCGAGTATAAGGGCAAGACCCTTTGCCTGGGTTTCGATGGCATCAACTACCGGGCCAACGTGTGGCTGAATGGCCGGCAGATAGCGTCCGCCGACAAGATGGCGGGCACCTGGCGACTGTTTGAGTTTAATGTCACCGCCACGGCCCGGCCAGAGGAACTCAATGCGCTGGCGGTAGAAGTCTTTGCTCCGCAAAAGAGCGATCTGGCCATCACCCTGGTCGATTGGGGGCCCATGCCGCCCGACAAGGAGATGGGCATCTGGCGCGACGTGCACATTACCGCGACGGGGCCGGTTGTGGTGCGCTTTCCGGCGGTTTTCACCAAGTTGAATTTGCCCGCCACGGATCGGGCCGAACTCACCGTCCGAGCCGAGCTGAAGAATCTTACGGACCAGCCCGTGGAAGGCGTGCTCAAGGGGAAGGTGGAAGCCATCGAGTTCTCGCAATCGGTGAAGCTGGCGGCCCACGAGACACAGGTGGTGCGCTTCACGCCGGAGAATTTCGCGCAATTGAAGGTGGCCCATCCGCGGCTGTGGTGGCCGGCGCAGTTGGGAGCGCAGAACCTCTATCCGCTGGACCTGGAGTTTGCCGTTGACGGGCAGGTCTCGGATTCGAGTCACACCCGTTTTGGCATCCGGCAAGTCACCTCCGAGGTGGATGCGGCCAAGCACAGGATCTTCCAGATCAATGGCAAGAATATCCTGATCCGCGGCGCGGGCTACAGTTTTGACATGATGCTGCGCTCCTCGCCCGAGCGGCAGGAAGCGGAACTGAAGTATGTACGCGACATGAACCTCAACACCGTCCGCTTTGAAGGCAAGCTGGAAGACGATCACTTCTTCGATTTGATGGATGAGATGGGCATTCTGGGCATGCCGGGCTGGTGTTGCTGCGACCGCTGGGAGAGATGGAAGGCCTGGGGTGTCGAGGACGAGCCGGTGGCAGTGGCCTCGCTACGCGACCAGATTCGGCGCTTGCAGCGCCATCCGTCGGTCTTCACCTTCCTCTACGGGAGCGACTACTCGCCGCCGCCCGAGATCGAGAAGAAATACTTGGAGGTTCTGAAGGAAAGCGACTGGCCCAACCCGGCGGTGGCGTCGGCAGGAGAATATACCACCACCGCCGGGCCGACCGGAGTCAAGATGCTGGCGCCCTACGAGTGGGTGGCGCCGGTCTACTGGGCCATCGACACCAAGCGCGGTGGCGCCTTCGGCTTCGCTACGGAGATCAGCCCGGGACCTGCCATTCCGCCCATCGAGAGCCTGCGCCGCATGTTGCCCGAGGACCACTTATGGCCCATCGATTCCGTGTGGGAATACCACGCCGGCGGCATGTCGAAGACGCTGAAGATCTTCACCGAAGCGTTGGAGAAGCGGTATGGGCCTTCGCACTCGGTGGAGGAATACGCGCAGAAGGCACAGGTGCAGGCCTATGAAGGGCACCGGGCGATGATGGAGGCTTACGGCAGAAACAAGTACAGATCCACTGGGGTCATCCAGTGGATGCTGAACAATGCTTGGCCCAGCATGATCTGGCACTTGTACGACTGGTATCTGCGTCCGGGTGGCTCCTATTTTGGTGTCAAACACGCCTGCGAGCCGCTGCATGTGCAGTACTCCTACGACGACCGCTCGGTGGTGGTGGTCAATTCGTATTACCAGGCGTTTCCAAACCTCAAGGTGACGGCCAAGGCGTACAACCTGGACACAACAGAGAAGTACTCCAAGGAGGCCACGCTTGCAGTTGGGGAGGACAGCAGCACGCGGGTCTTCACGCTGCCGGAGATGGAAGGCCTGAGCGGAATGTACTTTGTGGACCTGCGCCTGGAGAACGGGGAACACCTCGAAAGCCGCAACTTCTATTGGCTGCCGAAGCAAGCGGAGACGGTGGATTTCGAGAACGAACCGGGGAGCGGCGTATGGACGCCGACCAAGACCTTCGCCGATTACACGGCGCTGAACAGCCTGCCGGCAGTGGATCTGGATGTGAAGGCGGAAAAGAAGACCGAAGGCGCACAGGAGACGATAACCGTTACACTGCACAATCCCAGCCGCGCCCTCGCTTTCGCGATTCGGCTGAAAGTAAAGAAGATGGGGAAGAATATCACGGGCGCGTATTGGTATGAGGAACACGTCGACGATGAGGTTCTGCCGTCTCTGTGGGAGGACAACTACTTGGCGTTGCTGCCCGGAGAGACGCGGCAGGTTGCTGCCACGTACAACACAAAAGACCTGGGTGGGAACGCGCCGGCAGTGGAGGTGAGTGGCTGGAACGTGAACAGGAAAGAGGCCCGTCCCTGAACCGGATTGACTCCATGGGATTTGCAAATCATCAGCCCATCAACAGGCGCTCAAGCATCGGCGTTTGATTTGGTCAAGAGCGCGTAGCCATCACGGTCACTGCTTTTGGGACCGTGGGTTTTTCCCGTGATGACGAACCCACGGTCAATGGCAAAGCGGGGTAGCAGACCCGCTTCGCAATGTCCGCGGCTTTTCGGTCGAATTCACGTCACCAGGTTCAAATCCGCGTGCGCACAGCGAAATTGTAGCGCGGACCAACTTCATGGGCAGGCCTCCTTGGGTCCCGCGGCGGCGGCGGGAGTAGTGGTTCGGATTGAACCCTGCGTCAGATCATGCTCCACGCGGTCGGTAAACACATGGGCGCGGCTAAGCCCAAAAAGCACGCTCCTTTGAGTGTGTATCGTGTGCAGCCGTCTTGCTGCTCCTGGTTAACGCGATAAGTGCAAGCTGCCATATTGGCGTTGCGCATGGGTCGGGTTCTTGCGCTTAAAGCGCCGTTGGCGAAAACCCTACGGCGATGGGCGAGCAAACCACTAACCTTTGTTACGTCAGGTTCTACCCATAGGCTGGTGAACACGATGGTTCGGGTCGCTATCTTTCTTGCTGCATTAGCCGCCATCACACAGTTGTCGTGGCGGTCATTGAGGGATTTGCGCTCTCACGGATTCTATCGCTTTTTCGCGTTTGAACTCCTGTCGGCCCTGATCCTGCTAAATGTCCCCCTATGGTTTCGCCACCCGCTCTCGGCTCGCCAACTGGTGTCATGGTTAGCCGGAGCTGCCTCGATAGGGCTGGCGGTGGAAGGATTCCGGCTGCTTCGCCGGATGGGCAGGCCCGCGCCCACAGCCGCTCGCAGCACCAATCTTCCTTTTGAGAACACCACCACGCTGGTCACGGTGGGCGTGTATCGCTTTATCCGGCACCCTTTGTACGCGTCGTTGTTGGCGCTTGTAGGGTGCGCTTATCTGAAGAATCCATTGTCGATCAGTTGCATTGTGCCGGCGCTGGGGGCAAGCGATTTTCTCATCGCCACCGCAACGGCCGAGGAGAGGGAAAACCTCGCGCGCTTCGGCGCCGCCTATGCTGATTACATGAAACGCACGCACCGATTTGTCCCGTTCCTGTTCTGAAGCGGTGCCACGGTCAGGGCTCGAAAAGGACGGCGCGGATTCCATGCGAGGTTCAAAACCAGAGCGTTGCCGGCAATAAGTCGCTTGTCACGGATGCAGCGGTTGACCTTCTTCACGTTTTCCCCTAGCCTTGGTCGTGGAATGAATTGGGGACGGACGGTTACAATCCGCTCCGTTATAACTTCACCTGGTATTAGCGAGGGACGCGACGGCAAAACCCCACGTTGTGTCAAGGTGTCGGATGCGCCTCGACGATGGCAAGTCTCAGGAGCGCCTGAACACCAGTGGTGCGCCAACCTATGGAACCTGTGACCTCCAGTTACGGACTGATTGAGAGAAGCCGGAAGGGAGACCAGGAAGCCTTTTCCGTGCTCTTCGGAAAGCATCGCTCGCGCCTTGCGGTCCTCGTCCATTACCGGATGGGCCCCGAACTGAGCCGAAGCTATGAAGTGGACGACATCCTTCAGGAGACCTTTCTCAAAGCCTTTCGCGACTTTGACCAGTTCACCTATCGATCGCCGGGAAGCTTCATGAGCTGGCTGGCGCGCATCGCCGACCATGTGCTGGCGGACCTGGCGCGTTCCCAGGGCCGGCAGAAGCGTCACGCGGCGGAGATGCTGCGCTTCCGGTCGGAGAGCAATCCCGCCGGCCCCGAGCCCGTCGACAGCAAGACGCCCAGCCGGGTGCTGGCTCAGGCGGAGGGGGTGCGCAGGCTGCTTGACCAACTGAATTCCCTCCCCGAAGGCTACCGGCAGGCGATCCTGCTGATCAAGGTGGAGGGCCTCTCCACCTCCGAGGCGGCGGAGCGGATGGGAAAGTCGAACGAGGCCACCGCCCTGCTGTTGCACCGGGCCCTGAAGCGCTTTCGCTCGCTCCAGCACCCGCCGGCAGGGACCGGTAGTAAGATGAAGGGACCATGAGCGCATCCACTCCCGAAGAATCCGGCCGGAATGCGAACCAGGACGCCGACGGCCGGGAACAACTCGTTGCTAACGCCGTGGCCGACTATCTCCAGCGTCTCTCCCAGGGCGAGACTCTGGATATCGACGGCTTTTGCCGGAGGCATCCAGGGCTGGAGCCGGACCTGCGGGCAGCGCTGGAAGCAGCGGCAGGAATCGACGCGATGTTTGAGCCTGCGGACCCGCCGCTCCCCAATCTCCCTCGCGAGGCGGAGCTTCCCGAGCGCCTCTCCGGCCACAAGATCCTGAGTCAGATCGGGTCCGGAGGGATGGGCCGGGTGCTCCTGGCGATGGACGAAAGGTTGGGCCGGAAGGTCGCCATCAAGGTGCTCAGCGTTCGCTTTCAGGACAACCCCCTTTTGCGCGAGCGCTTCATGCAAGAGGCGCGCGCGATGGCCAAGCTGACCCATCCTCACATCGCCCACATTTACAGCCTGGGGCCGCCCGAAGAAGCGCCCCACTTTGTGATGGAGTATGTGGAAGGCGCTCCCTTGACGGAAGCCAGCCGCGCCTTGACGCTTCGCCAAAAAGTCGAGCTGATGCACAAGATCGTTCTGGCGGTTGATTTCCTGCATCAGCACCAGGTGATCCACCGCGACCTCAAGCCGGGCAACATCCTGGTGGGGCCGGACCTGGAGCCCAAAGTTCTGGATTTCGGCCTGGTGTTGTGGGGGAAGGACCAGGAAAATAGGCTCACCCAGCCCGGTGCTCTGCTGGGAACGCCGGACTACTTCTCTCCCGAACAGGCGCGCGCCACGGCGCAACTCGACACGCGGAGCGACATCTTCTCATTGGGAACGGTGTTCTATGAGTTGCTGACCTCCGAGCTGCCTTTTCGCGGCGAGACCCTTCCCGACCAGGTTCGCCGCATTTGCGAGGAGGATCCTGCCCTGCCGCGCCGGATCGATTCCTCCCTTCCCGGAGACTTGCAAAACATTTGCCTGAAGGCCCTGGAGAAGAGTCCCGCCCACCGATACGCTTCCACCCGCGAAATGGCCAATGACCTGGAAAGGTTCCTGGCGGGTGAGCCGGTACTGGCTGTGCCCACGTCGTACTCGCGCCTGATGGTGGGGAAGATCGATCAGCACCTCCGCGAATTAGCAGGCTGGAAACAGGATCACATTCTTTCTGAATATGAGTTTGATTCCTTCCGCAAGCTCTATGAACGGCTGGTGGATCGCGAAGACGCGTGGATCATGGCCGTCCGCCGGCTCACGCTCCCCCAGGTGAGCCTTTACCTGGGCGCCTGGATTCTGGTGGTAGGCGCCGTGTTGGTGATGTTGTTTCACTATCCCCGCCTTTCGGAAACGCCCTCGGTGCTGGTGGTGAGCGCCGCCGCCGTCTCCACGGCATGGATCGGCGTCCGCTGCTGGCGGCAGAACCAGCGTCGCATTGCGGTGGCCTATCTCCTGGCTTTTTGCCTGCTGTTGCCGGTGGCCTGGCTGGTGATGATGGGCAGGCTCAAGCTCCTGACGGCCCCCAGCCACGGCAATGAAGCGCTGGAGTTTCTCGCTCAGTTCGCCACCTTCAAAAGGACCACCAACGCCCAACTGTGGTGGTCCATCGTGTTGTCTCTGCCCGCCTACATCTGGCTTCGCCGTTTCACCCGCGCCTCGGTTTTCTCCCTGGTCTTCGCGGTGATGTCTGCCACGCTCACGGGGGTTACGCTGCTGCGCATGGGTTTGCTCCAATGGATCGACACGGACCCGGGCAAGCCCTATCTCGAGCTCATACCTTATGCGCTCCTGTTCTTTCTCGCCGGCATGGCGATCGAGCAGTTTCAGTATCCCGCCGACTCCCGCTACTTCTATTCCGTAGCGGTGCTCGCAACCTTCGTGAGTCTGAGTGGAGTAGCTTCGTACCACGAGCCTTACGCCCAGTGGCTGAAGCACGTGGCGCCCAGGACACGCGGCCAGTTGGAATACCTCTTCATCATCAACGCCGGCATTTATCTGCTGCTGCAGACGGCCTGCGAGCGGCTTCCGCTGACGCAGATGCGCGGCGTGGCCAAGACCTTTCGCTTCGTCATCCCCGGGCACGTGCTGACGTCGCTGCTGCTGTTGGGGCTGGCCGCCTCCGACCTCTGGGATCAATCGCCCCACAGCGCGGCCCTGCGCCACGAAGCCCGCTTCTTTGAAATCCTGTTGCCCCTGGTTGCCTGCCTGTTTATTTTCGGAAGCATTCCCAAGCAGATGAAGAACTTTCTCGCCACCGGCCTGCTGTTCCTGGCCATCGGCATCGTGCGCCTGGAACAGGACCTTTTCAAGGAGCGCGCGGCCTGGCCCCTCAGCCTGCTCTTGGCCGGCCTTTTGCTGATGTTCACTGCCACCCATTACTCTCCCCTGAGGATGATCCTCATCCGCCTGGTCCGCCGCAAGGCCTGAGGCGGTGGATTGCCGATGGCCGATTTTCGATTGCTGATTCTCGATTTTCGATTGCCGATTGTCGATTGCTGATTGACGATTGACGATTGCCGACCCGTAGCGGCGGGTTTACCCCGCCATTTTCACGAAGGACCCACGGTCACAAAACCTGTGACCGTGGGTACGATCTCAATCGGCAATCCAAAACTGGCCATCGGCAATCAACAATCGGCAATCGGCAATCGGCAATCGGCAATCAGAAATCGGCAATTCTTCCGCCGAGGTGCAATTCCGGCCCGAGATTGTCGCTATACGTATTAGGAGGCCAATATGCGTAACGCGAAAATCTTGATTCCCTTGGGACTGCTGGCGATGATGACGGCTTGCGGTCCCGTGGAGTGGCTCAATCGTTGCTATAACGATGGGGACGTAACCTTCGATCCGGCGCTGATCGGCCGATGGAATGACCCGGACGGCAGCGTCATGCTATTCCAGCAGGCAGGCGACAAGGTCTACCGGGTGGTTTCCACCGATGTTAATGCCGATGGCACACCGGAGGTAACCAAATTCGAAGGGCATTTGGTGAAATTGGGAGACCTCCTTTTCCTGGACCTGCTCCCGCAAACGACGAAAGCAAATCCCGCCGCTTATACATTCTCTGCGCCCCCATCCGGAGACGATAACGGACTTCAGCCGCACTTGACCGAGGTTGGTGAGGGGCTGTACGCCAGCTTGGTTCGAGCGCCGCAAGCTACCGCGGGAAACGCCGGCGGCTACGAACTTCATCTTTTCCAAGGTCACTGGGTATTCCGAGTCTGGCGGGATGGAGACACGCTGCGCCTCGCCGACCTCGACGCAGACTGGTTCAAGCAAGCCGTCAATCAGGGGGAGATCGAAATTGACCACGAAGAAGTGAACGATACCCTGGTGCTTACCGCATCCACGCCGGACCTTCGAGCCTTTCTCCAGGAGCACGCCGGGGACCAGGGCGCCTTTCCCCCGCCCGAGAAGGCATGGTCCCGCCAGAAGTGAATCTCCCCCGGGCCACCCTGTTGGATCTCGACGCCAGGGTGGAAGATCCAATCCCTTCAAACCACCTCTCCCCTCGGTCGCCGCGGCGACAGAGGGGTCGGGGGGTGAGGGGGTCGAATAGCAATCTAGCAACTCTAAGTGAACAGCGGGGTAGCAGACGTAGCCGCCGTTTGGCTTCATCTGCGGCTTTTCCCGTGGGCATTAACCGATTTATGAATGGCCGATAACGTTGTTGGCATGTTAAGAACCGCGGAGGAAGCTGAACTACGCTACCTCCGCGCTACCCGGGGTGCCGAGCGGGGCGGGTAGCCACGGACCGTGCTCTCCTGTCCGTGGGCTCTTCGGACGGTGGTCCAGTTACAACAATTTCGCTTTGGATAAGGCAACGGTGGCGGCCTGCCCCATTCAGATTGATGACGTAAGATTGCCCTTGGAATATCAGCCTGAGAAAAGCCCACGGACAGAAAAGCACTGTCCGTGGCTACCCGCTTTCCTCTGGGTTGAAAATGAACAAGTCGAGATTGGGATCTGGAAAGCCACGGGGCGTTAGGGGTGCGCGGGTTGATGTCGCTGGTTGCCGCTGAGGGCAGAATTCACCAGGGCGCGACGCACGGCATCCGGCTCACGGTCAATCACGATCAGGAAGGCGCGAGCCGCCCCGGAAGGCACCACCCGGCCTTGCTCCCATTCCTGGACCGTCCGCACGCTTACGCCAAAATACGCGGCAAACTGGCTCTGGCTCATTTTGATTCTCTTGCGAATCCGCGCCGTGTCGATTTCGCGAGGGATGTGGACAACGCAGGCGTTTTTTTCCCCCTGCGCGAATGCCAGGGCCTGCCTGGCACCGGCAATCATGCGTTGTCCTGCGGTCAGTTTTTTGGCCATGGTCATTTTCTCTTTCGATAAGCATCGGCAAGTGCAGCAAGCACGGTTTTGAGCTCATTCCGCTCGGCCTGCGACAAATCGGTCTTTTCGTTCTTGGCGAACATGTTCAGCAAAAACACGGGAACATCCTCACCACCGTAAAAAGTGATAATCCGGTAACCGCCGCTTTTGCCTTTGCCCTTACCCGCAAAGCGAACTTTGCGCGCGCCCCCGGTACCCCTGATTTCCTTCCCGGCATCGGGATTCGCCGCGATGTAATCCACGATGCCCAGGCGTTCAATGTCCGTTACTCCCGTCGCCCTTGCGTCGCGGAGATAGAACTCGGTTTCGACGACGGTTTGCACGAGCTAACTATACGTTAAAAACGGATACCCGTCAACCCTTCAAGATTAGGGTGCCGTTAGCGCAGCCTCAGCGAGGAGGTGCGCGCCCTTCCGCGGTTCTCCGCGGTTCTGCCAACGGAAATGCTAATCACCACCAGGGCGCGCCCGCATGAACCCACAGGGAATGGGGGAACGGCCACAAAGGATCTCAGCACACGCAAGAGCCGCGGACCCCGACACGTCGGGGCGGTCCGCGTTACGGACTCATTGACTTCTGAACCATCCCCTCTCTCCGGCCCCTGCCGCATCAAATGGCCATGGAAGAGAAATCTCCCGGCCTCCGCGGAACCTCCGACCTGCCGCATCCGTAATGATACGGAGACAGGGGGAATCTATGCAACGAAGAGCGATCCTGGCAGCGGCGCTGGTTCTTGGCGCCTCGTGGGCCAGGGCTGAGAGCCAAGCCATCCAACGGCCGGACGGCGGCAGCCTCTTGTCAACGCAGATTGACTCCACGGTCTCTCAGCTCATGGCCGATGCGCACGTCACCGGCGTGGGGTTGGCCGTCTTTCACCACGGCGGGATAGCTTATTTGCAGGCCTACGGTCTGCGCGCCACAGCGAAAGGCCTGCCGCTCACCCCGGATTCGGTCATGACCTCGGCATCGCTCAGCAAGGCGGCCTTCGCCACCGTCGTCATGCGGGTAGTCCAGCAGGGCAAGGTGAACCTCGACCGGCCTATTGCCGCCTATCTGCCCAAGCCCCTGCCCGAGTACCCCCCTACGCCGACCTCCAGAGTGACGAGCGCTGGCGCAAGCTCACCCTGGGCATACTACTGAGCCATACCTCCGGCTTCCCCAACTTTCGTGGCTTGGAACCCGACCTCAAGCTGCATATCCACTTCGAGCCCGGCAGCCGCTACGGCTACTCAGGTGAGGGTATCGAACTCGCCCAGTTCGTGGTGGAAACCGCCACCGGCCGCCCTCTTCAGTCGTTGATGGACGAGTATCTCTTCCAGCCCGACGGCATGACCCGCACCAGCATGGTCTGGGAGCCCCGCTTCGAGTCCGATTTCGCCAACGGCTACGACCAGTACGGCCGCTCGCTCGGCCCTGAGCGCCGCCCCCACGCCGACGCCGCCGGCTCCGTGCAGACCACCCTGCGCGACTACGCCACCTTCCTCTCGGCGCTCCTCCGCGGCAGACCTTTTGGCATCCCGACCACCGGCCGCATCTTCAACCACCAGATCGCCATCCACTCGGCGCATCAGTTCCCCTCGCTGGCGGAAGAGACCACGACAGCCAACGACCCCATCCGCCTCAGCTACGGCCTCGGCTGGGGCATCTATTCTTCGCCTTACGGCAAGGCCTTCTTCAAGGAGGGCCACGACGAAGGTTGGCGTCACCTCGCGCTCTGCTTCCGCGAGCACGGCGACGGCATCCTCATCCTTACCAACTCTTCAAACGGCGAGGGCATCTTCAAGCCGCTTATCGACCAGCTCCTCGGCCCCACCGGCTTCCCCTTCGACTGGGATGGCTACACGTCCTGGGATAAGCTGCCGCCATTGCCTAAACTCAAGGAGCATACGCGCGCGCAGTTGACCCCGGCGCAGCTTGAGCGCCTCACCGGCCGCTATGCGCTCAAGGAGGGCATCGTCCTCACCGTGACCGTGGAAGACGGCCACCTCTTCATCCGCGAAAACGACGAGGAAAAGCAGGAGTATCTGCCCGAAAGCAGCCAAGATTTCTACTCCGCGACCTCGAGCGACGAATGCACCTTCCAGCCCGCCGAGGGCCCCGCGCAGGTCCGCTGCCCCCGCTCCGTCGAATCCGCTCCCGCCCTCACCGTCGCTGCCTACGCCTTGCTCCTCCTCGCCACCCAGCGCGCCTTTAAAGATTCTCGCCAAGGACTCCTGCCACGCCCCAAGTGGATGCCGCCTTCTCCCTCCACCCGCATCTCCACCCAACAGGCCATCCACCAACTGCGCGCCGAGGTCTGGGGTCGCGGCCTCGGACTGGAGGATTTCTCCCCCTTCGCGTCCTCCCTCCCTCCTGCCGCGAAGCCGGAGAAACTCCCTTTCCCCCTGGCATCCGCCGTCGGCTACGCCAATGCCTGACGCCCAAAGAGCCAAAGTCCAGTGTGCCGATCTAAAGATCGGCGCGACAAGTACCACTTGCGGCGCCCGCGCCTTACACCGGTACGCGCAAAGTCTGGTGCCGGGTAACGCGATGTTATAAGATCCGTTCATGATAAGCCTACGCCAAGGGTCGATCCATTTGTTCCGCTTCGCCGGGATCGATGTGTTCTTGCATTGGTCCTGGTTTCTGGTGGCTTTGCTTGAAATCAACGCCCGAAAGGGAAGCTATTCCTCTGTCACCTGGAACGTGATGGAGTATCTGGCGCTGTTCCTCATTGTAATGTTCCATGAGTTCGGCCATGCGCTGGCTTGCCGGCAGGTGGGAGGAACGGCGAATCGAATTGTGCTCTGGCCTCTGGGCGGCGTGGCTTATGTGAACCCGCCGCAGCGGCCCGGCGCCACGCTGTGGAGTATCGCGGCGGGGCCGCTGGTGAACGTGGCGCTTCTCGTCATCCTGACGCTGCTGGGGATTCTGAACCGATCGACGGGGTGGGCGGAGACGATACCCAATGGTCATTTGTTCATGCGAGCGCTGTGGTTAATGAACCTGGGCTTGTTGATCTTCAACCTGTTGCCCATCTACCCGCTGGATGGCGGCCAGATTCTTCGCTCTTTGCTCTGGTTTGTGGTGGGTCGTGCGCGCAGCTTGATGGCCGCCACGGTGATCGGTTTTGCCGGGGTGGCAGGACTTATTCTCCTCGCGGTGTGGAGGCAATCCGCCTGGCTGGGCATTATCGCGGCATTCATCCTCATGAATTGTTGGAGCGGACTGAAGCAAGCGCGAGCGCTCCTACAGTTGGCCAAGTTGCCGCGCCGCGCAGGGTATGCCTGTCCGTCGTGCCAGACCGCGCCTCCCATGGGAGCCTTTTGGCGGTGCGGCCGTTGTGGCGCAAGCTTGGACATCTTTCAAACGTCAGGCGTCTGCCCATCCTGTGGGGCGCAGTTTGCGGCGACGCGGTGTCTGGACTGTGGCGCCCAGCATCCAATGAGCGCGTGGATTGTTCCCTCGGGCCAGGGTGTCGCTGCGGGTGCGAGCCCGTTCATCCACAGTGTGGGCAACCCGTAGTGAACCATGCGACCGCCAATGAACATGCGCTTCGCGCCGCGATCCCTCGGGGGCGGTGTGGACAGGTTTCGGACGGCGCTCCCCGATCCAACATCGCGGACGCAACGCGCTAGCTTTTGGCGTTGGCCAACGGGATCAAATCCACGATGCCGCGCGCTTTTAGATACTCCTCGTCGTGGGCGCGGCTCTGCAAAACAATCGTCGGCCTTTTTCCCTGGGTGATCAAATCCATAAAGGGCTTGGCATACGTCCAATCGGTCGGCCACGATTTCTGCGCCAGCCCGTGGTCCGGGATGACGAGTGCCAGGGGGCGATCGGGAATCTCCAGCGGCGCGCGGCGCATTTCCTCCGCCAGCGCCGCGAATTTTCGACCCAGGGGTTTCGGCTTGTTCTGAAGGTCCAGCAGCCCCAGTGTGTATTCGAGCGAATCGAACCCTTTTATGGCGGGATCGATATCGTGCGAGGACCACCAAGTGACGCCCCAGGATTTTCCCGTGCTCGCCACATTCCTGACGGTGTGGTCCATGAACTCCGGCAGGTAGCTTTCCGGCATCCACTGGGCGGAAGTGCCAACTTCCTCCACCCACACGCGGCGGCCCAGATCGTTCTGATAGGCGTAGGCGAGCTCCACCATGTACTCCGCCAGATGCAGGGAGCCGGGGTCCGAATACTTGTAACGGTCCAGAGTGCCGGTGAAGAAAACGTAGCAGTGCGCCACCGTCGCTTGGCCGGTGTTCGCCAGGTTTTGCCGGCTGAAGCCGAAGTCCGCGAACCAGTGCGAATCGTCCGCGCCGTTGACATGAAACTTGCCCGGAGCAATCGCCTCACAGTAAGCCAGGATTTCCGTTGCCCAGGCATCGGCCTGGGGGGAGGTTACGGGGTTGCTGATCCCCTGGAGCACGCCCAGTTCATTGCCAATGTCGAATCCCAGGAAGCGCCGATGCCGGCCCACGGCCTTCGCCAACCGCGCGAAGAGCATCTTCTCCGCGTCGATTACCTCGCGGTCGGTGAAAACGTTTCCCTTGCCATGCTGGTTTCCGTACGCCACCTTGAGGGGAGCCACCCACGCCGGCAGGTACTGGAGACCGCTCATCCAACCATTCAAAACGGTGACTTCCACGTCCAGGTCGGCTTGGTTGGCAGCGTCGAGCAGAGACTGCAAATTCTCCACCGCCGAGTTGCTGATGCTGCCGATCCCCGGTTGGAAAATCGGCCACAAACACTGGATGCGAATGTGGTCCAGGCCCAGCCCGCGGACGCCGTTCAAGTCCTCGATGATGGCGTTTTGGTCCCAATCCTGCCAGCAATACCACCAACCTTTCCGCGGCACGTAGTTCGCCCCAAAACGCAGGCCGCTGCCTTGGGTTTGAGGGAAAGCTTCCGCTTGCCCTTCGGCCGGCATGTGCAGTCCGGCGGCGGCCGCCACGCTTCCGCAAACGGAGTCTTTCACAAACTCGCGCCTTGAGATTCGCATCTAAACCTCCCTTGATTCGATCGTCGTACAGGTTGGGCGCATGCGCGCGCGCTTGATTGCCGGGGAAAGCAGGATGGGGTTGAATGGAATGTTAGTTGGTGGACCTGGAGAGGTTCGAACTCTCGACCTCATGACTGCCAGTCATGCGCGCTCCCAACTGCGCCACAGGCCCCCCGGTGGAAAATCGATAACTCCCTATTTGTAACACGCGCACGCAGAGGTGTCAACTAACGGATGCGGCCGGCAGTGTCTTAAATGTGCGTTGAAAGCTTCGTGCTGACAAAAGGTAATAAATCTACGTATCCCAGTAGTTTTCTATCCACCTAAACATATTATGTGGGTCCGCAGTAGTTCCAAACCCAGCCCAAGTGTCCCCACGGGGGACCTCAATCACTAGGCAATTGACACCTGGACACGTTACCTGTAGGGCATCACGAATAGAACCTACATCCCACTGTCCTGTCCAATCTATGATTAGCCAAGTACCGATGAGCCAGCGCCACCATCCAAAGTTGTTTGCCCTAATGAATGTCTTGAACGCTTCATTCTGCTGATTAGTTGCGAGGTTTGTAGAAACGATGAAGCGTTTCTTCATTTCTTTTTCTGCTCCGTATTTGGTTCACCGAAAGGCATGATGCCGGTTCCGGGTTCAACATCGAAGACCCCGGTGACGTTATCACCTACAAACCCTTTCTCGATAACCTGCTTCTGAATTAGGTATGTCTCGCTACGCAACAGATCAGGGTTCTTGCGAAGGCAGTATACGTAGGTTCCAAGGTATAGGGCTATGGAAAGAGTGGCACATATAGCGAATATGGTCAGCAACCAAAGAGGTGAGTTCCACTTCAGCGCCCCGAGTATTGCGCTAAGGCAGAGCGCAATTAGCCAGGCGAGCGGTTTTAGAACAGTAGACCGTGAGCCTTGGGCAGTTGCCTTCTGAAAGAAGGCTGCCATCATATTAAGTGGCGGCATTATTATGTTCGCTATTGAGCGCCGTACACGATTAAACACTCTTTCCTCCCGCCGTAGCCGTGATACACTACGACTACGAACGGAAGGGATGACGCTTGCCCGCCCGCTAAAGCTAGCGAGCGTTGTCCTGACCGTAGGGAATTAAACTATCCCCCACATCCTACGCCAGTAGCTCGCGCAAAGTCCAGACGTGATTTGTTAGCCCTGCTTCCATGGCGGGGGTAACGCGAAGTGTGCGCTGGATTGTCACGAAATTGTAATAGGCGAAGTACACGGAGAGCGCAGCATAGTGATTCACCCATTTCTTGCTGAAAGCGTTCGTCAGCCGGGTGAATCGGCGAATCTGCATTCTCATGGTCAAGTTCTGTCGCTCGACATGGCTGGTGCAAATCTTACTCGGGTCGGGGGTCCGATGACTGGCACCACCTCCGTTGAAACTACCCCCGAAGGAGAGTAGCGGTGTTCGCCTTCGGATGAAGCTTCATAAACTTTTATCAACTGGGCAAAATCAACGCGGGTTCCGAGGCTGTAGCTGACCGCATCACGGTAGGGTGCGAAGCCGTCTGTGGTGATCCGGAATTCTCCCGATGTGGCCGCATTCAATTTCTCCGTGAAAGCCTCAGTGTCGCGGGCCGGGGGGCGTCCAAGAAGGGCGGCAAAAGAACAGTTTGATTCAGATACGCGCAAGACATATACTCCGGCCCTTCGAAAGGAGTTCGATAGATAAACAAACAAAATGTTGGCCCCGTTGAGGGGTCACCCAGCACATCCCGAAGGGAATTCTTGTGGACGGCGCTGGCCGCGGTTGCCGCGGCGGGGGGGCGCCAGCGTATCGGCCGCGCAGATGAGGTTAGAGTGTGAGCGCTCACCATGGAAGGGCGAAGGCCTTCCATCGAGCGGCAAGTCAGAAGGCAAAAGGCAACGGACAAATTGCAAAAATGCGCCGCCCTCCGCCGGGTGCCGGCCCAAAAGAATGGAAATCCGGCAAAATCCCCGCAAGTTTCCAACTTCGAAGCGTTCTAAAGGGCAGGAGTCCCACAGGGACACCGGCACGGGACTCCCCCGCATGTCGAGTTGCTCTTACTTTCTTTTCCATGTCTTCTTCCTGGAGGCTGGCATGTCAGCGAGATATACTTCCCCGAGAGATTCTGGGCGGTGGTGTGTTCTGGCAGCGTTGCTGATCGGCTTCCTGCCGGCTGGGCTCCGGGCTGAAGGCTATGATGCCTGCGGGCTGGCGCGGGCGTTGACCTATGCGTGGGCGGGACGCTCGATAATTAGAATCTCTCCGTCGTCCAGTCCGTACAGGTCATAGACGAGGCGGTCGATTTGGAGGTCGAGGGCGGCGCATTTGTTTGCGTAGTAGGCCTTTTCCTTGTCCGTCTTAGCTTTCGCCAAAGACTTCTTCGCTTCTAGCATCGCGTCCACTTTCTTCGCCATCTGTTCGTGCAGCGCTTTGTTGCCCGCGTCTTGTACGTTGATACGGGGTATTGGAAGATCCTTCACATCCTGTGGGTTTAGTTTCGGGAAGATCTCCTTTCCGAAGTTCGAAAGTGTTAGGCCTGCGAACCAGCTTGTGACCCGCGAGTTGCATACGCCGAGCAAGAAACGGAGGTCGACAGGGCTACTTTCCAGGAGCTTGAACGGCGTGATGCTGTGGCCGTGGTAGAATGTGTCCCTCTCGACGAGGGTTGCTTGGATTCGTTTTCCCTCGCCTGGAATCTCGCGAAAAAGAAGCCGCGGCCCTTTAAAGAATCGGGGCTCCCTTGGTGCGCCGAGCCATGGGCCGTACTTCAACCACTCGCCGCTCCAATGGAGCTCGTATCGGGCAATGTCTTCGCCCGCGAGCCACTTGCCGCAGTCCTCGTCATGCCTGTTGTTGAAATGATACCCCCGACGTCTAATTAGCGCTGGGTCCTGTCCCCTGTATCGGTCATAGGGAGTGATCCCCTGGATCGCTTCTCCGAATTTCGATAGCGGTTCGCTTGCGGCTTTTAGCTTCGCGACAAGGGAGCTTGCCTCGGGACGGAGGCGATAATCGACCGCGAATAGTGGGGCCGACCTCCATTTTTCGGTTGGCAACTGCCAGACCTCGCCTCCAGACTCCACTCGAAGGCATGGGACTGCTACGCCCTTTTGCAGAACAAAGGCTATGGTGTTTACGATAGCTTGCGCAAAGACGTTTTCCCCGTACACCCGCAACACACTGAAACCTGCCTCGTCCGAGACTACTTTTCGAAGGGGCGCAAAACTCTCCAATTTCAACCATGGCTCCGGTGTGATGTAGCTGGCGTAACCGCCCTTCTTAAGGAACTGGAGGGCTTTTTCGATAAAGTAAATGTAACTATCGTACTTGTAGTTGTAGGACCGGAACTTCTGCCTGATATAGTCCTTTGACCTCTCATCGAAGTCCACGCCGTAAGGTGGATTTCCGACGATTGCGTCGAATCCGCCTTGCTCTGTAATTTGGGGGAACGCGTCTTCGAAGTTCATCGGATTCAATATGCGTTCCTCTCTGCGGGCGAAGATCCGCCCCTCCAAAACTTCTCTGCCTATGAGCGAGTTACCGCAAATGATGTTCCTACTCAAGTCAGGGAGCAACTTCTTCAGAGTTGCGGCGTGCTCGAACTCTAACTGGTATTGGCGAGCGGTGGCTGTGGTTTCGTCTTTGAGCAGTCTTAGGTACAGGGAGAGTTGGCAGACCTCGACGGCCTGAGCATCAATATCCACGCCGTAAACGTTTTTGAGTAAGATATCACGCTTCTTGCTGAGCGAAAGGTAGAGCTTGCCGTCGTGTTTAATGCAGTCGCCCTTGCGGACTTTGTTGGGGTTTTCGTTGTAGTAGACGCCGTGGTAGGTCAACAGCAGGTCGAAAACGCCGAGGAGGAACGAACCGCTGCCGCACGCGATGTCAGCAAAGTGCATCTCTGCGATTTGTTCGGGAGTCTTATCCTTGATTAGTTTCCCGACTGTGTTTTCGACGATATAGCGGACAACATGCTCTGGCGTGTAGTACACGCCGCTCGCCTTGCGGACGTCGGGCTTGGGCTCCACGCGGACGCGTTTGTCTGTTGCGACAATGACATTGCTCAGGAACCGCTCATAAATGGAGCCAAGGATCTGGATGGGGATAGCGTTAAAGTCGTAGGGAGAATTAATGTGGGCGATGTTCTCACAGATATCAGCAAAAGTGGTGTCATCCACGCGGAATTTGTCGCCATCAAGGATATCGTGGTGTTTGAAGACGATGCCGTTATAGATTCCATCCAGACGGCGGCTGGCAGAGATAAAGTCCTCCCACGCCGTGCCTCTTTCGCCGAAGCTATCGACGATGCGTTGCGGCTCGATCCCTTTGTCTTCGAGAAAGCGGACAAAGACGAGACGGTCAAGGACTCGTTGGACAAGCTCGGTGAGCTCTTCGCTATTAAGGTCCGGGTTCTTGTTCTTGAAGGTCCGGGCCAGAGCGGTGCGGTACTCATCGAGCTGCTTGAGGAAGGATTCGTCAATGCTCTGGTAGCCGCCCGGGAACAGTCCGCGTTGGACTGCTTTCCCTCGGGGCTTGGGAAGTTCCATTGCGCGTTTTTCCAATGAACCGTCGACGACGGCCTCGCGCGAGAAAAGCCAGTAGATTTTCGCAAATTTGTCGGGGTCGATGTATTCGCTGTGGTGGTACCTGCCGACGCAGCGGCGGAGTGCCGTGTCGATGTCGGGCTTGTAGCGGCAGTCGAGAACATGGAATTGATTGAAGTCAGTGAGCGCGGCCAACGGCGTTTCGCTGTTCCATCCGTAGCGGATGGTCTGGAAGTAGTTGTCGGCTGTGGCTATGTCAGGACTGGGCTTCTTGGCTTCGACGAAAAAACGGACGTCGCGGTAGTTCGGGGCGAGGTGGAACGAATAGTCGGCGCGGCGATTGCCGCCTGCCTGGACGGCCGGCTCTACCTTGACCTCCTGTTCATAGGGATTGGTCTGCTGGTCATGGTTTACATCCCAGCCCAACGCGATGAAAAACTTGTCGATGAAGTCCTTGCGCGCTTCTGCTTCTTGGAACTCGGAGGATAGGTACCGGGCTTCGTTGGCTTGAAAGGTCGCATGGAGCTCGCGGACTTTTTCGAACGCTTTGTTGAAGGCAGGCGTGGTCACGGGCGCAGAGTTTATCACGGCGAAGCATCACGCGCAACATTTGGGAGGTTGTTCGCGAGGTCACACTAGGAATAGATCAACATCGGGTTAGGAGTTCGACCGGTACCCAGAGGAATTTGCGAATGGGTACGAGAACTCGTACTTTGTGCTTCCCGACCTGCGTGACGGTTCCAGGCATCTTATCGCCTTCTGGGCGATCCAGGTCAATAGGAACGTATACCTGGGTTCCGAGTTTGAACTTTTTGGGTTTTTGAGACATGCGTCTATCGCTTCTCCGGTTTGGGCTTGATTTGGTCGGCCTTGGTCGCGGTGACCTCGGGCAGGCCCCTGAATTGTTGGATTCTGCCTGTCACGCAGACGGCTCTGTCGCGCAGGGTCTTTTCGGGGTTTCCAAACTCGGAACGGTACTGGCCCCAGATAACAATTGTGAAAATCTGTCGCAGGTAGGGCTGGTCGAGGTTGATGTAAGTCGGCTTTCCAGTGCTCTTGCTCGCAAAGTGCGTACTGGCGGCTTTGCCACAGACCGTGGCTGTCTCTCCGATGTGATTCTTGGCTTCCGCGGCGGTGAGTGTTTGCCCATTCGCTCGGCTGGCGGTCATTGCGAGTGTGAGGGCGTAAGTCAGGGTCAAAGCGGCGGAGGCGGTGCCGTTGGTGTAGCGCATCATATCTTCCATTGTATACCCCTTTTGCTCTTGCCCCCGAGGCCAATCAGCCTGAAAATGAGCCGCGAATACGTACGACGGACCATGGGCTATTGAGGAAAGCAGGTGTTGCCCGGGCGTTCGGCCCATTCTGTAGCGATTGGCGTTCGGAGCCGGCCCGGTGCATGTTATCGAGCGGTGGGCAATCAAAACGGAGATTCCGGCTTCCAGGAGTGCCCGCTTACGTATGACTTCCAAGTGCAGTTATGGGCTCGTGATCTTCTCCAGCGCATTCCTGTTATTCCCAGTGCCGCCCCTTTCGGGAAAAGGGTGAAGTCGAAGTCATTGTGCTGATGCGCCTCGCTGCATTTTCAGCAACACCGCTCCGTGCGCCGGCACTGGCAGCGCGAGTTTTGTGTCAAATATCCCCAGGTTCTTGTGTTGCCAGAGATCACGAACCATCCACTTGCCCGAAAGCGCGGCTTCATCCCCATTGAGAGTCACTTCTGTGGCGTTGCCGCCGCGGTTGAACAACCCGACCGCCCGGTTGCCATCCTTTAACTCGCGAACCCAAACCTCGGTGCGCGCGTTGGGCGGGCCTTGCTGGCTGACGCGGGTGGCGGGATTGACATAGGGATCCTGATTCACGGCGAGCGCCTCGTCGTTGGAAATGAGAGCCAGGTCCCACGGGGTATTATCGGGCAGATTACCGCCGAGCATCAGCGGCGAAGGGGCGAGACACCAGAAGGACATCAACATGATCTGCTCGTCGTGGGAGAAGCGGCACACGCGGTCGTAGCCGCCGGCTTGAGAGCGGATGCAAATGTGTCCAAACGGGATCATGTCGGCATCGGGATAATGACCGGGGCCGGCGAAATCGTGCCAGGGATGCATGAGATCAAACTGGCGGTCGAGGCTGCTCCACCTGTCCCAAAAGTCGCTGGAGATGCGCCACATGTTGACATGGGTTAGGACGTGCGCGGCGTCGCTGGGGGCCGGGGGCCCGGCGGAAATGGAATAGACGATCGCCCGGCCGCACCTGTCAATGGCGCGGCGGATCATCTCGCTCTCACCGGTGCGGTAGTTGGGGCAGATGTCATCAACCTTGACAAAGTCAACGCCCCAAGCGGCATAGAGCTTGAACAAGGAGTCATACCACGCCTGACCCGCGGCATTGCTGCGAACGCCAAACATATCCGGACACCATTCGCCCGGCCGGTTGGGGTCGCCGGCGTCGGCAGCGGTGAATTCGGAATCGGCAATGGGGGTTTGGGTGTAAACCGCTTGGCGCGGGATGCCGCGCATGTAGTGTACGCCGAACTTGAGTCCCATTTCGTGAAGGCGGTCGGCGAGCGGCTTGAAGCCCTTGCCGCCGGCGCTGGAGGGAAAGCGATTTTCGGCGGGGAGCAAGCGCCCAAAGGCGTCGGCGGGAAGCTTGGCTCCGGTGCGTTCTTGGTTGAGAAGAAAATCGTTGCCCGGCGGCTCAGGGTCATACCAGCGGAAGTCAATCACAATGTAGTTCCAGCCGTGGGCCAGGAGATTTTTCCTGACGTATTGGGCGTTGGCCAGCACTTCATCTTCGGTGACGGTGTCTCCAAAGGCGTCGTAGCTGTTCCAACCCATCGGAGGCGTTGGGGCGAAGGCGTAAAAGGGAAGTTGCGGCGTGGTGGTTGGGGCGGAAGCCGTTGTCGCGGTTGATGCGAAAACGAGGAATGCCAGCGCGGTTGCGGCGGTGTATCGACGGAGTTTCATAGTTTTTGTTTACCGTTTGCTGTTCATCGGACGGCCAGGGCGTCCTCGGCCACGGGGCCAGGCCGCGATTGACCATGGCGATGGAATGTTTGCCTGCGATATTCGAGGTTTTTCATGGCTAAACAAGCAGAATTCAGCCGTTAGCAGAGCCCCCCCGTTCTCTGAAGGGGGTTGGAGAAAGAGCTATGCGGAAGAGAATCTGCCCATGAAGCTCCTTTCTGAGCCTTGTCCCTCAACCCTCGGGTGTCACCTCAAAACCGGCCAGTTGAGCGCGTCTGGGACAGGCATACTTTTACCTTACCGGTGACACTTTCGGCAAGAGTTTTTCGCGTTGAGTCGCCATTCGGCCCGCATCCCGGTTTATACTGACCTCTGTTTGGCAATATCGTAAATTCTTGATTATTTTCCTCGCGCATAAAGAAAGCGACAGGGGATTAAGGACACCACCGTGCGTCCGGTAGCGTGATATCTGCGCGTTGCCGGGCGGCGTCCAAGAAGTGGGTGGGGTGTCATTGGGGCTTCGGGTTATTTGCTCTTGAAGGGCGGCAGGCGTCGGTGGTATAAACGTGCTATGCGTGCGACGCGTGAGCCCGGCGGCAAAGATCTGCCACAGGCGATTCCGGTGGACGAACTTCGTATAATGCTTGGAACCGGTGAGGCGTTCTGCTCATGGGATGCCGCGGATCCAACGGTTAGCCAGTCCATGGACCGCTGGCCGTTTTTGTTTTCCCCTCCTCTCGTGGGCACGGGAAAAAAGCCCACAAAGTAAATGCCCTGAACGCTCCTGACATGCAAAAGTTGGCAAATCTCCCCAAGAGCCTGACGGAGATAGGTTTTATTGTACGTAGAATCAATAGCTTAGGGAGACTTGCGCGGCTGTAAGTTATTGATTCTTCGTGAGCAAATCGTTACCTCCGACGACGGATCGGACCGGCGCGTGCCAAGAAGGATCGGAATGGGTTGCGCCTTCCCAAGGTCAAATTGACGCACTCCAGTGACAAACCCAATGGGCGAAAATCGGTCAAAATGTCAGTATTTCCAACGCCCACACCACGACTCGGGACCTCCCGGGACTTCTGAAACAGATTTAGTAATCGCCGCGTCAACTTTTTGGAACAAACCTTAATCCTGCGGTGTCACTCTAATTGGAAAGAGAGGCTGGGACTGCGACAGAGTATTGAACTTCGGGTTTGAAACTGATATCTTGAGGGCGTTATGGGTACCGCCCGTTCGGTAGGCATCACGCTCGAGCAAACGCTGCCGGCAGTTAGTGAAGAAGCGGCATTCGTAGGAGAGTTGCAAGCGGGCTCGGAGGAGGCGTTTGCTTACCTGTTGGCGGTTTACCAGAATCCCGTCTTCAATCTGGTTTGGCACATTGTGGAGAACCAAGCCGACGCCTCGGACGTTCTGCAAGAAGTTTTTGTGAAGGTCTTCAAGGGGATCAAGGGATTTAATGGCGACAGCAGTTTGCGGACCTGGATTTACCGCATTGCCGTTCACGAAGCATCGAACCATCGCCGGAGCTGGATTCGGCGTCATTGGCGGGAGCCGATTTCCATCGATGACACCGAATCTCCCTCGGCCGCCGCAGCTTCCGAAGCTGCCTCGAGTGAGAGTAGCCCTTATCAGGTGCTCGAGCAGGCGGAGAGGGAAGTGGTGGTAAAGCGAGCTCTGGCGAGCCTGGCGCCGCCCTACCGCACGGTTGTGGTGTTGCGAGAAATCGAGGGGCTGCCGTACGAAGAAATCGGGCAGGTGCTGGGTTTGGCTGAGGGAACCGTCAAATCCCGGCTGTTGCGTGGCCGGGAATTGCTCCGCCGCAAGTTGGCGGGCTATGTGGGCAGGGAATATGTTTGAAACCTGTGTGGAAATTCGCAGTCATTTCTCGGACTTCCTCGATGACCGGTGTGCGCCGGACACGAGGAAGGCAATCCGCTACCACTTGTCGTTATGCGGCTCTTGCCAGGAACGTTTTGGGCAATGGCAGTCGGTTCAGGCGGAATTGCGGGCGCTCCCGCCCCAGCAAGTTTCCCCCGAGCTGGCCTTGCGTTTGCGCGTGCAAATGTCGCACCGGCTCCATAACAATTCCCTCGCCAATTTCTGGCTGCGTTTTGAGAATGCCCTGCGGCCCCTGCTGATACCGGCGACCGGTGGAGTGATTTCGGCGGTGATCTGTTTTTGCCTGATTATGGGGTCGTGGGTGGCTCCGATCACCGACGCTCCCGACGTCAGCCTGCAGTTGGTTACTCCCCCGCGCGTGCAGGAGCTGTGGCCCATGGACTTCAACACCGGCGAAAACGGCTTGGTGCTGGTGACCGAAATCAACGCCGAGGGCCGCGTGAAAGGGTATCGCGTTCTTTCCGGCGAGCATTCACCGGAGCTCATGCATCGCTTGGACCGGATGATCTATTTCAGTCATTTCCAACCGGCCACCATGTTCGGCAGGCCCACGGACGGGGAGGTGGTTCTGTCCCTGAGGCGAATCACGGTCCGAGGGTAGTCCGTTTGCTTTTTATTCCAATCCTTCCTTTTCATCTCCGACTTGAGAGTGCAGCGCGGATCTGTTTGGTAGGTCCGCGGCTTTGGTCTGACCATAGGGAATGCGCCGCGGACCTACAGAATAGGTCGCTACACGTGCCCGCTACACGTGCTCGCTTCTGGTGGTCGACCATACCGGCAGGCGCGGCGTGGTGTCTCATCGCGGCGTTTCTGGCCGTGCTGATGGCGCCTATTCCCGCGCGCTCCCAGTCGGCGGGGAACGTCCTGCTGGAATCGAACGAGCAGCTCTTCTGCGTGCTGGCAACCCTGAATGCTGCCGGCTACGACGAGGGCATGGGCGCAAGCAACGCCGGCGAAACGCGACGATTGGTGCGGGAATACCTTCAGGCGCAGAATGCTCCCGTCCTGCCGGAGCTCAAGAAGTTCTACGAAGAGCACCGGGTGAAAGACGATCCCGCCCGGGAACTGGGGCAATATATTTCCCTCGCGCTTTTGGTGGGCTCGCCGCCGGACTTCAAGCTCCTCGTCACCCCGGAGGAGATCCCCCCCGACGCGCGTGACGTGGTGGGATTTCTTCCCCTCCTGCGAACCTTTTATGCCCAGTCCAAAATGCTGATCATCTGGTCGCAGGTGCAGAAGCAGTACGACGCGGCCGTGGCCCGCTACACCGACGCCGTCCGCCAAAGTTTTGTGCTGTCGGAAGCTTACATGCGATTTCCCTCCGGGGGCTATTGGGGCCGGACTTACGCCATTTACATTGACCTGATGGGTGCGCCCGAGCAGGTGCACTCGCGGATTTACGGCTTGAATTACTACCTGGTGGTGACGCCTTCCGCCGACCTTAAGCTCCCGGAGATTCGTTTTCAATACCTGCACTTTCTCCTCGATCCCCTGGCCGCCAAGTACGGTTTCGAGATCGCTCAGAAGTCCGTGCTGGCCAGTCACGCGCATCAGGCTCCCATGCTGGGATTGGATTTCAAGGAGGATTTCGATCTGCTGGTCACGGAGTGCCTGATTAGCGCCCTGCAACTGCGCATGGATAAGGTTCCCGAGGCGGATGCGCAAAAAAAGTTGGAGGAGATGACCGCCCAGGGCCTCATCCTGACGGAATACTTCTATGGCGCGCTAAAGGACTTCGAGAAGAGCGTCGCTTCCATGACGGCTTATTACAAGCCCATGATCATGGCCATCGATATCAAAACCGAGGAGCGCCGGCTTTTTCCGGTCCACTTTGCCACTCGTCCGCCCGCCCCCGTTACCAAGGTGGCGTCGGCGAAGTCCGAGGAGGAGCAGCTCCTCGAGCAGGGTGACGACCAGTTCTTTCAGGGAAAATACCTGGAAGCGAAGACCTCCTACCGCGCCGTGCTGGATAAGGACGATCCCCAGAGTGAGCGGGCGATCTATGGCCTGGCAGTGGTCTACGCTAACACGCGCAAACCTGATCTGGCGGAAGAGTACTTCCAGAAAGCGCTGGCCACCGCCCACGATCTGCGCATCGTGACCTGGTCGCATATCTACCTGGGACGGATCGATGATTTGAACGGCAAGCGCGATGCCGCCTTGGTGCAATATCACGCCGCCCTGCTGACCGCCGCCGCCTACCCCATGGCCCTCCGTGCCGCCCAAAGCGGCATGGAAACCCCCTTTGGATCGCCCCCAGCGGGCGAGAAGCGCGATAAGCAATAATTGCGCACACCTTGGTAGCAAGATTACAGACAATCCGCGGGTCCGAGAAGATCGGTGGCGGCAACCGTGTTCAACACGAATGCCGTCCCAGTCGAGGAACCGGTTGACGTGACCGATATGACGCGTCAAAATAGCCGAAGTCCATCTGCCCGCACGGATTGGGACATTGCGGAGGAGGGCAGCAGCGCATGAAGGCTTCATACCTCAAACAAGTCATCGGCTATTTCGACCCCATGCAGTCGCTGGATGAGGAACATAAGGATTGGTACGTCGAGAGGCCGGACAGTCCCGAAGAAGCGATCAAGATTTACCTCATCAACAACTCCACCGACACCAAGATTCTGTTTAGCGGCCATCGAGGCTCAGGAAAGACCTCGACCTTAAGTAAATTGGCTTCCGATGCGGAGATCCGGAAGACCTTCTTTGTGGTCAAGTTCTCCATCAAAGATGAGCTCAACGTCGCTGACCTCATCTACACGGACTTGCTGCTTGCCATTGGCCATCGCCTCTACGAGGAAGGAAAGACTTGGTTGGACCGCAGGCTGAAAGAGGACCTCGATAAGTGGGCGGCAGAGGTGCAGCGGGTTACGACGAAAGCCGACCAGGCGGAAGTGGAAGTCGGGGCGGGAATCAGCGCTTGGTTCTTTAAGGCCAAAGGACTTCTGAAAACCGGATTTGAAGACAAGCAGGAATTCCGCCAGAAGTTTGAGCCTCGGGTTCCGCAGCTCATTGAGTTCATCAACCGGATTATCCGCGCCATTGAGACGAATGCTGATGCGGGAGGGCGGGAAGTCCTGCTGATCCTGGAAGACCTGGACAAGCCGACCGTGGATGTGGCCATGGATCTCTTCTCCACCAAGGGCACGGTTCTCACTCAGCCAGAGTGCAAAATTATCTTTACCGTACCAACCTCTCTGCTCTATTCGGGGCAGTACAACGTGGTCAAGCAGAACTTCAGCAAGCAGTTCCCCTTGCCCAGTTTCAAAATCATCGAGAAAAGCGGCGAGCGGAACGATCACGGTTGGGCGAGGATGCGGGAGGTCGTGGAGAGGCGAATCGAGCCCCAGCTCATTGAATCTAGGGCGCTCGACCACGCCGTGGAGATGAGCGGAGGTGTTGTCCGCGAATTGGTGAGGATCATTCAAGGGTCTGCCAGCCGGGCGCTGGTGGCCAAGCGGAACGTCATCAAGCACGAGCATGTCGAGCAGGCCGTGGATGAACTCCGAACGGAATACAACTTCAGCCTGACCCGAGATGAGTACATCGAGATACTGCGCAAAGTTCACGAATCCAAAGAGCTGAGGTACCGCGAGGAGGAGCCCTTGCTGCTCCTTCTCCACAATCTGTTTATTCTGGAATACCCCAACAGCCCGGGATGGTATGAAGTTAACCCCATTGTCCACAAGCTCATCGGAGTCGGAGCGTAATCCTGTTCCAGCAGCGCATCTTAGCGATGCTGACAGACAAGCCGTTGCCGAAATCGCGGCAACGCTGGACGCCTCGAAGCACGGCTGCATCTACTTTGGGGTTTGCAACAATCGGCTTAAAATAGAAGCGGTAGAAGCTGCCCTTGCGCAGGCCCTCTCGCCCCACGGGATGGGCACAGAACGCGTAGTCCTGGCGGAGCGCGACACGACCACGGAGCCCCCTACCTATCGCGTCCTTATCCCTGACCTGTTTGACTATTTTGACCACGCGCCACGTGTAGCGCCGGGCTTTAGCCCGGCAGATGCTGGTGTAGCGCCGGGCTTTAGCCCGGCACATGCCGACCTAAAGGTCGGCGCTACGAGGAATGAGTCACGCATTTACCTGATTCATGGCTTGCCGGAACTGATTCGCGCCCAAACGGGCGGGGACAGCTCGAAGGTTGCACCCGTCTCCCAACTCTTGAACTTTCGGCGTGAGTTGTTTCACGATCGCAGCCTTTACGCCCTGTTTTGGCTCGATCCCGAGACGGTGCCCTACCTCATGCATAATGCGCCGGATTTCTGGTCCTTCCGGTCCGGCATGGCGCAATTCGCTGACACTCCGGAGGCAATGCAGCCGCGAGATTCCAGCGGCTGGCAGCAAAGCGCGTCCTCGGGGCGCTGGGCCGGTGACTTGGAAGAAAAGCTCCGGCAGTTGGCAGCGTACAGGGAAAAAACTCCGCCCGATGAAAATGCCATCGCCAACCTTCTCCTGGACATCGGCCAGCTGCACGTAAATCGGCATGAGCCCCAGGATGCCTTCGATACCCTTCAAGACGCCGAAGAAATATTTGTAAGACTCCGGCTGCGACCGCGAGTCAGTCTTGTGAAGACATGGCTCGCACGTGCGTATATGCAAACGCGCCAACTCGAGAAGGCGGAAGAATCCATCCGTCAAGCGATGGAGATTGATAGGGAGCTTCAGAACGAAGCCGCTTTGGCGACAGACTACAGCGACCTAAGCCAAGTCTATGAGGTGCGGGGCCAGCTGGACGAAGCGGAGGCGTGGTTGCGCAAGGCAATGAAGATTGCAGAACGGCAGGAGGATGAGCGGGGCCTTGCCGTCCGTTACAACAACCTCGGCCAGATCTTTCGGGACCGGGGGCAGTTGGACGAAGCGGAGAAGTGGTTCCGCAGGGGCATCGAGATCGCTGAACGGCTGGGCGACGAACCGAGCCTTGCCGTCCGCTATAACAACCTGAGCCAGATTTACAAAACGCGCGGGCAATTAGAGGAAGCGGAGAAGTTGTTACGGAAGGCCATCGGGATCGCTGAATCGCTGGGGGACGAACTGAAACTTGCCACCTGTTACAACAACCTGAGTCAAATCTACGATGCGCGGGGCCAGTTAGAGGAAGCGGAGAAGTGGTTGCGCAAGGCCATCGAGATCGCTGAACGGTTGGGGGACGAGCCGAGTCTTGCTACTCATTACAACAACCTGAGTCAGATCTACGATGCGCGGGGCGAGTTAGAGGAAGCGGAGAAGTGGTTGCGCAAGGCTATCGAGATCGATGAACGGCTGGAGGACGAATCGAACCTTGCCGCCGATTACAATAACCTGGGTGAGATCTTTGCTGCGCGGGGCGAGTCAGAGGAAGCGGAGAAGTGGTTACGCAAGGCTATCGAGATCGATGAACGCTTGGGGGATGAGCCGGAACTTACCATCCATTATAACAACCTGAGCCAAATCTATAACGTGCGGGGCCAAACGGAGGAAGCAGAGAAGTGGTTGCGTAAGGCCTTGCAGATCGACGAACGGCTGGGGAATGAGCCGAGCCTTGCCGCTCGCTACAACAATCTAAGCCAAATCTACAAGGCGCGGGGGCAGTTAGAGGAAGCGGAGAAGTGGTTGCGCAAGGCGACGGAGATCACTGAACGGCTAGAGGACCAACCGCATCTTGCCATTTGTTACAACAACCTGAGCCAGATATACCAGGGCCGGGGGCAGTTGGACGAAGCGGAGAAGTGGTTGCGCAAGGCTATCGACATTGATGAACGGCTGGACGAGGAGCCAAGTCTTTCCATCGACTACAACAACCTGAGCACAATTTACAGGGCGCGGGGCCAGTTGGAGGAAGCGGAGAAGTGGTTGCGCAAAGCCTTGACTCTGATGGAACCGAAAGGACCCTCGGCGACCCTAGAAACACTCAAATCAAACCTTGAGCAGTTGGAGAGGGGAAAGAAGCAGCAGACCCACCTGCCTTAACGGGTTGCGGTCGCTGAGCGCAAGCGTTGGGGATCGAGGAAAGCAATGATGCGCCAAATCAAAGAGTCGGATTGGAAGCTTTTTCGACAGGTACACGCGGAGGCGCTGGAGCGCTTCTCGCAACGAATCCTTTTGGAGATTGAACTCGTCAATTCTGACCGCACCAAGGGGTTTCATGAGAGATATTTGGAAATCTGGGCGGTCCTCAAGCGACGAGACAAACAGATGGCTCAAGCCTTCGATGGCATTCGGCGATCAACCGCCTTGATTCAACTCGCTTCCATGAAGGGTCTGGGTGTGGTGACCGAAGATGACATCGCGCGCTTCAGTCAAGAGACCCGCGAGGTTCTCGGTTTGATGCTCCGTAAGGGGGAGCCGTGATGTCGCCGCGGCGTCCTCTTTGCCGGCGCCAGTTAAATCCCCAAAACCGAGAGGAATCCAATCACTATTTACTCCCCTGCCACTCATGGGACGAGGAGGCAAAAGGGCGAATAAGGCAGGCACACTTTATTGACAGCCGCATCCATATTCTTGCACGCTCAACACGTCAAGCTGAACTGGCGAATCGAGATTATTGGGAAAGTGAGAAAGAGATGAAAATCAATTCCTCATTTGTACTCGGACCCGTGTAGCTAGTCTCGAGCGCCCTTTTTGCTCCGACGCTGCCTACCCCATGGCACTCCGCGCCGCCCAAAGCGGCATGGAAAGCCCCTTCGGCTTGCCCTCACCGGGCGAGAAGCGCGAAAAACCGTAAACGTCGAGAACCCGGGATCGTTCTTTTTTTGGTTCTCAACTTCTGACGGTGGACTATCGGCTTCTTTAGATTTGCAGCTTAGCCAAGCCACGGCCTGCTTCGCCTCAACCCCTTGGAGTATCTCCGTGGCGTCGTGGGGCGCTTGCCCTCCCATAGAGTTATGGCGCTGCGGGAAAAACGGTATGGCGGGGCGCAGGCGCCGGAATATCGCCCTTGCTTTCGCGCCAAAGGATGGCATTGAGTTTCGCGGCATCGGCCGCATCGGCGTGGGAGAAATCGAGGCGCGCCGACTCCTTGGCGCCGGGCGCGTGGGGCGAGTTAGACTGGTAGAGAGCGCCGTTCCGCAAGTTCGTCAGGTCAGCCGTGAAGGGCGGCTGATTGCCTGGGCCTGAAAACAGGGGCGCCATCGCCGCGGCTTGGGCGTCGTTCTGGTTCATGGGCGGCAATCCCAGCAGCACCTCCATGGTGTGGACCATGTTGACCGTCGTATAGAAGTTGTGGTCCACCACCGGGTGTTCCGACGAACTGGGCGAATACTTGCTGATCTCGAGCGCCGTGCTGCGGTGCGCGTCCACGTGATCGCCGCCATCCTGCGCATCGTCCTCCAGAATGAAGATGGCCGTGTCGTCCCAGTAAGGGCTATGCGAAAGGGCTTCCACAACCCGGCCCACTGCCAGGTCATTATCCGCCACGGACGCTTCGGGGGTCGGCAGGCCCGGCCGCGTGCCGCCGGTATGATCGTTGCCCAGGCGCAGGATTACGAATTGCGGCAATTCGTTTCCTTCATGCTGCCGGCGCGCCTCCACGAACTGGTGGAATTCGTTCAGAAATTCATCCACCCGCAATTGGTCGGGATAGTCGAGCCGGAAGTCGGGATAATGCGGGTCGAAGTGATCCTTGAGTTCCGGTTTGGTGGGGACATCGCGCGCCAGGAGCGGAATCGGCCAAGGCCAGAGGCTGGGGGCACCGTGCGGCTGGCCAAGATTCTCCGGCAGCGGCTCGCCGGAACGCACGGCCACCTGCGGACAGGCGGGGAGAGGCGCAGACGACTTGTCCTTCCCGCGACCATCGCACCATTCGCTAAACACGAATTCGCCGTAATTGCGGTGCGTCACCCCATGCCGCTCGGCGTTGGCCCAAAGGTATCCGGTGCCGGGCTCATTCACATCGGGCTGGCCCTCCTCCAAGGGAACGCCTTCCCCCACCACACCCTCATAATCGTACGTGCGCTCATCGCCGCGGTACCCGATCTGCCAGGTCTTTTCCGTGTAGTCGCTGGTGATGGCCGCCATCGACCAAACGTGACCATCTCCGGAAACCTCGCCGCTGTCATAAAAGTTGTCCAGAACGCCGAACTGGCGAGCCAGTTGATGCTGGTTGGGCGTAATAGCTTCCCCATACATGCACAGCGCGGGATCGCCATCGCCCGGTTTCAGATCGCCAAAAACCTGGTCATAGGTGCGATTTTCTTTGATGATATAGATGACGTGCTTGATGGGATTGTTGCCCGCCTGGAACGGCAGGGTGTCGCTGCGGCCGAGAAACAGGTTGCTGGCGAGCACTTCATGAGTTGATGACTCGATACCCTGCTCCGCTTCCGAAATGTTCAGGCGCGCGATGGATCCTCGGATCAGGGACACAATATAAGGGTGCCTTTTCCGCGCTTCACCGAACCTGGGATCCAGGGAGTCGGGAGGCAGCGGGCCGGCGTTTGGACCCGTCCCATGGCCCTTGCCCGAAGCCACCAACAACTCACCCTCCCGGACTGCCAGAGCCGTGGGGTACCATTCTGTAGGAATGAACCCCATCGGCTGCTGGGAAGGCCCCCAGCCGGCGACGCCCCTCTTGAACACCGCCACGGCGTCCAGAGAAGCGTCGGCAACAAACAAACGCGCGCCATCCGGGCTCTGGGCCAAGGCGTTGGGATAGGTGCCGGCGTGCTGCTGCCCTGGCAAGAGGGTGGAAAGCTTGGCCGCCAGTTGACCGGTGGCAGTGTCGATCACCGCCACCACGTCGGCGTTCGCCAGCGTTACGTAAAGTTGTTGTTCGTCCGGGCTAAGCAACAGTGCGCTGGGGTGCGATCCCGCCGCGGTGGGCGAGTCGGGAGCGAGCAGATTTATCCAACGCACTATTTTCCCTTGCTCGAGATCAAGCTGGGCCACGCGCGAGGCGTTCCACAAACTACAGTAGGCGCTCTTGCCGTCCCGCGTTGGCACGACCGCGTAAGGATAGGAAGCGGGAACAAATTCCCGGGTGCTCAGGTCGAAGCGCCGGAGAATGGCGCCGCTCGCAGCATCGACCAGCAAAACATCGTCCGAAAGGTTGTCGGCGACTAGAATCTTCTCCGTCTCGCCCTGGCCGATCACGGCCAGACCGGCGGGGTAGGGAACGGCCTTCCCGGCGGGTAGGGGCGGGGTTTTGTGCGTTCGCTGCTTACCCGAGCCGAGTGGCTGTAACGGGATGGGCAGAAACGACTGCGGCATCACGCGTCCGTCGGAGAAGGCATAGATGGCGATCCCATTCCCGGTGTCGCCCTTCAGCTCGCCGGTGGGATCAGTCAGAGAAGCGACCGAGGCGTAGAGTCGCTTCCCATCGCCGCTGAAAGCCAGCCCCAGGAAATACGTTTGCTTGGCATGGACCTTGAAGCGGGGGTCGGGGTAGTCGGAAAGGACATTCGTCTGCAAGTCCAGGACGGCGATGGATTGCTGATAATCCGACTCCGCAGTTCCCCGGCCATTGTTGAGCAGCGCAAGATAACGCCCGTCGGGGCTGACTGCTACAGCAGTGGGGAAGCTGTTCGTCGGTTGGGGCTCGCCCGGAAGGGGATTGAGAAGCAATTTGCTCGTAGGGAGGTGAACGATTGTGTGGCCCGTGGTCTGTTGGCCGCCGCAGAACTGGATGGCGCTAAACAAAGCGGCACCCGCCAGGGCGGTGGAGACGGCCAGTGCGCGCAGCCAATATGCTGGAAAGTGCGAACGGGAACTACTGTTGGTTGGTCGCATAGTTTCTGCTGGCCACCTTTCATGGTGATTTCTGTCTGCCAACGCCAGTCGGCCAATGCCAAACAGCATTAGCAATCACGATCGTCTATGGCGCACGGAAGGGGGGCGGCGTCTGGCCCGAGTTGTCGGGACAAGCGCCGCCCCATCTTGCCGCTCGCCTCCAAATAATGTTGCCGACCCCTGCAACTTGGCACTAAAAGTAAAGCTTCAGCGCAAATTGCATGACTCTCGGGTCGCCCGACAGGGTGCTGATCTGCCCGAAGGCGCTGTCGGTGACACCGCGGTCCGGGTATCCGAAGTGGGTGTTGTTGAAGGCATTGAGCGCATCCCAACGGATTTCGAGCGAACGGCCCGAATGGGCCTCGCCGAACTTGATAGCCCGGTCCAGGCTCATATCGAACTGGATCAGATCGGGCCCGAACAGAGTGTTACGACCGCAGTTGGGCAGTTCCACGATGGGGGGCGCCGCATAGTCGGCGGTGTTGAACCAGTGGTAGATGGATCGACCCTGGCCGGCCGAGAGAGCGCCGTTCCCCAAGCAGTCGGCGTAGGCAGTTTCCAATCCGCCGCGTGGCCCTTCGAGCTTGGAACTGAGGTTGCCGTCCTCGATGCTAAAGGGCTCCCCCGTGCGCCCCGTAGTGACCCCGCTGAAGCGCCAGTCACGCAGAACCTGGCGCAAGACGCGAGATCCACCGCCCGTCGCTTCGCGCAGCGCCGGGATTTCCGGAATCTGGTAGACGTAGCTGATGGACACAACGTGCCGATAGTCGAAGTCGCTGTTGCCCCGGTTGACTTGCTTATAGGCGTAATGGTCATCCGGGTCGACAGGACTGCCGAGGATGTTGAGGTCGTCACAATCCCAGTCAATCGAGTGCGACCAAGTCCAGTTGGCGCGGAATAGCAAACCGTGGCTCAACTGCTTTTCGAGTGTGACTTCGAGGCCCTGATACGTCGAGTTGCCCCCATTCTCCCGTAGCTCGAGAGTGCCAAAGTTCGGGTAAGGAGCCACCCCGGTGGGGATGCCGTTAACGAAGGGATTCTGATTCATGTTGGTCAGGTATGAAAGGTGCGTACCCTTCGTGCCCACGTAATCGGCGGTAAGAACCATGTTCCCCGCGAACATGCGCTGGAAGCCGAAGTTCCACTGATCGATGCTGGGCGTCCGGGAATTCGGATCCACAATGTGGGTATTGACCGTGGTGGGACTGACGACGGTTGGGTCGATGGAGAGATTGATCCCCGTCGCGACCCGCATGTTATTAAAGGTATGGGTGGTGCTGGAAGTGCTGCCCGAGTTGGTGACATGCCAGGGCAGGTCCAGATACATCTGATCTTCGCTTCCTTGCCGCTCAAAAAGCTGAAAGAAGCGGCCATAGCCTGTGCGCAGCACCCAGTGGGGAGCGATATGGTAGGCCAGCCCCAGGCGCGGCCCCCAGTTGGCCCTATCGTTCTTCACCAAGCCGCGGCCGTACGGTGAGTTCGAAGGGGAAAACAACGTGCCGGTTGCCGGGTCGAAATTGCTCATGTGATTTCCCGCTTCGTACTCCCAGGGCGAGTAGTCATAGCGAACGCCGTAGTCAACGCTCAGTTTGGGGGTAGCTTTCCAGTCGTCCTGGAAGAAATAGGACATCATCCAGTCCCGCGAGTCTACGATGGTCTGGCCCGTGTACTCGCCATTATAGGGATAGCCCATAAGAAAGTCTGCCCAGGGAATTCCGGTGTATTGCCCGTTAAAACTCATGGAACCGCGCACGCCAGGGACATCCAAATAGATATTCCGCATCGGCATGTGAAAGTCCGCCCCGATCCGGAACTGGTGCGTACCCCTGTTAATCCCCATCGTGTCGCTCTCTTCGAACGAATTGGTGTACTCATGCTTGGGCGTGTAGTCGGGCGAGCCCATACGAGCCCTGGCGCCGCCTGCCCCCACCGCCGAAACGCCGCCCCCTCCGCTAACCGTCATGCCCGGAAGGCCGCCGTCGTAAACGGGGTTGTCGGGAACGCCCAACCAGCCGAGGGACGACAAGGTGTTCTCTCCAAACGGGTTCTGTGTCTCCAGTGAATGAGCGCGGTTCCAGCCGATGCGGACCTCGTTGAGCATCGTCGGGCTGATGATCCAGTCATCGCCCAGCGCCGCTCCCTGGGAATGGAGGTAATACTTTCCGATGGACGACGAGCTGGCGCCGTCAATGATGGCGGGGTAGAAGGCGCCAGGGGCATCCCGATAGCGCGGCAATATGCTATAACGCACGAACGCGCGGTTGTTGGCCTTGATCTCCACGTCACCGCGAGCGTTGTAGGAGTTGCTGTTGTCAACCAAGGGCGGGGAATTATAAAAGTCGTTAGTGTTCAGCGCGCCGGTGGCGGGAGTAATGTTGGAAGGGGGAAGGTAAGTGATGAATTTCTGCGATTCCGTGTCCAGGCAAATCGTCGGAATTACGTTGTTAACGAAGGTGTTGTTGGCATTTATGGCCGTGGGATCTTTCGCCTTGCAATCTCCCACGGGGTCGGAGATGGTCTTATACGTCGCGCGGTTGAGAGTGGCCTCTGCGGTTGAGAAATCGCCTCGGCGCTCGCTGGCCGTGGGAACGTTGCTCAGCAGCGGTATTCCCTGCCGGAGGCGCTGGCCCTCGTAGTTGAAGAAGAAGAAGGCTCGGTCTTTCTTTATCGGCCCCCCAATGTTGCCCCCGAACTGGTTCAGGTCGTACTGGGGCTTCGTCCGTCCGGAGCGGTTGGTGAAGAAGTCCGTGGAATCAAATGCGCTATTGCGGACGAACTCCCAACCCGTTCCGTGGAACTTGTCGGTGCCGCCCTTGGTGACGACGACTATGGCTGCCCCCGGACTGCGTCCATATTCCGCCGAGTACGGATCGGTGATCAGCCTGAACTCCTGGATGGCATCCACGGATTCGTGGATGGTTTCCGCGCTTAGTTCCAGAACGTTCTCGGAGGTGGAGTTGTTGTCCACCCCGTCCAGGAGGAAGTTGTTTTGCAGCGAGCGCACACCGTGCACATCGACGATGGCCGTGCGCCCACTGGCGGTCGAGCTGCCCTGTTCGCTATAGCGGTCCCCGCTCACGCCCGACGACAACAGCAACAAGTCGTCCCAGTTGCGTCGGCCCAGGGGGAGATCCAGAACCTCGGTGTTCGAGATATCCGCGCCGGTCTGGGCTGACTCGGTTTCGAGCGCGGCCGCCGCCGTCTTGACCTCCACCACCTGGGTCACTTCCCCAAGCGCGAGCTGATAGTCGTTGCGTCCACTCTCGCCGACGCCTAAAACGACGTTGTCGTGAATGGCCTTCTTGAAGCCCGTCATCTCCACCGTCACGGTGTAAGTGCCGATGGCCAAGCCTCCCAAGAGGTAATACCCGGAGGAATCGGTTTTGGTTTGGTAGGTCAGGTTGGTGGCGTTGTCCCTGGCCGTCACCGTCGCGTTGACCACCACTGCGCCGCTGGGATCACTGACCAGCCCGGTCAAGCTGGCGTCCTGTACCTGCGACCACCCTTGCACGGCCAACCCCAGGGTCGCGAGCAATCCTAGGGCAGTAATGTACATCGCGTGAGGAAGCGTTCGTTGCATTTGTGAACCTCCAAGTTTTTACACACTTATAATGGCCTCGCTGCGAAGCGTGTCATGTCGGCTGTAAGCGTGTTGTTGAGTTTCCGCATCGATCATCGCTTCCAATGTTTATGGAGTGTTATGTTCCTGGTTAAGATTCGGTTAAGAACTCTGCGAACCTTCGGCGGGCCTGCGTAGAATAGAGAATGGCGCGGACCCCGACAGCTTGCAGTGGGGGGGGTAGCGAACTGCCCCTACGGCGAGCGGGACAGAGGTGTGGTATACGAAGCTTGGGGACAAACCGAATCCGGCGATACCGCGGCGACCTGGCCATTAGGTAGGCACACTTTATTGACAGCCGCATCCTTATTCTTGTACGCTCAACACGTCAAGCTGAAGTGGCGATTCGAAATTATTGGGAAAGCGAGAAAGAGATGAAAATCAATTCCGCATTTTTACTAGGGCCCGTGTTGCTCGTCTCGAGCGCCCTTTTTGCTCAGGCGCCGCCAGCCCCGACGATGGCGTCGACGCCCGCGCCGGCGCCGATGACGGCGAAGGAAGTCATCGCCGAGCTCAAGAAAGACGGGCCTGACCAGCTCCTGAAAGATCTCGACAAGCGCGGCGCGGCATTTGAGATGGATGACGAAGTGGCGAAAAGTTTGCGCAAAGCCAAAGCCACGGACGAGGTTATCAAAGCCGTCACCGCTGCCGGCCCGAAGGAAAGGGAGAATGCAGCCAGAGCGGCTGCCATGGCTGGTGGCGTGCCAATGCCCTCGGCGGAAGAAAGCGCAGATTACAAGGCGGTGCAAGCCGAACTCAATCCGGACAAGGCTATCGCCCTGGCGGAAGCTTTTGCCCAGAAGCATCCGCAGAGCGACGTTCTCAGTTACGTATATATGTATGAAGCCAATGCGTATCAGACGAAAAACGACGTCGTCAAGCTTGTGGCGGCTGCCGAGAAGAGCCTGGAGTTGAAGAAAGATAACCTTGTGACCTTGGGGATGCTCGCTTACGCCATCCCCACGCTTCAGTTCATCAACCTACACCAGGCGGATGAGGAACAACAACTCGCCAAAGCGGAGAATTATTGCCAAGACGCACTCAAGGGGATCGACCTGATTAGCAACCCGCCCACGCCGGACCCGGAATTTGCCCGCCACAAAACCATGTTCATCGCCAGCATCCACTCTGACCTGGGGATGATCCATTTGGATCGCGCCCAGCTCGGCCTGATGGGGCTGGACAAAGCGGAACTGGCCAAGGCGGAAGCGGAATACAAGCTGGCTGTTTCCCTGACCGATCAACCGGAACCGAATGACTACTTTCGTTTAGGTGATGCCTGCCGGCTGCAAGGCAAGCTTGATGACGCCATTGCCGCTTATACCAAAGCCAGCGAGGTCGGTCAGGGTCCGGTGAAACAATTCGCCGAGCAGCAAATTGAAGCGTTGAAAAAGACCAAGGCGCAGCCTGCGAGTCCCAAGCCATAGGAAGACGAAGGCGCGAACCGCGGCGGGCACGAGTCTTTATTCTTCCACGGTAAGGGCGCAGCGTGACGGCCCCTTCAAAGTGGAGTCACGATCTCCGAAGAGGATTGAGGGAATAGCCGGGGACACCCCGTTGCCAGCTGTTTCCTTCGATCCCTGGATGCCCTGACCGTATGATGCGGTTTTTTCATGGACCCCGCCCGTAAGGGCTGCCGGGTAGTGCGGGAGGATGGCCGCCCCCAATAACGAGGGGAATGGGCCCCCGAAAAGCATGGTGGAAAACTATCCCGATCGGTTTGAGATTACGATCGGCTACCAATTTCGCAACCCGCAATTCCTGCTGGAAGCTCTCACGCACTCCTCGTTTGCGCAAGAGTCGGTCGACCGGCCGCGCGACAATGAGCAAATGGAGTTCCTGGGCGATGCCGTGCTGACCTTCGTGGTCAGCGTGATGTTGGCGGATGCCTTTCCGGATTGGGAGGAAGGCCATCTGACCCGGGCGCGCGCTCACCTGGTGGCGGCCCCACACTTGCATTCCGTAGCCGGCCGTTTGAATCTCGGCCAGCATTTGCGCCTGGGGCGGGGCGAGGAAAAGACCGGTGGGCGCGACAAACCCGCACTGCTGGTGAATGCGCTGGAAGCGGTGGTGGCCGCGCTCTATCGTGACGGGGGCATCGAGGCGGCGCGCGATTTTATTGCCCTTTTCATTGTGCCCCAGGACCTGGGAGCGGCGGCGGACGAGTTGTTTTCGATCGATTACAAGTCGGCCTTGCAGGAGTATTTACAGGCGGAGAGAACTCCTCCTGCCGATTACCGGGTGGTTGAGGAAACCGGCCCCGAGCATCAAAAAACCTTTACGGTGGAGGCCGTGGCAGGCGACAATCTTATTGCCCGCGGGCGCGGGGGCAGCAAGAAAACCGCGGAGCAGGAAGCGGCCCGCTTGATTCTGGATAAGCTGGGGAGGAAGACGGAAACGCATGGATGAAACTGGCAAAAAGTCGTTGACGCGCGATACTTTTGAGTCTTTGATCGTCACCGTCATCCTGGCCATATTCGGCACCACCTTTGTCCTTCAGGCGTTCAAGATTCCCACCGGCTCGATGGAGGACACGCTTCTGATCGGAGACCACCTGCTGGTGAACAAATTCATCTTTGCCCCTCAGAGGGGAGTGCTGGCGCGCCTGCTCCCCTACCGGGATTTGCGCCGGGGCGACGTGGTGGTATTCAAATTCACACGTACCGATACGCAGCAGGAACCCGGCGAGCACTTTGTGAAGCGCGTGATTGGCGTTCCCGGTGACCGCATTCGAGTTTTCCACCGGCAGGTCTTTGTAAATGGCGTGCTTCAGTATGAGCCATTTGTTCGCCATGACCCCGACGTTACCGACGAGCTTCGCCCTGAGGACGATTTCCCGCGGCCGGATGGCGAGGATTTGTATGGTTCCTCACCCTCGGGGGACGCGGAGATGGACAGCACGGTTAAGAATGGTGAGCTTATTGTGCCGCCGGAAAAATATTTCATGATGGGAGATAACCGCGAACAGAGCTGGGACAGCCGCTTTTGGGGTTTTGTTCCGCGTAGCGACGTTATTGGCCGCCCCGTCTTGATCTACTGGTCTTTTGAGACGCCTCGCGATGAGTACACCCATAATTCTCTCGGCGACCGCATTTCGCAGGTTTTTGACCTGATTATCCATTTCGCGACCAAAACCCGCTGGCGGCGCACTCTCAATTTTGTACGCTAATGCCTTCCCGCAACCGCCGACGCATTCGCAATCTTACGATCGCCCTTCTGCTCCTGGGATTGGCGGCCTGGATCGTTCCCTCTTACCTCAGCGCCGAACGCTTCCGCCGCCGCCTCCAGGCCGGGTTGGAGCGAACCGTACACCGGCCGGTTAAGTTTCGAGCCTCCTCATTCCGTTTGTTGCCGCACCCCGGTTTCTCTATTGATGACGTGGAAGTGGACGAGGACCCCGATTTCGGTTCTGAGCCCTTTGCTCGCGTCGATCATATTGATTGCGACCTTCGCTGGCACAGCCTCTGGCGCTCGCGCCTGGATTTCGCCCATCTCCACCTGGATCATCCCAGTTTCAACATTGTTCTTAACTCCCGCGGGGAGTGGAACGTGGAAAAGCTGCTGCTACAAAGTGGTGTGACTGCCCCTCCCGGCGCGGCGGCGGGGAAACCTCTGGTGGTAGCGCCACTGGATCTGGAGGTGACCGACGCCCGCATCAACTTTCAAGTCGGCCCCAACAAGAAGCCTTTTGCCCTGACGGACGTCCAGGCGCGCCTGCAAGTTGATCCTGCTCAGCGTCGCGTGCAGTTCAGAATCACGGCCAGCCCGGTGCGCTCGGACCTTACTATTCCCACCCCGGGACCCGTCGAGGCCAATGGCGCCTGGACGCCGGGAGCTGATTTGCGTGGCCCCCTCGATGTCCGGCTGCGGACGCGAGGCGCCTTGCTTTATGATTGGATTCCCGTCGCCACCGGCAAAAATCCCGAGGTTTATGGGGTGATGGATTCCGACGTCCGCCTGACCGGCTCGTTACCCGATCTTGTCGTGGAGGGAGAAACTCACGTCAGCCACCTCCATCGATGGGGGGAACCACCGCCCTCTGATCCCATGCCGTTGACCGTGCGTTTTCGCGGCCAGCTAGTGCGCGGGCGTGAACGCGTGCAAGTGGAAAGCCTGGAAGCTTCCTTTGCGGATTCGCACTTGCATCTTTCCGGTTCGGTGGACAACCTGCAATCCTCTCCGCAACTGAACCTGGTGATGTCGCTCGAGCGCTCGCGCCTGGAGGATGTGATGGCCGCCATGCGCCGCTTTTGGCCGAACGCCAGTCCCTGGAATTTGAAGGGCAGGATTGATGCGATGCTTGCTATCCGGGGCTCCTGGAAGATGCGGCGGTACGGAGGTTTTGTGGGCGCGCGGCAGGTCAGCCTGGAGACGCCCTCCGGCTCGTTCCCTCTTTCCGAGATTGCGGTGCGCATCAACGACCGGGGGGCGATCCTGGCGCCGGTACAAATCATCCTGGCTCCCCGAGTCGCCCTGTCGGCGCAGGGCGCGATTGATCGGACGGATCTCGGCTCTCGGTACGAAGTGCAGCTTGCGGCCAAAGGCGTTCCCTTGCACAACGCATTGTTATTCGGGCGCGGGCTGGGCATTCACGCTTTGCAAGAGGTTGACGCCACGGGCTCCGCCACCGCCTCTATTCATCTGGCTGGCTCTGCCTGGCCGCTGGCGCGTCCATCGCTGACCGCGCGCGCGGAAATACGTGCCGCGCGTTTGTTGATCCCGGGACTGACGGAACCGCTTAACCTTCCGCGCGCCAGCTTGCAGGTCAACGGCGATCAAATCATCGCGGACCCGGTGGTAGCGGTTCTGGGGACCAGCGTCTTCAACGCCAAGCTCGTGCATCACGGCGCGCGCACGAATCCCTGGAAGTTCGACCTGCGCGCGAACAGCTTAAAGGTGGAACAGGGCGCGCTCTGGTTTGATGCGCTCGGCCTGCGCCAGCCGGTGCCCTTGCTGCAACGCCTGCCGGGTATGTCCTCCTTCGCCGCCCGGCGCGAAGCAGCCTCGCAAGTATTGGGCAGCCTTAATGCCGAGGGGCGATTTGCCACCCCTGTCTTGAGCTATCGGGGCGTGACGCTGAATGATTTTCAAGGCACCTTTGAACTCGCGGGCCGCACGATTCGGATGAGGACGGCCAGGTTCCGCACCGCTGGGGGCCGTGGCGAGGCGGAAGGCGCCGCGAGTTTTACCGCCTCACCTCCCCTGCTTTCCGCCAGGATTTCGCTTGCGGGTGTTTCCGTGCAATCCTTGACAAGCCGCCTTCCCGGCCCGGTGCATGACCTGCGAGGTTCCGTGAACGCGACTGGAAACTTCCGCACGCGCGGTTTGGCCCGTGAAGATCTGGCGCAAAACCTGACCGGCCAGATGGAATTACGGGTAAGGGATATCTCTTTCGGCGGGTTCGACCCCCTCGGGGTTTTGGCGCAGCAGGCGCAATGGGGGACACTTGAACCCGTGCACGGCCCGGTCACGGCCCCGGCGGCACTGCTCGATATGGAAATCCGCGAGCGCCGCTTCATTCTAAGAAACACGGCGCTCGACCTGAGTGGAGCAAGGTTGCAGTGCAGCGGCACGTACGCCTGGGCCGGAGCAGTGAACCTGAATGTGCGCACTGATTTGCGGCGCCTTCGCCGCCGGTGGCTCGAGCGCGATGATGCTCCCCAACCCTCCGCGCTCCCTTCGGAGGTTCGCTTGGGTGGGTCGATTGACCATCTTGTGGTCAATCCGCGGGAAGGGGTCGCGAGGGCGGGAAGGAGTCGGGGGGGCGGAGGGCCGTAGACAGAAAGTAGGCAGCTTTCCGTGGAGGCCGCCTTCATCCGGTCACTTTTCCAAGCTTCATGCAAGCCCACACGTCAGGATTAAGGGAGAACACTTTGAAACCATGCGCCAGAGTATTTCTCGCCAACGTCCATCCTTTTTTTTCGAGCCGAACCACGAAGCCGTTTGCCCGAGCGTTTGCGGCCGCCGCGCTGGCTGCATTTCTCGTCGTCGCCGGGGTCGAGGGTAGAAGCGCAACGGCAGACCAAGCCACCCAAGCGGCAGCCAAGTCTCTGGAAGCGAAGTTGCAAATCCTGGGAAGCAAGGATGCGCAACCTTCCGCGTCCCAGCGGGCAGTGATAATCACCGAACGCGAAGCGAACGCCTATTTGCTAGTTCATTCCGGCGAGTTCCTTCCCAAGGGTGTCGGTACTCCCACGCTGAGCATCCAACCCGAGCACGCCACGGCCTCTGCGAATATAGATTTTAATGCGCTGAGCGCCTCCTACCCCAATCCCAATGACATGGGACCGAAGATCCTGGCGGCGATGTTTCATGGGACCCAACACGTGTCGGTCGCGGCCAAAGTGCAATCCGAAAGCGCCGGGGTTCGGCTGCAAATTGAGAGCGTGGTGGTGGGAAGCATGACCATGCCGGCCTGGATGGTGGATTATATAATCCAGAATGTCCTGCAGCCGCGTTACCATTTTGATTTGAGTAAACCCCTGCCGTATCCTGATCACGTCACGCAGATTGTGCTGGGTTCGGGCCAGACTACGTTCTTGCGAGGCACGGCGAGAGGAGGCGGCAGTAAGCAGTAGGCAGCCCTGCCTACCGCCTAGTGCCTACTTCCTGGCGGTTACTTATGGCGCATCGTTACAAGCTATACGCGGCGGAAACCGGCACAGCGTATCAGTACTTTTTTGCGAGCAGCCGGCGCGTGAATCGTCCGGAGAGCCAGGGTGCGGGCAGCGATTACATTTTCGTTGTCACACCTGATCAGAAGCCGCCGTTCATCCTCCGGGTGTTTGTTTCGGAGCGCGCTCTGCGAGCCTGGCGGCAGGCCCACGATCGCGATCTGTGTTTCAATGAGATGTACGCTGCCGCCAAGATGCGATTGTTTCGTGCTTTCGACGAGCTTGACAGCCCGCGCGACGCCGGGTTGAGTCTGCTGGTGGATGAAGGCAACATCGAAGAGTTGCTCAGGTCCCTTGACCTGTAGGTATTTCCGATTTACCGCGCAGGTTGTATACTACCTTTGGGGCTTCATTGGGAAAAAATACCATATGAGCAAGTTCCGCAAACTCGTCGCGGCCTTCGTTGTGGCTTATCTGACGCTCTCTGCCGGCCTCCTTGCCGTCATGCATCGGCCCATTTTGTTCGGTGAAGTGATGCGCCACGTGCCCGACCCGTTGATGAAGGTCATCCCTTTGAAGCCGCTCTGGTTCCTGGCGCGGGGAGGAAGGCTGAAGATGGGCGATCCAGCCCCGGGCTTTAGCTTGCCCACCGCCGACAAGCAATCGTCTGTTTCGCTCGCCTCCTTTCGGGGACAGAAGCCAGTGGTTCTGATTTTCGGGAGCTACACCTGACCGCCTTTTCGCCGGGAGGTTCCCGCGCTCAATAAACTCTACGACCTTTACCGGGACCGCGCCGTCTTTTATGTGGTCTATATTCTGGAAGCCCACCCGGTTGACGCGTGGCAGGACGAAGACAACCAGAAAGACAAGATTTCGGTTGTGAGTCCCACAACAATTGCCGAACGTTGCGCGGTGGAGAGCGATTGCGCCACCAAGCTGGCGTTGCGCATCCCTGCCGTCATCGACGATCTTGCGAACTCCACGGAACGGGCCTACACCGCGTGGCCGGACCGGCTGTATGTGATCGATCGGGAAGGCCGCGTTGCTTACAAGAGCAAGCCCGGACCTTTTGGATTCAAACCCGCGGAGGTTGAGAAGACTCTCCAGAATATCTTACCCGCCAGCGCCGCCCCGTCGCCGGTTTCACAATCTCATTGAGGATCAGAGAGCACCGCGAGACGGAGCATCCAGCGGTGTACGCTGGAAAACCCAACGAACGCTGCTTCCGTATCCGGGCAATTCTTGAAAATGAAATGACGGTGGTGTGCCACATGGAGCCAGTGGCCCCTCCGGCGGTGTATAATTATTCCCACGTCAAGGCGAAAAGAAGAATTACAGGCAGGAAGAGGGTGGCGATGATGAAATATTTCCTTATCGCTTTTCTGGCGGCGGCTGCGAGTTGGGGTGCGGCGGCAGCGCAGCAGGCGCCGTTCACGCTTGAACAGGTGATGAGCGCGCCTTTTCCAAGCGAATTGGTGGCGGCGCCGGCGGGTGGCAAGGTTGCGTGGGTCTTTGACGCCCGCGGGGTGCGGAACATCTGGGTGGCGGAGCCTCCGGACTACAAAGCTCGACCGCTGACTTCTTACGCCACGGACGACGGGCAGGAGCTCGCCGAACTTGCCTGGACATCCGACGCCCGCGCCATCGTTTATGTGCGCGGAGGGGAGTTCGACATGTTGCGGGAGGCGCCCAATCCCCGCAGCGATCCGCAAGGCGTCGAGCAGGATATTTGGGTGGCGGCGCTCGCGGGCGGCGTACCGCGAAAACTGGGGGAAGGGCATTCTTCTGCCGTTTCGCCCAAAGGCGATGAGGTGGCATTCATTTACAAGGACCAGGTTTGGTTGGCCAACCTCAACGGTGCCGACAAGCCGGCGCAGCTCATCCACGCGCGAGGGAAAGCCAGGATGCTGGGATGGTCCCCTGATGGCTCCAAGCTGGCGCTGGTAAGTGTGCGCGAGGACCACAGTCTTATCGGAGTTTACGATTTCTCCCAAAAGAGTCTGCGATATCTTGACCCCAGTGTGGACCGTGACTTGGAGCCGGTGTGGTCGCCCGATGGCAAGCAGATCGCTTATTTGCGCCTCCCCGCTAGATCCGAATCGGAAGAGTTTGGCCCTAAGCGCGCCGGCCAGCCATGGTCCATTCGCGTTGCCGACGTGGCGACAGGCGTGGGCCGCGAGGTGTGGAAAGCTCCGGAAGGGCGGGGAAGTATCTTCCGTGGAATTCAGGCGAAACAGCAACTGCTATGGGCGGCCGGCGATCGCTTGATTTTTCCCTGGGAAGGTGATGGATGGACGCATCTCTACTCGGCGCCGGTCGCTGGCGGTGACGCGCGGCTGATGACCCCGGGCGAGTATGAAGTTGAAGATGTTGCCCTGACACCCAATCGCGGAGAAATCGTTTTCAATTCGAACATGGGGGATGCCGACCGGAGGCACATATTTACCGAACCCGCGACGGATCAGGTTCCCAGGCGTTTGAAGGGAGGCGAGGGGATTGAATGGTCTCCGGTGGTGACGAGCGATGGACACCAAATTGTCCTGCTGCATTCGGATGCACGCTGGCCGGCCCGGCCCGCAATGGAGACCAGCAGCGGTGAATTCAGGGACCTCGCGCCAAAGGCCATCCCGGCGGATTTTCCCGCTCAGCAGTTGGTCGAGCCGCAGGGGGTGATCATCACCGCTACCGACGGCCTGAAAATCCACGGTCAGATTTTCCTCCCCCCCAACGGGCTGTCCGGCGAGCGGCATCCCGCGGTGATCTTTTTCCATGGGGGCTCGCGCCGGCAGATGCTGTTGGGCTGGCATTACATGCAGTATTACCACAATGCCTATGCCCTGAATCAGTATCTTGCCAGCCGTGGATATATCGTGCTTTCGGTAAACTACCGTAGTGGAATTGGTTATGGAATGGAATTCCGCGAAGCGCTGAAATACGGTCCCACCGGCGCCAGTGAGTTCAACGACGTGCAGGGAGCGGGCTTGTACCTGCGCTCGCGCCCGGATGTTGACCCCGCCCGCATCGGCCTGTGGGGCGGCTCCTACGGGGGTTACCTGACGGCACTGGGGCTGGCGCGGGCATCCTACCTGTTCGCCTGCGGCGTTGACTTACACGGCGTGCACGACTGGAATCTGGAGGTTCCGCGCACACTCAACGCGGAGAATCCCCAGAAGATCGAGGAATGGGCGCGCGTGGCCTATGAGTCTTCGCCGCTGATTGACGTGAAGACGTGGCGCTCGCCCGTGCTGCTGATTCAGGGCGACGATGACCGCAACGTGGCCTTCGCCAACATGGTGCAACTGGTGGAAGCGCTGCGCAAACAGGGCGTGGAGTTTCAGCAGATTGTTTTCCCGGACGAGGTGCACGATTTTCTGACGCATGAGCACTGGCTTACCGCGTTCCACGCTGCGGTTGATTTCTTAAACGGCCATTTGCAGGGCGGCCGGTAACCAGGGCGCCTGCAAAAAAACGATGATCCACCTCATAGAAGGAGTGAAAGGACAAAACCATGGGCCAGACAATATACCAAGTGGACTCGTTTACCCGCCGGGCGTTTGCGGGGAATCCGGCGGCGGTTTGCATTCTACCCGCCCCGGCGCCCGAAGCATGGATGCGTGATGTGGCGCGGGAGATGAACCTGTCGAAGACGGCCTTCCTGGCGCCGAAGGGGGACGGCTTCAATCTCCGCTGGTTTACGCCTACGGTGGAAGTGGAGTTGTGCGGGCACGCGACGCTGGCCAGCGTACACGTTTTATGGGAGACCGGTGAGCTTAGGCCGGACGAGCAGGCGCGTTTCCACACGCTGAGTGGTTTGCTCACCGCGGAGCGGCAGGGGGATTGGATCGAGCTCGATTTTCCCGCGAAGCAGGAGGAGCCCGCCACACCCTGGGGTGAATTGGAGCGCGGGCTGGGCATTACGCCGCGCTACGTGGGCAAAAGTCAGTTTGATTATTTGGTGGAGGCTGACTCGGAGCAAACTGTGCGCAAGCTTGCTCCCGACTTCACCTTACTGAAGCAGACGAAGGCGCGCGGAGTCATCGTCACAGCGCAAGCCGAGGGCGGAGAATTCGATTTCATCTCCCGCTTCTTCGCGCCGGGCGTAGGAGTGGACGAAGATCCCGTGACCGGCTCCTCGCACTGCGTGCTTGGCCCTTTCTGGGCGAAAAAGCTTGGCAAAACCGAGTTTCTCGCTTATCAGGCCTCAGAGCGCGGCGGCGTGGTAAAAGTCCGCTTGGTGGGCAACCGGGTAAAGTTAGGCGGCCAGGCCGTAACCGTGTTGCGGGGGGAGTTGGTGTAGAGCAGTAAGCAGTAGGCAGCGAGCGTTTATTGCGAGTCCCGGCGCGCCGGGAAAGGCAGGAAGCAGTAGACAGAAGACGGAAGACGGAAGACGGAAAAACTGCATTCGGCGTAGTTTTGTCATAAGCATTGCCACCCAGTGCTCCCTCCCTGATTTTGCTCCAATTAGTATCCGAATATACGAGCTGGTGCATGGAAGGCGGCTGCGCATGATGGTGTGGAACGGCCACGATTTGAGGGTGCCATAGTATATCTTGCAGGAAAGGAGTGAGTTGCGCTGAATCTTGGCGGATGGAGCGGCTTGGCAGGATCCGTGCATTAGTTAAGAGCGGACGACAGATTCCAAGTGGAGGAAAGAACATGAAAAAGCTGCTCAGTTTGTTGTTTGCATCAATGGTGGTTTTCTCGTTGACCCTGCCCGCATTCGCTGCGGACACCGTCACGGCTTCAAGCACCACAAAGACGCAGACGGCCAAGACGACCAAGACCAGCGCGACGAACGAGACAACCAAGACCCTCAACGCGCCCAAGGCCAGCCCGAACTCGACGAACAAGACAACCAAGGCCCACAACGCGCCTAAGGCCAGCCCGAACGCGACGAAATCACCCAAGACCAGCTAGCCGTACGTCCTCTGGTGGTTGGCCTGATACGAAGGAGGGAATTTCCAGCCGTGTGCATTCAAGCAGAGCCCCCGCGCAGAAACGACGGGGGCTTTGCCATCTTTTGCGGCTTGCGTGCAGCTTTGTGTGAGCGCGTGGAGTTTCAGGCTACTTCTTTTCCGGGGCGGGCCGCTCCCAATCCCAAAAAACCGAACAGCCGTGCACATCCACCTTTTGTTGAAAGGTCTTGTCGAGGGCATAATCATTGATCAAATCGTCGTCGCACGTGGCAGCGCTGGCAAAGACGCCAGCCGCCAACTGCCGTTTCTGCATGTCCTCGGAGGTAATGTGCAGCTTTGCCAGCGAAGCGGGTGGAAGTTTCAATTTATGCGAGTATCCGAATTCCATTCCCGAGGGTGGGCGGCGCTTCATCAGATAATAGACTTCTTCCTCCGTGAAAACCTGCTTGCCGGGAGGTGTAACTTCCAACAGCTTCTGCGCTATGGCTTCGTAGTCCTGCCAGTTGTTGGAATCTCTGGCGTCATGGCAAAGCGAGCGCGCCAGCGCTCCAGCGCAAATGACGCTGAGGATCAAAACCGGCCAGAACGGCTTTTCGGGTTGGAGCACACGCGCATCGATAGCGTATAAACCCGGGACCGCGAGGATTCCCACAAAGGGAGTCGCCAGGCAGAAGTATCGCCCAAAGGTTGGATGCGCGAGGGTCAATTCTGCTGTGATTGCCAATGCCAGCCAGCCGCAGAGGTAGAGTTCCGCCCGGAGCTCGCGTGGCCAGGCAGCGCGCTTGGCGATGTAGAGCACCCCAACAATCGCCAGCAGTCCTAGAAAGAGTGATTGCGGGTCGGCGAGCCAGCCGGTCAGGGTGTCGAGGTCGTGAGTAAGTGGAGCGGGCCAGTAGACCACGCGATAGTAGAGTTGGTACTTGACGACATTGAACCAAACCACCCAAGGCGACTGGATCGCCAGCCAAAGCACCGGCAGAAAAGGGATCGCTGCTCCACAGGTGAAGGCCGCCGCCTTGCTCCATCGGCTTCCGGCGCGGTTGTGCCACCAAATCCAAATTACCAGCACCGGCGCCACGGCAGCGCTGAGCAAGGAAGATGCTGCCGCTGCACCCGCCAGAGCGCCGCAGGCTACCGCCGGCCACCACATGCGCCGTTCCACCGCGACCATCGCCAGGCGGAAGGCGCATACGGTTGTGAACAGCGAGATGCCGTATGCTTGGCCTAGCGGTCCGAACTCCACCAGGTTGATATTGCACCCAATCATCGCGGTGGCGGCAATAGCGCCCGCTACCTGCCACGATCGCTCCGGAAGTCGGGCAAGCACGAATTGCGCCGCGAGTACTACCGCTGCCGCGGTTTCAAGCGCCGCCAAGGCGTGGGGACCGCGCCAGCTTTCCCCGAACAGACGCAGCAGGAGAGCATTCCAGTGGGCGTTGAGGGGCGTTTGGGGAAAGCAGAAGTCCAGGTAAGGGCGCATGCCTCCCTTTATCAATTGCGCCGCCAGCAGGTGGAATCCTTCGTCGTCGGTGAAGGCCAGGGTTTGGGCGTACCACATCAGCCCTGCCGCCATTCCGGCCCAGATTCCATAAAGCCAAAGGCGCGAAATCGCGCGCCCTTCAGAGTCGAGGGAATCTTCCGCTGTACCTTGGCCTGGGTTAATGCTGGGCTGCATCTTTCGGGATGATAGGCTTTCGAAAGGTCCGTCGTCAACGCCGCCGGAATTCAATTTCGGCAGGTTACGTGGGAAGGTCCCGACGGGTAAGGCGAGGAATCCAACGCGGCACAGTCTTGCAGTAGTCCATGTATTCCTGCCCGAATCTCTTGCCCAGGCCGGGCTCTTCCGCCAGGACCACGAAGGCGTGAATCAGTAGAAATGCAACCAACGCGAACAAAACCATTGCGATGGAGGTGAAGTAGAGACCCCATCCGAGTAGCATCGCGACCCCGCCGATGTACATGGGATTGCGGACATATCTATAGGGGCCGCGCGGGACGAATTTTTTCGGGGGATCAAACACTGCGGGAGTGCCGCGGCCTTCGAATATGAAGAACCCTATGGTGGCAAGTGCCAGGGCAGCGCCTGCCACGAAGAGCACCACACCCGGAGCAACTGACCAGCCAGGGACGCGGAGCGGAATGTGCTTGTCTAGGGCACGTGACAACAACGCGACCCAGCCCCACAACGCCAGGAAGCCCGTCGCATAAATAACCGACCGCAGTGCAATCCAAAGCCGGCTCATGAGCTTTCTCCTTGGGTCCGCAACCTTTCCTTCTGGTCTTGTCGCCATCAGTGTACCCTAGTTCTTCGGCAGTGGTCTGATTTGATGTAGAGGCGGCTTTATGCCGCCATTTGCGGCGTAAAGCCGCCTATACATTAAATTATACCATTGTCGGCGGGGAAACCCGTTGACAGGCAGTACCTGCAAAGCCAAACTATAGAGAGAAGGGTGGCACGCCAAGGCGGTGAGGGAAGCATGGACGCAGAAGGGCGCGTTTCGCGTCGTCCTCTAGAGCAGGAGTTGGTCTCGCGCGGGGTGCGGATGACGCACCAGCGTCGCCTGTTGGTCCAGATCATTCAAGGGGCGGATGGTCACTTGGACGCGGTGGGTCTTTGGCAGCGCGCCAAGGACCAGGATCCCACCATCAACAAGGTTACCGTCTATCGAACCCTGGCCATGCTGAAGAAGCACGGTCTGGTGGATGAATTGGACCTGATGCACCTTGATGGCGGGAAGCATTACTACGAAGCGAAAACGACGCGCGACCACATCCACCTGGCGTGCGTGAAGTGCGGGCGCATTCAGGAGTTTGAGAGTTCGCTGTTCGAAAAGCTGAAAGGCCAGATCGAGCGCGAGCAGCAATTCCGCATCAACACCGTGCGTGTGGAGGCAGGCGGTCTTTGCGACCACTGCAAGTAATGGAGGTGTTAGATGCCAGGCGTCAGTAAGACCCCAACACCTGACACCTGACACCTATTCTCAGTTTCCCTGCGAGGTTAGGCGATTGACGGCCTTCTGGTAGGAAGGGTTCTTGGGATTCAACTGATTTGCCATTTGGTATTCCTGCAACGCGGCGGGGCGATTGCCTTGGTGTTCGTATGCCGTGCCCAGGCTGTAATGCGCGGCGGCGTTGTTGGAGTTCAAACGCACCGCCTCGCTATATTCCGCGAAGGCGCCATCCCAATCATTTTTGTACGAAAGCCTGTTCCCCAGGTTGAGGTGGGCCATGCCATTGCTCGGGTTCAGGCGGATGGCCTCGCGATACTCCGCCATCGCGCCGTCCTGATCGCCTTTCTGTGAAAGTGCCATGCCGAGGCTGACATGGGTCCCATCACTATTAGGACTTACCCGCAAGGCCTCACGATCTTCCGCGATGGCGCCGTCCCAATCCTTATTGTGTACGCCTACATTTGCCAGGGAGATATGCGCTTGCAGATTGTCAGGGTTCAATCGCGCCGCCTCGTGATACTCCGCCGCCCCGCCATCCCAATCGCCCTTGTACACAAGCCTATTCCCCAGGTTGAGGTGCGGCACCTCATCGTTGGGGTTCAAGCGGATAGCTTCGCGATATTCGGCAATGGCTGCATCCTGCTGATCGTCCTTCTGCGAAAGCGCCGCGCCTAGAGCGATGTGGGCGCGATCGTCGTTGGGGTTTAGTCGCACGGCCTCGCGATCCTCCGCCAGCGCCCCATCCCAATCCCCCGCGTTGCTCAGGGCTTTTCCGAGGCTGATGTGAAGGTCGGCGTTTTGGGGATCCAGTTGTATCGCAGCGCGATACTCGGATTCAGCGTCGGCGTATTGCTTCCCCCGCATGAGTTCCGCCGCCCGCGCGGTGTGTTGACGAACTTCCGTCTGGTTGGCTTGAAGGCCGGGACCGAGAATCACGGCGTGCGACACCTTGGCGTTCTTGAGCGCGCCGATTAGCTCGTCGTTGCCGCCGGCGCGACGGACTTCCTGGGAAAACTCATCGCTCGGGTCAAAATCGATGCCACGTTGTTGCACCAGCATGGCGACGCGTTCATTGGGAATCTCCCCGGCGACCAAAGAGAGAAGCTGCACCTGGGTGAGGGGCTTTGCTGCTCCGCCGCCCGCTGCCTGGGGACGTTTTGCCGTGCGCAAGGCCTGCAGGAACGCCGCCTTGGCGCCTGCCGCCTTGAGGCTTTGAAGGAAATCCTCGGTAGGGCTAAAGTCAATGCCCCGCTGCGTGATGAGCTTGGCGCCGGTCTGGTCCCCGATTCCATCGTGGACCAAACCTTGCACTTGTTCCTGAGTAAAGGGCTTCTGCTGCGCTCCTGCGGGTGCCGCAAGAACCAAAACGAGGATCAGTAGCAAGAGAGATTTCAACGGCTGTGGGCGCATCGGGACCTTCCCCCTACGGAGATGGCACAATCGCAATCGGCCTATTGTATCACGGTGCACAAAAGACCCGGTCCCCTGAAGGCGCGGAGGTTTTTGTCGAGGCTCATTTTGAGTCGGCGGGTTTTTCTTCCGCAAAAGGGCGCCGGGCTAAACAGGATGCGGCATGACCCTTCCGCACGGGTTGTTCCACGGCCTTTAAATCCGGGCTCTACGAACCTCCAGTCGTCCCGCAGGGACTCTGTCCAATGCCCACTGCCTACGGGTTGTCGGTTTTGGGTGCGACGGGGGTTAGTCCAAAAAGCTTGTGGATCTTGGCAAGAATGCTCTGCTGTTGGCCCTGCATCATGGCGGCGCGGGCAGCGGCATCCAGGTCGCGGCGAACGGCTTCGATCTCCACTTTACGGCGCGCCAACAGACCGGAAAGATAATGGGCGATTTCCGGGCGGCCATGCAAGATGTCGGCAAAGGCCTGCCGATCCAAGCGATAGCACTCGGAATCTTCCAGCGCCTTCAGCGAGGCACTGCGGGGTTCGCCCGTGAGCAGTGACATTTCGCCAAAGAAGTCGCCGGCGTGCAGGATGTTGACTGTCTTGTGTACGCCGGCCTCGGTGGAGACAATCACCTCGCTCGAGCCTTTGGTGAGGATGTACAGCCAGTGAGCCTCGGCGCCCTGCCGCGTCATTATTTCGTCCTTCATGAAGGGGGCGAAGCGCAGGCGCTCCGCCAGCTTGTGCCGCTCCTCATCATTCATTTCGCGGAAAAGCTCCACCCGAGCAAGGTCCAGAGCGGTGAGACGCTCCGAAATCTCGCGCTCGTGGTGAAGCTTCTCGCGCTCCTGATCGCGCGATTCGACAAAAGCGGTCAGAGCGGGAACGGAAAGCGGAATGCCCGCACGCTGGAGGGCGAAGTAAATGCGGCTGCGCACCAGCGAATCCGTGGGGTCATCCTTTAGCAGGTCCGTCAGCCAATAGCGGGCCGCGTACAAGCAGTAGCTCTCTTTGAAATCCATGAGGATGCAGTTGGGCGGTGGCTCTACGGCGGAGCCTTCCACCGGTGCGGTCACCAGGGCATCGGTAACGACGCGGATGACCTCCGTGGGCGGGATGCGAAAATCCACATTGAAATAGACCCAACGGCGCTCCTGCACGGGCTCTCCGGAGCGCTGCCCCTGTATTAATACCTGCGATTTGATCAGGATGCTGTTGGGGATAATGACCGTATCCCAATTGCGCGTCTCGATGGCTACGTGCCGCCAGGTAATCTCCTTCACCTTGCCCGCCGTTTGCTCGATTTTCACCCAATCGCCGACCCGAACGCTCTCATCAATCTGCAGGACCAGCCCGCCCAAAATGTTGGAGAGGCTATCTTGCAGGGAAAAGACAATCACTCCGGTCATGACCGCGGAGGTGGCAACGATGCTGGAGAGCGTCACGCCATTGCGCGAGAGCAGCCACAGCCCCACTCCCGCGTATCCCGCTGCCACCGTGAGGTCACGCAACACTTGGGGCGGGGAAAGGGGGGTGATGCCCAGGACGAGGTCGAAGAGGATAATGCTGGCGAGCTTTACCAGCGCAAAGCCCATCAACAAGAGGCCGGCGGCATGAAGGGCTTTGGTGGCCGACTCCATTCCCAGCGTCGCGGGGATGGCGGAAAGAACCATGAGCAGGAATGCCATGGCGAACATAACCAGCGCCACACGAATATGCGTACGCTGGCGAGGAACTAATACCGCCAACACTATTGCTGTTCCCAGAATGACGATGGAGAGGTATAGCAAGTCGTCGCGGCGGGCAATAAGCTGGAAGCTTCGCCAGGCGTCAATCAGCGGATTCGCTTGCAGCCAAAAAGCCGGCAGGACCCAGGTTTTCATTGACAATCCCTTACATTCCGTTAGCAGACATTAACAAGAGATCTCGTAGGGTTCAGATTCTATCGTGACTCGGGTTGGTAGCCAAGTGGTTTCGTTGGCAGGGCTTAGCAGTCCACGCGGAGGTGGCGGCAACTTTTGCATGTGCCCCAAGCATCTTATTGCGGGGCGGAAGTTCAGGGTTGTAGGAGGCTCAGGAGTGGTGATTTAGATGACTCCCGTCCCCGCTGCGGCGCCCAGCGGTCAAACCCGCCCAGGCAGTTGCATTCAAAGGCGGGCGAGTGCATGTTGGCGTTTCGGCGAAAACTAAAAACTGATGCAGGAAATCCCGGCTAGATCGGAAATGCCGGATATGGGGTTAGCCACCAGCAAATTCCAGAGAGGAGAAGCCATGCGACATCCAGTGCGAGGGAAGAAAGCCATTCTCATGATGATTTTGTTGACCTTCGTTATGGGAGGAACCCCCGGGTCCGTTCCGGCTCAGAACCCACCGTCTTATGCACCCAAGGAACTCGACAAACTGGTCTCTCGAATTGCCCTTTATCCCGATCCTTTGCTGGCACAGATTCTTGCCGCGGCCACTTACCCGGATCAGATTCCCGACGCCGCCAAGTGGGCGGATGAGCATCACTATCTGACGGGTGATGATTTGGCCAGAGCCATCACCGAGGACCACCTCACCTGGGATCCCAGCGTGCAAGCTCTCCTGCCGTTTCCGTCGGTGCTGGAGATGATGGCTGCGGACATGAACTGGACCGCCGAGTTGGGCAATGCCTTCCTGGCGCAGCAGCAGGACGTGATGGACGCGGTGCAACGGATGCGGAAAAAGGCCAGGGATTACGGCTATCTGCGAAGCAATGGGCAGGTCGTGGTCTCCGCCGGCCCCTACATCACCCTCGTGCCGGTGAATCCGTACTTTGTCTGCGTTCCCGTGTATGATCCGCTGATCGTATTCGCCGCGCCCGCGCCGGGATTTTTCGTCGGCGGCGCCATCGGCTTTGGATTTGGCGTAACCTTGGGGGTCGCGTTTGTCCCCTGGGGATGGGGTAGCACTCACTTTTTCTGGGATCGACACGAATTGGTCCTTGCCGGTGCGCATTGGGGCCGGACTTGGGCCAATCGCGGCACCTACGTGCATCCCTACCACGGCTTCCAGCGTTGGACTGGGGCTCGCGGCACGGAGCAGCATCAACTGATAAGACGCAGTGAGGCAGAGCGCAATGCGGCTGCTAAGGGTCATGCGCGAGTCGAGGAGCACCACTCCTCCGGCCACGAACACCGTTAGTTGACGTAGTCATCAGTCATCAGTTTTCAGTCGTCAGCAGAAACCTCTCGCGCCGCTATGTACTGGCTGACAACCGGTGACTACGAACCGGCGACTGACAACTGATAGCTCAGGACTGACTACTGACAACTGATCTCACTCATCCTTGATGGCGGATTTGACCATGGCCAGGATGGAGGGCGGGATCATGGCGGCGGAGATGCCGTGATCCTTCTCCGCGTGCTCGGCGGCGGCTTTCATGAGTTCATCTTCGGTTTCGGCCCGCATTTCTTTCGGGCAGTCCAACCCCAGGTCACGGCATCGCAAAACTTTGGCCATGGAAGTTTCCCCTTCGTTGAAAGAATGACGGCTATCATACCACCAGCCTGGAGAGTGGGCCTGGTGAAATGTGCGCCCACATTTCCAGTTTGAACTCTGTTTCTAATAAGGTTCGCATGATGTAGTTTCTATTTCCTGGTGAGCTTTACTCGCGCAAAAGGCGTTAGCTTGCCACCGTATTCGTTATCTATAAGCCAGCTCCAAGTGTCGGCGCCTTTGCTGTAGACGAAGGTTGTGTGGATGCCGCTGTCCTTGTCTTTGCCCCCGAACAAGAACGCGATTTCGTCATTGCCTCGTTTGCCTTGGGCAATAGGAGTCGAGAGACCACCGCCACCGGTCGAGTCGAGCCACAGGCATCTGTATTCGTTCGCCGATTCGTTCCATTCAATAAGGACGATCGCTTCATACGCGGGGTGGCCTTGGACGGTCTTCTCGCGCGATGTTTCGTGGAGTCGCAGGTATTCATGGTTCAGCACCCATTCGGACTCGATATCGTGCGTGGTCTCGCGTCCAGCAATGGTGCCCTGAAGGATCCAACTGCCGGCCAAACGATCAAGTAAGGGGTCTTTACCCGTTGGCTCCTGTGCTGAAGCTGAAAATGAAGTCATGAAAAGCAAAGCCAAGATTGCAAGATTTGTCTTCATGGTGTGACCTCCAGGTATCGTGTTGTGGGAACATTTTCGATTCCCTTGTGATCGGTGTTTATCGCTGCAGCCCCCCCAAGTGTACACAAAGAATTCGGCTTTGTCGTGGAATTCCACGCATAGCATGCCCCGAGGCATCGGGGCGCCACCAATTGTGGCGGCGAGTTTATCCGTCAACTGACGGACCATTTAGCATTATGAAGCCAAAGCTTGCCACGGACGGGACGCGGTGATGGAGATGTTGCCGGGGTTCGTGGGGCGCATACGCAAAGGGCATTGTGTGTGCCACCCGCGTCAATCGGCAATCGAAAATCGTCAATCGAAGATTCCTTCCGCCTACTGGACGGTGATGGATCGAAACCCCGGGAGTTCGCGTAGCGCGTCTATAACGGCATCGGCGTTGTCAAGCGATAGTTCTCCGTTGGGGTGGCGGGAGGATTTTTCTCGCGCCTTTCCCCTAGGGGGATTCGTTTTGGGCTCAAACCGACCAAGGCTCGCCTCCTCGAATCTCACGGTGGACCGCTGGGGTTCCACCACTCATCTATGCGATCCCGCGGCGCGTGTTCACCCTCACGGGCGGCGGGCACCATGATTCACCGTTCGACCTCCCCGCCGTCGTGCGGAGAGGCCCGGTGCCCAATCAGACCGTCGGTTCCGCGGGTGGCGGAACCACCGCGCTACTCGGGCTACCGGACATGTGAATGAGCTGCGCATAATTGTGGCGCGTGCGCAGCATCCAGAACAACCGCACCGCCAGCCGGCGAGCGACCGCGATTTTCGCCACTCCGCTGGTCTTCTGTTTCTTCCAGCGTTGATAGGTGCGACGCAACTGCGGATCCAGGCGCGCCGCCGTCTGCGCGGCTTCCACCAGCAGCCAACGCATCATCGTATTACCTTGCTTACTAATAGCTTCCAAGCGCTGGCGACCCCCCGAGGAGTTCTCGCGCGGATTCAGCCCGCAGTAGCTCACCAGCTTGCGACTGTTGCGGAAGCGCTCGACCGGTCCCACCGTCAGCACGAAGGCCAGCGCCACCACCATACCCACTCCCGGATGGGTGCGCAACAGCGCCACTTCCTCGCGCGCGCGGCCGGCTTCTTCCACCGCCCGGTCCAGCTCCCGAACCTGCGCGTCCAACCGGTCCAGCGACGACAGCAACTCTTTCCGCCGTCGCGACGCCTAGGGCAACAGCGCCAAGCTCTCGAGTTCTTTCCTGCCCTTCACGCTCCACAGCTTGCCCTTCCGGCCCACCCCCTGACTGATCGCCAGCGCGTGCAGTTGATTCTTCACCTGCGTGCGCGCCCGCACCTGCTTCATCCGATGCACCAACAACTGCCGCAGATCGCGCTCTTCCAGGGAGGGAACCCAGATGCGCGGAAACCGCCCCGTCCGCAGCAAATCCAGAATATGCTCGGCGTCGCGGGCGTCCGTCTTCTGATAGCGCACCTCGCTGGCCCGAATGCGCGCCGCGTCCCCTACCCACAACTCGTGCCCCAGTTCTCCCATCAGCCGCTCGAACCCATACACGGGAAACGTCGCTTCGATCCCCACCACCGTCCCCCGCGGAAACTGCGCGTAAAACCCTTTCACTTCCTGGCCCGCGTGCTCCAACCGCCGCTTCTTGATCTCTCCCGTCTCCTCTTCGATCCAGGCCACCACTTGGTTGCGCGTGTGTACGTCACATCCGATAAAATGCTTCATGGCTTTGGCTCCTTTCCCGGCTCGCCTTGGTCGTTGAGCACTTCCAAGTCTACCGGATTGGAGCCGATGCCGTTATCCAATCAGACCCCCGTCTTTGGGGTCCTCGGTTCTTCCGTAGGGAAAACCACAAACCTCGAAAATAGTTTTCTACACTTGGGTGCGGGAGCGTGAACTTGCAGGAGAACCTCGTCACTCATCACTCGTCACTGCCCTAAAGAAGCCGGAACCGGCCACGGATGGGACGCGGTGGCAGAGATGTTGCCCGCGTTCGTGGGGCACCCGGATGCATCGATCTGCCATCGGTGAGACCCCTTGAAAGGACTACCCTTATAGGGTAATATGGACTTGTGGAAAAGCGTACGCCCCATTACGATCTGGCGACCGTGCAAGCGGACGTTGCACGCCTGGGGGGGCGGCCTTCACCAAGACCGCTTTGGACGGTGGACGGGCTATGGGCCTGACTTCGGCGGAAATGCTGGCTGTGGTCGCCGCACTAACCCGGCGCGACTTCTATAAATCGATGACGACCTATGCCGACTCTCATGTGTGGCAAGACGTTTACTACGCTATGACGCCGGTTCGGAAAAACGCTTACATCAAAATCACCTTGCGCGACTGGGCGCCGGTGATTCAATTCAAGGAGAAGTAACGATGGCGAGGAAATGTCTTAACTGTGAGGATCGCAAGGCCTTGATCCGTTTCGACGGTGAGCCCTTTACGGTGGAATATGCCGGCCGGAAAGTGAAGGTGGAAGGGCTCTCGGGCTGGCGCTGCGGAGCTTGCGGGGAAGTGGAATTCGATGTCGAGAGCGCGCGGCGATACGCGGCAGCGGGCGACGCACTGTTTTTGCGCGAACGCGAGCGGCAGAGCAAAGAAATTCGCCGCATCCGCCGCAAGCTCGGCTTGAGCCAGATTGCTGCTGCACGTCTTACCGGCGGCGGCCACAACGCGTTCTCCCGCTACGAACGCGGCGAGGTAGCCCCCCTGCCCGCCGTCGTGACACTGCTTCGCCTTTTGGACAAGCACCCGGAGCTGTTGAAGGACATCGTGTGAGTGCGCTCCCGCATGCACGTCCGCCGCGCTCAACCGGGGAAGCCGGAACCGGCCACGGATAGGAGCGGTGACAGAGATGTTGCCCGGGTTCGTGGGGCGCCCGGATGCATCGGGGCGCCACCCGCGAGGAGCAGCAAGACATCAAGGATGTAATGTTGTAAGATTGTAATCGACCGGAGAAGGGCAAGCGGGTAAGGTGGGGAGACGGCACAGCCCACGGAGAAACGGCCATGACCATCGAACTAAAGCCGGAACACCAGCAAACGATCGATTTGGCGATCCGATCCGGGGTTTATCATGACTCGGGCGAGGTGCTGGATCAAGCGTTCGAGATCATCCGCGCACAACTTCACAGCGAGGATTGGTTGGCGGAGCAACGCGAAGCGGTGGCGGCCCATATTGCCACGGGTTTTGCGCAGGCGGAGCGCGGCGAACTCATGGACGGTGAGGCGGCAATCAAGATGTTGCGCGAGCGCCGTGCCGCGCGCTTGAAGATGCGAGGATGAGCGCGCCCTTCCAACTCACCCCTCGGGCAACCGAAGACCTTGATGCCATCTGGTGGTTCATTGAGGAAGACAGCCAGCAAGCTGCCGACCGCGTGGAAGCGGAGATTATCGCTACTTGCCACAGGCTGGCCAGACATCCCTTCATAGGGCATAAAAGGCGGGATATCACACCTCTGCCGGTCCTTTTCTGGACCATTCCCAGATACGCGAATTACATCATCGTTTACCGCCCTCAAAGCAAGCCGCTGCAAGTGATAGCCATTCTGCACGGGCACCAGGACCTGAAAGAGATTCTGAAAGATCGGCTGCCGACGAAACCATAACTCACGGATTGGCAGTGATAAACTGCGGGGGTAGCACAGGCAACCTGCCCCGATCCATCGGGGTCCTGCCCGTGCCGGGGGCCAATGCATTCCATGCATGGAACACCCCGTTGCATCGGGGCGCCACCGGACACAGGCAGGAGTGCCTGCGCCACCGTTAAGAAGCCAGAACCGGCCACGGATGGGACGCGGGGACAGAGATGTTGCCCGGGTTCGTGGGGCGCACACATAAAAGGCGATGTCTGCGCGAGCCGCGCGACCATCTAGGCCCCATGCGCACCCGCATTTAAGGATATTCGCCGGTGCGGGGAGTCCATTGATTCGCCTTTCGGACTTGACGGCCTCCGAACTCTTGCACGGCGTTCATCGGGCAAGGACACCCGGCCAGCGCCACCGCCGTCAAGCCTTCGTCGAGGGGTTGCTCGCGCAGCTTCCCGTGATCGCTTTTGATCTCACCGTGGCCAGGGTGCATGCCTCGCTGTGGGCCGACCTCGCCCAGCGTTGCGTGGCGGTCGGTAAGCGTGACCTGATGATCAGCGCTACCGCCATCGCTAGGAATTACACCGTGGCCACCCGCGACGAGCGCAGCTTCCCCAAAATACCCGGGCTCAGCGTGCAATTGCTGTAAGGCTGCACTGGCGCCCCGAGGCATCGGTGCGCCGCCCGCCGCAGGACTATTGGACTTCGACCTTCTGTGCGATGTTGCCGGCTTTTTTCTCAGGCAAGAACTTTACCGACACGGACTTCCCCGTGGCGCCGGCCAGATCCGCCAGCTTGGCCTTAATGCCACCCACGGTGATCTTGGTCGCGCCGGTCACGTTGAAGTCGTAGGGAATTCCGGTCGAACTGGCGACCACGAGCAGCTTCTTCTCAACCACCACCATTTGCAGCGTGCCCGCGAGCGTCTGGGGCTTCACGGCTGCCACTTTGGCTTTCTCGGGAGCGGCGGGGGCTGCTTTCGTCTTCGCCTCTTGAGCCAGGGCCGATAAGGTCCCCGCATAACTCAGCATGAGACATGCAACCAGCAGAAACAGTGTTTTCTTCATGACCTTTCACCTCGCTTTGCGCAATCCAGCGCGAACTTCTGATTTTCGAACCCCGCCATACTACTGCAATTCTGTCTTCGCAAGGCAAATTTCAGGAGTGCCGCAGTCTGGCGATAACGGGACGGAGGGGTTTTATTAAGCCGTGCCCTCTGCGATGCACGCGGATGGTGCCGATCCGCCGCGGCGGACATTTCATGTCGGCCACCGTTAAGAACCCATAACCGGCCACGGATGGGACGCGGTCGCAGAGATGTTGCCCGGGCGCGTGGGGCGCCTCGCGTGATCGAGAGGTAGCGCAGGGCTCGCTCTCCAGCCCTGCGGCTTTTCCACCCCACCGTGGTTTTGGCGGCGCGGATGACGGTCGCGCCGCAGGAAGACCCGAAGGCCGGGCCCCGCGAAGAACCGCAGGGCCGGAGAGCGGGCCCTGCGCAACTTTTGCCCGTGGCGCCCCGATACCTCGGGGTGCCACCACCATCAAGAACCCCGAACCCGCCACGGACGGGACGCGGTCGCAGAGATGTTGCCCGCGTTTGTGTGTGTGGGCGCCCCGACGAAGGGCAGGAAACCGTTACACGGCCCCCAGCCACTTCACGGGTAAGTGCGCGGCAAGGGCGTTGGCCAAGCGCTCGTCCGCGGTTACCATGTCGGCCTTCAAGCGGACCGCGAGCGCTACGTAGAGGCTGTCATAAACCGTACGGTCGAAGGTGGCGGCGATGCTGAAGGCTTCTTCCAGCAAGTCGAGCGAAGAGGTCGTGGGAAAGGTTTGATCCTTCAGGGCCCGTATCGCTTTCTCCGCCACGCTGGGGGACCACCTGCCCTGGCGAACCGCCTTCCATAGAATGTTGCCACACTCCGCCCAGAACAGGTCCGGCACCGCGAACTGGAATCGGCCCTGCGCATAGCCGGCGAGCAACCGAAGCGCCTCAACTGCCAGCGGCTCGCCTGACGGCGGGAGAAACCACTTCGCCGCCACGCTGGCGTCAATCACGAACCGGGTCATCGTAACCGGTCCTCGCGCTGCATTTCCTCACTGGAGGGGAATGAACCAGCGGCGTGACCCTTGCGCGACTGGAGCCGCCGCGCCCGCCGAAGAAAATTCCGGCGCAACTTCAATTCTTCCGGAGTGGGCACGCTTAGTTCGAGAAGGGACACCACTTCCGCCGCAATGGATTTTCGATTCTGGTGCGCCTGCCGGCGAAGCGCCTCATAGAGATCGTCGGGGACGTTCTGCACGTAGAGTGTCGCCATTGTGTTCTCCTTGGCCAATACTAGCATGAAACTAGTGTGCATACAAGCCAGAGTCGCGGGTGGCACAGGCGGCCTGCCCCGATCCATCGGGGTCCTGCCTGTGCCATGGCGATGCATTCCATGCAAAGCGCACACCGATGCATCGGGGCGCCTCCGATCGTAGCGGCGAGTTTACCTCGCCATTTGGAATTGAGAAGCCGAACCGGCCACGGATGGGACGCGGTGACAGAGATGTTGCCCGTGTTCGTGGGGCGCATGCATAAAAGGCGATGTATCCGCCACCCGCGCCGCCAGCGCGTCAATCGGCAATCGAAATCGTTAATCGAAAATTCCTTGCGCTCACTTCACGGTGATGGATAGAACCCCGGGAGTTCGCGTAGCGTGGACCCCCGTCTTTGGGGTCCGCGGTTCTTCCGAAACCACAAATCTCGAAAACAGGCTTCTACCCTTGGGTTCGGGAGTGTGAATCCAGGGAAGAACCGTAGACCGCAAAAACGGCGGCCTGCGCTACGCTCGCTGTGTCACTTCAGCCGGAACCGGCCACGGATTGGGGGCGGTGACAGCGATGTTGCCCGCGTTTATGGGGCGACGGCCGCGAGAGGGGGGGCAAGTCTCAGGCAACAAGGCGCACCGTGACGCCCACCTTGGCGCAAGCCTTGGCGAGCGCGGCGTCAGCGGTCATTATGGAGCAACCCTTCATAGCGGCCAGCGCCACATGCAAGGCATCAAGCGTTTGGAGGGGAACCACCAGAGTCGCGAGCCACTCGCGGGCCTTGGCAAAGTGGGCGCCATCCACGGCCAGCCGGGTATAAAGCCCTTGTTCCAGATGGGACTGAAATGCGGCGAGGATGCGATGCGCATCGCCTCGACGCATTTCACGCGTGCGGACTTTGCGGGCAATTGCGGATACGAATTCCAGTTCCACCAACGAGCTGATAGCCCGTTCATTCACTTGGGCCAATGCCCGCTGTGCCTGTCCGCTCAGGGGTTCGGGGCAGTAATAGGCGGCCAGCACGCTGGTGTCAATGTAAATCAATAGCGGCTGCTCCTGCGGCCTTCCGCAAGGTCTTCGCTCAATGCCCGGCCCCGCAGCTTCACCGAGGCCCGGAGGCCGCTCAGATCGGGAAGGGGCGCTTGGGTTCGCTCGGGACGGACGAGCCGTCCCACCTCGACGCCCCGGCGCAACACGACGACTTCATCGCCTGCCTGAACCTGCTCCAGCAGGTGGCGGAAGCGTTGCCGGGCTTCTCGAATACTGACCATTTGGGTGCTCATAGGCGACTCCATGTACACCACAAGTGTACACGATCGCGCCACCTTCACACAAGCTATATGAGGCCAATGTTGATGGTCCCCAGATCAACGGCGGAAGCATGCGCTACGCCCGTTCGTCAATCGTCAATCGGCAATCGAAAATCGTCAATCGGAAATTCCTTGCGCCCACTTGACGGTAATGGATGGAAACCCGGGAGTTCGCGTAGCGCGGACCCCCGTCTTTGGGGTCCGCGGTTCTTCCGAAACCACAAATCTCGAAAATAGGCTTCTACCCTTGGGTTCGGGAGCGTGAATCCAGGGAAGAACCGCCCCGATGCATCGGGGCGCTACATTCGCTGTGCATCCGCTACCGGCGAAACCACATTCCAGTGATGGTTCACTTGCAGGGCGTTTTTCGCATAAGATGTTGAGGAGACTTGGAAACGAAAGGGTCGCCTAGTCCGTTGGGAGACCCCCCGGCTCTGCCGGGGACTGGAGTTTGGCCTTTAACTAGACAAAACCTCTTACCAATTTTTTTCTTGCAGAAAAGTCAGCGTTTTGATATCTAGTAATATGACTAGATTTCAAAAGGAGGCTTTTCTATGGGTTTCCCCACCAA
>Ga0326728_10001159_pt1 | contig 95220 bp, 67 predicted proteins | sample MB3enrmetagenome_FD_207602 | JGI IMG/M metagenome (GOLD analysis project Ga0326728, IMG submission 207602) | Lab enriched peat soil microbial communities from McLean, Ithaca, NY, United States - MB31MN | ecosystem: Environmental > Terrestrial > Soil > Wetlands > Peat | place: USA: New York...
GCGTAATGGAAAGGCAGCCCCATACGTGCCTCAGAATGGAATGAGAAATCCAGGGTAGGACCGATTCCGTTCACTTAGTTGTCGTCACAGATTGGGTAAACTAAATACCCACTTTGGAGTGCGGTATCAGCAGCTACCGCTTTCCGCCTTGGGTTCATGCGGCAAAGGCGCAAGGTGCGGAGGAGGAAAGGCGGTAGCTGCTGCTACCGCACTCCAAAGCCCGTCGCGCAGGGCCACATGAAAACGCGCGGTAAGTGAACAGTATTTGGGCTAAGAGGAGACCTGCATGAAAAACATGAACCGACGGAATTTCATTCATACCATCGCGGCAACTGCCGCACTGCCCCTGGCAGCCCATGCACACCTCAAGCTGGCGGAGGGCACGGATTCACCGCAGCCCCGCCGGCCGAGTCAGGCATGGTTCTCGCGGGACGGCCTCGGACTCTTCATTTGCTTTGGAATTTCCAGCTTGGGAAACATCGAAATCGGGTGGGGTTTGTTTGAGGACGTTGGCAAACCCAATCCGTACTGGCCGCCGGAAAAATATTACGCCTTGGCCGACCGCTTCGATCCGCAGAACTACGATCCAGACCGATGGATGGAGGCAGCAGCCCGAGCCGGATTCAAGTACTGCGTATTCCTGGCACGACACTGCGACGGCTACGCCCTGTGGCCGAGCGAGTTCGGTGACTTCAGCACAAAACAAAAAATGCATGGGCGAGACTTGGTGCGGCCGTACGTCGACGCCTGCCGGAAACATGGATTGAAGGTCGGTTTTTATTACTCGCCCACCGACTGGCATTACAACCCCAAGGGCTGGCCGCATCGGGCCTTTCCGCGGCGGGATGCGGAAATGCACCATTCATCTCCGCAGAAATTGGGGATTCCGAAATTCGTCGACATGCCCGTCTGGGAGATGCAGAAATACTTCGAGCAATTCTATGTTTATGTGAAGGGCCAGGTGGGCGAATTGCTGACCCGCTACGGCGCTATCGACTTGTGGTGGTGGGATGGTTACGATTGGCCGGAAGGAATCGACATCCACGGGGAAGAAATGGATCGCTACGTCCGCCAGCTTCAACCCAACATCGTGCAAAACGACCGGTACTGCCACTGGACGAGTCCCAAGAGAATGTTTGGAGACTACGACACCCATTTTGAGGCCAAGGACCCGGCCCAGCGCCCGGCGGGCGTCTGGGAGCAGTGCGAGCAGGTCTGCGTGGGCTGGAGTTGGCGCGGAGAGAATGCCCCCTGCCGGCCCGCCAGCCATTTGATCGAGCGGCTGGCCAGGGATCGCGCTTGGGGCGGCAACTACCTGCCGGATTTCGGGCCGCGGCCGGACGGGACGATGTCACCTACTTACTACGCCATCTGCGACGAGATGGCCGGGTGGATGAAACACAGCGGAGTGTCGGTGTTCGACGTCGAGGCCGGACCGTATCCGGAGCGCAGCGATGCTCCCGTGACCATCAAGGGCAACGCATGGTACGTCCATTTCCTCTCACGACAACAACCGACGGCCACCTTAACCGGAGTACACACTCCGAAAGCAGCGAGGTTGCTCCGCACCGGCCAGACCGTGGCTTGGAAGGAAGACGGCGATCGCATTGTGCTGACCCTTCCCGCTCAACCGCCCACGGACCTCGACGAAGTTGTAGAAGTGACATGGTGAAAATGCATCGCCACCAGATAACCAGGGTTCAACTTGCGAAACCCGCCCTTGACCACGCGGCCTCAACACTCTATCTTCATACCTCTACCGACTTGAGGGCGTCATTGCTCGCCGCCCAATGGGCGTTCTATGTCGACAAGAAGGTGTTCAAGATGGAGATCTACCGTGATAAGTTATTGAAAACAAATTGGAAAAAATGACTTCAATGTAAGTTTATGAAAATAAGGTGGTTATTTGATCTAGAATTGGACATCACTTGGGAATCGCCAGAATTGTTGGACTATCCACAATGCTCGCAGCGGCCCATAGTCTCGTTGATCAAAATCGAGTGATCGAAAATTTTGTAATCACCGCGATTTGAGGAGCGCACTCACTTATGAAAATGAATCGCAGAGATTTTTTCCCCACGGCCTACCTGGCGGTTGTGGCCGGCTCGAAACTGGCCGCGGGCCAGACGTCTCCCGCGCACACGCCAGGCCGGTTCCACTTTGATCCCCAAACCCGGCGTTACTCGCTCCCGGGCCCGGTGGGACTCAAGAATGTTCGCCTGGGAGTTGAGATCGACGGCGTCACACATTGGGCGGACGAATCTGCACATCTGGACTGGAGTGGGGATGAGACTGGCGAAGCGAGAATCGAATTCCATTCGCCGCCAGTCACGTGGCGGGTGCGCTTTGATTGGGAAAGCGATGGCCATGCCCTGGTGGTCAGTTCCACGCTGGAGAATCGCGGCACGCAGCCGTTGAAGTTGGGCCGTTGCCGCTTGGCTGACGCCACTGACCGCGCTAGCGAGGTGCTCTTCGGGGCGCATCCGGAAAAAGCCGCGGCGATGGTCACCAACGGAGGGGGCCCCTGGCGAACCCATGGTCTGGCACCCTCCTCCAAGGAGCATCGGGCGGAGCGCTCCGATATCTTGTCATTGGAAGGCGAAAATGCCTCGCATGGCAAAGTGGCTGTCCCCGGCAAGATCGCGAGCGCCAGGAAGCCGTTCATGAGCAAGCCCATGACGCAGTGGTTCACACCCGGTTCCGGGCCCGCCCTGCAATTTGGCTTTCTCACCTTCGACCGGACTGAGGTGATCATCGAGTCCAGTTGGGATGAAGCGCGCAATGTTCCGGTGGTGAGCGCCTGGACGGACTTTCAAGGGACGGAGCTCCCGCCCGGCGCTTCGGTGGATTCGGAGGTGTTCCGCATTGGCTTGGAAAACGATCCCCACGCCGCGCTGGAAGCTTGGGGCGACGCCGTGTACCAGCGCTATCACCCGCCTTTGTGGCACAACATTCCCGGCGGTTGGATAGGCGGGTCGTGGGTGGATGAGATTTACACCGAGCTGTACGAAGACGTGGTGCACCGGAATATCCGCGCCGTGCGCAATCGCCTGAAGCTCGATGAGAACTACATTCAGTACGTTTGGGTAAGCATTGGCAATCTGAAAGACATTCTACCGGGCAACTGGCTGAACTGGAATTACGACCGATTTCCGAGCGGCCCGGAAGCCCTGGTAAAGGACCTCAGTTCGCTCAACCTCACATTGGGATTGTGGACGGGCATGTTTTGGATGAGCGCGAAGATAACGGATGAGGTGGAAGAATTGCACGATGCCTGGCTGAAATACCAGGGCAAGCCCATCATCATTAATCATCGCGATTTGGGGCCCATGTACGTTCCTGACCCCACCCATCCCAAGACTCAGGCGTTTATCCACAAGGTCTACACGACGTACCGGAAGTGGGGGGTGCGCTATTACATGATCGACTTCACCGATGCCATTGCCGGAGCGACGCCGGGCACGCATCCCAATGACGGCTACTTTGACAAAACCAAGATCAATGGGCCGCAGGCGTGGCGCGAGGGTTACCGTGCCATCCGCGATGCTGCGGGCGACGACACCTACTTGCTGGGCTGCGACGAAACATTCCAGACCATTGGCTATGCCAACGGCCAGCGTGTGGGCTCAGACTACGGCGAAGGCCGCGCGCTCTACGGACCCAACAAGGGCTTTTACCCCGGTACGTTTGCCATCAACAAGCCCGATTACTGGAACTGCCACCTTACCGCGATTCTTGCCATGGTCTACTACTTCGTGCACCGCAAGATGTATCTCTCGGACAGCGGCAACGTGCTGACCGTCGACAAGCCCCTCCCGCTCAACGACGCCCAAATCGCCGCCACCATCTTCGGCATCAACGGCGGACCTGTCATGCTCGGCGATGATATTGAGCGTATGGATGAAGACCGCATGCTCATGGTCCGCACCATCTTCCCGCGCTTGCCTGAGTGCGCGCGGCCACTCGATCTGTTCGACTACACGGAGATCGATTATCCCCAGGTCTTCCACCTTAAGGTTGAGCGCGAGTGGGACAATTGGGATTTGCTGGCTGTGTTCAACCTGGGCGAGCACACGCTTTCGAAGACGCTACCACTGGAGCGCTTGGGGCTCGACCCCAAATCCTCTTACGCCATCTTCGACTTCTGGAACCAGCGGTTCCAGGGCATCGAAACCAGTGGCGCTGTTTCCGTGGAAGTCCCACCCGACGGTGTGAAGCTGCTGCGCATTTCGCGCGACCGCGAGCATCCCTGGCTGCTTTCAACCGATATGCACGTGCGCCAAGGGCAGGCTGAAGTTCTCGATTGTAAATGGGACGAGGACAACATGACACTGACCGTTCGTGCCCAGCGCCCGGCTGGGCATGAGGGCTCGATCTACGCCCACGCGCCCAAGGGATGGGCCTTGGCAGAGCCCAAAGGCCTATGGTTGGCGCGGGATGGCCGGGATAACTCATTGGTCATCCGCAAGGCCCTGAAATTTGAGGGCGAGCCGGTGGAAGTGAAGATGCACTTCAAGCGGTTTACCGTGTAGACCCTATGACAACGATGGTGATATGAAATTAAACCAAAATGATTACCTTCGAACCGCCCCAGCGGCAGCCAAAGCAGCGTCAAACGCTGCCGCAGCATTCCACTTTGACGCGAAATCGCGACGCTATTCTATCGAGGGCCCTGTGGGGTTGAAGAATGCACGCCTTGGAATCGAGGTGGACGGCTCGATGCACTGGGCCGACGAGGCTGAGCACGCCACCTGGACCGAGGGTGAAGCAAAATTCGAATTTGCCGCCCCTCGCCTGGAGTGGAAGGTTCGGTTTAAGTGGCTCAGCAAATGCCCTGCCCTGCTCATCAGTTCGACGCTTGAGAATCGAGGGAAGCAGCCCATCAAGCTGGGCCGTTGCCGACTAGCAGACACGGACAGCGACACGAGCGAAGTGCGCTTTGGTCCCCATCCTGAGAATGTGGCGGCGCTCTTGACCAAGGGCGCGGGAAACCCTCCCTGGTGGTCCAAATCCCTCATGCAATCGCCGGAGCCTTTGGTCAGCAAAACCTTGACGCAATGGTTTTCACCGGGCTTGACACCGGCGCTGCAATTTGGGTTTGTGACCTTTGATCGGGCTGAGACCGTTATCGAGTCGAGGTGGGACAAGGCTCGCCGGGTGCCAGTGGTGTGCGCCTGGAACGACTTCAATGGGTTCGAACTGGGAGCCGGAGTTTCGGTGAATTCGGAAGAACTCCGCATCGGCCTCGAGTCCGATCCCTTGGCCGCTATGGACGCCTGGGCCGACGCAGTCTACGAACACTACCATCCCCCCATTTGGCCTAAGATTCCGGCCGGGTGGGTCGGGTGGGCGTGGGTGGATGCCTTCTTCGTAGAAAAGTACGAGGACGTGGTGCGGCGCAATGCCCACGCCGTCCGCCATCGCCTTAAGCTCGACGAAAACGATGTGCCCTACGTCTGGGTAAGCGTCGGCAACATCAAGGACATCTTGCCGGGAAACTGGCTCGAGTGGAATTATGACCGCTTTCCCAGCGGCCCCGAAGCCCTGCACCAGGAGCTCGACTCTCTGAAGTTTCGCTGGGGGTTGTGGGCTGGCTTTTTTTGGTTAAGTTCGCGGCTCACGGCGCAAGTGGATCGTTTAAAGGACGCCCTGTTGCAGTATCAGGGAAAGCCTTTGACCATTCCGCACCGCGACTTGGGAGAAATGTACGCGCTCGACCCCAGCCATCCGAAAACTCAGGAGTTCATTCGCGAAGTTTTCTCCACCTATCGGCGCTGGGGCGTTCGCTACTACATGCTCGATTTTCTGGACTGCATGTCCGGCGCCACTCCCGGCGCTCACCCCAATGACGGTTACTTTGACAAGTCCAAGATTCCCGGTCCTGAGGCTTGGCGAGAGGGCCTGCGCACGATTCGCGAGACGGTGACGGACGATACTTACCTGCTCGGCAGCACCGGCCCAGCGCTCCAGGTGGTGGGTCTGGTCAACGGCGTGCATCTCGGCAACGACTATGGCGACGGGCGTCCGCTCTACGGGCCGAAAAAAGGTTTTTACCCCGGCACGTTCGTCATCAACAACCCGGATTGGTGGACCTCCCACCACACCGCGCTGCTGACTATGGGGGCGTACTCCTTTATCCATCGCAAACTCTACATCGCGGATACCGGCAGCGTCATGACGATTGACAAACCCATCGCTCTGGCCGATGCGCAGATTACGGTCACCTTTTTCGGCATCAACGGCAGCCAATTGATGATGGGCGACGACGTTGACCGCATGGACGAAGGGCGCATGAGGATGATCCGCCTCGTCTTCCCGCGCCTGCCGCAGACTCCGCGCCCGCTGGATCTCTTCGACCAGGCCGAACTGGACTATCCCCAAATGTTCCACTTGCCGGTCGAGCGCGAGTGGGACCGCTGGGACCTGCTCGCCATTTTCAACATCGGTAAGGAAACGATATCCAAGACCGTTCCCTTCCCGCGCCTGGGGCTTGATTCCAGCACCCCCTACGCCGTCTGGGACTTCTGGAACGGGCGATTCCAGGGCGTTGTGCAGGAGTCGGTCTCCATTGATGTCCCCCCCCGCAGTGTCAAGCTGCTGCGCATTGCGCGCGACCGTGAACACCCCTGGTTGCTTTCAACCGATATGCACGTCCGGCAGGGACAAGCGGAAATTGAGGATTGCCGTTGGGATGAGGCGAGCATGACGCTGACCGTCCGCGCCCAACGCCCGGCGGGACACGATGGCAGCATCTACGTGCGCGCGCCCAAGGGATGGGCATCAGCCGAACCAAAAGGCCTGTGGCTCGCCCGCGACGGCCGGGATAATTCTCTCGTCATCCGCAAAGCGCTAAACTTCGAAGGCGCGCCCGTGGAAGTGCAGATGCGATTCAAGCGGTATTAAAAACTCGCAGCTTTTCGGTCGCCCAGAATGGGCAAAGAAACTCGGACGGGTGTTGGCTACGGCGCCGGTGGGGTCCGCGACAGGTGGGCACGGGTTATATCAAGGTTCCTACGGAGGCCGCGGTAGTGACATTATGTGCGTCCCCGACCGGTCGGTTCGTGGTGGCCGAAATCGAGCTGGCGCCGGGGTTGTTCACAACCAGAGTTGGTGTACCTGCCTGACTCAGGTCGGCCGCGGGCCGAGGCACGCAAGTGACCGACGGCACGAGTCAAAGTCGTGAGACGCGGCGACTGAAATTCCAGATGCTCGAAGCCAATGCCAAAAACTTCGGTATGGAATTGGACGGGGTGGGGTATCGGTTCAGCCCATGATCGCCACGCGTCCGCCCTTGGCGGATTACTTGCACAAGGCCACCGCCTGCTTAACTTAGGTGTCGGGTTCTTCCAGGACACCACCCGCTGCCGTAATCTCTCCCCCCGCAACAACTCTGGGATCTTCATCCTCCGCCTCTGGGCGTGATGCTTGTCGATCAGACCAGCTCGCAGGGCAGCCTCTCTATCGTCGAATGCGCGCTGCGGGCCGTAGGTCTGAAGCCCCAGCGCGGCAAAATAGTTCACGCTTGACTTCACCGTTGTTCCTCTAATAAGAGGAAGTATATGGCAAACCTAGTCAGGTAAAGCCTGGTCAAGCGGACCCGTGGGACAGCCGTAGTCATGCAGGAAGATCTGCTTCTGCCGCCTCGCCACGTCCCATCGCTCTTCTTCAATGGCCGCTTTGACGGCCTCGACGGATGCCGCGCAGAATTGCTTGTGGACCAAACCGCAGGTCAGATTCAATGCCGGACCGTTCGGCCCCACGGTAATCGCACAACTGTTACTAAGAGCGCTGCGGTACAGGTCCAAGAGATCCGATCTGATGCTGAAGTCGGACGTGATCAGCAATCCTTCGAACAAGGCGATAGCCGCGTCATCGATCCGACCCTGGGCGGTGAAAGCGGAGGCGATCTGCCGGTACGCCTCGGGGTTCACGGGATGAAGGGCGAGCGCTTCGCTGGCGGCTGCGGAAGCCTCCCCCAAGTTCCCCAACCTCAGGTAGGCAGCCGCAAGCATCCAACGCGTCTCCGGATCGCCTTGGGCAGCGACCGCAATAGCGGAGTGGCGGCGAGCCCACTCCGCTCCTTCCCTTCGGTCGTATTCCGCCCGCCCGCTCTTGTCGATGGCCATCGAACGCTGCAGAAGCTGGAGCGCTCGTTGGTACTCATGATAGCTTTGGGAAGAATCACGCTCGTGCAAAGAGTCGCCTTTGGCTAAATAGAAGCCGCCCGCCATGCGGTAAACCATGGGATTATTGCGCGACTCGGGCAGCGGGTCGAGGATCGCTATAGCCCTGTCGGCTTCTTCCATGGCGCGATCGAGGTTCGAACCCGCACCGGCGCTTGCATAAAGCGCGGAAGCGAGTTGCCCGTGGACCTTGTAGCTGTTGGGGCAGGTTCGGACACTGGCTTCCGCCATGGCCCGCTCGTCCTGCCAATCGCCGTTCCGCACCCAGGTCCGAACGGCGAAAGCGGCGGTGATCACGCACAACACGACCGGCGCAAGACGTTTTAGCCGGACCCATCTGCCGGCCGCATAAATCGCCATGACCAGGCAGGCGAGCAGGCCGATGGCCGGCATGTACAGGAAACGCTCCGCCATGATGGTGCCGATCGGGAAGAGCAAGTTCGACATGGGTACAAACGTCATCGCGGCGAAGGACGCCAGGAAGAAAGCCGTGCGGTTCCACCAGTACAAACCGACAACAAGTAGGGCCACGGCCAGTACGGTCATCCACGCCGCCCAGTCCTGCCAGGAGCCCTGGGCGAGGGGGATTTGCGCGTAGGAATAATCGACTGAAAGCTTGGATGGCCACAGCATAAGCCAGAGATAGCGGGCTATCACTTTAATGGCCGTAAGCCGTCCGGTCCAGAAGTCGGCGCCCGCAATGGGATTGTCGTAGAAAGGAAACTCCGCTGGCCGCGAAGCCGCCAGCACGATCGAGCGCTGATACAGCATCGCCGCGATCGGCAAAAGTGTGGCGACGCACCCCAGGAGCAGAACTCGGCCCTGTTTTCGCTTTTTCCACCAAGTCAGTTCGTAAAGCCCAATCACCCCCACGATGACGACCGCGCTCTCTTTCGAGAACACGCCCAGGGTGGTGACGCCCATCAATCCGGCCAGCCATGCGAGCCTGCGCCATCCGGCGGACTCGGCGCTTTTGAGATACATCAGGAATCCGCTCAAGATGGCCAAGGCGGAGAGCAGGTCTGACCGGCCGATCATGTTGGTTACCGATTCGGTCAGGACCGGGTGGACGGCCCAGAGCGCCGCAGTGAATAAAGATGGCCAGAAGTCGCGCAGGAGCCGGCGCGCTAGGGCATAGACCAGGAAGACATTGCCGAGGTGCAAAAGAAGGTTGATCCAATGATATCCGGAGGGCTCCTTGGCGTTCCCGAGCACCGCATAGTTGAGAAGGTACGAGAGCGTGGTGAAGGGACGATACAGCCTAGCCTCCCCGGTTGGCCACCAGTAGGTGTGATGAAGAATCAGGCGGATATTCTCGACGCTAAGCTCGCGTATCCTCGGATCGCGGAGAAGGAGGCCAGCGTTGTCGAGAATGAATCCGGCGGAGAAGGAATTTGAAAAGGCCAGAAACGTCAGGAGGGCCAGCAGAGCAGCCGCGAGCCCGCTGCGCCATCGATCAGGTTGAAATGGGCGGGGCTCCGGCGCTTGCGCCATGCCCTGTTTCTTCTGGGGTTTCACGCGACCCTTCAGGTGGGCAAAACGGGTCGAAGATTCCCGCGAGTGCCGGGCCCGCGCCGCGCGCGGCGAGATATCCTTAGAGAGTCGCGACATCGGCATGACCTTGCCGGGGCGGGCCGCCCGCCAAGGAGGGGCCGGGCGCCCCAAGAAGTGCAAGAACGCCCGGCCGGAGTACCGAGAGGTTTTCAGAAGTACAACTTCAAAGCGAATTGGATGTTGCGTGGACCGGCTCCGTTGGAATACTGCGCGCTCTGGATTATGCCGTTGAGCGAACTGTTCACATTTTGGCTGGCCGGCGAGTTGAAGAGGGGCGTGTTTGTGAAGTTGAGGAATTCCGCCCGGAACTCCATCTTTATCGCTTCATGGATCGGGAAGTCCTTGAGCAGGCCGACATCCCACTGCCTTCCTCCCGGTCCCTCGACGGTGTTGTTCCCGCAAGTGCCCATGGTACCGGGGGGAGGCTGGATGAAGCTGGAGGGGCTGTACCACGCGATCCCACCACTTGGACTCGGAGTGCGGAGGAACTGGGGTGCCGCGATGCAACTGGCTTTGGGCCCGCGCGAGGCGGTTCCAGTTAGATCATTCGACTTCATGGTCAGGGGGAAGCCCGTGTGCAAAGTAACGATGCCGGTCAGTTCCCAATCCCCCAGGACGCCTCTGGCCACAGGGTTCGCCGTGCGGCCAAATTTCCTGTCCTTGCCGTAAGGCAGGTCATAGATGTACGACCCTGAGAAGGTATGGGTGTCATCGAAATAGGCGCGGCCCCATTCCGACTGGGCATTGTAGAGGTTCTGGAAGTAAGCGGCGTTCGAGCCCGATTGTCCGCCGCCACCGTAGTATCCGATGGCGTTGGTCAGGGACTTGGAATAGGTGTAGGAGAGTTGGAATTGCATCCCCTGACTAAGACGCTTGCTCAGGCTCGCTTGTAAGGCGCCGTAGCGCTGGGACCCCCGCGATTCCGTGCCGGAGATTTGCGCGATAGAGGCCAGCGCGGGATTCCCGGCCAGATAGGGGCTGGTGCAGACCTGAACCGGGGTAGACGGGTAACCCGAACCCGAGACGTTGATGGTGGTGGCGGCGGCCGCCGTGCATCCCGCCTCACCCACGTACCGCTTCTGGAAGTACGGCATGGGCACCATCAAGTGTGTGCCGTGCTGGCCAACATACCCGATCGAGAAGAGCATCTGGCTGGGCAGTTGGTGCTCGATGGTCAGGTTCCACTGCTGCACCTCGGACGGCCGGACGTTCGGGTCCCAGAGCCGGATGGTGGCATTTTTGTATGGATCCTTGGCTTGCAGCGTCGTCAGGCCTTGATCCGTCGTCGACGACGGGAAGCTGAAACCGGAATAGATGTTCTCGTATTCGGTCTCGAAGGGAGGATTCAAGGTCAGCCGCAGGTTGGTACCCGTGCCCTCCAGGAAGGAAGAGATGGTGTAGGCTCCGCGGACCACGGTCTTGCCGCCCAGGAACGGCGGCGTCCAGGCAAAGCCGATGCGCGGCTGGAAGTCCTTGTTGTACGAGTTGTAGAGCGCGTTGCAATTGCTATAGGGGCAACTTTGCCCGGCGAGGTACTGCGTCCCGGTGAAAGGCGAAAAGTTGCTCTCCCGGTTGTCGACCTCGATCCAGGGGGTGTGGTCTTCCCAGCGCAGGCCCAGGTTCAAGGTCAAGTCCTTGGTGGTGCGCCAGTTATCCTGGACGAAAGCGCTCAAGACATTCGAACGATGACCCCACGTGCCGCTACTCAGCCCGCGCCCAATGTCTTCCGGGAGGCCGAGGAAGAAATCGGCTTCGGCGACGCCGGTAAACTGGCCGTTGAAGGTCATGAACCCCGTTCGGCCGTTGTTGCCGGAATAGAAGGCATTGATCTCTTGCCGAATTTCTTGGAACCCGGTCTTGATGAAGTGCCGGCCACGCGTCAGACTCAGCGTGTCAAAGGCCTCGACTTCGTTGGTCACGAAATCCTGCTGCGTGCCGATGTTGGCGCTGCCGATGGGGCTGGCATCCCCATTCGACCAAGCGATTCCCATCAGCCCGGGACCGCGGTCGTTGCCGTTCTGAATGCCCAGATTTTGCGCGACATTCCCTTCCCCGTTATCCAACCCACCGTTCCAGAGGACGGAGCGGTTGAAGCCCAGGCGCACGTCGTTGACCAGGGTCGGGCCGAAGGTCCGCGTAAAGTCAAACACCGAGCCGCGGAACGGTGAGTGGTTAAAGGTGTTGAAGCTCAGCGGGAAAGAGTTGAAACCCGGAATCTCCTGATTGCTCAGCGAGAACCGGCCGAAATAACTGCTCTTGTCCGTAGGCTTGACGTCCAACCGCGCATCCCATTGGCCGGTGAGCGTTTCGGATCGGGTGAAGTTGAGCTGGTTATTTTGCAGCCCCGCTGCACCTGTCCCTAAGCCAGGAATCGGCGCCGGATAGAGGGGGGAGGCGAACAGGTTCTTGGCCACCGCATCTATCATGGCGATGGGAATCACGTTGGTGGTCGGGAAAGCCGGAGGGGTCGTCCCGGCGGCCGGGGCCTGACACGGACCCGTGAGACTTGCGCAGGGATTCGTGAGCGTAATAGTCTTCGTGACGCCCGGTTGTTTCGTCAACCACGCGGTAAAATCGCCTTGCCTTTCCGCGGCGGTGATGACGCTGGGGGTCCCAGGCGACTTCGGGGGGAAATCGAGGCGTTCGTCCTGGTAGTCGAAGAAGAAAAACAGCTTGTCCTTCTTAATCGGCCCGCCAATCGTACCGCCAAACATGTTCCAGCGCACGGCCGGCCTTTTCAGGTACGCATTCCGGGCGGGGTTCGTCGCGTCGTAAACGGTCCAGTTGTTCGCCCAGGGAACGGCGTTCAGCTTGTCGTTGCGGAAGAATTCGAACAGATCGCCGTGGAACTTGTTGGTGCCGGATTTGATTTCCACATTGATCACTCCCCCCTCGAAATTGCCAAACTCGGCGGGGGCATTGTTGGTGATCATGTTGAATTCCTCGATGGCGTCCACGCTGGGGAAATAAGCGGTGAGGTTGTCGGAAACCAGGTTGTTATCGATGCCGCTCAGGAGAAAGTTGTTGGCCTCCTTGCGATTGCCGTTGACGTAAGGCCGGCCATTGCCGGTGGTGCGCTGACCGTTCTCAAAGGTCGAGATGGTGTCAGTTGTGACCCCGGGAGCGAGCAAGGTCAACTGCGCGAAGTTCCGCGTGGCCAGTGGCAGGTCAACGTTGGCGACGGAGTTGGTGACGTAGCCCAACTGCATGCTGTCGGTGTGCAGCATGGGAGCTTGGCCCGTGACCTCCACCGTTTGGGTCACCGCCCCCACTTTCATTTCGACGTTGATGCGGAGGATGTCGTTGAGCTGGAGGAGAATGTTGCTTTGAATGTAGGTTTCAAAGCCTTTCGCCTCCACCTTCAGGTTGTAGGTGCCAACGGGAAGGCGCGGCAAGTTATAGAAGCCTCCCGGATTCGTCTCGGTTGGCCACACGGTGCCATGCACCGTGTCTGTGGCAGTGACCGTGACCACGGGGATGGCCGCTCCCGAGGGGTCGGTAACTTGCCCGGTAATGGTGGCGGTAACTTCCTGTCCTTGGAGCCGCCCGGCGGAGACAAAGAGCGTAGCTGAAAAGAATGTGACCAAAGTCAGGACCTGCAAGGCTTTGGCCAAGAAATGGGTATGCACCCTCATCAAATTACCCTCCTTTGATTGAGATCCCAAATGCTGACGGTGACTAGCTGTGCAGCGAGAATTTCCGTTTGTTCGTCGTGAGTTCATCCCTGAAACACTAACAACAGGCAAAAACATAGCCAAAGTCTCTCCCACGTAATTACTTGAATCTAAACTGGAATTTAGAACATATGGTACCCGCAGCCTCATTCGAATATGAAATCGCGTAAGGAAAATCCAAATATGTGTAGCAGTTCACAGCGACAATATGCGAGTTTCTTGTCGAAGATCAAATTGTCCATCGTTGCACCCGGGGATTAACTGGACGGGGCGTCCGTCAGGTGACGGACGCCCCTGAAAGTCCGGTGGTTTACTGTGCCCAGGCGCTCCCACAAAGGAGCAACGCGGCAGCCCACAGGGCCACCGAAGAGAGGAAACATCGCTTGAGATACATTCCGCCCTCTCCTTTCGCCAGCAGCGCGGGTGACCAATAAACTTTCCGCAATCCTGAATGGCACTTCATATACAGCCCTTCCTTGTTTGCGATTTTCCCCATCTCTTCGACGCTCGGAGGTATTCAGTGTTCAATGAGTAGGTTCTAGGCGTTAGGTTATACATACCGGGAAAGGACCTCAGCAATTCAGCCCAAAGGCCTGAAACCCAACACCTGATACCTGAAACCTTACGCCTGCCTTGCTAAACGCCCGGCCGGGTGAGCCGACTGACGATCTTGTAACGGTCGGCTCGATACCGGCTCTTTACATACTCGACCGGCTGTCCATCGGCCAAGTAAGCTACCCGCGTAAAAAGAAAAAGTGGATTGCCTTTGCGCATGCGCAACAAGCGGACATCTTCAGCCCCCGCCAACCCCACTTCCACCGTCTCGTCCGCAACTTGGATGCGGATGCCATAGCGTTTCCATAGGGTTTCGTAAAGGGAATCTCCCGGGCCAAAATGTTCGACGAGGTCGGGGCAGAGGTGGCGGGGCAGGTGACTCAATTCCAGCGCCATCGGGTGGGTGACGGCGATCCGCAAGCGGTGCAACCTGATGATCTCCGAGCGGGGGGGCACCCGGAGGGCGGCGGCTATTTCCGGTGGCGCCTCTACCACGCCCAGCGCAAGTATTTTGGAAGTCGCGGCATACCCCAGGGCGGCCATCTCCTCCGTAAAGGATTGCACATTGCGGAAATTGATCTCGAGTTTAATTCCGGATACAAACGTGCCCTTCCCCCGCTGGCGATAAGCTACCCCCAGCTTGCAAAGCTCCTGCAACGCCTGGCGCGCGGTCATTCGGCTGACCGCGAACTGCGCGGAAAGCTGCTGTTCGGAAAGCAACGGATCGCCCGCTTTTAATCGGCCGGACTTGATCTCTGCCAGCAGATTTTCACGAATCTGGAAGTAGAGCGGCACGACACTATTGCGGTCAATAGCAAGTGAAACCAATGTTACCTCTAGTTGTCTAGACAATCGGACGTATACGTTACCTCGACCTCAGTGGGACGTCAAGCTTTTTTGACATTTTTTTGGCCGGAGTGCCGCTCATGGACCTGCTGAAACAAGTTGGGGTCGGGTCCAAGGTCCGGGAAGTTGTCCTCGAGGACGACGCGCAGTTCCCCCGTAAGGTGATGATCGCTTGAGCCACGGCTGGTAGGTCGTAGGTGGTAGGTCGTAGGTGGGGAATGCGAAAAAGGTAGGTCGTAGATGGTAGGTCGCATTTGGGGTATTTGTCGGGGAGCTTTGTCCCACCTGCCATCTACCACGTACGACCTACCTTATTGCCTAGCCCAAACGCCCCGGCAAAAACATGCGCAGATAGCGGGAGGCGAGAATGAACCCATCTTTGCGGGCCTGCGGGAATTCCTGCGACTTGTTGCTGGGCGGCTCGTCCCAGATCGGATCTTCGTGCTCGACCGCTATTCCTCCACTGAACTTTGCCTGCAAAAGGACGTTAATAAACTTCGGCCAATCGATTAAACCCTGGCCGGGGATGCGATAACGCCACCACCCTTTGCCGTGAATTCCCACCTCCTGCAAAACCGGCGCGATGATCTCGGTATCCTTCGCGTGTACTCCCAGAATTCTTTCCTTGAAATCCCAAGCCGCCTGGGCGCAGTCGACGTACTGCCGCACCAAATGCGAGGGATCGAATTCGAGGCCCAGACGCTTGCTGGGAACAAGATCGAATATCTTCTCCCATACACCAGGGACCGTGGCGAAGTTGGTATCGCAAGGATAGTTTTCCCACCCCATGCTGATGTCCAGCTTGTCGCAGACCGGCAAGTAGTTCTCATTGAAAACCTCGGCGAACGCTTTCGCTTGATCTTCCGGGGAAGCTCCCGCCATGCCTCCGCTGAAGGTACCCACAAATTTGCACCCCAGACGATGCGCAAATTCCAGGTGTTGGATGAAGTGGGCGATCGCCTCACGGCGCTTGGCCGGGTCACCGGCGATATGATTTGTGCCCATGCACTCGATACTGATGATGCGGATCTTGGCCTCGCGTGCGGTGGCGAGAATCTGATCAATCTGCGAGTCCGAGAGCTGGGGATTAAAGAAGCGATCCACGACGATTACTACGCCTTGATAATCCGTTGACGCGGCAAATGCTAGCTTCTGGGGCGAGTACTGAGTAATGATCGCAAGCTGGGGGAATCCCTTTTCGTGCGGCGGTGGGGAGGGCGCTGACTCCTGCGCTAGGGCAGCACCGCCAGTGAGCACCATCTGCGTTCCAAGCGCTGACACACCGCCGGCCTTCAGAAAATTTCTCCGATCAAACTTGTCGCCAATCATGGTTTCCTCCCCTCGAAGGTGAGCCGCGAGGCGAAAACATATCCGGATTCGCGCAGTTTGTCCAGAAGCGCTGCGCGGGCAAGCTCTGCGCGGGCAGAAGCTCAGCGCTACTACAGGCGTGCGTTACACCGGATTAACCTTCGTCCACAAATATGCACCCAAATACGTGCTACAAATCCCTGCCACCAGCAGCGTGTTCCAGCTTCCATTCCACTGAAGCACCATTCCCATCAGCACAGGAGAGGCGAAGGCGGCGCAATTGGACACGGCGTTGTTCAGGCCTGCGACGGCCCCGGCTGCTGCGCCTCCGATTTCCACCGCTGACGACCAGGTAGCCCCGATGTACAGGTCGGCCGTGAATGCCGCGGAGGCCATCACCAGCGCCCCGGGGCGCGGCACTCGCAAGAGCACTCCCACCAGCATCAGGCTGGCCGTTAGGGTCAGGCCGACGCAACCTACCCATAAGCGCGCGCGCCGCACGCCCACACGTCGGGACAGAAAATCCGTCCCGATGCCCCCCACCCAGGCCCCCGCGACCCCGAAGAGAAAAGGCAGACCGGCATAGAACGCCGCTTCCTTGAGCGGCAGGCCGCGCTTCTGAATCAGATAAGTCGGAAACCAGGTAATATAAAACTGCCAAAGGAATGTTGTAGTAAAAGAAACCGCCAGAAGGTTCCAGAGGCGGCTGGAGCGCAGGAGGGCGGACCAGGATACGGGCTCGCGCCTGGCCGCTGCCGCCGCGTTGGGCGCCAGCAACTCCCGTTCCTTACTGTTGACAAACGCGTGCGCCGTGGGATCGTCGCGGAACCAGAACAGCCAAACCAGCGCCGCCGGAATCCCCAGCAATCCTATGATCAGAAACATCGCGCGCCACCCGAACCGCAACATCAAGAGTACGGCAAGGGGTGGAGTCAGTGCCGCGCCCAGGCGCCCGCCGCTCAGAAAAACGCCAAAGGCGGTGGAACGCTCCGTGACCGGAGTCCAGCGCGTAAAGGCCACCGCCGTCGAGGGTGAGAGGGCAGCCTCCAGCCCACCGAAGGAAAAACGAATCGCCAGCATGGCAACAAAGCTGCGAGCCAGGCCGGTGAAAGTAGTGAATGCGGACCAGCAGAGAATGGAACCCGCAATGATCAGGCGCGAACCAAAGCGATCCGCGGCCACGCCCCAGGGCGTCTGCCCCAAGGCGTAAGCCAGGCTGAAGATGCCCAAGATCAAACCCATGCGCGCGGGTGCAAAGCCCAGCTCTTTTTGAAAGACGGGAGCCGCCACGGCAATCGCGGTGCGGTCAGCATAGCACAGCAGATTGACCGCCGTAGCCAGCACAACGATGGAGTAACGGACGTGGGTCGGCCGCGACATGAGTTAGGCCTTGTAACTCACGTCGTCAGTCATCAGTTTCAGTCGTCAGTATACGGCCTCGCGCGGGGTGGGGCTCTTACTGAGAACTGGTGACTGAAAACTGACGACTGGTTGTTGCAATTCTCAGATCACTTCTCCGCAGGCGCCGCCGGGTCAACCAGGGGCGGCAGCGCGTGCTGGTCATAGACTCTCCTGAGGTGGTTGATTCGGTTCGAAGCTCCCTCCCAGCGCCTTTCCTCCTCATCATAGCGAGCCAGAATATTTCCCAAGTAGTACGGCTGGTTTTCTCCCAACCAGAGTTTCTGGTACATATCGCGCAGGATGTACGTTTGGCCGCGCATGTCCTGGATTAAGCCATTGCCGCCATTGATGCGGCCCAGGATATGGCGGACGGCACGAGGGTCGGAGGCCTGGGCTTGCGCTTGAGAATAGAGATCGGCGATGTACTTTGCGTAAATGGCCTTCTGGCCAAGGAAGTCGAACCGGCGCGCGGCGAATTCCGTGTAATCCAACAAATCCCCATTCCGGCGCGCCAGGTGAGAATTCGTCAGCAGGTCGGCGACCACGTCTTCGGCGGTCAGCCGAATCTGATGCGCGGTGGGCTCCATCCGCAGGTAGAAGCTCTGCCCTTCCGGAGTCATGGCATCATGCCATACTAAAGAATCATTACCGTCGGAATGTACCGCCTGGCGCAGCAGATTGTGGATTTCCGAAAGACTTTTGACCTGACCCACAAAGTGATGGTCGTCCGCGCGATAAAACGTCCAGTCCCAACTGTCGTTGAACTGCTCGTCGTCCACGGTTTTCTGCCAACTGTGCGCCGCCCCATAAGCGAGGCCGTACCAGGTGAAATTCACCATGCCCTCGCCATCGTCCATCCAGGTGGTATTTAGGACGCCGGTGGCGCCGAGGGCTTTTCCGTCGTTCACGAATTGCCGGATGTTGGCGAGCGCCGTATTGTAATCGGGATAAATGCGGCTCCAGTTGCTCACGCCGGGCGCCACCCAGGTTTCCAGGCCCACATCGCGGAAGGGCTTGATCAATTTCACAAAGGAAGGACTGGCGCTGTAGCCCCAAGCCACGGCGATCATATCGTGCGGCAGATCCTTGAGATGCTCGGGGTGCTGAACGCCCATATCGCCCCAGAACAGAACCTTGCGATGATAAGTGTTCAAGGTCTCGTCGATCTTGCTGAGGTAATCGATGTAGACCTTGCCGTAGCCCTCCGACTCGACTTCCGACTTGGTGCGTCCCTCACCCAATTCCTGGGTTTCATCAGCCCCGATGTGGAAGAAGGGACCGGGAAAAACCGCCGCCAGGTCCGCGAACATCTTGCCGATAAAAGTGAAGGACCTCGGCGCGGTGGGCGTGAGCACGTGACCGTAAGGCACCTCAACCAAATCCTGGAACCGCTCACTCTGGAGTGCCAAGTGCAGGTGCCCGAAAGACTCCTGCTCTGGGACGATGGTCACGTGGTATTGTGCGGCGTATTTCACCAACTCCTTCGCCTCTTCCGGAGTGATGGCACCGCCCGGCGCCGCGACATTCGGCAGGCTCGGGTAAGCATAAGTATTTTCCATGTAAGGAGAGACCACGTTGATTTTATACTCCGCCAGCAGCGTGATCTCGCGCTTGAAGGAAGGCAAAGTGGGAATAGGACCGCGGCTGATGTCCAGGCTCACACCGCGCCAGCGGATGGCCGGCCAATCGACGATCCGAACCTCCGGCGACTCGGCCCCACCGCCCTTTGCCGGATGGAGCAATTGCCGCAACGTTTGCACCCCATAAAAAATGCCAGCCGCCGTCTTGCTCACGATGGAGGCCTCGCGGGAAGTAACCACCAGGACGTAGCCTTCCTCGTCGGCCTGAGGAGGGAGTTGCAATCCCGACTTTTCCAGAATTTGCTTGCCGGCCGCGCTGTCCGCGCGCGCCAGGACAATGCGCGAAGACCCCTTCCCTTTGCCGGCCACCACCCCGTCCAGCGAGCTCAAATCCCCTGAAAGAAGCGATGCGGCAAAGCGATCATCTTCTGAGTTACCGATGACGTCGATGCTGACGCTCTTCCCCACTTGGAATACACCCTGGCCCAGCTCAAGCTGATTAGGGTAAGGAGTGAGAGACAAACTGGCCGGATAAACGGCGGGGCTGGATAACATCAGAGCGAACAAAAAAGCGAACATTTTATTAGACATTGGGAAAACTTCCTCCTATAGGATTTGGTGCGTTCTCTTGTCTGAACTGAAAGCCATATTTTTCCTACCGAGCCATCCAGCCGCCATCCACGGTGAGCAGCGTGCCATTCACGTAATCAGAAGCTCCCAAGGCCGGAAAAACCACCGCGCCCTGCAAATCCTCCGGCGCGCCGCAGCGGCCAGTGGGAATCCGCGACACGAGAGCAGCATTTCTTTCCGGGTCGCTCCGCAATGCTGCGTTCATGTCTGTGGCGATATATCCGGGAGCGATGGCATATACTTGCGCGCCCCTACCGGCCCACTCATTGGCCAGCGCCTTGCCGATGCCGCGCTTGCACGCAGTCACCACCGCCACCTTACCGTCTAACTTGAAACGATTGAGAATCGCCATGGTGTATCGTCCGGCGGCCGCGAGTTAACCCTCGGGGCTTTCCAGGTGCGCGAGGAACGCCGCAAGTTCTCCCGGCAGCGGCGCTTCAAATTGTAGCGGTGCGCCGGTGAGGGGATGAGCGAAAGCCAGCTTGGCGGCGTGCAGAAATGTGCGCGGTAGCGTGGGCTCCTCGCCTTCCCCCAATCGCAGCTTGGCGGGCGCGCCGTAAGTGGTGTCGCCCACCACCGGATGGCCGAGGCTGGCCAGATGCACGCGGATTTGGTGCGTGCGTCCGGTTTGGGGCGCGGCTTCAACCAGCGTGAAATGGCCGAAGCGCCGCAGCACGCGATATTTCGTCAAAGCCTCGCGCGAAGCAATTCCCCCCGCCTTCATCCGCGTGCGCCGCCGTGGGTCGCGGCCCACCGGCTTGGTAATTTGCCCGCAGTCGGCGGCCACGCGCCCGTGGACCAGCGCCACATAGGTTTTGTGCACTTCACGCGACTTGAACTGTTCACTCAGCCGGCGGTGGGCGGTGTCATTCTTCGCCACCACCACCAGGCCGGAAGTCATCTTATCCAATCGATGCACGATTCCCGGCCGCAGGTCGCCGCCAACGCTTGACAACCTATTAATGTGGCTTAAAAGGGCGTTAACGAGGGTACCAGACTTTACGCCCGAGCCGAGGTGCATCACCATCCCGGCGGCTTTGTTTACCACCAAAATGTCCGAATCTTCGTAGACGATGGCCAGCGGCAAATCCTCCGGTGTGGCCCGCAGCTCTTCATGCTCCGCGGTGACGCTGATATGTGCCCCAGATTCAATTACTTCCCCGGATTTCCGCGCCGGGGCCGAGCCGAGGGTAACAAACCCCTCACGAATCAACCGCTGAATCCGGCTGCGGCTCCAATCCGGCATCTGCCGCACCAGGAAAACGTCCAGACGGTCCCCCGCTGCCTCCGCCGGAACCACGAACTGCCGCGTTTCTGCCATCATCGAAACTCGAAACTCGAAATCCGAAATTCGCAACCCGTCCGCCCCCTCCTTTGTGAGGAGGTGAGCATGAATTTCGATTTTCGAATTTCGGCCTTTCCTGACACCTGGCACCTAATCTGCAAAGAGCATTTGCGCCACGATGAAGCCCGTGCCCACCACGATGGCGCTATCCGCCAAATTGAAGGTGGCCCAGTGATAACTACGGATGTAAAAATCGAGAAAATCCTCGACCAAACCTGTGCGCATGCGGTCGTAGAGATTGGAGAGCGCGCCGCCCAGAATCAGGGACAGTCCGATCCACGTTTCCCAACGCAGGTTCCGGGTTCTGATCACCAAGATCACCACCACCACGAGCAGCGCGGTGGAAATGACAATCAGCACCGGCGTCTTCCACCAGACCGGCGAATCGGAGAAAAGTCCAAACACCGCCCCGGAGTTCTTGGTGTTGGTCAGGTTGAAAAATCCCCTCACCACGGGAATGACGGCGCCACTGGGAATGCGACTTTCCACCAGGGCCTTGGTCACCTGGTCGGCCACAAACACCGCCACGGTAATGACGGCCATGAGGATTCGCGAGATAATTTTGGACCGTGGAGTCATATCGAGAAGAGTGGTTAGTGGTCAGTGCTTAGTGGCTAGTGGCAGGGCGCCCATGACGGTGCGCTGTCCGCTAACCACTATCCACTAGCCACTAACCACTAGCTTCACCCTGCCGTCTCAATTTCTTTCAGTGCGGCGGAGCATCGTTCGCACACCGTGGGATAGCGTTGGTCCTCTCCGACCTGTTCGGAATAATTCCAACACCGATCGCATTTCCGGCCAGAAGCTTTTTCGATTTTCACGCTCAGGCCGGTGAGTCCCGTGGCGGTCGCGCCCTCCACATCTTTATCAGCAACGTCGACCTGCGACACGATGAAAAGATAGCGGAGGAAGTCGTGATACTCCTCCACCAGCGGCTGAAGGTCTTGACTGACCGCCAGGCGCACGCGGGCTTCCAGCGATCCTCCAATGAATTTCTCCTGGCGCGCCACCTCCAACGCCTTCAGCACCTCCTCGCGCAGGGCAATCAGGCGCGGCCAGTTTTCGAGTCGCTGCGCGTGCCGGGCGGAGACTCCCGCGCGCAGGTCGGCAGGGGAAACATACTTGGCCAGGTGAACGCTCTTCTCCCGCAGATGCGGGGCGGGAAGGTGCGTCCAAACTTCGTCCGCGGTGAAACTCAGCAGCGGCGCCACGACGCGCACCAGGGAGTCAGCGATGCGGTAAAGCGTGGTTTGTGCCGCTCGGCGGCGGATCGATCTCGCGGGCGCGGTGTAGAGCCGATCCTTCAGGATGTCGAAATAAAACGCGCTCAAGTCCACGGTGGCAAAGTCATAGACGCCGCGATAGACCTTGTGAAAGGCATATTCGTCGTACGCGGCTTGTGCACGGTCCAGCAAATCCGCTGTGCGGGCCAGCGCCCAGGCATCGATCTCCTCGAGCTGGCTCCCTTCCACGCTGTCCTTGGCCGGATCGAAATCGTAGAGGTTGCCCAGGCAATAGCGGAAGGTATTGCGCAGCTTGCGATAAGCTTCGGACAAGCGGGTGAGCATCTCCGGCGAGATGGAAACGTCCTCGCCAAACTCCACCGAGGCAGCCCACAAGCGTAGAATTTCCGCCCCGTGGGTCTTGATGACCTCCTGCGGATCAATCACGTTGCCGAGCGACTTCGACATGGCGCGGCCTTGCGCGTCGAGCACCCAGCCGTGCGTCAGCACCTGGCGGTAGGGGGCTGCGCCATTCGTTCCCAAGGCCACCAGCAACGAACTGTGGAACCACCCGCGGTACTGGTCGCCTGCTTCGAGATAAACATCGGAAGGCCAAGGCAAATCCCACCGATGCCCCAGAACCGCATATTGGCTGGACCCGGCGTCAAACCAAACGTCGAGGATATCGGTTTCGCGGCGCAGATTCTTCCCGCCGCAATCCGGGCAGTGAGCGCCGGGCGGCAAGAGCTCCGCTTCCGGGTGCGCGTACCAAGCGTCGGCACCTTCCTTGCGGAAAAGTTCAAGAGCGTGCTGCGCGAGATCGGCGTCCAGAATGGGCTTCTTGCAGTCAACGCAATGGAACACGGTGATGGGCACACCCCACACACGCTGGCGCGAGATACACCAGTCCGGGCGCTCGGCGATCATGTTGGAAATGCGCTCTTCGCCCCAGGCAGGAACCCATCGGGTCTTCTTGATTTCCTCCAGCGCGCGTTGGCGCAGCTCGTGGTGATCCATGTTGATGAACCACTGCTCCGCCGCGCGGAAGATGATGGGGTTGTGGCAGCGCCAGCAGTGGGGATAAGAGTGGTCGAGCCAGCCCTCCGGCCCCATCAGCATCCCCCGCGACTTCAACAATTCCACGATGGGCTGGTTGGCATCGAAAACCCGCTTGCCCACATACTCGGGCAGGCCCTCGAAGATCTTTCCCGACTCGTCCACCGGGCAGTAAATATCAATGCCGTACTGCACGCCGGTCTGGTAGTCCTCGCGCCCGTGGCCAGGAGCCGTGTGTACAGCCCCGGTGCCATCCTCGGCGGTCACATAATTCGCCATCACCGGCACAATCGCACGGTCGAGAAAGGGGTGGCGGATTTGAATCTTCTCCAGCGCCTTGGCGGGAATGTGCGCCAGGATGTTGGGCGCATTCAACTCCGTCGCGTCCACTACCGGCCCCAGGCGTCGGCTCTCGATGATGTAGGCATCGCCGTGCGGGTTGTCATCTCCCACCACCACATATTCAAAATCCGGATGGAACGCCACGGCCATGCTGGCGGGCAAAGTCCAGGGCGTGGTGGTCCAGATGATGACCCAAAGTTTGCGCCCGGCAAGCGCCGGATCCAGCGCCGCCGGGTCCGACGTCACCGGATAACGCACGTAGATCGACGGGCTGCGATCGTTCTCGTATTCCACTTCGGCTTCCGCCAGCGCCGTTTTGCAATGAATGCACCAGTAAACCGCCTTCCGCCCGCGATAAACATAGCCTTCGCGCAGAAAAGCCAGAAACGCTTCGGCAATGCGCGCTTCATATTCAAATCCCATCGTCAGGTAAGGCTTATCCCACTCGCCGAAAACGCCCAGGCGCATAAAGTCCTGCCGCTGCAATTCCACGAATTTCTCGGCGTACTTGCGGCAAGCGCGCCGCACTTCCACCGTGCTCATCTGGGCCTTGCGCGGGCCCAGTTCCTTGTCCACATTGATCTCAATGGGTAAGCCGTGGCAGTCCCAACCCGGAAGGAACGGGGTGTTGAAACCTTCCAGGGTCTTCATCTTCACGATGAAGTCTTTCAAAATCTTGTTGAGCGCCGTCCCCAAATGGATGCGCCCGTTGGCATAGGGCGGGCCGTCATGCAGGGTGAAAATCGGCGCGCGCTTGCGCGACTCGCGAATTTGCCCGTAGAGATTCTCCTTCGCCCACCGAGCCAGCCACTTGGGCTCGTTCTGCGGCAAGTTGGCTTTCATGGAAAATGAGGTCTTGGGAAGGTTGATCGTCTTCTTCAGTTCCAGCGGTTCGTGCATGCGTCCTCCGTCGTGAGGATAAACATTCATTATAGGGGGCGATGCGCGGAAGTGTCTAGAATTAGGTGTCAGGTGCCATCGATACTGTGATAGTGTGTCTCACACGATAGTTCGTATAGACCCTCTATTGCTGTGCGCGGGAAGATGCGCGCAAAAGACGAAACCTGGAGTGCCGCCATGTCGCTACATGATGAGTTGAGCGAAATCGTTTCGAAGGCCGACGTGTCCGACGACCCGGAACAGTTGGCGCAGTTTCAGAGGCGATGCGAGGCGATTCTGATCAATGCCTCAAAGAGCCTGGCTGCCGAGCAGGATGCGGAATTGCGCGAGCATTTGCAGGGAATCGAGGAGCAGGCCAAGGACGTGTTGCGCACCGTGAAGGCGCGCCTGGCAGAGGTCAAGGTCGCGCGCATGGATCCCGAGTATGAACAGCGCAAGCTCCAGAAGCAGCAAGAGGAGCAACTGAAAAAGCAGCAGGAGATGGCCAAGGCGCAGCAGTTTTTGTCGCAGGGCGGCCTGGGCAGTTTGCTGGGGGGCATCTTCGGTGCTGCAGGGGGCGTTCAAGGGGCGCCCGCAGGCAGAGGAGCAACCACGCCAGCACAATCTTCGGCAGCCCCTGCCATGGCACCTGCCTCCGCAGTCGCGGCTCCGGCGGCGATCAAGTGCGCGCAATGCGGCAACGAGCTCAAAGCCGGCGCGAAATTCTGCCCCGAGTGCGGTACGCCAGTCCCCCGCGAGAAGCACTGCACGAACTGTGGCGCGAAGCTGGCTCCCGCAGCGAAATTCTGTCCGGAGTGTGGAACCAAAGCGGCCTGAAGTGGAAACCCTCCTTATTTTGTTAATAAACTCCCAACTAATTTCATCAGCGGGATCCCGGATTCCGGTTGACGACGTGCGGTTGCCGTTAAGCCATCGGGCATGAGAAAATCCGACGGTCAGAACTGGTCGCCGGCCAGTAAGATGGGCGGACTTTCAGCCGCGGCGATACCGTGCCTACCCGTTTTGCGAAGGATTGAAGACAAGCACATGGTCAAGATGCATGCGGTAATCCTCCTGACTTGCTGTGGAATTAGCCTGCTTTTCGCGCAGGCTCTCCCCAATGACCGACATGTGCTGCTCCGCCGTTATCATGAGGGAGAAAAGCTGACCTACCACATGAAAGGCATCAACGAGGACTGGCACTATGAAATTCAGGCTGACGGCGTTGTGAAAAAAGACTCCGCCGGAACTTACTTTGAGGAGTATCGCTGGTCAAATCTGATTTCTGACGGTCGGAAGGTCGCCCTTCCCGCTGCCAGCTTGGATTTTCGGCAGCAGCTTACGTTGGATCCTCAGCACCATTCCGCATTTCCCAATCTCCGCCAGGTTGACCACCGGCTCGTTGGGCCCATCCTTGACTTCATGAACTTCTACGTTGACTTGTGGTTGGCCGAAAGGACGGAAAGGCTCTCCCATGCCGGAGATCAATTCTATTTGAAAAATGCCAAGCCCAATTCCTGGGCGGATGGCAAGTACGTTCTGGTCGGGGAAGACTCCATCGATTTTGATTTCCTTCTCAAGGACGTCAACCGATCGGAGAACACGGTCACCCTCCTCATCCGTCACGTGCCGCCCGAAAAGCCGGAAGTCCGGCTCCCGGCAGACTGGATGCGCAAACCTGTGGCGAATACGGCGAATAACTGGGTCCAGGTACAGAAGATACAAAACGGAAATTATCTTGCCGCGGCCGGCAAGGAAACCTTCGATGTTGAAATAAAAATGAGCCTGACCGATGGGAAGATACTGTCCGCCACCCTGGATAATCCCGTGGAAACGGTCGAGCGCGAATGCGTCGATGCCGCCTTGACCGGCTGTAGTGATCCCAAACCACGTTCCATCAGAAGGCAAATTGAGATTTCCTTGGGACGCTAGCAAACCGTTCGCTAACCGCTGGGTGTATGATCCATCGTCCAACTCTTGCCTTGAGGAGTTGCGCCATGCATCGCCGCGAATTTAACGTCTCGGTGTTCAAGCTTTCCAGCGCAGCGTTTCTTGCTCCCCGGTTGTTTGCAGCCTCGCCAGGGAGCACTCCGTCCGACATTACGGAACTGTACAAGAAAGCCGTCGTCATCGATTCGCTCTGCGGCGCGTTTAGTGATGAAGAGGCAATGCCCACCCCCGAGGCAGTGGCCGCGGTCAAGCAATCGGGGATTACCGCCATCCATGACACCATCTCCGCGCCCGATTTTGAGGGCACGGTCAAGAACCTCGCGGGGCTCGAAGCGTTGGTGGAGAAATATCCCGACGACTTCACAATCGTTCGGAAATACTCGTATGTCGCCCGCGCCAAGCAGGAGAGCAAGCTCGGGATCATTCCCGGTTTCCAGCACACGGGTTTTCTGGAGGAGAATCCCGAGCGCATCGAGCTTTTTCGCAATTTGGGCGTACGCATCATGCAGATTACATACAACGCCCGCAGCGCCTTTGGCGACGGCTGCCTGGAGCCGGGAAATGCCGGCTTGAGCCGCGCGGGAGTTGCGGCGGTCAGAAAGATGAACGAAATCGGAGTCGCCGTGGATTTGAGCCACAGCGGCTATCGCACCACGGCCGAGGGGATCGCCACTTCCTCGAAACCGGTGTTGATTTCCCATTCCGGGTGCGCCGCCCTTTATGCTCATCCGCGCAACAAGCCCGACGAAATTCTGAAATCACTGGCGGATCGTGGCGGCTATTTTGGTGTGTACCTCATGCCCTACCTGGTGGCTTCACCCACCGTGCCGACCCGCGAGCACGTGCTCAACCACCTCGTACATGCGATCAATGTGTGCGGCTCGGATCATGTGGGGATCGGCGCCGATGGGACGATTCAGGAGGTCGTGCTGACGCCTGCCCAGAAAGCCGAGTTCGACGCGGACATCGCGCGCCGCAAAAGACTTGGGATCGGCGCGCCGGGAGAGGACCGCTACCCCTATGTGCCCGACCTGAGTGGGCCGGACCACATGCAAATCATCGCCGCGGAACTCGCCCGGCGGGGCCTGCCCTCGTCCGTGATCGAGAAAGTGCTGGGAGCGAATTTTCAGCGCGTCCTGGGCGAAATCTGGGGAACGGCTTAGGAGCGCGTAGCCAGCTCACTGCCCTCGTGACCGCCCGCTTTGCCTCCCGGACACGGAACACGGGATTCGGGGTTCGGGGGCCGGGCGCTAAATCCTAAATCCCAAATCCTAGATGCCGGTGCTCAGCTTTCGTTTCCCGCCCGTTATTACTGGTAAATGAAAACTGAAGACTTATTTTCAGCGCTGTCCCCCCTTCCGGTTGACGACGTGCGGTAGCCGTAACGGTATCGGGCAGGAGAAAATCCCCTGGTCAGGACTGCACCGATTACGGCTGCCCGCTAGCTCAAAAATACCGGGGATGGTGAATTTCTACACGCCAGACGGTCAATCGCAAGCCATGAAAATATCTAATCAACTGTATTCACACTGGTTACTTGAAAGTTGAGTTTGGCGGAGCGATTGCTAAACAACTTTATTGCGTCGAGGCGAAGTTACACCGAGGGAGGACGTCCGGAATCCATGCCCAACATAATGAAGGAACAAAAGCCAGCTCAGCGGCTCACCGCATCGTTGAGTGTCGCCCTGTCGGAAGGGGCGGGTACCTACGTCGTGGATACTGCCAACGTGAGCAACACGGGGCTCTGCCTCCGTCCCCAAAAAGTGTTCCCCGTCGGCACTCAACTTCACCTGGTTTTTGGTCAACCGCCCGATTTGGCCCGAGTAAGTGCGCAGGGAATCGTGAGATGGTCTGAAGATGGAAAGGGAGTCGGGGTGGAGTTCACATCGATCAATCCTCGTGATCGCGAGGCCCTCCTGAGATTCGTGAACTCGCAGTCCCGCCGTGAGCAAGCTTAGGCGGTTGCTCACATACATCGGCACACCTTAGATTCAACTGTTAACTAAAGACTTATTTTCAGCGATGGGTACCCTTGAAGAGGTGCGGTTGCCGTAACGGTGTCGGGCATTGGAAAACGCCACGGTCAGGACTGTACTGACCGTGGATACCAGCTTTCAAAGCACGCCGCCCTCCGCTTAATTTGCCTTGAGCTCGCGCTCCGCTTGAAGCCAGTCCCCAAGCTCGTCGCCTGGGTTGGAGCCTCGTTTGAGGTAAATTTCATAGGCACGGAGCCTCAAGTCGTTTTCGGTAATGGTCGGCTGCTTCAGCTTGATCTTCGGAATGGCAGGAAGAGGAGCCCGTTGTCGCGTCGTTGCTTGGCGTTCCATGTGTGGCACGTCCTTTCAGTGAGTTCTCGGAGAGAACAATGTAATATACCTTACATCATAACAAATGTCAATATCCGATGGTTTGTTAATCCATCTAAAAAAGTTCTGGGGACTGATGGTGCGGTAGTCACGGGTTCTCGATATTCCGTGCGGTGGAAGAGTGGTTCTGCCGCCCCGATCTCGGCTTCACCGGCGGTGGTGTGTGATTGCCCGACATGCCACCACGGGCCCACGATCAACCTTTGCAGGCTCTTCTTTTCCTTGCTGAGAGCGATGTAATTCAGACTCGTTCCTTCCATGTCGGCAGGGCGCAGGGTTATAATCGCCCTCCGTTTCTATAAATTGATTGACAGCGAGTTTTCCGATCGCAACGATATCACTCACTTCCGTTTTGGAGACAGCCGACCCCAGCCTCTGGCGTGTGGCGACCCATGCGCCGGGGCCTGCCGGGCTCCTACCGCTATCCGCCGAGATGCTGCTCAACGAACCTTCGGGGAATCTCTTCGGGTTAAGCCAAAGCGCCGGCATGGGTTGGGACCCGGCAAGACTCCTTGATCCTGAATTTCTTATACTCAGCACGCACGGCGGCTTGCGCGCCGCGAGTGGTGAGGCCATCGCTCTCGGCTTCCACACCGGACACTGGGAAGTGGGACTCCTGGTGGCCGAAGCGGCGCGGGAATTGAAGGAGTTGCGTGCCGTTCCCTTTGCCGGCGCCTGCACTGACCCCTGCGACGGACGCACTCAGGGCACCACCGGCATGCTGGACTCGCTGCCGTTCCGCAACGATGCCGCGATCGTGCTGCGCCGTCTCATTCGTTCTCTGCCCACCGGCAAAGGAGTCATTGGCATTGCCACCTGCGATAAGGGCCTGCCTGCCATGATGATGGCGCTGGCATCCTCAGGAACAACTCCCACCATTCTCGTCCCCGGCGGGGTTACGCTTTTGCCGGAATCCGGAGAGGATGCGGCAAAGATCCAAACCCTCGGCGCGCGCTTTGCTCAGGACCAGATCAGCGTCGAGTACGCCGCCGAGGTCGGTTGCCGCGCCTGCGCCACTCCCGGGGGCGGGTGCCAATTCCTCGGCACCGCGGCAACTTCGCAGGTCGTCGCCGAGGCGCTGGGACTCGCACTGCCCCACACCGCGCTCGCGCCTTCCGGCCAGCCGATTTGGCTCGACGCCGCTCGACGCTCGGCCCGGGCTATTTTGCGCCTGCATCAGTTACAAATCGGCACTGCGCACATCTTGACCCAGGCTGCGATCCAGAACGCCATGGTCGTCCACGCGGCCTTCGGCGGTTCTACCAACCTGCTGCTGCATGTTCCGGCCATCGCGTTTGCCGCGAAATTGCGGCGGCCTATCGCTTCCGACTGGGCCGAAGTGAATCGCCAGACGCCGCGCCTGGTGGATGCCCTGCCCAATGGACCGCGCAATTTTGCCACCGTCCAGGTCTTCCTCGCCGGCGGCGTTCCTGAGGTGATGCTGCATCTGCGGCGGGCCGGACTTCTCGATACCAGCGTAGAGACCGTCTCCGGAGAAACGCTCTCCACCTGCCTGGACTGGTGGCAGGCGAGCCCTCGCCGCCACGAATTACGCCGCTGCCTGCACGAGCAGGACAGCATCGATCCGGACGACGTGATTATGACGCCCGATCAGGCTCGGTCGAAAGGACTCGGTTCGACCATCTGTTTTCCTGTGGGCAATCTGGCGCCGGAGGGCTCCGTCATTAAGAGCACCGCCATCGATCCCTCGCTCATCGGCGAGAACAACGTCTATCGGCATGTGGGTCCGGCCAGAGTTTTTACCACGGAAGCCTCCGCGATTCAGGCCATCAAGAACGGAGAGATCGCGCAAGGTGACATCATCGTGCTCATCTGCGGTGGTCCGGCGGGCGCGGGCATGCAGGAGATCTATCAGATCACCTCCGCGCTAAAACAACTCCCGCATTGCAAGCATGTAGCGGTTCTTACCGACGCGCGCTTCAGCGGCGTCTCTACCGGAGCTTGCATCGGTCATATCTCCCCTGAAGCGCTTGCCGGCGGAGCGATCGGAAAGATTCAAGAGGGCGACCGAATCGAGATTGTGATCGACCGCAATCACCTGACCGGCTCTCTTCATCTCGTGGGTGACGTTCACGAACTGTTCGGCGTAGAAGAAGGCTCGCGCCACCTGGCGCAGCGGGAGCCACGATTGGATTTGCGTCCGCACCCCTCGCTCCCTGAAGACACGCGTCTATGGGCTGCTTTGGTTCAGGCCAGCGGAGGTGTCTGGGGAGGCTGTGTCTACGACACCGACAAGATAATATCTTTATTGGATAAGACTTAAAACGCCGGCTTGCAGAAAATGGCCTCCGCGGACCGCTGCCCGCGGTTGCTCGGGACAATGGCCAAGGCGCCGGAGGTCCGGTTTCATAGCCGGCGCTTTCTCCGGTCCGTCAGCCGAGGGAGCCGGGTGAGGGGGTCAATTGCTGCTCTCGGTATTAGAGGGAGAGGCTGTGCTGCCCCCCTGCGTCGCACAGGCAATCCACGTGGCAATGCCCCACACGAGTAGTCCGGCGATGAAGCCCTCGATGATGCCCTGCCCCAGCGCTCCCAGCAAGCGCAGAGGAACGTGGCCTTGCGAGGGATCGAAGAAGTGGGTCTTGAAGAAGGGGACGAAGGCGGCAAACACCTTGGCGAGGTAGATCCACAATTGCCACGCCCACCCCAGCACCATGGAAGGAACCAGGAGCTGGCGGGTCTTCGTCAATCCCAACAGTGGCCCAACCCCACCCAGGTAAAACGCGCTCAGCAAAACCAAAATTGTGGAACTCCAGGCGGCGGTGCGTAAAGGTTCAAGCCCCATGGCCTCTGTCCAATAACGCATGATCACAAACACTCCCAGCATGGCGCCGGGACCGACCGTCACCGGCCATCGCCACAGGATGTGAACAATCGCCATCAGCAGCAGCATCATCACAAAGAACACGCCCGTTTCGATGACGTGCCCCAGCACATGCCTGCCGAGGTGCCCCAAGTTGCCGAAGTCTTCCTTCTCTGCAAAATGGCTGCGCCCCAAATGAAACACCGCGGAAATAACCGTCGCCAGGATGATCCATGCCTCGGTCCAGGCGGAAAGGATCAACGCCGCAAGAGGAAGCTGGGAAAACTTTTGCAGGCACCCGCGTAACGGACCCACCGCGGCGATGTAAATTGCCACGAAGAGCACACCGGTCGTGGCGGAAATGAACCGGGCCAGGTCATGAGGAAGGCCCACCAGTTCGAATTCAAAACGCACCACAACCAGTACCGCGAGAAAAGCCATGGCGCGATGCAGCAAATGGGTATAGGGTTTTGGCTGGACTCCTTGAGATTCAGGGGACATGATCACCTCCGGTTTGCCAGCGATGATGCGGCCGTCAATCCACCGTCAACACCGCAAGCACCACACCTTAAAGGATGGGGTCGTGACCGTTCCCACGACCGGGAGAACCGCAGCACTTCCCTGATCAGGATAAGTCATCGTGCATTATACGATGCTCAGGCACACAGTTTACATTATTCGGCTTTCTTCAACATGGCTTCCCGCTTCGCTTTGAACTCGGAACCGGCCTTCCACGCCGGAAAAGTTTTGGCATTCGCGACACGGTAGCCGACTTCTCCCAGGAGACGCAAATCCTCCACCGTCCCGCTCAGATCCCAATTGGGTTTAATTTTGTCGGAGGGCTTGTGGTAGTCCTCGCTGGTGTATTGACGGCGCATCTGGAGTCCCCAGCCTTCCGGCTTGCCCAGGTAATCCACGCCACTATGCGTGTCGAGCGCCGGCACTCCCTGCTTGGCAAAATTGAAGTGGTCGGAACGGTAGTAGAAGCCCTTTTCCGGTTCGGCATCCGGCATGACCACCCTTCCCTGCTCCGCCGCTGCGGCTTTCAGCACGTCTTCCAGAGTTGATTGGCCCAGCCCAATGACCTCGATATCCTTGGTGCGCCCGAGCATGTTCAGCCCGTCCATGTTGATTTCCGCCAGGGTTTTGGTCAATGGATAAAGGGGATGCTCGGCATAGTATTGAGAGCCCAATAGGCCTTTCTCCTCCGCCGTCACCGAGAGAAACAGGATCGAGCGGCGCGGCGGCGGTTGCACGTGCGTAAACGCGTCGGCAAGTTCCACCAGGCCCGCAACCCCGGAGGCATTATCCACAGCCCCATGATAGATCTTGTCGCCGTTAACTTCCGGACCGACCCCCAGGTGGTCCCAGTGCGCAGTGTAAATCACATACTCGTTGCGCAGGTCGGGGTTAGACCCCACCACCTTGCCCACCACATTTTTGGATTTGATCGTGCGGATGGTGTTGCGGAGCCCGAGAGAAGCTTTCACGTGCAGGTCCACAGGATGAAAATCGCGGCTGGCCGCGGACTTCTCCAGCGCGTCGAAATCCTTCCCGGCCAAAGCAAATAGTTGCTTCGCCTTTTCGTAAGTCATCCAACCTTCTGCGGCGCATCGAGACATTCCCTGATCGGCGGTCACCAGGCTGAACTGCTCGCCCGTATTGCTGCTCCGGACCACGCCCCAAGGATACCCCGCCGGGCCGGTCTGGTGCACGATCAGGCATCCGAGAGCTCCCTTCGCGGCCGCCTCCTCAAACTTGTAAGTCCACCGGCCGTAGTAAGTCATGGCCTTGCCCTTGAAAGTCTTCTCGTCCAGCTTGGAAGGATCCTTGGGGTCAGGCACCGGCGGGTCATTAATCAGCACCACCAGAATTCGGCCCTTGACGTCCATCCCCTTGAAATCATCCCAGTGGTACTCCGGGGCCACTACGCCGTAACCCACAAAAACCAATTCAGCCTCGATGTTGATCGCCGGCTGCACGCGTTTGGTCCAGGCCACAAAGTCATCGGCGAATTGGAGCGTTTCTTGCTTTCCGCTGGCATCGTCAGTGAACACCAACTGCGCGCTCGGATCAGCCTTGATGCCCACCATCGGCACTTCCTGAAAGTAGGTTCCATCCGGGTTGCCGGGCTTCAACCCCACTTTCTTGAATTGGTCCTCGATATAGCCGGTGGCGAGAGTCTCACCCTTGGAAGCGGGCGCGCGGCCTTCGTACTCGTCCGACGATAGAACCTTGATATTCTCCAGTGTCCTGGCGGCGTTGATCAGCTTCCAACCGGAAGGCACCGCGGCCTCCGACATCGCCAAAAGGGCTGCGCACACCAGCGGCGCCCCGGCCAGGAGACAAAGCATGTGCTTTATCCATTCCATGTGGTGTTCCCCCAAATCGAGTTCGGCGTGCATCCTACTTTAGCGCCTGCGGGGATTCAATATGTTTTCGATTCTCACGCGGCATCCAACAGAGGTCTGTATCGCAAGCCCTTAAGATCTTGTGTTTGAGCAAGATATTTGTACTATTTGCGGTATTATGAGAAAAAGAACGCTTGTATAGTTTGGTTGCGGCGCTGCCGCGCTGCGCTTCACCGCAGAGGCTTGCTACTTTTTTTTCGAGCTGCCAATAGGTGTTTCGGCTGGTACAAGCCGAGCCTGCCTCCTCCTGGCAAGGACATGTGTGTCAGCAGGCCCCAACCTCGGTCTGCCACCGGGTCACACTTGACCTTATGCCTTTTCAAGGTTCGAACGGTGGCCGCCACGTCGTCACACATGAGGTAGATTTCGTGCTTGCCGTTCTCGGCGGCGGGGTGAAAGGCAATTTCGGCCGGGGGCAAGGCGAAGATGAGCCATCCCTCACCCGCATCCACTGAGGGAAAACCCAGAACATCACGGAAGAAAGCTCGGTCAGCCTCCTCATTGGTAGTGTAGATAATCATGTGTGCGCCTGAAATCATCGTCCACCTCCCTGGAAAAACTAACGCATCGATGAGGATTTATACGCAGGTGATTCACCCTTGCCCGGACCTGATTGGCAGGCCGGCGGTTTGTCAAAGAATCCAATGATAGCCGTGAACCTTTTTAAATAATCCGCACTGCCCATTTCCGGCAAAGGGATGATCGTTCATTCCCAAAGCAAGAGGGATGGCAAGGAAGCCGGAGCCGCCAGCCGCAGGTATTCGTACCCGATGCCGGCCATCCCCTGGTGAAACGAGGCGAGGTAGGGAGCTTTTTTCCAGCCCAAGGCGTAGCTCCCCGGTGGTCGGGAGCGTTGAAGGATCGTAGACCCCATCTCTTGAGCCTGCTGGAGGTAAGCCGGATCGCCGAGCTCTTTCGCCGCCACCAGCAGCGTCTCGACGCGCCCCATCACCCCGCAGCATAGCGTGTCCATGCCCTCGGTTCCAGCAAGCTGGGTAGCCCGCAATCCGTGGGAAATATCCTGGCGGACCTGCGGAGTATCGAGAATGGGAAGCGCGGCCAAGCGGCTCAAAGCGATCCCCGCGGCTCCGTGGCACCAACTCGTCCGGCAGCCATACCTACCCTCCGTAGGCGGATTACGAAAGTCGGGCCAGTTGGAAACCTCGGGCAGAAAGACGCTGGTTTCATAAGCCTCGGCCTCCAGCGCCGCTTCCTGGAATGAACTCTTGCCGGTGGCTTCATACAGCTTAAGCAGGGCATAGGCGATGCCGGCGGCGCCATGCGAAAACCCGGTCAGCATCTCTTCTCCGAAATTTTTCCATGACCTCAGTCCCTGCCGGCTTTCCGACCGATGCTGCAAGAGATGCTCCCCGCACAGGACGGCCTTATCGAGAGCCTCCGGAAGCTTCGTTGCCCGATAGAGTGCCAGCAGAGCCAACGCCGCTCCTGCCGCTCCAATCAGCAGATCAAATGTGCGGTCCGAGGTAATGCGTTCGGCATCCAGCATTTCGCCAAAACGCTGGGCATGGTGGAGCCATTCCTCTTCTCCCAGGAACTCGCTGGCACGGACCAACGCATAGATGATGGAGGGTTGTCCCACCCCGGCGCCGATGCCCGACTCGAAGAGCGCCCGTATATATTCGGGACGCTCCGCATCACGGACGACCGTGGCCAGGGCGGAGCGAGCCAAGGCGGCGCAATCTGGTTCCCCCCCAACCTTTTGCACCGCGGCGAGGAACAACGCCACACCGCAAAGCCCGTCGTAAAAGCGTGGGGTCATCGGCTCCAACTGATAGCGCCGGGCCTCTGCGTAATAGCCAAGCGTGTTCCAGCTAACGCCCTCCTTAAAGGGGAGCGCGGCCCGGCGAATCTGGTTAGCGATGCGGAGCGCCTCGGCCAGAAAAGCTTCCAGGCCCGCTTCGTCTTCTCCGGGGACCTCGGAAGCCCCGGAAGGCGTGTTGCCCAGCATCTCAGGCTCCCCTTTTTGCAACTCGAACGAAGCGCGCAAGAAACTCACCTGGCGTTCCAAATCCGCTTCGCCCAAGGTTTCGAATCGCCTCTGGACCTGTGAAAATCCGGATTCCCGAAAGAACTGAGGGATGGAGCCTCCCCCTTCGAAAAGCAGGTCGTCGCCGTCCGCCGCGTAATGGAATAAGGGGATATCGCCTTGCAGGAGGCTCCTTCGCTCATCGGCCAAAATCGGCCAACTAAAGGGGCGGTCGTCGGCATAGAGCAAGGGGCGGCTAAACAACTCCAGTTCGATGCTCGCGTCCATGCCATGGCGGAGGCAGCGGGGAGAATACAGGCGCTTCAGCATGGAAGCGTATATCGCCGTGTTCCTGAAGACGAAACGCAAGCCCGACCAGTTGCGGAGAAGACCCGCGGAGCGCAACAACTCAGCCCCCCGTGCCTGAAGAAAACGATACATCTGCTCGAACCCGGCAGCCATCTGTTCCACGTACGGGGCGGCATGAAGCTTCTCACCCTCCAATATCACGATGTTGTCGGTCGGCCGGGAGAAAATCGGTTCCGCTCCAAGTCGCATGGCATCGGTGTTGATGTTCTCCCAGGTTTTTCTTTGCCGGTGGGTCAATTGAACCTCGGTTCCGCCCAGCCCGCTGTAGTCGTAGCTCTCGCCCGAACGCCGGATCTCCCGGCGCGGGAGCAAGGCGGTGCGGAACACCGAGTCCTCATAGAAAAACCGGCTGGCAAGGGCGAGCGGTCCTTCCTCTCCCGGCGGTCCGAAATACCGGACGCGCGGCTGGAGCAGGGTTTCATGGTCAATGAGCACCGGATGTTCGCCCGCCGCGATGAGGTTCTCCTGATGGCAGTCACTTCCTTCCAGGGCATAAATCAGGCACACGAGCATCCCGGCACGGTAATAGAAGATCTCGACCTCACGCTGATGTTGGCAGGGACGAGGCTCGATTTCCTCCACCCAGCCGTAGGCGCCACGAGCCAGCACCTGGACTGTCCGCAACGGGAGCATCTCGGCATTACGGTTGATCCAACCGAGCAATTCCCAATAGGCGGCCTCGGCCGTGATCGTCTTGGGTTTGTAGATCAGCCTGACGCCAGAGGCAAAATGCACCCGTAACGCTGTGCGCCCCGCCCGGTGCCGGTCCGACAAACCGGGATCCAGCCTGGTGACGGGCCCCAGCGGCTGGCCTTGGTTGAAGCGAATTTCCAGTTCTGCCTGGTCAGCCTCCAGGCGAAGGAGAAACTCTCGTGCCGCATCCACCCATTGGGAAAGCCGGGTGGCCAGATATCTCGCCAGCACCGGATATTCCCGAAAGAAGCGGAGCAGTCCCTCTCCTCCGAGGGAGCGCAGGAACGATTCGTAGAGTTGTCGGGAGCAAGTGCCAGGAGGCTGCCCAGACCCCGATGGATCTACAACCTGGTGCTGGGAGCGGAAACCCGTGAACTTGAGATCCAGAGTCTCACCCGCGATTGCCTCCCAAGAAAGCAACAGGGACCGCTCCCACTGGCGATGGGCCGCCTCCGCCAACAAGGAATAGGCGGCTCCGGCCTCCTTGCGCAGTGCCTCTCGGGCGAGCCGTAGGAAGGGATAAAAAAGTTCTTCAAAGGCGACGGGCTGTTCTCCCCGAATGGAAGCCAGGTCGTTCTTTAGCAGGGTTTCGTCCCAGGGCTCCTGGGAGGACTCGATCATCAGCCGCAAAAACCGCGCCCATGGCGGCAACTCGAGGTTTGTCCGCCGGACTCGTCCCACCAGATTCCGGGCGCGATCGGCATCCAGCCCATCCCATTGGAGGCGCTTTCGAAAGACCTTTTCGTCGCCCCGAGCACAATTTTTCCGCCATGTGGCTATCCGCTTCTCAATCTCTTCGGAATCCCCGGCGCGAGTTTCCGGCAGGAAGTCGGCGCCTAGACGCTCCTCCAGAAACGCCGATTGCTCCACAATTTCCCAGAGTGGTTCGCTTGTAATGGACAGTGGATCTCCCATGTGGAGGGACAAACCAGTGTGGTGGAATCGAACCAAAATCGATTCCATGGGCAGGTGTCCCGGGAAAAAGGCCTCAGGCATTATATGGTTTTCCTTCCCAAGCCGCTGCAAATCAGCGGAGCTTCCCTCGACGGAATTGAATCTGCCCCAGTCTGCTACGCGGGAGATCACAACACCTGAAGCCCCCGCATAAGCTTGTAGCGCCAGCCCTTCGCTGGGCATGTGCCGCCCTAAAGGGCGGCGCTGCAAGACCTGCGATGCACTACACGATTACCCCTAAACCGTGGATGTATGATGTGGCGTAATGCAGGTGCAACCCGCCGCCCCGCCACCCGCCATCCCGCCGGCAACGCTTTCAAAATCAGTGTCCGAGAGTTCCTCTTTGGGAGCTCCGGCAGGTGTTTTGATTTCCTGGTCTTTTTCGATTGCCTTTTTCTTTTCTTCTGCCATAGCGATTCTCCTTTTTACCGAAAGATATATACTACTAGCACGAAAAAACTAAACCCCTAACACTTGGGGTGTACTGTGGGCACATACGAAGTAGCGCAGCATTGAGGTTCAGCAGTAAAGCCCACAGCCCCACCGGCGACCTTTTCAAAGTCCTGTTCCGAGAGTTCATCCTCCTTGGTTTCTGCAGATGCCGTGATTTTCTGGTCTTTCTCGATTGCCTTTTTCCTTTCCTCTGTCATAGCGATTCTCCTTATTTGACGAATTCCGAACGGAGATGTATTTGAAGCCCCAAGAAACAAAAAGCCCCCCAAAGCCCCTGTGAAGTCACCCGCCCATGCACACTCCGGCTACCGCCTATCCACCTTCAGGTCGGGCTTCTAGAATCAACAACATCGACCCTCAGGGTTCGCGGCTACTGCCCGCCGTTAGAGATCTTGGCGCGGACCTCCTAGCCACGACCTTAGCGACCTCCTCGCAAGCCGTCTCCGATGAGCTTTTTCAATTGCGGGTCCGCCGCGTTCAATTCCGTGGCTTTTGCCGCGCTTCAAGGTTTCGGAGTCTGAGCCCTTCAAGAAGGAATACGTCGGGTGGAGCGAAACGGAAGAAAATGTTTTTCAACAAATATGCCAAGCGAATCACTCTACCGCGAACGTGAATCTGCCCCGTGTCTCCGGGAGCAGAGGTCAACACTTCTGGACCGCAATTAGGGCACGACGGAGGACGCCCGCAGCTACGTGGCTCATCGGCAATCATCCGTGTCGGTGCGCGTCGTTGTGTATTGGCAAAATGCACCGCCTGCGACCTTTTCAAAGTCCTTTTCCGAGAGCTCATCTCTCTTAGTTCCGGCAGGGGGTTTGGTTCCCAGGTCTTTCTCGATTTCCTTTTCCTTTTCTTCTGCCATAGCGATTCTCCTTTTAAACGAATTCTGAACGAAGATATATTTGAAGCCCGAATAAACAAAAAGCCCTGCGAAGCCCCGTGCCCGCGCACAGGGGGTGGTTAGCAATTGCGTGTGTACAAGAGCGTCCAAGTATCGGGAGGGTAGCCCCCGGCAACCTTTTCAAAGTCTTTTTCCGATAACTCATCCTCGACCTTCAGCGCCCGTTTCTTGGGTTCCTGGCCCTTCTCAATTGCCTTTTCTTTTTCTTCTGCCATGGCGATTCTCCCTTTTAACGAATTCCGAACCGGGACATATTTAAGGCCCCAAGAAACAAAAGCTCCAAAAACCCCTGTGAAGTCACCCGCCCGCTCACACTCCGGCTACCGCCTATCGGCCTTCAGGTCGGGCTTCTAGAATCAACAACATCGACCCTCAGGGATCGCGGCTACAGCCCGGCCTTAGAGATCTTCGCGGACCCCTTAGCCACGACCTTAGCGATCTCCTCGCAAGCCGTCTCCGGTGAGTGTTTTTCATTCGCGGGTCCGCCGCGTTCAATTCCGTGGCTTTTGCCGCGCTTCACGGTTTCAGAGTCTGAGCCCTTCAAGAAGGAATACGTCGGGTGGAGCGAAACGGAAGAAAATATTTTTCAGCAAATATGCCGAGCGGAGTCACTCCATCGAAGGTGAATCTGCCCCGTATCTCCGGGAGCAGATGTCAACGCTTCTGGACCGTAATTAGGGTACATCAATGGCCATTCGAAGGCGCTGGCAGCGATTTCGTTACAGCCGAGGCAAATGGTTCGTAGCCAGAGCCCGAAGGGCCCCGCAAAGGCTATCAGCCGCGCACACTCTACGCGCTGCCTGTCCACCTTGATGCGCGGCGTCAGGTCTTCCTTTAATCTACAATATGTCCACGTTTTACCACGGGCACCTGCGGAGTCAGGGCGATTCCTCACTCCACGTTTAATCGGCGCTTGCGCTGCTCTGGGGATGTGCAATACCGTTTGAGGCTTCCATGCGACGAACCGCGCTGACTACCCCTGAATTGCTCAACGAACTGGAGAAATTCTATGGCCCGCAGGAACCGTGCTGTCCTGAGGACCCCTACGAATTCATCGTGTGGTGGCATTGTGGGTACCCGGCGAGCGACACGAAATGCACAAAAGGCTGGGAGAAGGTGAACCGTGAGGTTGGCATCGAGCCGTATATCCTGCTTGCAGCGTCACCGCAAAAGCTCGCTGCCGCCCTCAAGCCGGGCGGCATGGTTCCGGAATTGCGCGCCTTGCGGCTGAAAGAAATTGCCCGGCGTGTGAAGGACGAGCTGGGCGGCGACCTGCGCGCAGCTCTGACCGGGCCGCTCTCCGCGGCGCGAAAGACCTTAAAGAAATTCCCCAGTATTGCCGACCCGGGTGCCGATCGCATCCTATTGTTTGCCGGGATCGCGCCCCTTGCCGCGGTCCCCTCCAATTGTCCACACGTCCTGGTCCGTGTCCTGCACGGCCAGGAACGCGAGAACTACGGCGTTACCTATCGTGAAGCGCAGCAAGCCATCGAGGCGGAAGTGGCAGGGACCCTCGACGCCCGGAAGCGTGCCTACCTGCTGCTGAAATGCCACGGCCAGGAGATCTGCAAACGCACCAAGCCGAAGTGCGAAGAGTGCCCAGTCAGTTCGCACTGCGCTTTCTTCGCGGGCCATCGCCGCGGCCGATCAGCACCGGCGTGACCGCCTGCCATCCGGCGACGCTTGCGGCAAGGAACATTTGAAGAAGAACGCCAAGTACCTCCCGCCCCTAGTGCGGTGACAAATTCCCAGCAGATTGGTTAACATGGGGAACAGGAGACGAACATGAAGAAGACTGCTAAACCTGCGCGGGCTGAATCGCCTGCTAACCAACTGGCCGGCTTCATCGCCAAGTTCGACCTTCCGATGGCGAAACGCATTCGCTCGGCGCGCTTGGCGGTGCGTAGGCGATTTCCCACCGCCATCGAACTGGTTTACGATAACTACAACTTTCTTGCCATCGGGTTTTCTGCATCCGAGAGGGCGTCAGACTGTATTGTCTCTTTGGCCGCCAACGCGAAGGGGGTCGGCCTCTGCTTCTACTACGGAGCGACATTGCCCGATCCTCACAAGATCCTACTGGGCAGTGGTAATCAGACTCGCTTTATCCGTCTTGAGAGCGCGGCAACGCTGGCGAAGCCGGAGGTCGAGGCGCTCCTGAGCGCCGCAGTTGCCCAGGCGAAGTCGCCACTTCCTCCCACTGGTCGGGGCTATACGGTGATCAAATCCGTGTCGGCCAAACAGCGGCCGCGCCGCCTCGCCTCATAGTGGGCACGGAGCTCAGCTTGGTTCAGCTCCATGACGGGACGGGAGATGTAGGGGGGAAGGCTCGCCCCGGCGTCATGCTGGCGGGGGAAGGGAGGAATGAAGTGGCAAATAGCCTGCAAACCCCGCACCTTACTTGCCGTGACCGGCTGGATTGGATGACCTAATGTCCCCACGTGCTATGACATACAACAGAGAAAAAATCCGCGCCTGTCATGGGTTGAATTTCGCATCTAGCCATACGGAGTTTGCTCCTCAGCTCTTCCATCCTCATTTGGTGTTTCTGAAAATTGACAAATATCACAAAATAAAGGATTAGCGATATCTAGCCTTCCCCAAGCCGAGCCCTGCACCTATTCGGGAATAAGCCCGACTCTGGCAGGGCGATTGCCCTGCGTTCCACTTGGGAACAGTCGTAATTCGTTCTGAAGGAGGGGGAAGATGGCCATACCTCAGCGGATCCGCGACTACTTGGACTCCCAGAATGTCCCTTACGAAACCCTTCACCACTCGCAAGCCTTTACTGCGCAGGAGGTCGCGCATTCCCTCCATGTTTCGGGAAAGAAGTGCGTGAAGGCGGTGGTGGCAAGCGGGGACAATAAACTCATTCTATTAGTCATGCCAGCCTCGCACCGGCTGAACTTTCAAGAGCTCAAATCAGCCTTGAGAGCGAATCAACTGGAGATGCTCGTAGAAAGTGAGCTGGCAGGGCTTTTTCCAGACTGCGATGTGGGCGCGGTACCTCCCCTCGGCAACCTCTATGGGATTGAAGTGTGGGTGGACCGGGCGGTAGCAAATGCGGAGATGGTTTTATTCTGCGCGGGAACTCACGAAGATTGTATCCGCATGCGCTACTCAGACTTCGCGAAGGTGACTCGGCCATATTTGGGTCACTTTTCCGAACTGGGAACAGCCCAGGCAGCCTGACTTGCTCCGATGCGTGTACTAACGCGCGATGAGTCTCGCCGAGTGCCGGAAACGGACACGGGGGGATGACTTTGTTTTTTCAAGCCCTCCGGTCCGGCGATTTCCGATGCCTGGGCCTCCCCATCACGCGGCCTAAATCGGTAAGCACGAAATGCGATTACGCATGAGGCCCAAGCGGCTGCATGAAGTTGGCCAACGGGAGGGAGGGCAACCGGCCTCCGCTCCTGAGGAAGGGCGGCTGACGAACCCTAAGAGGAGAGGCATATGCGACCTGGATGCTCCAACTGTCCCGTCTTGAAAACTTCGCTGTTTCACAATCTGTCCACCGACCAGATTCAAGCGTTAGGCTGTGTGTTTCGCCCTGCCCGCTATCACCGGAACCAGATCCTCTTCTTCGAGGGCGGGAGCGCGCAACATCTCTTCGCCCTACACTCCGGCCTGGTAAAGATAGTGAAATCCCTGGAAAACCAGAAGGAGCGTATTACCGGGGTGCTCTTCCCCGGTGAGTTGTTCGGTCTCGAATCCCTCACGGATGCCTCCTATCCGCTCACCGCCGTGGCCCTGCGTGAATGCGAAATTTGCGCGGCGCCCCGCGAAGACTTCTCCTCCTACCTGCGCACCAACCCGGATATTGCCCTCGGCATGGTGCGCTTTCTGGTGGGGGAACTGGAACGCGTCCGCAAGCAGATGACCGACATGAGCTTTAAGGACGCCCGCATGAAGCTGGCAACGTTTCTGCTCTCGCTCATCACACCCGACACCCCGGCCAACAATGGGAATTTGAACTTGACGCTGCCGCTTTCCCGGCAGGAGATCAGCGAAGTCTTGGAACTCTCGCCGGAAACGATAAGCCGCACCCTCACTTCCTTCCGCCGCGAGCAGTTGGTCACGGCGCGGGGACGGCACCTGGTGATTCAGAACCGCGCCGGCCTCGAGGCCGTAGCGCACCGCTAAGCCGCCGGGCTGAACCGCCACTGCTAACCTATGGCGTTTTGCCCGCGGCCGGCTCCGGAGGATTGGCGGGCGCAACCTGCACATCCGCATTCGCCGGCGCGTGGCCTAAGCGCATTCGCACACCCGTTGGGTTCTGCACGGTGATGAGCCCGTGGATTTCCCGCACGCCAAACTCCGTACCATTTTCCTCAACCTGCAAGGCCGGGCGGCGCACGTTGTCGTACACGTAGCAATCCTTGAATTCGATTCCACCAAAATGGGAAGTCAGCTTCGGTTGGCGCGACTCAATCAGCACCGGAACCCGCGGGCCGGCGTATTCCGGGTGCGCGGACGTCCAGGGATTCGACCACTTGCAGCGCACAAAGCGCACCAACGCTCCGTCCACGGATTTGTCATAGACCTTGGTTCCCTCTTCGCCCGTATTCTCGGAAACGCAATCCACGAATTCGATCAACCCCTTGGGCCCGTCATCGCCCACCGCCCCCACGGTCATGCCGGACCAGCCGCCGATACTCGCATCGGTCTGACGCGACAGACAATTTTCAAAGCGGATGGAAATCGGCTCCGTCGTGTGTTTCATCTGCCGGAGATAAATCGCGATCTCGTGGCCGTGGTTATCTTCAAAAATGCAATTCCGGATGACGCAGTTCACCAGGCGTTGCTGCGGCGTGTCGGGCTCGATGTCGATTCCCGCTTCCGGAGCGGTCCCGCTGGTAGCCGCGAACGTGCAGTTTTCCACCAACAGGTTCACGACGCTGATCACGCTGATGCCCTGCCGGTGGTTGTCATAGGCCACGCAGTTGCGAATGATGATGTCCTCACTCCACTCACGGCCGGCGCCGCCGTCCACGTAAAAGCCGTCCCCGCCGCTGCTCTCCACTCTCAAGCCTTCCACCCGCACGTTGCGGCAGCCGCGGAGGGCAATGCCCATCCGCCATTCGGCTTTCTTGTAGGGCGGATTCTGGTAATCCTTCTTCCACATGCGCAACGTCGCACCATAACCCCGCAGCGTGAGGTTTGAAACGCCTACGGCGGAAAGCAGACTATCACCCCCACCCTGAAACTCACCGCGCTTGGCCAGAATGAGCACGCCGGGCTCGAAGTCGATCTCCTGATCGCTGCGCAGAGTGATGGGCCGCACGATCCACGGCGCGCCCACGTAAGGCACCAGCACGCGCTTGGCATGAGAGTCGATCGCCGCCTGAAGCGCGGCCGTACTGTCCGCGGCATCGAAGCCCCACCAAGCGGCGTTGGCGTCGTCGCGCTGACCAGCGAGAACCTGCTTCACGGCAGCGTCATCGCGAAGATCGGCGGGTTGCGCTGCCTTGGCTATCTCGATCTGAGCCGCTGCCGCAGACACCGGCAAGGCAGCAAGAAAAAGGAAAACCAAGAAACGCTTGAAGCTTTCTCCCAGTGCAACTCGGGATTCGGGATTGGTCACGAGTCCCCCCCTGGCAACTGGCCCTATATCTGGCCTCAGCCCCTAACACCAAAAACCCGTAAGTCATGTATTTTCAGTAACATCGTTTCAAACTTGCTATAACTTCTTTTTTTTCATCAACATCGTTTCAAGCCCAAAAACTGACATTTTTTCTACGTTTATTTTCAATAACATCCGTGAGCTACCAGCGGATATATATAGTTGTTTTTTCGCGCTGGATAATTCATGCTGAAGGCTAAGTCACTTAATTTCAATTTGATACATATTAAGATGGAATTCCCGATTAACCGCTAACCCCTTTGTTTTGTGTAACATCGTTTTAAAACCGGCATCATGTTTGTAGTGCCTGCATTGAGAACCTGCCCTGAGCTAAGCGAAGAATCGGGCTCCTTACTGTCTACTGCATACAGCCTATTTCCTTACGCCATCAGCAAGCACTGGCCTCAGTATCTAGTATAACATGGCTATTGTTCTTGTCAAGGAAAAAATTCGCCAAGAGGCTACAAGCGCAGAAAAGGACAAAACGTCAGGACTTTTTACTGCCGGTGGAAAAGCGCCTTACGGGCGCTTCGGCACAAGACGCGGGTGGGGACACCCGCGCTACAAAAGGGTTGTGGGGCAGCTCGCCGCCCCCGGGTATTCATCGCCGCCGAACCGCCCCTACTGCTTCAATCGCATCATCCAGATGTTTCCGGTGGTTTCGGCGTATTCGTACACGATTTGGTCGCCGCGCGGCGACCAGGAAGGGTAGCGAACGTAGGCGTTAAGCTTCGAGTAGTTCGTAATCTGTTTTTCGGTCTTGTCGCGGCGTGACACCCACCAGACGTTCCAGATGTTGTTGCGGAGCCCCGCGAACAGGATTTTGTCTCCGTCGGGCGACCAACCGTGTACAAAGCTCGCGCCGTGATCGGAGGTGAGTTGGATGGGCGCTCCCCCGCCGCTGGGAATGATCCCCACATTCGAATCATCTCCGTGTTTGATTTCTAAGGCGAGGAACTTTCCGTCCGGGGACCAGCTCGGGTAACCGATCAATTCTTTGCTGAAGGTCAGTTGTCGGGGAGGGCCGCCTTCCACCGCAACGGTCCAGACGTTCATGGTCCCGCCCTGGGTGGAGTTAAAGGCAATTTGTTTCCCGTCGGGCGAGATGTGCGCGGCCCCATAGCTATCCGGCAGGTCGCGAAGGCGCTCTTCTCTTCCTGTTTCGATGCTTCGGGACATCAGAAAGTCATGCCCCCCTTGAAGGGAAATGAACGCCAGCCGTTTGCCGTCAGGAAACCAACCCACAGGGAAGCCATTGTTGCTGATGTTCAAAGGGTTGGGATTTTTTCCGTCGGAGTCCGTCACCCAGAGGTCCGAATGGGCGCCGATTTGACCCACGAAATAAACAATCTTGCTCCCGTCCGGCGAAAACAGGGGGCCTGACTTGCGGATCTTGGTGTCGTGCGTCAGCGCCTCGGGAGGCCCGATGGCCTCGGCTTTACCAGGTGAAACGGGTATCGACCAGATATTGCTCACCGTGGACAGCGCGCTGTAGGCCATAAATCGGCCATCGGCGGAAAAGTTCACGTGCTTGAACACGACCTGCCCGGTGTCCTTGATCATTTCCGGGTCGCCGCTGGGGAGGCCCGCGGGCGAAACGGCGATTCGCCGCAGTTGCCAGGTCCCCCCCGGTCTCCCCCAGTAATAGATGAATTGCCCCCCCGGTGCATAAATGGGCCCGTAACCGCGGTCAAGAATCGAATGCGCAGGTTCACCGCCGTTTGCCGCCACCGACCAGATTCCAGGACTGGTGCTGAAGGCAATCCTTTTCCCATCCGACGACCAGGAGGGAGCACCGTGTCCGCGGGGAGGATTTCCTGGTTGCGTGATCTGGGTCGGTGCGCCGCCCTCGGCCGATACAACCCAGATGGTCGAGGGCGGCATGGCATCGTAGGACATCTGGCTGAGATCGGTAATCCCATCGGACTGAAAAGCAATCTTCGAGCCGTCGGGCGACCAGACGGGCCGCGAGCCGAAGTCCGTGAGCAGGCGGGCGGACCCGCCCAGCGCCGGCACCAGCCAAATGCCACCGCGCTTTCGGGAGTAATAAGCGATGAGTTTTCCGTCCGGCGACCACGCCGGTTCGTAATTCTCTTGCCCATCCGTAGTGAGCTGTATTTCCCGCCCGCCGACTGTGAGCGACTTGACGTAAATTTCAAAGCTGCCGTTCTGGTCGGAACTATAGGCGAGGGAGCTCCCGTCGGGAGAGAGCGAAGGGAAAACATCCATGTCGGGTGAAGTCGTAACCTGAGTCAAGCTCGACTCATCCAGTGCCGCGCCCGCGGGGACCGGCGCGAGCTGCTTGGGAGCGGTTCGCAGGCGCCAGGCAAGCACGCCAAGGATGCAGAAAACAATGATCCCGCCCAGAACCGCCAGCGCCCACCCGTATCTTCGTAGGGGCAACCCTTGTGGGTGTCCCGGGGCAGGCACAAGGGCCGCCCCTGTTTGTTCCTCCGAGCGGGAGCGGGACGCTCCCGCGACAGCGGGCGACGGCGATGGGGACATCGCCGCTACAGCACGCCCCGATTCCGTATCCCGCTTCAGGCGCTTCAGGTCGGCACGAATCTCCGAGGCGTGCTGATAGCGCAGGTCGCGGTCCTTTTCGAGCGCCTTGTTAATGATCTCTTCCAGCTTGGGCGGCAATTGGGGGTTCAGACTGCTCGCTGCCACCGGTGCTCGATTCAGGATGGCGTCGTGGATGAGCGGCGTTGTGCTCCCCGCAAAAGCCTCACGGCCCGTCGCCATCTGGTAAAGCACTGCGCCAAAGCTGAACAAGTCCGTGCGCGCGTCGAGTTCTTCGCCCCGCATCTGTTCGGGAGACATATAATCCACGGTGCCCATCGCCATCCCGGTATGGGTAAGCGAGGCCTCCGCGTCACCGGTTTGGCGCTCCTCAACCGCTGCATCGGGGTGCACCAGCTTGGCCAAGCCGAAATCCAAAATCTTGGGCTGAACCGTCCCGCCGCGCGTGATGACGAAAATGTTGGCGGGCTTGATATCGCGATGAATGATGCCCTTCTGGTGGGCGGCATCGAGGGCGTCGGCAATGGGAATCGCCAAATCCAGCAGGGTATCGATCGGAAGGGGCGTGCCACTTGGCGTCTCGGAACTCGCGTCGGCCCCAGCGAGTTTCGATTTTCGAGTTTCGAGTTTCCCTTTCTGTCGCGCCAGCATGTGGCGCAATGTCTCCCCTTCCAGCAACTCCATGGCAATGAAAGGCTGGCCATCCTGCTCGCCCACGTCGTAGATCGTGCAGATGTTGGGGTGATTGAGAGCGGAAGCAGCGCGCGCTTCGCGCTGGAAGCGTTCCAGCGCCGCGGGATCGAGTGCGGGCGATCCTGGTGGGGAAAGCGGCGGAGCCCATTCCGAATTCCGGATAAACTTCAGCGCCACGGCGCGGCCCAGGCGCGTGTCTTGGGCCTTGTAAACCACGCCCATCCCGCCGCCCCCGAGCCTTTCTACGATGCGGTAATGGGAAACGGTTCGGCCCAGCATGGCGTCCGAGCCCGCCGCCCGCGCCTGATCCCGCACCAAGGCTTGCGCTGCCACATCCATGGCCGGCTTTCCCAGGAAACTCCCCGTGCCCTCTCCTTGCGCCAGCAGCAACTCCACTTCCCGGCGCAAGGACTCATCCCCAGCACAGGCCTCGGCGAGAAACTGCGAGCGCTCGCTGGCCTGCCGCTCCCGCGCGGCATGGTACAAGCGTTCGATTTTCAGCCAGCGCTCATGCTCCACTCTACTTCTCCCTGCGACCCATGTACGGGTCGCTGCGGCGACCGTTCGGCTCAGGGCCAGCGCCGCTGACCCCTACGCGTTGGGTTGCGATTTCGCCGCCCCGCTCAACTCGCCCGCGCGGACGTCCAAATCAAACTCGCCGATGCTAATCGGTTGTACGGGAATATCACCCGCTGATTTCCCCACGGTGCGATGTCCACATTTTATCACGACCGAATGGTTTCGCTTAATTTCCGCACATTCATTTCCAAAATGGAGGCACGGGCCTTCAAGAATTTTCGCCAACCTCCAAAGAAGCTGGTCGCCTCGTCGCGACACTCCCCTACACGCAGGTGATTCCAAACGCGCTCGGGTGTATTATTCCCTGCCGCGGAATCATCGCGAGCGGCGGTCGAGTGAGTAAGCAACTTGAGTCTTTCACCGCCACCCTCAGAAGCAGCCTTTGTGCGTTCCACTGCCTGGGGATCAACATACAGGTCAACGTGGAACTGGCTAGAGCCTTTTCTGTGTTCAGGAGTTTACGATGCGCAAAGCAGTGAAATCATCCCTTCCGGTACTTCTCTTCCTTACCCTGATGCTGTTATCCGTAAGCAATGAGTCAAAGTCAGGGCAGTCGAGCGCGAAGACAGCCGCTCCCACCGGCCCGGCAGATGATGTGAACACTTTTGTCGGGACCGCTGGACCCGACATGGGAAACACCTATCCCGGAGCGGCGCTGCCCTTTGGGATGATGCAGTGGAGTCCGGAAACTACCACGGGCTTTATCAAGCATGACGGAAGTTACTTTTACGGCGATGAGGGTATTCGAGGCTTCAGCCTCACTCACCTGAGCGGCCCCGGCTGCCCGATCATGGGCGATGTTCTCATCCAGCCCGTAGCGGGTGCGGTGGCAGCGTCGCCCGCGACCAGCGCCACCGCCTATTTGGCAAAATTTTCCCACAGCAATGAAGAAGCTTCGCCGGGGTATTATTCCGTCGGCTTCGACAACGGGGCAAAAGTTCAACTGGCCGTGACGACGCGCGCCGGCATCGGAAAGTTCGCCTTCCCCGCTTCGACGAATTCCACCATCCTCTTTGATGTAGGCCGCGACGCCACGGGCGTGAATAGCGCCTCAATTGAGATCACGGGCGACAGGAAAATCGCCGGAAGCGTTTCCACCAGCCACTTTTGCGTGGTCACCGAGGACAAGTACACCGTGTATTTCGCCGCCGAGTTCAGCCGGCCCTTCACGAGTTTCGGAACCTGGAACGGTCCCAGCGTGAACAATGGCCAGCGCTCCGTAACCGGGCCCGGCACGGGCGGTTGGGTGGGATTCGACACCACCAAAGACCCGGTTGTTGAGATGAAGGTTGCCCTCTCTTACATCAGCGAGGCGAACGCAAGGATGAATCTTAACAGGGAGATCCCGGGTTGGAATTTCGACGCGGTGCGCGAGGCGGCTCACAACCGGTGGAATCATGATCTGGGTTTGATCACCGTGAGTGGCGGCACCGACGACCAAAAGCGGGTGTTTTATACGGCCCTGTATCACGCCTTGCTGCACCCCAACACCTTCAACGACGCGAACGGCCAATACATCGGATTTGACGACAAAATCCATCTGGCCAAGGGCTTCACTCAATACGCGAATTACTCCGGCTGGGACATCTATCGCTGCGAAGTGCAACTGATCGCCATGCTCTTCCCCAAAGAAGCAAGTGACATGGTGCAGTCGTTGGTCATGGATGAACAACAGGGAGGGGGCTTGCCGCTTTGGCCCGTGGCCAATGACGAAGCCTGTCAAATGGTCGGCAACCCATCCCCGCCCATCATCGCTGACATTTATGCCTTCGGTGGCCGGAGCTTTGACACCAAGGCCGCACTGGCAGCCATGTTGAAAGGCGCCACCGTACCGGGCGCCAAGGCAAAGTTCTGCCCGGAATGGGACGATCTCGAAGCCTATCTGAAATACGGCTACCTGGGCTCCGACACCATCCGCTGGCATAAGCGCCGGAGCGGCCCCTCTCACACCCTGGAGTTCACGACCACGGATTTCTCCATCGCCCAGTTCGCGCAAGCCATCGGCGACCAGGGCACCTACCGGACTTTCATGAAGAGGGCGCAGTTCTGGAGAAACATTTTCGATACGCAAACCGGCTATGTCGAACCGCGGCGGAAGGACGGCACATTCATTAAAGTAGACCCCGCGTCGCCCAAGTATTACGTGGAGGGCGTTGAGGCGCGATATGTGGAAGGAAATGCCGCACAGTACAGTTGGATGGTTCCCTACAATATGCGGGCCTTGTTCGATCTGATGGGTGGAAACGCCCAAGTGGTGGAAAGGCTGGATAAGTTTTTCACGGAGCTGAACGCCGGTGAAAGTAAGCCCTATTTCTGGATCGGGAATGAGCCGGTGTTCGCGGTGCCCTGGGCGTATGATTTTGCAGGCGCTCCCTGGGGCGCACAGTCCGTTACCAGGCGCGTTGAATCGGAACTCTTTACATCCCAGCCCGACGGTGAACCTGGGAATGACGACCTGGGTGCCATGTCCGCGTGGTATGTCTTCGCCGCCTTGGGCGTGTACCCGGCCATTCCCGGCGTGGGAGGATTGGCGCTCAACAGCCCTCTCTTTCCCAGTGCAACGATCCATCTTGGGAATGGGAAAATCATGAAAATCGAAGGCGAAAATGCCTCGGCGTCGAATCCTTACGTGCAAAGCCTGCGCGTAAATGGCAAGCCTTCCGAGAAAACCTGGATTTCCTACAGTACCCTGAGCAAAGGCGCGACCTTGCAGTTCAAGCTCGGAAACACTCCCAACAAAGAGTGGGGAACCAAGCCTGGGGACGCGCCTCCTTCCTTTGGGGAAGGCATGGAGGCCTCCGGCAAGTGAAACGTGAAAGGCCTGTAGCTTGGCGGGATGAAGTATTGTATTCCGCGCATGGCTTCGCGGCTCTTGCCCAGGCTTGCGCCGTGCAACGTCGAAATTAAGATTCCCGGTGTAGCGAAGCAGACTGATTCTGCTGTGCACTTCAGGAGTTTAGAATGCGTAAGTCAATGCCATCATGCTTTCCGGTTTTCCTCCTTCTTGCCGTGATGCTGTTACCGGTCGACGGTGCAGGGCAAGCTGGTTCAAATACCCAAGTAGGATCAGGACCCGCTGATTACGTAAACACCTTTGTAGGAACCGCCGGGCCCGACGCCGGGAGTACCTATCCCGGAGCGGCGTCGCCTTTCGGCATGATCCAATGGAGTCCCGATACTTCCAACGGATTTACCCGCAAGAATGTGGGCAGCTACATCTACGATGACGACCTGATTCGGGGCTTCAGCCTCACCCACCTGAGCGGCCCCGGCTGTCCGATGGCTGGCGATATTCCCATTCAGCCGGTGCTGGGGGAAATTCATGTATCACCCGCAACAGACCCGGCAGTCTATCGGGCCAGGTTTTCCCATTCCCACGAAGAGGCTTCACCCGGATATTATTCCGTGGGCTTTGACAACGGGATCAAAGTGCAACTGGCCGCGGCGCTTCGCGCCGGCATCGGGAATTTTTCCTTCCCTGCTTCCACAGATTCCGACTTGCTCTTCGATCTGGGCCACAATGCCACGGAGGTCTTCGGCGCTGCGATCACCATCGATGGGCTGAACAAGATTTCCGGAAGCGTTACGAGCGGCGCCTACTGCCACGCCCCCAACCGCTACACAATCTACTTCGCCGCGGAGTTCAACCGGCCCTTCACCAGTTTCGGAACCTGGGATGGACCCGCAGTCAACAAAGGACAGCGCTCAGCAAAGGGGGTGCACACGGGCGGTTGGGTGGGATTCGACACAACAAAGAACCACGACGTGGAGATGAGGATCGCCCTCTCCTATGTCAGCGTCGCTAACGCCGGGAAGAATCTGGAAGCGGAGATTCCCGGCTGGGATCTCGGCGTGGTGCGCCAGGCCGCCCGCGACAAGTGGAACAGCAAGTTGCAGCGAATCTCCGTTAGCGGCGGCACCGATAGCCAACGACGAGTGTTTTACACGGCGCTTTATCACACCTTTCTGCATCCGAATACATTTAATGACGCCAACGGCGAGTACCTGGGGTTTGATAACAAACTTCATGTGGCCCAAGGCTTTACCCTTTACACCAACTACTCCGGATGGGACATTTACCGCACTCAGGTCCAACTGCTGGCGATGCTCGTGCCCAAGGAAGCCAGCGACATGGCGCAATCGTTGGTGGTGGATGCGGCGCAAGGCGGCGCACTGCCCGTCTGGCCCGCCGCCAATGACGACGCGTGCCAAATGGTGGGCAGCCCGTCGTGCCCGATCATCGCCGATGCCTATGCCTTCGGCGCGCGCGGTTTTGATACCAAGGCCGCGCTCGCAGCGATGCTGAAAGGCGCAACCGAACCCGACGTCCGCTGCAATCATTGCCTGGAATGGGACAGTCTTGATACGTACTTGAAATACGGCTATCTGGGCCCCGACACCCGCGGCCGGCGGCCGCATAGCGGACCGTCGCAAACCCTGGAGTTCACCATGGCGGATTTTTCCATCGCCCAAATCGCTCAAGCCCTCGGTGACACGGCTACTTACCAGACCTTCATGCGCCGGGCGCAGTTCTGGCGAAACACTTTTGATACCCAAATCGGCTATATTGAGCCGCGTATGAAGGATGGCTCGTTCATCCCGGTGGACCCGGCATTACACAATCATTTTGTGGAAGGAAACCCCGCCCAGTACAGTTGGATGATCCCTTACAACCTGCGGGCGGTGTTCGACCTGATGGGCGGCAACGCCAAAGTGGTGCAAAGGCTTGACAACTTTTTCACGGAATTGAACGCCGGTGAGGATGCCCCCTATTTCTGGGTCGGGAATGAGCCGGTTTTTTCCGTGCCTTGGGCATACGATTACGTCGGAGCCCCCTGGCGCACCCAAGCGGTGGTTCGGCGAGTCGAAACTGAATTGTTTACGCCCAACCCGGACGGCGAACCGGGCAACGACGACTTGGGGGCCATGTCCGCATGGTATGTGTTCGCGGCATTGGGTGTGTATCCGGCGATTCCCGCGGTGGGAGGCTTCGCGCTGGATAGTCCACTTTTCCCCAGCGCGACGATTTATCTCGGAAACGGCAAAACCATAAAGATCGAGGGCGAAAATGCCTCTGCTTCAAATCCCTATATCCAAAGCCTGCGGGTGAACGGCAAGCCTTTCCAACACACCTGGGTCAGTTATGATACCTGGAGCCGGGGCGCGACCTTGCAATTCAAACTCGGAGGTGCGCCCAATAAGCAGTGGGGGACCAATTCGGAGGACGCTCCGCCTTCCTTCGGTGAAGGAGTCAGTCGCCAGTAATCAGTTGCGGTGGGACAAAGGACCACGGACAACTGACAAGGAATGACAGGAGCCACAGGTCAGTTTTGAAGAATTGAGCTTAAGGAGATAAAACTCTGTTGTCCAACCACGTTGAAACCTTGCATCCCAATGCTTCTGCTGTCCACGCTCGTGTGGGCTTGTTTGATTTCGACGGCACCATTTCCCTGATTCGCTCGGGCTGGGTGGAGGTGATGGTGCCGATGATGGTGGAGATTCTCATGGAACTCCACACCGGCGAGAGTGAGGCCTCGTTACGCGAGTTGGTGGAAGATTTCGTGGCGCGCCTGACCGGCGAACAGACGATCTACCAAATGATGGAACTTGCCCGCCAGGTGGAACTGCGAGGTGGCAAGCCCCTTGAACCCCTCGCTTACAAGCGGATATATCATGATATGCTAATGGCAAAGATCGAATATCGGCGCCAGGAACTGCGGCAGGGCGCCGTGTCGCCGGAAAAATATCTGGTGCCGGGAGCGCGCGCCTTTCTGGAATCCCTTTGCGATCGCGGCCTGAAATTGTATTGCGCCAGCGGTACCGATGAGGTCTACACTCTGGAAGAAGCCGGCCTGTTGGAGGTTCGGCAATACTTCCAAGGCGGTATCTACGGCGCGCAAGACGACTACAGGAGTTTTTCCAAAGAGATCTTGATTCAGCGCATGATTTCCGCACTCGAGTGCAAGGGAGACGAATTGCTCGGGTTCGGTGACGGCTTCGTGGAAATCAAAAATGTGAAAGACGTGGGGGGAACGGCCGTGGGGCTGGCCACCGCAGAGCCTGATTGCCTGGTGGTGGATGAGTGGAAACGTAAACGCCTGGTGAGCGTCGGCGCGGACTTCATTGTCCCCAATTTCCTCCCTCGTGAGGAGCTTTTGCAAAAATTGTTCCCGAATTCATGAGGCGTTATGAAATCCAAATATGAAACCTTCGACCGCTCGCAATTGCTGATCAAGCCCTTGAGCGAGCGGAAGCACGACATGGGTCTCGATTACGTCCTAAAGCTCGATGAGCCGGCGCCCGAATTCTCCCATCCGCAATTGCCGGGAGTAGCGCAACGGCTGATTGCGGCCCGGAACAGAGGCGCCGCCCGCATCCTGATGATGGGAGCTCACGTCATCAAAGCCGGAGCCAGCCGCTACATCATCGACCTCATCGAGCGCGGCTACCTTACGCATGTCGCCATGAATGGCGCGGGCGCGATTCACGATTACGAGCTGGCGCGCATCGGCGCCACCACGGAAAGCGTGGCGCGATACATCCGCAGCGGTGAATTCGGTCTCTGGCGCGGAACGGGTCATCTAAATGACATCATTCGCGAAGCCGCGGATCTTTTCCTGGGCCTGGGTGAAAATGTGGGGCGGCGGATTGAGGAAGGTCCCTTCCCTTACAAGGACGTCAGCATTTTCGCTGCGGCCTATCGCCGCTCGGTGCCGGCCACCGCACACGTAGGGATTGGCTACGATATCATTCACGAGCACCCGAATTGCGACGGCCAGGCGCTGGGCGCGGCCAGCTATCATGATTTCTTGATCTTCACTAAAACCATGGAAAAACTGGAGGGCGGCATCATGCTAAACTTCGGGTCCGCCATCATGGGCCCGGAGGTTTATCTCAAGGCGCTTTCCATGGTCCGCAACGTGGCGCACCAGCAGGGACGAGTGATCAAGAATTTCACCACTGCCGTGTTCGATCTGGTGCCGATTCAAGGGGACATTCACCATGAATTGCCCAAGACCGACCCAGGATATTATTTCCGTCCCCACAAAACGATCCTGGTAAGGACCGTGGCCGATGGGGGAGAGAGTTTTTACTTCTGCGGAGATCATCGCGCGACCGTGCCTGCCTTGCGGCGCGCCCTTTTGGAGCTGCAACCATGACCATTCCTGAAATTCTCGAGGGTATTCGAAAACAGCGGGCCTTGGTCGTCGGAGACATCTGCCTGGACCGCTGGTGCACTTACGATCCCGCCACTTCGGAGCCCTCGGCTGAAACCGGCATCCCGCGCCTGGGGATCGTGGCCTCGGAAGTCACTCCCGGAGGCGGCGGAACGGTGGCCAATAATCTCGCCGCGTTGGGACCGGCAAAGGTGGCGGTGCTGGGAGTCCGCGGCGACGATGGTTTTGGCTTCGAGTTGGACCGCGCCTTGACGGAGCGCGGCATCGACGCCAGCCTCATGGTGGAGGTCCGCCATTGGCAAACCTTCACTTACACCAAACTTTTGAACAGTCAAACCGGCATCGAGGACCAACCGCGAGCCGACTTCATCAACACCAAGCCTCTGCCCTCGGAAGCGGAACTGAGAATCTTGGGGAACCTTGCCTCCGCTATAGAAAAATTTGACGCCGTGCTGGTAGCCGACCAGGCAGAAACTTCGGCAGGCGGAGTCGTAACGCCAGCGGTGCGCGAGGCGCTCATCGCCTTGGCCGCAAAGCATCCTGAAAAAATCTTTCTGGCGGATTCGCGCCGGCGCCTACACCTGTTCCGCAACTTGATGGTTAAACCGAACCACAGCGAGGCGGAGGCCGCGTGCAAAGCGCTCTTCGGGAGCGTGGATTTCAAGCGGCTGCGCCAAAGTTTGGGAGCGAAGGCGCTGTTTTTGACGCATGGCCCCAAGGGCGCGTTGGTCATCGAAGAAGGTAAAGAAACCTGGTCCAAGCCGCGGCCAGTGGAAAAACCTGTGGACATTTGCGGGGCCGGCGATAGCTTTGCCGCGGGAACGGCGCTCGCCATGGCCGTTACGCACGACCCCGTAGAGGCCGCGAGCTTCGGCAATGTCGTGGCCTCGATTACGGTCATGAAAAAAGGAACGGGTACGGCTTCGCCGGCAGAAATTATGGCAGCCGTAGCAAGGGGTTAAGGGGGGCTTTATCATGCACAAGTTTTTTGTTACGAAGAAAAAAGCGGAAGGGCACACGATTTACCTTTTGCGGGATTGCAAACGGAAAATGGATTTCAGTCTCGTCCCTGACATTGGCAACTGGGGTTACAGCCTCAAGGTCAATGGGAAAGAGGTTTTCTACGCGCCCGATTCGCTCGAGCAATATATCAAGGATCGTGGCCTGGGTCGCGGCAATCCGCTGATGGCTCCCTTCGCGAACCGGATCGATGGGGACTTTTACTATTTCGAAGGCAAGAAATACCTTCTGAATGGCGATCTGGGAAACTTCCTGCGCACTTCCCCCACCAACTTTCCCATTCACGGCCTGCTCGCCTACGATAAGCGGTGGGAAGTTGCCAAGACGAGCGCCTCGGACTCCACCGGCGCGGCGATTACTTCGCGAATGGACTTCTACAAATATCCCGACCTGATGGCGCAGTTTCCCTTCGCCCACATTCACGAAGTTACCTACCGGCTAAAGGGGGGGAAACTGGAGTGTGCGACGAAGATTATCAATGTTGGTAATTCCAATATGCCCATTCACTTCGGCTATCACCCGTATTTTGTGCCGGACGGACCCCGCGAGCAATGGACGCTCCACGTGGCCGCCAAGCAGCATTGGATCGTGCCGCCGGAACTGATTCCCACCGGCGAGTTGGAACCCGCCGAGAAGTATTTGCCCGGCTGCACGGGGACGCTGACTTTGGGTGACACTTTCATCGACGCGGGATTCACAGACCTTGTGCGGGATAAAGGTGGACTGGCTCGCTTCTGGGTTGCCGGCGCCACGCGCAAGGTGGAAGTTGTATTCGACCGGGAATTCACAACCGCCGTTTGCTATGCTCCCCTGAATTGGCACTATGTCTGCATTGAGCCCCAGACGGGACCGACCAACGCGTTCAATCTGCAGCACGAAGGGAAGATTACCAGCTTGCGGATTCTCGCACCGGGAAAGACCTTCCAGGGGTCGTACTGGATTGTTCCCACAGGGTATTGAGGGTCGTAGGGGCGACCCTTGTGGTCGCCCAGGGCAGGCACAAGGCCCGCCCTACGAACTCATTTCGCGAAGAGCTCCATTTCCGTTATCTGCGAAACAATGTGGCCGATCAGGATGTGGCATTCCTGAATACGCGGCGTCTCGTCCGAGGGCACGCATAGGCAGTAGCGTGAGACCTCCTGCAACATGTTTCCGAATTTTCCGGCTAAGGCAACGGTGACCAATCCCTTGGCCTTTGCCACGGCCAGCGCCTTCAAAACGTTGGGGGACTTTCCGCTCGTGGAGATTCCCACGGCCACATCGCCGGCTGAGCCCAACGCTTCGACTTGCCGGGAAAATACATTTTCAAAGGCGTAATCATTGCCGATCCCCGTGAGCACGGAAGTGTTCACGGTCAGGGCGAGCGCCGGCAGCGCGGTCCGCTCCATTTGAAATCTTCCCACGAACTCCGCAGCAATGTGCTGCGCGTCCGCGGCACTGCCCCCATTGCCAAATAAGAGGATCTTGTGTCCGTGGCTCAGTGCCGAAACAAACTCTTTGACCACGTCAGCAATTTGGCTGAGGAGATGTTTATCCTCAAGTAGCGCTTGCTTGACCTTGATACTTTCTTGGATGGAAGTAATGATCAGGGCGTCTGCGCCTGAACTCATTTTATAACCTCCGAAAAAGTGAATGATATCAATCCCGGGATTGCATGTCGAGGCGTTCAGTCGTACATTATCGGGCGGCGGATGAAGAAAATTTCCGTTCCATCAAACCTGCATCCCCCTTCAGCAAGCCCCAGGAGAGGGCGCGTTGGTGAAGGGTGCCCAAAGGGAGGCGTCAGTGTTCAGGTTCCATTCTTACGGTTACGTACTTTTGATCGCGGGAGTCCTGGTCTGCTTGACTGCGAGCATGACCGGGCAAAGCAAGCCCCAAGGGGAAATTGACTTGGTGGGTTACGCCCACACGGATCTTTCCTGGCTCTGGCCCCGGAGTGAAACGATTCATGAAGTCCTTCCTCGGACTATTGAAAGTGTCTTGAAGATGATACAAGAGCATCCGGGCATGGTTTATGCCATGAGTGCAGCCCAAGCCTATAAGTGGACAGAGCGCTACTATCCGGACCTTTTCGAGCAAATCTCCAAGAAGATTGCCTCGGGCGAATGGGAGGTGGTGGGCGGGTCGTGGACCGAACACAGTACCAACATTCCCAGTGGCGAGTCCCTGGTGCGCCAGCATCTCTATGCGAAGCGGTATTTCAAAGAAAAGTTCGGCGTTGACGTCAAGATTGGCTGGCTCCCGGATTCTTTCGGCTTCAACTGGAATTTGCCCCAAATCTACCGCAAGTGCGGGATCGACTATTTCGTCACGCACAAGTTGAAATGGCAAATCGAGCGCAACGACCCGCCCGTTCCCTTCCCTTATCACCTTTTCTGGTGGGAGGGACCGGACGGCTCGCGGGTGCTGGCCTTCCACACGGTGGGCGGCTACTCCCAGGCGGTCAAGCCGGAGCAGATGCTGGAATACCTGAAAACCCTCGAGGAGAAGCACCATGTGGATAAGCTCCTGATCCTTTACGGAAAGGGCGATCATGGAGGCGGGCCGATGCCCGAGATGATGGACCGGGCAGTCGCGTTGATGCACGACCCCACCTTCCCCACCGTCCGCTTCAGCAAAGCCCTGGATTACTTCCATGAAATCCAAGCGCTGCCCCAGAGCGAGGATTTTCCCGTGGTAGATGATGAACTCTACGTGAAGACCCATCGCGGGACGTTCACGACTGACTCGCAAGTAAAGCGCGACAATCGCCGGTGCGAAGTGTTACTGATGAACGCGGAGAAATTCTCCCTCCTCTCCTCACAATTCGGCCAGCCTTATCCTCAGGAAACCCTTCAGAAATTGTGGGAGAAAATGCTCTTCGGGCAGGTCCACGACAATATTGATGGTTCCGCATTTGCGGAAGTCTATCGCGATGCGGCGACCGATTATGGCGATATCAAATACTCGGGCGGAAAGGTGCTGAACTCCGCTCTCGCCACCATTGCCAAACATGTGAACACTCAAGGCGAGGGTCACGCCGTCCTGATTTTTAACTCCTTGCCATGGGAGAGGACCGGCCCCGTTTCCTTGGATGCCGGATATTTCGCCGGGCTGAAGCATTTCAAGATTGTTGACGCTGATGGGCGCGCCGTGCCCTATCAGTTCGAGGACGACGCGGGCAGGGCGAAAGCGCTATTCTTCGCCGAAAAAGTGCCGGGAATGGGATACAAAGAGTATCGCGTGGTGACTAGCGAAGAGCCGCCCACGTTCGCCACTGATCTGGCGGTCTCGGGGCTCACGCTGGCAAACAGCCAAGTGGAAGTGGTCATTGACCCCAACTCCGGCAACCTGAAATCCTTGAAGAAGAAAGGTATGGACACAAATTTCCTGCGCGAGGACAACCCGGGCGCGGCACTGGAAGTCTGGGAAGACAAGCCCCCCAAGGCCCCGGGCGGGGAGCCGGCGTGGAATATTTATCTTGGGGCAGATAATAAGTTGGATAAAGCCGAGAGTGTAAAGGTCGTCGAAACCGGGCCCATCCGCGCCGTCGTGCAAGTGAAGAAATCTTTTGGCGACTCCGCGTTCGTGGAGAACATCGTTCTTTACAGTCACGCGGTTCGCGTGGATTTCGAGCTCAGCGTCGACTGGCATGAAAAGTACCGCTTTGCCAAAGTGGCTTTTCCGGTCAATTTCAAAAATGTTTACGCAACATACGAGATTCCCTACGGCGCCATTCAACGCTTCGATTACACACTGAAAGAGGACCCCGGCATCCGCATGACGGCGCCTCCGCGGGCGTGGGAAATCGCCGACCGCACCAAATTCGAAGTGGCCGGGCAACGCTGGGCGGACGTCAGCAATCAGGCCGGTGATTACGGGGTCACTCTGCTGAACGATTCGAAGTATGGATTTTCGTACGAAGCGAATACGCTGCGCATGAGCCTAATCCGCGGCCCGCGCCGCGGGTACCCCTCGATGCCGGACACCTGGTCGGACCAATCGGACGACCCCATTGTGGGCATCCACCACATCAAGTATGCGCTCATTCCTCATCGCGGCTCCTGGCAGGACGCCAATGCCACGCGGTGCGGCGCTGAGTTCAACACGCCCATGTTGCCCAAATCAGAGCCCTCCCACGCCGGGCAGCTTGCCACCTCGTTCAGCGTGCTCGACGTAGCCCCCGCAAGCGTCACCGTGGAATCCGTTAAGAAAGCCGAGGACACCAACGAGTACGTCGTCCGGTTATACGAAACCGAGGACAAAGCCACCACCGCCGTCCTCAACTTCACTCGCAGTCCACGAACAGCTCGTGAAACCGACATGATGGAATGGGATAAGTTCGTATCTTCGAAATCGTTTGCCATTAAGGGGACAAAGGTAATTGTCCCCGTGAAACCTTTCGAGATAAAAACTATCCGGGTGGGATTCTGAACCATGGACAATGGGTTCCCGAACAAGCTTGCCGAACTGAAGGCGCATCTTGCCAAGGTCATTCTGGGAAAGTCAGAAGTGTTGGAAGAGTTGATTATCGCGCTCTTGAGCGGCGACCACATCCTGATGGAGGATGTGCCCGGAGTGGGCAAGACGACGCTGGCCAAGGCTCTTGCCAAGTCCTTTTCTGCGGATTTCAAGCGCGTGCAGTTTACCCCGGACCTCCTCCCCACGGATATATTGGGTTCCTCCATTTACAACCCTCGGGACGGCAGCTTCACCTTCAAGGAAGGACCGATTTTCACCAATATTCTCCTCGCGGATGAGATCAACCGCGCCTCGCCCCGCACGCAATCGAGCCTTCTGGAAGCGATGAGTGAGCGGCAGGCCTCGATCGAGGGGAAGACCTATTCTTTGCCGGCTCCCTTCCTGGTGATCGCCACGCAAAACCCTATCGACTTTCACGGAACCTATCCACTTCCCGAAGCCCAGCTCGACCGGTTCGGGGTGCGAATCAATCTGGGTTATCCTGCCAAGGATGTCGAAGTTGAGATCCTCTACAGCCAGTTCCATCATCATCCTCTTGACGACGTGGCGCCGATCCTCGATTGCGCGACGATCCTGGCGATGCAGACGGCCGTGCGGGCCGTAAGGGTGGACCGGCGCGTGGCGAGGTATATCATCGATCTGGTCGATGCGACGCGGAGGCACGCCTCGCTCCGCCTGGGAAGCTCTCCTCGAGGCGCACTAATCTTGTTCCGCACTGCCCAGGCCCACGCGTTCATGGAGTCGCGCGATTACACCATACCCGAGGACGTCAAGGCGGTGGCCATCCCGACGCTGGCGCACCGGCTGACGCTCGATACCAAAGCCAAGTACGCCGGGCTCGCCAAGGAGGATGTGGTAAAAGAAATCCTGGATCAGACGCCCGTGGGCGTTTGAAATCCTCGGGACCACGCGTATGGAAAAATCCTCGCGAACACTTCCGCTTCTGGGCACGCTGGTTCGGACTTTCCAAGACCGTCTCACTTCTCGTGGGCGGTACTTGTTCTGCGCCGTACTGCTTCTGGGAGCAGCAGGCCTCGACACACGGCGCACGCAGGTTTTCACGCTTTTTGCCGCGGCGGCGGCCCTCTTCCTGGTAAGTTGTGTGTGGGGTTTAATCCTCCGGCCACGTGTGCGCTTGGAGTGCCAGTTGCCCCGGCACGTCACGGCCATGCAGCCTGTCCCCGTACGCGCTCGTATCGTGCCACTGAGCAAACCGCTGTTGCCCGACCTTCAATGTTCGTTCCTCGTGCCCTCCGGCGGGACCCGGCCGATCTCTTTCCATCCTCACAGAATGTTCGCCGATGTTGATGGGCGCCAGCCGACGGAGGTTGTGGTGGAACTCCAACCCTTGAAGCGCGGACGATTCCAGATACCCGGACCAACGGTGCGCGCCGCTGATCCACTCCGTCTGGTTTTGACGCGTGAAGTGTCCGTCCCCGACCAAACCGTGGTGGTTTATCCTCGCTTCTACTCGATGGAAGAATTCCTCGTGCCGGCGGGCCGGCGTTACCAGCCCGGTGGCATCCCGCTAGCCTCCAACACCGCGGACGCCATCGAGTTCGTGGGGACGCGCGAGTACCGGGAAGGAGACCCCCTTAAGAACATCCACTGGCGGTCGTGGGCCCGTCGCGGCAAACCGGTGGTGAAGGAGTACCAGGAAGAGTACTTCGCACGCATCGCCCTGATTCTCGACACCTTTGTGCCGGAGGACGCCACCCCCCGAGATGCGCAGGCTTTTGAGGCTGCCATTTCCGTGGTGGCCTCGATCGCCGATTTCTTCAGCCGCAGCGAGTATATCGTCGATATCCTCGCGGCAGGCCCCGACATCTATGAGGTCAGCGCGGGCCGTAGCCTTGCCTACCTTGAAAACATTCTTGACGTGCTGGCGTGCTTGGAACCTTGTCCCCAACCGCCCTTCCAGGGCATCACCCCGACCCTTTTCGAGAAGTTGGGGCAGATCACCACCGTCGTCGCTGTGCTCCTGGACTGGGACGCGCCCCGGGAAGCTTTCCTGCGGCGCGTGAAATCCCTGGGGACTGCGGTCCGTGTGCTGATGGTCCGCGGAGGCGGCACATCAAATCCCTGGCAACAGGTGGGGCCAGAACTCGGAGACTTCACCCTCCTGAGCCCCGCAGACGTTGAGCGCGCGTTGTCAGTTCAGGGCGGGGCGAAGAGGCCGATAGCCCCGCCATCAACGGAAGCATTCTCCGAGATGAGGTAAGCGTTTCCCATGGCGGCTCCTCGGTTACAGGCGATCCTCGACAGGGTGACCCTTGCCATCTTTGCTGCCACCAGTGTGTCCGCCCTGGCGCTTTCGCAAGCGACCCGGCCGGCATGGGTATTAGCCGCCGTAAGCGTTGTGCCTCTCTTCATTCAGATACGGAGCGTCCGCGCTGGAGTCGCAGCTTGGGCGCGCTATCTGGCCTGGACCATGCTCAGTGCGGCCGTACTTCTCGGTTTGATCCTCATGGCCTACCCCATTTTCTCTGCGCAGACCACAACTCGTCTGATTTTGCTGGAGGGGTACAGCCTGGCCCTCTTCACAGTCCTTTTTTTGTTTGGCCGAACGATTTGGCCGCCGGCTTTGGGGCTTATTCCCTCCGCGCTGGGTACCTTGATGGTGGCCTGCTTCAACCCTGCGGCCCCTTTGCGGATAAATATGGTCCTCGCGGGAGCTGCCCTCTTCGCTTGGCTGGTGATTCCCGATTTCCAAACCCGGAGCCCCGCACACCGGCCCACCTGGGGAGCTCGCCAAGTGGCGTTGCTCGCAGCCATCGCCTTTGCTACCTTCCTGACTGCCTGGGGAATTATCCGCCTTCTGCCGTGGGCGCAGTCAGAGGTGGAGCGGGTAACCTTCCAAACTTATATGGCGGGGACAACTCACTACTCCATGTTTTCGCCCGATTCCCCTCTCGGCGACATCGCCCGCCTGAAGCTCTCGCAAAAAGTAGTGTTGCGGGTGTGGAGTTCCCGCCCCCAGAAACTGCGGGGGCGAGTGTTCATTGTCTTCGACGGATCAGCCTGGCGGTCGAAGCCCGCAAGCCTTGTCAAAGCTCGAAATCTTCCGTCCCTTCCCGGCGCCCTGAGCAATGGCAATGACCTGGAAGCTTGGCTGGAATCAATTCCCGGCAACATTTACCTGCTGCCAGGACATACGATCGAGGAGGTAACTGCAAAAGACTCCATTCGCAGCAAGGTTCTCCAAGCGGGTTTCAACGAGGGCATGGTGCTCATGCCCGGGCAAACCTTTTTGTTGCGCATTCGTGCCGCCTCGCTGGAGACCGAAGAGGAGGGCGGATTGATTCCTCCCGTGTCCTCCGGAAGTGAGCTTTACGAGCTGATTAACCGGCGCCAGGGCGATGTCATTGAACCGGGCATGGCTTCGCCAGAACTTCTGAAGGAGTGCCTGGGTGTCCCCAAGGATACCGACACCCGAGTTCGGGAGTTGGCGGCAAAACTCGCTCAGGGCGTGGCGACACCTGATGCGTGCATTCACCGCACCTTGGACTATCTCGCGCGCGAATGTCATTACTCCCTGGAGGTTGGCAGATTTCATTCGCGACAGCCCGTGGCGGAATTCCTCTTCGAGAAGAAGCGAGGGTACTGCCAGTACTTTGCCAGCTCCGCCGCCCTCTTGCTCAGACTGGAAGGCGTTCCGTGCAGGTATGTGACCGGGTTTAATGTTCAGGAGGACAATCGGCAGGGGGACCACTACGTGGTTCGCGAAATGGATGCGCACGCGTGGATCGAGGCATACGCCCCCGGCCGCGGTTGGTTGGAACTGGACCCGACACCCGAAGCTGAATACCAATCCCTCCACGCCAACCTGGGAGGCGGGTGGTGGGCCGAGGCCAGCGAGTGGTTTGGGGCGCTCATGGCGGAGCTTTCCACTCGCATCGGCGAAATGAGTTGGGGATCAGCGTGGCAGGAAATGCGGGACGGGATTCGCGGGATTTTCAGGTGGATGTGGTTTGACAACCCCTTTCGGAGCTTGCTACTGCTGGCCTTCCTGTTACTCTCCGCCGAGTTCGCCCGGCGGCGCCGACGTGTGCCGAGTCAACGCCCCGCGGCGGCGGCCCCCCTCCCGCCTACTGACGCCATACCTGCTGAACTCAGTGCGTTGGTCAATCAAGTCGAAGGCCTGTGGGCTGACCACGGCCATACTCGACCCGCGTCCCGCGCGCCACTCGAGCACTTAAGGGGTATCCCGCCGGATAAGCTTTCGCCGCAGATCCGGGAGGTAAGTGGAAAAATCGTGGAATGCTTCTACCGCTGCTGCTTCGGTGGATTGCAAATATTACCGGCCGTGATCCAGGGGTTGCGGCAAGAACTTGAGCGGGCGCGTCCACGACGATAAACGCTTCATTCCCAAGGGCCTTCTTCAATGGCGGGAGAAGTTGTAGAATCCCCTCGAAGGATCCAAATATTCTCTGCGTTCCTCGGCCATCACCCCCCTCTAATCTCTCGCCGAGCAAAGGAAGCAATCATGAACTCTCCCGTATCCCGCAGAAACATTCTGAAAACCGTGGGCGCGACCGCCCTGTTGAGCCCGTTGCCTCGCGGGGCAGGTCTACCGGTGTTGCGCCAGGAGGGCCTCGAAACGCCCAAAATCTGCCTCGGAATCTATGAGAAGGACGCAGTCCATTTGAGTGATTCGGACATGCGCCAAGTAAAGCAACTGGGAGTAAACCACGTGGCCATGGGAGGGCCGGAGATCCCTTGGGAGGAGAGCCAAATCCGCGCCCTTGTGGATCGCCTAAAATCAGGTGGTCTTGCCTTGGGCAACTTGATGATCGGGGGTTTCACCAACACTCTCTATGGGAAGCCTGGCCGTGACGCGGAAATCCAAAAAGTTCAGCAGTCCATCCGGGCGGCGGGGGCGGCCGGAGTGCCGGTGGTGGAGTACAACTTCTATGCCCACAGGTTGGTGGAGGGCTACTACGCGGCACCTGGCAGGGCGGGCGCGGGTCTGACGGCATTTGATTACGCCCGGGCTAAAGATCTGCCGCCACTTCCGGACGAGGGCGCCCACCACCTGGAAGAGATGTGGAAAAACCTTACTTACTTCCTCAAAGCGATCGTGCCTGTTGCGGACCAAGCAGGAGTCCGGCTGGCCTTGCATCCCAACGATCCTCCTGCGCCCCTCAGCCGCGGATCGGAACAAATCATGGGAAACCTGGCGGGCTGGAAGCGCCTAATCGAGATCGTTCCCAGCAAGTCGAACGGAATCACGTTTGACTGCGGCGTAACGCGGGAATTAGGGGAAGATCCGGTGGAAGTATGCCGCTATTTCGGTAGCCGCGACCGTATCAATCATGTGCACTTTCGCAATGTCCGCGTACAAACGCCGCGCGAGAAATACACGGAAGTCTTTCTGGACGAGGGCCAGGTGGATATGTTCGCCGTGATGAAGGAGCTTACCCGGCAGCAGTACCCACGCCTAATCTACCCGGAACATCCCCGCGGGCTCGAGGCCGACCGTGAAATCTCCGGATTCAAGTCCCACTACCCGGGTGGGGGATCTTACGTCGGCTATGCCTATAACGTTGGCTATACTCGGGCGATGCTTCAAGCAGCTTTAGCGTCGTAGAATGACGTCACCCAACTTTGTTGCCTTGCGCCTGCCGAGACCGGGAGCCTCACTGGAATGGTCTACTGGTATTTTTGGCGATTATCCCCCTCAGCCTGCGCGTCTCTCCTGCACCCCGCCCTCCCAAGGCCCACAGACGGCGGTAAAGCCTTGAAAAAATTGACTTGCAGCAAGAAGCTTGAAATATTTGTAAGCAAACTGTAAACTGCCCATGGTTGCGTTTTTTCTGCAAGGTCTTTTCTGGCCGGTGTTAGCCTGGGACGTGCCTGGAAGAGAACCTCCAGCAAGTGATTTCAAGAGAGTGGCCGTGACCGCTGAAGGAAAAAACTTGCCCGCTGCCGATCAAGCAACTCTCCTACTGCTTCAGCCGCGAAGATTCTGTGCCGGCGTGATTCGGGCGATCGAAGTTGTCGAGCTGGCATTGCAGAAGTTGGGCTGGCCCGTATTCGTCCGTGTCGAGCAAGTGGTCAACCGGGCGAAAAGCTGGGGGTTTCCCCAGCATCGCGGAAGTGGAATGGACCCAAGAAGACATCCGATTTACTTTGCGGCGGAATTAACAAGCTAAGAATCCAATCACAGGGAGAACCTGAGCACGACATGACACAACGAAACCACACCGAGCCGGATGCGCGACGAGGAGTGCAGAGGCTCACTTACGCTGAAGTCCGATTCGACGAAAACCTTCAGGAGGTCATCCAGCGAGCCGTGGACGACCTGCTGTCCTTGCAGGCCCCCGAGGGATACTGGGTAGGGGAACTCGAAGCCGACACCACCCTGGAATCGGATTACATCTTCTTTCTTCATGTTCTGGGAAAACTTGATAGCCGCCGGCGCCTCAAGCTGGCAAATTATATTCGCCGTCGGCAGCTCCCCGATGGGGGTTGGAATATTTACCCTGGCGGCCCGTCAGAGCTCAACGCCACCGTCAAGGCGTACGTCGCACTCAAACTGGCAGGGGACTCCCCGGCGGCTCCCCACATGGCGCGAGCTCGCTGCCAGATTCACGAGTTGGGGGGAGTTGAGGCAACTAATTCTTACACGCGCCTCTATTTGGCCTTGGGCGGTGTGCTGCCTTGGTCTTACGTGCCGGCGATACCTCCGGAGCTGATCCTTCTACCGTCTTGGTTCTTTCTTAATATTTATTCGATGTCATCTTGGACGCGCGCCATCGTCGTGCCCTTGATGCTCGCTTACGCGCGCAAACCGCGTTGGGATTTGCCCCCGAATGCCGGCGTGGAGGAACTCTTTCGCGACTCATCCGGACGCATACCAGCTTTCGAATGGGATCGCCGGCTGGTGAGCTGGCGTAATTTCTTTCTGATCCTGGACCGGCTCTTTAAATTGCACGAGAAGCTCCCTTGGAAGCCCCTGCGTAATCGGGCGCTCCGCCGCGCCAAGCAGTGGCTCCTCGAACACCTGGAGCGCACTGAGGGGCTCGGCGCGATCTATCCCGCCATGGTCAACTCGGTATTTGCCTTGCGAGCCTTGGGTTACTCTGCCGATGACCCGCTCACGGCGCGGGAAATCGGGCATCTTGCGCAATTTGAAATCGAAGAAGGCGACACTCTGCGCATCCAACCGTGTGTATCTCCGGTTTGGGATACCGCCGTGACCATGTTTTCCCTTCAGGAGGCGGGATTGCCACCCGACCACCCCGCCTTGGTCAAAGCCGCCAGTTGGCTGCTCGACCACCAGGTATTGGGAGGTGGGGATTGGCAAATCAGCAATCCCAATGTCGACCCGGGAGGATGGGCATTTGAGTTTCGCAATGACTTCTATCCGGACGTAGATGACACCGGCTTTGTCTTGATGGCGCTTCAGCGCGTTGCCTATCCGGATCCCGCCCGGCTGGAACAAGCCCTGCGCCGCGGCACCGCCTGGGTGCTCAGTATGCAGAACCGCGACGGCGGGTGGGGTGCGTTTGACCGCGACAACGATTCCACCTTCCTGACGCGCGTTCCCTTCGCCGATCACAATGCCATGATCGACCCCTCCACCGGCGACCTGACGGCCCGTGTTTTGGAATACTTGGGCCGGCTCAAATGGCCCGTTTCTGATCCCAGAATTCAGCGTGCGGTGCATTTTCTCCAGCGGGATCAGACCCCCGAAGGCCCCTGGTATGGCCGCTGGGGAGTCAATTACCTCTACGGAACGAGTGGGGCCCTGCGCGCGCTGGAGACACTGGGCCTGCAAAAGCAAGCGGAGAGCCAGCGGGCGGTCACCTGGCTCCGTGCCGTGCAGAATTCCGATGGGGGCTTTGGCGAATCCTGCGGGTCCTACGATGATCCGGAGTTGAAAGCGCGTGGCCACAGCACGGCTTCTCAAACAGCGTGGGGTCTGATCGGCTTGTTGGCCGCCGGGGATATCTCCGAGCCCGCCGTGAAACAGTCCGTGGCCTACCTTTTGGATCAACAGCGAGAGAACGGAACCTGGGCGGAAGCAGCCTTTACCGGAACCGGATTCCCGCGTGTTTTCTATCTTAAGTACCATCTCTATCGGAGTATTTTCCCGCTTTACGCGCTGGCACGGTACCGGAATTTGCTCTACGGCGAGTCTGAATTTGAGGCCATGCGCTTCTCATCGGAAGAGTTCCCACCGCAGAATGGAAACGGACGCAATGGAAACGGGCACAATGGGAGCAGGAGGTGTCGATGAGGTTTCCGCTCAGCATGACCACAAAGTTGGGCAAGTATATTGCCGGAAAGCGGCTGGGGCGGGTTGAGAAGTTTCCCCTCGTGATGATGCTGGAGCCTTTGCATACCTGCAACCTCACCTGCACGGGTTGTGGGCGCATCCGCGAATACAAGGAAAGCATCACCGAACAGCTCACGGTGGAGCAATGCCTGAAGGCGGTTGATGACTGCGGCTCTCCTATCGTCTCCATCTGCGGCGGCGAGCCGACGATCTATCGCCCCTTGGGGCAACTCGTAACCGAAATCCTGGACCGCGGCAAGCACATCTACCTTTGCACCCACGGCATGTTCATTAAGAAGCGTTTGAAAGAGTTCAAACCCACCTCGCATTTCTTCTTCAACGTTCACTTGGACGGCATGGAGGCGACTCACGATCTTTGCGTTGAACGCAAAGGGGTGTTCCGGCAGGCGATCGAGGGCATCCGCGCTGCCAAAGATGCGGGGTTTATGGTTTGCACCAACACGACGATTTACAAGCAAACCGATCTGCGGGAAATCGCTGAACTCTTCGAGTATCTCCGAGAATTTGGCGTCGATGGCCACACCATCGCTCCCAGTTACTCCTATGCGGCCGTGCAAAACAAAGAGATCTTCATGTCGCGCCAGGAGATTCACGAGAAGTTCCGCCAGGCAACACAGATCCTTGAAAAATTCGCCCTGATGACCTCTCCAATCTATCTGGACTTCCTTAAGGGTGAACGCGAAGACATGCAGTGCACCGCCTGGGGAAATCCCACTTACAACCCACGCGGTTGGAAGGCACCGTGTTATTTGATCACCGACGGCCATCACGCCACGTTTAAGGATTTCGTTGAAAAAACCAACTGGGACAAGTACGGCCGCGGGCGTGACCCTCGCTGTGAGCACTGCATGGTACACGTAGGATATGAGCCCTCCGCCGTGTTGGGGGCGAATCGAAGACTGAGCGATACCTGGAGGCTGCTCAAGTGGCAACTTTCCGGGGGAGGCAAGGGTCGCCGTCGGGCGAATGGTGATGAGACGGAAAAATGTTCTCCCTTGTTACCGGCGCAAACGGATTCATCGGAAGCCACCTAACACGCTTTCTGGTCGAGCAAGGTGGGCAGGTTCGCGTATTGGTTCGCCCCCAAAGTGACGTCCGGTCTCTTGACGGGCTGCCGGTAGAGTTCGCTTACGGGGATTTGCGAGATGCTGATTCCCTTCCCCCCCCATTGAGGGGTGTGCAACGCGTTTACCATGTTGCCGCCGACTACCGGCTTTGGGCGGAAAATCCACAGGAAATCTACGATAGTAATGTGACCGGCACACGCAACCTCCTCGCCGCGGCCCGTTACGCTGGAATTGAGCGTTTCATTTACACCAGCAGCGTGGGAACACTTATTCCCCCTCGCCCCAGGAAATTGCCTGACGAACAAACACACTTGCGACTAAAGGATATGATCGGGCATTACAAGCGCTCAAAATTCCTTGCTGAGCAAGAAGCTTTGGAAGCGGCACGGCGCGGCCAACCCGTAGTTATTGTCAATCCCACGACCCCCCTGGGCCCGGGCGATTGGAAGCCCACTCCCACGGGCCGCATCATTCTTGACTTTCTCAACGGCCAATTACCCGCTTACGTTGACACCGGCTTGAACTTCGTTGCCGTCGAGGATGTGGCCAAGGGACACTGGCTGGCTGCCGAGCGTGGGCAAGTCGGGGCACGATACATCTTGGGCGACCGGAATCTGACGCTGAAACAAATGTTCGAAGTCCTTTCGACCCTCAGCGGCCGGCCCATGCCGCGCCTGCGCTTGCCCTATGCCGTACCCTTCTTGGCCGCGCTTGCGGACTCGCTGGCCGCGCGTCTCCTCGGGCGCCATCCGCGCATTCCCCTGGAAGGGGTACGCTTGGCTCGGCACAAGATGTTTGTGGATAGCTCGATGGCCAAACGCGAATTGGGGTTTCAACCTGGCTCGCTCGAAGCAGCCCTGGAGCGCGCCATTCGCTGGTACAGTGATAGGGGTTACTTAAAGGACTCCCTTGGGAGCCGCGCAGCGCATGAATGCGCAGCTTGAATCCTGATGAGCAAAGTTCTGGTTGCCTTCGCCCTGAAGGAGGAATTTGCTCCCTGGCGGCGTAGGCATCACTTTCACCCGATTTCCCTTTCACCGCATCCTTTCTCGGTGACCTCCTTCGGCGCCACGGAAGTCTATGTGGCGCTCGCCGGAGCGGGCGCGGTCGACGCTCATCACTTCCGTGATTTGATGACGCAATTCACGCCTTCCTTGGGAATCGTAACGGGGGTTGCTGCCGGCCTTAAACCGGAGTGGCGGCCAGGCGATCTACTGGTTGCACAATCGGTGTCGGGCCCGGGCGGGGAGGCAAGAATCGACGGCGCCTCGAACCTTATCGATCTCGCTGTGCAATGCGGAGCGAAGCCGGCGCCCACGCTGATTACGCTGCCGCGCATTGCCCGCACGATCCCGGAAAAGGTGCGCCTGGCAAGCTTGGGCGAGGCCGCAGATATGGAAAGCTGGACCTTGATGAAGCAATGGTCCGCCCGCGGCATCCCCTCCCTCGCCCTGCGCGTGATTCTCGACCCGGTGGAAATGCCCATGACCTGCGATTTTGAAGCCGCCATGGATGCTCACGGACAGGTGCGGATTACCAAAATCCTGGCCCAGTTGGCCCGCCGACCCCAACTCCTCCCGGACTTCCTCCGCCTGGCGCGGCAAAGCCACCGCTCCTTGATGATTTTGGCCCGCTTTTTAGATCGATTTTTCGAGCTCCTGAACCGTCAAACCTCGGCCTCCCTGGCGCGTGCCGGGCAGGATGTGTAGGGCCGACTTGCCTTCGGCCACCAGCTATCTGCCGTCACTGGACACCCGTCGGCCATCAGCCTTCGGCCGCAGAGTACTCCCGCTCGGGGCGGGGTAACTCTGCCTACCTGCTGTCCTGGACAGTGTGGCGCCTATTTCAACCCTTCGATTGTATAGAGTTCAGTGAGGAAACGGCAGAAGGTGTAAGCGTAGGACTTTCCATCCGCGGTGATCTGGATGTAGCGAATTCCCGTCAGTCCGGTGCGATCGGGCAGGGAGAGTTCGGCGACAAGCTTTCGGCTCATCGTCGCCATATCCACACGAAAGACTCGGGCGGGGATTTCTCCCGGTTGGGTTACGAAAATTGAAGACCCGTCGGCGCCCCAGCGGAGGGGGATGTCACCCGGCGCCACGCCCGGTAACGGCCGCCGTTCTCCTCCGTCCGAGGGATAAATATAAAGCTTCCCATCCGGGTCGAGCGCGATGATCGACTTGCCATCGGGCGAGATCGGGTGCGTCTTCCACATCGATGCAACCCCCTCGGGGGTGATGGGCTTGGGTTTGCCTCCCTCGAGGTCTTGAACGTAATCCCGCATCGCGTGCCCTTGCTCGGTCCCCGAAAAGAGAATGCGCTTGCCGCCTGGGAAAAAATCGGTCACGCCATAGTCTTCGATGTTATATCTTTCGAGCCTCTTGGGGCTCCCTGCTCCCGTGGGGAGAAGGACGATTTGCGAGGGAGTGGTGGGGAGGACGGAGATGACCCAATTCCCATCGGGCGAGAGGGCACTACCAATGCCGTCGCCCAGGCGCGCCGGCGCTGAGCCGTCCGTTTTCCGAAGGAAGATGGAGTAATTGGGGCCTCCCCCGTCCCCCTCTTCATCAAAGAGCAGCAGCTTCCCGTCCGCCGAGATGTCCCCCACATCAGAATAATCAAGCCACGAAAGATCCCGTTCCTCGTTCGTCCCCGCAGCGTGCCCCATGATCCCGTACCGCTGGTCATCCCGCGTAATCAGGACCTGGCCGTCACGGGAAATGTCCATGAGGGTCAGTCCGCCCGCAATGCGTTCGACCAGCCGCTCCTGGCCGGCAAGCGTATCGGCATACAAGGCAAGTGCGAGCCCGTACTTGATGGCCGCGAACCAGACTTCATCCCCGCGGGGTGACCATGCGACACCTTCTTCGCTTTCCCACCCGTCCGAAAGCACCCTGCGTTTTCCTGCCAGGTCAACCACTTCCACCGAGCCGCGGTCGTCCGGCCAAACGGGATGATTGAGGAAGGCGATCAGGTCGCCCTTGGGCGAGATTCTGGGGTGGCTGATCCAGCCCCCTGTTTCGTAAAGCACCTTGCCGACGGGAAACTCCAGCCGATTAAGAGCACCCACGGCGCGCACGACGGCCAGATCCTTGCCATCCGGCGACCAGTCGGCCCAGAGCACGTTTTCCAGCAGGGCGCGAGGCGCTCCCCCGGCCTGGGGCGCTCGCGCCAGAGTCCCCTTGGCGACACCATGAGTCTGCAAAGTCGCGCCGACGGTCAGGGCCAGTTCGCCTGACGACGAGATGGAAAGCAAATAAGTTCGCCCCAGGTCCAAAGGACGTGACTCAGCGAACTGCTCACCTGTCGAAAACAACTGAAGAGGGTTGCCGTCCCATTCCGCCCCGTAGACGACCGATTTGTCATCAGGGGTGAAGCGCGCCGAATAAATCGTTCCACGACGAAAACTGAGACGGCGGAACAAAGGAACGCTGGGGGTTGAGCTCTTGGTGCCGACAAACCATCCGGCAAGCCCCACCCCGGCGAAGAGCAATACTGAGGCAATTATTGCTACGATACCTCTCCTGGCAGGCCGCGTGGCGGGCGGCTCTGTGGCGGGCTTCTCTAGGGCTGCCGTGGTCGAGATGCCGGAGAGGGTTTCCATCGCGAAGGCCAGGTCGCTCGCCGACTGGAAGCGTTGGAGGGGAGCCTTCTCCATGCATCGGCGAACAATGCGCTCGAGTCCTGGCGAAACGTTGCGTTGGGGTCCGCCCATTTCGGGGGGTTCTTCTTTGAGAATCGCCGTCAGGGTCTCCGGCCCCGAGTCGCGCTTAAAGGCCCGCCGGCCGGAAAGCATCTCGTAGAGGATCGCTCCGAGCGCAAAAATATCGGAGCGGGCATCCGCCGCCTGCCCGCGCACCTGCTCCGGCGACATGTAACCCACCGTGCCCAGCACCACGCCGGGACTGGTTCCCACACCGCCCGTCGGTCCCTCGTGGAAAGTTTCCCCAGGCATCAGCTTGGCCAGGCCAAAGTCGAGAATCTTGACACGCCCGTCTTTGGTCACGAACAAGTTGTCGGGCTTCAGGTCCCGGTGAACGACGCTTTTCCCATGAGCGGCGCTCAGCCCCTGTGCGATCTGTAAAGCGTATTCGACGGCCTTGCGTGAAGGCAGCGCTCCATCTTCCAGCCGCTTCCGCAGCGTTTCTCCTTCCAGCAGCTCGCAGACCATGTAGTGGGCGCCGTTTTGCGAACCGAAATCATAAACGGCCAGGATATTCGGATGGTTGAGCGCCGCCACCGTCCGCGCTTCCTGCTCGAAGCGCCGGAGGCGGTCCGGGTCTTGGGAAAAGGATTCGGGAAGGACTTTGATGGCCACTTCGCGGCCCAAGCGCGTGTCGCGGGCACGATACACCTCGCCCATCCCCCCCGCGCCGAGAGGCGAGAGGATTTCGTAAGGACCCAGTTTTGTGCCGGAGGTCAGAGCCATTCGTGAAGTGCATTATACTGTCAGACGACACTAAAACGCCACTGCAAAGCTCGAAGCGGGTTAGGTCCTACGCCCACTCACGGCGGCGCAGCCGTTGTGCCGCGGCGGCGAGGCGGCAGAGTTTCTCGAACGCCTCGTCGATCGACGGTGGTTCACCCATGTCGGGAGCGAAGCCGCAGTCTGGGTTTAGGGCAATGCGGTTTGCGTTTCCGGCAGCGGGCGGCATATGATGAGATAAGAATCCGGTTGCAGGGCTGATTACTTCTCGCCAGGGAAAGGTGGAAATATGGGCGTTCGCACAAGCGTCGATTTGAGGCTTGATCCTTCCGCGGCCTTCCAGGCGTTTGTTGAGGAATTGTCTGTCGCGCTGTCGCGACTCGGGATGCAGCTCCAAACCGGAGCGGACGGTCGCGTGACCGAAGGTATTGCGGAAGTTGGGCGGGTAGTCCACTGGCAACCCCCAGAAGAAATCGTAATCGAGTGGCATGCAGCTAACTGGGATCCCACGGAAGTAACATCAATGGAATTGCGGTTCGAACCTATTGAGGATGGCACGCGGGTAACCCTGAGCGACCTCGGGTGGGGCAATGCGTTGGGAAACGACGGGAATGAGCTGGCCGGCTGGTTCGCCAGCGAGGTTGCCGCCCCTCTTCTCAGGGCGATGGCGCCCAAGGGCCTGGGCGATTGGATCACCGACCGCCGGGCGCGGCGTCCGTCGGGGCCACAGTCACGCGAAACATATCGCGACCCACTGTATCATCGCCCCAACTTCAAAGTCATACTGGCAGTGCTGGGGCTGAAACCTGGCGACTACTTACTCGAGGTTGGTTGCGGAGGCGGGGCATTCTTGCAGGACGCTCTAAAAAGTGGATGCAAAGCAGCGGCCATCGATCACAGTTCCGACATGTTAAGAGTGGCTCGCGAGGTTAACCACGAGGCGATCCAACAGAAGCGGCTGGAGATTCGCGAGGGTGCCGCCGATTCCCTGCCCTTCCCTGACGGGATCTTCACCTGCGCCGTGATGACCGGGGTTTTTGGTTTCATCTTGGATCCCCTGAAAGTACTCTCCGAGATTCGACGAGCTCTGGCGCCGGGAGGGCGCTTGGTACTCTTTACCGGCTCAAAGGAATTGCGCGGAACACCCGCGGCGCCTGAGCCCATGGCATCGCGCCTGCACTTTTACGAAGACCACGAACTGGAAGAGCTTGCGAAAAAAGCAGGATTTGGTGAGGCACACCTGGAGCGGCCGGACTTTGAACCTTTCGCGCGCGAGGTAGGAATACCCGAGGAAGCTCTGGGACTTTTCAAGCCCGGCGGTGGCGGGCAGCTCCTGATTGCACGCAAGAAATAACGAATGGTAGGTCGTTGCTGGTAGGTCGCAGGTGGGATATTGGTAATACCCGGCCGGCGCAAAGCATCCCCACATGCCACCTACCAGCTACGACCTGCCTCGGATTCACATTGGAGAGGAGGGAAGAAATGGACCTGCAATATCCTGTAGGGAAATTCTCGTGGAATCGCACTGGCGAAGGTTTGTTGGCCAGCGAGGCGGAGCGGCAACAGTGGCTCGCCGAAATCGCAGAGACGCCGGCGCGACTGCGCGCGGCGGTCGCGGGGCTCACAGAAGCGCAGCTTGACACGCCTTACCGGCCCGACGGCTGGACCGTCCGCCAAGTGGTGCATCACCTCGCCGACAGCCACCTGAACTCCTATGTGCGCTTTCGCCTGGCGCTCACCGAGGACGAGCCCACCATTAAGACCTACGACCAGGAGCTCTGGGCAAAGTTGAGCGATGCGCGCAAAGCGCCCCCTGAGCTTTCCTTAACCCTGCTCGACGCCCTCCATCAACGCTGGGTGATGCTGCTCCGCACGCTGAAGCCGCAGGATTTCTCGCGCACCCTGAAGCATCCGGAGCTGGGACGCGTGACGCTGGAGAAATATCTGGCGCTTTACGCCTGGCACGGGAAGCATCATGTGGCCCACATTACCAGCCTGCGCCAGCGCTTCGGTTGGCACGTCGCCAGCGCGTAAAACTCGAACGAGAGGGTGGGTATGAAATGCCCCGGAGCGTCGGTGGGGACATTGTGACGGGAATCAAAGGGATTTAACGATCACTTGACGTTCGACTTGCTTGTGGTCTGCCACGGCACGGATAATAGCAACCAGCGTCCCAATGCGAAGGGTTCTGTGGGCAGGAACAACCAAACGTTGGTGGGTGGGTTCTTCCGTTTCCAGCACAACGTGGCTACCCTCTTGGTGGATGATATGATAGTTCCAATTGCGACAAAGAGCTTGAACGAGTTCATCCCCGCTCAAGTCACGACGAATTTTCATGAGCTGGTGAGAACTTCATCCCGGACAAAGCGGAGGTGTATCTCTGTGGGTCTTGGCTGGTGATCAAAGTAATAGCCAGCAACTGCTTCTTTCGCGTTCTGGCGCAATTCTTCCCAATTGTCGGCCTGAGTGAAAATGCCTTCCGTCAGGCATTCGGCGACGAACCCGCCATCGGGCTCCTGGCTCACTTCAAAAACAATCGGCACAGACCTCATACTCTCCTGCTCTAGGCAGCCCATATCTACTTTATCTATACCGTATATATATAGTGCTATAGTCCGTTCGGTTTGTCAAGGAAAAGTTCGCAAAACAGAAGGCCCACAACTTGACTCGTAGCCGCATTCCATCGACTTATAGAACATCCCATCCCGTGTTACAACTTCGCCGCCCATGTCAATAACGGCAAGTCATTTCTGCATGACCAACAGTGTTGGGAAAGGCGTGGCGGCGGTTGAGGGGCTGAACATTACGAATTTCGAATCGGAGATGATAATACCGGCCACGGAGCCCTCCGATGAACTGACGCTGAAGGTCCCGTCGGAATTGACGTTGTAGGTGACGGCCAGGAAGGACGAACCCGTGTCTTGCGCGCTCATCGAACTGGTCTCCGTAATGCCGGTAATGCTTCCGCTTCCGTTAGGCGCAACAGGGTCCACCTCCGCCTGCGCGCTTTGGCTGACAACCTCTGGCATCCCTCCGAAAAAGTTCCCCGCAAGCGATGCGTTGTTGAAGGGTCCCCTCGACTGCGGTTCAAAAGATCCCGTGTCCACGCCCGGGGCGGCATCCACGATGAAGCCCGTATTCAAGCCCGTCAGATAAAACACGGGAAGATTGGTCCCGCAACTCTGGGTGGAGCTGCTGAGGGTCACCCGGCCGCTCGCCTCGACGGCGTAAGTGCAGGTGTAAGTGCTGGAAATCTGTGTCGTGCCCGCCCGGTCCTCGTAAAAGGTGATCGCCATGGAACTGCTCCCATCGGCACTCGCCGCCTCCATGGAAACGGCCGTGGCGGTACCGGCCAAGCTCAACCCATTGAGGTAGAAAACCATGTTGCCATTCAGCGAAGCCTGCGTGAAACCGGAACCCCCTGCCGGCATGCTTTGCTGGTCCCATTCCCCGCTTGTGAAAGGGCTGGAGTCGGCATTCACTACCAGCAGTTGCGAGCTGGAGACTGCGTAGAACGTGATATGGGAGTTGGTTTCTCCCACGGCGATGATTGCCGTGCCGCGGCCATTCGCATCGAGGTCGGTGTAAGTCCCGGCATCGGTGGGGGCCGCCGTGTTGGAGATGCTCCACGCGTCGTTGCAGTCCTGCTCCAATCCGTTGAACGTGTTGGAGCCGGCGCTGAGCACACCCACACATACATCACGCCCTCCCCCGGGAGATGGATCCCAACCGACGGTGTGGAAGACGTAGCTGCCGCTCAGTCCGTCGGCAAGTGGGCTGAAGGTTTGACGCAAGAGCTGACCCGTGGCGATATAGGCCCTGGCGCTGGGGCTGTCCCACTCGATCATCCGACCACCTTGGGCGATGCCGGAAGAGATCGATCCAAGAGCGAAGCGCGTGACGAAAGTTCCGAACGGGGTCGCCAGGGTGGCACAACCGCGATTGTCCGATCCCACTGAGTAGGAACTGGCTGAGGTAACGATGTTGCCCTGTTGCGCGCCGAGAACGCCATTCGTATCAGCCTCGCCCGCGGTGATTTTACCGGTTCCATCGGCGGTGAAAGAGCCCACAACGGTCAGGAAGCCAACGTCGTTAAACCCGCTCAGGCTGAAGGCATAGGACCCGCTGAGGACCGCGTTGTTGCCCGAACTGGTGCATGCTTCCGCTGGGCTGTCCACCGTAATACTGAGATCCTGCGTTTGGGTCTCGAGCGGCGAACTCGAATCCGTCACCATGACGGTGAAACTCGCCGTCCCCGTGGATGGCGGTGTCCCCGAAATCGCGCCCGTCGACGAGTTGAGTGATACTTTCGTGGGCAGCGCTCCGGCGGCAATGCTCCATGTGTAGGGTGGCGTGCCTCCCATGGCCACCAACCTGGCGGTGTAAGGCGTGCCCAGCGTGCCGTCAAGCAGCGAGGATGTGGTGATGGCCAGCGGCCAGGGAGCCCCAATGGCGATCGTCAGGGACTGGGTCTGGGTCTGCTGCGTCGGGCTCGAATCTCTTACGGCGACTGTAAAGGTGAAGATCCCCTGCGACGTCGGATTCCCGGAAATTACTCCCGTGCTCGGCTGCATCGTTAGGCCCGGAGGAAGCGAACCCGTCGCCAAGCTCCAGGTGTAGGGAGAGGTGCCCCCGCTGGCGTCAATTTCTGCAAGGTAGGTGATGCCCTCGGACCCGGCCGGCAATGACGTGGTGGAGATGCTCACCACTGTGACGACCGTCAGGCTGAGCTGCGCTTGCACCGAAGCCGGACCGGCCGGCCCGGCGGACGAATCGGTCACTTGCACCGTAAAGGTCGAAGTCCCGGAAACGGTGGGATCTCCGCTGATGGTCCCCGAGCTACTCAACGACAAGCCGGTCGGCAAAGCGCCGCTGGTCAACCTCCAGGTGAGCGCCCCCACGCCGCCCGTAGCATGGAGAGTTGCGCTGTAGTTCGCATTCACTGTGGCATTGGGAAGCACGGTGGTCCCAATGCTCAACGGCGGAGAAACGACAACCACCACGGAATTTGTCTTGGTGGCATCGGCGACGGAAGTCGCCGTAATCGTGATGCTGAGGTTGGCCGAAACCGAGCATGAGGCATTGTAAGTAGCCGCGCTCGCCGTTGGGTTGGTGAAGGTCCCACAGGCCGAGTCCGTAGCCCCCATCCCGGAAGCGCTCCAAGTCACTCCCTTGCCGCTCAAGTCGTTTTCTACGGTCGCGGTGAATTCCACGGTTTGTCCCTGATCGATACTGGTCTGCGTCGATGGAGAAATGGAAACGAAGAGAGCGGGTGAAGCGGGCGTCCCGCCTCCACCGCCCCCACCGCTGCCGCACGCGCACATCACCACCCAACAGCACATTGGGAGCAAGAGTTTTTTCATTGGGGCGATACCTCCTGGAGCGCTTGCGGGGTGGTTCGCAGGGCGTTTGCTAATACCGCGGGAAATTCAAGGTGGCATGGCCGGGAGAAGGCTTCCCCCATCCCTTCCGATTGCCTTCGCTCCCGCTGAATCTTTCCCTTCATCTGCCTTCTCCTTGGCGCCTGGAACCTCGAAGAGACTTGAGCCGCGCCTCCCCCCACATTAGATTTCCTTCATGGTTGGTTATCGGCAGATGCCGGACTCGGGATGAGGAAATTTGGCGCGGGACCGCCAGCCTGCGCCGAAGGGGCTCGCAGGGGTATCAGCGACCGGTCGATTTTGCTAAAAGACTATTGGCGCAGAGAGGGGCCGAGCCCCTGCGAGGTTGGAAGTCTTATCGCTGGCCGATCTGGAGAGTCGGAAATGTTAAGGTCGGATTGCTGACCAGAACAAACTTGTTGCCGGTGATGGCAATGCCCACAATGGTTCCGCCGGAAGAAGCTGCGCTGAAGGTCCCGTTAGGATTAAAAGTATAGGTGTCTGAGCTAGAAGCATCTGTGGCCTGGATGAGGGGCGATTGCGAAGCGGTGTCGCTGGTGATCGTCACCTTTCCGTTACTCAACAGAGTCAGAACACCCACCTCTGCCGGCGCGTCTTGGCTGACCACTTCCGATGTGCCCAGGAAGTAAGTCCCGGCCAAGGAGGCGCTGGTGAGGCCCGTGGTCTGAGGTTCAAAGGATCCCAGCTCAACCGTGGAGTCCGTTCCGAGCACGACGGCGGTATTGAGGGCATTCAGATAGGAAATGGGGGGATTGGCGATGCAAGTGCCACCCAGCGCCACCCGGCCAATCAAGACGACCGAGTAGGAGCAAGTGAAAGTATTAGGATTGGGAGTTTGCCAAGTGCCTGCTATATCCCGGTAAAGCTGCGTCGTGACGGAACTATTTCCATTGGCCGTTGCGGTCGCAATCGACACGTCCCCGCCTGGCCCGGATGACTCAAACCCACTCGAATAGGAGGCGACCGTACCATCGAAGGCAGCTTGGTTAAAGCCCGTGCTGAGTGGGGGGTTTTCCTGTTGCCAATCCCCACTATAGATAGGGCTGAGATCGGAGTTGATAATGAAAAGCTGTGTGGGCGATACCCAATAGAAGGTGAGATCGACGAAGTTTCCCGCCACCAAGAGAATTCCGGTGCCACGCCCGTTGGTGTCAGCAGTGCCGTAGGTGTTGACCTTAGTGTTAGTGGGAGTGAGGGTATTGGTCGTGTTGAAGACCGTGCCGTTATCATTGCAGTCTTGTTCCAAGAAACCGAATTTAAAGGCGGCCCCGGTCACAACCCCCACGCAAGCGATGCGGCCGGAAGTGGACGGATCCCAGCCCGCCGTCCGTAACGTGTAACCTCCTGTAAGGGGAGTGAGAAATGCGGTAGAGGTTTGCTGAAGGATCTGGCCGGCGGCAATATAGGCGCTGGGGCCGGGGTTGTCAAACTCGATGAGGCGGCCTTGGGTCGCGACACCTGCGGATTCGGCTCCCAGGGCGAAGCGGGTGGAAAACGTCCCGAACGGAGTCGCGAGGGTGGCGCAACCACGGTTGTCGGGTCCCACCGTATAGGAACTGGCACTGGTGATGAGGCTACCGTATTGGGCGCCCAGGACGCCGTTGGTGTCCGCCTCGCCGGCCGTGATATGACCGGCGCCGTCGGCGGTGAAGGAACCCACTACCGCAAGAAAACCTCCCCCATTAGCACTACTGGGAAGGGCGTTATATCCACGCAAGCTGAAAGCGTATTGTCCGAGGAGGAGAGAATTGTTGCCTGTACTCGAGCAAGCCGCCGCCGCGGCATTGATGGTGATACTCAATTGTTGGGTCGAGGTCTGTTGTGGCAAGCTGGTATCCGTGACGGTGACGTTAAAGGGATAGGTACCAGGCGCGACCGTGGGACTGCCTGAAATCGCCCCCGTCAGTGGGTTGAGCGCCAATCCCGACGGCAGCGCCCCCTGGGTGACGGTCCAATCGAGGGGCGGCTCGCCACCGGTCGCCACCAGTTGTCCTGCGTATGCTGTATCCACCACACCGTCCAGCAAGGAGGTCGTCCTGATGGTCAGCGGTCCTGCGGGGTTTATGGTGATAGAAAAAGTTGAGCTTATATAATACTGCTCTATGGGGCTGGAATCGAATACCTCCACCTCAAAGGAGGTGGTGCCTTGCGTGGTAGGCGTACCTGAGATCACCCCGGTGCTTTCCTGCAACACCAGTCCCGGAGGCAGACTGCCGGTGTAAATGCTCCAGCTCAAAGGAACCATTCCCCCGGCATAGGGGAGGGTGGCGCTGTAGGCGACGCCCACCGTGCCATTCGTGAATGTGGCGGCGGGAATCGTGAGGACACCCACGACGGTAAGGCTCAACGTTTGTTGCGTGGAGAGACTGCCCCCCGGCGCCCCCGATGAATCCGTCACCTTGAGAGTGAAAGTTGAGGTGCCACCCGTGGTGGGCGTTCCATAAATTGTCCCTGCATTGTTCAAGGACATCCCTGCCGGCAGCGCTCCGCTGGCCAAGCTCCATTTCAGGGGCTGCACACCGCCAGCGGCTTGAAGAGTGGTGTTATAGATTTGATTGGGCGTGGCGATGGGCAGATTAGTGGAAACGATACTGGGCGGCGGCATAACATAGAATGCATTCGACGAACCGGACTGGGCCAGTTGGTCCACCGAGGTTGCCGTCACCGTAACGCTTAAGCTGGCGGATACCGTCGCCGGAGCGATGTAGGTTGCCGAGGTGGCGGTAACGTTGGTAAATGTTCCGCACGCTGCGCCCGCGCACCCCGGCCCGGTAGCGCTCCAGGTTACGCCCTTGTTGATCGACGTAGCGTTGTCGGCCAAGCTCGCCGTGAACTGCAAGGTCTGGCCTTGGTCGATGTTGGATGGAGCGGTGGGATTAACCGTCACGACAATGAGCGTGGATGGCCCATTGCCACCGCAACCGCACATCCCCACCAGGATCGAGAGTGCCAGCACGAGCTTCTTCATTATTTTCGCCTTCCCTCTACCGTAACACATCCCTCGGGGCTTTGGGTATATCAGGGTTTGCCACCCGCTGATGTAACGCCGGCTCATGACCACCGGTGGAAAGCCTCATGGGAAAGATGATGAAACTCTGCCAAACGCTGCCTCGCGCCTTGTCAAAATCAGGCAGTGCGGCCGGGGCGCCCCCAGCAACGCAAGTCGCCCTACCGTCGGCGCAATCAGGATGAGGTGCGGTCGGTTGGCGCGGAATTGAACGAAACCTGAACCACCCCCGCTAAAACGGGCGATCTGAAGTGGCGAGTACAGCATGCTTGCAGAACACAAAAACAAAACCCGCCTTCGCCAGGGTTGGCATCCACCTCCCCCCAGCAAAAGCCATATATATTTCTACCTGCGTCTAAAAGTAATGTCAATTCTTCCTGATCGGGCCTCTGGGTCATTGGGTGATACGGTTACGCCCCGAGGCTTAGCAAGAGTGCGTTTTGGATCTCACCCGTAATCATCAATATTCATGTGGGTGTGAAGGCGATGAAGACGCTGCGGCGGGATGCAGATATAATCGGTGTGGTTTTTGAACCAAAAAGGAGGTTCCGGCTAATGTTGAAATCATCAACCGAGAAAATCACGAGGCGACAGGCCGTCCAGGCGACAGGCAAGGCGCTTGCGGGCGTGGCCAGCCTCAAGGCGTTGACGTCCCTATCGAGTGCGGCGGCATTATCGAACGCCGACGAAGCGCCGCCGTCGCCGACCATCCCGCCGGATACGAGCACCACCGCAAAACTCAGGATCGCCACATGCCAATTTCCTGTGAGTGCGAGTCCCGCAGAGAATGCGAAGTATATCCGGGACTTCATGCACGAGGCGGCCGGAGAGGGGGCACATCTGCTGCATACGTCGGAAGGTAGCCTGTCGGGATATGCCGGATGCGAATTCCCCACATTCGAGAAATACAACTGGGACGGGCTACGCAAGGAGACCACCGATCTGCGGGCGTTGGCCAAGGATCTGAAGATGTGGCTGGTGCTCGGTTCAGCCCATTTCCTGGACGAGAACACGAAGCCGACCAATTGCTTGTATCTCATCGACCCGGAAGGCAAGATCGTGGACCGCTACGACAAGTGCTTTTGCACCGGAGGCGACCAGAAACACTACTCGGCCGGCAACCGCCTGGTGACCCACGACATCCGGGGAGTGAAGGTCGGCTTGGCCATCTGCTACGACATCTGTTGGCCGCAACTCTACATCGCCTACCGGCAAAAGGGCGTTACGGTGATGATCCATTCCTTCAGTAACGCGAGAAGCAAAGGCGCGAACTGCCTGGACACCCTCAACGTTCGCGAGGTGCCGACCCGCTGCGCCGACAATCGCCTGTGGGCCATTTGCAACAATTCATCGACGCCCTATTCCCATTGGGGATCGTTTGTCGCCCGGCCAGATGCCACGATCGCGAAGCAGTTGGAAATCAATCAGCCTGGCATGCTGGTACACGACTTTCCCGACACCCTATCCGAGGGCGGGTGGTATCACAATTTCAAGCCGATGAATAAGGCCGACGATGAGATCATGACATGGGGGACGCCCAGCAATCATCCCCGCCAACGCGACGGGCAAAGCGAGCCATAGTTGAGGGGAAAAGAACTCCGTCCCCTGCCCATGCTTTTGGCCGCGCGGCAAACCCGCCGAGCGCCCACCCAAGCCCTACGAACTCGAGCGCGGCTGGAGACGTGAGGACGTTTACTTCCACTTAGAACCATCGGCTCATAATGACCTTCTGCTCGGTGTAAAACGCTACGGCGTCTTTGCCGTGGGCGTGCAGATCTCCGAAAAAGGAATTCTTCCATCCGGCGAAGGGGAAGAAGGCCATCGGGGCGGCGACGCCGACGTTGATTCCCACCATGCCCACTTCAATTCGCGACGAGTACTCGCGCGCGGACTTGCCGTTGCTGGTGAAAATTGACGTCGCGTTGCCGAAGGGCGATCGGTTCACCAACTTGATGGCCTCGTCCAGCGTCTTGACTCGAATCACAGAGAGAACGGGTCCGAAAATCTCCTCTTTGGCGATGGTCATCTCGGGCGTGACGTTATCGAAAATCGTGGGCCCCAGGAAGAACCCGCCGCTGGCGGACTGGTACCGGCGGCCGTCGCACAAGGGGGTGGCCCCTTCGGCGATGCCCTTTTCGATATACCCCGCAACACGTTTGCAGTGATCGGAAGTGACCAGAGGCCCCATCTCAATTCCGGCCTGCGAGCCGTCTCCTACCGCCAAAGCCGCAGTGCGTTTGGCCAGCAAATCGAGCAGCGGACCGGCGGCCTCGCCGACCGTCACCAGCACGCTGCCCGCCAGACATCGTTCTCCCGCGGCGCCAAAAGCCGAGCCGATGATGGCCTCCACGGTCTTGGGCATGTCGGCGTCGGGCATGACTACCAGGTGATTCTTCGCCCCGCCCAGCGCCTGCACGCGCTTCCCTTCCGCCGCCGAGGTGGAGTAAATGTACTTGGCTACCGGCGTCGAGCCCACGAACGATACAGCCCTCACCAAAGGATGGTGCAGCAGGGCGTCCACCGTTTCCTTACCGCCGTGAATCAGGTTCAGTACGCCTGCCGGCAGACCGGCCGCCGCCAGCAACTCGACGACGCGTGTTGGCGTGAGCGGAACCTTTTCTGAGGGCTTCAGCACGAAGGTGTTGCCGCAGGCGATCGCGAACGGGTACATCCACAGTGGCACCATCGCGGGGAAATTGAAAGGCGTAATGCCCACGCACACGCCGATGGGCTGCCGAATCGTTTTGCAGTCGATCCCGTGCGCCACGTCGTTCAGCGAATCACCCATCATCAGGCTGGGCATGCCGCAGGCCACTTCCACCATCTGGATGGCGCGGCGAACTTCCATCTTGGCGTCCTCGGCGGTCTTGCCGTTTTCGCGGGTGAGGATGGCCGCCACTTCCACCGCGTGCTCCTCGAACAGCGCTTTGAAGCGGTAGAGCACCTGCACGCGCTCCACCACGGGCACGTCGCGCCACTTCAGGAACGCCTCGTGCGCGGTGCGAACGGCGCGGTTGACGTCCGCCTCGCTTGCATAGGGCGCCTCCACCAGCACCGCCCCGGTGGCCGGATTGGTGATGGCCAGGGTCTTGTGGCCCTGCGGCTTTTCCCACGTCCCATTGATATAAAATCCGACCAAACCCACGGCAGATTCAGTAGTAATCATCCTTCTCCTCCCCTACGGGCGCTGTTTCAACTTCACGTGCTCACTCATTGCCCGAAAAAGCGTTTCACACAGAGATCACAGAGAAGAACCCGCAGAGGACACGGCGAGAGCTTGGAATGAGCTGGCTGCTTCTCTGTGTCCTCTGTGCCGAGGTTTCCAGGAATTCCGTTGATACCTCACTCTGTGAACTCTGTGTGAACCGCTCTTGGTTTTTCCTTCGCCTCCTGCGTTTCAGCCAGGAATTACCCCTCGCCCTCCAGTTCCGGCATCTCTACAGGCTCAGGCGATCGTTGCATTAAAGCGAGGTAGAGGCCCCCGGCCACCGCGAACCCCACAAACCAAGCGTAATCATAAAGAAAGCGCAGAGGCGCAACCACCAAGCCCAGCAACGCCACAGCGATTCCCACTCCCAGGGCGACGACGGCGCGCCAGTTCACCCCGCCATCGTACTCGTAAGCCCCATTCCGGCTATAAAGATCATCCAACTTCAGGCGCGCCCGGCGCAAAAGATAATAATCCGCAATCATCACGCCCGCCACCGGCCCCAGCAATCCGGAATAGCCCACCAGCCAGCCGAAAATGTAAGCGCTGAAATCGCTCAGCAGCTTCCACGGCATCATGCACACGCCGACGACGCCGGTAATCAGTCCACCGGTTCGAAACGAGATCAGACTCGGCCTGAGGTTGGAAAAATCGTTCGAGGGTGAAACCACGTTGGCCGCCACGTTGGTGTTGAGCGTCGCCACCACCAGCGCCACCAGTGCGACCAGCGCCACGACGGGGTGATGGAATCGTCCCAGCAGTTGCACCGGGTCCCAGATCGCTTCTCCGAACAACACCACCGAAGCCGAAGTGACGGCCACGCCGATGAACGCGTAAAGCGTCATTGCTGTGGGCAGGCCTAGGGCTTGGCCGAGCATCTGCGCCTTTTGCGATTTGGCGTACCGGGTGAAATCGGGAATATTCAGCGCCACCGTGGCCCAAAACCCCACCATGCCGGTAAGCGAGGGAATAAAGAAGCGGATGAATTCCCCGCTCGATTGAAACTTGCTGGGCGTGCTGAGCACCGGTCCGAGACCGCCGGCTTGCCGCGTGATCCACCACAAGAGCAGCAGCCCGATTCCCATCATGAAGGGCGCGCCGATGCCTTCCAGGAACTTGATGGTCTCAATGCCTCGCCAAATCACCGCCATGTTCAGCGCCCAGAAAGCCAGGAAGCAGACCCACACACCACCCGGCAGATGCGCGGCGCCGGGCCAGAAGATTCTCAGCATGGAGTAAATCGCCTGCCCGCCAATCCAGGTCTGGATGCCGAACCAGCCGCAGGCCACCAGCGCGCGCAACACCGCGGGAATATTGGCGCCCCGCACGCCAAAGGAAGCACGCACGAACACCGGAAAGGGGATTCCATACTTCGCGCCGGCGTGCGCGTTGAGCAGCATGGGAACGAGCACGATGAGGTTGCCCAGCAGGATGGTGCCGATCGCCTGCCACCAACTCATCCCCCCGGCAATCAAGCCCGAGGCCAGCATGTAAGTGGGAATGCACACCGACATCGCCACCCACAGCGACGCGTAGTTGTACAAACCCCAACTGCGGCGCTCCGGCGGAATGGGGGCCAGGTCTGGGTTATAGAGTGTGGGGTCGTTTGCCATTTTAGATTTTGGATTTTAGATTCGAAGGATCGAATGCCCAAGATCAGCCGCACTACGCTGTGCGCCAGCTCCAATCCAAAATCCAAAATCGAAAATCCAAAATTATCTCCACGCCCCTCCGCGCGCGGCGCGTTTCAAATATTGCCCGCGGCCGGGCTTGCCGAGGAACTGGCCCTTGTCCACAATCACTTCCCCGCGCGAAATCACCGTGCGAGCGTTGCCTTTGATTTCAAAGCCCTCAAACATCGAGTAGTCCACCCGCATGTGGTGCGTCTTGGCGCTGATGGTATAGCGGGCGTCGGGGTCCCAAATCACCAGGTCGGCGTCGCTGCCCGCGGCGATTTCGCCCTTGCGCGGGTACATCCCAAAGATGCGCGCCGGCGTGGTGGAAGTAATTTCCACGAACCGATTGAGGGTGATCTTCCCGGAATTCACGCCATGGTGATAAATCAGTTGTAGACGATTCTCAATGCCCGGGCCGCCGTTGGGAATCTTGGTGAAATCATCCTTGCCCAATATTTTCTGGTCGGCGAAGCAGAACGGGCAGTGGTCGGTGGAAACCACCTGCAAGTGATCGTCTTTAAGGCCGTCCCAGAGTTTAGGTTGATGCTCCTTGGGGCGCAGCGGTGGAGTGAAGACGTACTTGGCGCCTTCGAAGCCCGGGCGCGCCAGTTCATCGATGGAAAGCAGAAGATACTGCGGGCAGGTTTCGGCAAACGCGGGCACGCCGCGGTCGCGCGCCTCGCGCACCTCGTTCAAAGCGTCTTCGGAAGAGAGGTGCACGATGTAAACCGGCGCACCGGCGATTTCCGCCATGGCGATGGCGCGGTGCACCGCTTCCGCCTCCGCCTGCGGGGGCCGTGTGAGCGCGTGATAGATGGGCGCCTTCTTCCCCTCGGCCAGCGCGCGCGCCACAATCACGTCAATCACGCTGCCGTTTTCGGCGTGCATGCAGATCAGCGCGCCGTTCTTGGCGGTCTGCGAGAGCGCTTTGAAAATCGTGCCATCATCCACCATCAGCACGTTGGGGTAGGCCATGAACAGCTTGAAGCTGGCCACGCCCTCGCGCACCATGTCGTCCATGTCTTCCAGGCCCGCGCCCGCGAGGTCGGTGATAATCATGTGCAAGCCGAAATCGATGGTGGCGCGCCGCTCGGCCTTTTTCCACCAGGTGTCGAGCGCATCGCGCATGCGGGTGCCGCGCGCCTGGATGGCGAAATCCACAATAGAAGTGGTGCCGCCGAAGGCCGCGGCGCGCGTGCCCGTCTCGAAATCGTCGCTCGACGTGGTGCCGCCGAAGGGCATATCGAGATGGGTGTGCGCATCGATGCCGCCGGGGATCACGTAAGTTCCCGCGGCGTCGATCACCTTAGCATCGGCGGGAGCAGTAAGTCCCCGCCCGACCTGGCTGATGCGTTCACCCTCAATCAACACGTCGGCCTTGCGCGTTTCTTTCGCGGTAACGACAGTTCCATTTTTGATCAGTATGCTCATGGTTTTCTTCCCGTCTTTGCGCCTTGGCGCCTTTGCGAGATAATGTTTTCCCTGCTATATATATGAAAGAACAAAACAATTTCACGCAAAGGCGCGAAGCCGCAAAGTCTCATGTCCGGGCGGTGCGCTGTTCCCAGCTCTCAAACGCCTTCCCAGTTTCAACCTTCTCCATGGTGATCGAACCCGGAACCGGGCAGACCAGCCAGCACAGGTTGCAGCCCACGCATTCATCTTCATCGACGTGGGGAATTCTCTCCGGCGGAGTCTGGCCATCAGGCGCAGTGCGCGAATCGAGTTTGGCGATGGGCGTCACGGCGATGCGAGCGCGAGTGGCCGCCTCCGCCGCTTCCGGCTTGGCGTAACCGTCGCGGTGGATGCACTGGTGCGCGCCGTCCCAGCAGGCGATGTAGCAGAGGTCGCAGCCAATGCACTTCTCGGGATGGATGCGCGCCACGATGCGGTAATTCAAATCCAGGTGCTTCCACTCGGTAACGCGCGCGAGCGAGAGGCCGCGGAAGCTGTCGAGAGTGGCGAAGCCCTTCTCATCCATCCAGTTGGACAGGCCATCGATCATGTCCTCCACGATGCGATAGCCGTAATGCATGGCGGCGGTACACACCTGCACGGAGCTACACCCGAGCAGGAAGAACTCAGCGGCCTCCCGCCACCCTGCGATGCCGCCGATGCCGGAGATGGGAATTCCCACTTCCGGGTCGGAAGCAATCTGCTGCACCAGTTGCAGGGCGATGGGCTTGATCGCCGGCCCGCAATAGCCGCCGTGAGAGGAATAGCCGCCCACGTCGGGCCTTGGCGTCAGCGTGTCGAGATCGATGCCGGTAATCGAGTTGATGGTGTTGATGGCGGAAAGCCCATCCGCGCCGCCGCGCTTGGCGGCCCGGGCCACCATGCGGATGTCCGTGATATTGGGTGTGAGCTTCACCAGCACCGGCGTGCGCGCCGCTTCTTTCACCCATTCGGTGATCATGCAGGAATAATCGGGCACTTGGCCGACCGCCGAGCCCATACCGCGCTCGCTCATGCCGTGGGGACAGCCGAAATTCAGTTCCAGGCCGTCGGCGCCGGCGTCTTCCGAGCGCTTCACAATGTCGTGCCAGGTTTCGCGCTTGGATTCCACCATCAGCGAGGCGATGACGGCGTGTTTCGGGTAGCGCTTTTTCACTTCCGTGATCTCGCGCAGGTTTACCGCAATCGGCCGGTCGGAGATGAGCTCGATGTTGTTTAGCCCCATCATGCGCTGGCTATTCCAATCCACCGAGGAGTAACGCGAGGTAGTGTTCACGATGGGCTCGCCGATGGTCTTCCAGACGGCGCCGCCCCAGCCCGCGTCGAAGGCGCGCATCACCTGGTCGCCACAGTTGGTGGGCGGGCCGGAGGCCAGCCAGAAGGGATTGGGGCATCGAATGCCCGCGAAATTGGTAGAAAGATCAGCCATACTTTAAACCTTTCGTAGGGGCACCCCTCGTGGGTGCCCTCCGAAAGGGCACCCACGAGGGGTGCCCCTACGGGACGGGTTAATGCGCATCGAGTTGTTCCGCCATGGCGATTGCGGCGCGCTTGCCGTCGGCCACCGCGTCCACCACTTCGCGCCCGCCGTTGACGCAATCGCCTCCGGCAAAGTAGCGCGGGTTGGTAGTGCGGCCGGTGGGGCGGTCCACCACCACCAGGCCGTTCTTCACGGCAATGCCACGAGTGTTTTCGAGCAACGTCGTCAGCCGTTCCTGGCCGATGGCGGGAATCACCATGTCGCAAGCAAACTCGTATTGCGATCCCGGCACGGGAATGACGGCGCTCCGTCCGGTGTGGTCAGGAGCGCCCAAACGTGTCTCCACAAAACGCACCGCCGCCGCGCGCCCTTCGAAGCCGATGATCTCCATGGGTTGGGCCAGCCAGTGGAAACGCACGCCTTCCACCTTCGAGCGGTCGTACTCGGATTTGAAGGCAGGCATTTCCCGCTCCGAGCGGCGGTAGAAAAGGTGGACCTCTTCCGCGCCCAGGCGTCGCGCCGCGTTGGCAGCGTCAATGGCCGTGTTGCCCCCGCCGAGCACCACCGCGCGCCCTTTCACTCGGAAGTCCGGCGAGGTCTTGTAACGTTCGATAAAGCGCAGCGCGTCAATCACCCCGTGCAGCGATTCGCCGGGAATGCCCAGGCGCTGCATGGTGCCCAAACCCATGCCGAGAAAAACCAGCGCAAATTCCTTCTCGATTTCTTCCAGGCTCACGGCCTCGCCCACCAGGGCCTGGCGAAATTCCACGCCCAGCGAGCGGATCATGTCCACTTCCCGCAAGCTGTCTTGCGGGCGGAGTTTGTATTCGGCCACGCCATAGGTATTGAGCCCGCCCGGGAGCGGACGGTTGTCAATGACGGTGACGGCGTAACCCCGCCGGCGCAGTTCCGCCGAGCAGGCAAGCGACGCGGGGCCGCCGCCCACGCAGCCCACTTTCTCCGCGTGAGTGATCGGGGACGGCGTACTCCAGGCGGGGTCGGGCTTTTCGTAAAACCGGTCCATAGCGAAGCGCTGGAGACGGCCGATTTCGATGGGCTTGTAGTTTTCGCGCACCATCACGCATGCGCCCTCGCACAAAACATCCACCGGACACACACGCGCGCAGGAGAGGCCCAGCACGTTGGACTTCAAGATCGTCAGCGCCGAGCCGCGCAGGTTGCCGGTGGAAATTTTCTTGATGAAGCGCGGCACATCGATGTGCGTGGGGCAAGCCGCCGTGCACGGGGCGTCGTAACAAAAGAGGCAGCGGCTCGCCTCGATGGCCGCGGCGTGCGCGTCGAGCGGAGGATGGAGTTCTGGAAAAGGCTGGTCGGGAGACGTGACACGGGATACGGGATACGGGTCCCCGGACGTCAATTCGTTTTTGGCCATAAAGGTTCGATCCTTCTAAGCGCCTTTAATTGTAAATAGTGAATAGTGAATGGTGAAACAATGTGCCAGTTAGTTCCCTTACCAAGTCAGGCGGAGTCCTCCCTATTCACCATTCACTATTTACTATTCACAACTCATCCCGCCCCCAGCACGTCCTATTCCCGTATCCCGTGTCCCGTGTACCGGCTTTTCATGCCTTTACCAGCAGCTCGTACATTTCCGGCCGCCGATCCCGGTAAAATTGCCAGGTCTTACGCACTTCCCCAATCATGTCGAGGTCAAGGTCGGCGGTCAGCACCTCATCGCGGTCGCGGGAGGCCTGCGCGATGATGCGCCCGCGCGGATCGCAGAAATAACTTGAGCCGTAGAACTCGCCGATGTTCCACGGAGGCTCGGTTCCCACGCGGTTGATGGCGGCGATGAAGTAGCCATTGGCGACGGCGTGCGCGGGTTGCTCCAGCTTCCACAAATATTCGCTCAAGCCGGCTACGGTGGCGGAGGGATTGAAAACGATTTCCGCCCCGTTCAATCCTAACGCCCTCGCCCCTTCGGGGAAATGCCGGTCGTAGCAGATGTAAACGCCGATCTTGGCGAAGCCCAGGTCGAAGACCGGGAAACCCAGGTTTCCGGGCCGGAAATAGAATTTCTCCCAAAAGCCCGGCGCCACGTGGGGAATGTGCGTCTTGCGGTATTTGCCGAGATAAGTTCCGTCGTTGTGAATCACCGCCGCCGTGTTGTAATAAACACCTTCCTGCTCGCGTTCATAGACGGGGACGATCAGCGCCAGGTGATGGCGGCGCGCTTCCTCCTGCATCAGGCGAATGGTGGGGCCGTCGGGCACCGGCTCGGTGAAGTCATACCACTTGGTGGTTTGTTCCGCACAAAAATAAGGGCCGTAAAAAATTTCCTGCAAACAGACGATCTGCGCCCCGGCGTCCGCCGCTGCGCGGATCAATTCCAGGTGCTTTTCAATCATGGCGTGTTTGGTGGCTTCAAGCGGAGCCTCGGGAGGCGCCACGTTGGAAGCCTGTATCAAAGCACAACGAATAATGCGAGGCATAGTTCCTCCAACAAGTTACACCAACATGAGACAAAAAAAGCCCCGCCGCCCGAGAAGCGGGCGGTGGCGGCTATTATGAAGGGTCTGCTGGAAGTAATCAACCGAATGTGGGGTGGTGCCCTAATTTGAACGTAGCGCCGCCACTTTCAACTTTCGATTGTCGACTAGCGCCTCGCCGGGCGCGGAACACCGTGTGTCACCATTTTGGTGTATAATGGTGCCATGCCTGCATCTCACAAAGTCGTTCGCCAGACCGTGGGCCTTCCCGCCGATACAGCGCGCCAAGTCCGCAGCCTCGCGAAGCAACGGCGCCTCAGCGCCAACCGGATCATCGTGGAGCTGGTGGAAGAGGGGATCGAGGCCCAGAAACGCAAACAAAAAGAGTTCTTTGAGCTCGCCGAGCGTTTCCGCGCGGCCACCGACCCTGAAGACGTGGCTCGCCTCGGAGACGATCTGGGCCGCATGGTTTTTGGCCACTGATGCCCCACCTCGAAACCTGGCAAAAACTCCCGCCCGCCATCCGTCAACACCTGATCGACAGGATGCGGGATCGACACATCAGCATCGCTGACCTTAATAAGCTGCGGATTTGGGTTGAATCCCATCCGCTGGTTCCGGAGGGCGAGTGGTACAAGGATTTCGGTTCTTTCAGAATTTGCGGTAAGGGACCGTATCCGAAAACATTCCTGCTTTCCGGTCAGCCCGCCAAGGGCGAAAGCGTGTGAGCGCAGGGTGGCAGAGCCGCAAACCAACGTGTTTTGTGGGGCGGAGTTCGATGTGGGTGTCTTTCATGCGGGCGAAGCCCGCCTTGGAGTGCGGTAGCAGCAGCTACCGCCTTTGCTTTATACGGAAAACATGGGCAGAGCTTGGATAGAGGTCGGAAAGACGCTCGACAAGCCGCGGCGAAAGGTTTTGGTCGAAGAGGAGCTTCACCCTTTTACAACCAACTGTTGGCGCTCCCGGTCAGCAGCGTAGCTGAGGCAGGCCAGGATGTCTTCTTCCGTCAGGTAGGGAAAATCCGCCAGAATTTCCTGGTGCGTCATCCCGGAAGCAAGATAGGAAAGCACATCATAGACGGTAATGCGCATTCCCCGGATGCACGGCTTCCCCCCGCGCTTGCCCGCTTCGATGGTGATGATGTCTTGATACTTCATGCTGCCAGTATGAGCGTTGAATGCCGGCT
>Ga0326728_10001161_pt1 | contig 95166 bp, 63 predicted proteins | sample MB3enrmetagenome_FD_207602 | JGI IMG/M metagenome (GOLD analysis project Ga0326728, IMG submission 207602) | Lab enriched peat soil microbial communities from McLean, Ithaca, NY, United States - MB31MN | ecosystem: Environmental > Terrestrial > Soil > Wetlands > Peat | place: USA: New York...
CCTGTCCGTGCGAGGCCGACTGGAAAGCCCGCCCCACAAAACCTTGAACCGCCTTAAGTCAACAGCAATTGGCCGCGTAAGGGCGCCGTTGTTCAAGTTCAGGAGAGATGAATGGATCGGCTTGAAATGCTGTCTCAAGCAGTAATTGCAATACTGAGAGAGTTCTTCGCAGAAAAGCGGATGTTAAATTCCGAAACCCTCAAAGAGGCTTTTTCAGCACGGAAAGAGCTCGTTTCTCTACTCTATCCTGCTTCTGATATTACGGCAAAAGGTGGACAGCAGGTGTTGTCTGTGCCACCCAGGGCACTGGCCCGTGTGACACTGGCCAAATCAGAGATTCCGGAGGAATCAAACAGTGAATCTCTTTCGGAACTTCGGAAAGCGTTCTTGAAAATAATCGATAGTTTTGGACCTATGGTAAAGGGCGACTATGAAAATCAATTCAGTGAGTTGCACAAGAAGCTCGATGGGTGTGCATCGCTTTTGCCCCTGGGCTGGCTGGGAGAACAACTCGGACAAATGGCCGGGGAATTGATAAATGAAGCTATCGGGCGAATAGAGATCTCGAATGATTTTCTTGTGGAGCTCAGTAAAGATTTGTACAAAATGGAGCAACAGTTATCATTATATCAAAATCACAATAGAGAGACGAACCATATAAACAACGACTTCCAGGATGATTTATTATCACATACAGACGAAATGCACCGTGCATTCGATTCCGGCAAGAGCCTACCTGATATCCGTCATCTAATCACCTCCAAGCTGAACACTATTTCGAAAGCGATTGAAATCAAGCGTGAATCGGATGCGTCTCGCCTAGAAGAAGCAGACGCAAATATAACTGAACTCCAGAATAATCTAAGGACCTATGAACAAGAGATATTGCAGGTAAGAGAGCGATCTGAGTCCCTGGAGAAAGAAGTACTGCTGGATGCGTTGACCCAGATAAATAACAGGCGAGCCTATGATTTACAAATAAGAGAAAGCCTGAGACGCTTTCATCGAAATGGGGAGCAATTCGGTCTTATACTAATAGATATAGATCATTTTAAGAAAGTTAATGACGCTTATGGGCATAAGGCAGGCGACAAGTGTCTGAAAGAAATAGCAAAGCAAATAAAATCATCTGTGCGGCAATCAGACTTCCTCGCCCGCTATGGAGGAGAGGAGCTGATAGCCATTCTTCCCGGAAGCGATGCTGAAGGCGCACGAAATCTTGCCGAAAAAATTCGGAGACGTATTGAAAATATCCGCTTCTCCTACAAGGGTGAGATAATACCTCTCACTATCAGCTTGGGGGTTACCGGGGTCTTGGCTTCCGACACCGACCCGGACACCCCCTTCATCAGGGTCGATGCAGCAATGTACCAGGCAAAAGAGGATGGCAGAAACAGGGTCTGTGTTATTACTGATCTATCTTTCTGCAAAACATCGGGAAGTAACTTTCAAACCGGCCGGTTGGCGGGCATGGAGTAAACTGAAGGAAAGACACTGACTTATTTAAGAAGTTTTCCAGGCATTTCATCTTCGTTCTCTTCGTAGTAAAAAAACTGTCTTAGGTTTACTCTTGTGCCACGACAAGAGTGACAGCCCCTGCGTCGCTCAAAAAAATTCTTGCGAAATCGCAATAAGAGAGTAATGTAATTCCTGCACCTTCATTACCCCGTTGCCTCGATGGTACTTGGATCGAGGATGCGCAAATGGCAAGTTTCAAACGCCTGTTTTTTGGTGGTTGCACTGGGTAAGGTTTTTAGATACAACGTTCCGGAGCGAGAGCATCAGACAATCCATGGACTCGGTCATCAGGCGGCTTGCAAAGGTTGGGGCCAGGGTGGTCTGCCATACCTCGCAGGGCGTCTGGTACTTTCCTGCTGCGCCACCTTTTCCTTGATTTCCAAAGTTCTATCTCACACCATTTTCGAATAATCGCTGACATCTTAGGATCTACAAACCAAGCTCTCAGCTAACGCACCATTTTCAAAACTATAGAGGAAGAGAAATGATATCGCGTTTATATCGCTTTGGTCATATCCTCCCCTGGGTTCTCCTAACGTTTTTCACCTTGGTGGCAATGACCGCTTTCCAATTGCTCAAACACATCCTTTGGCCCGACATAACAATCTGGGGGTCCCACATCGACACTATTCTTTTCGTAACCGCCGTCGCATCGGTTGGGACATTTGGCGTATACAGAGAGTTGGAAGCCCGTTCCCTGCTGGCGTGCATTGTCGAATCCTCGGATGACGCGATTATCGGAGCCACGCTTGACGGAATCATTGTGAGCTGGAACAGAGGGGCCGAAAACATGTACGGCTACCGCGCCGGGGAAGTGGTGGGGAAGCCTGTATCCATTCTGCTGCCTTCCGATCTGCCCGAGGATCAATCCAATATCTTCGAAAGCATAAGGCGAGGGGGGCGGGTGGACCATTACGAGACCACCCGTATTCGCAAAGATGGAAAGAAAGTCCACGTCTCTTTGTTTGTCTCACCTATTTTCAATGCCCCGGGGAGAATAATAGGCGCTTCTGCGATTGCCCGTGACATCACCGAGCGCAAAAAGGCGGAGGACGCGCTTCGGGAAAGCCAATCAATGCTGGAGCACTCCCAGGCCTTTTCCCTGGTAATGTCGGCTCATATAGGACTTGACGGATGCTGGATCAAAGTACCCCCGAAACTTTGCGAGTTGCTTGGATATTCTGAAGCGGAAATGCTGGCGCGAAGATCTCAGGACGTGACGCACCCTGACGATCGCGATGAGGAGCGCAAGCTTTGCCGGGACCTGATTGAAGGCAGGATCAAATCGGTGGACCTGGAGAAGCGTTGTCTCACAAAGGATGGCCGCACCCTCCATATCTATCTCAATTACTCCATAGTGACCGATATTGAAGGCAATCCGGTGCATTTCCTGGCCTATATTCGGGATATAACCAAGCGCAGGATGGCGGAGGAGGAACTAAAGCAGACAAACGTCTACCTCGAAAATGTCTTGGAGAATTCACCCGACGCAATCGGCATCGTTGATAAACACGGGAAGCTTATAAAATGGAACAAAATGGCGGCCGAGCTGTACGGGTACAGTTTTGAAGAGCTTCGAGGAAAAGCGGGCTTTAGTTTATTCGCTGACCGCGATGAACTGGAAATCATGCTTAAAGACCTGCGCCGGCAGGGTTCGGTGAAAAAGCGGGAAATACTCATAAAAAGAAACGACGGGAGTCTTGCCCCATCTGAGCTTTCTATCGGGCTGCTGCAGGACACTGAAGGCAGGGTCCTCGGCAGCGTCTCTGTGGCAAGGGACTTAAGTGAAATCAAAAACGCCCTTATCGAACTCAAAGCTTCTAACGAGCGGTTATCTGAGGAAATCATCGTACGCAAGCTGGCCGAAGCGGAAGTGAAGTGGCTCAGCCGGCAAAACCAACTGATCCTCGACGCTGCAGGAGAGGGCATTGTCGGATTGGACCTGGCGGCCAGAGTCACCTTTATCAATCCGGCCGGGGCCGAGCTTGCAGGGTACAAGGTCGAAGAATTGATCCAAAAAGAATTTCATCAGGTGGTCCATCACTCCAGGCCCGACGGTACTCCTTATTCCGTTCAAGATTGTCCGATGTTTGAGAGCTTGCATAGCGGGGTAGCCCGGCGTGAAAGAGACGAGGTATTCTGGAGGAAGGACGGCACGAGTTTCCCGGTTGCATATTCAAGCACTCCCATTCTCGAAGAGGGACAAATTGTCGGGGCGGTCATCACTTTCCGTGACATTACCCTGCGCAGGCTTGCACTGGAGGAATTGAACAGGTACCGAGATCGCCTCGAGGACTTGGTGAAGGAACGAACCAAGGAACTGGCCATGGCCAATGAACAACTCACTTGTGAAATAGAGGAGCGTAAGCGCGCGGAGGAGGCGCTGCAGGAAAGAGAGCGGAAGTTCCGGGCGATCTTTGACCAGACGTTCCAGTTCATGGGGTTAATGACCATTGACGGCAGGCTCATAGAGGCAAATAGAACCGGTTTGCGATTTGGCGGAATCCAGGAATCGGACGTCATAGGCAAGCCATTTTGGCAAACTCCGTGGTTGACACATTCCACGCAACTGCAGGAAACATTGCGTATGGCTGTAACGAAGGCTGCGGCAGGAGAGTGCGTGCGCCTCGAGGTGACCAACCTTGCAGCCGATGGAAGTCCGCATTGCATGGACTTTTCTCTTAAACCGGTGATGGATGAAGCCGGCGGCGTCGCTTTTCTAATTGCGGAAGCTCGAGACATCCACGAACGCAAGCAGGCCGAAGAAGCAGTGCTCAAGGCCAACCGGGTAATCAACACACTCTGGGAGTGCAATAATGCACTTATGCATGTGAAGGATGAACTGCAGCTTCTCCAGGAGATTTGCCGGATCATTGTCGAAGTAGGCGGCTACAAAATGGCATGGGTTGGCTATGTGGATGACGATGTTAACCAAATCGTCACTCCGCTCGCTCAACATGGTTATGAGGATGGCTACCTGGACAACGTTAATGTCACATGGAAGGACACCGAGCGAGGCCGAGGGCCTACGGGGACTGCCATTCGAACAGGGGTTCCCAGCGTTGTGCGCCAGTTGGAGTACCAATCGAGTTTTGACCCCTGGCGAAAGGAAGCTCTCGAACGAGGATATGATTCGGTTATCGCCCTTCCTCTTCTTGTTGAAGGTCGAATACTGGGATGTTTGACAATCTATTCGGCGGAACCTGGCGTTTTTGACGAAGACGAGGTTAATCTTCTCTCTAAACTTGGGGTGAACCTCTCTTTTGGAATAGAGACCTTAAGAATTTCCCACGCCTGCGCGCTGGCTGAAATAGAATTGCAAAAGGCTCACGATCAATTGGACCAACGGGTAAAAGAGCGAACGGCCGCACTGGAAAAGGCCAACGAGCAACTGCAGCAAATACCGTCAAAGCTCATAGCGGTTCTGGAGGAAGAGAGGAAAAGGCTTGCCTCCGAACTCCACGACAGCATCGGACAGACTCTTGCCGCTGTGAAGTTTTGGGTGGAGATGGCCTTGAAGCTCAGGGATGCAGGTGATAACAATGCCGTCTTGAACCACCTGGAGCAATTTGTTCCTACCCTCCAGCGGGCAATCGAAGAAACCAGAAGTATCTACATGGGTTTGCGGCCCTCGATGCTGGACAGTGTAGGGCTTTTGTCCACGCTTGAGTGGCTGCGTCAGGAATGCATGAAACTCTATCCCGACCGCCACGTTGAGCTTGAAACCGGAGTTGCGGAAGAAGAAATCCCGGAAAACCTGAAGGTGAACATCTTTAGAATCGCCCAGGAGGCGATGAACAATGTCGCCAAGCACAGCCAGGCAGAGTGGGTTGACATTTCGCTCTCAAAGAACAGGGGTGGAATCGAGTTGGCCATCGCCGATGATGGCGTGGGCATGAATCCGGCCCAAATCCTCCAGACCGGCATAGATGGAACCCTTGGCCTTACCAGCATGAGAGAGAGGGCCGAACTCACCGGCGGTAGCTTCTCCATTACGTCTGCTCCAGGTAAAGGCACAACCATTCGGGCTTGCTGGCCGATCCACGCCTAGAGATTGCAGTGGCTTAGGCGCCGCCCCGCGCTGCGCTCCCCATCCATGGTTTGAATCTTTAAGAGACAATCTTTCCATTTATCATCGGAAGGCTTTTTGCCGATTCCTTTTCTGGATGTCTCTGCAATTGATAGGCCCAGGAGCAAAATGCAGAATACTCATCTGAAAACGGACGCCGCCGGAGTAGCGAGCGATTTGTATATGATTCCTTTTCAATTGGGATCGGATCTCGTTTTAAAATCCGTTTCCAATCCTGCATTCAAGACAAAAACGACGATTTATGGCGCTGTGCCGGGCCGTGTGATCATAATCGAAGAGCCCCTGTTTTCCGTTAACGATCGCTTTGCAGGCCTGTCCTTAGAATTCGTATGTGCTTACCTGCATGGCAATCACCTATTTAAATTTAAGAGCAAATTTATTAAACATCTATTTAAGAACGTGATCGGGATTGCTTACCCCATAGATGTAGAACGGGTTCAAATTCGTTCGAACACGAGAATACCAGTAAACATCGAAACTGAAGTTGTTCTTGGGACAAGGGATAGGACTATTTCAGGCCGCATGGCAGATATAAGCGAAGGTGGATGCCTGTTGGAATTGCCCAGGTCAATCTATACACAAAGTGGATCGCAATTCAAACTCAGTTTCATATTACCGGACACTCGAAGCATTTATAATCTGGCCTGCACAGTTATGCGCGTGAGGCATCTTTCTGATAAGATCATAGTTGGACTAAGGTTTTCCGGACCTCCGCAAGCTATTATGGAAGTTGAAAAATTCTGTAAATTATATGTCACCGCCCTCGCTCTGGAAGCGAGTCCGGACACCTATTCTTAAGTTGTCCCCTGATCAGCTTTAAACGTCAGGTTATTGGTTTGTCCTGAAAGCAGGGTTTTCTTCACGGTCATGGCCAAGTCCCGCAAGGCTACCGGCTTCATGAGGAATTCTTTGATCCCCAGAAGCTTGGCTCTATTTTCATCAACGGCCTCACTAAATCCCGTGCAGAGGATTATGGGCGTATCGGGGCGGATCTTTAGAATTTCTCTCGCCAGAACAATCCCCGTCATATTCGGCATCGTCATATCGCTGATGACCAGATCAAAGCTTTCGGGGCGCGCTCCGAAAGCCTGAAGCGCATCGGAACTGCTATATCTTGCGGCAACGTCATAACCCAGGCTCTCAAGCATCTGCTTTAGCATGTCTACTATAGATTGTTCGTCATCAACCACCAGAACGAGACCCTTTCCGGTGGGAAGAGGCTCCAACGCCTCGACCCTTGGCGCCTGCAGCGTTTTGGTCCTCGGGAAATAGACATCGAAAGTGGTGCCTTGGCCCGGCACGCTAAACACGGCGATGCCTCCGGACAGACTCGTAATTATTCCATAGACCAGCGACAGCCCGAGACCGGTTCCCTTAGACGGTCCTTTGGTGGTAAAATATGGATCGAAGATTCGCTGTCTCACCGCTTCGTCCATTCCGTGTCCCGTGTCAGCAACACTCAGTTTCAGGTAAGATCCCGGAGCCAGGTCCGGAAGTCCACTTATTGCGGCTGAGTTGATATCCACATCTTTCAGGTTGATGGACATCACTCCTCCTTTCTCCCCCATGGCGTGAGCAGCATTCGTGCACAGATTCATCAGCACCTGGTGGATTTGAGTGGGATCTGCCATGGTGGTGCCGTCGATTGCTCCCGCATCGATATCCTTGCGTATCTCTATGGTAGAGGGTAACGACGATCTAAGCAGCTTGAGCGTTTCTTTTACCAGAAGGCTGACCTGCACCGGCCTGCGTTCCTGTTCCCTCTTGCGGCTGAAGGTAAGGATTTGCTTGACTAGCTCCTTGGCGCGGTTACTGGAGAGCAGAACCTGTTCTATGTTATGGTGCAAACGGCTGCCTTGGGGAACTGCATTCAGCGAAAGCTCGGAATAACCGATTATCGGCATAAGTATGTTGTTAAAGTCATGCGCGATTCCTCCGGCCAGCGTGCCGATAGCCTCCATTTTTTGGGCTTGATTCAGTTGGGACGCAAGCCTCTTGCTCTCGGTGATGTCCTGGGCCGTGCCCTCCATGCGGATAATCTTGCCATTGACATCATGAACAGAACGTATGTTGAGCATAATCCACGCAATGCTCATGTCCTTTCTCAAAATCTGCACCTCGAAGTCCTGAACCATCTCCTTCTCCTCGATCAACCGGATCAGTTCGGAGCGGCGTTCGGGATTGGCATAGATTTGTTGAGATATGTCTCTTACCGTATTCAATATCTCTTCCGGAGAATCATAGCCAAGGATGCGGGCAAATGCCATGTTGAGGCTTAAGAGCCTTCCTTCCGGAGTCGATTGAAATATGCCCATCAAGGCATTCTCGAATATGCCCCTGTATTTTGCCTCCGCCTCGACAACAGCTTCTTCCATGAGCTTGCGCTCGGTGATATCGCGAAAATACGAGACCCTGCCGTGGTACCTTCCATCGGTTCCATTCATAGGAGCTGAGTAGCGTTCGAAGGTCCTGCCGTCTTTGAGTGCGATCTCCTCCAGACTGGTTTCATTTCGATGGGCATACAGGTAGCCTACTCTTTGGAGAAACGCCTGGGGGTCCATAACCTTGTCCGATACCGATCTCAGCACGAGAGCGCCGACTTGCGCTTCCAATACTTCGCGGGAGATGCCCCACATGTCTGCAAACCGCTGGTTTGACGAGATGATAGTGTCGTTTTCGTCAACCGCCATGATCCCATCGATCGAGGTTTCATTTTGTGTGAACAGCAGGAGGTTTGCGCGTTTCAGGGCCTCCTCCGCCTGCTTGCGCTTGGTGATGTCCCGCAACAGGCCCACCGCCTGCCAGCCGTTCATGAAAACAGAGGAAAGGGAAAGCTCGACGGGGATTTCCTCACCGTCCTTTCGGCGAGCCACCAGTTCGAGTGTCTTCCCAATAGCCTCGCCCAGCCCTGTCTCCACGAACCTGGAAAAGCCAGCATTATGTGCGGCATGATACCGCTGAGGCGCGATGAGTCGATGCAGATTTTGGCCGCTGGTTTCTTCTCTCGTATAGCCCAAAATACGCTCCGCAGCCGGATTCCAATAGGTAATCATGCCCTCCGGGTCCATCATCAGAATTGCATCCCGGGCCGAGTCAGTGATGGCGCGCAATCGGGTTTCCCTATCCCTCAGTGTCTCTTCGATCTGTTTGCGCCGGGTAATGTCACGCGCAATACACAGCACCAGATGCTGCTCTCGGATCACAGTTGGAAAAGCTCTTATTTCCAGAAAGACTTGTTTGCCGTCTTTTCGATTCAGAACAAACTCATCGGGCCCCGAAGGATAGCCGAGTATATTCCTGGCAAACTGCTCGCGGGCCATGGGGATGTCTTCCGGAAGCAGAAGGTTTGCTTCAAACAGGTTTTTTCCAATTAGTTCTTCACGCTTATAGCCTATTGCCTCTTCCGCAGCCTTGTTGCCATCCAAAAAGTTGCCCTGCAGGTCAATAAGATAGTAAGGGTCAGGAGCACACTCGAAGAATACTTTGAAGCGTTCCTCTGAGTGCTTGAGTTCTTCCTCCGCCTGCTTGCGCTCGGTGATGTCGTTTCCCACACAAAGGGTTTCCATAACCCGCCCATTTTCAGACCTGATAGGCTTGTTGGTCCAGGCGATCCAGACCCTCTCGCCGCCGCGGCGCATGTTTTCGTTGATGTTGCTGGCGTAACGTTCCGGATTCACTGCGATATCCTCGACCATCAACCGCAGGTCCCGCCCGGTCGTTGATTCAACTGGTGGAACGATCGTGCCCACCACGTTTTTGCCCATTATTTCCTCTTCGCTGTAGCCGAAAAATCCCTGGGCAAACTCGTTGAAGAAGGTAACGTTGCCCATGTTGTCCATTCTCAGGATGATGCTGTTGGCATTTTCGACCAACTCACGATATTTCTCCTCACTTTGTCTCAGTGCTTCCTCCGCCTGCCTTTGTTCGGTGACATCGCGGATGGATTCAATGGCTCCCGCGTGGTTTCCATGTGCGTCGTACAGGGGCGCGCCGGTCGCAAACAAATAAGCCCCTTTACCTCCATAGACACTGGGATCATAAGTTGCCCCATACTGAATGCCGCCCTTTTTCCAAACATGCCGGTAGCGTGATTCGAGTTCCTCATCGCGGGCATCGATGAGCAGGTTCGGCCGCCTGTCCCCGAAAAAGGGGACACTATATGCACGGTCACCCTTGCCTATCATCTCCTCCTTGCTTATCCCGGTCATCTCTTCGATGGCGCGGTTCCACGCTATGACCTTATCATCCTTGTCAATTACCAGTGTTGCATCAGGCAAAAACTCGATGATATCGTTCAATTGACGGTTCGCGGAAATCAGCGCCTCTTCCGCCTTCTTGCGCTCGGTGATATCAAAAAATGATGCGATACTTCTTTTTGTATCGGCGATCATATCGACGGTGAGTAAGCAATCTTTTGTCTGGTCACGTCTGTCAATAAGGCGGAATTCGTATTGTTTCAGAGCAGCCGTTGCATCGGTTCTGCGCAGGTGGTGCTGGCCAAGCATCTTCTCCAGATCCTCTTTCACAACAAATTCCGTCCAGCTCCTTTTGTTTTCAACCTCATCTCTCGTGTAACCTGTCAGTTTCTCGAATTCCGCATTTGCAAGTGATATGATGGTATCTTCTTCGACTATGAATGTGGCCGCGCCTGTGTTTTCAAAGATGGCCCTATAACGGTTTTCAGATTCTCTCAGGACTTCTTCGGCCTTTTTGCGATCGGAGATGTCTTCGAGAGTCTCAATGGCACCTACTAGGGTCCCAATCGAATTCCTGATTGCGGCAGCTACACAGTGAAGCCATTTCCCTTCTCCACCAAGTTCAGGGAAGAACTCGGTGGTTTCGTACGCATCTTCAAGCAGGCTGGACTTGTTGGGTATTCCATTATACCAATGCGAAATTGCCTCTATGGGCGCCTCATCTACCAGCAGGTCGGCCATACAAGGCCTCGCTTTACCGTAAAAAGCCCTCCAGTGCAGATCTGTCCCTGCCACCTCGTCTGCCTTGATCTTGCTCATTTCCTCCAAAGCTTTGTTCCAGTAGAGCACCTGGTGGTCTTTCCCTATCACAAACGCGGGAAGCGGGTAGCCCTGGATTATGCTTCGCAGTTGCTGCTCGCTGTCTCGCAGTTCGTTTTCGGCTCGTTTGCGTTCCGTGATGTCTTCGAATATCCCCACGGCGCCTGAAAACTTCCCGTCTTCGGTGCTTATACGTTTGTAAATAGCACTCAGGGGGGTCGTCTTGCCTCCGAGAACAGAGAGGTACTCTCCCTCGTAATACCCAAAACCGCCATCTATTGCGTCTTTGACTGCCTGAAGGAATGCCGGATCACGCACTCCTTCGAGCATATTGAACCCCAGGATCTTTTCCTTTGAAGCCCCTACTATCTCGGCAAACTTGTCGTTTAGATTTCGGACTGTTCCCGTCTGGTCAAAGTGCAAAATGCCAAGGGGGGCATAGTCGAAGATCAAGCGGTATCTCTCCTCGCTTGCCCTCAGATCCTCCTCGGCCCGCTTGCGCTCGGATATGTCGAGCACGGCCCCGATAAGCCCCCCGACCGAACCATCCGGCTTGGAGAATGTGGCCTTGTGGAGAACCACATTACGAACCAATCCATCGGCGTCCCTCACAGATGATTCATAAATCTGGACACCGGAATTGCTTAACAGGGCAAGGTCCTTTTCCCGGTAAATATCCGCGAGTTCCCCAGGTGCAATTTCAGAGACTGATTTGCCTATGATTTCGTCTTTACCCCTGTTTAAGAAGCTTTCGAATGCTTTGTTGCACCCGAGATATCGGCCTTCCGGGTCCTTAATAAAAACAGGTACCGGCAGGGCGTCAATCAACTGTTGCTGAAACCATGCCGACTCCCGCAATGCTTTCTCAGCCTGCCTTCGACTTGTAAGCCCGTCGAGATCGGGAAGTTCGGGCCCCGCCCCGCCCTGCCGCTCAGCCTTTCCGTCCTCGCAGTACTGAAGGGCGCGAATGATAGGCAACGTCATATCGTGGACCGAAGCTGGTTGTTGAATGTAGTCCCACACGCCGTTTCGAATTGCCAGCTCTGCTCCGTTCCCGTCACCCGGCGAGGTGATTATGATGATTTGCGGCCTGGGTTCCGTTTGCTGAATCCGTGCTATTGCATCCTGGGCGTTTCCGTCCGGCAATCCGACATTGAGCAGGATTAGATCGTATTTTCCGCTTATAGCCTCGCCCAGGCCCTCGCACAACGTATGGGAACAGGTTACGCAATGTCCCATGCCATTGATGATGTTGGACAGGATATCGCATACCGACCGGTCGTCGTCGATGATCAGAACGCTGGCCATAAGACATTGAGCCCCTTGGAGTGCGGTGCAACGAGTATTCGATCAAGGTTTCGGCAAGACCTGCAACTCCAATAACAACTTCAGGAACTCAACCGAAGCTATGTTATTTGACTCTCTCGGAGCCCTTGAATCTTCAATACCGTCTTACTTATCGTGGAGATGCAGATTCCCTCAGGATCGAAGAGCAAAAGACATGCCATAGAGTTATTTACTGCAAACACGAGGAGACCGGAGAATCCGAATCGGAACCGGAGAGTGCGGGAAAGCTGAGGAATAGGGCGTAGGGTGGGATATTAGCCCAAGATTCCGTATGGGTCACTCAAGCACGTTGGCACAGGGAGGCCGTCATTGCGGACATCCTTATTTCACTTGCCTGAATCTGATCACATTGGCAAGGGATGTCAAATTTTAGACAATTACGAAAGCTTCCGCCCTATACTTTTCAGCCAAAAACGCCTGGAAAGTCACATGAGTTTGGGAAAGGCTCCCTGGATGCCGGTGATGATGAACTGGATGCCTAGCGCCAGGGTTATGAGGCCGAAGATCTTGGCGAGAACATCCATGCCGGTGTGGCCCAGAATCTTTATTATATTTGTCGAGAAACGGAACGAGAAATAGATGATGAGCGTCATACAGACGATGGCGCTGAAGAGCTTTAGCGCCAGCGTGTCAGAGTGGTGAATCCCCTGGGTGAAGAGTATCACCGTCGACATGGTTCCGGCCCCCGTGGTGAGCGGGATCGAGATCGGGATCACCGCAATAGAAATCATCTTAGAGAAGGTGTGTTCGCCACCTTGCACGACCACTTGCTGGGTCGAATTCATCATGCTCAAGCCGGTGTTGAGGAGGAGGAGTCCACCGGCGATCCGGAACGCATCGATGCTGATGTCGAAAAAGCGCAGGATGGACACGCCGGCGATCATGGCGATGATCATGGTAATAAAAGAGGTTCCCGTGGCGATGGCGGAGAGCTTATGTTGTTCCTTGTGGCTCAGCCCGTCGCATAGTTGCAGAAACAAAGGAATCGCCGGGATGTTGTTGGCAACGGCGATGAGACCGAGAAGATAGTGCTGAAACGAGAGTTCGTTCACAGGGCATCCTCCTTCACGAAGGCCTTTTCCAAATCGCTTGCTCACCGAATCGCTGCAAACTAAACTCTTTCGAAATCGGCAATATCTCGCAAACTTTTATCTCGAAATATTTTGTCTCGAGACCTTATGTCTCGAGACCTTTTATCTCGAAATCTTCTATCTTGAAATCTTAATTTCTCGCATGCCTCGCCTACGCTATGAATATTTCTTCCCAAGTTCCTCCAGGCCGGCCTTCTGGAGATCCTCCGGCGTCATGGCGATCTTGAATTTTACCTTGGCATTGAAAGTAAGAAACCAGGGCTCGGCAAACGCCGGAATTTGGGAGGGGGCAACCAGATCGATGACCAGTATTGCGCCCCGCTTCCCGTTGTGTTCAGTGAAATAAACGGCCTCCGGCTTGGCATCCTCCAGGATGCGGCGCATCTTTTGGCCCACGGTGCCGTCCCTGACCGCCTTGTTGAACTCATCATTAGGCAGCTTAACATGCAGGAGCATTCGCATAACAATTCCTCCGGGATTAAAGCGTTGTTATAAAATCGCACGTTTTCAAAGTAATCATGGAAACGGACGGATGCCCCGGACAGTTTTTAGGTGTCAGTTTTTTGGTTGGCAGTTTTAGTTAATTCGAAACTCGAAATTCGAAACTACCTTGTGTTTTTGATTCGTATGTGGGAAGGTTCCCCGGCCGGCAAAGTGTCCTGAGAGGCTTTTAGGGCGGGAGACCAACCCCCAATGCCCTTCGAGGTCTGCCGGTGGCTTGGTTGTTGCATCACTCGGCTTTATACCACAGACTACCCAAAAACGACAGATGACAAAGCAAGGGAGAATCTATATGTCTGAAGACAAGAAGGGCAGCCGGATAGCATTGCGTTTCGTTACTTCGGTGATCGCTATGCTCGCATATGGCTGGATCAATTTTATATTGAACCCAATAGAAACTCTTGCCGTGGGGAAGATTGCAGGAGATCAACTGCAAAGCAGTGATATGGCCTACGTGGGGTCAATGGTTGGAATGAGCTTTCTTCACCATCTCCACATTCCGTTGATCGCACTATTACTGATTCTCCTATTGATATGGTGGTCTCCAATTCTCAGGTTCGTGAGATCAATGAAGTCCAAGACAACAATGGGAACTATTATTTTTTGTCTTGTGATCTTGGGATCTCTATCACAGGCTTTTGCCTTTTATGAAAAACCTGACAGGTCCGAAGCTATAACCATTATGCCTGACGAGTCTTTTTTTTGGATTCCGGATGTGGGGGATAACAAGACATCTCAGGTAAAGCTAAACAGTGAGGAATATTATTTAGCCAATAAACTTCCAGTCAAACGTTTTGTGATCCCCCACGCAATATTTACCGGGTCAAACCCCTATTGGAGGGACTTCTATGTTCCGACCGGCAGGGCAATAATCCAACCCAGGACGCCTTACAACCGGGAATGGACAAAGGATTCCAAGCGTGGCACTTCGACCAGGGATGAATCCTTTCCGTGCCAGGACAGTGAAGGGCATAATGTTACGGTGGAGATCGCAATTGGAGCATATGTTACCGAGGATCAGGCCCCCAGGTATCTGTTCAATTTCGGCGTTAAACCACCCAAGGGCGATCGATCCGATCCGCAGGTTATTTTTACATCCGTATACTATGGCAAAGACTTACCCGAAGTCATGGACGGGGTCGTTCGCAACAAAATCCAGACGCTGGTATGTAGTGAGATAGCTGGCCGCCCTCTTGATAGAGTGAACTCCGAAGCCAATGCAATGATGCAAAAGATCCAGGAAAATACAACCAGGTATTGCGCGGACAAGGGCGTTACCCTGGACTATATTGGCTGGGCCGGCACGTTCACATTCGACAAAGATGTGCAGCAGGCGATCAATGACCGCTACACTGCTCAGACGATTGCTCCGTACCTGGCTACGCTCGAAACGAAGGCAGTAATCGATGCTCTCAATCGATGGGACGGCCACGCTCCAGCAAACCTTTCGCTGTGGTGGCTTCCATCCGGCATAGGCGATTTCTTAAGCCGTGTGTTAAAATCTGAGCCGAACAAAGCGCCAATTGACGCTCCAAAACCTGATGCCAAGAAGTAATTCTGCAATAAACACTATAGTTTTTTGATGTGTATAGCGGCGAGGTTTATCCCAGCCCGGTATTCAACGCAACCTGGTATAATATCGGGTTGCGTTCAAAATCCCCCTGCCCCCTTTTCTAGATTGCATACTGCGATTGTGGAAATGCAAATTTTGCTGCATGCGTTCGCAAGCTTTGCCACAGGATCATCGTAATTCCGATCTCGCCTCCTTCCTTCTTGTGGACTTCGGCCAAAAAATCAACCGCATTATTGGATGTACCATCCTGGACTGCGGGTCATGGCGGAGGAGATGATATTTACAGGCGGTGTAAAATTCCGGTTGACATTTTAGTTTAGTACCTATACTATAAGTTCCATGCAAAGAGAACTCGAAAGCAAAGAACTCATAGACCTCTTTTTGCGGTTGGTGCACAAGGTCAACGCGATGGAGAAGGCGCCCGTCGAACACGGGAAAGAATTCCGGCTTTACCATTCGGAGCGCCACATGCTCGATAAAGTCGGAGATGATCCGGGTATGAATGTGACCGAATTCGCCCGAGCGGTTGGGGTGACAAAAGGCGCAATTTCTCAGGTGATAAGGAAGCTCGAAACCAAGGGCCTCGTCCGGCGATACAAGAAAAGCCGCAACGAAAAAGAAGTCTTCATCGAACTTACGAGCCAGGGCCGCGATTTCTACGAAGAACGCAAGAGAATAAATAAGGAAACGATCAGGGAAATATCTGAAGAGCTAAGACTCCACTCGGATGATAAGGTCGCGTTTCTCCTGCGGATGTTTCATTGGTTCGACATGTTCCTGGATCGAAGCATGGAGGCGATGGCGCACCACGAGCAGTCTTGAAGCCGGTAGCGAAGCGCCTGAACGGGGTTTTTAACGCTCAAATAGTTTAGTTACTAAACATAGTGAGAAATCGCCAAACTTCTCGACGTCTGATGGACCGTCAAACGAAAGGATTCCTGGACAGTCCAAAGGAGCAAGACCAAAGAATAGCGGAATTGGTCCGCAGCCGCATCGCGTCATAGCGATCAGTTTGCGCGCGGATATCGTCTCACGAGTACGGCGCAAGAACCGTCGCATTTCAAAGACAGGAGAATATAGACATGAGAATGACAGCGATTGAGAAGTATTTCGTCAATAGTCCTGAGCATACGCTCAAGGTCGTGCGTCGCGCGCAACAACTGCTGGGCCGGATCGATATCCGGAACGCCAGGCGGTATTTGGATGTTGGGTGCGGCGTTGGCGCGGCGGCTTGCGAAATTGCTGAGAGATATGGCATGGACGTAACTGGAATCGATGTGGATCGTCGACAGATTGAAGCAGCTCAGACCCGCGCGGCTCACCCGCGCCTTCGCTTTATGGTGATGGATGCAACAAAACTGCAGTTTAATGACGCTGAATTCGACATCGTGGCAACCAGCATGGTGGCGCATCACATGCCGGGTTGGGAGCGTGCCTTCTCCGAAATGATCCGCGTGTTGCGTCCCGGAGGATATCTGATCTTCAGCGACCTCATGTTCCCTTCCTGGTTGGCGGCCGTCGGCCGTCGCCTCTTCCCTTTCGTCGGGCTGCCTTCTACGAAGCGGGTCGACTCTGTCGCCTCACAAGCAGGCATGACCAAAGTCCATCAGTTCTGCGCGGGCTTGCGATCCGACTTCATCTGGCACAGGACTGGCTGAGATCAGGGAGCTTAGCTGCAATATTTCAAGACAAATAAAACTCCGGGGGCAGGCTTATTACATCTCTCACCAATCAACGGTGTCGCTATTTCAAGATTAATGCGATCGACTGGGCTGTTTTTCCCGCAGATTGGATGTGGAAGAATGAGTGTTTGATCCCACTCAGGGAGAAAAAGTTAACTGTCCTTTTCGTATTGCCTTTTCGATAAGTCCTCTGTGCAGAAAGTATCATCCCTCCAAAACAGGAGTCCTCGGTTCTTTTCTTCCCGGCAGAGGAATGTGCGCCGAAGAAGTTTTATCGAAAACTCCCACCTCAATAGCTTCCTTCGCTGCCGCAAAGCAATTGAGAGACAGCAAAATCTGGAGGTACTGATTATGTTGTAACATCGACCTTTTCATGCTTAATCGGGGACAATGAACTTGAGAGAGAGGCTACAGACTAGATGGAAACTCTCGAAGATTTAACAAAAGAGCAGCTCATAGACGACCTGATAGCGTTGCGTCGGCGAATTAATGAGTTGGAAACTATAGAAAAGGATACAAAGAAGTACGAGGAGGAACTCAATCGGGTCAGGGCAATGTTTGAGGGACTTTTCGAATTCGCCCCCGCTGCCATTCTGGTTGTCAACCATGAAGGCCGTATTATTCGGGTTAATAAGCAGACTGAGCGGCTTTTCGGCTATTCCCGCAGCGAACTGCTCGATACACCACTTGAAATCCTTTTGCCGGAGCGATTCAGGGAAATACACAAGGAACATCGCCGAAAGTTTCTGGCTGAGCCGCACGTCCGTCCCATGGGTAGAGAGCTTGAACTGTATGGCAGACGAAAAGATAGCAGCGAATTCCACGTAGATATAGCTCTCGGGCCACTCCAAATCGAGCAGGATTTTTTCGTGCTGGCCGTCGTTCGAGATTTCACCGAATTCAAAAGATCAGAAGCGGGTCGCCTCAGGGAGAAGAGCATCTCCGATGCGACCATAGACAATATGCCGGGCATCTTCTATCTACTCGATGAACGGGGCAAATTATTGCGGTGGAATAAAAACTTGGAACAGGCTTCAGGATATACGGCTCTTGAGATTTCAAAGATGCGTTTCCTGGATTTTTTTGCAGGCGAAGACAAAGAGACCATGGCGCAGAGTATTGCGGTTTTTACAAAAGGACAGACTACTCTAGAAGCGGACCTAACTTCAAAAAACGGGAGCAAAACAGCCCACTTTTTTACAGTATCGCGGGTCGATATTGCACGGACACAATGGCTGGTCGGAATAGGTGTAGATATCACCGAACGCAAGGGGATGGAACTGGCTCTGCGCGAGAGTGCCGAAAATTTAAGCGAGGTCAATTCAGCCTTGAAAGCCCTTCTGAGGCAGAGGGATGAAGATAGAAAAGAATTTGAAGAAGCCGTTCTTTTGAATGTGAAAAACCTGATTCTTCCTTATTTTGAAAAGCTCAGGGGGAGCAAGCTGGAAAATAATCAGAAGACCTGGCTCGATATCTTGGAGACTCAGTTGAGAGAAATCACTTCTCCCTTCACCAGGAAGCTTACGTTTCAGCAGATGAATCTTACCCCCACCGAAATTCGAGTGGCTGCCATGGTGAAAGATGGCAAAACAACCAAGGAAATCGCTGAAATCCTGGGTAGTTCGGAAAAATCCATCTCCGTCCATCGGAATCATATTAGGAGCAAACTCGGTTTACACGGGAAAAGGGTCAATTTGGAGGCTTATCTTGCAAGTCTTACCTAATGCTTATTTTTTATAGGCATTACGTACTCAATCTTGGGTATTCACTTTGTCAATTCCCATTATTATCATAGAATCAAGAAAATATTGAAAGAATCGATGGGATTTTGCCATGGAACAGAGAACGCCATTAATTGTTATTGCCGATGACGATGAAGATGACCGGTTCTATTTAAACGAGGCCTTCAAACGGTGCAGGGAAGAGGTTATCGTTCATGTAGTCGAGGATGGTGAGGAGCTAATGGACTATCTTTATCGGCGAGGTAGCCATGCCGGCCCGCATACCAGGCATCGGCCCGATCTCATCATTCTGGATCTCTGTATGCCCAGGAAGGACGGGTTTGAGGTAATAGAAGAAATCAAAGCCGATTCGGAGCTAAGAAGGATTCCGCTTCTGGCATACACAGCTTTGGACGCGGACGAAATCGTAAAGCGTTGCTATGATCTGGGGGTGAATACGGTCATACGCAAGGGAAACACTTTTGATGAGTTAGATCAAACGGCCATGAGTATTTACAACTATTGGTTTAAAGCCATTAAAGGCTAGATATTAGAACTGCAATTTCAAACCAATAAATAACAAAAGCTTCCATGTTTTTCTTGAGTTATTCATAAGTTCAAGCCATCTATTCTGAGTGGTCCAAAACTCGCCTGACTCTTGACCCAAAATCATCGCAGCCGAAAGGCTTCTGAATGAAGTTTACTCCTTCGTCCAGAATGCCGCGATGTGCGATCACATCGGCGGTGTAGCCTGACATATAAATGCACTTCATGCTCGGACGGCTTGCGCCAAGCTGTTTTGCCAGTTCTCGGCCATTCATCTCAGGCATTACCACGTCCGTAATCAGCAGGTGGAGATCACCCGGATGCTTCTCGACAAGATGAATGGCGTGTCCCGGAGTCCTCGCCGCAAGGACCGTGTAGTCCAGGTTTTCAAGAATCGTCTTACCGAGGTTCAAGATCGCTTCATCGTCCTCGACCAGCAGGATGGTTTCCGTGCCTGTCGGGGGATTGCCGGTAATCTCCCCAGAGTGGACCGGTACGGTCTCAGCCTCGAACCGAGGCAGGTAGATACTAAACGTGGTTCCTTTCCCCGGTTCGCTGGCTACATAAATAAAACCGTCGTTTTGTTTAATGATGCCGTATACGGTGGACAATCCAAGCCCGGTTCCCTTGCCCACTTCCTTGGTGGTAAAAAAAGGCTCGAAGATATTTTCGCGCACTTCCTGACTCATCCCCGCTCCGGTATCGCTCACGGTCAGCAGGGCGTAATCTCCGGGAATGAATTCGGGAGTCTCGACTTTATAGGAATCATCGATTACAACGTTCTCGGTCCTCATGGTGATGGCGCCTACTTCGGAAATGGCATCGCGGGCATTGACCACAAGATTGACCAGAATCTGGTCCACTTGGGAGGGATCGATTTTGACTTTCCAAAGGTCGAGTTCCGGTGCCCAGAACAGGTCGATATCCTCGCCAATGAGTCGCCTCAGCATCTTAAGCATGCCCGAGATCGTGTCGTTCAAATCCAGTATCTTCGGGATGGCGGTCTGTTTGCGGGCAAACGCCAGCAGTTGCCGGGTAAGGTCTGCTGAACGCTGGCCGGCTTTGAGGATCTCCTTGAGATTGTGCTGGAGTTTGTCAGTGGAAAAGTCCATATTCAATGCCATTTCCGTCCGGCCGATGATCACGCCCAGCATGTTGTTGAAATCATGCGCCACGCCGCCGGCCAGCCGCCCTATCGACTCCATCTTCTGGGACTGGAAGAGTTGGTCTTCCAGTTTTTTTCTCTCCTTCTCTCCCCGCTTGCGCTCAGTGATGTCATGAACCAGCCCCAACATATACTGCTGCCCGGCCGCCTCGATCACCTCCGCCGCAAAAAGCACATCCCCGATCTCACCGGATTTCCAGCGGAACCTGGTTTCAAAGTCCTTTACCCTGCCCCGCCTTTGCAGTGTCTCAACCATCTTCACCCGGTCTTCAGGATCAACCCATATTCCCAGATCCAAGGGGTTTTGGCCGATGACCTCCTCGCGCGTGTAGCCAAATAAGCCCAGAAACGCATCATTGACATCGGCAAATTTGTTGTCGATCACGCGGAGGATGCTGGTGCCGACGGGACTTGCGCGAAAGAATCTGGAGAAACGTTCCTCACTCATGCGCAACGAGATTTCTGCCAGCTTGCGCTCAGTGATGTCGGTGAACATCGCAAAAGATCCCACAACCCTGCCATCTTCGGTTCTTATCGCTGTGGCAGAAATATTCGTCCAACATTCTCTGCCATCGCTGCGGCGAAAACGGCGTTCGTAAGTCTCACTCAGCCCATGGATACGATGTGACCTCCTTTCCCGGTCATCGGCCACGTCTTCGGGAAACATAAAATCGCGCAGCGGCTTGCCAATGATTTCTTCAGGAAGATAGCCAAGCATGCCGGCTAATTTCTGATTCACATATGTGACAAGGAAATCCTCATTCGCCACCAGGATGCCTTCATTGGCCGTTTCAACGATCCGTCGATATTTTTCCTCGCTCTCACGTAAGGCCCCTTCTGCCCGCATGCGGTCGGAAATGTCGTCGTATACGGAAACCATTTCGCCGGTAGGCAGTTTGTAGACGAAGTTCTCGTACCATAAAGCAATCTTTTCATCATGATAAAATGATGCGGGATGATGTTCAGGGATGCCCGTCTTCCAAACTCGCTCGAACACATCCAGGAGTCCGAATTCCTTCATGCGGGGCCACACCTCATGGATGCTTTTCCCAATAATGTCTTCTTTGCGGACGCAGTCTATTCGTTCGCCAGCTTTGTTAAAATCCTTGAGGATTAAATCTTTGCCGCCGTCTTTTACTTCATAGATCACCACACCACTGCTTATGTTGTCAAAAAGCTCACGGTAACGCGTCTCACTCGCACGCAGCATTTTTGCCGATTTGAATGTCCTGTAATTAATTATCATCGGTATTACTATAAGGGTGCATATCCACATTGATATAATCACACCGGTCAACTTGTATTGCAAAATTCTTTCTGTTGATGTCATTATTACGGTCGACCATCCTTCAGCATTAATGACCTTGCGTGAAGCGAGATAATTCCTTCCGTCAAATTTAATTTCCATCCCGTTCACAACTTCCCGGGGCAGGACAGCATCAAACTCTCTTTCACCGAACTGTTCCGATTCAACCAGGGCAAGCCTGGTTTCCCTGCTTATCGGCCATAGACTCTTCAAGGTCATCTCTTTCCTGCTGGAGAGGAAGATAATGCCGTTTGGATCGACGAGAAAAAAATAGGGATACCTGCTCAGATCAGCTTCCTTCTTGTCGATATCCTGTTTAATCACCACAACACCAATCATCCGGCCTTCGCTGTCCTTAACAGGATAACTTGCAAAGAAACCTCTCTTCAAGGAAGTGACTCCGAGAGCAAAATATCGGCCCGGAGCACCATTCATCGCTTGTATGAAGTAGGGCCGGAATTGATAGGATTTGCCGACAAAGCTGTCCCGGTCATTGCGGTTGGAGGAAGCTATAGTCACTCCATTGCTGTCTATTAGATAACTGACAGAACTATCCAAGCCTGAATTGTACCGGTCCAAAGCTGAGTTCGCATTAGCGATATCCTCGTCCTTGCGCGAAATAAGAGCAGGTGCGATAAGGGGAGACCCCGATAGCACTCTGACCGCCCTTTCAATATGTTCAAACTCACCGGTAAAATTGGAAGAATGTGTTAGTATAGTCGATTCGTTGAAATCGAGTATTTCTTGTCGGGCCTTCTCGCCCATATATCTCGTTGCAAACCATCCTGCACCGGCAACAATGAATAAGAGAGTCAGATAAATGATTGGAACTTTGTAGCCTGATGAAGCTTTATTATTAATGGCAATGTTCATCTGCCGACCCACACCCTACATTCATCTCGAAACAATAAAATATGGCCATCCGGCATTTGCGGCAACCATGCAGGACGCCAGGGAACCTGGTTTTAGCATTTTCACGACCCGCGACCATTCCTGCAGTTGATGGTCTAGTTCCCAAGCCCCAACACGTTGTATGGGACTCAGGGAACAGGGTACGATAGTAACGGACCGGAGGAAAAGGCAACGCAACATGCACATGCCACGTCCTCCCATCGTAGATCATCCTAGATTTTTATCGGAGAAATCATTCACGCACTGAAGTGTTTTTGCAGGCCATAGTGAACTCTTAAGGATGGGCATCAGATACACATAGACCATCTCCACAATGGCAACTCGCTGCCTGATTATTTCCAATGGTCGAACCGAGATCCTCATAGACCACTCTGATTTCCGAACGCCTGAAATTCATGTCGGCACTTCGCAAATCTCTTTAGTGGTCGATTCATACGCTGCTCACAGGATGTGTTTGTTACCTACTATAAATGGTCCAACACCTGTCTGACTCTTGCCGCAAAATCATCACAGCCGAAAGGCTTCTGAATGAAATTTACTCCTTCGTCTACGATGCCGCGATGTGCTATCACGTCGGCGGTGTAGCCTGACATATAAATGCACTTGAGGTTCGGGCGGATGGCGCCAAGCCGTTTTGCCAGTTCCCGGCCATTCATCTCCGGCATCACCACGTCCGTGATCAGCAGGTGAAGATCCCCCGGATGTTCCTCGACAAGATGTATGGCGTGTACAGGAGTCTGTGCCGCGAGCACCGTGTAACCCAGCTTTTCGAGAATCGCCTTGGTGAGTTTCAGGATCGCATCATCGTCCTCGACCAGCAGGATGGTTTCCGTGCCGGTTGGACGCTTGCCGGTCTCCTCCTCACAGGTGACCGGTGCGGATTCACTTTCGAACCTCGGCAGGTAGATATTGAACGTGGCTCCTTTCCCCGGTACACTTGCAACATAAATAAAACCGTCGTTTTGTTTAACGATGCCGTAAACGGTGGACAATCCCAGCCCGGTTCCCTTGCCCAGTTCCTTTGTGGTAAAAAAGGGCTCGAAGATCTTCTCGCTGACCTCCTTGCTCATGCCCTCGCCGGAGTCGCTCACAGACAGCAGGACATATTCCCCGGGCATGAATTCGTGGGCCTCGATCTTATTGGAATCATCGATTACAACGTTCTCCGTTCTCATCGTGATTGCGCCAACACCTGAAATGGCATCGCGGGCATTGACCGCAAGATTGGCAAGAATCTGGTCCACCTGGGAGGGATCGATTTTGACGTTCCAAAGACCGAGTTCCGGTGCCCAGATCAGGTCTATATCCTCTCCGATGAGCCGCCGGAGCATCTTGAGCATGCTCGCAATCGTGTCGTTCAGATCAAGTATCTTGGGGATGGCGGTCTGTTTGCGGGCAAATGCGAGCAGTTGCCGGGTAAGATCCGCTGAACGCTGGCCCGCTTTGATGATCTCATTGAGGTTTTGCCGGAGTTCGTCAGCAGTAATGTCCTGTTCCAGGGCCATTTCCGCCGCACCGATTATCACGCCCAGCATGTTGTTGAAATCGTGCGCCACGCCTCCTGCCAGTCGCCCCACTGACTCCATCTTCTGGGCTTGGAAAAGCTGTTCCTCAAGTTTTTTTCTTTCCTCTTCTACTCGCTTGCGTACGGTGATATCTCTAAAGGTGACGACCTTTCCTATTGTGTTGACATTTTCGGTGTTCGGGACACTCGAATAAGAGGATGGAAAGCCTGTCCGGCGCTGCGAATCTCTAACCGGCATGCTGAGGGATTCTGCGAAGAAAATGGTGCCATCCTTATGCACGCAGGTTGTCTCAAAAGGGGATTGTTCCACCGCATCCCCGGGGGAATAGCGTTTTTGCCCTTGTTCTTCGATGCCATGACTGTCGGTGTAGAGAAACTCCGTGGTTCGTCCCTTAACTTCATCGGGTTCATAGCCGAACATCGCGATGAAGGCAGGGTTGACCATGAGAATTTGAGATCGCGTGTCGGCAAAGATAACAGCGTCTGCAATGGAGTTGAACATCGCCTCGAATTCGGCCCGGCTCAAAGCTAGTGCTTGCTCGGCCCTTTTTTGGGAAAAAGCCTCTGCCATTGCGGGCGTGACAGCCTCCAGCGCTTCGAGTTCTTGCTGACTGTAACCGCCGTCCCGATTGCCAACGCCGATCATGCCGACAATCCGGCCGTCACGCTTGAGGGGAACACCCAGGAATGCTTCGACCGGCGGATTGCCCGGGGAAAGTCCGATGCAGTCCGAATGCGAGGCTGGATCATTGGAGAAAAAGCCTTTCCCCTCTTTGAGGACCCTACCGTAAAATCCATGAATTTTCGAGGCCGAGGCTGGCCCGTTGTGGCCGGCAAGCTCGCCCATCTTGCAGGCCTCCCAGCCGGTACCACTCACCGCAACCTCATCGAACCGCCCGTCTATACTGATTTCTCCGAGAAATCCGAATCGACTCCCGGTGATGTCTTCGGCCACGGCCAGACAGATCCGCCCGAGGTCCGCCTCGGAGTGTGAGCTGAGAGCTTCCTGGAAAATCCTGTTAATGCCCGCAAGGACCACGTTCTGTCTGAGTATCCCGGCCTCTGCATGCTCCCGCCGAGCGTTGCCTTCGATCTTGTCGAGCGCAAAGGAGATGTCCATCGCCACTTCTGTCAACAGCCCGGTTTCACGTTCGCGAAAGAACCCCGGTTCTACTATGCAAAGATTCAAAGCACCACAGACCTGGCCCTGAAAGCGGAGAGGAAACGAACCGCAGGATTTGAAACCGAACAGGGCAGGCTGTTTCGCCACAGGGTAGAGGCACACATCCCGGCTGCACTCATTGCAAACAAATGGTTCGCCTTCACGGATAGCTTTGCCCGGAGTGCCCTGGCCTTCCGGACGGTCGTCAGCAAAGAAATCTGCCTCGCTCAGGATCTGACTCTGTTTTCCGAAATACGCCACAGGGTTGATGCGCGAGGTGTCCTCATCGAGCCACCCGATCCAGGCCAGGTCAATTGCCCCCCGCTCCACTGCCAGACGGCAGACGGTTGATAGCAACTCCTCACGTAGCTCGATGCGTACAACAGACTGGTTCACCTGGCTCAGGACGTCGTAGAGCCGGTTAAGGCGCCGGATTTCTTCTTCGGCCTGGTGTTTGTAGAGCGCTATCTCAATAGCGGACTTGAGTTCCCGATCATTGAAGGGCTTGAGGACGTAACCGTACGGTTCCGCAAGCTTGGCTCGCTCCAAAGTGGCTTCCTCGGAATAGGCGGTGAGAAAGATCACCGGTACGTGAAATCGCCGGCGCATCTCCTCGGCGGCAACAATGCCGTCCATGGCCCCCTGAAGGCGGATGTCCATAAGGACCAGGTCAGGATGTCCGGCTTCAGCCAGGGCCAGGGCCTGCTCCCCGCTGGCGGCTGCACCTCCGAGCTGGTAGCCCATGGCGGTCAGCCGGTCCTCGATGTCCATCGCGACAATGGCTTCATCTTCAACGACTAGAATGCAACTCTGATTCATGATTCATCCTCAAACGCAATATCCCCTAGAACGGGGAATGACACACAGAAAGCGACACCGCCCCCATTAGACAAAGGCGTCTCAAGTTGTCCTCCCAACTGAGTGGTCAGCTTCGAAACCAACTGCAGTCCTAGCGTAGATTTATCGGCAATCTCCATGCCCTGGGGCAGGCCGATGCCGTCGTCCCGGACGCATAAATGGAATCGTTGCCCTTCTCCCTGACTCAGCTCCACAGTGACTCTGCCGGCACGCTTATCGGGAAAGCCGTGCTTTAAAGCGTTAGACACGAGCTCATTAATGATCAGTCCGCAGGGTACGGATTGTTCCAGCGGCAGCCCCATGCGAGCGACGCGGTTTTCCACTTTTACCCGCGCGGCAGCCGGTCCAAACGAGCGCACCAGTTGTGTGCACAACTCCTCCACATAGGCGGCGAAATTGATGCGCGCCAAGTTGCCGGAGCGGTAGAGCACCTCGTGCAGCAGCGCCATCGAATGGACCCGGTTCCGGGTATCCTGCAAAACGTCCACCACTTGCCGGCTGTGCGCGCGGCTTGCCTGGAGGTTTAAAAGGCTGGCAACGATCTGGAGGTTGTTTTTGACACGATGGTGGACTTCTTTGAGCAGGGCGACTTTCTCTTCGATTGAGTTGCGAAGCGCTATCTCCGTCTGCTTACGCTCGGTGATAACGTCAAATACGGCCACAAAGTGCTCTTTTAGAGGACTGTACACCGCAATCGAAAACCACATTCCCAGGGATTCGACATAGGTCTCGAACCGTTCGGGGATGCCTGTCATCGCCACCCTGCCATAGAGTTCCAACAGCCCCGGGTCGGATTCTTGCAGGCCGGGAACGACTTCAGATACTTTTTTCCCGATCACATCCCTTAATCCGGTCAAGGTTTCGAAGGCGCGGTTGACGTCAAGATAGGTGAAATCCTTGGGCCGGTTTTGCTCAAAATGCATCCTGCAATAGGCGAATCCGTTGAGCATGTGATCGAACAGAGAACGATAGTGTTCTTCGCTCTCCCGAAGTTTAAGTTCCGTTCGTGCCCTCTGGAAGGCTATACCCAGTTGCAGGGCTGCCTTTTCAAGCAGCTTGACCACATTCGGGGGAACCATATTCTCCCGATGATCGGCCACATGGATCAAACCCAATATCTTGCCTTCGCAGCGAAAAGGAAACAGTGCGACTGTCTCGTATCCCTCCATGTTGCATCTGTTTCGGGTTCGTCCCTTCTCCTCTTCAGGAACCGCGGCCAGAAAACGGCTGGTGGCGTTAACGCAGACCCCCCCGCCTTTGCTATAGAACGGGAGACTGGGATCGACATCGCCCCTGATCACGTTAATACACATGCACTCATCCGATTTCAGGGAAAGTGGGCACTCCGACTCATAAAACTCCTGGCTGAACCCCTGATAGGCCTGATAGGGAATGTTAAAGTTTTCGTCCAGCACGCGGATCCCCACGGCATCGCAGCCGGTATAGTTCTTGATCTCAGAAACATATTCCCTTAGCAGCGGGGCTATCTCCGCATGCTCGTGCACAATCTCGAGAAAGCTGCGCGAAACTCGCATCGCATCCTCTGCCTGCCTGCGTTCCTCTACCTCTTTTCTGAGTTCCACATTGACTTTGAGCAGTTCGGCAGTACGCTCCTCTACCCGCCCTTCCAACTCACGATTGGCTTCTTTCAGCAATTCTTCAGCCCGCATTTGAACTTTACGCAGCCTTAGCACCCCTATGCCATAAGAAAGATTACTGGACAGTTTCACCAGAAATTCCACTTCTTCCGTATCGAAAGCATCCGTTTCCGAGGAATAGATAGTAAGTGCTCCCAGCTTTCGTCCCTCCAGAAGCAGGGGGAGGCCTATGACTGAAGCATAGCCTCGCTTCGAAGCCTCCACTTTCCAGGGTGCAAACTCCGTTTGACTGCCAACGGAACGAATCACGCTGGGAATGCCTGTGCGTATGCAAGTGCCCGATGGACCCTTTCCCCTCTCGCCGTCTTGCCAGGAGACCTTAACTTTCTCAAGATAGTCTTTCTCATAGCCGTATTTAGCAACAGGCGTGACGGCTCGGTCCCGGTCCTCCTCGGCATATCCAACCCATGCCATCCTGTAACCGCCCACATCCACCACAATGCGGCAGATCGCGCGCAGCAGCTCCACCTCATCTTCGATATGGATCACTGCATGATTACACTCGCTCAGCGCCTGGATGACCCTTCCGGCCTTAATCTGCTCCGCTCTCATCCGCTGGCGTTCCATCGCATGGCGCATGGAGCGCTCGAGAAGGGTGGCACTTAGCTCGCCTTTAGTAAGCCAGTCGGCTGCTCCCTTTCGCATCGCCTCGAGATCCGGACCGTAGCCTTCATGGCCGGTGAGAAAAACAATCGGGGTCATGGAGCCGCGGCTTACAGCCTCTTGCATCAGTTCCAGCCCATTTCGCTCCTTGAGCCGGTAGTCCAGCAGGCAGACATCGAATTCATTGGAAAGCATTGCATCCAGTGCAGCCTGGTAATCTGAAACCCATTCGAGGATGAATTCCATGGAAAAGAGATTTGAAAGCAGGTCCCCGACGATCAGGTAATCGTCCTCATCATCATCGACGAGAAGGACCCTTACGGGATGGCTCTGCATATTCCTCCAAGCTCCATGAGAATTAAGGGTGAACTGCATGGATTTTTTCCATGTGGAAACGGCTCAGGTCCACCATTTCCTTACTAACTCTTCTTGGATTGGCGAAACTTCGGAAGGGATCATCCAACCCGGTATTCTTTTTCGTCAGGTAGACCTTATACCTCCCGGCCGGAGCCAGGGAACGCGGTCCTTGAACCATTCATCAAGGTAAATTGATTTAGTGCGTACCTGCTCATTGCATTGAGCACCACAAAGCATTCTTTCTTTGACAGGTACCGGCCAAATTTCTGACTTCATTTTATTAAATCCAGGGGTCCCCTGTGTTGAGAGTCTAGTTCTTCTATAACGGCACCGCAGCTACCCTTCCACGCTATCTTTGGTTGATTTGTGGTGCAGCCGCTATGGCGCATTTGATTTCCCCTCCCCGGTCAATACGAATCGGCCTTATTGCAGTAACGAATTGTCTTGAACTACTGCGCCGGCAACAAAGTTATCATATGTTGCAATGGACCGTCTCCCCGGCGCAAACCGGTACGCAATGACTGGGTGTTTGGTCTTTACCTATCGGAACTTGATCGACGCTCCACTGTTAATTTTCCCGGACTACAGACGCGAGAGAAGATAAATACTCAGAGAATCTAAAACGTCGCTCCAGCTCGAAATTGCACGGAATTTCTCAATTCTAACCCATCTTTTAAGGTAGACCACCAATTTCTGTCCGCAAAGCCGCCAGAGAGCATTCGGGGCCACGTAAATTGCAGTTTCCGTGCCCAGCTTCTCAAAAAGGTACTCTACGGCAGGCTCGAAGCCGCAGGGCATAACTTTAAGTGGGATGGCATCAAGTGAGGCATGACTTTGAGTGGAATGCGATCAAGCAGGGCCAGGAAGCTCTGCAGAAAACGGTGATTGAAGAGAATGGAAATCATCTAGTGCAGCGTCAACTAAGTTCGGATGGGTACAGACCTGCAGCCCGTCATTCCGGCGAAAGCCGGAATCCGGAGTTTTTTTATTTAATTAATAGTCCCATAGGATGGCTGGAGCGAAGCGCAACCCATCAAGTCTTTTCGTGATAGTCCTGCTAATCCTGTTAATCCTGTCCAAGGCATTAAGACTCCTCGTAGGACTAATTGGTAAACGGGTAAAAATAAATATTGGTCGGGTCCGGGCCGCCGGAGCCCTCCGCGTATACCTGCCCGGTGTAGGTGAAAGCCATGGATGCAGTTTGCGCGGGGACGGCCACCGATGTGCTGAACTTGATCGTATCACTGACATTGTGGTCATAGGAGGTTGTCAGCCCTTGCTGACCCAGCACGTTGCCCTGGGCATCAGCCAGCGCGAGGCCGAGTTGGAAAGTTTGCACCACTGCGTAGTTGGCCTGTATGGCCATGCCAAACTGAATGCTTCCGTTTATTTGCATGTCGCTGCCGGAGCGAACGTACGTGTAATTAACGGTCAGGTCCGGGGCGTTGAATTGGCCGGACTGCTGCCCTTGTGCGTTGAGCACGATCTGATTCGCCGGGTTAAGCGTTTGCCCCTGCCCGTCGACTTTAAAAGCCCCTGCCATGAGCACGATTAAAAGCACCGAAAAACTGCAACCCAACCTGATTACGTTCATAGCACATCCACTCCCTTTCCAAGTTCTTTCCGCGAGTCCCATCTTTTCAATCTCGCCGGCCCAGAGCAACCCAATTAAAACTCCTTACCGCTATACTCAAGATAAGGTATTGCAGTTCTCGGATTTGTCCATGCCTCCTGACTTTTCATTCCCATCTATTCAATTTTTGCGGCAAAGGATGACTTTGAATAGCATTGAGTGGCAAAGCCGTACGGGCTGCTTTTATTATGATTGACAACCTCCTATCCCAACAGTATCGCTCCTCCGGGTAAAATGTGACAGCGGTCCCGCTGTTGTTCGACCTCACAGGAGAAACTCATGGGAGAAAAGAAACGGGTCTTAGTGATAGGCCTTGAGCCGACTTTAGTCGATTTCAGCCACATTCCGGATATGAGCGCAGAGAAGGTAATGGCGGGACTGAAAGCTGACCAGGCAAAGTTAAATGCTTTGGGTTACGACACTCAACTGTGCTTGACTGATCTTGGCGGGACGGCTGAAGCTGTAGTTTTGAAGAAGCTTTCAGAGAGCGCGTTCGATTGCATCTTGATTGGCGCAGGCATCCGTACCTTGCCGATACACTTCCTCTTGTTCGAGAAATTAATCAATGTGGTGCACCAAAACGCACCTGAAGCCAAAATCTGCTTTAATACAAAACCGAGTGATGCAGCGGAAGCCGTACAGCGCTGGGTCTAACTCTTTATCTTCCTGTTAATTCTCTGTAAATCCTGTCAAAGGTCTTTTTCATAACTAAGGAAGCGATCGAATCCAATTGAAGCCAAAACCCCATATTGAAATCACGATCCGCTCGATCAGGCAAGCTACTGCTTTTCTACGACGGCCTTTCTGATAGCTTTGGTGACGTCGCGCATCGAACTCCCGCATCCCACTCGCAGACCGCAGCATTGTGTCCAGCTCTTGCCTTTGATCTTCAAGGTGTATGTGTACAGGGTGCGGTTGAGATTGCCTTTGTATGGTTCGAATTTACTCGAGCCGATGTTCATATCAAGATCATTTTCACAGGGCCGTCCATCGGAGTCTATACAGCCTGAGACTGCGGCCGGGTTGCGCACCAATGTCCAGAAGGAGGAGTATCGATGTCTCCCAGGATCGGTCAATTGTACTACGCGGATGAGATAACTGGTTTCGAACCCGAACACGCTGACCTTGGCCCAGAAGTCAAAGGTCTCGGCGCCGGCGTTCTCCCCTTCGAGGGCGAAGCTCCGGACAATCCTGCTCTCAACAGTGTAAGGCATTATGCTGGTATAATTGTTATAATCGTGTACTACCCGCGCGCACTCCTCGGGTCCCGCTTCGATAAGCCCGATGCTTTGGGCCATGATCGTGTCGTCGTCAAGCCTCTTCAATGCTACGACAATTTCCCCCTTCTCCAGATCTGCTTCATCAGGTGAATCGATTAACTTGAAGTAAGCTTCATTCCATGAAATGGGCATTGCCTTGGTAAAGGGATTGGCCTTAAGATCAATTCCGGCCTCCACTAGTATGGAGATAAACAATGAGGCCAGTAATATACCAATTACGGTCACCAATCTATATTTCTTATCTTTCGTCATATAAATTAATTCTCTTTATAACCTATGGCAGTCAACCTACCCGCAAATTATCCATAAAACGGCATTTTAACTTCCGATTAACAAGGGAAACGGAGTAATGGAACGGGGTCATTGTAACGGTAACGAGGTCAGCTCTTGTATGATGATATGATTAGAATCACTTCGCTCACGCTTCGGCTCACACCCCCATAATGGCGCCGGCATATTTCTCAATATCCGTGAAGGAAATATCCATATCGCAACCATACCTCGCCTTAGATAGTATTTCAAGGGTTGACACTTATATGTAACAATTCTTTGAAGCGGCGTCCGCTCAGGCTCACAGACGGTTTACACAGCAAGCAGGAACCGAAAATCCCTTCTCCTCTGCGGCTGATTGCACGATGATGGTCTTGTATTCAAATCCAGTTGGCGCTTCTATCAGCGCTCGATGGTAAAGGGCTGATCTGATTGAGCGGTCCCCACCACGTGCCCTTTTGAGTCATAACCGGTTACTTTCACGAGGCATCCGGTCAGCTCTACGGTTCGCTTTGATGTTATTCTCGGGACTTTCCATCCATGGCTTGTACCAGCTATCTTTCGAGATATAACAGCGTGCCAGCTTTTCCCGCTGTTCAGGGAATATTGCAGCTTGAACCTCGTTGCCGTTGCAGGAGCACTCCAGGTTATGGTGAAGATTTCACCACTCACGAGTATTTCGCCGCCATTGGGTGATAAAACCGTGACCGTAGTGGGTGCCGGGGGTACCGTGTTGGGATTAGTTGCAGCGGAATCGGGGCTGATCATCAGGGAGGACACATCAACCGCTTCGAAGTTTGAACCCGCCACTTGTTCGAGTTCGGCTAGAATATCATTGTCCCAGTTCGGGTCCGGCGCGCCCGAGATGTACCAGGCGGAGCCGTTGTCAGCCAGGATTATGCCGTAGCGTTTGAAGGCAGTAAGAATTACCTGGATTTGCGGAGAAAACCCGGAAATGTCGAACCCGGCTTTTAGCCGAAATCGCTGGCCCATCGGCGGGTATTGCGTGCCCGTAAGGCTGGATGCCTGATGACGTGCCGGCCAGACATAGGTATTTCGGGTTTGGGGAACGGTAAAGCGCAGGGCGTGGTTGATTTCGCCCGATGCGACCTCGTCATACCGGACGAGACCAGGGTATATGGGCAGGCCGGCGGCATCTGCCGAAGTCCACCCTGCGGGCCGTAGTTGATCGGAGTTCAGGTCGAAAATAGCTCCGCTCCCCGCCTGCCACGATCCGTCGGTCTGGGGATAGGCGCTATAGAGTTCATAGAGTATGCAGTTAGTGGTGTCGATGACCAGGACGTGCCTGTCTCCGGTACTGTCAGATCCGCCCTCGATCGGCGCGTTTGCTGGGATTGGATACGGCCCGGGGTCGCTTTCATCCGCGTAGTCGAAGCTGACCTGCACCATGGGTTGCGTTCCGGGAACAGTCACGTAAGGTATGCCTATAGGAGAATCCGAACCAGGCGGCCACACGCCTGAACCAAAATCCGGATGCAGATTAATTCCCGGACCGATTGTGGCGACGTAGGCCGCCGAGTTCGGGTCGAGTGGGAGGTTGTCTACCGGCGTGTTCCAAATGTTATCGGCAGGAAAAACTTCACATGTCTGCCCGACGGCCACCCCGGCCAAACCCGGTCCGGCAAGAACAAGACACGAGATGCACGAGACTAGTAATAGAAATTTATGCATAACTATCTCCCGTTGCCCGCTGATGTTATTCGAATACCACCGATCGATTGCGCCAAAGGAATCCCTTGAGCAAAATGCAGGCCAGGGGACAAAGCTTCCGTGCTTTTGCTTTTTTCAGAGGGCATGCAAACCGTCAGAGCCTGAATGCCTTACGATTCCGGCCCAATGCCCATCGCAGGTCTCTCGGAGGTTCGCGGTCGAATGCCCCCTTTTTCCCCCTGGCAACTGAATAGGAAAGCCTACATCGTGATTGTAAAAGCCTTCATCGAGAGAACTCGAGGTTTTCACCTTATTGGCAAATTCCAATCGGAATACGGGGAATTCGGTAAGTCCTTTGAATGGGTGCCGCTGAATCGGCCGGCAGGATGATCGAAAACTGTAAGTAATGGACGGTTTTTGTCATTCAACAGAGTTCACGGATTCTCTGTCCGGATTCTATGGAAAGATCGGAATCAGAAGCTAAGAAATGCCGCCCCCGGACTACTATCCCTTCATTGGCGTCCGAACGTGATCGATTGAATCTCTTGCAGGAGCAAAACACCTCAGCACGACCTTTCCCCTCCATACGTCAATGTTTACGTTACAAAGGGTACCCGGCACTCGGAAAGAAAAGCGAAAAAGGAGACGATCAGAGATGGAAACCTCAACTGGAGCTAAACTGGCTCAAAGGGTCCGCCAGAAGACTGTGGAATTGAAGAAAGTATGTGAAGGGATTGATGAGAGCACAGCGTCTCGTGCTCCTGCAGGGCGATGGTCTCCCAAAGAAATCCTTTCTCACCTTTGCGGACCGGAGGGACCTGGGCACCTGCCCATTCTTCAAGCTTATCTGGACGGGGAGATGCCCACGATAGACATTGATCCCGGAAATTCATTTTTTTCCGATGAACGGGCCCGGATGACCTTTGCGCAACTCATCTCGGAGGTCGAAAGAGAATACGGTCGTATATCCGAGTTTGCGGAGGGCTTGTCTGCGGGGCAGCTTGACCGTAAGGCGCATGTTCCTCAGCTCAAAGGTTCGCCTTTAGGGGAATATCCGACGCTGGAAGTGATGATCAGCGGCTTGGGAGAGTTCCATATACAATCCCACATAGACCATATGCGCGAGATTTTGCAGGCCCTTTCAGGCTAGCAGGAAAGGACCACCCAAAGCGTTGTCCTTGCCTGGAGACCCACAAAACCCGCGGTCCAGGCCGTAATCCTCCTGTTGTTCTTCTTCGCGTTCTTCGACGTCAAAAAACGCGGCTTCGGCAGCAAACTGTCCAGGTATGCGCTTGCCGGAACCTCCGTTTTTGCGGTCTCTTCTTTATGAGTGAGCATCACGTGTGCTTTATGACCTTCCTCGTCACATCCATGAAAGCCCGCAAGGTTGGTGATATCCACCTGTCCCGAAACCAGATCATCAATACTGCCACCTCAATTCCGGCCTCGGACCAGGGCAGGATGACCAATCTTTTTCCACGGACTTCTTCGGCTACCGCGATTTCGGGGAGAACCGTAACCCCCAAACCAGCCATGACACTGTGTTTGATAACTTCAACACTGTTGAATTCGAACTTGTTGAACCTGACGACCTCTTCATGTCCCAAGATCTGTTCAAAGATTTTCCTGTAACTGCAATCCACCCTCGAAAGAAGGATGGTCTCCCCCGTAAGATCTCGGGTATGTACACTCCTTTTTGCACTCAGGGGGTGGTCAGGGCTGGCAACGAGCACCACGGATTCAAACCCGAGGGTTTCCACCTCGAGATCTGGTGCGCTGATCGATTCGGCAAGCAGGAAGGCCAAATCGGTAACACCTTTACGCAGGTCCTGGGCAAGCCCCTCAAGAGCACATGTGATGAAATTAAGTTGAACCTTCGGAAACCTGGAGTGGAACCCATTAAGCACGGCCGGTAGACGGTGGACCCCAAATGTTTCCGGAATCCTGATCGTAAGTGACCCCACCGGTTCCTTGTCCACCGTGACCGCCGAGTGAGTCTCATCGACCAGATCCAGTATCTTGTTTGCATACTGAAGCAGCAGAGTCCCGGTTTCCGTCAATTGGACCCGTTTGCCCAAACGGTCAAAAAGCTGCACGCCTAGTTCTTCCTCAAGGGTCTGTATCTGAACCGAGATGCTGGATTGCGCATAGTTAAGCTGCCCTGCCGCTTTGTTGAAGCTCAGGAGATTTGCTACTGTCTTGAAGGTCTTGAGTTGACGAATCTCCATTTCTTGAATCTCCTATCGGTTATTGCGATTATTACGTTCGAAACAATTCGTTTGACTGAATATTTAGAGCACAATATTCTTATATTACGATTGGAAATGGAACTTCAATAAAAAAATTGGCCGCGGGGGAATGGAAAAAGCCATATGCCAACCTGGGACCTTTGCTGGGCGGGATCGGGGATTGTCTGTAAACCCAATGCAGAGTCTGCCGGTACAACACGGAGATAAGAAATGGCTCAAGGCTCGTTTGGTGCTTCGACGCAGGAGTGGAGATAGCGGACCGGCCTGCCTGCGGCCGTTGGTCCATAGGAAAATAATTTTCTACAAAACCATTGAAGGGAGACAGAAGATGGCAGAGACGAAGCAAGGTGAACAACAGGATCAGTCCCGAATAAAAACCCTGGTGATTTTGACCACTGATAGTGCGGGGAAGGGAAATGATGACCTCGGACGCAATATCGTCACTAACTTCATCAAGACCATGAAGGAAATGGGCGACGATCTGTGGCGTCTTGTTCTGTTGAACGGAGGAGTCAAACTGGCAGTTGAAGGGGCGGAGGTTTTGCCCCAGCTCCAGGCACTGGCCCATGAAGGGCTCGATATCCTCGTATGTGAGGGCTGCCTGAAGACTTTCGGGCTCCTGGAGAAAAAGCGAGTCGGCGAAGTTACAAACATGTTGGATATCGTGACCTCCATGCAGGTAGCCGAAAAAGTGATTTCTTTTGCCTAAGTCTATGCAATGTTAATGCAGCGTTTGAGAATGAGTACCATTAGCGTTGGAACGAACGGTGGGGAAGCCGATTTTACTGGCCCCCACCACAACCCCAGCCATAGGGAGGATGAGATATGCCCGACACCCGGCATCTTAACCAAGTCTATCATTTCATTATGGAAACTTTTGTCGAACAGGGTCATGCTCCCCATTACACTGATATCGCCAGTGCGTTTTCCGTACCTCCTGATGAAGGCAAGCAACTCCTTCATGAGTTGATGGATAACACCAAACTGCCAATCTGGCTCTACCCCGATACCGATTTGATCGCATCATTCGCGCCCTTTCACAACCTGCCCACGCCATATCGCATCACTATTGACGGAGAGCAAAAATGGTTTGCGCAATGAGGTTTTGAAGCCCTGGCAGTGTGCTGGGTCTTTCCGGGTAAAACGGTTCAGGTGGATGCTCTGTGTTTGCATTGTGGTGAACCACTGCGCGTCATGGTACGTGATGGGACTATTGAGAGTCAAAACCCTACAGAGATTCAGGGTTATGTGAGTATCCCTCTGAGGGAGTGGGCTGGAAACTGGAATTACACTTGAAGCCGGATCCACCTCTTCCGGTCGGAGGAGCATGTGAGGAACTGGTCGGGCTTTCGCCCCGGCACGGATGAAGCCATCATCCCCATCTCAGATGTTATGGCTATCGTCAGTACGCCGCGTCATGCCGCAAGATTGGACCGCAGCTATATTTCGTCAGTTTCTGATTATGGTCCGTTGTTTTTTGCGAATCTGAAGGAGATTACGAAGAACGCTTCATTCTGGGACCCGACTCCTCTCTAACCCTCCCTTTTTAAAGCTGGGAAGATGCTAAATCGCTGAGTGGAGTTACCCGGGAGTTCTTTTGACCCGTGGGTAGAGATCTAAAGACAGGGAGCCCCAAGGCTCCCGTTGGCAGCCGACCTTCTGAAATCAACATACGACATGGTCGTGTCGAGTTTTGAAGCGCCAAATTACCCAGTTCCAGGAGAGACGTCTTACTTTGGAAGAGCCTCAATTCACATAACAACCCGAATTTGCGGAACAAACCAGGGCTTCATCTGCGTTTTCAACTTCGGCTTTATCAAAAAGCCTCTCTACTTTGCGAGGAGCGGGCCGAAGTCGCGAAATTGAGTCTCTGAGTTCGTAAAGTTTTGCCTCAATCATGAATGCAAGTACCGACATCCGGTTTTCAAATCCCACCGTCTTTTCCATGATTCGATCTATCTCGTCCTGAAAAGCCTGGAGATGAGGATGCTCTTTCAGAAATTGCTCTCTGGCTTTGAGGGCTTCTTCCAATATCTCGTTATAAGACATCTTACGTTCTGCAGGTTCGGCCATTTTCATTCTCCATATACAGCAGGACTAATTATCTATATATTGAGGCTCCTGGCAGATTGTGTAAAGGGGGATTGTGCTGGGGAGGAATTGGGTATTTTATCTACCTAATCTTGAGCTTTCACCGTCTTCAGCCGGAATCGGTAACGCCTCGCGGAGCGTCGAAATCCATGATCGGCCTGTGCCGCCGCCGAAGGTTTGAGTGGTGATTCGCACTACTTAGAGATATACATAATCTCATGGATTACTGTTTTTGACAGCATCCACGACAGGCGCTGTGCAAGAACTATAAACGCATTCTCCTATCACGTCTCCTTACAGACGTTCCCCTCCTGAGGACGTGGCTCACTGGCTAAAGCTTCTCTCACTCGTCCATACTCCTCCTCAAGTTCATTTAAGACCGTCACAGCTCCTTTAGTCGAAACGACCCTGCCCATTTCCTCGAGTCTCCCGCAAAGCCCGGCTAAATTCAGGGCGCCCAGACTTGCGCTGCTTGATCGTAGAGCGTGGGCTGCTCTACTCATTGCCGTGGCGTCAGAGACGCTCACAGCTAGCCGCATTTGTTCCAGGTATTTTAGGGAGCTATCCAGGTAGAGGTGGATCAGCTTTGCGAGCAAATCCGGCGCACCCTCCCTTTGAATCAGCCTGATACTATCCAGTACCGCGCGATCGACCGGTGCCGCGTGTGAAAGGTTTAGTGCCGGGCTGGACTCGCAGGGTCGTTCCGGACCTTTCGCATCCGCCTCTCGGTCCGTTCCGGCTGAGTTCCGGGGCAGCCAGCGTTCCAAAACTTCAGCCAACTGGTTCTGCTTAAATGGTTTGCTCAGATAATCATCCATCCCCACGGCAAGGCACCTGTCGTAATCACCCTTCATTGCATGTGCGGTGAGAGCTACGATCGGAATTCGGATTCGGGATTGTGTTTTCAGTGCGTCCCTGCCCTCGGCTTCCCTTATGAGATGAGCGGCTTCGTAGCCGTCCATCCCCGGCATCTGGCAATCCATCAATATAAGGTCATAGGCCGTATCTGATTTCGAAAGCGCTTCGATGACCTCGACCCCGTTAGTCACAGCATCGACATGACAACCCATATCTGCAAGCATCAACCGCGCGACTTCTTGGTTCACCTGGTTGTCTTCAGCCAGAAGGATACAGCATTTGAAAGGTTTTCCGGTATCTTGCCCGGAGAGGGTGCTGCTCGCCGGCTGGCCGCCGCTCCGGCGTGAGGCGCCCGCCACGGCCAAAAGTTGGTCATACAGTTTGGATTGACGAACCGGCTTGCTCAGGAAAGCCGGTGTCCTTTCTTTCAGATCATTTTCGATTTCGACGTGCTCGCCCCTGGAACTCAGCATAATTAGGCGCAATGACGCGATGCGGGGATCGTCGTGAATAATTCGGACGAGGACCGTGCCGCTTATGCCGGGCATCGTCATGTCAAGTAAGGCCGCATCGTAAGGTTCACCCCTTTGCGAGGCATCGATGAGCATTTCAAGTGCTTGTGCACCGTTTCCCGCCATATCGCAGAAAATTCCCCAAGATGTGACATACTGGTTCAAAACGGTCCGGGTCATATCGTTGTCGTCAGCAATCAACACCCGCAGGCCACATAGACAGTTATCGTCGGTCCATGCCGGCCGGGAGGTTTTTGCATGTTTACTCAGACACGCGGTAAACCGGAATGTGCTTCCTTCTCCGGGCCTGCTTTCTACACCGATGTCCCCTCCCATCAGCGCGGAGAGGTGCCTGGAAATGGCCAATCCAAGGCCCGTGCCGCCATACTTGCGGGTCGTGGAGCAGTCGGCTTGGGAGAAGGCATCGAACATGCATTCCTGCGCCTCGGGAGCAATCCCTATGCCGGTGTCGCTGACGTCGAAGCCCAAAAGGACTGTCCCGGGGTTTTCCTCGATCAGCGATACGCGCACGAATACCTGGCCATTCTCGGTAAACTTAACGGCATTGCCCAGCAGATTGGTCAGTATCTGCCGCAGGCGCCCGGGATCGCCATTCAAGACCATTGGTACGTCGTCTTGTACCCGGCAGATCAACTCGATGCCTTTCCTGTGGGCCTTCTCGGCTAGCAGTTCTGCCACGTCCTCTACCGATTCATGCAGATTGAAGTCTATACTGTCCAGTTCGAGCTTGCCCGCTTCGATTTTCGAGAAGTCAAGAATATCGTTGAGTACGTGAAGAAGCGCTTCGCCGGATCTGAAGACCGTTTCTGCGAGGCTGCGCTGATGATCGTTGAGACGAGTTCCGAGCAGCAATTCCGCCATCCCGAGAATTCCGCTCATCGGGGTCCGGATCTCATGGCTCATATTGGCCAGAAACTCGCTCTTGGCCTGCGCTGAAACCTCGGCGGCCTCTTTTGCGAGCCTTAAATCCTGGGTCGCTTTTTTTTCGGTTATATCCATCGAAATACACATGCAGGTATCGCCGTCGAGAGGTACCCACGAAACATCCCAGATTTTGCCACGAGCGCGTAACTCGGGCGCATTGGCTGGTTTTCTTTCCGAGAGTGCTTTGTCGACAAGGCAAAAGTTGCACATCGTCCCGCCTGGAGGAATGCGGCCGTTGTGCTCGTTCATATACGCCTTGTGTTCTTCCCGAATGTGTTCACATTTCTGAACATCCAGCCAACAGTAGCCGCCGACCTTCGCGCCATACTGCTGGGCGAGAATACTGGCCGTCAGCACCTTTCTATCCCTGTCTACCACCATTGCGGGATAGGGAAGACCACTTACGATCATCTGGTTTAATCTGGTTTTCTCCTTTAGCGCCTCTTCGGCCTTTTCCCGTTCTGCAATCTCCTGCTCGAGTTGCTGGTTCTTCGTCTCGACTATTTGCCGTGTTTTGGACACCTCATCCAGTCTTGCATGCAAAACAAGGTTGCGGGTGTTGATCCACAGGACAAAGGCCATGGCGCACAAAATGGCAAATAAGAGCAGACCTATCATTACGAGCAGGAACACCGGGGCCGTTCGCCCGGAAACTTCATCGATCGGGTCACTGGAAATCAGGAAAAATGGCGTACCGGGGACATCCATGCGAATGGCGATCATGTCAACCGGCGGATGATCGGGGCGTACGCAGGCGAAGCGAAATTCCACGCCAGGGACCGCACCCTCCAATGCAGATGGGAAACAAGGGGCGGGTTCGTTTTCGATAGTAACGGGGTGATGAAGGAGTTTGCCCTGTTGGGAGAAAATCTCGACGGAGCGCCCTAAAGAGGTGCTTTGCACCTGGATGAGCTTCTGATAGACGGGTTCTATCGAAACCCATGCGATTAGTTGTGCTGCGTGGTTTCCCTTGTAGAAATACGGTTCGGACACTATCACCGGAAACTCCCGGTCCTCTTGACGGCTGAGGATCTCGGAAACAGGCTCCTTTGCGTCAAAGAATGCCGCGGCGTCTATGGAGGTCCTTTCGGCGGCTCCCTTAAAGGACCGATCGACAAGCACGGTGCCGTCGATTTCCACAAAGGCAAGTCTGGTGTAGATTTTGTCCTCGCCGAGCTTTCTTTCCTCCATAAAATGGTCGAAAAGCTTTGATATGGCGAACAGGCTTTCCGAAAGTCCATATTTGAGGGACATACCGAGGGCTTTATTCTCGAAAAACGCGGAAATAGCACGGTGTTCCAGAAGGTTTTTGATGTCGTTTCGTCGTTCGGAGTAGAAGTAGCCTACTGCTGTCGCACGTCTTTCCGCATCATGGGCCAACTGTTCCGTTGCATGCTTTTGCAGTTGGACTTGAGACCGGTAATTGGACATGAGCAAAAAAACGATACAACCGATCAGCGCAACACCGATAAGAGCGGTGAAGAAATTCCATTTCTTCTGGGTAGGCAGGGAGCGCATCATGTCCGTTTTCTTTTGTCAGCGCCCGCTCATCTCTCTTGAGTCTGGCGGAAGAACTCCGGAAAATAGTGGGGAGCCCTAGGGTAATACTTGGCCACCAGCCGCATGTAGGTGCCATCCCTCTTGCATTGCTCGAAAAACTGGTTGAAAGCTTCGCACAACTCGTCGGAAGACTTCGCGAAAGCGCAGCCCATAACCTGTGGCTGCGATATCGGCCCGATGATCTTGATTTTGCCGGGCCATTTTTCCAGGGCGATAAATGCGTCGGGCAAGTCCAGGATAGTAGTCTCGGCCTCGCCGTTCATTACGGCCGGCGCCAATTCATTGAGCGATCCGGGAAAGCATCTCACCCTGGCCCCCGTGGCTGCCAGATTATGGAGCTCCGGATCAAGGCATGTATTCTTCAATACAAGCACCTCATGGCCGTCGAGCAGGCTCTTTACCATCCGGATGTCTTCTTCAAGGCTGTCGCCGGGTGTGATTGGCTTGATCGGTGAGTCGCTTCGCGCAATCAACCAGACTTGGGTGGGAAAGGTCGGTATCGAAAAATTCACCAACTTTTCACGCTTCGGAATGATGGTGAATCCGTTGGCAATAACATCACCCCTGGCCCACACCTTTTGACTTTCCGCCGTGGCTTCCTTGCCGCAAAGGTCTCCGATCGCATCGGCCCAGGACGTCTCCACGTACTGATACTCCACCCCGAGGTGTTGGGCGAAAAGCTTAATCAACTCGACGTCCAGACCGTCTCCGCTGCCCGTAACGAAGTTCGCGTAGGGCACCCCGAGGTGAATGAGGGCGCCTCTTTGTTTGATCTCCTCAATTTGTACGGCATGGCATACGGCCACCGCGAAGCACACCAGCAGACTTGCGTAAGTCCAGCTCCTCAGGAACCGGAATAGCGTCCTTTCCATCGTTTCAATCCTTCTCTCGGGCTGATCGGCCTGAAACGGCTCTTTTTCAAGTAATGACTTAGGATTTAATCGGCAGGTTTATATTTATCCTTAATACTTTTTTATAATGATTCGCAACTGAGAATTACTTAGATCAGGAATGAGAATCATACCAAAGTAGTAATGAATCTCACTGATTAGATCGTCCGAAACCGGCTTTCATCTTCAGACTCAGACTGGGTCGGGACAAGGCAACATCTCAATCAAATGTTAATTTCCCGTAAATACGCATTTTCTCTGCCTCCGGCATGCCAATTTGTCAACAACCAAGCGTCGCTTCGAGAAAATCAGCACACAGAGGCTACAAGGTGGATTGAAAACCTGTACGGATGATCCGGAGTACGAAAACGGGGGAGATCCTGGGCTTCCGGCCGGCAGCCGACCCCGCAAAAATCGACATGCGAAACGGGCGTGTCGAGCTTTGAAGGGCGAAATTACCCGGCTTAAGGAGAGACGTCTAACTTTGGCAGAACCTCAATTCAAATAATAACCCGAATCTCTTGAATAATCAGGGACTTCATCGGCATTTTCAACTTCGGATTCATTAAAAAACCCTTGTACTTTGAAAGGCGTGGGGCGGAGTTTGGCAATTGAATCTCTGAGCGCGTAAAGTTTTATCTGAATCATGAATGCAAGTACCGACATCCGGTTTTCAAATCCCACCGTCTTTTCCAGGATTCGATCTATCTCGTCCTGAAAAGACTGGAGATGAGGCTGCTCTTTCAGAAATTGCTCTCTGGCTTTGAGGGCTTCCTCAAATACCACAGGAGAAGACATCTTACGCGGTGCAGGTTCGGCCATTTTCATTCTCCAGGTAGAGGAGGACTAATGCTCAATTTGTTAAGGCTCATGTCAGATTCCAACTCCATCTTCACTTTGCTTCTTTACCCAACAAAGCTCAGGACGCTAGATCTCCAGACCACCAGGGGCTGTCCGTCACCACTACCTGGCTGGTTGCTCTTTGAGGATGTCTAAGACTCTCAGTTTTTCAGTTTTGTGTAAAGGGGGATTGTGCTGGGCAGGAATTGGGTATTCCATCTACCTAATCTTAACACTTTAATTTTGTTTCCGGGTTTTTGTGAAGCAATCGTTTATGACCCTTGAGGCCGTAATATCCGCAGTTTGCGGCAAACGGCTGCGCTGGTCTTCACATTTATTATCGGTCACATGACAAACTTCATTTTGGTGGATCGCGGGTTGGGCGGGAAGGCCGGAGGGGAAACGGGTGCCCACCTTCAAACCATCGTGTGGCAATTGTTGCAGCTTGCGCGGGAATATAAAGTGGAGGGATCGCCCATTAAAGTAGAAATTGGCAAGACAATGGAATGAGGATTTCTACTATAATTTTCCAATTTTAAGGGGTGACCCTCACAATTCAAAAGTCCACTATTCCCCCGTCCAAGAAATTTCTTGCGAAACCTGCATGTGCCTGTAATATGCGTTCGCACAAGGTGCGCAGGCTTTGCCTCCCACAGTGATGGCCCCAATTCCAGGAGGCGAAAATGAAAAGATTCAGATCACTATTGATAGTGGGTCTGCACTGAGAAACATCTATTGACCGCCTTGCATGATACGCTGGGATTGTAGGAGCGGGCGGACTTTTGCGTTGGCTACTTCAACCTGCGCGGCGGGCGGCAGGTTGACTCCGCTCGTTGAGCAATTCGCGGGCGCTCCATACACAAACCCCATTCAGCGGCTGTTATCGAGGCTAGGCGTTTCTCTTCGGCAGGCCTCGGTGTGAAAGCGGGGCAGGCCAAAGGCTGCGCCAGTTAGCTCTTGGGTTGCAGATATTTTCCTCTGATGATTTTTTTCAACAGAACGGGTTTGAACATGCATTCGGCAACTGTTACAGATAGCCGGTTTTCTACTGCCCGGTTGCTGCGTCTATTGCAGATGGAACGAGCGCACTTTTGGTTCGTCGGCCGACAGGCACTCGTGGAGGGTCTGATCAACCAGACCTTGAGCCGTCAATCGGTCATACTGGACATTGGCTGCGGAACGGGCTGGATGGTTGAGAAGTTGACGCGGGACGGATACCGGGTTGCCGGAATGGACTTGAAGAGTGAAGGGTTGCTGGCAGCCAGCCGAATGCTGCCGGAGGTTGGCCTGGTTCAGGCAGAAGCCTCTCACCTGCCGTTTGAGAAGAACTCTTTCGGCGCGGTCCTCTTGCTGGACATCCTGGAACATGTCGACGACAGGGCTGCATTGCGCGAGATCCGATCTATCCTGCAGCCCGGGGGAATCGTAATCATGACCGTTCCAGCATTGCCCTGGTTATGGAGTTACCGCGACAAAGCCGCCGGTCACCTTCGTCGGTACACTCGTGAAGGACTTCGGCAATTGATTGTCCAATCTGGTTTTGAAGTGCAAGAAATTAGTTACTATCAGTTCGTGCTCCTACCGATAGTGGTCATAACCCGCCTCCTCGGACGCAAAGGCCCTGCCATTCGGGATATGGAGGATCAACCTCATTGGCTTGTTAATAGAGTTCTTACATGGATCAACCGGCTGGAAGTGGCTTTGAGGCCTGTTGTATCATGGCCCCGTGGTTCATCTATAGTTGCTGTTTTCCGAAAAGACGAAAGAATCTAATATGTTCACCCTCACGTTATTCTCGACCAAACCGTCATTCATATCCTTGGCGGTGGCTGCGGGTGTTGGCGAAATCATTGTGGATTGGGAACGGATAGGGAAGGTCGAACGGCAGACCGGCGCCGACACAGAGATCGGCTTCGATGTGCCGGCCGACTTACGGAGGGTAAGGGCCGCTACAGAGGCCAGGGTGATTTGCCGTATCAACAGCCATGGTCCGACAACGGCGGGTGAAATTGAAGATGCAATTGATGCGGGTGCTGATGAGATTCTTCTGCCGATGGTGCGCGGTCTGGAGGAGGTGCAGACCGTCTTGCAGCAGATCGATAAGCGATGCGGAGTGGGCATACTGATCGAAACTGCGGAAGCAGTCACCAAGGCGGAAGAATTCTCGAGCTTGCCGTTGTCCAGAATCTATGTGGGGTTGAATGATCTGGCCATCGAACGAAGGCTGCCCAATATTTTCTGCTCACTCATAGATGGCACAGTGGAGCGCATCCGGCGTCCCTTCCGCATTCCGTTCGGCTTTGGTGGCTTGACTTTGCCTGAGTGCGGCCATCCGGTTCCCTGCAGGTTGCTCATAGGTGAAATGGCAAGGATGGATTGCAGCTTCAGCTTTCTCAGAAGATCTTTTCACCGTGACATCACAGGGCGAGACATGGTTGTTGAAGTTCCGCGTATTCTTGCAGCGATGCGCCAGGCTCGAGCCCGATTGCCCCGGGAAATTCTTCGAGACAGAGGGGAATTGGAAAAGGCCGTGCTGGGCCTTGCTGGTGCGGAGTCCTGTGAAAAGGGGTTATTGGCCAATGGATAGGCTGCAGGGAAAGCGCGTATTGATCACCGGCGCGAATGGCTTTATCGGAGCTAACCTGGCTGAAACCCTGGTACATAGGGGAGCGGATGTGCACGCTCTGGTCCGTCCGGGCGCCCCGTTGTGGAGACTGCACGGGATACTGCCGCAGATGCGACTCCATCAGGCAAACCTGCTTCAGGATGAAGCGTTGCGAGAGACAGCCGAAAAGATCCGGCCCGAGTGGATCTTTCATTTCGCCGTGCGCAGAGGCTCAGTAAGTCAATCGGAGCGTCTTGATACGCTCCAAACCAATGTGCTCGGACTTTTCAATCTGCTCGAAGCCATAGCGCCGCTGGATTATCGCTGTTTCGTGTATGCCGGGAGTTCTCTCGAGTACGGACCGAGAGATGAACCCTTGAGCGAGGCGGACAACCTATTACCAAAAACGTTTTTTGGCGCGACTAAAGCCGCTTCGACTATTATCTGCCGACAGTATGCCCAGGCAAATAAACGCCCGATAGTCATGCTGCGCATTTTTTCCGTGTATGGATATTGGGAGCCTCCCACGCGCCTGATTCCGACGGCAATCATGACTGCTTTCGGAAATGGAGAAATGGATCTTACCGCACCTGGATACCGGCGAGATTTCGTTTTTATTGAAGATGTGGTCGATGCTTGTCTGATGGCGATAAACGTAGAGGACCCCTGGGGAAAGATAATCAACATCGGATCGGGACAGCAGTGGACCAACGAAGAGGCCATTGAGGCGATCCAGGAAATCACCGGTCGCACCATTCGAGTGCGTGTCGGCAGCTACCCGGCGCGAGGTTCAGACACGTCCCACTGGGTGGCCGATATTCAACGTGCAAGACTCCTGCTGGGCTGGGAACCCCGGCATACCCTTCACCAGGGTCTGAAAAAGACAGTCGCCTGGTTCCGTCTGCACCAGGAGATGTACCACCGACAGATGTAAAGGGTTTCTGATGCCATTTGAGCAAAGCGAAGGCCCGCAGGCCTTTGTTGATATAAGCATAATCGTTCCGGTCTACCGTAATGCCGGGACTCTCGTGGAGTTGCATCGCCGCCTGTATCTTGTAATGGAATGTATGAAGTGCGTATTCGAGGTCATATTTGTAAATGACGCCAGTCCGGACGATTCCCTTGCCATACTCGAACGGTTGACCCGCCGAGATCGTCGGGTTTGTACAATTGCCCTGGAGTACAACGTTGGACAACACATGGCTGTACTGGCCGGCCTGGCTTATGCGCGGGGTGCCTGGTGTGTCGTAATGGATGCCGATCTGCAGGATCCTCCGGAAGCTATCCCGCACCTTTTATCTAAGGCGACGGAGGGTTTCCGTACGGTATTTGCCGGCAGACGCGGCAGGTACGAATCAACCGGGCGGCTCATTACTTCACGTCTGTTTAAAATGATGCTCCACGTATTGTGTGGTGTACCCGTGGATGCAGGCATTTTCCTTGCCATGGACTCCTCAGTACGCCGATGCCTGTTGACGATGGGCGGTTCTTATCCATCTATAGTGGCCATGGTGGGCTGTGCCGGGCTGCCCATGGCTTCCGTCCCCGTTGTTCGCGATGCACGTCTTATAGGGCGCACGTCCTATAATAGCCTGGGGCGCATCAAGAGCGGCTTGCGCGCCGTCGCCTGGGTTTTGCACTGGAAACTGCGGCTGCGCATGGATGCGGCGAAATCATTTCACGGAGCTGTGTATGGCAGTCCTAAAATTGGGTTGGGTCACATTCCCGTTGCGGCTCATATAGGTGCACGGTTCCGATCTTGTTTATGAGGATCAGGCATTATGACCAAGACAGCGTTTATCCCACAGCACAACCAGCGACAGCGCAGATACTTTGAAGCCGCCCAAAAACCGACAATGAGACCGGCTGATACGCCCTACATCCGCCGACAGGCCGATGAAGTCCTTCGGTTCGGCAATCTTACCCGGGGCGACCGTATCCTGGAGGTGGGCTGTGGTATGGGCCGATATACCTTCTACCTGAGGCGGCGGGGCTTTCGTGTTGAAGGGCTGGAACTGTCGCCGGTGCAGGTAGAGTGGTTCAAGGCGTTCGACGGCGGCAGTTACGGAGTGCCGGTGCACTCTGGCGATATTTTGGACTATGGGACCAGATTCGCCGGTCAGTTCGATGCAGTGATAGGGTTCTTCGTCCTGCACCATCTTCACGACTTGTCCGCATGTTTTTCGTCGATAACCCGTATACTAAAACCCGGCGGCCGGATGGTCTTTTTGGAACCGAACCCTTTCAATCCCCTATACTACTTGCAGATTTTCCTTACACCGGGAATGACCTGGGAGGGAGACGGTGGGATCGTGCAGATGCAGCGGAACAGGGTCTTTACGGCAATGCGGGATGCTGGATTAAGCCATTGTGTCATGAAACGCTTCGGGTTTTTTCCTCCGTTTTTGGCAAATCGTTTATGGGGAAGCCGGGCTGAAATATTAATGGAAAAAGTGGGCATCTGGCGTAGTTTGCTTCCCTTCCAGATTTTTAGAGCTGATCGGTAATGGCACGCTCAAAAGCTCAAAGCTGTTCTCATCAAAATCCATCCGGCCGCGCCCGAAGGTTCTTTCTTTGGGTCGCTGCCGGGTTGGTTCTCTTCATCATCGGCTTTGGATTTACGCTTGTTGCGGGAGTGAATTTATGTGATGAAAGCTGGTTTCTGCAGGTGTTATCCCGGCTCTCTTCAGGCAACATCCTCTACCGTGATGTTTTCTTTGGAATTACGCCGCTGTCCGTGTATCTCACCTACATCCCGGTACGCATCTTCGGAGTTCAAATACTGGTTATCAAGGCTGTAGCGAGCCTTTGTTTTTCCCTTACGGTCCTGCTGTGCATTCATATAACCCGTCAGCTTGGGCAGGTCCGCAATAGAGCGTTTTTGCTGGCGGGCGTACTGCTGGTCTATGCCCCCCCCGATGCCCTCGGCACGTATCAGGCTTTCGGTAACCTTTTCCTGCTTGCGACCTTCAGTGCAACTCTTGCCTGGGCAAAAGAGCAGATGAGAACAACCTGCATTGAAACCAGCCGTGGTATTCTCTTTCTGAGTACGGCCGGGATAGCGGCCGGCCTCTGCTTTCTCTGCAAGCAAAACATCGGCATGTATGCTTTGGCGGCACTTATGCTGTCCATAATAACTTTTGCTGTAAATAAACCCGAGAGGAATATCAAGAGCTTGTGCACAAGTCTCAGTATCGTCGCTGTATGGTTTTTTACAGTATGTATAATATTTCTGCTTCCGGTTCTGCTAAGTGGCGGATTCGGACCATTTACGGATTATGCCTTCCTCAATAAAGGCACCTATTTGCGTACTGCAGATATATCGTACTTTGATAATTTATCCCAAATGGTTGATTTTGTCCGTAGGCGCTCATTAGATCCCTTCATAATGTTTCTTAAGTATACCCAGTTTATGTTGCCCCCTCTTGTTTTCGGACTCCTGATGACGGTTTGGTGGAAATCCCATGCGAGAGAACGGCGTCGCGCCGAAATCGTTTTTTTCTTTGTAGCAGCGGCATTTATAGGGATATTTCCACGAGTCGATCTAGCCCATTTTCAGTATGCGGTTCCCGAACTAGTGATTGGCCTGGCATGTTGCAGGCTTGGCATCAGGCTATTTGCTTCCGGGGCTGGAGCAAAACTTTTTAAGGCCGCTCTCCTGTTATGGCTTCTGGTTGCATTGAGTGGCGAAACCATTATTATCTACGGCCGGATCGGATCAGGATACTACCAGGTGTCGAGTCTTCCTCATTTCAGGGGAGCCTTCTTCCCATCCACCCAATATGCTGAGATTCAAAGTTATCGCAGAGCGCTTAAGGCTTCAGTTGCAGACGACGAGCTTTTCTTACTTATTCCCGAAGCTGGATTCTACTACCTCATTACCGGCTTTAAGAACCCAACGCCGTTCGACTATCCTCTCGTCACCGCGTTTGGCCTTACTGGAGAAAAGCAAACCGCAGCCGCCATTTCCGCAGGTAGAATCCATTCAGTATGTATGAGATACCCGGTCCCGTCATGGATGGGTCGGTTGCAGCCACAACTGCTGGAGGACTACGTACTAAGAGAAATGAAACCGAAGCAGGATGTCGGAATTGGTACTGTCTACTGCAAGTGAGCGCCAAGCTTTCATCGGCCACTGCGTCTCGTGTCGGACTATTCCCCTTTAAATAGTACTTGGGGGCTGCAAAAAATGACGACAGGACACGCTATGGAGCTTGCCAATACGCTGAATCGGCAGGTTTCCTCGATATTATCCGGTAATCTTAATCTTTTCGGCCATCCGGTTCGTCAAGATCGAGGAGCGCAGGTTCGAGTTTCTGAGACTAACTACTCTGTCCAACTGCGCGATCAAATGTGGCGTGTCAAAGGAAAAGAGCTGCCAAAGGGGCGGGAGACCGATTCCAAATCCTTAGCAAGGCCGAGGGTTCCTGTTCGGATCGAATGCCCGGCGCGTGGGGTTTGTGTCAGGGTCGTCAGAAAGCCCCGAAATCAAGCCGGAGTCATCGCGAAGCCCGCCTGGGGAAAATTGGGCGATTAACCGCAAATGAATTCTATATCGAGAGCGGGTAACGGAGTTAGAAACTGAATTCCACAGCGCCTTGCCGGTACCATGAAGGAAGAACTCGTAGGAAAGGCGGTTTCATAGACGATCTTGGAGGGAATCGGTTCACTAAAAGACCTGAAGCCATACCTATATACTACCTCGCAAGGACCTTTCTTGGGAATATCAATGTCATATTGCAAAGGCAAATATGTGAAACATAGCCCCGATCGACTGAGATTGACCAACGGGCCTATTAGAGGATAAATACCGCTGACCGGTAAGGTGAGAATAACCATAATCGCCTTACCTGCAGTGTAACGGGTATGTTCGCGAACTTGCATAGTGATCGCCCTGGAAGTGAAATGGTTGAGTCTATAGAAGTTCAGGAACAGGCCGCCCGCTGGTTACCAAGTGGGAATGGCGCTCCGCCGGCCATTTTCCCTCTGCATTTCGGTCCCAGTTTGCGAAGCTCCAACTGAACCTGTTCGTGAGATATGCCTGCCGCCCTGGTGATATCGATCCATACGAGTTCCCGGCCTGGGACCGATGACAGTAGAAAAAAGCCGGCGGAGCACCGGCGGAAGGTCTCCGGGAAAAGCTCCGCAATTTGCTCCAGGGCAAAATTACTATGGACCTTTTAGCAAGACATGTGCCGACTGACATCACCTGGAAAAACCCGCCGCAAAGCCTGACGCCGATTGGTTTTCCATTCGACCGCCGGCCGTTCCGGCTACCTCGTTTTTTTACGGAGTAAATATTTTGACGGGCGAAGTAGTTGCAGGCTTACGTTCCCAACGGCTAAAAACCAACGCGGTGCTGCCATTCGGCAAACGAATGATTCGGAGAACGACAAAGATTTTGACGTGCCATTTCTCAAAGGCGAGGAGAGCGGTGTTAAGTTTCACCTTTCCCGGGCCGAAGGTGAGGTCAGCCGGTGGCCGAGGCACTCTGGAGCATCAGGGAGTGCCACGGAACTTTGGTCGCATTAAATTCCTGATCGTTGTGGATCATCGCCAATCCCCCCTGCAATGCCGCGCGCTGTGTTGTCACGTTTGACCTGCCGGCGAGACGAGGGAGGCAGCTCCGCCCCTGAAAATGGAATTTGCCAGGCAACTGGGGGGATTATACTATAATTTTCCAATTTCAAGGGGTGCTCCCTCATAATTCAAGCATGCGGACTCTTGTCGCGATTACAGCTTCAAAAGTGATTTCAGTTTCGAGCTGATTATGAGGTCAAACGCGCCAATAGCCTCCACTTTGTTCACCCCCGCCTCGGAAAGGATACTGAGGCACCTGCTGTGCAAACGGTCGTATACACCCTTCCGAATGGAGGGGTCCATGGCTTCGAGTTTCAGGTTGTCCAATTCATGGTCGATCACGTCGATATTCTCGGGCGAGAAATTGATCCCTCCAAGTGGACAGTCACGTTTCAGGAGGAACGCCTGGGCTTTATCACGGCCGACGTCGTAATCGTGCTTGCGGTATTTGAAGTCGAAAAAGCCGCCGAACGCGTGCAGGTCCGCGCCGGCCAGCTCTGATGCGTCGGAGGTAATTGCAAGAATGCGCATCTCGTCGCGTTTTCCCATTTGCGCCGCGGTTTCCAGCACAAGGATGGCATCCACCCATGTATCGCGAACTCCTTCAGGAAGGCCGTTATATTCTGTAGCAAATTGCTGCTTCAGACGGTCTCGTGCTGCCTTGATCGAGGCGTCGCCCCCTTCATTCTTGAACAGTATCGGCAGTAAAAGCTTTGCGGCGGCTTCCAGACAATTCGCGAATTCTGCGGGGTCCGCCTTCTCTTTGATAATGGAGGCGAGTTCCACGGCGCGCCGATTGAAAAGGTCGATCTGACTGTTCACCTTTTCGGCCATGATCCAATCCTGGAAACCGGCCTGGTTGAATATGGCGGTTGCGAGCCGGCTGCCGAACGGTAGAAAGTCGGCGTTGCCGGCGTTGAGTTGCGACGATGCAACCGATTTCTTGCTGTCGTGAGACACGAAAAGATAATACCGGTTTTCGGTATCGACGTGCTCGGGGTCTATCAAATCGACGAGGTCCTTCGCCATTCCGAGCGGCTCGTTCTGGAACACGCCGCCGTCGGTGTAACAGAAGTTTTGCGCCGTTAAAATCTGCGATTCCAAATTGGGAGAATTGTAATCGGATTTCTGACGGGCCACCTCGACGGCGCTGAATGCAAACGGGAATGCGCCGCACGAAACCGCCGCGTTTCGAAGCGGCTCCCAAACATCGATGGTGTCACTCGCGGCGTTTTCGATAAGCACCTTAAGTTCATCTTGAAAGCGGGTGTAGACGAATTCCCCCTCCGGCCACGTATCTACTTTGTAGTCCACTCCGTTGAGGTTTGACAGGGCAAGGCCCAGCCGGATTTCGTCCGCTGCTGCGCTGTGATGCATGCGCGGAGGAGCGGCCTGGCCCTGATATCGAGACGTGAGATAGCGCCGGGATATATCTTCGACGAGTTTCGAAGAGAGGATCGACTTCGTGGAGCTCTCACCCGGTTGTTCCGCGAGGAGACCCAAGATATCCACGTCCTTGACCCATGGCGTGTAAAGCGAGTTGGAATAGGCCCCCTCGAGCGCGTCCGCTTCGAACATCAGTTTTTGCGCAAGGATTGTCGCCGTCATCCCGCCCGCGGATGCGCCGGTCAGTACGTCGATCAGTATGCGGTCCTCAGCCGCAGTGTCAGGAGATTCGTTGTGTTCACGAATGGCGTGAACGATTTCGTACATCACGCCGGCCTCGTAACTCCCGAGCGACACTGCTCCCGAAACAGTAATTGCAAGCTTCTTTGCCATAATGCAGGGCTCCTGTGAGTGAAAGGCGTAAAGTCGAGGGGTCACCCATTGAAAATGGAAGGATGATTTAATATATGCTGTAATTTTCCAATCTCAAGGGCTGCCCCCTCACACTGTACGCAATAAATCCTTGGAATAGACGTCAGCTCAAGCTCAGTGAAAGTCCGCCTCGCTTGCCAATCTCGATAGAGTCCAGTTTGCAGCGATTCGGTAAACAAACGATTCGGAAACAGCGTAGATTTTGGCGTTCCATTTCTCAGGGACCAGGAGAGAAATCCGCATCGATTACCCTTTCTGCGAAAGCGTGAAAGAGATATTATCCGCCCGATCAAATTTGAAGGAAAACCGTACAAGCCAAAAGTCGGGGAGATGGAAAGAGAAACTCGCCTGGCGGCGGCATCTGGGAGGAAAAAAGAGCCAATGCAGAAATCATCTGCGGGGGGCGCGGCCGCAAGCGGGGATTCCGTGCAAGGCTTTTTCTGCGCTGCCTTAGCTTTCCTCATATGGGGGTTAAGCCCCGTTTACTGGAAAACTCTTTCCAGCGTCCCTGCAGTTGAGGTTCTGCTACATCGGATAGTCTGGTCATTTTTTTTCCTGGTTCCCATTGTGGTACTGGAGAAAAACCGCGGCGAGTTTATATCGGCCTTGCGAAGTCCTCGAATCCTCCGCATCATGATCTGCACGGCTGTCCTGATCTCGGTCAACTGGCTGATCTTCATCTGGGCGGTGATAAACGGTTTTATTCTCCAGGCAAGCCTGGGCTACTACATCACACCGCTGCTAAACGTCGTGATGGGGATGGTGTTCCTGCGGGAGCGGTTGAGAAGAGCTCAGGCGGTAGCGGTCATTCTCACTGGAATGGGAGTGCTGTATTTGACTGTCCGCCTTGGGCAGTTCCCATGGATTGCTCTTTCGCTGGCGTTCGCGTTTGGCTCTTATGGGCTTATTCGCAAGATGGCGCCGGTGAGCGCGCTCGCGGGGCTGAGCATCGAAACCCTACTCCTATTCCCGGTCGCCGCCGGCTGGCTTGCCTACCTGTATGCAACTAACCGGGGAGCCTTTCTGCATATGGGATACGGCATCGATCTTTCCTTAATGGCTTCGGCCCTGGTTACGGCCTTTCCGCTTCTTCTCTTTACCCTTGGGGCCAGGCTGCTGCACCTGTCGACTCTTGGATTTATGCAATACATAGTGCCGAGCTGTTATTTTCTTTTTGCAGTACTCGTTTACAGGGAGTCGGTTTCCCCCGCACAGGTTACAACTTTTTTCTTAATCTGGACCGGGCTCGCCATCTATTCAGCCGATTCGGCGCTGTTTTACAAAAAGAATTTCCGGTTTACGTCGAAGTAACTCTTAAGAATCAAGGCCGTCTTGAACTGGTCTTCTCGATGCCGAGAAAAGCATTTTAAGCCATGAATAACGGGGAATTAGGTAGTTTCTGCTACAGATGCAACTACTTGTCTGGTCCGATAATCATATAAAAGGCACCTCCCTCCATCGCAGGAATGTATTATCCTGCCATGGTGTTAAAGCTGCCAACTTTAAAGAGGAGGTGCCCTATGCAATTGTATGCAGGTATAGATCTTCATGCAAGTAACAACTACCTCGCCGTGGTCGACGAGAATGGGAAGAGGATGTTTAAGCAAAAACTTCCCAATGAAAGCGAAGTCATCCTTTTGAAACTCGAGAGGTTCCAAGAAGAGATGGTCGGAGTAGTTGTGGAGTCAACTTTCAATTGGTACTGGCTCGTTGATCTTTTGCACGAGGTGGGCTACCGGGTCCATCTTGCAAACCCTGCGGCCATCCAGAAATATTCGGGGCTTAAGCATTCCGATGATAAGCACGATGCTTTCTGGCTGGCTGAGATGCTAAGGCTCGGCATTTTGCCCGAGGGCTACATCTATCCCAAAGAGGAACGGCCCCTACGGGACATGCTGAGAAAAAGAGGACAACTGGTAAGACTCAGAACATCACTTATTCTGAGCCTGCAAAACATAATTGTCAGAAACTTGAGTGTTCGTATAAGCGCCAACGATATCAAAAAACTTAAAGAAAACGCGGTGGTCCCACTTCTGGAATCGAACGACGACTTGGCGATGGCTGGCATAATCAGCAAGGAGACCATCGATTTTCTCACCGGAAAAATCCGGGCGGTTGAATCAGTGGTTGAACAGAAGGTAAAAATCAAGGATGAGTATCGCCATCTGCTCACGATTCCAGGAATAGGAAAGATTTTGGCTCTTACGATAATGTTGGAGACGGGTCCGATCGGTCGCTTCCCAAGAGTGGGAGATTACGTATCCTACTGCCGCAAAGTAAATACGAAGTGGACGAGCAACGATAAGGCAAAAGGTAAAGAAAACAAAAAGAACGGCAATAAGTACCTCGCCTGGGCTTTTTCGGAAGCAGCCGAAATGGCAAGACGCTACGATACACAATGCAAGAACTGGTACAACCGAAAGATGCAGAAAACTAATTTCATGGTCGCTCATCAGGCTCTTGCACACAAACTGGCCAGGGCGGCCTATTGCATCATGAAAGAAGACGTTTCATTTGTGCCTGAGAAACTATTTGCGACCTGAGGGGACTCCGGCCGCTCCGACCCACCGGAGCCGCTGCGGACCGCCTCCGACGAGTCACGCTTGGACCCATTCTCGGCGTCCCTCCGCGACTCTGGTGAGTCTCCGCTTGGTTTGCTGCCAAGTGCAAGTTTAAAGAACAAAAAACTGCGTGGCGTACACGGCTTCATCGAACTTGGATCCCAGAGGACGGAGCATAAAATCATGCGGAAATAACGAACTGGCTGGAACGGTAGCCTGGCATGGGGTTGGAAAAACCAGTGGTCCGATTGGAACGCCGTTCCATCCAGCACATATTTAGACATCAGCTCTTTACTGCCCATACCGTGAGCCAGTCAATGGGTGGCTAACAACCATAAGGTCTGACCAATCATTTGGACATGGTATGGGACCGAAGATTTTCTGGCCCGCTGGCAGGCGGGAAGGGTCGTTTTACAGTTGTTTTCAAAACGGCCTTAAACCTGATGGGTGACTGGTGCAGTAAAGGCTGACACCAAAACCAAAGAAACTGCGGAAGTCGTAAAGTGTTGCTGTCTACTGAGAATCGAGCAGGAAAGACTGTCGCCGTCGAAAATGAGTTGATTTATCGCAGGCGCCGGGTTCCCAGGGGGTGCGGTAAGAAGCATCTCGGGAAAAAAGTGCTTTTCCTGCGTGGGGGAAGTTTTTGTTCTTGACCGCTGCCTTTTAATGGGCGACCCCATTTGACCATTTGCCATCATTTTCCCGTTGTAACGTGGTGCCACCCATGTAATATTTAGAAATGATATGACAAATCTCCGTATGTCACAGCTAAATCAAGGCATTTAAGGATCAACAAGATGACCGATCTAATAAAACAACACCCTCAATACTTTCCAGTTTTTTTTGTGTTTCTGTGGTTGGCGATTTGCACTTTGTTAGGGCTCCTATCTGGGTGGTATTCGCTAATGCGCAAGTATCCAAATCGACAGGAAAAGGAGTTATTTAAGCTTAAGCGTCAGTCAGGTTCAATGGGAATCTGGCCAGGGGTCGCAATGCAAGGAGTACTGAATTTAAGCGTTTGTCCTTCTGGTTTACGAATCAGCATAATGAGAATCTTTGGAATATTTTCCAGAGATTTCTTTGTGCCTTGGGAGGAAATCAGAGTTGAAAGAAAGGACAGGTTCTTACAGCGGACTGCCGAGCTCCGATTTGGAAATCCTACCGTAGGAAAGCTTAGCATACCAGCCTACACTGCTGATAGATTGGCACGATCTGCCTTAGGGCGATGGCCCGAAACAGGCCCCTTCCCAGAAGAAACGAACAATCGGGTCTTGGCAAGCATAGTAAAAGAATGGGCTGCGTATACATTTTTGGCAGCTCTTTTTTTTATTATAGTGCCAAGGCTTGCTTCTACCAAAGGCAACTACCCGCCGATTTCAGTGGCAATACTTTTTCCGGCGGTAGTCATGGGTATTGTGAGTCTTTTCAAATACTTTGATCGTATAAAGCGTTAGGATTGTAACCTGTATAGCCTGGTAGGGTGGGCACGGTGGGTCTGTGCCCACCCTACACGACTTGTTGGGGAGTAGGTCATCATGAGCCCATTAGTGGGGCGTTCTTCTACGCCGTACGCCCTCAAAATTGAGTAACTCATGCCACCAAAGCCTGGTTAAACACCCGGTCGCAAGTTCTACTGAAGTGGATCTTGAGTGATTCTCTCTTCTATCTCGCTATCCCGGCAAGCTCAAGCGCTATAAAGTTGGAAGAGAATGGGGCGGCAGGCAACCCGGTCTGGTAAGGCTGCGAGGAGTTGGGGAATCGCCCTGTTCCTGTAAACAGTCCTCTTTAATTATCTTGTTACTGTCAAAATCCGGTTCAATGTCACAGAATTTATCATTTTGAAATAACACGATATTTTAGGAAGAGTGGGTAATATTATCACCCTATTCCTCCTCCGCAAAATCCACCTTTACTCAGACTACAGCACTGAATAACCTGCAGTTGTCTCAAGAGGAAAGTTGGAATGACAAAAGGAGGACTGGCGATGCTATTTAAGACTTACGGCCAAAAAATAGGGGGAGTGTCATTAATCGTGGTCTCAGCAGTACTCTTTACCCTGTTGACACTGAGTACATCCGCCTTTCCACATTCCATTGATTACATTGCAACCAACATCAGTCCACCAGCAGATTTCGCTGGGGTATCGGGGAATTTCAATCTGATAAACAGCGTTGTTGGTGGATCAACTATCACCTTTGCCCTCAAATTCCAAATTGTGGATCATGGGAAGACAACGGTATTTCCAAGGCCAATCACTTTCGTCGGCGAGTTTGAGTCCAATAAGGCTCCAGATGGCTCGGTGGTGCTGTCTCCTGCCTATTTTGAATTCCAAGACTCTTCCAGTTATTTCACTTCAATAGTGACGATTGTGGCACCATTTGTAGATGGTACATACACGGCTAAGATTTTACCCCAGAGCTGCACTGGCGGTGAAGATGGATTGGAATCGGGTGGAGGCATTGCGGTTAATTTCACCGTATCCAATCCAGCTTGTCAGCCGGCAGATACCGTCATTTCAATGGAAAACGATTGCATAATCGGCTACTCACCTACAACACATCTGGTTGCGAAACTCACCTCAGGCGATGGACATTTAGCAGGCAAAACTATCGATTTTTATGTCGATACCGACTTTGTTGGATCGGCCGTTACTGACGTGAATGGTGTCGCAGCCATTGATTACCGTTCAAGTTCACTAACGATTGGTGACCACAGGGTTGTGGCCATTTTCCACGGCGAACCCTGTGAATTTAAAGCCAGCAGCAATACAGCGAATCTCGCGAATAAACTCCACCACAATGTCGGTAATGCCCCTTTTTATAAAATATGAACCCCGTTTGAAAAAACGAAAGGCCAGGAGGGAGGAGGGGGGCCTCGCTTTCGAGGAACAAGGTTTTCAGGGGTTTTCCACAAACTACTTGTTGCCCCCCACTCTTACACCTTCTTGTAGTGAAACCACTTAAGCTCAGTTGGAAGCCGGCATCCACAAATCGGGCAAAAATAAGAGAGTATGGGCCGTGATAGACTGACAAAAGTGGCCGAAAGCGGATTACTGAAGATTTTGCACATTCTGCCAATATGTTGAACCCCCATGTTTCCTCCATATGATCCTGTAATCTAAATCTTTTCGGCCATCCTATTCGTCAAGACCCGAGGAGCGCTGTACATCGCCCTCGCGCAGGCTATCCGAATCAGTATTGGTAAAAAGCACTTCGATCTCACGCATCCCTCCAGGATTCACATTCCTCCGGTATTACCTGCATTTACAGTCGACAGCGCCGCACAGGTGGTTTAGCATAAGTAATTCTCTTTTCTGATGAGAAACCTTCCGGAGATATGGCAGCGATGGAAAGCGAGGGGCAAAAGCCGGATCAGACACTTGAGGCTGTTCGTGAGCGCGCCGACACGTTCCAGAGCATCTTTGAGAACTCAACGATGGGTATTTTTCAGTCTTCTCTGGACGGCCGCTTCCTGATGGTAAACCCCGCTTTCGCGCGCATCCTCGGCTATGACTCGCCCGGGGACCTCATAGACTCGATAGGAGATATCGAGTCTCAGTTCTATCATCATGCCGCGCGGAGAGCCGAAATCCTCTCCGCCATTGAAGCAAAAGAGGGTACATCCAGGTTTGATTTAGAGCTTTGCCGCAAGGACGGCACTATCATCACCTGCTCGCTAAGCGTCCGGGCCATTCGCGATGCCAATGGCAAAATCACTCACCTGGACGGCTTTATAGATGACGTCACCAGGGCAACACTGTGGAAAAAAGAGATCCAGGAGCGATCCGAACACCTTACCAGGGAAAACCTTCGCCTCAGAGCACTGTTTAAAGATCGTTACCGGTTTGGAAAAATAATCGGCAAGAGCCCGGTCATGCAGGAAGTTTATGAAATCATGCTTCAAGCCGCCGGGACCAACACCAGTGTGATTGTCTACGGGGAGTCCGGGACGGGTAAGGAGTTGGTTGCCCGGGCTATTCACGATCTCAGCCGCCGCCACCACAAAGAGTTCGTTCCCGTCAATTGCGGCGCTATCCCTCAACACTTGCTGGAAAGCGAGTTCTTTGGACACAGGAAAGGGGCCTACACCGGAGCCAATGCAGACGCACGCGGGTATCTCGACCGGGCTGACGGGGGGACGCTTTTCTTGGACGAGGTAGGAGAACTCAGCCTGGATATGCAGGTGAAGCTGCTCCGGGCAATCGATGGCGGCACCTACTCTCCCCTGGGCGACAGCAGGTCCCGCAAATCCGATTTCCGGCTGATTGCCGCCACAAACCGCAATTTAAAAGACATGGTCAAGAGCGGTAAAATGCGGGAGGATTTTTTCTTTCGCATTGATATCGTACCCATCGACCTGCCCCCATTGAGAGACCGACGGGAGGACATCCCGCTGCTTATAGATCACTTCCTGCGCGAGATCACAGGTACCGACAACCCGCCGGTTCTCCCGGGCAAGGTCCTGGAGGCCCTTTACAAATATGAGTACCCGGGCAATGTCCGTGAAATGCAAAACATCCTTCAGCGCTACCTCGCAATCAAACGGCTGGACTTTCTTGGGCGATTTGACCTGGAAGATGGGCCACAGGAACCCGAACATATTGAAAAGGGGCTGCCTTTGCAGCAAAGAGTCGCCCTGTATGAAAAAACCGCTATTGAGAAATGCCTGGCCCTCCACCGCTGGAACCGGGGGCGCACAGCCACCGCATTGGGCATCGACCGCAAGACCCTGTATACCAAGATGAAAGCCTACGAACTGCTTTCACCCCGAACTGGGGAGAAATAGCCCCATCATAAGATTTCTTCTATTTACAATAGGTTATCAGACTCAGATCACATTGATGGGGTGGTTTCTCCACAGCTTTTCCATCGTTTTATCTAACCTCCATCAAGCCTAAATCCCAACTCTTCTGTGTTTTCAATCAGATAGGTCCAGTGGCACGGCTGATGCTCTATATGGAAGCGGCATGACGGGATAGTTCCTCGTTATGAGACGCGGATAGCATATTCGAAAAAGCTGTAAAGAGCGCAACTAAAGAGGAGGATACCGTGCCAAAATACGCATTCGATGTGGAGCTTAGCGGGATTATGCGAGTCGAGGCAGAGGATGTGGAACAAGCTCGTCGAAAGATCATGGCGGTTAATGCAGTCGATGACATTGAGGTAGAGGAACTCGGTGTCAGACTAACTGAATTCAGCGTTATGGAGGTGGTTGAGATACCGTTCGAAATCGACGGCGTCGAAATAGACTAAGGCGGAACAATGTAAGAATTATTTGAACTTCAAAAAGACCTGCAAGTAGATTCAGCTTGTGAAGTGGAGGCGATTTGCGGTGGATTTTTTCACGGATCGGCTCCTCGTTATGAGTCGCAGATAGCGCATTCGGAGGAATTCCAAAGAGTGCAAAAAGGAGAACGGAGATGAACACCGAGGAAAGGATAGAGGTAAGGAAAAGTGTGCAGGACGCGATCGGTCTCTACGAAAAAGCCGGAAAAGAGACCCTCTTGAAGGAGGTCTCTGACCCGGGGGGCCGATTTGTAGCAGATGATCGCTACATCTTTGCTCTGGACGTGAACGGGACGATGGCGGCGCATCCGATTGATACCGGACTGACGGGCAAGAACCTGATGGATCTCATGGATTCCGAGGGGAATACTTTCATTCGAAAGATTGTCAATACCGCAAAGACCAAGGGCTATGGGTTCGCAGACTACAGATGGCATAGCCCGGGATCGAAGGATGACCTTCGCAAGACCGTTTTCTTCGAACGGGTCGACGGCATCATCCTCTGCAGCGGGTTTTACAACCAGCAGGAAAGCTTCCTGGACACATTTGTCAAATATTTCGCATATTATGGACCGTGCTGAAAGTGAATCGCAAAAGAGGCTTTAATTTTCAGGTTGCAGCAGTGACCCACTGTAAGGAGGGTCCAAATGAACGCGCTGACTCTGGTATATATCTCTCTTTGTGTCTTTGCGATAGGCTACAGACTCTACGGCCTGTTCATCGCCAACAAGGTTTCGTGCCTTAACCCGGCGAGGGCCACGCCGGCAGTCAGGACCGGCAGAAGGCATCGACTATGTTAAGACCAGCAAATACGTGCTCTTGGGCGCAATTTCGCCCCGCAATAGCAGCGGCAGGACCACTTCTGGGGCTACTGAAGCAACCGTGCCCGTGACTTTGCCGATCTCGTTTTCGGCAATTTTACGCCGGGAGAAAGAACCGTAGCCCCACAAGCAGGACCGGAAACGAAATAAGCATTCCGGAGCCAAAGAGGGAGTCGGCAATTTTCATTGGCTTGCTTTCTGTTTCCGGCTTGGCGGCGCCATAAATTCGGGCCCCACCGGGTCCTTGATGGTTTCCTGGAGGGTTTGGTCAATAGCGCGCATGTCGGCTTCATCTATCTGCCAGCCAAAAATCTCGGTTAACTGGTCCATCTGGTCAGGCCGCCTGCCACCCCACAGGGCGATATCGGCTCCGTGGTCCAAAACCCAGCGCACTGCCAGGTGCAATACCCGGCGGTCAAACCGCTCCCCGGCCAACTGGTCAAGACGTTTTACGGCAGACAGATACTGGCCGAGACGCGACTCTTTGAACTTCGGGTCGATCTTGCGCAGGTCGTCACCCTGATATTCTCGCGCGGCAGTGACCTTGCCGGATAGAAGACCCCTGCACAAGGCCCCGTAGGTCATCAACGCCAGATGATTTTTTTGGCAGTAAGGCATGAGTTCCTGCTCGATTTCCCTTTCAAAAAGATTATACGGAGGCTGCACGACATGCAACGCCCCACCCTGCCGGAATGCCTGGATTTGCTCAGGAGAAAAGTTGCTCACCCCCACAGCCCTTATTTGCCCATCTTTGAGGAACCGGCCCAAAACCTTGGCGGTTTCCTCGAAGGGTTCCAGGGGGTCAGGCCAATGCACGAAAAGAATGTCCACGTAGTCGGTTTGCAAATTTTTCAAGGAGTCGGCAAAGTTGCGCCTTAGATAATCCGGCGAGCAATTACGAAAGACCTGGCCGTCCTTCCAGTCAAGCCCGGTCTTTGTGGAGATGAAGACCCGATCCCGGCATTTTTTTTGCGCCAGAGCTTTGCCGACGATTTCCTCAGAACGGCCGAAGCCGTACACCGGGGCTGTATCGATTAGGTTGACGCCTTTCTCCAGTGCGGCATGAATGGTATTAATCGCCTGTTCTTCATCAGTTCCGCCCCACATCCAGCCACCCATGGCCCAGGTGCCCAAAGCGATGCGGGAAACCTGCAAATCAGTGCCAAAAATCTGAGTTAATTCCACATGTTCCCCCTTGCAAATCACATTTATCCCTTACGTTTGGAGATAAGTGTCCGAGCCGGAAATTAAGACTGACCGGGATGCGCCTGAGTCCAGGATGCAGACGTATTGTACGGAGGATTTCTACACCCTCGATCAGTAGTAGATGCGTAACGACCAGAATGGCACCAGGCAAACCATGTTCGTTCTTGTGGACGGTCTCACCCGCCTTCTTGTTGGTAACGAGCTTCTGCTTTGCTGAACCGGTCAGGAACCCTAAGGCAGGATTCGAAGTCCATGCCTTGTGCGCCGGTGGATGTTCCGGTCAAGCACCTGAGGACCTCGATAGTATGACCCGGTTCAGGCCTTATGGTGTAATCGGCGCTGACATCAACCGAACGAATTATCCCAGACTGATCGATCACGAAGCGTGCGGGCATAGGCAGCGTCCACGACTCATCCCCGTTAAACTTCTCAAGATCAACCCCGAAGCTGAGGTAGACTTTACGCAAATCTTCGGGGAGCTGAAAAACCAGGCTGAACTTGCGTGCCACCCGATTGCCGGGGTCGCTCAGCAACTGAAGCGTCAATCCCCTTTCTTTGGCAAACTTGCGGTTGAACTCTTCGAGCTGAGGTGAAACAGCAACAAGGGACGCACCAAGTGAGGCGATCTCAGGAAAGGCCTTTTCAAGAGCTACCAGCTCCAGATTGCAATAAGGTCACCATCCTCCCCTGTAAAAGCTCAAGACAACCGGGCCTCGTTCCAACAGCGAACGCAGGCTGACGAGGGAGCCTTCCGTGTCCTTGAGGGAAAAATCGGGCGCCCTGTCTCCGACCTTTGGGACCTTGTCTTTAAGACCGGACTTTTCGAGGTCTTCGGTCGCGCGGTGCATGACTGCCAGTTTTTCCGCAGGAATTCTGGTTTCTGATTTTGTCTTTAACGCATTTAGTTCGTCTTGAAGAGTCATCTCAATTCTCCTCTTATCTACAACCCACTTATCTGCAACCCACATGTAAAAGATAATCATCGTGGGGAAGACGATCGGCATGTAAATAGTTCCTCAAAGATCATTGAAATGATCGACTCGATGATTATTGTCCTCGCAGATCTATCATTACAATGCTCCGTGACGAATCCGCGATGCGCCGACGAGAGAGCGGGCCTGCGCGCGGCTGGATCGTGTTAAAAGTAATAAATTGACACTCTTTCAGTTGCTGACTTGCCAACATGAACATATGCGAGGCTGGTTATGGCAGGAGACCCTGTAATTGGAGCAACGGCCTTCGCAGGGAGCAACCCCCGGGTTCACCTCCGACCGCTCCGGCTTCAGGCAACTAAGGTCAGCGCCAGCTTGGTTTCACGGACAGAAATGGCCGTGAACATTGTAAACCGCGTGGATTGCCGCAAATTGCGCCGTTTCTTGCTCCTCTCATTGATTTTGGTCGCCGGCTGCGCCAAGGTGGGACCGAACTATGCCAGGCCGGCCGCTGAACTGAATCAAAACTGGCTGGAGGCGCAGGATCACGGCATTAAGACAGGGCCAGGCGATTATCGGACCTGGTGGCAAGTATTCAAAGATCCCGTTTTAGACCGGCTCATTGAGACCGCATACCGGAAAAACCTGGATCTGCGGGTTGCCGGGTTGCGGGTCCTGGAGGCCCGGGCCCAATTGGGCGCCGCAATCGGCCAGTTGTATCCCCAGACGCAGCAGGCTACCGGTTCGGTGCAATACGTGCGGGAAAGCGAAAGAGTGCCTGAGTCCGTCAGCTACAGCGCGGCGGCGCTGGGGCTGACCGCCACCTGGGAGATCGACTTTTGGGGCAAATTTCGCCGTGCCGTCGAGTCGGCAGACGCGAGCCTGATGGCCAGCGTGGCCAATTACGACAGCATATTGGTGAGCCTCACCGGCAGTGCGGCGAATCTTTATGTCTCTATACGCACCCTTGAGCGCCGGCTTATCATTGCCCGCACCAACGTGGAAACCCAGCAGAAAAGCCTGCAGATAGCCAGGTACCGCTTCGAGGGCGGCACTACCTCCAAACGGGACGTAGAACAGGCTCGGACTGTTCTGGCCAGCACCGAGGCGACGGTGCCTGTCCTGCAAATCCAGTTGAGGCAGGCCGAGGATGCCCTGAGCGTACTATTGGGGATGCCGCCAAGTCTTCTGACCGAGCAACTGCAGGGGAGTGAGGCGGAGATTCCAGCCCCGCCTGCCGAAGTGGTCGTGGGCATCCCGGTGGACCTGCTGCGCAGGCGGCCTGATATCCGGGCGGCGGAGTACAACGCCATGGCCCAATGCGCCCAAATCGGCGTCTCCAAGGCCCAGCTCTACCCGGCGCTCTCCTTGGTGGGCTCCTTTGGCTTCCAATCCACCAACATTAATAACTTCAGTTTGGGAGATCTCTTGCTGTGGGGCAGCCGCACCGGCACCATCGGTCCGTCGGTGGCCTGGAATATCTTTAACTACGGGCAGCTTACCAACCTTGTGCGCGTCCAGGACGCCCGCTTCCAGGAACTGCTGGTCACCTACCTGAATACCGTGCTCAGCGCCCAACAGGACGTGGAGGATAACCTGACGGGCTTCCTGCGCTCGCAGGAGGAGGCCGGGTCGCTCGAAGAAAGCGCCGATGCCGCTCGAAGTTCCCTGGACCTGGCAGTGATCCAGTACTCCGAAGGCATCACGGACTTCACCACCGTCCTGACCGCCCAACAGTCTCTCCTGGGTGCTCAGGACAGCCTGGCCAGCGCCCAGGGCAATATCTCCACCTTTCTGGTCGGGGTATACCGCGCCCTGGGAGGCGGATGGGAAATCCGGGAATGCCGGGATTTTGTCCCGCCTGAAATCAGAGAGATAATGGAGAAACGCACCAACTGGGGAGGGTTGCTGACTCCGAAAAGCGGGCCGCCGCCCACGCCGGAGCAGCAGGAACAAAAGCCCCTCATCCGGCCACCCGAGTGGTAACAAATTCGGCGAGTCCCTGCTTTTTAATGTCGCTTTGGGGAGATCGTGAAAATGAGAGCATCTGAACCGGGGCCGTCAATCAGCAGAAAATTCAAATTGATTTCATGGGTCCCTATCTGTGGATTTTTAATTATTTCCGCATGTGGCCAAAGTAACGTCTATGTGCCCCCGCCCCCGCCCAAGGTTACGGTGAGCCAACCCGTGACCCGGTCGGTGGTCGACTACTTGGAATTCACCGGCAATACTCAGGCCATTAATACGGTGGTACTCCGGGCACGGGTGCAGGGGTATCTGGAAAAGGTCTATTTCAATGACGGCGACCCGGTGAAAAAGGGGCAACGCCTGTTCCTGATTCAACAAGACACCTACCAGGCCCAATTGAAGCAGGCAGAAGCCCAGATCCTCCAACAAAAGGCCAACCTGGAGCATGCTACTGTAGAGACCGCCCGCTATGAGAAACTGGTACAAAAGCAGGCGGCTTCACAGACGGACCTGGACAACTGGAAGTATCAGAAGGACGCTTACCAGGCCGCGGTCGTGGCTGCTGAGGCCAACCGGGACCTGGCCAAACTCAACCTGGACTATACGATGGTAAACGCCCCCTTCGACGGGCGGATCGGACGGCGCCTGGTGGACCCCGGCAACCTCGTGGGCGCCGGTGAATACACCGATCTGGCCCGGGTCAATCAGATCGACCCGCTCTATGTATACTTCACTATTGGTGAACGGGACCTGCTGCGGGTCGTGGGTGAGACCGGCATCTCGGCGGCCGAAGCCGAAAGGATAAAGATACCGCTGTCTTTAGGGCTCGCCGACGAAACCGGTTACCCTCATAAGGGACGCATGGATTTTGCCGCGATCAGTCTCTCACCGACCACCGGCACCCTGGAACTGCGCGGCATCTTTCCCAACCCGGACGGCAAGATCCTGCCCGGACTCTTCGCCCGGGTGCAAGCCCCTATAGTGGGTTCGGAAAAACCCTCCCTGGTGATCCCTGAAGTAGCGGTCGGTTACGACCAACTGGGTTCCTATGTCCTGGTTGTGGGAAGCGACAAAATAGTAGAGCGCCGTTCTGTCGAACTGGGCGCCCGGTTAGACCCCTTCCAGGTGGTCCGCAAGGGCCTGACCGGGGAGGATTGGGTCATTGTGAACGGGCAAATGCAGGCTTTTCCCGGCCGTCCGGTAACGCCGGTGCGCGAGCCTCCGGCTCCCGAGCCGGAAAAGACCGGGGCTATGCCTGGCGCCGGCCACGCCGGGGAAGGTGTCTCATGATCTCTACGTTCTTCATCGAGCGGCCCATCTTCGCCAACGTTATCGCCATTATTACTGTCATTATCGGGCTGGTATGCTTTTATGTCCTGCCCGTGTCGCAGTACCCGCCCGTCGTGCCGCCCACCATCCAAGTGACCACCAACTACCCGGGGGCCAGCGCCGAAGTCGTGGCTGAGACCGTGGGTATTCCCATCGAACAGGCGATCAACGGGGTGGAGGGCGCCATCTACATGTCGTCCACCAGCGCAAGCGATGGCAGCTATAGCCTGACCGTCACTTTTAACGTGGGAACCGACCTCAATACCGGGCTCTCCCTGGTGCAAAACTACGTGAACAGCGCCCTGGCCCAGTTGCCCTCCGGGGTCTCCAACCAGGGAATCACCGTCAAAAAGGTCTCCACCGATATCATCTTGGTAGTCAGCATTTCATCGAAAGATGACAGATACGACGCCAATTATCTCTCCAATTACGCAATCATCAATCTGGAAAATCCTTTGGCGCGCCTGCCGGGAGTGGGGCAGGTCATTGTCAAAGGCTCCGGCCCTTACGGCATGCGGGTCTGGCTGGACCCCAGAAAGCTCCAGGATTTCAACCTGTCGACCCTGGACGTGGTCAGTGCCATCCAGGGCCAGAATGTCCAGGTGGTAGCCGGTAAGCTGGGCGGCCCGCCTACGCCGCCCAGCCAGGTGTTCCAGTTTACCGTCAATGCCCTGGGCCGCTTGTCCGACGTCAAGCAGTTCGAAGATATCATCGTCAAGAGTCCCCGCGGTCCCGAACAAGCGCAGATCGTGCGCGTGCGCGATGTGGCCAGGGTGGAACTCAGCCAGCAGACCTACAGCACCTTTGCAGAAGTCAACGGCCACCCGGCGGCGGATATTCCCGTCTTTCTCCTGCCGGGGGCCAATGCCATGACTGTCGCCAAGGAGGTTAAGCAGGCCATGGCGGAAATGAGCAAAACGTTTCCGCCCGGCATGGTCTGGGAGTCTCATTATGACACCACCAAGTTCGTGGCCCAGACCATTAAAGATGTATACAATACGCTGCTCCTGGCCGGTATTCTGGTGCTCGTCGTGATCATGATATTTCTGCAAAACTGGCGCGCCACCCTGGTGCCCGCCACCACCGTTCCGGTCACTATTATCGGGGCCTTTGCGGCCATGCTCGCCCTCGGTTTCAGCATCAATTTAATGACCCTGTTCGCATTGATCCTGGCCATCGGAATCGTCGTCGATGACGCCATAGTCATCGTGGAAGGCGCCTCCTACCATATCGAACAGGGACGCTCGCCCAAGGAGGCGGCCATCAAGGCAATGGAGGAACTGACCGGACCTGTTTTCGGCATCACCCTGGCCCTGGTTTCTGTCTTTTTGCCGGCGGCCTTTCTACCCGGCATCACCGGGCAGATCTTCAGGCAATTTGCCCTGGTGATCGCTGCGACCGCCGTCATCAGCGCCATCAACGCGCTTACCCTCAAACCGGCACAGTGTGCCCTCTGGCTGCGTCCTCGCCAGGAGAAGAAACCCAATATGTTCTTTCGGGGTTTCAACCGGGTTTATACGGCAATGGAGGATGTCTATGTCGGCCTGGTCTCACGCATGGTGCATCGCCCCATGCTCACACTGCTGGTCTTTGTAGTCATCGTTGCGCTGGTCGGCTGGCGGTTCGCCCGTCACCCGACCGGGTTTTTACCCCAGGACGATCAGGGCTATGCCATTGTGATAACCAAACTGCCCGAGGCGGCTTCCCAGGTCCGGGTTATGGCCGTGGTCAAGAAACTTAACGAGATACTCAAAAAGACGAAGGGGATCGAGGCCTCGGTGACCTTCGGCGGCTATTCCGCCCTGGATGCCGCCAACGTCTCCAACATCGCCACCACTTTCATCGTCTACGAGGATTGGAGCAAGCGCGGCGCCGCATTGAGCCAGGATAACATCCTCCGCAATCTCCGCCGGGATCTGGCTTCCATAGAAGAAGCGATTATTTTTGTGGTGGTGCCGCCCCCCATCAGGGGGCTGGGTCAGTCCGGCGGCTTCCAGATGATGGTGGAGGACCGTGAGAGCCGGGGGCTGCCTATTTTGGAAAAGAGTGTCCAGCAGATCATCGCCGCCGCCGGTTCACAGTCCGGTCTGCGCAACCTGAACACCACCTTCAGCGCTCGCAGCCCCCAGGTCTATCTGAACATTGACCGGACACAGGTCCAATCCCTGCAAGTCCCACTGGGAGATTTATTTTCCACGCTGCAGTCCTACCTGGGATCTTCCTATGTCAATCTTTTCAACAAATTCAACCAGGTATTCCAGGTCTATGTCCAGGCCGACGCCCCCTACCGGCTCCATCGGCAGAACCTCGACGAACTCTACGTTCGCAACACTCTGGGCCAAATGGTGCCGCTATCCTCGCTCATGCAGGCAACGCATACTTTGGGCTCCGAACTGGTCACCCGCTACAATCTCTACCCTGCCGCCCCCATTGTCGGTATCGCTGCGCCGGGGTTCAGTTCCGGGCAGGCCCTGAACCTGATGGAACAGGTGGCGGACAACACCCTGCCCGAGGGCCTCTCACAGGAATGGACGGCCACGGCTTTCCAGGAAAAGCAGGTGGGCCGTCAAGCCTATTTCATTTACGCCCTCTCTATTGTGCTGGTGTTTTTGGTGCTTGCCGCCCTCTACGAGAGCTGGACTTCTCCATTAGCCGTCATCATGGTGGTGCCCCTGGCCCTGGTGGGGGTGCTTGCGGCCCTGATCGTCCGGGGCTTCGAAAACGACCTGTATACCCAGGTGGGGCTGGTTCTGATGATAGCCCTGGCCAGCAAGAACGCTATTCTTATCGTGGAGTACGCCCGGGACATTCACGCCGGTGGCATGTCCATTACCGAGGCCGCGGTGGAAGCGACGCGGCGGCGCTTCAGGCCCATCATCATGACATCATTTGCCTTCATTTTGGGGGTAACCCCCCTGCTCTACGCTACCGGCGCGGGCGCCGCCAGCCAGAGGGCAATCGGCACGGTCGTATTCGGCGGCATGCTCTCCTCGACGCTCCTGGCCATCCCCTTTGCCCCGGTGTTTTACGTAATCATGCAGGGTTTGAGCGAAAGGAGATCCCGTCCGAAAGATTAAACGGAAGGCCAACGCCTGCAAGCCTTTCGGCCATTGGCTCGATCATATTCGGCGGCAGGGCCGGGTAATAAATCACCGCAAATTACCTCGGACGCACGGGCCCGACCAGTCCCGCTAATGCTCCATCGGGGCCAACCTGCAACAGATCCTGGTTTGCGGCGCACGACCAGTTCGCCGCGTCATTGACTTTGCCGTGGCCCGAGTAGCGGGCTTGCGTCGGGAAAGCGCAAAGCGGCATCGTGCGCATCACCGGCTTAGATGGGTTATCGTTCCAGTACTTGGTCGCGATGATCGTCTCTGGCGGCACGCCGTTTTCGACCCATTGCTCGAGCGCGCTCAGCGCGTCAAAGAAGTTCGGCCCTGGACCTTGGCCGCAGTGATACATGCCGGGCACCATAAATAGCCGCGCGTTTTTTCCCAGCGCCTTATAGCCGCCTGCGAGCTTTACCCAGTCTTGATAGAAACGGATGGTGCTGAACGGATTGATCAAACCGTCGCTGTATCCGTGATAGAGGATCAGCTTGCGACCGGACGCGAGAAATGGCGCGAGTTTTTGCGGATCGTCACCTCGCCCTTCCTGAGTGCGGGACTCAAGCAGTGCCATGGCGGCATCGTTCACAACGCCGCGGCGGTCCACAATGGAATGGTGGTTGTTATCGAACTTCGGATCGAGAAAGATGAGGTACTTGAGGCTCTCATCGTAGAACGCCCATCCAACCGGCTGCTTGCTCTTTGAATCTCCCCACGGCTCAGCAGCTTTAATGTCATGCGGTGGACCTGCGGCTTCCGTATTCCGGAAAAGGTTGTTCCCAAATGCGCCATTGTTATAGATGTCGCTGACCGGATACCCGAGGCTAACGACCCTCCCCTGTTCATCCTTCGCGGAAGAAAACCAGGCGTTCAGCGTGTTTACTTGGCTCTGCGTCAGACAGCCGGCGGTGTTGCCGCCCTTGCAGAGCAGGCTCTCCGGTTGGAAGGAGCACTTTCCCGGGTTCTGAATCAGATAGTCTTTCACACCGTCTGCGGCATCGCAGTTTGCGTAGACGGCGGTGTCGATGAGCCTCAGCAGAGCAGGCGGGATATAGGAGCCTGGCGCGTCCAGCAGCGCTCTTGCGGCTCTGCCCGAGAGAATCACTCCCGGGACGTCGAAGACTGGATCGCCGGCGATGTAGCCGTCGAAATCCGCAGGATAACGAGTCGCCTCCACCATCCCCTCGCGGCCGCCGGTCGAGCACCCGCAAAAGTACGAGCGCGCAAGCACGCCGGAATACCACTTCTGCGCGAACTGCTTGCCCGCCGTTGCAACGGTATGAACCGCGCGGTAGAAGAAATCAGTTACCGCCTCGGTGTCAGCTACGCCGGGTTCCGTCAGGGCCCAGGCGGCGTCCACGACAAAACCCCGTGGGTCGCTGGCATGGCCGTCGTCAGTCGCGGCGATCGCATACCCTTTTGCTAGCGCGTCCGCCGGGAAGCCGCCCCCGAGTGCTTCATCGAGGCGGCTTACAAACACCACTCCACAGTATCCGCTGCATCCGAGGAAAAGAAACTTCTTATTCCATGAGAGCGGCAGGGCTATTCCGAAGTTGGCCGTCTTGCCGGTGCTCGGATTCGTTACGACAGAGCCGGTGACAAGACAGTAGGAAGGCGTGCTCCCCGCCGCCGGAACGAGGAGCGCCCCGTCAGGCACTGGCGGAAAGTTCGGGTTCAGATCGTTGATCGGACCGATCTTCATTCCCGGCGGAGCAGCCGCCTGTGCCGCTGCTGCCGTGCAGGACGGCGCGGCCCCAACGCACGTCGTAGTGGTGAGCATGCACAGACCCAGTGTGACGCACACCGCTAAAAGCATGGTGCATATCTTCGGATGTAACATTCCGTGGAAAGATTTAGACATAGGAATTGTCAACCGGGAAATGAGCGGAGCACAAACCGCGCCGCCAACTTTCATGCATACCCAAAGACCATCGCGCAGTTTGTGCGTCCAACTCAATTTCATGTTCGGGCTGCTGCTAAACGACAAGGCCTTACCGCAGTTCTTTCCAATGCTCTCTGCCAGGATTCCGCCCGGTATATCAGACTATATCAAGCAGCAGTCCGGTCAAAAAATGATGCGGCCGCACCCGGTTTGCACGAAAATGATGATGCGTTACGCCATTTTCAAGGACTTAAAAGATTCTACCTGACCCCTGATTGCCCGTTCAGTCGGCAACCGTTCAATAGACGAAGCCCCGAAAAAGCCTTGAATGCCCGGCGTCCTGGCCAATGCCGTGCCAGCGCTGTCGGGTTCATCAAAAGCTCCGCCGTGGCAAATCACCAGGATATCTTTCCGCACTTTGCGCCCGGCATCAGCGAGCCGAAGTGCTGTGTCGTTCTATCGTCTGGCGCTTGACGAGCCCTGCTTGCCGGCAGAGCCCGAGGAAAAGGATGGCAGGCCTGAGATGAAGTTCATCAGGCTTCGGGCCCGGGAATATGAACGTGATTCGGATCTCACGGCGCCCGGGTCGAATGGATTCATCAGTTATGGTAACGTGCGCATCGCAACAGGAGCGCGCTATTCCCCGAGATTTTCCACATTTTCGCCAAACGGCTTCGACGCGCTTTCTTCCTTGTCCGACATTATCAGCTCCGCTGCAATTCCCGCCACGCCCGTGATGATCTCGCGACAAAACAGGGCATGATCCCGGCAGAGCCATGTTGCCTGCCACTTGGCTGTCAGCTCCCTGCACAGGGTGTGACCGTTCTGTTCCTTGAACCGATTCGGTATCTGGTTAAACAGTCTGTAGAGGCCGGGCTTGCCATAGAGTTGCTCCTTGGATTTCAACATGGCCTCTTTACCTTCACCCTCGGGAAGAGAGCTTCTTCCGTGGACCGCGCTGACCGCCATGACCGCCCCGACGAGCGCTCCGCAAGTGTCGCCGTAAAGCCCTACTCCACCGCCGAAGCCCGTCGCAAGTTTTTTTACCTCGGAAGGCAGCCCGGTGTCGATCAGGGACAAAACCGCTTCGGTAACACACTCGGCGCAATTGTACCCGAGAGAAAAATTCTTCCTGGCCCGCTGTTTGATTTCTTCGATTTTTTCTTGTCCGGTCATTGTTGAAATCCTTTCGATATATGGCAACTCCAAGCAACAGCGCAGGTCCAACAACAATTTAGAACCTGCTGCAAACCGTTCTCATTATCGTCCTGAATAATGCCTCAACTCGACGACAGACACATCCTGAGGCGTAATTTCGGAGTCGGATTCCGCCCGAAAAACCTCTTGGAAAACACGGCAGGCTAATGGAATCATACGATATCCAAATCAAAACGCAAGTCAATTGATAGCTACGTTTCCGCGCCTCGTGTTGACAGAACTCAGTCGAAAATTATGCAGCCTCTCTCTCGGTACGTGGCGCATAGGTTCGTCAACCTCCGAAAGCGCCGGGCTCACAACCGTACAGAAAGTCCCTGGTAATTTTTCCCTCATTGTCATATTTTGCTCCACTGGAGTGCATAAGTTTTCGGGGATTCATTCTGTACCAGAGGGCCTGGTACTAAAGGTGGACGAAATGAGAATCGCTATTCCCACAGATGCATGGCATCCGCAAGTCAGCGGCGTGGTTACAAAGTTTGAGCGCATTGCCAGGGAACTCGAGCAGATGGGACACGAAGTGTGCCTGATCACGCCCGATATGTTCAGGACAGTTCCTTGTCCTACATACCCGCAGATCAGGCTTGCGCTCTATCCTAACAAAAAAATGGCTGAGATTCTCGATTCTTTTGCTCCAGATTTTATTCACCTGGCGATCGAAGGCCCCATCGGGTTTGCTGCCCGCTCGTACTGTATGGAAGCCGGCTACCCCTTTACTACCTCTTATACGACCAGATTCCCCGAATACATCAAAATGAGGTTCCCCATCCCTTTGCGCATAAGCTATTCAGTGTTCAGATGGTTCCATAGCGCCTCTTCAGGAGTAATGGTGTCAACCCCTGCCCTGATAAGCGAACTTGGCAAGTGGGGATTCAAGAACCTGGTTCAGTGGACCCCTGGAGTTGATACGACGCTCTTTTCTCCTGCCAGACCGGGTATTGTGACCGATAAGAGACCGATTCTAATGTTTGTGGGCAGAGTGGCAGTGGAGAAAAGCATCGAAGAGTTCCTCGATCTAAATCTTGAGGGAACCAAATATGTCGTCGGTGACGGACCGGATTTTACCAGGCTCAAGGCTAAATACCCGGAAGTGAGATTTGTCGGATTCAAAAGCGGCGAGGAATTGGCAGGCTATTATGCGTCTGCCGACGTGTTCGTCTTCCCAAGCAGGACGGACACCTTTGGCCTTGTCATACTTGAAGCTTTGGCCAGTGGAGTTCCCGTTGCGGCTTATCCCGTAAGAGGCCCACTGGACATAATAAGACAGGGCGAGACAGGGTTTCTGGATGAGCAACTTGGCAATGCCATCGTTCAAGCAATGACAATCGATGGCCGCAAATGCCGGGAGTTTGCGCTGTCGCACGATTGGACCAGGAGCGCAAGGCAATTTATTGATAATCTTGCCATCATCCGGCGGAATTAGAACTCCATATTGAATATCGAGCATCGAACTGAAGAATACACCTGACTGAATGAGAAGCGCTGAGAAACAGGGAGGGTTGCAATGGGAAAACAGAAGCTCATGATTCACGATTTCTACCGTATGAAAGAAACCGGGGAAAAGATCTGCTGGCTGACCTCTTATGACTACCCCACGGCCCAGTTTGCAGAAGCCGCCGGCATGGATATGATTCTGGTCGGCGACTCCTTGGGCATGTGCGTCTATGGGTATTCGAGCACCGTGCCGGTGACGATGGACCAGTGCATCGTGCACTGCGAGGCGGTACGTCGCGGCGCCCCGAACACCTATGTCGTAGGGGACATGCCTTTTCTCAGCTACCAGACTTCGGTCGGGGAGGCAGTGTCGAACGCCGGGCGCTTTCTCAAGGAGGCTTCCGTGGATGCAGTCAAGCTGGAAGGCGGCACCCGTGTAACCCGTCAGATCCAGGCTATTACCGATGCGGGCATGGTGGTGATCGGACACATCGGGCTGACTCCGCAGAGCTCCGGCCAACTGGGTGGGCACAAGGCTCAGGGCCGCACCGCTGAGAGCGCCAAACTGGTGGTGGAAGACGCCCTCGCCGTTGAAGGGGCTGGTGCAAGAATGCTGCTGGTGGAGGCCGTGCCCCCGGAGGTCACCGGCTATATTGTGGAAAAGCTCACTATCCCCGTACTTTCCATCGGGGCCGGCCCGCAGTGCGACGGCCAGCTCTTGATAGTAAGCGATCTGATCGGGCAATTCCAGGCATTCACGCCCAAGTTCGTCAAACAATACTGCAACGTAGCCGCGATGGTCACCGAGGCCATGAAAGCCTACTGCGATGATGTCCGTGCCGGAAGGTTCCCGGGAGAAGAGCACTGTTACCCAATGATCAAGGGTGAGCACGGCAAGTTCCTGGACCTCATGAAAAAATAGAAGAAGAGATCAAGCGGATGGATCGCGGCCATGTCCTTCTGAGACTACCTTACTGATGTAGCGCGCGTTGGGGGCCGGTGACGGCACATTACCAACCGATAAGGACCAGCATGAGGCGGGCCGCAGGAGCGGCGAGGCAGGGCTGCTTGGCTAAAGATTACGCATCCTCGACCCCAACCCGATCCCGGTCAGTGGTAGTCGTAGCGCTTGGGACATCACAGACTTTGGCATGGGCGTCGAGCTACTACCTGCCGGCAATCCTTGCTGATCCCATTAGTGCTGGAATCGGCGTGCCGAGCGCCTGGGTATTTGCTGCATTCTCGGCATCACTGTTGATCGCTGCACTTTCCGGCCCCTACGTGGGGCGAGTTATTGATCGCCGTGGGGGGCGCGGCGTGTTGACGCTCTCGAGCCTTGTGTTAGCTGCCGGATTGCTCGCGCTCGCCGCCGCGGTTGGACCCCTCAGTCTCTTCATTGCTTGGGCAGTGCTCGGTATCGGGATGGCGCTAGGGCTCTACGATGCAGCTTTTGCGGCACTGACAACATTCTATGGCAAAGAGGCGGGCGGCCCGATCACCGGCATAACACTCTTTGCCGGCTTTGCATCGACGGTGAGTTGGCCCTTGTCCTCGCTACTTAATCATTCGCTGGGTTGGCGTGAAACCTGCCTTGTTTGGGCAGCAGTTAACCTTCTAGTCAGCCTTCCGCTCAATCGGTTCCTACTGCCCCTTCCTACGCAGGTCGATCATTTGCGGCAGATGCCGGAAGTTCCCGTGAGTTGGAAGCCGTACAAGGAGATGTTCCTTCTTGCTTATGTGTTTGCAGCAGCTTGGTTTGTTACTGGCTCGATGGCAGCGCACCTGCCAAGGCTACTAGAAGGAGCGGGCGCAACAACCCTGCAAGCTGTTGCAGCCGCAGCTCTGGTAGGACCGGCGCAGGTAGCTGCGCGCCTTGCCGAGTTCTTCATCCTGCGACGGAAACATCCGCTGGTCTCTGCGAGAATCGCTACGCTGCTTCATCCACTCGGAGCTGCCGCCCTGGTCTTTATGGGCCCATCTGGTGCGGCGATCTTCGCGGCCCTTTATGGTGCGGGCAATGGCCTTCTGACTATCGCCCGCGGTACTGTGCCGCTGGCAGTCTTCGGTCCGCACGGTTATGGCGAGCGTACCGGCCTGCTCGGCGCTCCGGCCCGGGCCGTACAAGCTTTTGCCCCGCTGGGGTTCGGGCTCTTACTTGACCTCATGGGTACATCAGTAATCCTTGTCTCGTCGGGCCTTTGCCTATCTGCCCTGGGAGCTCTGCTCTGTCTGCGTGCGACTCAGACGTCCCAGCACGGTGGCAATGAGAACGGAACTGCAAAACCGTTGGCTGCATAAGGCTATGTAACTGGCAGGAAATGGGGAGATGGCTATCTGCGAAATATGTGAGCGGGCCCACGATGTGCCTCTCAAATTCGAGGTCGCTCACTATGTACCGGAAGCCGATGGCTGGAGACCATCCAGTGTGCTCCATCTGTCCTCGCCGGACAATGATTTTCTGAATAATGCGTCAACTCAATCTGCAACGGATGCTCAAACGTATTTTGCACCTGGATTTCACTCGAAAACCTTTTGGAGAACACGGCAGGCCAATAGGATCATACGATATTCAAATCAAAACGCAAGCGGAAAGCCGATGTGATCGGTTTTCGCAACTTCTGGACACACCTCCCTTCCCCACAGTTGATGGCCGCGTTTCCGCGCCTCGTGCTGAGAGAATTCAGTTGAAAATCATGCGATAGCAGCGAACAAGGGAAAACGCCGATGAGATAATGACAATACCATCCCCTGATTAAGACATTGCAGACCAACTTATTTGTTAATTTTCTGAATCAGAGTATCAAGATCGTATTCCACATCCGGAATGCATATCGCCCCGCCTGTATCCCTATCGACCTTGGTGATCCCTGGATTTTGATTTTCAAGGTTTTCGAGGATTGAACTCTGATGTCTGACAGTCTCCGAAAGACTGCCGCTCTCCCTGGTGAGTTCCCTTTGCTGAACAGCCTGCTTTATCGCGAGGCTGAGTTCCATTCCACTGCAGGGTTTGATCAAGAAGCGGTAAATATGGCCTTTGTTGATTGCACGAAGGGCGGTATCCAGATTGGGATGGCCGGTCAGGATGATTCTGATGGTTTCAGGATATTGATCGCAGACCACTCCGAGGAATTCGGACCCCAGCATACAGGGCATCATTTCGTCCGAGACCACGACATCAAAACTCTGACTTGACAGAATATCGAGTGCTTCTATCGCAGAACCGGCACTGACAACTTCAAAAGATTCCTTATGGAGCGCGCGTTTGATGGCATCGACCACTAACGGCTCGTCATCGACAAGGAGAACTTTACAACGATGCATAATTCCATCCGTTTAATGGACCAGAACACTTTTGAGAGTCACCTGTGTACCGGCCAATTCTTCTTCGTCTAATAAACCTTCTCGGTGGTGTGACCTATTCTCATCCTTACATCGATGATCAAACACCCGGAACCAGTATCCTGGGGGCTCAATCTTAGAAATCCGAAGAACCTGCATCTTCGTCAAGCGGAATAAGCATCTCCGGCTTGGGAGTCAGGCTACCGTTAGCTTTATGGTTTTTGGATGCTTTCCTGTCAATTGCAGCGGCATGAGGTTTTATGAAGGCAAATCCATTCTTTTCGCCTGGTGATTTCCTGCCGGCAGGTAGCGCTACGCTTTGAGCCTGGACGGTGTCATTACCATTATTGCCCTCAACGACCTTGATCAAGGCGCGTACGAAATCTTTCATCTGCGCTGCCTGGGCATTCATTTCCTCAGATGCAGAGGCGGATTCCTCGGCGTTAGCGGCATTTTGCTGGACAACCTTATCCATTTCGCTTACCGCCTTATTTATCTGCTCAATGCCTTGGGATTGCTCGGCGGAGGCCGCAGAGATTTGACCGACCAGCTCTCCGGACCGTTCAACATTGAGCGCCACCTGTCGAAATTCAGCGTCTGTTTTTTCCATCAGTTCCGAGCCCTCTTTGATTTTCTTTACAGTACCTTCGATCAGGTTGGCGGTGTTTTTTGCAGCCTCAGCCGCCCTCATGGCGAGATTTCTAACTTCATCGGCGACAACGGCAAAACCGGCGCCGGCTTCTCCCGCACGCGCTGCCTCAACTGCCGCATTGAGGGCAAGAAGATTCGTCTGGAAAGCGATTTCATCGATTGTCTTGATAATCTTCGAGGTCTCCTCGCTTGCCTTTGATATCTCACCCATGGAAGTGGAAAGTTGATCCATTATCTGCGTAGAGCGAGAGACCGACTCTTTTGTACTTGCCATCAATTGGTCGGCCTGGCGTGCATTATCCGAATTCTGTTTTGTCATCGAAGACATTTCTTCAAGCGACGAGGAGGTCTCCTCTATAGAAGCCGCCTGCTCGGATGCTCCTTCCGCAAGTTGCTGGCTGGATGATGAAACCTGATCCGCGGCAATAGAGACCTCATTGACACCCCGATCAATAAAAGACATCGATTTTAACATTGGCCCGACAAGTGAACGGGAGAGAAAATAGCCTGTGGCGACCATAAGGAGACCGATGGTCAAAACTGATATCAGGACGGCCCTAATAACGGTGCGGCATGCTTTTTCGATACTGGTCCGGTCATTGCCGATAAATAACATTCCTATGACCTTGGCATCGGTGCCGATAATAGGCCAATAGGCTGTATTATAAACCTGTCCCTTAATCAAGTTCGTGTTGAGGTATTTCAGCCCCTTTTGGAGTACCGTATCGATGACCTTCGGGTTATCCATTTTTGTGCCGATAAGGCGCTTTCCATCCTTTTCCAACGTTGTCGAGACACGCTCGTCGCCCTTGAAGATGGTACATTCCACATTAAACCGCTTCTTCATATCGTCAACAAATGTGGTCTTTGCGGTGAGATCAATCCCCGGAGTGATGGTCCCCACAATGCGATCGTTGATCTTGATAGGGGCTCCCGCGCGAAGGGAAAATGCAACCACTGTCCCCTCTTCAATGCCCACGGAGACCTCCCCGGCCAGTGCTTTCTTGACATTGATCTGGTTTGTGACACTGTCCCCGGTTTTTTCCGAATGCCCGCGGGCGATGACATTCCCGGCAAAGTCGGCAATGGTTAATACTTCCAGCCCATTGTCGGTCATAAGCTCTTTGCCGAGTTTCTGCAGTCGCTTTGTATCCTTCGTCTCGATTGCCTCCGCCAGATCAGGCCGGGTGGAGAAAGAGAGGGCATGTTTTTTCACTTTGTCTGCCAGATCGTCCAAAGTCCCCTGGACTGCTGTGGAAGTCAGGTCAATTCTCTCTTCGGCCTGCTCATCGAATGACTTGGAAAAAAAATAATAGGCGGAGCCGAAGGCGGCGGCACCGACAACAATAACCGTGAACACAACCAGGGCAACGATTTTCCCCGAAAATGAAATTCGCGACAATCTCAGCATGTGACGTCCTTGTGGAGTGTGCGGTGGAATGTCAGAACATTTACCCCTTATAGCTTTTGTCATAGTGAGGACTCTGACAGAAGTTCACATTGTATGCTTGGACATCGAATTATGTGAACTTTGATTCAGGGACCGAAGATCTAGCCCTCATGATGAAAAATGATTTCGGCCTGGCGTTTCTATTTAGGTCGGTATTGTTCGAGGATTTTTCGACGTTGAAAGAATAGTGAAATATCAGTGATGCAAAATCACTAAAATTCGATGGAGTTTAGGTAGGACCTCAGATTGTTTGCCGCCAACGACGCCAATCGGTCTTGTCCCGCCTGCCATGCCGTTTCAAACTCTTTAACAACAACATCGACTGCCGGTGGAGGGGAGATTCAATAGTCCTTTCCCAGGAAAGGAGAGGCGATAATCCTCAGCTAGCGCTCAATGGGATAAGGAGGCAGTGTGGTCAGACGGTGGTCCTCGATGGGTCCTCCGACCGTAAAATGATAAAGGTCCTGGTAGGAGCGCCCCTTCAAGCCCAGCACCTCGTGCGTGGGATCGTCGAAGAAGCAGCCGATGCCGGTTGCGCGCACACCGGCGGCTTCCGCTTCGAGATAAAGGACCTGGCCGATCATCCCGCACTCCCAGAACAGCCTGGGATAAAACCACGGCCCATAACGATTCAGCGGACCTTCGAAGGCCGCAATCATGGCAACGCTGAAGCAGCCGTCGCCGGCGATTTCCTGAAAACAGGAGATCTGCATGGCGGCTTTGCGGACATCGCCTTCGGCCAGAAGATAAAGCTCCAGGGCATCAGGACAATAATCCGGCTTTTTCCAGACAAAGCTGCCGCGCATTGCCGAGCGAAGTGCATCTTTCTCCCGGACGTTGCGAAGCAGGAAATATAATCCCGGCGCCAATCCGTCAACCCGGTGGACAAAGAGGGCCAGGTGTGTATGGGCTTCCCACGGGAGAGTCATAAACGGTATCCGCCGAGGGACGGACATGGTTCTCAGGAGCATCTCGAAAAAAGACGAACGGGGGATGGAAGTGACGCCATCCATGGCCACAGCGCTGCGCCTCTGGTGAATGATTTGCCGAAGCCCAACCATGCGTCCGTCACTTGGCCCGGAGTCACTGGAAAGTTCCGGACCGCGGAGCGGTTCCCGGACATTTTGAACCGGGTCTTCGGCTCCGAAAGTACTCTCCGGGGTGGGAGACTTTCGAGAAGCCAACGCAACTTTGTCAATGGCGGGCCATTCCACATGGGTCCTGCTGAGATGGTTCGGACTACCATTCCATGAGAGCATCCTGAAGGCGGCCAATGCGTCCGGATTCAGCGAGCAAGGAGAAACAGGGGGCGCATTTTGAGAATACACTGCAAGAAGACAATCTGGCTCTTCCGCCTCCGCACCTTGCGGATCAAAAACCCCGAGCAGATAAGACAAACTTTCGGTGCTCAGGCCGTCCAGTAATCTTGCCTGCCAGCCCAGTCCGGCGGCCGCCAGACTGACTGCCGCCATGGCATGCCCGATGTCATGCCTGCAATAGCGATATGCGCGCTCTCCATACTTCCAGGCTTCACGCCAATGAACGGAGGTCAGCCCCACCAGGACCGATTCCTTTGGAAGCCCGCAGATAAGCTCGTCCCACAAATCGAGAGGAAACCGTGCCCGCAGTTCCAGCCCATGTTCTTTGGGCGCATAGTGGCAGACAAGCGGTGATTCATCCATCCCTGCCATCGGTCCAAAGATCACGTAGCCTTCCGTCGGATGCAGATTCCCACTGGAAGGATTCACCCGAAGGGCCCACCTTTCCGTGCCGGCGCGCTTCCATGCCGAGAGGGCCAGACTGTCGAAAAGAAGCCGTGAGAGGCTGTGCACATCCAATTGGATCGATGGGATGTGCCCGGAGTCAAATGCAGAATCGTAGACGGGTTCGTTAAATGGTGGGTTTATGGCAAGCCTATGCAGAGTTGCCCCGAGGTAGCGCCGAAAAGGGTCCGGTTGGGATGCCCAGTCAAGATAACCCGGCCCGCGTGCATACCTGTCAAAATGATGTTTGCTTGCCTCGTGATATTCGATCGTCTGCCGGACAAGACCTGCCATATCGATAGTACACTCTCGGTTTGGTTGTAGAGATCAGGGCGGGCCTGGTCGCCCACCGGGAGTTCTTGTAATCGCTTGATGTGCTTGAAAGTTAACTCATCCACTCTCAATTAGAGTGGTGTGCGAAACAATTGATCTGATTTTTCGCACCTGTCATTTTGGAATATCATCTGATGATTACCGATGACTTCCGGGGCACCGGTGCGGGGACTTTCAGCCCCAGAATGGGAGCGTGCTGCTGGGCCCCGTATACGTCGGTGTCCCCGGGAGAGCCGGAAATGACCGGCCGCACCATCGTACATTTTATTGCGGATGCGGGATCGAAGTGCACGAGCGCTATTATTTTATCAATCCCGATGCCGTAGAGCCGCGCAAAGAGTTTCCTGTCAAAGTAGTTTATTTCCTTCATGAACTCGTAATCGTCCCTGTTCTTGAACAGGATATCGACTGTCAACTCATAGGGCCCGGCATTCTTGCTGCGGATCACCGCCGCCAGGTCGGTCAGAGGCACCGTTTCCATCAGCTCACCTCGTAAACCTTGATGGGGAAAAGGCTTTTGGGATCGTCCACTTCCATCAGGTGGTAGATATTGAATTCATAGACCCGTCCGCAGGAAATGTCCGACGGGCTGTAGAGCAGGGCCAGGTTGCCCGCGGTGGATATGCGTCGCGGGTAGCCGTAGTGCAGAAGAGTGCTGCGGAAAAACGAGCACACCGTGTTCGCCTCTTCCTGGTCCGGGGCGATTACCTCCATTACCAGTCCAAGTTCATGCGAAGCGCGGGTTCTTTCGGGCTCCAGCGCTCCCATGACCCCGTCCTTTCCGTAGACATGGAAAAGCAGGGCTCCTGTAAATCCCGTATCTCCCCGAACCTGTTTCGTGACCGAATCCAGAACGGAATCGATACTGTCGATCAGTATGGGATCGCGAATGCCCGCTATCGAGATGGTGCGAAATCCCGCGCTCTTTACCCCTTCCAGCTTCACGGTGTAAGGGTCCGAGGCAATGAAACCGGTTCCCGATACGCGCACGCGGCCACCTTCGAGGCCCTCGAACCGGGTTTCCATCAAATCGAGCGTCCCTCCGGGGCCAGGCAGCCTGTAGGGGTCGGTTTTTTCATATAGTGTATGGGCCGCCGTTGAAACGGCCGTAAACTGCCTCTGAGGATTGAGCGATTCCAGCTCGAAGCAGTCCTCATAGAGGCTCCCCATAACGCAGTCAGAGCCGCTGCCGGGAGTTGCCGCAATCGAGGCGCATTCGAGGATTTTACCCATATGCACCGCAAGGCCTGGATCGAAACCTCTCTTCAGGGCCGGCGCGGCAAAGGGAATAGGATCGTAGCAGCGGCCGCAGAGGATGACACTGCAATCCATTTCCAGGGCCTTTATAACCGGCTCGGCCCCCATCTGGGCTACGATTCGAATGCTTTTGGCGATCTCCTCTTCGTCTATTTCCGGCGCCGGGTGGAGCGGATGGAGCTTTCCCAGCCTAAGGGCTCGCGCGGCGTCTTCTCCGCTCACATCGGCGTGGATAACCGCCATGCGAAAGGAGTAGCCCTTGGACCTGGCTATTTCCCGGATTATGGATTCGTTCCATTCCACGTGTTCGCGCGCGCCGCACCCGCCCGCGGTCCCGATGATGCAGGGAACAGATAATTCCATTGCCGCCGCCAGCATGAATTCCAAATCGCGCTTCACCGCCGCCCGGCTGGTGAAGGACTTCCCCGCGCCAAGATAATATGGCCCCGGGTCCGTGCTGCCGGCATCAACGGCGATGCAGTCGGGTCTACTCTCGACACCGGCCTTGAAAGATTTTTCCGGGAACCCGTAGCCGAGAATCGCCGTGGGCGAAAGGACTTTATAACCGGCATTTCTCATAACTGTGTCTCCGTTTTCTGTGCGACAACTTCATCCCGAAGGAGGAGCCCTATTTTATCATCGCTGTATCCCGCAACTTCCCTTAGGACTACCTCGGTATGTTCTCCCAAAAGAGGCGGCGAGGAGTATTGTGGTTCCCCTGCATCCGGCATTCGGATGGGATTTCCGACCGCCTGGAATGTCAGGCCCACCCCTTCGTGCTCGATATCGACGACCATCTTCAACGCACTGGTGATCTCGTCTTCGAGCGCCGATTTCAGGTCGTTTATGGGGGCGCAGGGCACGCCCTTTGTTTCGAGGATTTCGAGCCACTCCCGGCTTGTTTTTGCTGGGAAAATCTCGTTTAGAATCTTCAGGAGTTCATCGCGGTTCTTGTTGCGGACATCGAGGGTGCGGAACCTGGGATCATTTTCGATTGCCTCTATCTGAAGTGCGCCGCAAAGCGCGCCCCAGAACTTCGGCAGGTGGGCGTCGATAACTATGTAGCCGTCCTTGGTTCCAACCGCGTTGTAGGGCATTAATGACCGGTGGCCGGACCCCACCGGGCCTGGCACTTCACCTGAATAGAGGTGCAGTGCGGCTTCATAGCTAAGCAGGGAAATCATCGTGCTGAAAAGAGGAACCTCGATCCTGCGGCCCTTTCCTGTTCGAGCACGCTCATGGAGCGCCGCCAGTATTCCGGTTACGGCATATATTCCGGCAACATGGTCGGATATTGAGACACCCATTCTAACAGGAGGCCCGCCCGCTACGCCCGTCAGGCTCATTCCGCCTCCCCTGGCCTGAACCATTAGATCAAAAGAAGGCTTGGAGCGATCGGGCGAATCCGATCCATAGCCGTTGATGGAACACGAAATAACCCGGGGGTTATATTTCAGCAAAACCTCGTGATTGATCTCGAGCTGTTCGAGTACTCCGTGCCTCAAATTGTCTATTACAACATCGGATTTTTTCACCAGGTCATAGAAGACCCCGCGTCCCTCTTTTACGGCAAGGTCGATTACAACACTCCTCTTATTTCTGTTCAGGGCCATGAAATAAATGCTTTCGCCCTTGTAGAAATGGGGAGGTGTCCGCCGGGCGCTGTCGCCTCCTTCGGGCGATTCCACCTTGATGACATCGGCCCCCAGGTCGCCCAGGATCATCCCGGCGTAGGGGCCCGCCAGCACCTGTCCCAATTCCAGTACGCGTATATCGGAAAGGCAGCCGTTCATCCCTGTTTATCCTCAAACAGATCAAGATTATCCAGCCGAAAGATTACAACTTTTGCACGTTACGCGTTAATGAAAAATCAAATAACCCCTTTCTGAGCATTCTATTATAGTATGAGGTACAAAATAAGGAGCAGTCCAAAATGAAAAGCCATGAAGTGCTGATAATTGGAGGAGGGCTGGCGGGGCTCATGGCGGCCCTCAACGCGTCGGGCAGTACCGATGTGGCGGTTTTGAGCAAGGTCTATCCCACCCGTTCCCACAGCGGGGCGGCTCAGGGCGGATTCAATGCCGTTCTCCATGAGGATGACAGCATCGAAGCGCACATTTTCGATACCGTGAAGGGCAGCGATTACCTCGGGGACCAGGATGCCATCGAAGTGCTCTGTTCTGACGGGCCGCAGGTGATTTTCGAGCTCGAAAAAATGGGAGTGCTCTGGACCCGCGCGCCCGACGGCGCCATCGCGCAACGCTCGCTCGGCGGGGCCGGTTTCCCGCGTGCGTGTTTCGCCGCTGATTTTTCCGGACACGTAGTCCTTCATACCCTTTATGAACAGCTCTTAAAGCGCGGTGTAAAGGTATATTCGGAGTGGCACCTCCTTGAATTGATCGTCGATGAAGGGCGGGTGTCGGGCGCGGTCGTATACGATTTTGCCAATGCGAGGGTGGAAATCATCCGGACAAAGCAGGTCGTGCTGGCAACAGGCGGCTACGGCCGGGCATTCGCCAAGACCACGAACGCTCACGCCAACACCGGCGACGGCATGGCAATCGCCTATAGGGCCGGAGCGGTGCTCTCGGACATGGAATTCGTGCAATTCCATCCCACGACGCTATACGGGACCAACATTCTCATATCGGAGGCGGCACGCGGCGAGGGGGGTTATTTGCGAAACGCCGAGGGCGAAAGATTCATGGCCCGCTATGCGCCCGCGAAGATGGAGCTTGCTCCCCGCGATGTGGTGGCCCGGGCCATTTTCAAGGAGATAAAGGAGGGGCGTGGCCTGGAAGGGCACTACGTCCACCTGGATCTCACTCATCTCGGCGAAGCCCTTGTCGCGGACCGGCTCCCCCAGGTGAGGGACCTCGCCATACGCTACGCGGGAGTCGATCCCGTAACGGCGCCAATGCCCATCGAACCCGCTCAGCACTACAGCATGGGAGGCGTAAGGACGGACACCTCCGGGGTAACCACTCTGCCGGGCCTCCTTGCCGCCGGCGAAGTTGCAAACGTCAGTGTCCATGGAGCGAACCGGCTTGGAGGCAATTCCCTGCTGGAAACCGTGGTATTTGGGAGGCGGGCCGGCCGAAAGGCGGCGGAACTTGCCCGCGAGACCTCTTACCGGGGTTTTTCCAGGGAAGCGGCGAAGCGTGTCCTGGAGCCGTGGAATGCCTTGCTTTCGGCAAGCCCTGCAGAAAACCCCAAGGGGGACAGCACCTTTGCCGTCCGGCGCGAAATGTCGACCCTTATGAACAATCAGGTCGGTGTTTTCAGGACCGAGACCGAACTCGAAAATGCGGTTGCAGGCATAGGGCTGCTGAAAGAGCGCTATTTGCGGCTTTCCCGGCCGGCCGGCGCCCAACCCTTCAATTATGCTTTGATGGACTTTTTCGAAGTGGGTTATCTCCTGGACCTTTGCGAAATCATCGCGCGCGGAGCGCTCGCGCGGACCGAGAGCCGGGGAGCGCACTTCCGCCTGGACTACCCGGAGCGCGACGACCTCAACTGGCTGGACCACACCTTTGCGCGCCGGGGAAGGGCCGGACCGGAGTTTTCCAGAGGAATTGTCGCCATCACCAGCCATAAACCGCAGCAGAGAGGTTACTGATATGGATGTCGAGCTCAAAATATGTCGATACGATCCGGAAAAGGACACCTCTCCTTATTTCCAGGAACTCGCGGTCAGCATAGAAGGAAACCGGACGGTTCTGGATGCCCTTCTGCTTGCGTGGGAACAGGACCCGACCCTCTCGTTTCGCCGCTCCTGCCGCAGCGCGATCTGCGGCTCGTGCGCGATCGTGATAAACGGTCAGCCCGCCCTCGCCTGCCAGACCCTGATCGGGAAAGCCGCAGCCAATGGCGGCATCCTGACCCTGGGGCCACTCTCCCACTTCAGGCAGCTCAAAGACCTTGTGGTGGACCTGGAACCACTTTTTGATTCTCTCAAAGCCGCCGTTCCGTGGCTGCTCCTTAGCGATCAGTACAGCGGCCGCATGGACCCCGATGCAGTCGGAAAAATCGAAAACCCGGCCACTTGCATTCTTTGCGGAATCTGCCAGGCGGACCTCGGCGAAGCAGAAATTAAGCCCGCGGGCGTGGTAAAAGCTTTGCGCTTTGCCCTGGACCCGCGTGATACCCTCGGGGCCCATCGACTCCGCCTTCTCCAGCTTCCGCCCGAGGTTCTCAGGTTGTTTATAAAGCAACTGCCGAGGAGCTGCCCGAAAGGGATCGATATCTTTTCTGCTCCAGTGTAGGGCGGCTCAGTTTTTCGTGCGTTCACAATAAAAAGGACTGCACCCGGCACTTCACAAACAAGGGTTATTCCATGCTGAGTTACAAGATCGCCGATTTTATACAAACACTGCGATTTGACGACCTTCCGCCGCAGACGGTCCGGATGACTCGTCTGGCCTTCCTTGATTGGCTCGGATCGGTTCTGCGGGGTGGGGCAGAAGAGCCCGCCAGAATGGCCCAATCCGTCCTTCAGACCCAGGGCGGCCTTCCCCAGGCGACAATTTTACCCTCCGGGGAGAAAACATCGGCACTGAACGCGGCCCTCGCAAATGGGATTGGGTCTCACATCGTGGAATTGGACGACGTTCATCGGGGCGCCATTCTCCATGCCGGGGCGGTCGTCATTCCAGCGGCGCTTGCCACAGCCGAAATGGTCCATGCAGGCGGGAGCAAACTCATCGAGGCAATCGTTGCCGGCTACGAGACGGCGATTCGCCTGGGAGAAGCCGTCACCCCTTCCCACTACTATTTCTGGCACACCACCGGCACATGCGGCACCTTTGGCGCGTGCGCCGCGGCGGGAAAGCTGCTGGGCCTCGATCGAGACCGGATGGTCTGGGCCATCGGCAGCGCGGGTACTCAGGCGGCGGGCCTGTGGGAATTTATCAGCGACGGGGCGATGTCAAAGCACCTTCATGCCGGAAAAGCCGCGTATAACGGGCTGCTTGCTGCCTTGCTTGCAAAAGAGGGATTTACCGGCGCCAGAGCCATCATCGATGGCGAAAGAGGTTTTTGCCGGGCAATGGCTCCGGCGTTCGATTTATCAAAAATCACAGACGGTCTTGGTAAAACTCCGTACAAAATAGAGGAAAATTCGTTCAAATTTCACGCTTCCTGCCGGCATACTCATCCCGCGATAGACCTCATGCTGGACCTTGCGGCCCACAACAACATCAGGGCCGACGAGGTCACATGCGTGATCGTCAAGACCTACCGCACGGCCCTTGATATTACGAGCAACCCGCAGCCCCATTCGGCTTTTGCGGCGAAGTTCAGCCTTCCCTTCTGCGCGGCGCTCGCTCTTGTGCGGGGGAGTTGCGGACTGGAAGATTTTTCCGAGGAATGTCTTTGGGATTCCGAAATTCGACGCCTGGCGGGGCGAGTCCGTCTCGAAGTAGACGACGAATGCGAGTCGCTTCACCCCGCTCAGTGGGGCGCCCGGGTCGAGATAGTTACAGGGACCGGCAAGTGCTATTCCGCAAGGACCGATTTCCCAAGGGGCGACCCGGAAAATCCACTGGACGATGAAAAACTGATATCCAAGTTTTGCCGGCTGGCGGGGCACTCCTGGAGCGAGCAAAAGGTCGAGACACTCCTCCAGGCAGCCCTCAACCTGGAGCACGTGAAGGACGTCGCGAGTCTATTCAATTAGGCAAAGCTGCGCCCAGGCTGATCGGGCTTTCGAAGGCCCTATTCGGGGCGAAGATCGTCAATGATCCGGGAAGGCTGCGTTTCTCCGACTTCTATTTCTAGAGATCCAGGAGAGATATACCGGTCGCCAATAGGCAAATACGCCGAAACCTGGGCGCGGTAAATACCAGCGATACCTCTCAGCGGCCGGGGACAAACCAAATCTCAAGCAGTTTAATAATTATAGCTCCGGCGGATGGGATCATAAACGCTCTGGCGGCACGGTCGAAAAACCAGGGGGCGTAGGCGCCGTCAGCCTCGGCATTGATATCCTCGATGGTTTGCTCAATTTGGGTAATCGCCCGCTCGTCTTTCGAACCATTAGGGGCAGTAATCTAAACTGAAGCAGTTGCCTGAAAACGGCTTTGCCGGAATTCATGGTCGCCCTCCCAAAATGCCGGGAGGGTACCATCAATCCAAATTCAAATCGAAAACGAATAATAATGTCAAAGAGCTTTAAAGATCAGATACTTGTAGCTGGCGATTCAAATTTTACCGGACAGTGGTGATTCTCAAAGATCACTGCAAAAGTATTGCCACAAGCACATTTAGCTATACCTGAGCGGCGATTGTCACTATTAGTGAAATCTATCTGTTTTGATTTGCCGCATCTTTGGCAAACCACAAACCCACTTTGTGCTTCATTCAGGTAAACTTTTACCTTTTCCATTGCTCACTCACTTAATCCGGAATAATCCGTCATGATAAAGGTCTGGTAGGAGCGCCCTTTCAAGCTCGGCACTTCGTGCGTGGGATCGTCGAAGAAGCAGCCGGTGCCGGTTGCGCGCACACCGGGGGCTTCCGCTTCGAGATACCATAGTACTCAAAAGGGTATAAGCAGACAAACCGGCTAAAAATACAGGTCTCTCGTACCCTCCTCAAGCTGCGCAAGCCTTTTCATGGTCAATTGCCTCACCTTCGGGTTGGCGATTTGATCCAGGTGTTTCATTATTGCCTGCTCCCCCCCCAGCCTCGTCTCGGGACCGGCGTAGTCGAGCAGGAATTCTTTCAAGGTCAGGATAGCGTTAGGCTGGCACATGTCCTGTATTTTTCCCGTTTTCGCCAGGGGCATGAAGCGGTCTCCCGTGCGTCCTTTGCGGTAGCAGGCCGTACAGAAGCTGGGGATGTAACCCGACCTGCAAACACTGGCTACGACCTCATCGAGGCTTCGACAGTCCTCGACTTTGAACTGAGGCCGCTGTGCTTCCCTGCCTTCATTGTTTTCCCGGTAGTAGCCGCCCACACCTGTGCAGGAACCCGCACTCAACTGGGAAATGCCGACGGATATGAGTTCATCCCGCAACTCCGCCGTCTCCCGAGTGGAAAGAATTATCCCGGTGTATGGAACAGCCAGCCGGATAATGGCAACCAGTTTCTTGAATTCTTGATCTGAAACAAGATAAGGAAACTTTTCCAAATCAATTCCACCTGCGGGTCTTATCCGCGGCATCGAGATGGTATGAGGACCAACCCCCCATGTTTCCTCGAGGTGCAGGGCGTGCAGCAATAAGGCCAGGACTTCGTACTTGTGATCATAGAGCCCGAAGAGCACCCCCGCACCCACGTCGTCAATACCCCCCGCCATGGCGCGGTCGAAAGCGCAGGTATGCCAGTCGTAGTTATTCTTCGGCCCCGACGGATGCATCTTCGCATACGTCGGACGGTGGTATGTCTCCTGGAACAGGATATACGTCCCTATCCTGGCGCTATGCAGCCGTTTGTAGTCTTCAACCGTCGTGGCCGCAATATTGACGTTGACTCGTCTGATAGAGCCTTTTTTCTGTTTTACGGAGTAAATCGTGTCGAGCGCTTCAATGACGTAGTCAATTGGGCAGTTTTTGGGGTCCTCGCCGCATTCCATGGCCATGCGCTTGTGTCCCATTTCTTCGAGAACGGTCACCTCGTTGCGAATCTCATCCATCGTCAGCTTGCGCCGGCCGAAGCTGCTGTCCCGCCGGTATCCGCAGTAAACACAATTGTTGATACAGTAATCGCTGATGTAGAGGGGTACGAAAAATACCAGCCTTTTGCCGTAAATCTTCTCCTTGATTTCCCTTGCTGTATGGTAGATCCTTTCAAGCAGCGCGGGGTCTTCCACGTTCAGGAGCACGGCCGTTTCCTCAGGCGTCAGGCCCTCGGAAAGCGCAGCTTTTTCAATAACCCGCACCACCTCAGCGCTGGACTGGACGGCTTTTGCATTTTGGAGCACGCTGACTATTCTTTGATCGTCAATAAAATCGGCTTTGCTTACAACCATGTGGTTTCTCCTTCAACACCACCTCGTCTGCCCACGTTGCGCCGGCCGAAAAAGTCGATGTGCAAACGCAAACCTTTGCGAGTGGTGCTCACGACAGCTTCCACGCCCCCCCCTTAGACGTGGGGGGCGTGGATTGAAACGTAAGGCCGAATTGCGAATTGTTGAATCTTATCGCTTGTATTCAGGCCTGGCCTGGTAGCTGGTATGGAGAAGCTCTTCTGCCTTGTGGCTGTGCGGCTCACCCAGGAAGTCGTCGTAGAGCTGCTGAATATAGGGGTTGTGGTGTGAGCAGCGCCACAGGCCGGACTGATCGTCGCCATAGAGTCCGGCGGCGCGCTTGACGCGCAGTTCGTTGGTGACACCATAAGGTTGGCCGCCGCCGCCGACACAACCACCGGCACAAGCCATCACCTCGATAAAGTGGTAGGGCATCTCCTTACCCGCTGCCTTGGCTGCACGCACCTTTTCAATCACCTTCTCGACGTTGTGCAGCCCGTGAACCACGGCGATGCGCACCGTCGCGTCGCCCACTGTTACCTCAGCTTCCTTGACGCCGGTCAGACCCCGCGTTTGCTTGAATTCCACGCGCGGAGCGTCCTGACCGGTGACGAAGTAATAAGCCGTGCGCAGAGCCGCCTCCATTACGCCGCCAGTGGCGCCGAAGATCGTAGCCGCGCCCGTATAGGCGCCGAGAAGACAATCAGGTTGCTCGTCGAGGACAGTGACAAAGTCGATGCCGGACTGCTTGATCATCCGCGCGAACTCGCGCGTGGTGATCGAAACATCCACGTCCTGATACCCTGAAGAGGCCATCTCCTTGCTGCGAACGATCTCAAACTTCTTCGCCGTGCAGGGCATGATGGAGACAACGTACATCTTTGCCGGATCAATCCCTTCCTTTTCCGCGTAATAGGTCTTGGCAAGCGCACCGATCATGGCATGCGGCGATTTACAACTGGAGAAGTACGGGATCATATCGCTGTGGAACTTCTCCATGAAATCGACCCAGGCGGGACAGCAACTCGTGATGAGCGGGAGCTCGCCGTTGCCTTTGAGGAGGCGCTCCTTGAACTCGGTCGCCTCTTCAATGATGGTGAGGTCAGCGCCGAAGTTGGTGTCGAAGACTGCCTTAAAGCCCATGCGGCGAAGTGAAGCGTAGATCTTGCCGGTGAGATTGACGCCGAGCGGAAAGCCGAAGGCCTCGCCGATGGCCACGCGCACGGCTGGCGCGATCTGCGCGACGCAGAAAGTATCCGGATCTTCCAGCTTCTCCCACACATCCACGGTTTGCCCGTACGCGACGATGGCCCCGGTGGGACAGTGGTTGGAGCATTGGCCGCAACGGACGCAGGGCGAGTCGGCCATGGAAATGTCGCCGGCCGCGGCGATGCGGGTATCAAAGCCGCGGTTGAGAAAACTGAGGGCAAAGACGCGCTGATCCTGCTGGCAGACCTGGATGCAGCGGCCGCAGCAGATGCACTTGCGCGGATCGAGCACGATGCTTCGCGTGGAGTCATCTATGGGCAGGTCGGGAACGATGTTGTCCAGCCCTGTCCAGGTTAATCCGAAATCGGCGGCCAGGGTTTGCAGTTCGCAATTGTGGTTGCGCTGGCAGGTCAGGCACTCGTTAGGGTGCCTGGAAAGAATCAGCTCAAGCACGAAACGCCGGACCTGCACAATCTCCGGAGTCTCCGTCAGGATATCCATCCCGGGTTCGACGGGCGTGCAACATGCGCGCAGCATCTTGCCGTTGTTCTTGATCTGCACGGTGCAAATGCCGCAGGCCGCCGTGGCCTCCAGGTCAGGATGCTTACACAGCGTGGGAATGTGCACGTGCACCTGTCGCGAGGCCTCCAAAATGGTGGCGCCGGCGGCGACTTCCACAGGCAATCCGTTGATCGTAGCGTGAATTATATCGTTCATAAGGGCTTCTTTTCCATCCGTAGTGGTCAGGATTGTTTGGCGGTGGCCGGCTGCAGCAAGCTGGTGAATTCATACTCGAAGTGACGCAAGGCTGAGAGCACCGGATTGGGAGCGGTTTGACCCAAGGCGCAGAGCGAGGCCGTTTGCATCGCCTTGGCGACCTTGCGGATCGTCCTGATGTCCTCTTCGGTTCCCTTGCCCCCGACGATTCGGTCCAGAAGCCGAAGCATCTGAGTTCCCCCGATCCGGCAGGGAGCGCACTTACCGCAGGACTCATCGACACAGAAGTCCAGATAGAATTGAGCCAGCTCAACGACACTGTCATGATCGTCGATGACGATGAGACCGCCGGAGCCCATTATGGACCCGAGGTCCTTCAAATGCTCGTAGCTGACCGGCGTGTCGAACTGGTGATCGGGAATCATGCCGCCCGAGGGACCGCCCGTCTGTATGGCCTTGATCTTGCGCTCCGTGCCCGTGCCGCCGCCGATCACCTCGACGATCTGGCGCAGCGTGATGCCCATCGGCACCTCAACTAGGCCGTTGTTCTTGATCTTGCCGGTGAGCGCGAAGACCTTGGTGCCTTTGGACTTTTCCGTGCCCATGGAAGCGAACCATTCCGCACCGTTAAGCAGGATGCGCGGCACATTGGCCAGTGTCTCCACGTTATTCACGCAACTGGGCTGCTGCCACAGTCCCTTGACGGCCGGGTATGGCGGACGCGGCCGAGGCGTGCCGCGCAGGCCCTCGATGGAGGCGATCAGCGCCGTCTCCTCGCCGCAAACAAACGCACCGGCGCCGAGGCGCATCTCGAATTCGAAACCCCAGCCGGAGTCAAAAATGTTCTTGCCCGCCAGTCCGGCTGCGCGCGCCTGCTTCAGGGCCTTCTCAATGCGCTCGACGGCCAGCGGATACTCGGCGCGAATGTAGAATATGCCGTTGGTCGCATTCATGGCGCGCGCCGCAATCAGCATTCCCTCAATCACCGCCTGCGGATCGCCTTCCAGAACCGACCGGTCCATGAACGCGCCGGGGTCGCCCTCGTCGCCGTTGCAAATGACGTACTTCACGTCCGACTGCACCTTGCGGGTCAGGTCCCACTTCAAACCCGTGGGGAAACCCGCGCCGCCGCGGCCGCGCAGGCCTGAAGCCAGAACCTCCTTGCAAATATCCTCGGCGCTCATAGTCAGCGCCTTGCGCAGCCCCTGATAGCCCCCGTGCACAATATAATCGCCGAGGTCTTCCGGATCGGTTCTGCCGTTGTTGCCGAGCACCACGCGGTGCTGCATAGTGAAGAACGGCGAAT
>Ga0326728_10001163_pt1 | contig 94981 bp, 77 predicted proteins | sample MB3enrmetagenome_FD_207602 | JGI IMG/M metagenome (GOLD analysis project Ga0326728, IMG submission 207602) | Lab enriched peat soil microbial communities from McLean, Ithaca, NY, United States - MB31MN | ecosystem: Environmental > Terrestrial > Soil > Wetlands > Peat | place: USA: New York...
TCAAGTGGAGATGCTGTTCAACCGGAGCAAACTGCACCGCAAAGCAAAACCAACCGAAGAGACTTCGTAGTCAAGTTAGGTCGCGGATTACTTGCGAGTGGCGTTTTAATTGGTGCAGCAGCAACAGCAGCGACGAGTACACCTAATATAACGTGCCCAACTGCTTGCCAAAGTGCTTGCCAAGGTAGCGGCGCCTGCCAAACTACTTGCCAAGGCAGTGGCGCCTGCCAAACTACTTGCCAAGGCAGTGGCTCCTGCCAAACAGGCTGCCAAACAAACTGTTACTCAGCGTGTCAAACAAGGTGCGACGCCAATTGCCAAACCGGTTGCCAAGTATCCTGTCAAAACTGCCAGCCTGGCAACCAGGGAGGCGGCGGAGGCTAACAAAAAGCTCCAGTTTTGCCTAATGAGCGACCATGTGTCGAGCCGGTGGGGAACAATGAGTTTGCTCACCGGCTGTGCTAGGTAGAAGTGGCGGTTCCTTTTGCGCAATCGCAAATGCCAATATGGTAGTCTGGACGTCGGGATGAAGAATAGGACGAGAACAGGGGAAAAAGCGTTTTGATGACGAGAACTTTTGACAATGTAATGGTGCGCCTTAGGGGAAAGCGTTGTATCGTTTCCACAGTGCGGAGGCCGTTTATGACAGGTTATTGGCCCGATATCAGTGTGGTTTTTCGGGAACTGGGCCTTGCGCAAATGTCTGTGTCGTCGCTGGAACATCTCGACGTCCAAAATCAGTTCTTATGCGCCCTGGCCGGCACGGCATCGGAGGCGGCGGTTTTCAAGCCGGCAATGATTGGTTTCAAGTGGTCGGCGGCGGATATGCGTTCACGCGAGCAATTACGGGCTGCTCACACCTCGGCAACGTTTCTTGGGGATTGTTCCAGACAAGTCATCACCGCAGCCTTGCGCGCGTTAGCACAACAGGTGGGAGGCAAAAACAGCTTGATAGACGTGCAATTCAAACAATGGGACCTTTTTGGCGACTGGCAGAGGGGAAAAGAGAGCCTGAACGATGTTTTCAATAGTTTTTATTCCACAGAGCAGCGTCTTGGCTCCTTAATGTTTTTCTCAAGTTTTCAAGAAACGCCTGAACAGTTATGGGAATATATTTATGATCGGCCGCAGGTGCGGATCGGATGGATAGCCAACGATCTGGCTACGTGCAGCGACCTCGCTCAACTCGAACATTACCGGCGCAAAAACCCCGCTCTTAAGAACCTGGAAACCCAGGCCAATACCGGGCTTTGGCCCCATGTTATCCTCCCGGCTACCCAGACCAATACGAAGATACTTCCGGCGCTGGTAGCCGCCTTGGCGGAGATCACGCGGTGCGGAACGATTGAGATCATTCCGGCCCGTTTAATGCCAGAATGTGGCGCGGGCCCTCTTTTTTCCGCCGAAGAATACGTCACAGCACTGCTCGCCATTTATAAGGATGATCGAATTCCGTTGCGAATGGTTGGACCGCAATTATGGGTGGCCGACCGAATTGATCGGGACGATTCCTTGGCAAGTTCTTTGCAATCCGCGGGAGCATCCATCGCCGTTCTGGCCAACGGCGATATGTATGCAGGCGAGGCCTCAGTCGGCCTGGATGCCTGGCGTATTGGCAATGTACTTGAAGAAAGTGATGCGCTTCGATGGGAACGCTTGGATGCCATTCCTGAGGCATTCTCCAGTTCGACGGCGCCGAGTCAGTGCAGGTCTTGTGAGTGGCGGTATCGATGCGGTGGAGTTGATTGTTCTATTTCGCTGCTCAATGAGCGGCAGTCCGGCCAACCCGCCGATTGGGAATCATTGTTTCAATTGTACTGCGCCCCTCGAAAGGCACTTTTCGAAGAAGCGCTTTGGGATTCCGTTGCCAACTCCGTACAGGCCGGCAATGGACGCGCTCGGGAATTGATAGAATGCCACGAAACGGGAATCAACCTTCGACCTGCTCCGCTCCCCGCAAACAATCAGAAACAATGAATACTGCCCTTCCCGTCGTCGCCCGCGATCCAATCGTCGTAAAAGGCATGGAAACTACGCATACACGAATCGGCCTCTGCCCAAAAAAAGAGTGGTGTTCCGTTCATCGTTCCATACCAGCGGTTCGGACCATTCAAGCCCTTGACGTTGACGTGACGGAGTCCTGCAATCTCGCCTGCTTTTATTGTTACAAGAAGGATAAAGAAGACGCGCATATTGATGAGGCAACCGCCAAGAACGCTCTTGATTGGCTCCTCGCCGCCAGCGGAGATAATCGGGACTTAATGGTCAACTTTATGGGCGGCGAACCGTTCTTGGCTTTCGAGGTCATCAAGAAGATGGTTCTGTACGGCAAGTGTCGAGCCGCTCAAATGGGAAAAGCCATGCGTTTTGGCGTTACTACCAACATGACCAAGCTCACCGATGAAAGCCTGGAATTCTGCCGCCGCTTCAAGATGGATTTCCTGTGCTCGGTTGACGGAATCCCGGAGGTTCAGAATGAAAACCGACCTTTGCGCGGCGGTGGTCCCAGTTCGCCGGCCGTGGAGAAGAACGCTCCCAAAATACTTGCCTACCAGCCGACCGCTCTGGCCCGGGCCACGCTTACCCCGCGTTCAGCGCGTGTTCTGGTCGAAAACGCGAAGTATTTCGTCAGGCTTGGATTTCGCGCCATGATATTTTGTCCTGCCGTGAACTGTGAATGGAAACCGGAGGATCTTGAGGTAGTGCGCAGCCAGTACGAACAAATGGGTGAGTTTTATATTGAAAAACTGTTGTCCAAAGAGCCAATCAGGATCAGGGAATTTGAGCAGGGCATACAGTCGCTCCATGCAAAAACCGAATCATCAAACTCCTGTGGCGCTGGCAAGGGGCTGGTTCACGTCGATATCAACGGTAATTTCTGGCCCTGCCACCAATATGCCCCACGCATGTGCGGTGGCCAGTTCCTCATGGGAAAACTTGGAGGCCCCTTTAATGACCGGTTGCGGGATGCCTTTTTGAAAATCGACCCGCCGAACGACTACCAGGCTGGTTGTGGAGACTGTCGTGCGCAACTTACTTGCGGTGGTGCATGGTGTAACGCCGAATGTGTCAGCCTTTCGTGTAATTTCTACAAACCACCAGAGGCGTTTTGTCATCTTAGGAGGATTCTGCATGATCAGGTGTTGCATACCCACGGCTACCTCAAAGCACATCACCCCAAAATTTTGGAGTCTGTACTGAATCAAACACAACAACACATCGATTGAACCTTGTCCTATTGTGAAGACACGATTTGCGTGGTTGGCGGATGCGGAATATGAAGACTCTTATTCAGCTCGTGAAACCAGGATTCTATTAAGAGCCCTTGCTGGAAGCCAGGATATTGTGCCGCTGTGGTTTGCAATCGGATCTTCTGAACCACCTCATTTATGGAACGGCGTCCGGGTATTTCCTGTCCCGAAGGAGTGTATGGGTTCACCGGCCTTCCTTCAGACCCTCATTGCTCAACAACGTCCACAAGTCATTCTATCGAATATCGCGTCCTCATCACTTGCCGGGATCGTTGAGGGCCTGAACCGGGAAGATGTGCGTTGGATTCATCGAATCAACCCTGAAGATATTCAGTCAAAACCAAGCCTGCCAGCATTTGAGGTGCTGGTAGGAGAGGATAAGTTTTGTGCGCATTATAATCATGCCAAGTTGCTGCCTTACATTAAGGGGTTGGATTCCGCCATTGGCAACGGCGCTGATCCAACCTCGGTGCTGCAAGGTTTAAAGAGAATTATTGCCAATGGGGACGCGTACCAGCCGCCTTCCGGGTTGGCGGGCCAGACGCATTTGATAATGCGGCAGCCGTTGTTTTGCAATTCGAGTTTGGGCCAGATTACGTTCGAACTCACCAACGCTCTGCTGGAATGCGGAGTTCCCGCCGTGCCCCAGGAGGAACACGCGATACTTTTCGGAAACGGCTGTTATCGTGATGAAGATTGGTTTCGCTTGAACGCGCCGGAGAAGTATGAAAGGGTCCGTCGTAATGTGTGCAAGGAATATGATCCTGAAAGCGCGATCACCCTGCATTTTGCGTTGATTAATGCTAAAGGGACATATACTTATTACGGAACTTTCCCAAGCTTTGGGGGGCGGGAGATACTGTACACGACCGAAAATCATACGGTTAACAAATACGAGCTTGAGAACATTACCGATCGTTTTGGTTTGATCCTGGCTCCCTCAGCACATGTGATGCGGGCATACTTCAAAGCAGGACTTGACTGCAGGTTGGGATCGGTTATCCCTTATGGAATTGATCCATTGGTCTGCTCTCCGGACATTGTGCCAGTTCAGTATCCAACGAAGAAACACTTCAAATTTTTGCAAACCGGTCTCCCGGAGATTCATGAGAAAGGGTTTGATCTTGCCATCAAAGCATTCTGTCGGGCTTTTTCCAATCGCGACGATGTCTCTCTTATTTTACGTATTCTAAAAATCCAGCAGTCGGACGCTTGGGAATCACAATTTGAGAAATTGCAGCTTTTGGTAAACGAAGAACTCGCCAAACCCGGTGCGCCGGAAATACTGCTCTTGGAGACGGATGCGGAGTCAAATCGGCGTGGGGACATTTACACCGGAGCCAGTTGCTATGTGCATCCTTTGCGGACCGAGTCGTTTGGCATTCCCATCTTGGAAGCGATGGCCTGCGGACTGCCAGTCATAGCCACACCTTGGAGTGGTCCGGCCGATTTTTTATCGCCACAGTGTGCTTATACGCTCCAGCATTCCACGCCTGTTGCCGACAAGAAAGATGACCGCGTCCCGAACTATTATGTGCAACCAGAGTTGGATCACCTGATCCATTGCATGCGTTACGCCTACGAGCATGAGGAGGAGGGCAAAACCCTGGGCCAAAGGGCATCCCATATGGTGCATAAGAATTGGACATGGAAGCAGGCGGCCACGAAATTGGCGAAATTATTTTTTAATGGTATGCAATAATCGCGCCGTAGAACGGTAAAATGATTTATATGATGCAATGCAAAATGCGAGCCCACGTAATAAGACATTGGAAAATGCTTTGATCGCTTCCATGGCAGCAACCGCTGTGGTACTATCATGCGCTGGTTCAACCCAGGCCGAAACAGCGTTCGAAGTTTCCGGATCATTGGAACACCTTGTCTATCACCAGCAATCTTATACAAACCAATGGCTCTCATTCAAAATGCTCGTATCGGGCGGCCAATGGCAGATTATCAGCAGTGAAAATGAGGACATTCCTGCGGAAACAACAACGACCTGTGACGGTGCGAACATTTTTCATTATTGCAAAGCTGATGTACTGATCTTTTCCAACTCGTTTGGCGGCGTTCTTCCTCACAATTGCAATCGGGTCATAGTTGAGCAGGGTCCTGTTCCTTCAGGCGGCTATCATGTCGAAATCCCTTGGTTTGCCTATGCTTCATCAAAATTGGCACAAAGCAACTTCGCTGATCTCCCCACTCCCTGGATGAATCCGCGGTACAGCCTCCAAGCGCACGTTTATGAACCAACCATAAATCTATCTGCTGCTCCGCCTTATTTGCCAGAGTCTGCAACTTTTATAGTAACGAAGGAACGAGCTGAAAGTGCGTCTGGCAGCCCTTGGTTGGACAAAGAAGCCTATCACGACGGAAAACGTATTCCGTACAAAGTCGACCAGCAATGGCGACCGCGTGAGCCATTCGGATTCACGGGCGCGACCTATAACGTGATTGCCACTACAAACATTCATGGCCTGACCCTGCCTGTTCTCTTTGAGTTGGCGATATATGTACCTTCGGTCCAAGAACCAATTGAAATCTTTCGTGGCACAAATATAATCATAAGGGAGAGGTCGCCCACAAATATTCAGCCTGGCAAGCCCGACAAGGCCATTTATGTTATGGATTTTCGATTCTCGAACGAATCACAGCATATATCTTATCTTGACTATGTGTCATGGAATTGGATTAGTTCGACAAACGAAACCGAACTCCAGAGGTTTTTCAACGGTATGCTGGAAAATCCTGATCTATCTTTATATTCTCGGGTCATTAGCGCACCAAAGCCGAAGCGAGTTACAACGCAAGTCGTCTTAGTTGTTGCCTTGCTTTTTCCGTTATTCTTTATGATTTATCAGTGGAGAACTGGATCAGGTGGCAAAAAAAGGGGGATGGGCTGAGGCCAAAGCGAAGGCGCAAGTCGAAACCCTGGCGCATGGTGTGGGCGAATGCGTTATTGCTATTTAAAACGAAGGCATCTTAAACTTTTGGATAAGGTGCGTGTCATGTCCTTAATTATTTGGCCAAGCAGAAGCAAAAGGAAAGGATGATACGGTTTATAATTTGTGTCTTGATGGGGCTATTGGTGGTTGCTGCTTTCTGGAATGTTAACACAAATCCAAGCTATCAGTCTCAATAGTTTTCCAGTATGAATTTAGCCGTGGCTGCGTAACGTTCTTCCAACAATTTGGTGCTTGCTAAGATATGTCCGCTATGTTGAAGGCGGTTGACTCGAATAGGAACGGTCCGCTGGCAGGCTACCTGAACGAATTTGTTAATGGCATCCTTATATTCATCTTTATCCTCTTCACCGGTAGAAATGAAAATACTTGGGTAGCGTTGCGCTTCCCGCGGAATTTCCGGGAAACTTGTTGGCGACATAAACAAAGCGCCACGCCAAAAATCCGGATTGTACTGAATGAGCTCAGTCAATGTCTTTTCGGTTTCCGCGCTATAACCTATAAGATAAATCCGATGTGAATCTACGTTGGGGTTCTTTAGAACTTCATAATAAGTAGCGAGCACCGCCTGGGCCTGCGGCGAAAGGTTACCTGCTCCGGGCAGACTGGCCGCACTTGGTGCATAAACACAATAAATGCCTGCATTGGCGAACACCTGCGCATCAGGAGCCCAACGACTGTCCCGAGGGGAGTGGATGACTGCCGGATATTTCTTGTGCGCGTCCAAATTGACAGGCGGTACACATTTGTAAGCGAGAGTCTTAATCAGCTCAGGAAACTTGTTTATACTTTGATCTGTGAAGGCGACGCCAACCGGATCGACGACGCGGCTGAAAATAAATTGTCTTTCCGTGGCAGGAACAACATTGCGCAGCTCCTGGTCGGCAATGTCATATTCCCAAAGGCTCAGAGGTTCCGAGTTCGTTGCGGCAAGCGTGTATATTTTTTTTCGGTCAGGTGAGACGCTATAGCTTTGCACGTGTCCATTAACGAACAGATTGGTGCTTAAATTGGTGTCTTCGGATTCGATAATTAGTGTGTCCTTTACAAAAGCAATCCCCTGGCCATTAAGGGCCCATTGCCCTTTCAAGGCGTGAACAACGGGAGTATGAATAACTCCGTTGCTGGAAACACGGCTAACAGTAACCGGCGTAAGTCCATTGTCCGTTGCATCGTCAGGGTTGAAACAATACAGCGAACTGCCTTTATTATTACCGTTGTCAGTAAGATTAAAAAGAAACGTTTTATTGGACGGATTGTAGTCCAGCCACTCAAGCGTACTATTGGTGAAATGACTCAATTGGCGATATTTCCCGGTCAATAAATTCAGCTTCCACACATTGCCGCCGTCAATATAGGCTATTTCACGGTCGGAAATCCGGGTTGGCCAATGATGGCCTTTATTGTTGCGATCGAGTTGCGGTTGTTTCAAGTTCACAACCCCCTTCTTTCCAAACGCATTCAGTGAACTGTCAGAGTCGAGATTTACCAGACAAAATCGGGCCGAATGTGTAAGAACCACCAAGGTATTTGTGTTTAGCCATACCACTTCATGTGCAGCAGCCGGCAAAGTAATGAATTTCAGGAATGATCCGTCGTCACCTTCACAGACGGCAAGTTGATGGCTTAATTGGGTGGGATTATTCCGCAGCGGAACCAACAAATAACGATTATCCGGAGACCAGCCAAGTACATTTTCAAAATCCATAGTGGCGCCTTCCTGCTGATTCATTAACTGTTGACTTTTGCCCGTCTGAAGGTCAGCAAGAAAAATACTACCACCGTTTTCGACGTTGCGTGCGTAAATCAACTTTGTGCCCGCAAAATTTGACAAAGGTGCGTTTCGAAATTCACCGACTGAACAGATTTCGCCGACAATTTCATTGAAGTGTCCCGGCAAAACCACCCAGGAGCGAAGCCCAAATCCGGCAATCAGCATAATCAGAATAACAACGCCGATACCCCACCCATAAATCAACCGCTTCAGAGGTGAAAATGGCATTCTCGGCGGAACTTCCACTACCAGTTGTAATACCGATTGTTTTCCGTAAGTTCCAATTGATTGGTACAAGAGTGATTTCTTCGGAATTCCCGGCACTTGTAAAGGTTTATTGCAGGAGGGACATCGAACAAAACGTCCCGCCTCCGACATATCCACCACTATATGTTGCCCGCAATCGGGATTGGAGCAGCTAAATCTAATGTCGGTTGAACTGGGCACCTGCTGAACTGCGGCACAAACGGGGCAAACAACGGAATACCCCACCTTTGATTCGTCGACCGCAATGCGCTGTCGGCAATTCGGATTGATGCAATTAAATTTGATGTCCATTGTTAACTACGCAGTTTGCTGCTCGATTATCGAAACCGGTTTTGCTTTTTTGAAATTTAGTCTTTTCAAGCCATTATAAATTAATAAAATGGAACTGCTCGCCAGGCAAAAAACCAGAATGGTTGAAGTTATCATCGCAAGCAGGGGTGGAGGAATCGGTAACCACTCATCAAAGTTACCCAGGCAATCGCCTAAATTCGGCGCGTCGTTCCATCTGAGTCCCACTCGATAAACGATGAGCATGCTGGTCAACCATGTGATCCATAACAACCTTGTTTGTATTCTTTGACCCAGCAACAAAACAGCCGAAACAATAATTTCGAGCATGCCCACTGCAAAAAGGCACCAGCGATTTTTTAGAAATAAAAACGGATCGAATTGGTCGAGCAGAAAGGAAGATTCGTTAACGCTTAAAATATTTATAATTCCCATTAAAAAGAGGGTCACAGCCACCACACAGAAATAATAGCGTTGAAATGATTTGACCATATGGCTAATGCTTGTTTAGTCATCTGGATTTATTGTCCAAATGTTGCCCAATTTATTGGTTATGTTTCCAGGGCTGTTGGCTATTTTCCCCACGGTTTCGACAGGGAATAGTGTTTCTACGTGGCCATCTACCATTAAATAGTTAAACCTTCCTTGATGATATGCTGACATCTTGAGTGCAGTTGTGTCTAAATGATCGCTTGGATTGCGGATGGTCGCACCAACATAGCTAAACGCATGATTATTGGTTTGGGCCTGTTCCGTTAAAAGCAATGTTCGACTTGGGGCAAAAATTATGCCTAAACGAACAGCCGGGATCTCGCCATTTATCGACTCAAGATTGTCAAGTGCGGCTAATTGATTTTTGCCATCAGACCACCATAATCCGACGCCGGTAGAATTTTTTGGACCTGGCGGCCAATTGTCTGGAGTCATGCTATGACGCGGCATGGCATAGGTCCGACGAATATACGATTGTGTTAAACCAGTCTTCCGATTTATGGCATCAGCCGGAATTGTGTCAGAGGGGCACCGAAGCAAACGATCGGGACTCATGCTTGGGGGAATTGGCGCACCATACGATTCGCCGCTGGCATATGGGTATATGAGGCTATCCCAACTAATAGACCCGTCTCCTTCGGTGTATTTGATGAAGGCAAATGGCAATCGGTTATCTTCCGCTTGTTCGTACAAGCTCATTCCGACCCCCAACTGTTTTAAATTAGAAATACACTGCAATATTCTGGCTGCACGTTGTGATTTAACACGCTTGACATCGACCAAAACTATTAACCCAGCCAACACTACAACTACCACCATTAATTCAAGCACGTTAAACGCCGCCGTCGCAAATTTCCGCTTGGCACCAAATTCACCCATGATAAACAGCTACTTACTACGAATTAACTCAAGCTTTAATTTTATTTAAAAAAAAGTCAATTGCAATATACTGTAGGGAAGACGTTGGTTGCATGAAATTCCATTCAAAAACAGTTTGTCAAAATGCCGGATTTGGTGCGCTTGCCTTCACCTTAATTGAACTTTTGGTGGTCATTGCTATTATCGGGATACTTGCCGGGATTCTATTGCCGGTATTAGCGAATGGAAAATCTAAAGGGCACCAAACTGCTTGTGGTAATAATTTCCATCAAATTGCGATTGCTTTTCAGCTTTATGAAGACGATTCGAGTGGTCAATTCCCCACGCCAGGATCTAAAACGACGTACGGGCCGCAACCGGAAGATTGGATTTGGTGGCAATATGGCCGTGGATTGGAAAACGGATCAATTGTAAAATATCTTTCTGCCTTTAACCCTGTTTTATTCACGTGTCCTGCTGACAGCGACGCAAAGATGCTCCAAACGATGGGTTACTTGGTCGACGAACCCTATCGCTATAGCTATTCGTTGACGAGTTATAACTTGACGAAAACGAGTGCAGGAATTCGCATCAACCCCGGCATGTCTACGATTATTACTCAAGACCGGCACATATATCCTTTCACGGTCACACAGATCAAAAGTCCTAGCAACAAGATCATGTTGGTGGAAGAATATCGCCAAAACATCAATGATGTTATAAATATTAATGATCCACGTTGGGTTCCTGGCATTAACAAACTCACCTCACGTCACATTGGTAGAGCAAACGTCACTTTTGCTGACGGACACATCGATGCAGTTTTACCTCAGGTAGGCATGGATACAAACAATTCGGCTCCACTATTTTGAGCAGAAAGTAACGAATCCCACAGCATTCGTTGCCTCACTTAGAGAGAATCGAGGTTTACAGTTGATGGTTCAATCAACGAATGAATGGTTTTCCAAAACCGGCGAGTTGGTATCGTCCTGCCCCGCTCCCAGTTTTTAAGTGTGCCCAAGCTCACTCCGAGCCTGCCGGCGAGCCAGGTCTTGGTCATTTTGTTGCGTGAACAATGGACGGCGAGCAGGTCTTGCAGCTTTTTCAAGGATGGGTGCGAATCCACCCTTATGGCCTTGATCACCAGATGGCAAAAAGGGTTCAGAAACGACCCCTTCCGCCAATTCGCTCGTCACGAAATTCGACAAAGCTTCCGGCCTGCGATAAAATTCTCCCGTGACGACCCTGCAGGTCAGCGGCATGAATTGCAACAACTGCGCCCGGCACGTCACCGAAGCCATTCAAAGCGTGCCCGGCGTGCGCAATGCCACGGTCATTCTTGACGCCGGACGCGCTTCCGTGCAGTGGAACTCCGGCGTTGAACAAAACATTCCCGCCGTCATCGAAGCCGTCAAAAAAGCCGGTTATACGGCAAAAGAGATTCCGACCGGTACTGCCGCTGACGGAGAAGCCAGACAAGCACATTGGCAAATCAATCTCTGGCTCGGCGTGACCGTCACCGCCGCATTGATGGCTGGCGAATGGGGGTTGAGTCTCGGTATGAAGCCATGGTTTCAATGGCTTTCTTTCGCGCTGGCCGGCGTGGTCCAGATTTTTGCCGGGGCCAAATTTTACCGCGGCGCGTGGGCCCAGCTCAAAGTTGGCGGCTCGAACATGGACACGCTCGTCGCGCTCGGTTCAACGACCGCGTTTGGCTACAGCGCGTGGGCTTTGCTGAGCGGTGCGGGCGGTCATCTCTATTTCATGGAAGCCGCCGCCATCATCACCCTCATCAGCTTCGGCCACTGGCTGGAAGCCCGCGTGAGCGCGCGCGCGTCGGGCGCCCTGGCGCAATTGCTGACGCTCGCACCGCAAACCGCCCGGAAAATTCAAGGTCCAGAATCCGAAATCCGAAATCCGAAATCCGAAATGGATGTTCCCGTTGCCGAATTGAAAATCGGCGACCTCGTGGCGCTTCGTCCGGGGGACCGCGTGCCGGTGGACGGCGTGGTGACCGAAGGCGATTCCGCCGTGGACGAGGCCATGCTGACCGGCGAATCCATTCCCGTGGACAAAAAAACCGGCAGCGAACTTTACTCCGGCACGGTGAATTTGAACGGCCGATTGGTAATGCGCGTGACGGCTACTGGTGAAGCCACCGCTTTGGCGCACATCATCGCCGCCGTGCAGCGCGCCCAGTCCAGCCGCGCCGACATCCAGCGCCTTGGCGACCGCGTGAGCAACGTTTTTGTGCCGGTCGTCGTGGCCATTGCCGTCGCCGACGCGTTCTGGTGGGGGCTGGCGCCGGTATCGGCCAGACACCTTCACGATTCGCTGGCGCCGTTTCTTTGGCCGGTGATGACACCAGCCGGCGCGGCGGCGGCGTTTATTATCGCGGCGGCGGTGTTGATTGTCGCCTGCCCGTGCGCGATGGGTCTGGCGACGCCGGCAGCCATCATGGCCGGCGCCAATACCGCCGCGCGCCGCGGCATTCTGATTCGCGACGGCGTGGCGCTGGAAAAGGCCGGCCGGATCACTGCCGTGATTTTTGACAAAACCGGAACCATTACCGAAGGCAAACCGGTGGTGACAGCAGTGCAGAGCCCGGAATCCAGAATCCAGAAATTGGAGGTTGATAATCTGGCGGCGGCACTCGCCCGGCACTCCACCCACCCGATCAGCCGGGCGATTGCGAAACTGCCGGCGAAGGCCGTCGAGTTACAGGATTGGCAGGAAATTCGCGGCGCAGGCGTCGAAGGCAAAACGCGAATGGAGGATGGCGAATGGAGGATGGCGCGATTGGGTTCTTTGCCTTGGCTCAAGGAAGCGGGCGTGGATTTAGCCGCGGGCGAAGAATTCATCGCCGAATGGTCAGGCCGCGGTGCGACGATTATCGGCCTGGCAGTTGACGGGTTGCTCGCCGGATTGTTGGCGCTCAAGGACACCGTCAAACCGGGCGCACGCGCCGTGATTGAACAATTGCAGCGTCAGGATTTGAAAACGTTTTTGCTGACGGGCGACAACGCGCTGACGGCGGCCGGCACCGCGCGGGAAGCCGGTATCGCCGTGGAAAATGTATTTGCCGGCGTGCGTCCGGAGCAGAAGGCGGACTTTGTAAAAAAACTTCAGGCGCAGGGCGAGTGGGTGGCGTTTGTCGGCGACGGCATCAATGACGCGCCAGCGCTGGAGCAGGCTGATTTGGGCATTGCCGTGAGCCGCGCCAGTGATTTGGCGCGCGAGGCGGCGGACATTATCCTGCTGAAATCGGAGATTGAAGCCGTACCGGAGGCACTGGGTCTGGCGCGGGCGGCGTTGCGGACGATCAAACAGAATCTGTTCTGGGCATTTTTTTACAACGCGCTCAGCGTGCCGCTGGCCGCTCTGGGGTTCATCAGCCCGATATTATGCGCGGCAGCGATGGGGGTGTCGGATTTGATTGTGATTGGCAACGCGCTGCGGTTGTTGCGCTGGCGCCAAGCGCCGTAGCGCGGTCAATAGATGGGAAGTTTTGCCGGTTGACCGTTGATTTCCAGATCCACCCAACCCGCGGCCAATTTTTTGAAGCTCACCGGGATGGGCCCGTCGGGTGTCTGGGTCAAAGCCGTTTCCCCAAGAAAAATGGTATAAATCTTCGTTCCGCATTGGATGGTCACTGCCGAATTGGCGCCGTTTTCGGTGACTCCTCGTACCGAAAAATACTTGATCAGCACTTCAATCGGTTTTGCCGGGGGCAGAGGCGGCGTTGCGTTGGTGGGCACACTGACGGCCGGCGGGTTGGTATTGGCCACAGCCGCTTCCGGCGACTTTGCCAGATTGGTGGACGCGGCGGGCGCGGGCAGATTGGTCGCGGGAACCGAGGCTGCGACCGGTTTTACGGAACTGGCGGCCACTACGGGAGCCGGCGGGTTGGTTTTGGGGGCAATCTTTTCAGCCGGCTTAACGGCGGCGGCCGGCGCGGTTAACACCGGCGGATTGGTTGTCGGGACAATGGCCGGTGTGGTCTTAGCCGGGCTGGGTGGCGGAACCGCTTTGGGCACGGGCAGGTTTGTTTTAACAACCGGTGGTTGGACTGCCGGTTGATTTTGTTTTCCGGTTTCCTGCTGCTGGGCGACGGTTTCAAATTCATCGGGGTTCTTGGCCGCAGGCCGCAAATCGCCCATCAGCGATCCCAGGATGAAGAGATTCACACCAAATAACAGCGCGTAGGAGATGGCGACAGTGAAAAGGACGTCAACATAAGGCGCATGCGTGACTTTTTTAACACAGAACAACAGCGTAGCTACTACAATCGGGGTGGAAATGTAGGAAGCCAGGTAAAGGCCGATGAAATGACCAAGGACGGCCTGCAGGATCTGGTCCAAACCGGTCGCGAGCGCCGCCGCGCCTACCAATCCCAAAAACTTGTACTCGAACCGCTGGTCGATCTTTTGAATCTTGATCATACCCCAAAGCAGTCCGAGCAGAATCACCGTTTGCACGGCAAACCCGATAAGCAGATAAAGAAGTACGCCAGACATTGATTCAATCTTCTTCAGGGCCGCCCCGGATGACAATGTTTTTCTTGCCGGATTCGACGCCGGGGACGGCGAAATGGAAGTGATTGCCGGACGAGGCGGGATTGGATGAGAATGGCCGCGGCCGGTGGGCTGTTTTATGAGTCATTATTGGTCAACATTCATTGAATTGCTGACGGCGCCGTTTGAGCATGTGCCGTTGATCTGGGGTATTGGGCCGATCTATTTCGCGCTGCTGCTGAACGAATTGACGTCCGCCAAGGCGAATTTCCGGACGGCCATTCAGACCGGGTTCAGTTTTCTCTGGGCTGGCGCACAATGGCTTTGGCCGTATTTCGTGCCGCACGCCGGCCATGGCCGATATCTGGAATTGAACGCCATGCTGCCGGTGAACCTGCTGGTCACCTTTCTCGTTCTGGCGCTGGGCCTGGTGGCGCTGGTGAGCGGTTTGCGCAAACGATTCCCGCGCTACGGCCGATTCCTCGGCCATACGCGCTTCGCCAATTATTTTATGATCGCCATTTTCCCGATCCAGACGCATTGCCTGCCCTGGACATGGGACCGTTTGCTGGCCATCGCGCTGTTTGCCGTGCCCGTCTGGCTGGTGTTGCATTTCGGCCTGATGCCGTTCCGCAACCGGTGAGAATCTATTCTTCGCCGCCGTTGTAGCCGTTTTTGCGTTCCCAGCGCCGCGGCGTCCGTTCCGGCGGCGAGGTGTCCACCTTGGCGTAATACGTCTCCTCGCCGAATTGCGCGTCGGCTTCCTGCTGCAATTTCAGCGATGGCGTGACACTGAAGCGTTCGTTCGTATCCACGAAGACGACTTCGCCGCCGGGCCGCATGAAACACAACAGCAACGGACATTTGCCCGGATGCGCCGCCACCAGTTCGCGCACGGATTCCAATTGTTCCGGTTTCAGGTGCGCGGTGTGGAGCCGCAAATGAACCTGTTTGGTGAAGCGCCTGGGCGCGTCTTCCAGGGGCATGATTTCCTGTGGAAAAATTTTCGGACGATCGTCGCCCGTGTTCACCTCGCCGATAACGAGAATGGCTTTGTTGGGCGTGAGCAGGCCGCGGTATTTGTCGTAGTTCTCGTTCAGGCACAGGATCTGCACGGAACCTTCGAGGTCTTCGAGGGTGACCATCGAATACGGCTTGCCGCTTTTCTTGGACACGCCGTTTTGCACCGCGGCAATCAGGCCGCCGATGCGCGTCAGGCTGCGGTTCGGCAGCTCCGCGAGCTTCGCCGTGTTCGTCAGCGCGTATTTCTCCAGAATCGGCACAAACGGCGTCAGCGGATGGCCGGTGACGTAGAAGCCGAGTAATTCCTTTTCATGCGCGAGCAGTTCGTGTTGCGGCCATTCAGGCAGATTGCTGATGGCTTCCGGCATCGGCGACGCATTTTCCTCCAGCGTCCCGAAGAGCGAGCTTTGCCCGCGCTGGCGGTCGGCGATGATGCTGGCGGCCCGGCTCAAGGCGCGTTCAATCTGGGCAAACAGCGTGGCGCGGGTCTGGCCGAAGGTGTCGCACGCGCCGGATTTGATGAGCGCCTCCAAAATTTTCCGGTTTACCGTCCGGCCGTCCACGCGTTCGCACAAATCCGACAGCGACTTGAATTTCCCGCCGCCTTCGCGGGCTTTCAAAATCGTCTGCACCGCGACTTCGCCCACGCCCTTGATCGCGGCCAGGCCGAAGCGGATACCCCTTGTAGGACAGACATCTTGCCTGTCCCTAACTTCTTTGTTTTCAGATGGAGACAGGCTGGAAGCCTGTCCTGCGCTTTTACGTTCCGCTGGCGCGAAATACACCTGGCTTTCATTCACGTCCGGGCCGAGGACCTCGATGCCGAACTCGCGCGCCTCGTTGATATACTGGCTCAACTTGGCGGTGTCCGCCATGTCGTTGGTCATCATCGCGCAGAAAAATTCCACCGGATAATTGGCCTTCAGATACGCGGTCTGGTAGGCGACGATGGCGTAGGCGGCGGCGTGCGATTTGTTGAAGCCGTACCCGGCGAATTTTTCCAGCAAATCGAAAATTTCGTTCGCCTTGGCGGCGGGAATCCTGTTTTTCTCAGCGCAGCCCTTGACGAATTTCTCGCGCTGCTTCTGCATTTCCTCGATCTTTTTCTTGCCCATCGCGCGCCGCAAAATATCGGCGGCGCCGAGGGTAAACCCGGCCAGGATTTGCGCCGCCTGCATGACCTGTTCCTGGTAAATCAGGATGCCGTAGGTCTCGCGCGCAATCGGTTCGAGCAGCGGATGCTCGTATTCAATCTTCATCTCGCCGTGACGGCGTTTGATGAATTCGGGAATCAGCTCCATCGGTCCGGGCCGGTACAGCGCCACCAGCGCGGTGATGTGCTCGATGGAACTGATTTGAAACTTCCGGCACAAATCGCGCATCCCGCCGGATTCCAACTGGAACACGCCCAGCGTCTCCGCGCGATTGAGCAGATCGTAAGTTTTCTGGTCGTCGAGCGGCAGATGGTCAATGGGCACCTCGACGTCGTGCGCGCGTTTGACCATGTCGCAGGTGTTGCGGATGACCGTGAGCGTCTTCAACCCCAGAAAATCCATCTTCAGCAGGCCGAGATCGCCGACCGGACCCATGGCGTATTGCGTCACGATGCCGCCGTCGTCGTCGGCTTTGAGCGGCAGCAAATTCACCAGCGGCTGGTCGCCGATGACCACACCCGCGGCGTGGACCGAGGCGTTGCGCGTGAGGTCTTCGAGGATGAGCGCGGTGTCCACCAGCTCGCGCGTGACCTCCTCGGTCGCATAGGCTTCCTTGAACTCCGGTGATTGTTTGAGCGCCTTCTCCAACGTCATCTTCAAATCGAACGGAATCATCTTGGCCAGCCGGTCGCATTCGCCGTAACTCAACCCCATCACCCGGCCCACGTCGCGCACCACGGATTTCGCGCCCATCGTGCCGAAGGTGATGATTTGCGCGACGGAATCGCGGCCGTATTTTCCGCGGACATAGTCGATGACGTCCGCGCGCCGGTCGTCGGCGAAATCGATGTCAATGTCCGGCGGATTGACGCGCTCGGGATTGAGGAACCGCTCGAACAGCAGGCCGTAGCGGATGGGATCCACGTTGGAGATTTCCAGCAGATAAGTGACGAGCGAACCAGCCGCGGACCCGCGCGCCACGCAGGCGATGCCGTGCTCGTGACCCCACCGGACGAAATCGCCTACGATAAGGAAGTAGCTGATAAACCCGGTTTTCTCAATGACCGTGAGTTCCAGTTTCAACCGGCCCAGCACGGCGTTGAGGGCGGCAGCGATTTCCGGGTCGTTTATCGTAGGACAGGCATTTTGCCTGTCTCTGACTTCTTCTTTTTGAGATGGAGACAGGCTGGAAGCCCGTCCTCCGACATAAGTTGGCAAGCGCGTCGGGTCGTCAATGCCTTCCACCACGAATTCCTTGCCTTCGGCTTTGGCGTGGAGGGTGTAGCGTCGGAACAATCCTTCGGCGATCAACTTGCGCAGGTAACCTTCGCGGGTGAAATGTTCCGGCGGCGCGAAAACCGGGTAATGCAGTTTGCCGAACTCAATCTCCAGGTTGCATTTCTCGGCCACTTCGAGCGTGTTTTTGACGGCCTCGGGCGTATCGGCGAAGCGCGCCTTCATTTCCTCCGCCGTGCGCAGATAAAACTGCTCCGGCTCGTAGCGCAACCGTTTGGTGTCGGCCAGTTGCGTCTGGGTGCCGATGCAGATCAGGCAATCGTGCGCGTGCGAATGGCTTTTCTCGATGTAATGGACGTCGTTCGTCGCGATGAGTTTCAGGCCGAAATCCTTCGCCCAGGCGATGAGTTGTTGGTTGACCTTCGCCTGCTCGGCGATGCCATGGTTCTGGAGTTCGAGATAGAAATTATCCGCGCCCAATGTCTGCTTGTACCAGTCAATCGTTTCGCGCGCCTTGTCGAGTTTTCCCTTCGTAATCAGTTCGGGAATTTCGCTGGCCAGGCAGCCGGACATGGCGATGAGCCCGTCCTTGTGTTTGGCGAGCAGCTCTTTGTCGATGCGCGGTTTGTAGTAATAACCCTCGAGATGGGCGGCGGTGACGAGCTGGATGAGATTTTTATAGCCGGTGGCGTCCCGGGTCAGCAATCCGAGGTGATGATACACGTCGCGCCCGCCGCTGCTGGTCTTCTTTTCCAGCCGGCTGCCGGGGGCGACATAGACCTCGCAGCCGATGATGGGTTTGATGCCCTGTTCGCGGGCGGCCTTGTAAAAATCGATGACGCCGTGCATGGCGCCGTGGTCGGTGATGGCGAGCGCGGGGAATTTCAGTTGATGGGCCTTCTCCACCAGCCGGTCCAGCCGGCAGGCGCCATCGAGCAGGGAATACTCGGTGTGCAAATGGAGATGAACAAAGTCCGCGTGCGACATAACGGAAGTTTAGCTTTGAACCGCCAAGACACCAAGACACAAAGTTTTCAGCCAAGGGTGGACGCGGGTCCGCGGGAGGAGTATCAATTGCTGTGCGGCAGTTGACCTGGCCCGGCGTTTCCTCTACCCGACACAGACCGGATTGACACGATTTTGACCGCGACCTATGCTCGCCCTCGGTTGATGAGAAAAGTTATTAGCAATGAAGGAAAGGAGTTTGATTCTATGAAAGCACAACGAGTGGACACGTGGGCGGCGGCCATCAAGGACAAACCCGGCGCTTTGGCGGCCAAACTCAAGGCGCTGACAGCGGCAGGCGTGAATCTCGAATTCGTCATCGCCCGGCGGGCACCGGAAAAACGCGGGACCGGCGTTGCGTTCGTCACCCCTATTAAAGGAGCGAAACAGTGCCGGGCGGCCAGGGCCGCCGGATTCAAGAAGGCCAAGAACCTGCACGCGGTGCGGATTGAAGGCGCCGACCGGCGCGGCCGGGGCGCCCGCCTTGCCCAGGCGCTGGCGGCCAAGGGACTGAACCTGCGCGGCATGTCGGCGGCGGCCATCGGAAAGAAATTTGTTTGTCACATCGCGGTGGACAAAGGCGCCGATGCCGCGAAGGTGATTCAGGTGGTAAAAGGCCTGTAATCGGCAAGCACCTAAAGATGTGGAATGACGTTTCTGTCGGAAGATCTGCCGGAAATGTCACAATAAAGCTGTTTGCTTTTGCCGCCCATACTAGTAATCAGTTCGCCCGTGATTGACCCAAATTCACCAATCATTGAACGCCAGCGCATGGACGTGGACATCGTCTGCGTCGGATTCGGTCCCGCTACGGCGGGATTCCTCACGACGCTCTCGAAACAACTCGTCAACGCCGATGGCACTCCGGCCGTCGAAAGCGCGATCGCACCGGGCCTGCCGCCGCAGGTGCTCTGTTACGAGCGCGCTGACGACATCGGCTTTGGCGTTTCCGGTGTGGTGACCAAGGCGCGGGCCCTGCGCACCACCTTTCCTGATCTCGACCACGCACAAATTCCGATGATGACGCCGGTGGGCGAGGAAAAGGTTCTTTATCTGCTCGATCCGATTGGAGCCAGCCGGCGTTCGGTCACGTTGCGCGCGGCGGATGCGATGATTCGCACGTTCAAATGGGCGCTGCCCTTTGAACACGACGCGTTGAATCTACCGTGGACGCCTTCCTTTCTGCACAAACGCGGCGGTCTGTTGCTTTCGATGGGCCAGTTCATGCAATGGGTCGGCGCGCAGGTGCAAAGCGCCGGCACGGTCCAAATCTGGCCCGGCACTCCGGTGGCCGAGGCTTTGATAGAACAGAACAAGGTCGTCGGCGTCCGGCTGCTCGATCAGGGCGTGGACAAAAAAGGCAAGCCCGCGGAAGGTTTCACGCCGGGCATGGATATCCATGCCGCATTGACGGTTGTCGCCGACGGGCCCGTCGGCCCCATCGGCCGGCAATTGGATACCCGCTTCGGCCTGCCCGACGGCCATCACACGCGCGATTGGGCGGTGGGCATGAAATTTGTCGTGGATCTGCCGGAAAATACGCCGCTCAAACCCGGCACCGTGCTGCACACATTCGGCTTTCCCGAGCCGGAAATCTTCGGGTTCTTCTACGTGCATCCCGACCGCGTCGCGTCGCTCGGCATATTCGTCCCGTCGTGGTTCGACAGTCCGATGCGCACGGCCTACCGCCAGCTCCAGCATTGGATGTTGCATCCGTATCTCTGGCGTTATCTCAAGGGCGGCAAGCTCCGTTCGTGGGGAGCCAAAACGCTTGGTGAATCCGGTCGTCGTGGCGAACCGCATCTCGTCGGTGACGGCTATGCGCGTGTGGGTGAAGGCAGCGGCAGCACGAATGTGCTCACCGGTTCCGGCGTGGATGAGGCCTGGGCGACCGGCACGCAGCTCGCCGAGGCGGTGCTCGAATTGCTCAAGGCGAAAAAGCCGTTCACAAAGCAAAACCTCGACGAAACCTACATCAAACGCCGCCGAGCCAGTTGGGTGGAGCAGGAAGCCATCGTGGCCGAGAAATCACGCGATGGTTTTCAAAAGAGTTTCGTGCGCGGCATAGTGGGCATGGCGCTGGCGGGTTTGACCAACGGCCGTATCACATTAAGCAGCGAACCGCTGCCGCCGTGGAAACGCATTCCGTCCATCGCGGAATATTACCGCGGACGGATCTCGCCGGAGGAAATCGCCCGGATTCATGCCGAATGTCAGGCGCGGCACAGCTCGCTTCACGGCGCACTGATGGAGAAGGTTGGCTGGCCGGCGATTTCTTACGACGGCCAGTTGCTCATCTCGCATCAGGACGCCTTGCTGATGGGCGGCAAAGTACAGGCGCCACCCGGCTACGCCGACCACATCGAATTTCTCAACCCGGAAATCTGCGAAAAGTGCGGCGCGAAAATTTGCATCGAGGCCTGCTCCGGCCAGGCCATTACCCTGGGCGAAAGCGGTGTGCCGGGTTTCGACCGCGAGAAATGCGTCCATTGCGGCGCGTGCGCCTGGAACTGCGCGCAACCCCTGCCGGACAATCCGGAACGCACCAACATCGCCTTTCGCGCCGGTACCGGCGGTCTGCACTCGGCGGAAAATTGACAGGCGTCACGGAATCTGGCGCGTGCGATAAAATTGCGTTGGCAGATTCGTGGCCGATGAATCCACAAAATCAACCGCGCCAACACTGTTGGTAAACAACGGCGTCCAGGTAAGGAAATTCGTCGTCGCCTCCAGCACATAACTCGCACCGCCGCTCGCCCCGATTTGGATTTGAAATTGTTTGTCCGGGCGGATGACGGGATTGACAACCTGCATGGCCGTTGGCGGCAGGAAAGTGGTCTGATCGTTCCAGCGGCAGATGCCGTAGGCCGGTTTCTGGCCCGCCCGTTGAAAAGTACCGCCCACGTACAAATCGTTGCCCCACGCGGCCAGCGCCGTCACGATGCCAATCGGGGAAACGCCGTTGGCGCTGTTGCCGGTGCCCAGGGTGGTCCAGGAACTGCCGTCCCAGCGCGCAAGATTGGTGGTGCTCAAGCCGCCGACGGTGGTGAATTGTCCGCCGACGTACAGACGGCTGCCAATCACCGCCAAGGCATTGACCGCGGGTCCTTGGATGCCGGTGCCCATGCTGGTCCAGGTCGTCCCATCCCATTTGGCAACCATGCTCGCGGGCAAACCTCCCGCCGTAGTAAACGAACCGCCCACATAAACCGTCGAACCGCTCACGGCGATGGCTTTGACACTGCCGTTCACGCCGTTGGTTGTCCCGTTGCCCACCGGCCACCAATTGGCGCCGTCCCAGCGGGCAAGGTAATTGGCGTTGGTGGCGCCGGCAGCCGTAAAACTTCCGCCCACATAAATTCCGTCTACACCGATGGCAATGGCGGCGACGGTGTTGTTCAATCCAGAACCCAGAGCGGACCAGGAGGAGCCGTTCCACTTGGCGATGTAATTGGCACTCACGCCGCCGGCGCTGGTGAAATTGCCGCCGGCATAAACATTTACGCCGTCCGAAGCGAGGGCGACGACGGAATTGTTCATGCCGCTTCCCACCGCCGACCAGGAAGTGCCGCTCCATTTCGCGATGTTGCTGGCGGTGATGCCGCCGACATTGGTAAAAGTTCCGCCAATGTACAGGTCCGAGCCGTTGAGGGCGATGCTCACCACGCGACTGAGCGTCAGCTTGCCGACGATACCGGCGCCCAACGCCGACCAGTTCGTTCCGTCCCACTGGCCAATCTGGTTTACGACCGCGTGCCCGGCCAGGTTGAAGAAACCGCCGGCGTAAAGCGCATTGGTCCCGACGGCCAATCCATAAACACCGCTCAACGATGTTCCGATCGTTCCGGCGCAGTTGTCGGCGCCCAAAGTCCCCCAGTTTGTTCCATTCCACCGGGCCATGCACTGGACCACCTGTGATCCCGCCATGGAGAAATATCCGCCGGCCAACAGTCCGCCGTTCTGATCCACCGCCAGCGTGTAATCATAGGTTGCGGCCACCTGGGTGGGATCGGCCGACGTCACTCCGCCGATATTGGACCAGTTGGTGCCGTCCCAACGCGCAACGTTCGTAACGGTCACGCCGCCGGCGTTGTTAAGGGTTCCGCCGGCGAAAACGAATGGACCATTGACGGCCAGCGCGGAAACCGGCGTGCTGATGCCACCGCCCACCGGCCACCAGTTTACTCCATCCCAACGGGCAATGTTGGTAGCGACCACTCCTCCGGCGTTCGTGAAATAACCGGCCACAAAAAGATTGGTCCCGCTCTTGACCATGGCCTTCACGTAGGCGTTGGTGGCGCCCGTAATCCCGCTGCCCAGGGAAGACCAGTTCGTCCCGTCCCATTTGGCAATCCGGCTGATCGCCTGGCCGCCGGCATTGGTGAAGTTGCCGCCGACGTAAAGATTGTTTCCGTCCATCAACAACGCATAGACGCTGGTATTCGTGCCGGCGTCAACGCCGCCGCCCACCGATAACCAATTGGTGCCATTCCAACAGGCCAGCCCTTTGGCGGAAATACCGCCGGCATTGGTGATTGCGCCGCCGACATAAATCTGGTTGCCGTTGATCGCGATGGCTGCGACGCCGGCGCTGACGCCGCCGCCCAGCGATGACCAATTCACGCCATTCCAACGGGCGATATTTGTCGCGGCCACGCCTCCGGCTGACGTAAAAACACCGCCGGCGTACAAATCGCCGTTGGGCGCAATCGCAAGCTGGATTACCATCGCCTGGGCGGCGGAACTGATGCCGATCCCGAGCGCCGTCCAATTCTGTCCGTCCCATTTCGCAATGTTGGTGGCCACGATATTTCCGATGGTGGTAGTCAGGCCTCCGCCGACATAAGTCGCGTTTCCCCGGGTCGCAATGGCCAGGACCGCCCCGTTGGCGCCGGGCAGGCCAAACCGGTAATCCCAATGCTCATCGCCCGGCGCGGTTTGGGCCGTCGCCGAAAAACTGGCCAGCGAACAGAAGACACAGAAGAAAATCGGGAAAACTTTTCCGGCCCCGCGTCCCGGCGGATTGATTTGTGACGTGCCGGTGATTTTAGACAACGCATCCTGTGTCATGATTATTCCTTTTCCTCTGAGTTATTGGATTTTATTTACACCTGTTTTATAAGCCGGCTGAGCTGAATTACGGCGCTCAAATGAGCAAAGTCGATGCCAGACCTTCAACTGCTTTCCACACAAAACTGCCGGTTTTTGCCGCAATTTGAATCCAGCGGCAGATGCGGTTTGGATCCTTTGCATCTGAATTTCAGTTGAGCTTGAAAAGTCTTTGGCCCAAGGTGATGCCATGAAACGCACCTTGCTCCTCCTTCTCGTCGTTTTCATCGCCGGCAGTCTCCGGGCGCAATCGCTTGACCTGCCCGCTCCGCAAAAATCCGGCGGCCTGCCGCTGATGGACGCGCTCGCCAAACGGTCCACCGCCCGGGCCTTCGATTCCAAAGCGCTTTCGCCCCAGCAACTTTCCAGCCTGCTCTGGGCGGCCTTCGGCATCAACCGGCCCGACGGCAAGCGCACCGCGCCCTCGGCGCACAATTATCAGGAGACCGATATTTACGTGCTGCTTAAATCGGGTGCGTATGTCTATAACGCCAAATCCAACAAGCTCGATCTCGTCGTCGCCGAAGACATTCGCGCATTGGGCGGAACCCAGGCTTTTGTGAAGGACGCGCCCGTGACCCTGGTTTTCGTCGCCGACCTTTCCCGGATGAACAAGGGAAGCAACGAAGAAAAAATGAACACCGCTCACATCGACGTTGGTTACATCTCGCAAAACGTTTATCTCTTTTGCGCTTCCGAAGGTTTGGTCACCGGGGCCAGAATGTCGGTGGATAAGGCGGCCCTCGGGCCTAAAATTAAATTGAGTCCGGACGAGGCGATTATTCTGGCGCAATCCGTCGGCTATCCCAAAACTTCAAAGGGAGAATGATTATGGCTGAATTATTCGAGAACGTTTCCGTCAACGACATGACGCTGGCCAACCGGTTCGTACGGTCCGCCACCTGGGAGGGATTGGCCGGTAAGGATGGTTCCGTCACCCCTCAACTCACTGAAATGATGGTCGAACTGGCCCGGAACGAGGTCGGTTTGATCATCAGCAGTTACACGTTCGTCAGTCCGGAGGGACAATCGAGTCCCGGCCAACTCGCCATTTACGACGACCGGTTCGTGGCCGGGTTGCGGAAAATGGTTCAGGCGGTCCATGCCGCAGGCGGGAAAATCGCTTTGCAGATTGTTCACGGCGGAAGATTTGCAGACCCCGCACTCACCGGATTGCCGGCGGTCGGACCCTCTGCCGCGGTGCAGGACGGCCGGCCGGCTTGCCAGGTCATGAGCAAGCCGGAGATCAAAAACATCGTTTCGGCCTTCACCCGGGCGGCGGGGCGCGCCCAACAGGCCGGTTTCGACGCCGTCCAGCTTCACGCCGCCCACGGTTTTCTATTGAGCCAGTTTCTTTCCCCGCCGTTGAACCAACGGGCGGATGAATACGGCGGCTCGCTGGAAAACCGCGCCCGGTTCCTGCTCGAAACCGTGCGGAGCATCCGCAAGGCGACCGGCCCCGGTTATCCGCTTCTGGTCAAGCTCAACTCCAAGGATTTTCTGGAAGGCGGGATGACGAGCAAAGAAGCTGTGCAAGTGGCGGCCATGCTCGAAGTGGCTTCGGTGGACGCCATCGAATTTTCCGGCGGCACGGTGATTTCTCCGGAACAATTCTCGCCGGTGCGTCCGGGCAAGTTGAAAATTCCACAAGGTGAGGTCTTTTACCGGGAAGCCGCCAAACTTTACAAAGCCAGGGTCGGAATCCCGCTGATGCTCGTCGGCGGCATCCGCTCGTACGAGACGGCGGACGACCTGGTTCGGAGCGGCGAGACCGATTTTATCTCCCTGGGACGGCCATTGATTTGCGAACCGGGCCTGGTCAAACGCTGGCACCGCGGCGACGTCCGCCCGTCGGAATGCGGCTCGTGCAACGGTTGTTTTGCTCCCGCCAGCGACGGCCGGGGCGTCTATTGTGTGACCTTGGAGAAGAAGCGAAGCAAAGCCGGCGGGTGACCAATAGCTGGATCCCGTAGCCGCCGAGGTAACGAGGCTCCATTCGATTTCTGGTTTGGAAGTGAGCCTCTTCACCAGTCTTCGCACCAAGTGCTACGACCCGGCAGGCGTCGTTTGCTACAGTTTACAGAAAGCCGGATTCGGCGCGGCAGCGCGTCCTTGCCATGTCTTCGTGCTTTTCAAACCGCCCGCAACTGATAATCATCCGCCCCGCATGAACATTGCCTGTCAAATCGTCGTCTGCGGCAGCATCGTGCCGGACCCGCTCCAGACCCTGGAACCGGTCACCGGCCCGGCCGGCCCCGCGTTGAAAAATGAACTGATGCTGCCCGCCGTCCTCGACCCGTGGGCCAGCCACGCGCTGTTTGAGGCGGCGAACCTCGCCAAGAACGCGCCCGGCTCCAAAGTCTGGCTCGTCAGCCTCGGCCCCAAAGCCAAGCTGCAACAGGTCATGATGACTGTCGCGCAAAAGGTGCCGTTCGAACTTGTCGCCCTCGACGGCCCGGCCAGCGGGTTCACCGAAGCCGCCGAAGTCGCCGCCGCGTTGGCGGAAGCTATTTCGGCCATTCCCGGCCTCGACAAATCAAAGCTGCTCGTGTTCGGCGGCTGGGAATCTGCGTCGCGCGGCGCCGGCGCCACGATGCAAATGGTCGGCGAACGCCTCGGAATTGTGGACCAGTTCCAGGGCGTGGACGAATTGAAGGTGCACGCCGACGGTTCGCTGGAAATTCTGGAGCGCATCGAGGGCGGCAAACACCAGATTTCGAAGTGCGCCGGCCCGCCCGCTCTTCTCGGCTGGGCCACCGGCAATCTGCCGGAACCGAAAAATAATCCGCAGGTGGGCATGGTCAACATGCGCGCCGTGATGCCCGCGCTGCAAAAGGCCAAACCGGTGAAACTGGCCGGCGAAGGTTTGAGCTTCGCGAGCGTCTCGCTCCCGAAACAATTGCGCGAAACCAAAATCGTGAAGGACAAATCAGCCGACGACATCGCCAAGGAAATCATCGAGTGGATTAGGAAGTAAGTTAAATCGCTGAATCGTTAAATCGTTACATCGTGTAGATTTGATATGGAAACAATCTTGTTACTCGCCCATACCGAACCCGATGGCTCGCTTGCCAAATCCGCCCGCGAAGCATTGCATGCCGCCCGAATCCTGAACAAATCACTCGCCGGCTCCAGCCTCGTCGTGAGCCTCGTCGGCGAAACCGTCCAGGCCGCCGCCGATTCCATCGCTGCCTGCCCGGCCACAAAATATTTTGGGGTGACCGGCAAAGACTTTGCCCAATCACGCTACGCCTCCGATGCCGCGGCGGCGGAAGCCGTTTGCAAATCGGCTCAGGCCACAATTGTCGTCGCTCCGGCGACGTCGCGCTGGGCGCGCGTGCTGCCCGGCGTGGCGCAGCGTCTCGGCGGACGCGCCGACACACACGTGACCGGCGTGGCCGATGCGGGCGGCAAACCGGCCATCAACCGTTGGTATTACCGCCAGCGCATGGAAGCCACGCTCACCCGCGCGCAACGGCCCTGGTTCATCCTCATTGACCCCGGCAGTCAGACCGCCTGCGAATGCGGCGCCGGCACGGCCAAGGTTGAAACGGTAACCGTGAATCTGCCGGAATCCGCCAAGCGCACCACGGTGGTTGGCATCCGCGAACCGAAGGCGGACGCCCAGACCATCCGGCCCGACGCGGAATTGCTGTTCGTGACCGGCGCCGGCTGGACGAAGAAACAGGCCGACGGCCAGACGCACGTGCCGGAGGCGGAAAAGTTGATCCGCGATTTCCTTCAACTCGGCCGCGCGTCGCTGGGCAGCAGCAAATCGCTGGTGGACCTCGGCGGCGAAGGCCAGGCCGTGCTGTCGTTTTTGTCCCACCTGAATCAGATTGGCCAGACCGGCTCGACGCCGCGTCATCCGAAGGGATTGAGCACGTGCTGTCACGGCGAGGAACCGCACACCGTCGGCTGGCGTTTCATCAACGAGCGCCGCGCCATCAGTCTGGACCCGAACTGCGGCTGGGCCCGCGGCAAAGCCGACGTGCTTTATGTGGCCGACGCCTTCGCCGTGATGGGAAAAGTGAACGAACTGCTCGCGACGAAGAAATAGCTAACTCGCCTTTGCACTGGATGAAGGGAACGGCTTAACAGATGATGCGGGTCGGGCGTTTCGCATATTTCGAGACTTGAATTGAATGCCTCACCGATTGGCTAACTCAATGAACGCGCCCCGCATCATGGGGAGTTGACAGTCAATGTGTAGAGCCAATTCCCCAAGACGCTGCTTGTCTGTTTGTTGAACGGGCTCATTCGACTCCGTAGTGTGAATCATAGAACAAATTAATTCGATAATTTCTGCGCTTCTGCGTTCTTTTTCAAGTTCGGGCCATCGCGACCAATGTTTGAGGAACTCTTGGAGATACGCGGTGGCGCTGTTAATAGAATCTTGAGGACTCGCTGGACCGCCGAAGTATTCTTGAGCATTTTCTGTAGCTGTCCACATTGCAAAATGCAGGCATCCTTTGATGAGCGACTCTGGCTGAATTTCCTTTTCCTCGTCGTATGCCAGTACCGCCGTAATTACGGCACTCAAACAAAAGATCAAGTAACGATACCGCGAATCTGGAAGACTGAACTGTAAAGAGACGGGGGCATCTTCTGCGCTCGGGATCGTATGCAGGTATAGATTTGATGCGACCGTAATAGCGGCTTCAATCTGTTTCTGCTGTGTTGGTTTACGACTAAACCAGCTCATGGTTTTCTGCTCTTTATTCTGATGTGAAGGCTATCTCCGATTAACGTCTTTCTCTGTCGAAAAAGGCGGTCCTCCATCTCTTCCAGTTTATATAGTGGCCACAAATCATTGATGAAATGCAAATGACTACCGTACTTCCAGTGATTCGGCCCGCGCTCCGTCATGTCGTCTAGGGTGAAATAGAGCAAATGCCAGCGACTTGGCTTAATAAAAAAATGCGCTGATAAGCGCTTTCGTGTTCGAAACAAATTATTAAGCTTACCGACAAACTTGCCAAGTTCATGCCGCCGATCCTCCTTCCGCACAATATCTATATCGTCTTGCGTCAGCTGGGCATCTTCCGGTTGCCACTCATAGTGACCTCTAAAGTGCGCATACCCGCCAAGCTCCGCATAAGCAATCGCGCAGACCACATCGTCGCTATCGAGGACAAGCCTCTGCGCATATTTGATGACCGCGGCCTTGTTAGTCAGCGAAAATAAATGGCCGATGTTCTCAGGGAACCGTGGCGGGAAATGGTCGGCAAAAAACGGAATATCGATCATCGTAAATGATGCCCAACGAGCTCAACGACTGCCGCTGTAGCGTACTTGTTTCTTATGAGGCGTCATTTGTGTTCTGCTTGTCTTCCTCATGGAAATAAACACAAGCCACAATAGTAGCGACAATGCCAAGGGTGCAAGTAATAACCAGCCACATCAACGAACCGGAATACCTGTGACTGATGAATGCCAGTGTGAGCACCGAGCTATTCAGTATGGCAAATATAGCAGTCAGCGTAACCGCGACAATGAAGGGATAACGTGGGGCAGTCTTGGCTCCAGCGTAAACGAAACAGTAAGAGGCAGCGATACTATTAAAAAGCTGCATGTAAAAGTCTGGCAAACCGGTGATTAAATTCCCGATGATAACGATTAGCTGAATCATGATGTAGGCAGCAACTGCGGCTGGTAGGACGCCAACCCATCTAAGCCAATAGACTGTCTTGTTCGTTTCTTCCATATGTTGCGAGGTTTTGATGTTCTGACGCCTGACGGTATTAATCGGCCAAACTCACTTTGTCATGTGATGTCTTTTGCCGGAAAAAGCCAAAGCCCGAATGCCTTGTCCCTTCCCGCTTTCATCTGACTTCGCGGGCATGATGCGCCCCGGCCCTGACCAGTCAACCCCTTTTGGTTTGTCTGCGGCCGGATGCATTTCGACTGTTCTTGGATTTGGTAGGGCAAAGCTGCTGCTTTGCCTTGGCGTCGCGGCAGCGACGCCCTACCGGGGAAATTTAAGCCGGCTTGGCTTCGGGCAGTTGGGGGTGAAGATTTTATCGCCGGCGACCTGGCCGGCGGCGCCGCGAAATCTGGCCCGTTCTTGATTGTCTTTTCTGGCCCCGAATCCGGACCACAACCGCATCAGGGCCGGCTTGAAGAAAAATTTGATGACGCCCCATTCGCCGCCGAACAGGTAGCCAAAAAAGCCGCGGACCATTTTCAGGAATTCAAACAGGGCCGCCACCCGGTACGGGAACGAGACTGGACTCAACCGCTGGACCGGTCGCCACAACAGGCAGGCAATCACCCAGCGCGGCGCGTTGGCGGAAACCGCCGCAAAAACCCCATTGAGATAGTTGCGTTTGGGCACCAACTGGCTGGAACGGTAAACCTGGTTCAGGTCGTCAATAATCAAGCCCTCTTCTTTCGCCCGCTGATAGAGGTCGGTTCCCGGATACAAGGTCAGCGAGAACATGGCGATGTTGAACGGCTTCGACAATTCGGTGCACAGCCGGATGCTGGCTTCGAGGTCCTCGGCGGTTTCCCACGGGTTGTCGAGAATGAAATCGTAGCGCACCAGGATTTGCTTTTTCAGCTTCTTCCCGGCCTGTTTGATACAACGGCTGGCGGAAATCACCTCGGGCAGGGATTCGGGCCGGCGATAAAGCTTTTTGAAGATGCGTTCGCTGCCGGACTGCACGCCGACGCAGAGGTGGTAGAGGCCGGCCTCGGCCAGGGCCGTGATTTTTTCATCCGTCACCGAGCGGGGCGTGGTCAGCAGGAAAAAGGGCAGGCCGATTTGTTCCCGGTATTTGGTCGTGAATTCGTTCAACAGCTCGACCGGCTGCGCCATGAACGCGTCGTCGGTGAAACTGATGGTGCGCAGGTCGGGCATGAGTTTGACCACCGCCTTCAGCTCCGCCAGCCGGTTGTCCACGCTGCGCCAGCGCACCCGTAGTTTCCGCTGGTACAGATTACGCAGGGCGTTGTTGCAGCAATACGTGCAGACGTAGGGACAGCCGCGCGAGAACATCGCCGAGTAACAATAGCCGAGACATTCAGCCAGCAACTGGCTGTTCAAGCGCGCCAGCTTGCCTTCGTAAAGGACGTATTGATGCTCCAACTCGCAATCGGGAATCGGGATTTGATTGATGTCCTCAATCAACGGACCGGCGGCGCAGTTGGTCGTCTCGCGGTCGGCGCGCTTCAGGATTCCCGGCACGGTCACCGACTGCCAGGATTTGCCACTGTCCATCTCCTTGGCCAATTGGCTGAGGCCGAGTTCGCCTTCGCCCACGCAGACCAGATCCGCGTGGTCCAGGCATTCCAAGGGCCGGATGCAGGCATGGATGCCGCCCCAGATGACGGGCGCGGACAATTTTCCGTGCAGATAGCGGGTGATGTGGACGGCATTGTCGAAGTGGCACGTCATCAGGGAAATGCCGACCAGATCGGCCGTCTTGCACAATTCCGCGATTTGTTCGAGCACTGATTCGGGATAGGGGTAGAGAAACGAATTGGCCGAATCCAATTTTTTGTCCGTATAATGCCACGGCAGATAAATCAACGTGGTCTCATGCCCTTGCGCCCGCAGGTAGGCGGAAAGGTAGCGGGGACTGGGAATGAAAACATCCTCCGCCAATGAGATCAGGACAAATTTCACAACGCGCTCCTTCCTTAGTTGAAGGGAAACAGCCTGATTTGTTTTCCTAACATAAAGTATAATCTTATACCCGCTGGAAGCTGCAAAATCAAGCCTGAAAACGGCTTGGAGAAGGCCGGTCAACTCGCTGCTGCCGCGGTTCGGAATTCGTCAAAATCAGCTGCCTGACTGAACCGCTTCCAGCTCCAGCTCAAACAGCAGATTGTCGCGGCAGACGGTGCAACCCGTGTTAACCACCGGCAAGGATTGCAATCCGTGCCGCGCCAGCCAGTCCGTAAACAAAGGCGCGTCGGCGGGATGCTTGAAAAAAGCCGTGGCAAACGCGGCGTCGGCAAAGGTCATACGCCGCGATTCCAAGATGGACGCCACCACCTGCATCGTGCGTTCGATTTGCGCCTGCACGTCGCCGATGTGTTCGGTTTTTCCGTCGCGCGCAATGCTCGCCGTGCCGGAAATCAGCAGCCGGCGAAATCCGGCGTATTTAATTTCCACCGCCCGGCTGAAAGCGCTGCCGTAGGATGACGCGGGACATTGCTCCGGCGACGGCGCGTAATGCGTCACTGTCGCTTCTGTGCCATGCGGGCGGACGGCCCACGCGGCAGCCGCCAGCGCGGCGCCCCGTGGATTGCGACCGCCCACTCCCGTGCTGGCGGGAAGATGGGGCGGCCGCAATTCGTTGCGCGCAAAAACATCGTTTCGCACTCGGTTGAAATCGCCATACCACACAAGCAGGTTGTCGAGATAAAACCACGTCCGCGCGACATCCTTCATCGTCATGTCCGCGGCTGTAAGACCGGCCTGAAGCTTTTCAAAAACTTCGCCGGCCTGTTCCGGTGGCGCTGGCTGTGTTCGCGACGGCAAAATCGGGTTGATGATGCAGTGAGTCGCCAGCGCATCGTCCCAAACGCGGATCATAACGTCGTGGTCGCGGAGATTCCGGACGCGCGCGCCAACAACGGCATGAACTTGAATTCCGGCGATGGCGTGTCCGGCACAACCGGCTCCTTCCACCCACATGACCGGCAGTTCGGAATTTTCCAGTGCTTGCCGCAAGGTTTTGAGCGTGGTTTCGTATGCGGTCGCCGAACCGAAAACCATTTGCCGCACCACTGTGGCATCCCATTGGCTCAACGCCCCGGCGAGACGCCCGGCCATGGCGTTGATGGATTCACCCTTGCGCGGCGTCACGGTCAAATGCAACTCGGAGACGGGCACTGATTCCACCACGATAAGGTCCAATCCATCGCCGTGCTGTCGGCGTATGCGTGCGGGCGTGGCACAAGGCTCAATTTGGCTCCGGGGGGATACGGCTTGGGCGGGCATATACGACTCCTTGTTACAACATTACAACATTGGTTGCTGATTCAGACGGAATCGCCGGCATCCGAGTTACACCAAAATTGCCAAGGCCAGTAACCAATCGATAACAACATACGTCCAATACCTTGATTCCAATTCCTGTCCGGCAAAGCCAAGACAGGCGCCGAATCTGCAATGACGTTTATTGCATGAGAAGCCTTATAATTTCAGCGTTTGTCGCGGCAACCGCTTTGAACGGAGCGGTCGCTGTGCGGGCACAGACCGCTCCTTATGAGAGCCCCGCCAAGATGGCGCCGACAGGCGAAGTTGACCGGCTCGTTTTCAATCGCCTCAAAGAACTGGACATCCAACCGGCCAATTTCTGTTCCGATGCAGTGTTTGTCCGGCGCGCCTATCTGGACGTGATTGGCACGCAGCCGTCCGCGCGCGAGGCGAGCAGCTTCATCCTGAGCCGCGACCCGGACAAGCGCGTCAAACTTGTTGACCAGCTCCTGGCACGCGACGAATTCGCGGATTACTGGGCGATGAAATGGAGCGACCTGCTGCGGGTAAAGGCGGAATTCCCGATCAATTTGTGGCCCAACGCAGCACAGGCGTATCACCGCTGGATCCACGATGCCATCGCCGAAAACAAACCTTACGACCAGTTCGTGCGCGATCTGCTCACCGCCAGCGGCAGCAATTTTGAAGTTCCCGCCGCCAATTTCTACCGCGCCATGCAGAACCGCGACCCGAAAGGCATCGCGCAGACCGTGGCGCTGACGTTCATGGGCGAACGCGCGGACAAATGGCCGACGAATCAATTGGCCAGCATGGCGGCATTTTTCTCACAAGTCGGTATCAAGACCACGGCGGAGTGGAAGGAGGAGATCGTCTATTGGAATCCGGCTTCGACCAACGCGCAGACCACGGCGACGTTTCCTGACAGCACCTCCATCAAGCTTCCGCTCGATCGCGACCCGCGCGAGGTTTTCGCCGACTGGCTGATTGACGCGAAGAATCCGTGGTTCGCACGCAACATCGTCAACCGCGTCTGGTCGTGGCTGCTGGGGCGCGGCATCATCCAGGAATCGGACGACATCCGGCCCGACAATCTGCCGAGCAATCCCGAATTGCTGGCGTATCTGGAGCAGGAATTCGTCGCGTCGCATTACGATTTGAAACACCTCTACCGGCTGATTTTAACCTCGCAGGTTTATCAGTTGTCGTCCCTTCCCCGGAGCATCAGGCCGGAAGCGGCGGCCAATTTCGCGTTTTACCCGGTGCGCCAGCTCGATGCGGAGGTGTTGGCGGACGCCTTGTGCGAAATCACCGGCACGACGGAAAAATATTCCAGCTCGATCCCGGAACCGTTCACGTTCATTCCGGAAACGGAACGCTCGATTGCACTGCCGGACGGAAGCATCTCCAGCGCGTTTCTGGAAATGTTCGGCCGGCCGCCGCGCGACACCGGCCTGGAATCCGAACGCAACAACCGCCCCACGGCCGAACAACGGCTGCATTTGCTGAACTCCAGTCACATCCGGGCCAAGATTGAGCAAAGCGAGAAGTTCAAATACCTGCTCAACACCTATAACAATCCGCGCGACATCGTCACCGGATTTTATCTGGCGATTCTCTCGCGTTTCCCAACGGAGAATGAACTCCAGATTGCCACGGAACATTTCCCGACCGGCGGCGGAGACAATCGGGCGGCGGCGCTGGATGTCGCGTGGGCTTTGTTGAACAGCGCGGAATTTCTTTATCGGCATTGAAAATGTCTGACTATGAATCGCAAAGACGTGTGGTGGCTGGCAAATGACCTTGGTAGGGCGGCGCTGCCGCGCCGCCAGCTGACCGGCAGGTCAGCCCTACCAGCCGGCATCTCCCGGCGCGAGGCGATGCGGCGCGGACTGCTGGGCGCGGCGGGGCTGTGGCTGGCCGGCGGGCTGGAATTTCCGGCCTTTGCCGCCGAGCCGGCGCAATTGCCCAAAGCCAAAGCGGTCATCCAGATCTGGCTCTGGGGCGGCGCGTGTCACCTGGACACCTTCGATCCAAAGCCAGAGGCGGGGTACGATTACTGCGGGCCGTTCAAGACGCCGATCGAAACCAACGTGCCCGGCATCAAAATTTGCGAGTTGCTGCCGTTGCTGGCGAAGCAGGCCGACAAGTATTCCCTCATCCGCAGCATGACCCACGGCAACAACGCCCACGAAACCGCGTCGTACATGGTCCAGACCGGTCGGAACGCCGGCGGACGGGAATCTTTTCCATGCATTGGCGCGGTGGTGTCGCTGTTCAAGGGTTACGACGCCGGTTACAAAGGATTGATTCCGCCTTACATTGTGTTGACCCAGCCGCAGGGACGGTTTTCCGAGGCGGGCTTTCTGGGGTCGCGTTACAAACCGTTTGCCACCGGCGGGGACCCGGCCAAAACGCCGTTCGCGGTGGAAGGGGTCATCGCCCCGGGCATTTCCGAGCAGCAGCAGAAAGACCGGCGCGACCTGCTGCAAAAATTGAACACGCTCGAGCACGCCATGCCGGGCAGCGCGCCACTGGCGGCGTTCAAGCAGGCCGAAGACCAGGCGTACGGCATGATTCTGGGTGACGCCGGCAAAGTTTTCGATTTGTCGCAGGAGAAGGACGCGCTGCGGACGCAATACGGCAAGAACACGTTCGGACAATCCTGCCTGGCGGCGCGCCGGCTGGTGGAAAAAGGCGTTCCCTACGTGACCATCAACAATCCGGGCTGGGACACGCACAAACAGCATTTTCAGGAAATGCGCCGCAAATTGCCGGAGTTGGACAAGGGGCTGGCGACCCTGCTCCAGGATTTGGCCGACCGCAAACTGCTCGACAGCACCATCGTCTGGTGTTGCGGCGAATTCGGCCGCACACCGAAAATTCAGTGGGAAGCGCCGTGGAACGGTGGACGCGGCCACTGGGGCAATGTGTTCTCGGTGCTGGTGGCCGGCGGCGGATTCAAGGGCGGGCGCGTCGTCGGCGCGTCGGATGAACGCGGTGAAGCGGTCAAGGAACGGCCGGTGTATCCGGTGGACCTCATCGGCAGCATGTATGAACTGCTCGGCATTGACGGCAATGCGAAGCTGCCCAACCCGGAAGGACTCGACCTGCGCGTCCTGCCCACAGTGGCGGATGGCGTGAAGTCCGGCGGGTTGTTGAAGGAAATCATGTGAGCGTCGGATTATGAAATCCCTTGTTGAACCAGCAGGAGCCGACGTGAGGAGGCTCATTAATCTTGCCGCGATAAAAGCGAGAGTCTCCTTACGTCGTCTCCTACCAACAAAAATACCCGCGCTCGCCGTTATTCTGGCAATCGCCTCGTCCGCCCGCGCTCAGAACTCGCCGCATCTCGGCTATGTTTATCCCGCCGGTGGACGCCAGCGCGCAACGTTTTCGGTGGTCATGGGCGGAGAATACTTTTTCAGCGCCACCAATTTCGCCGTGGTACTGGACGGCGAATTGGCGCGCGCGAAAATTGTCAGTTATGAACGTCCGCTGAATCCCAAGGAACAGCAGGCGTTAAAGGAAGAATTGAACCAGTTCCAGGAAAAGCGCAAAAACGGCGAGCGGCTCACCGCGGCGGAATTCACCCGGTTGGAAGAAATCAAACGCACGCTCACGCGGTTCGGGCGGCGGCCCGCCAACCCGGCCATCAGCGAATTCATGACCCTGCAAATCACCCTGGCCACCAACGTCGCGCCCGGCGACCATGATCTCCGCGTACGCACGTCGATGGGATTGTCCAATCCGGTGAAATTCCAGGTGGGATTGCTGCCGGAAACCACCAAGCCGGATTGGAAAGCCGTGCCCAAGGACCGCGGCAGCACGGATCCCATGATACCGCCACCCACGGACGCGACCGTGACACTGCCCGTGACCATCAACGGCCAGATTCTGCCCGGCGGCGCGGACCGCTATCATTTTTGGGCGCGGCAGGGACAGCACCTCGTCATGGTCGCCGAAGCGCGGGACCTCATTCCGTATCTGGCCGACGCCGTGCCGGGCTGGTTCGAAGCGGTGCTCACGATTTACGATTCCAAGGGTAAGGAACTGGCGACCGAAGAACGGTTCCGCTTCAAGCCCGACCCGGTCATCCATTTTGAAGTGCCGCACGACGGCACCTACACCGTTGAAATTCACGATTCGCTTTACCGCGGCCGTGAGGATTTTGTTTATCGCCTCACCATCGGGGAGCTGCCGTTCGTCACCGGCATTTTCCCGCTGGGCGGCAAGGCAGGTGAAAAAACCACGGTCGCGCTGACCGGCTGGAATCTACCGGAGAAATCCATCGAGCACGACAACACCGAAGCCGGCGTCACGACGCTGAACGGAAAATTTTTCAATACGGTTCCGTTTGGTGTGGATGACCTGCCGGAATGTCTGGAGCAGGAGCCGAACGACACGCCGGAAACCGCGCAGGCCGTCACCCTGCCGGTCATCGTTAACGGACACATTGACCATCCCGGCGATTGGGATGTGTTCCGGTTTGAAGGTCGGACCGGCGACCCGCTGGTGGCGGAAGTCATGGCGCGCCGGCTCGATTCGCCGCTGGATTCGGTGATCAAGCTGACCGATGCCACCGGCAAACAACTGGCCTTCAACGACGATTACGAAGACAAAGGTTCGGGACTGAACACGCATCACGCCGATTCCTATTTCAGCACCGTCCTGCCGACGAACGGCACCTATTATCTCTGGCTCGGCGACGCCCAGCACAAGGGCGGGCCGGAATACGCCTACCGGTTGCGCCTCAGCCGGCCGCAGCCGGATTTCGCGTTGCGCATTGTTCCGTCCAGTCTCAACGTCCGTGCCGGCAGCAGCGTTCCGCTCACGGTTTACGCCCTGCGCAAGGACGGATTCACCAACCAAATCTCGCTGATGCTGGACGGCGCGCCGGCCGGGTTCAAATTGACCGGCGACACCATCCCGGCCGGCCAGAATCAGGTGCAGGTTACCTTGACCGCTCCGGCAAAGGAGATGGCCAAACCCGTTGACATCGGCTTGCAAGGCTGTGCGGCGATCCAAGGACAGGCAGTGTTGCGCAAGGCCGTGCCCGCCGAGGACATGATGCAGGCATTTGCCTATCGCCATCTGGTGCCGGTCCAGGAATTGGAAGTGTCCGTGTTGAACCGTCCGAATCCGCGCGCGACGATGACCATTCTCAGCGGAACGCCGGTGCGAATACTACCCGGCGGAACTGCGAAAATTGCAGTTGGCATACCCGGACCGCGAATTGCGGAGCGAGCGCAATTCGAGCTGAGCAATCCACCGGAAGGCATCTCGATTCAAAACACATCTTCAGGGCGCGAAGGCATTGAAATTGTCCTGCAAACCGATGCCGCTAAAGTCAAATCCGGGCTTAAAGGAAATTTGATAATTAACGGTTACGTGCCGCGCCTCGTGGAAACCAACTCGGCAACCGCGAAGGGAAATAATAACCAGCGCATGTCGCTGGGCGCTTTGCCGGCCATTCCCTTCGAAATCATTTCGCCGTAGGACAGACGCCCCGCCCGTCTCGCCGCCAAATAAGATTTGCTGTTCGGTCACGGTTCGACCATAACTTCCCTATGCTAGCCCGGGTCTGTTCCGCCGCGCTCAACGGTATTGAAGCGTACCCTGTCGAAGTCGAAGTCAATGCCGGTTACGGTGATACCATCGTTGTCATCGTTGGTTTGCCGGATGCCGCGGTGAAGGAATCGCGCGACCGCGTCTCCACCGCCCTCACCAATTCCGGATTCAAATTTCCGATGGGCCGCACGACCATCAACCTCGCGCCCGCCGACGTGAAGAAGGAAGGACCGAGCTTCGACCTGCCCATCGCGCTGGGCATGCTCGCCGCCAACGAACAAATTGAGACCGACCAGCTCGATAATTTTGTCATCGTGGGCGAACTTGCGCTCACCGGCGCAGTGCGCCCGTGCAAAGGCGTCCTGCCCATCGCTCTTCGCGCGCGCGCCGACGGCAAAATCGGCGTGCTCGTCCCGGCGGAAAATGCGGCCGAAGCCGCCGTCGTGGAAGGATTACAGGTCATCCCCGTCCAAAATCTCCGCGAGGCCGCCGGTTTTCTGGAAGGTGAAATCAAAATCGCGTCGGCCAAAGTGGATGTCGCCAAAATTTTCGATCAGCCGCACGATGACGACCTGGATTTCGCCGAGGTCAAAGGTCAGGAAAACGTAAAGCGCGCGCTGGAAATTGCCGCGGCCGGTGGCCACAACGTGCTGCTCATCGGCCCGCCCGGGACCGGCAAATCCATGCTCGCCAAACGGCTGCCGACCATCCTGCCGCCGCTCACGCTCGATGAGGCGCTCGAGACCACCAAGGTCCACAGCATCGTCGGCCAGCTCGCGCCCGGACAGGCGTTGGTGACACGGCGTCCGTTCCGCGCACCGCATCACACCGCCAGCGACGCCGGTTTGCTGGGCGGCAACGTCAATCCCACGCCCGGCGAAATTTCGCTGGCGCACAACGGCGTGCTGTTCCTCGACGAATTGCCCGAGTTCAAACGCAGCGTGCTGGAAACCATGCGCCAGCCGTTGGAGGAAGGCCGTGTCACCATCTCGCGCGCGGCCGGCACGATGACGTTTCCGTCGCATTTCATGCTGGTAGCGGCGATGAACCCGACGCCGGACGGCAAAATGCCCGGCGAATCACGCTGTTCTCCACGCGAAATCCAGACGTATCTCGGCCGCGTGTCCGGACCGCTGCTCGACCGCATTGATTTGCACGTGGAAGTGCCGCCGGTGAAGTTCCGCGAAATTTCCGGCGACCACAACGGCGAGCCATCCGCCGCCGTGCGCGACCGGGTGATGACGGCGCGTCGGCGCCAGCACGCGCGGTTCGCGCACAAGCGGAAAATCACATGCAACGCGCTGATGGGGCCGAAGGAGTTAAAGGAATTTTGTGCGCTGGACGAGGGCACCAAGGAATTGCTGAAAAACGCGATGGCCGATTTGAATTTGAGCGCCCGCGCCTACGACCGGATTTTGAAGGTGGCGCGCACGATTGCGGACCTGGCCGGAAGCGACAAAATCACCGCCGACCACGTTTCGGAAGCCATCCAATACCGCTCGCTTGACCGGCAGATTTGGGGATAACTAATGAATCCGAAATTTAAAAAACTCATGGTCGAGGTCGAGCGACTGCATAGGAAATTAATGGCCATGACATCAGTGAAGCGGAATTCCCTCGGCGCGTGCAATTATCCGGGCGTGTATTTGTTTTCGGAGAAGCGGCGGCACTTATACTGCGGGCGCACCAAGCGGCCGCTGAAAGTGCGATTATTGGAGCACTCCAGACCGAGTGTGGGCGATGCTCCATTTGCGTTCCGGCTGGCTCGCAAAAAAACTGGCAAGCTCAAGGCCAGTTATAAAGACGATGGAGACTCGCGGGAAGAACTGAAGAAAAATCCGGCCTTTGCGGCGGCATTCAAAGCAGCAAAGGAACGCATTGCTAAAATGGACATCCGCTATGTGGGCGCGAGCAAAACGAAGACGCGAGCCTTGCTGGAAATTTACACAGCGACCATGCTGAACACACCGTATAACGATTTTGAAACGAGTTGATTATATGAGCGAAGGAGCGCAGAACGATAAGCCCCCCGTAGCATTTATTTCTTATTCGCATGACTCAGGGGAACACTGCCAGTGGGTGTTGGCATTGGCGACTAGACTACAAAAATGCGGTGTGGATGTTTTGCTCGACCAGTGGGAGCTCGGGCCAGGCGACGACGTACCAAAGTTCATGGAAAAAGCAGTGGCCGAATCTGACCGAATGCTGATGATCTGTACGGAGCAGTACGTACGGAAAGCTGACGAAGGCAAAGGCGGTGTGGGTTATGAAGCGATGATCGTTACGGGCGAACTGGTCAAAAACTTGGGGACGAACAAGTTTATCCCGGTGATAAGACAGAGTGCCGAAGAACCTGTAGTCCCCAAATCCGTAAGCACGCGATTGTATGTAAACCTGAGCGATGGGCAGAAGTTTGAAGAAGGGGTGGAAAAGCTGGTGCGGGAAATTCAGAACACTCCAAAATTACGAAAGCCGTCGCTGGGCAAGAATCCATACGCGGGCTCGACCAAAGAAATCTCATTGGCGGGTAAATCCACAATGACAGGTGTGCTGGAGGTAAAGATTGAGGACGCAGAGGGCGCTTCCCTTACAGCTCGCGAGCTTGCGCGGAGCGAGGATTTAATTCGCTGGCGAGAGCTGGTGCGGAGTGTGAAGGAACCGTTAAGCGGGAGGTTGAATGAGTGGCGCAAAAAATATGATGGGGCACATTCGATGGAAATCAAGGCGTTGCCAGGCATGGTTCTGGAGGCAGCAACGATTTACAGTCCACTAATGGCGGTGGCGTTGGCTGGGGTAGAATCCGGTCGGGAGAAGTTCTCAAAGCAGGCGGCACTGCTTGATGAGTTTCTGCGGCCGAGAGACTGGAATGCAGCGGGGTTGACTGTCGTGGGCAACATTCCCGACGCGCTCGTATTTACGTATCAAGCACTGCATGGCGCGACATGCATGGAGGTGGATGAACTGGGCTTGGCAGTGGCATTATCTCGAAGCCGAGTGGCGCGGGCGCACCACTATGACGGAGTAATCGTTTATCAGGATCACCAATTCATAGGCTGGCCGGATTCGTTCAATCACACCTGTACCATGGCATGGGAATACCTGACGGTTCTAAGTGATAAGTGGCCTTGGCTCCGGCATGTGTTTGGCACATCGGAGGATTATCGGGCGTCGTTGAGTGCTTATTATATGGCGCTCAGCATTCAGGAGCTAGCAGTGATGCTTGCCGGTGACAAGGAGGAGGCGCTTAAAAACGCTGAACTTAGATTGGATGTTCCGGTAACGTGGATTGGGCTAACTCTGGAAATACGACAAAAGGCATATCGCAAGTTGATTCGGTCTCCTGAACGGGTGAGAAATATCTGGCGCAGTTTAGGAGTTAGTGACAAGGCTATGGCTGCAGCTTGGCCGGCATGGACAAACCACACGATCAATTGGGCGGCGAACGTTTTTCAACGTGGGTTATATGGCAAGCCTGAATACTGTGTCCTTTTCGAGGATGTGAAGCCTCAGGAAGATTGATATGCACACGCTGTAATTTCAAGAAGACCACATTTCAGAAGCCATCCAATACCGCTCGCTCGACCGGCAGATTTGGGGATGAACGGCGGCAAGCCGGAATGAAGGCCAGTCAACGGTGACTACTTTTTCGGCATGCATTGAAGTGCTTCGGTTTTCAGCGCCGCGGGAGTGAAACGCAATTCCTTGATGCAACCCTTGAACCAGTACGTCCGGTCAAAACGCGCGCCGATGAACGTGTTCCCGTTTGTCATCGGCTGGATGGCGACCTTCCCCTGCAATTCCTGCACGCCGTTGACGTAGTGCGACATTGTCTTGCCGTCATAAACCAGCGCCGTCCAAGTCCATTGGCCGTTCGAGTGCAACAGGTTGGTGTCACACAGCGTGAGATCGTTCGTCACGCCTGCCCGACAAGTCATCAGATAGGTGTCCAGACACCACGCCCGGCCATCGGCGCTGTGGGTTTCCATCGCCAGCCGTTCGTTGCGGTCATCAAGGATGTAGAAAAAACGCTGTTCTTCCAGGCCGTTGGTTTCCGGCAGGCACAACACTTCGACGGTGAACGTTTTCCAGCCCGCGAGTGGATTGACCGGAACGACGAGGGCATCGTTTTGCCCATTGAACCGGACCGCCGGGCCGCCCGCCTCTGCGTCCACAACTTTCGGCGCGCCGAGCACGTCGGGTTTTTGACCGCCGACAGATGTAACGTTGTCCAGTTTCCATATGACCGGTGGCGGCGTTTTGGTCGCGGCCTTTTCCTCCGCCGCCAATCCGGCGCGAGTCTCGATGAACATTGCCATTACAAGCAGCAGGCCCAACCAACCCGTCGTTGAAATTCGCGCTGGTTTCATGATGTTCTTGTGCTTTGCTTGTTTGTGCTTCGACGCAACGAAGGGTAAGAGCCAGCCACTGCCCGGTTCAAGGTCGGAATGGCTTCGGTTGTCCAAATGACAAAACTGTCATCTGCGGTTCAGCGGGGATTCATGTCGGGAAGGTTTCATGTCGGCGTTTCAATTTTTAAAACCAAATATCAAACACATTCAAATTATGAAAAAAACCATCCTGTGTTCTCTTGGTGCCATCATTGCCGCCAGTGTGCTGACGGGTTGCATTCAAGTGAAGTGTTGCCGATGTGAAGGCGAAAAGAACGAACATCACCACAAGGAAGCCAAGGAGGCCAAGCTGATGGCCGAAGCCAAGGTGAGCAAGGACGACGCCCAAAAGACCGCGCTGGCCAAAGTCCCCAATGGCACCGTCAAGGAAGCGGAAATCGAAAAGGAACACGGCAAGCTGGTCTGGTCGTTTGACCTTACCACGCCGGATACCAAGGATATCACCGAAGTGAACGTGGACGCCATCACCGGTGACGTGGTTTCCGTGGAGAAGGAATCGGCGGAGAGTGAAGCCAAGGAGGCGGCCGGGGAAAAAAAGTAAACAGGAAGTGTCATGTTTTGGCTGTGTAGTGTCGGCGCTGTGCGTCGATTTCGAGCCACAGGCTCGACACTACAGCGCATTTATGGCAAATCCAAAGAAACTGCTTTCAACCAAAAGGAGTCAGTTATGAAAAAAATTCTGTTGCCGGTTTTGCTTGGCCTGACCGTCGCGGTTTGCCGCGCCGACGGGCCGTACCATTTCATCAAGGAAATTCCCATCGGCGGCGACGGCGGCTGGGATTATCTGACCGTGGATTCGGCGGCGCAGCGCCTCTACGTTTCGCACGGAACCAGGATTGTCGTCATTGACCTCGCCAAGGACCAGGTTGTGGGTGAAATCACCAACACACCGGGCGTCCACGGCATTGCCATTGCCCATGACCTCGGGCTGGGCGTCACCAGCAATGGCCGCGAAGACAAAGCCGGCATCGTGGACCTGAAGACATTGCAAACGCTTTCGAAGGTGGACACCGGCAAAAATCCCGACGGGATGCTCTATGAACCGGGGCAGAAGGAAGCCTGGCTGTTCAACGGCCGCAGCCAATCGGCAACCGTGGTGGACGTGAAGGCCGGCAAGGTGGTGGCCACCATCCCGCTCGACGGCAAACCGGAGTTCGCGCAGGCCGACCCGGCGGTGGGCCGCGTTTATGACAATCTCGAAGACAAGAGCAAGGTGGCGGTGATTGACACCAAAACGCACACAGTGGTCACTAATTGGCCCATTGCGCCGGGCGAAGAAGCTTCCGGCATGGCGATTGATTTGAAAAATCACCGGCTGTTCCTCGGCTGCGGCGGCAGCAAGACGATGGTGATGATGGACAGCGCCACCGGCAAGGTGATTGCCTCGGTGCCCATCGGGCAGGGCGTGGACGCCAATGCGTTTGATCTGGGAATCGGGTTCGCCTTTGCCTCGTGCGGCGATGGCACCACCACGATTGCGAAGGAAGAAACACCGGACAAACTGACGGTGGTGCAGACGCTGGAAACCCAACGCGGCTCGCGGACGATGGCGCTGGATCCCGCCACACACAAAATCTATCTGGCCGCGGCCAAGTTCGAAGCTCCGGCCGAAGGTCAACGACGCGGCAAGATGGTCCCGGACAGCTTCAAGATTCTCGTGTACGGCATGGAGAAATGACCAGTTGACGCGGTTTTTTGCGTTTAACGTCCGAATGATTCGGCAATTCTCTAGTTATGCGCGTGTTGGTGGTTGAAGATGAAAAGAAGACGGCATCGTTTGTCCGCAAGGCGCTTCAGGCCGAGGGATTTGCCGTGGATGTATGCAGTAACGGCGACGATGCCCTGGCCGCGGCGCGGGCCACGCCCTTTGACGGCATCGTGCTCGACATCATGCTGCCGGGCCGCGACGGCCTGAGCGTGTTGCGCCAGTTGCGCGAGCGCAAAAACGCCACCCCCGTCCTGCTCCTGTCCGCGCGCGGCGAGGTCAACGAACGTGTCGAAGGCCTGAACGCCGGGGCGGACGATTATCTGCCCAAACCGTTTGAACTCGTTGAGCTCGTCGCGCGGGTGCGCGCGCTGACGCGCCGGAGCGGCGAAAACAAATCCACCGTGCTGCGCGTGGCCGACCTCACGCTGGACACGATTACGCACCGGGCGCAGCGCGGCGGCACCGATATCGAGCTGACCGCACGCGAATACCGGTTGCTGGAGTTTCTCATGCGCGCCGCCGGACGCATTTGCGGGCGGATGACCATCGTCGAGAAAGTGTGGGATTACGATTTCGATCCCGGCACGAATCTGGTGGACGTTTACATCCGGCGGCTGCGCGAAAAAATCGACGCCAACTTCGAACCCAAACTGCTCCACACGGTGCGCGGCACGGGTTACGTGTTGAAGGAGCAGCCATGACCATCCGCAAACGGCTCACGCTCTGGTATGCCGGCGTGCTGACGGCATCGTTGCTGGTCATTGGATTTGGAACCTACCAGGAAATCTTCGAGCGCTTTCGTCATGAACACCGTCAGGAGCCGGTGGAGCACGCGCTCGCGGAAACCAGCGAGATGGTTTTTAGCGTCGGCCTGCCAGCCGTGTTGCTCGGGTTGCTGGGCGGCTGGTGGCTGACCCGCCGCGCGTTGTCGCCGATGGCGGAATTGACCGAAGCCATAAAAAAAATCCACGAACGCAATCTCCGCGAACCGTTGCCCCGCACCGGCAACGGCGACGAACTGGACCGGCTGACCGAGGTTTTCAACGGCATGCTAGCGCGGCTTAACGACTCGTTCAACCGCACCCGTGAATTTACCTTGCATGCTTCTCATGAGTTAAAAACTCCGCTGACGATCCTGTGCGGCGAAACCGAGACCGCCTTGCGCGACGAATCACTCTCCGCCGCCGAACGCGAACGCCTGGCAAGCCAGCTCGATGAATTGCGCCGCCTGGCCCGCATCGTGGACGGCCTCACCCTGCTGGCCAAGGCCGACGCCGGGCAGGTGACGTTGAAACTCGAGCCCGTGCGACTGGACGAACTGGTACGCGATAATTTTGCCGACGCGCAAATCCTGGCCGAACCGCAAGGCATCAAAGTGGAACTGGCTGCCTGCGAGGAAATCACCGTGCCGGCCGACCGGCATCGCCTGCGGCAATTGTTGCTGAATCTGGTGGATAACGCCGTCAAGTACAACCAGCCGCAGGGCCGGGTGACGATGAGTTTGCAGCGGGCGAATGGCGCGGCTGAATTTACCATCGCCAACAGCGGGCCGGGCATTCCGTCGGAAGTTTTGCCGCGTGTTTTTGACCGGTTTTTCCGCGGCGACCCGGCGCATAGTCCCACCGTGGACGGTTGCGGACTCGGCTTGAGCATCGTGCAATGGATTGCCAATGCCCACGGCGGGAGTGTGAAAATTGATTCAGCACCGCAGCAGCAAACCACCGTAACGGTACGATTGCCGCTCCAAAGCTAAAATGAAGCATCGAACATCGAACATCGAATTTCAAACTTCGAACACAAACAATTGCGCGTATTTAAATGCCCTTCGGCGTTCGGCGTTCGGCGTTCGGCGTTCGATGTTTTTGATAGTGATTCTTTTTACCGCCGGCTGCGCCCGATTCCATCCGCAGCCGATTTCACCGGCAAAAACCGCCGCCGCCTTCGACGCGCGGTCGCTGACGAACGATAACCTGCACGCGTTTCTGGAAACCAACCACGTCATCGGCGAATGGCCGCGGCGTTCCTGGGATTTGAACGCGCTCACGTTCGTCGCGTTTTATTACCAACCGGCTCTGGCTGAGGCACGGGCACAATGGGCGTCGGCCCAGGCGGCCATAATCACGGCGGGCCAGCGCCCCAATCCGACCCTGTCCGCCACGCCCGGATACGATTCCCAGATTCCCGGCAATTTCAGTCCCTGGCTCGTGAACGCGAATCTCGACTTGCCCATCGAAACGGCCGGCAAGCGGGGCAAAAGGATTGCCGTGGCCAGCCACCTTTCCGAGGCCGCTCATTGGGATTTTGTTGCCGCCGCGTGGCAGACGCGCAGCCATGTGCGCATGGCGTTGCTGAATCTTTACGCCGCGCGCGAATCCGAATCTTTGCTTGCCCGGCAGGAATCAGCACAAAGCAATGTTGTCCGGCTGCTCGAAGGCCAGTTGGCCGCCGGCGCCGTTTCGGATTTCGAGGTCGCGCAGGCCCGCGTGGCGCTGAACACCACGCGGTTGTCACGGCAGGACGCCATCGGCCAGCTTGGCCAGGCCCGCGTCCAATTGGCCGATGCGCTGGGTTTGCCGGTTCAGGCGATGGAAGGCAATGAATTTTCCTTCGCCGGTCTGGATCAATTTCCCACGGCACTGACCGAGCCCGAAGTCCGGCGCCAGGCGTTGTTGAACCGAGCCGACGTGCGCGGCGCACTGGCGAGCTATGCCGCCAGCCAATCCGCCCTCCAGCTTGAAATCGCCAATCAATACCCGGACATCCATCTCGGTCCGGGCTACGGCTGGAACACCGGCAACGCTGGCGACAACGAATGGACGCTGGGGGTGACCCTGGAATTGCCCGTGCTCAATCAAAATCAGGGTCCGGTTGCCGAAGCCAGGGCGAGCCGCGCCGCCGCTGCCGCACATTTTCTGACGGTGCAAACCACCGCCATTGCCGAAATTGACAGCGCGCTGGCCGGTTACAACGCGACGCTGCAGAAATCGGCGACGGCCGGGGCGTTGTTGGAGGATTTGCAGCGGCAATTGGATTCCGTCCGTTCCCAGGAACAGACGGGCGAAGTTGATCCGTTGACGCTGGCCAATGCGGAATCCGACTACACCACCGGTGCTCAAAGCCGATTGGACGCGCTGGTCAAGGCGCAGCAGGCGTTCGGGCAGTTGGAAGATGCTGTCCAAAGTCCGCTGACGTTGTCGCCGGCTACGCTCAAAGCGATGGAGCAACATTTTTCCCGAGGTGCAAAATGAAACGAAAACAAATCATCATCAGCGGCGTGATTGTCCTGTGCGGCGGACTGGGCATTTTTGCGCTGCTTAAATCTCACCACCCTGCTTCCGGCTCGGATGATGAAGTGCCGCCGGAAAACGTGCCTTCCCTCGTCACCGTTCAAGTTGGCGCGCTCAAGCGCCTGACGCTGCATCAGTACGTCCAGGGTTATGGCACGGTTGAAGCCGCGCCGGCCACGGCGGAGCAACCAGCCGCCGGGGCGGAACTTGCCGCGCCTTCCGCCGGCGTCGTGACCAAAGTAAACGTCATCCCCGGTCAGCACGTTGAGAAGGGCGATGTGCTGGTGGACTTGAATTCACAGGCGGCGGAACAGGAAGTGGAACGGCAGAAAAAACTTTTCGCGGAACACAACACTTCCCAACGCAATCTGGAAGCCGCCGAGGCGCAGTTGGCCCTGCTGCAAGTCGCCGCCCCGCTGTCCGGCACTGCCACCCGCGTTAGCGTCAAGCCCGGCGAAGCGGTGGACGTGAACACGATCGTCGCGGAGGTGATCGATTTGAACCGGCTCGCGGTGAGCGCGGCCATTCCCGCGGCGGAGGCGACTGCATTGAAAACGGGACAGGAAGTGCGGGTGCTGAGCGAACCGCCGGTGACGGCGACCTTGTCGTTTGTCAGCCCGGTGGTGGACACGAATAACGGCGCGGTTTGGGTGCGCGCGACGTTGCCGGCCGACAGCGGATTACGGCCCGGCCAGTTCGTCCAATTGCGCATCGCCACGGCGGTTCACGTTGATTGCCTCGCCGCCCCGGCGGAAAGCGTGGTCACGGACGAGAGCGGGAAAAGCGTCGTTGCGCTGGTTCGCGGCGATGAAGCGATGCGGACGCCGGTGCAGGCCGGCTTGCGTGAGGGCGGCTGGGTGGAAGTCGAGGGAGCCGGACTCAAGGAAGGCGATTCCGTCGTGACGGTGGGCGCTTACGGATTGCCGGAGCAGAGAAAAATCCGCGTATTGAGTCCGACAACGGTCAAAGCTCCGGCAACCGATTGTTCTTCTGCGAAATGAAGCCTGACGCCATTTCGCCTTTGGGGCGGTTCGCCACACGGCACGCGTTGTCCATCACGTTCATCGCGGTGGTCTTGTGTCTGGCGGGCGTGCTCGCGGCATTGCGCACACCGTCATCGGTGTTTCCGCAGACGGATTTCCCGCGCATCGTCATTCTGGTCAACAACGGCATCATGCCCGCCGACGAAATGATGGCCATGGTCACGCGGCCCATCGAGGAGGTGATGAAGGAAATTCCGGGCGCGGTTTCGGTACGGTCGGCAACCAAACGCGGTTCGGCCCAGATCAATGTCTTCTTTAATTGGCACGTGGACATGCAGCAGTCGGAGCTTTACGTGCTGGGGCGGCTGGCGGAAATTCGCGGCGATTTGCCGGCGACCGCCGAAACCGAGGTCGAACGCGTGACGTTCTCCGCGTTTCCCATCATCGGCATCAGCCTCACCAGTTCCAATCGCGACATCATGGACCTGTGGGAAACGGCCAATTACAAACTCAAACCGCTCTTTCTGCAAATCCCCGGAGTGGCCAAGGTGGAAATCCTTGGCGGCCACGCACCGGAATATCACGTGGTGGTTGACCCGCTGAAATTGCAAGCTGCCGGACTCGGTTTGCAGGATGTATGCGACGCGCTGACGAAGAACAACCTCATCGCGCCCGCCGGCATGATTGAGGAGAATTATCACCTTTACCTGACCACGGTGGACGGGCGCGTGCGTTCGCCGGCGGACATCGGCGACGTGGTGATTGCCGTCCGCGGCGGCCACCCGATTTGTGTCCGCGACGTGGCGCAGGTCGGACGCGGGCCAGCGCCGGCTTTCAATGACATCACCGCGCAAGGCCGCAAGGCGGTTTTGCTGAACGTGCAAAGCCAGCCGGACGGCAGCACGCTGGAAATCGCCGCCGCGCTCAAGACAAAATTGCAGCAGCTCCGCCAGGAACTGCCGCCGGATATGCACCTTTCGTTTTACTACGATCAGTCGCAATTCGTGCGCGACTCAGTCGGCAGCGTCTGGGACGCCATCCTCTTCGGCCTCATCCTGTCGGTGTTCATCTTGTATTTCTTCCTGAAAAACTGGGGCAGCGTGCTCACGACCATTGTCACCATTCCCCTTACCGTGCTCATCACATTCGTAGCGATGAAACTGGCAAACATGACCTTCAATATGATGACGTTGGGCGGCATCGCCGCGTGCATCGGGCTGATTATTGACAACGCCATCGTTGTCGTGGAGGCCATGTGCGTGAAAATCGCCGCCGGCCGGCCGCGATTGACAGGCATCCAGGAAGCCATCGGCGAAATTTTTTATCCGCTCATCGGCTCAACGCTGACGCCGGTGGTGGTATTCATTCCGCTGGCGTTTCTGACCGGTGTGGCCGGCGTGTTTTTCCGGGCACTGGCGTTGACCATGGTCGTGTCGCTGCTCGTGTCGCTGGCGCTCGCGCTCACGCTCACGCCGTCGCTGGCAGCTTGGTTCATCCGGGAGCGTGAGAAAATGGAGCATGGCCACGCCCCCGGAGGATTGGAGGGTGGATTCCTGCTGGCGCGGGTCATCCGGATTTACGAACGCGCCGTGCGGGTGGCGCTGCGGCATGCCTGGTCGACGCTGGCGGTGTGCGGACTGGTTTTTGTCGGCGGTGTTTTCATTTACCAGAACCTGCAATCCGATTTTCTGCCCGACTTCGATGAAGGCGGTTTTATCATTGATTACTGGGCGCCGCCGGGCACCAGCCTTATCGAAACGTCGCGCATCCTCAACCAGGCTGAGGATATTCTGCGCGCCAATCCGGACGTGGAAGATTATTCCCGCCGGCTGGGCGCGGAAATGGGCATGTTCATCACCGAGGCATATGTAGGTGACTTTGCGGTCAAACTCAAATCCAACCGCAAACATGCCACCGAGGAAGTCATTGCCGAATTGCGCCATGAATTCAGTGAAAAATTCCCCATGATGCGCTGGGAATTCCCCGGGATTCTCACCGACGTCATCGGTGATTTGCAACTGACGCCCGACCCGATTGAGATCAAATTGTTCTCACCGGATTTGAAATGGCTGGAGCAAACCGCGCCGCAGGTGGAGGAGCAAATCAAGAAAATCCCCGGCGTCGTGGACACGTTTGACGGGCTGACCAAGACCGGTCCGTCCATCAACCTCCGCGTGCGGGCCGCCGACGCCGCGCGGTTCGGCCTTACCGCGCAGGACATCGCTGACGCCGCGAACACCGCCTTGCTCGGCCAGACCGCGTCGTCCGTGCTCGAAGGCGATCGCGTGGTGGACATTCGCGTCCTGGACAAGCCGGCAAGTGTTAACCATGTTGAAACGCTGCGCGAATTGCCGTTGCGCGCGTCCGACGGCACGGTTGTACGACTTGACCAGGTGGCCGACGTGAACGTGGAGCCGAGCGAGGTGGAGCTGGACCGCGACGATTTGCGGCAGGACATCATCGTGTCCGCCCGGCTGGAAGGCCGCGACCTGGGCAGCGCGATGAAGGAAATTCAGGCCAAATTGAGCGCGGACAAATCGCTGCCGCCCGGCACGGTGGAATACGGCGGCCTCTACCAGCAACAACAGGAATCGTTCCGCAATCTGGTGGTGGTCCTCGCCGCTGCGATTTTGCTGGTCTTCACCGTGTTGGTGATTGAATTCCGTTCGTTCTACGAACCGGTGGCCATTGTTTTCGGTTCGGTTCTGGCGCTATTCGGCACGGTTGTCGCGCTGTGGCTTACCGGCATCACGTTGAATATTGTCTCGTTCCTCGGCGCGATTATCGGCGTCGGCATTGTCGCCAAGAACGGCATCCTGATGTTGGATTTCTCCCGGCAATTGCAGGACGACGGTGTGGAACCGGTGGAAGCGCTGGTGCGCGCCGGCCACCGCCGGTTACGGCCGGTGTTGATGACGTCGCTGGCCGCGGCGCTGGGCATGCTGCCGCTGGCCTATGGCATCGGTGCGGGCGCGGACATGCTCCGGCCCTTGGCCATCGCCGTCATCGGTGCATTGTGCATTTCCGTGCTGTTGTCACTCATCGCGACACCCGTCGCCTACTTTGTAATGTTGCGGCTGCGCGGAAGCGGCAAAAACCCGGACGAAGCCGGAGCCGCAATTTGAGCAAATCACCCCGGTCATCTCACTGTAACGCGCCGGTTCGGCAATCAGGCTTTAAGCTTGCCAGAAGCTGGCATTGGCAGTACCGCTGGACACGAAGAAGGAGCAGGGCTATGAAAATTCAATTCTGTGTCGCTGGTTTGTTTTTGCCGGCAGTGCTGGGCCTGACCGGATGTGGAACGGTGGAAGCACCACAACGACAAAATGTCATCCTCGTGGACCACTCGGGCCGCTCGCTTTACCTGTCCGGCGCGAATGCACTGAAGCCCGAATCCACCAACGATTTCGATCAGCATCTCCTGGCCATCACCAACGCCATTGCCACCGACACCAATTGCCTCGCGCCTGACGGAACGCGGCAGATTCTGATTTTTGTGCATGGCGGCCTGAACAGCTACAATCAAAGCCTACAGCGAGTGGATGATCTCACGAACCATATCGCGACCAATCATTACTACCCGCTCTTTGTCAACTGGGACTCGGGATTCAAGTCGAGTTATCTGGAACATTTGTTCCTGGTGCGCCAAGGCGAAGTGGAACCGTTCTGGGGGCCCGTCACCTTTCCGCTGTATTTTGTGGCGGACGTAGGGCGCGCCGTGACCCGGGCTCCCGTCGTCTGGTATTACCAAATTACCAGCGATTTGATGACGACGGTGCGTTATGAAAGTCCGATCCATTTCTGGCACAGCCGTTCCAATGCACTGGCGCGGGCTTCCTCCAATTCCTGGTCCGGGCTGCGCCTGTCCATCGGCAGCGACGACCGCACGTGGGGAAGCAAGTGCGGCTATTTCACCTCGTACGTTGTCACCTTCCCGTTCAAGCTGGCAACGGCGCCGATCATTGACGCTTTCGGCAAGAGCGCTTGGGACAACCTGTCGCGTCGAACTCAAACCATGTTCCGGTCGCCGGAGCAATTTGAGCAACCGGCCATCAGCAACGAAATCTGGGTGGCCCACCAGCGAACCGGCGAACCGGCCGACGGAGCCGTAGCCCGCTTGATGCAATCGCTGGAAGATCTCGCGGCCGCCAATCCATCGAATCATTACGCCATCACACTTATCGGCCACAGCATGGGCACGATTGTCGCCAACGAGATGCTGCGAACACATCCTGGCCTTTGTTATTCCAACATCGTTTACATGGGCGCGGCCTGCAGCGTGAGCGACTTCGCCAGTGCCGTTATTCCCTGTCTCGAGCGCGAGACGAACGCGCATTTTTACAATCTCACCCTGCATCCCATCGCCGAGGTGCGGGAAGCGCAATGGACCTGGTTGGACCTCACGCCGCGCGGCAGTCTGCTGGAATGGATTGACAATTTTCTGGCCAATCCGCGCACGGTGCCCGAACGCACACTCGGCAAATGGGACAATGCCATTTCCACCACCGCGCTCATTCCATCGAATGTGGCTGGCCGCGTCCGCATCAAGGCATTTGCCGTGGGGCCCCGGAGCGAATTCCACGACAACCCGATGGTGCACGGCGATTTCAGCGAGGAGCCGTTCTGGGAGAAAGATTTCTGGACAAAGCGAGCGCCTTAATTTGCCGGCACCACACTGAAAATGAACGACAAACTCCGCGTGGTGGAGATTTTGCAAATGGCATCTGTGCCGAATGACTAATTTCTAAATCCCAATGACGAAAGAATCACCAAACCCGAATGAGCAACCCGGCGGGCGCATTAATTATTGGTCATTTGAACCTTCTTTAGTCATTCGGATTTAGGGTTTAGGATTTCCGGCGAATGCCGGCCGCATTCTGCTCGACCCCGTGGCCGGAAGCCGTTACCTTCCTTGCAATTCTCACTCTGAGGTGAATTATGGATGAACTATTGAAAATTTTGCAGGCCAACGCGATTGAATCGCGCGAGAACATCGCCAAGATGCTGAACACCACCGTCGCAAAGGTGAACGAGCGTATCGCCAAATACGAAAAGAGCGGCGTCATCCGCGGTTACCAGGCCATCCTGAACGAGGACAAGCTGGACCTCGACACCGTCACCGCCGTCATCGAGGTCAAGGTATCGCCCCAGCGCGAGGGCGGATTCAACACCGTCGCCGCCCGCATCAGCAAATTCCCCGAGGTGCGCTCGGCGTATCTCATGAGCGGCACCTACGACGTGCTGTTGTTCATCGAGGGCCGCAACCTGCGCGAGGTGGCCGCCTTCGTCAGCGAACGGCTCTCGCCGCTCGACGGCGTGCTCTCCACGTCCACCCATTTCATGCTCAAAACCTACAAGCGCCTCGGCGTGCTGATGGAATCCGGCCATGCAGAAGAAAGACTCAGTGTCGCTCCGTAACCGCGTCAACGCGACGGTGCGCGACATCCCGCGCTCGGGCATCCGCGACTTCTTCGACATCGTCAGCACGATGAAGGACGTCATCAGCCTGGGCATCGGGGAGCCGGATTTTGACACGCCCTGGCACGTGCGGGAATCCACGATGTTCGCGCTCGAACGCGGCGTGACGCATTACACCAGCAATTACGGCTATCTTGAACTTCGCAAGGGGCTGGCCAAATACGTCGGCAAAAAATTCGGCGCAGAATACAACCCGGAGGATGAAATCCTCATCACCGTCGGCGTGAGCGAGGCCCTCGACCTCGCCTTGCGCGCGCTGGTCACACCCGGCGACGAGGTGCTTTATCACGAGCCATGTTACGTGTCATATCGCGCCACGATTTTATTCGCGCACGGTGTGCCGGTGGCGGTCGAGACGAAACCGGAAAACGGTTTCCGCCTCACCCGCGCCATGTTGGAGAAAAAGGTGACGCCGAAAACAAAGGTGTTGATGCTGAATTTTCCGAACAATCCGACCGGCGCGGTTATGGGCCGGCAGGATTTGGAGGACATCGCCGCGTTCGCCCGCGAGCACGACCTGATTGTGGTCACCGACGAAATTTACGGCGAACTGACCTATGACTCACCGCACACGAGCATCGTAAGCCTGCCGGGCATGCGTGACCGCACGATTTTCCTGCACGGCTTCTCGAAGGCATGGGCGATGACCGGTTACCGGCTCGGCTACGCCTGCGGCCCGGCGGAACTCATCGAAGCGATGATGAAGATTCATCAATACACCATGCTCTGTGCTTCTTCCATGGGGCAGAAAGCCGCGATTGAAGCTCTGGCCCGGCCGGATTCCGACGTGGGCGAAATGGTGGACGAATATCGCCGCCGCCGGAATTTCGTCGCCGCTGCCTTCAAGGACATGGGCATTGAATGTCACCGTCCGCTAGGCGCGTTCTATGCATTCCCCAGCGTGGCGAAGTTTGGCATGAAGTCGAAGGACTTTGCGTTGAAGCTGCTGAACGAGGAAAAGGTGGCCGCGGTGCCGGGCACTGCTTTCGGCGAATGCGGCGAAGGCTTCATCCGCTGCGCCTACGCCACCAGCATGGAAAATCTCAAGGAAGCGATGGTGCGGCTGAAACGGTTTATTGGAAAACTGTAAATTGCTGCGATGCCAATTTACTCAAAGCAAGCTAATTAGCTGAACTTTGTTACATATGTTACAAAGTTTTGTTGGGCTATAAACTCTGGGATTATCGTTTTGCAGCTTCGGTTTCTCAAACGTCATGCGACGGGCTTCGACTAACCCCAGGCGGGTGAGCTTGCCGTTCATCAAGTTGATACCGCCAAGCTAGTCGAACTGCTGTAATGCGATTGGATAGTTACGCGGTTGCCAGGTTGTCTTCCAGCACTTTGGATTTACCCGAAGGCGGTTCGTTTTCCGTTGCGGCGGTCGTGGCGTCCCAGACTTTAATCGGTTCGTAAAATGAATCCCGTTGCACGGGCGTGCGGCCGGCTTCGCGGATGGCTTTGAGCATTTCCGCCTCGGTCTGGAGTTGTGGTGATTTTGCGCCGGCCATGTGGAAGATGTGTTCCTCGATAATGGTGCCGTGCAAATCGTCCGCACCGTAGCTCAATGCCACTTGCGACAGTTTCAATCCCATGCCCACCCAGTAGGCGGTGATGTGGTCGAAGTTGTCGAGGTAGCTGCGGCTGACGGCGATGGTGCGCAAGGTGTCGAAACCGGTCGGTGATTTTTCCACGGGAATGTCGTTATTCTCCGGCTGGTAGGGCAGCGGCACGAAACCGACAAAACCTTTCGTCTCGTCCTGCAACGCGCGCAATTGCCGCAGATGGTCCACGCGGTCGGCCAGCGATTCAACGTGGCCGTAGAGCATCGTACAGGTACTGCGACCACCCAGTTTATGCCAGGTTCGATGTACGTCCAGGTACTCCTCGGCGGATTCCTTACCGCGGGCGATGGCGCTGCGGACTTCCGGCCGGAAAATTTCCGCGCCGCCACCGGTGAGCGAATCGAGCCCGGCGGCCTTCAGTTCAGTCAATGTTTGTTCGACGGATTTTTTAGCCAGCCAAGCAAGGTGTAGGATTTCAATGGCGGTGAAGCATTTGAGGTGAAGGCGAGGCGAAACTGCTTCGTAGCCGCCGACGTGAGGAGGCGGATTAGTCGCAGCTCGTAAGTTGTCCGCCTCGTTACCTCGGTGGCTACCGGAATCCAACGCCCGGAGCGCCTTGAGCATGTCGGTGTAATAACTGAATGGCAGCGATGGATGCAATCCGCCGACGATGTGCAATTCCGTAATGCCGAGTTTCAGGGCTTCCCGCGCTTTTTCCACAATTTGCTCAATCGACAACTCGAAACCGTCGGCATCGCGTTTCTTGCGCGCGAACGAGCAGAACTGACAGGACAGGATGCAGTAATTCGAGTAGTTGATGTAGCGATTGATGATGTAGCTGGCGCGGTTGCCGGTTTTTTTCTGGCGCGCCAGGTCGGCGATGGCACCGAGGGCGTTCAAATCCCTGGATTCAAACAGCCGAAGCGCGTCAGCCTCGGAAATGCGTTCGCCGGCGGCCACCTTGTCGTATAACTCGCGCAGTTCGCTGCGTTGAACGAAGAAATTCACAAAACAGAGTTTACCACGGAAATGAAGTTGGGAAAGCAAGTTTACACTGGAACGGCAACAAGAAGTAACCACGAAATGCACAAAACACACAAAAAGCTGGAGCAATTTCAGGTTTCGATTTCGTGTCGTTCGTGTGTTTCGTGGTTCAACTGAACGCGCCGAACAGGGCCCGCATTTCCTCGTCCACGTCGCTGGCATCGGCCAGGGTTTGGGCGATTTCGTCGCGGAGCAGTTGTCGGTAACGCTTGCGCAACCGATGCACCGCCACCCGCACGGCAGTTTCGTCCATGCCCAGTTTTCGCGCCGCGTCGGCGTGCGACAACTCGCCCTTGCCGGCGGTGAGGAAAATTTTCAACTCCACGAACTGTTTTCCCCGACCGTCCGCCTCGCACTCGGCGTGCAGTCGTTCGATGACCTTGGCGAGCAGGGTCACGGCCCATTCGCGATCGAAGGCTTCGTCCGGACTTGGCTCGGCAGTGACGGCCACCTGGAACTGCGTGTCGGCGGTCTGCCAGTCGAGCGAGAGGTGCGGCACGCCGCCGCCGCGCTTCTGGCGTCGCGATTTGTCCCATTCGTTGGCGAGAAAATGTTTCAGCGACGCGAGCAGGAACGCGCGAAAGCGTCCGCGCTCGGCGCTCAGACCTTCGAGATAATTTTTCCCCAGGAACCGCGCGAAAAATTCCTGGGTGAGGTCCTCGGCGTCTTCCTTCGTGCGACCACGGCGGCGGACGTAAGCATAAAGTGGAAACCAGTAGGCGCGGCACAACTCCTCCAGCGCGCGGTCGGATTGCGGTGTGGAACGATTGCCTGCCGCGAGCACAACCGTCCAGTGCGTCGTGGCGAAGATGTCGCCCGTCGCGCCCGTGGACGGCGTGGAGGCTTCGAAGTTCAAGCGGTTCCCGGCAGGATGGACTGGCACACGGCCACGAATTTTTCCGGGTCGTCCGGTGAAAAGCCGATGCGTTTGAAACAGCCGGATTTTTTTGTCAGCAAAGCGTGGCGGCAGAAGTTGCAATTATCGAGCTTCACGCCCCAGATAAATCCCTTCTGGCCGTGGAAAATGGACGGGCGCACTTCGATTTTCGAGATCTCGCCGGCAGGAATGACGAGCGTGTGGAAAAGAAACCAGGATTGCAGTTCGAGCCGGTCGCGATAGACGCGATACTCCTGCCACAGATTGCTGCCTGTTCGTTTGGAAATGTAAATAGGCGTGTCGTCCATCGGCCAAGGTGGTTGACGTTTTTATTGCTCGGTTCAATGAATGTAATACCCGGCGGCCCGCCATTGGCCATCTTTTTCGAGCATGAACGTGACGGTTTCCACCGCGGATGGTTTGTTTGCGAACGTGGTGTCGAATTTCATCACAACGTATTGTCCGTCCGGTGCGCCGGGAAGCGACGTGGCGGACTGCGTCTTGTTCACTTTGCGAGACGTCAGTTTACCGAGCGGCTTGCGAACAGTTTCCAAGGACGCCTTCCACTTGTCTTCCGTGACCGCACTCCGAAAAAAAGCGGACGCCTCCTGCCAGCTTTGGGCGTAATCGCCTTGATCTATCGCCGCCAGCCATGTCTGGGCCGCCGCCGTTGCCTCCTTTTGCGCCCCGGCTTTTGGCATTCCGTCATTGGTTTCGGTGGCAGATTCGGAAGCAACGCCCGCCAAAAGAGCGGTTGCGCATAGCAATCCGACGACTTGGGATTTGAATAGTTTAATTTTCATGGAGGTTCCTTGGTGTATGGATTGGTTGATCAAATCACTTGATGAAATAGCCCGCCGCCCGCCATTGGCCATCTTTTTCGAGTATGAACGTGACGGTTTCAATCGCAGATTTCTTGTTGGCGAAGGAAGTCTCAAACTGCATCAAAACGTATCGGGATTATCCCCTTGACATACGGTAGGCGTTGGCGTATATTGGGGGCATGAAAGAGAAGAAAGAAAAAGCCAGCGCAACCATCCAAGAATTCCTTGCAAAGTTCTCGACCGCCGAAGCGTGCTTGCAACACTTGTTTGACACTCGGTTCGGTCAGGGCCATGTCTGCCCCGCTTGCAACCGCAAGGCCAAGTGGTATCGAATTGAAGCCGAACGCGCCTATTCCTGCCAGTGGTGCGGACACCATCTGCATCCGACAGTTGGCACACCGTTTGAAGATAGCCGCACTCCGTTGCAACTTTGGTTCTACGCGATTTACCTGTTCACCACTTCCCGTCACGGCGTTCCCGCAATGGAATTGATGCGGCAACTTGGCGTTACCTACAAGACGGCGTGGCGCATGGCAGACCTTATTCGCAGGCACATGGCGGAAGTGGACGATGAATGGCCGCTGTTTGGTGACGTTGAAATTGATGAGACTTACGTTGGCGGTCGCACTCACGGTATCCGTGGCCGCGGCGCGGCGAATAAGACAATCGTCTTTGGCATGATGCAGCGCAAGGGGCAGGTTATGACCAAAGTGGTTCCGAATGTCACCAAGAAAACTTTGCAGCCGATTATTGAGGAAAATGTTTTGGACGGTACTACGGTTCACACGGATGAATTGAAGTCTTACAAGGGACTGAAAAAGGCTGGCTTCAATCACCAGACCGTAAATCACGGCACAGGCGAGTATGTAAATGGCAAATCGCACGTCAACGGCATGGAGAACTTTTGGAAGCACCTGAAAGGCAGCATCCGATCCACTCACATGCATGTTTCCCAAAAGCATCTGCATAAATACGCAAAGGAATTCGAGTTTCGTTTTAACCAGCGCGAGACGCCTTCCGCGATGTTCCCCGCTTTGGTTTCAACTTTCCAGAAACCATAGACTTTAGGACGGCGTGAAAATGCTTACGGCTGGCAGGTGGATATTTCGCTTCATGCTCTTTAGCGAATTGCGCCAGCTTGTTTTTCGCTATAGCTTCTTTGAGGTGCATATTTAATAGGACTCCAAAATTATAGGATGCCAATTCCCAATGTTGGTTTGCATCCCCAATGCAGACATGGTTCTGGAATTTGTTTCAAAGGAAATCGGGACAAGAAAGTATTGTTTTTGAGGCTTATTTAACGCCTGATATTGATATTCCCCTTCCAAAGAGAAACGCAATTCATTGGTGTCCACAATCGTGCTGATATGATTTGTAGGGTTTGCCCAAATTGACGTATTGGCAAATACTGTATAGTTCGTCATTGCATCAGAGTCTGACGTAAAAAATAAAACAGAATCGGAGGCTGCGACAGCTTTTGATTCTCGGGCACCTCCACAGTTTTTGGGGTGTTTGGAGGGTCGTCTGACATACACTTGAATCATCCGCAAAAGCGGGTAAAAAGTCAATACCGTATGCCGAGGGGATAATTCCGAAAGGTTTTGTCAAAGCTTCACAATAAGGACCTCACTGCTTGGTATAAATATGAAGAGAATCCTTTCAGCGCCGCTGAAAATGTTAGAAAACTGGCGCTGGAAGGTTTCTCCATTTTGGGGACCAATGCAGAATGCGCCGTTCCGCAGATTGCCAAAGTATTGGCATACTCGGATGAAGCGGCCCGCGCTTTGCTCGTGGTCGGGCCGAAAGGTTTTTCCGCACTGACCAATGCGATGAATGACTCGAACATGAGCGTTCGGGATGCATTGATCCGGGCGCTGGGCAAGGAAGGCGGCGGGGATACCAACACGATCCGGCAGATATTAGTCAATGCGCTCAATGACCCGGACAAGCTCATCCGGTTGCACACGGCCGAGTTGCTTCAGGGCAAAGAACCGGACCTGGTCATACCAACACTCGTTCCACTTTTGAGCGACAATGCATATCGCTGGCGGGCCGCCAATCTGCTGGCCGTTTATGGCTCTGCCGCGAAAAGCGCGGCGCCAAACATTTTCTCCATCTTCACAAATCAGCCGGATATGATGCTTCTGCCCGCCTTAAGGAAAATTGACCCAGATATTGCCGCACAAGCAGAAACTTTTCTCGTCAACAGCGGGCCGTTGAACGGTGCACGTTTTGGCTATACGAGAACACGGTTGCCCAACGGCAAAGAGTTGATTGCGGGAGGCTGGCTCAAGGTCGAATCCACTGTCAAAAACCATTTTCTTTCCAGCGCTGAATTGCTTGATCCGAAGACCGGAAAATGGACGGAGACCGGTGAAATGCACGATGCGCGCTGGGATCATACAGCAATCTTGCTAAACAATGGCCAAGTGCTGGTTGTGGGGGGCTCTACCAGCAAAGAATCCGATTCTACTAGTGCGGAGTTATATGACCCAACCACCGGAAAGTGGAAGCAGACTGGTTCGATGAATCACACACATTGTGGTAGAGAGGCGGTCCTTCAATCCAACGGCACAGTATGGATGCCGGGAGGGTGGGATGGTCGCAAAATGACGGATGATGAGGTATACGATCCGGCGACAGAAAAATGGACTGTAGTCCCGAAAAAATAGTATGCTTATGAACGGTTCTTTTAAAAGCGCCGAGAGATATTTGGGGATAGTCGCATTTTCTATGGTCACCTTGGCCTCAAGCTTGTGCTATGCCCACGACTGGCCGGTTCACATGGCAATCACCGCAAGTGCGTTCACAAACTCTGCCGGTCTGCGAACATTCATCAATGAATGTGTCGAAACCAATAAGTTGACCGCCAGCCCGCCTCAATATTCCGACACTACCACAGCATCCAACTGGCTTGCGATGGGAAGCAAAATGTAAAGGGGTCAGTCCCGCACTTTTATACTTGTCGACACGGAACGAGAGAGAGCCTTGCCTCGGCGGTTTGGCGAACAAGGTCAGAAGTGTTGCGCATGAGGCAAGAAAGAGACTAAGTTTATTTCCACATGACTCGCCTCGACCAGGCACTGGTTGAACGCGGCCTTTGCGAAAGCCGCGAACGCGCCAAACGCGTTATTCTCGCCGGCCAGGTCCGCATCAACGCCCAGTCCGCCCATAAACCCAGCGATTCCGTCAAACCCGGCGACCGGCTTACCCTGGACGCGGACGAGAAATACGTCAGCCGGGGCGGCCATAAACTGGAACACGCCCTGCGCCATTTTCAATTGGACGTCACCGGCCTGACGGCACTCGACCTGGGCGCATCCACCGGCGGGTTCACCGATTGTCTGCTCCAGAACGGCGCGGCCAGGGTTTTTGCCGTGGACGTCGGCCGTGGCCAATTGGCTTGGAAACTCCGCCAGGACCCGCGCGTCGTGGTCATGGAAAAAACCAACGCGCGCCATCTGACGCCGGAACACTTCGGAGGGGCGAGTTCCACGAGCCCCAAACCGGAAAAAGCCAAAGCCAAGTCAGGGACTCGTATAACTCGCCCCTCCGAAACGAGTCCCTCCGGAAACGAATTCCACGGCGTTGATTTGATCACCATTGATTGCTCGTTTATTTCGCTGCGAAATATTTTACCCGCCGCGATTGCTTTATTGCGGGCGGGTGGCAGAATTGTCGCGCTCGTTAAACCGCAGTTCGAAGCCGGGAAAGCCGAAGCCGATAAGGGCCGGGGCGTCATCAGCGACCCGTCGGTGCACGAGCGCGTGCTCGCGGAGCTGCGGGAATTCGTCCGCGCGCAATCCGGGTTGCGCTGGCGGGGGGTAGTGGAATCACCGTTGCTCGGCCCGGCGGGCAACAAGGAATTTTTAGCACTGATTGAAAAAACAAGCTGACAAAATCAAACGCGTCGGGCTCATCGGCAATTCGGAAAAGCCCGCCTGCGTGGACAGCGTCCGCAAGGCCGCGCGGCTCATCCAGCGCGCCGGACGCAAGGTGTTGTGCGACACCGACACCGCCCGGCTGGTCGGATTGAAAACCTCGGTGTGCGCGGACGCCGCCGCGCTGGCGCACGAATCGGACCTGCTGCTCGTCTTCGGCGGCGACGGCACGATGCTGCACATCGCCCGCGAAATTGCCGGCTCGGCCACGCCCATGCTCGGTGTCAACATCGGCGGGCTGGGCTTTCTCACCGCCGTGCCGTCGGATGAATTGGCCCGCGCCCTGGCCCAAATCTGGCGCGGCGAATTCAAATACGAAGCCCGCGCCCTCATCGAGGGTTCCGGCATGTGCCGGGGCCGGAAAATCCGGGAAACCGCGTTGAACGACATCGTCATCAGCCGCGGCGCCGTCTCCCGGCTCATCAGCCTGGACGTGAGTGTGGACAACGAACTGGTTACGCGCTACCGCTGCGACGGCCTCATTATCAGTTCGCCGACCGGTTCCACCGCCTATTCCCTCGCCGCCGGCGGCCCCGTGGTCTTGCCCACGGCCGAAGTATTCGCCTTGACGCCGATTTGCCCGCACGCTCTGTCGAGCCGTCCAATCATTTTGCCGCTGTCCTCGACCATCCGTGTCAAAGCCGCCAGCTCACCGCACCCGATCATTCTGAGCGTGGATGGCCAGGTGGTCGCCGAACTGGGCGTTGGAGACGAGGTGGCCGTCCGCCGCAGCCGGGGCGCCGTCCGGCTGATGCATCTGGCGGACAGTTCATTTTTGGAGGCGCTGCGCCGCAAGTTGTACTGGCGCGGAGCATATTTATAAAAGGCTGAAGTCTAAAGGCTAACGGCTGAATGAAAAGCAACCGCAAATCAAGTCGGTATCTTTTGGTCTTTAGCCTTCAGCCTTTAGCCTTTAAACAAAATGGTCCGGCTTAAAGACATAGCCCGATATGCGGGCGTCTCGGTGATGACGGTGTCGAAGGCGTTGCGCGACGAACCGGACGTCTCGGCAACCACCAAGGCGCGCATCAAGTCGCTGGCACAACAGATGGGTTACGTTCCCGACTCGTCTGCCCAGGGGTTGCGCACCCGGACATCCAAATTGTTCGGCCTGGTCATCCCCTCGAGCACGGACCCGATTTTTTCCCGCATCGTTTTCGCCATCGAGGACCGCGCGCATGAACTGGGCTATGACATTTTGCTCGCCCACACGCATAACCTGGCGGCCCGCGAGGAGGTTTGCATCCGGCGGCTGCTGGCGCGGCGCGTGGACGGCCTGTTCATTTCACCGGTGTACCGTTTTGAAGCCGAGGCACGCATTTATCAGGAGGTGCTGGCCCGCCAGGTCCCGACGGTGTTGATCGGTCCGCCCGCACCATTCTGCAAATCATTCGTCAGCGTGGAAACCGACGAACAGGTGGCCAGCCACACGGCGACGCAACATCTGCTGAAGCTCGGCCATAAACGCATCGCCTATCTCACCGGCCCGCCCACCGCCCCGTGGGCGCACGAGCGGTTTGAAGGTTACCGCCGCGCCTTGCGCGAAGCCGGGATGGACGCGGACGACAAGCTGGTTTTTCAAGCCGGCAGCACCATCGCCGACGGCACCAAGGCCACCCAACAAATACTGAATGAATCATGCGATGCCACCGCCATTCAAACCGTCAACGATCTCGTTGCCATCGGCTGCGCGGAAGCGTTGCTCGATAAAGGTTTGCGGATTCCAGAGGACATTTCGCTCGTGGGTTTCGGCAATATTCTGACGGCGGAATACTTTCGCGTGCCGCTGACGACCATCCGCCAGCCCAAGCACCGCCTTGGCATGGCCGCCGTGGAAGCGATGATGAATCTGCTGAAAGGCCTGCGCGTGGAAATGAAACGCCTGCCCGCCGAGCTCATCGAGCGCAAAAGCACGGCGCCGCCGAAAGCCGGCGCAATCGCAAATCCAGCATAGTGGCTAATCAAATCACCCCAGCCGGAACGCCGCAAGCAAAGTGTGGCGCGCCCCGGCTGGAGACAATTCGCTTCTGACAATTTCAACCTCCCGCGCCGTCCATTCGCCGAACAGCCGTTGCTCAAACGACTGCGCCCGGGCGGCCAACTCCCGGGTATCGGCCGGACGCGGATTTTTCAGCCGGCCCAGCGTCACATGGCCCGTGAAATTTTTCTCGCCCGGCTCGCGGCTGAACGGACCGACAACCGTTTCAATCCGTTGCTGCAAATCCGTCAGCTGCCCTGCCCCGTCCTGGATTCCCACCCAGGCCACGCGAGGCGAACGGGCATGGGGAAAGAAACCAACGCCTTCAGCGCGCAACGACAACGGCCGGCCATTTTGACAAACCGCATTGACCGATTTTTTCAGCGCTTCAACGTTGTCCGCTGCAACATCGCCCAGAAACCGGAGCGTGAGATGAAATTGATCCGGCCGGATCCAGCGGGCCACGTTGCGCGGCACAAGCGGCTGCAATTCCTGCTGGACGCGGATGATTTCGCCCCGGACCGGCTCCGGAATGGAAATTGCCACAAATAACCGGAGATGGTTGGCTGGATTTTCGTTCGCCATGGGCTCCATTCAACACTTGAAACTTGAAACTTGAAACTCGAAACTGACGCCATGGCATTGCCCGCTGATTATCACATGCACACGCCGCTGTGCCGGCATGCAACCGGCGAGCCGGCTGAATACGCCAGACAAGCACTGGCCGCGGGGTTCACCGAAATCGGCTTTTCCGATCATTCGCCGATGCCGCGCGATGATTTCGACGACTGGCGGATGTATGCGCATCAGTTGGATGAATACGTCGCCAAAGTCCGACAGGCGCAGAAGGATTTTCCGGACCTGACCATCCGGCTGGGATTGGAAGTGGATTATTTGCCGGGGCAAGAGGATTGGATTCGCGACCTCGCCGCCCGGCATCCGTGGGATTATTTCATCGGGTCGGTCCATTACGTCTCCGACTCCTGGGCCATCGACAATCCGCAAAAAATTTCCGAATGGAAAAATCACGACGCGTTCAAAGTCTGGTCGGCTTATTTTGAGCGGCTGACCCGGGCGGCGGAGACAGGCTTTTTTGAAATCATCGGCCACGCCGACCTGCCGAAAAAATTCGGCCATCGACCGACGGAGGATTGCACGTCGCTTTATGAAAAATTTCTCGCCGCGGCCGAAAAACACAACTGCGCCATCGAATTGAACACCGCCGGGCTGCGGAAAGATTGCCGGGAAATTTATCCGGGCCGCGAAATTCTCCGGCTGGCATTTCAAAATAGCGTGCCGATCACGTTTGGTTCGGACGCCCACGCGCCGGCGGAAGTCGGGATGAATTTTACCGAAGCCATTCAGCTTGCGCGCTCGGCCGGTTACCGGAAATATTGCCGGTTCAACCGGCGAAAACGGCAAATGGTTGATTTTTGAATCCGGAGCTTGCGGGCCATGTTCATGACCAAACTGACCAGAAACCAGCTCGCGGCACTCATCTGCCTGGCGCTGACCCTGGTCAACGCCGCGCTGTACTGGCCGATGACGCACCACGGCTTTGTCAATTTTGACGACGACGATTACATCACCAACAATCCCCACGTCAGAGCCGGGCTGACCTGGACCGGGGTGGTCTGGGCTTTCAAAACCGGGGCCGCCGCCAACTGGCATCCGTTGACGTGGCTTTCACACATGTTGGATTGCCAGTTGTACGGTTTGTACCCGGGCGGCCATCACGCGACCAACCTGATTTTTCACATCGCCAACACGTTGCTGCTGTTCCTCCTGCTCAAGCAGCTCACCGGCGCCTTGTGGCGCAGCGCATTGGTGGCGGCGTTGTTTGCCTGGCATCCGCTGCATGTCGAATCGGTCGCGTGGGCGGCCGAACGCAAGGATGTGTTGAGCGCCTTCTTTTGGATGCTGGCATTGATGGCGTACGCCCGCTATGTGACGGGCAATAAATGTCTCGTGGCACGAGCAGACCCCGCCTCGTTCCACGCCGCCCGCCATTCGTGGCCCCATTATTTTCTCGCGCTGTTTTTGTTCGCCTGCGGGTTGATGTCCAAACCGATGGTGGTGACATTGCCGTTCGTTTTGTTGCTGCTGGATTGGTGGCCTCTAAACCGGTTCGAGCCGGGAAATTTTGTGCGTTGCGCCGTCAGTTTGACGGTTGAAAAGCTGCCGTTCTTCGTGCTGACGCTGGCGGCGAGCATCGTCACCTATTTCGTGCAAACTTCGGGCCGGGCGCTTTGGTCGCCAGGCGTGCTGTCCTTTTCGGACCGTTTGGGAAACGCTTTGTGGGCCTACGAACGGTATATTTCCAACACCTTCTGGCCGGTGGACCTCTGCATTTTTTATCCGCATGCGTATCATTGGCCGTTGGCTCTCACCTTGAGCGCGGCAGGATTGCTGGCGTTGTGGTCGGGAATAATCCTCTGGCGGGCGCAGACCAATCCGTATTTGTTCACCGGCTGGTTCTGGTTCCTGGGGACGCTGGTTCCCACAATCGGCCTGGTACAGGTCGGCGCACAATCCATGGCCGATCGTTACATGTACCTGCCCGCCATCGGCCTGTTCATTCTGGTGGTGTGGGGCTTGAACGATTTTTTAGGCTGGCGCCCCCACTGGCGGCGAATCTTGGCTGTCGCAACAGGAACGGTATTGGTGGGTTCGCTGGTGGGGTGTTTATATTACACCCGAATTCAACTGAGTTACTGGCAGAACAGCATCAAACTTTTCACACACGCCATCGAAGCTGACCCAAATAATTTTGTCGCTTACACCTGTCTGGGCGAAACCCTCACCGACCTGGGCCTGAAGAAGGAAGCCCTGACATGCTGCGCCAAAGCGGTGGAAATTTCGCCGACCAGTCCGGTGGCCCAGTACAATTACGGGATGGCCCTTTTGCAGAACGGTCAGCGGGATGAAGCGCTGGCTCATCTGGACGCCGCCGGCCGGCTGGCTCCCCACAATTCCGAGATTCAATACAATCTCGGTTTGTTTCTGCTGCTGCACGACAGACCAGACGTGGCCGTCGGGTATTTCACCGCCGCCCTCGCTGACCGGCCGGACTTCGCCGAGGCGCATTACCGCCTGGCCCAGGCTTTGTGGCAACAGCACAAGGCCGGGGAAGCCATTGCGCATTACCGGGAAGCCTTGCAGCTCAAGCCGGACTTTGCGGTCGCGCTCAATGAGCTGGCGTGGATTCTGGCCACCGATTCTGATGCCAGACTGCGCTCGAGCGCGGAAGCCGTTCAACTGGCCCAACGCGCGTGCACAATGGCCCAAAACCAGCAGGCGGCTTTTCTCACCACGCTCTCGGCGGCCGAGGCGGAAGCCGGCCGGTTCCCGGAGGCCATCGCGGACGTGCAATCGGCCGCCAAACTTGCCCGGGCCGCCGGGCAAAACAAAATCGCCGCCCGGGACGCGGAATTGCTGAAACTTTACCAGGCAGGAACTCCGTATCGGGAAACCCATTGATTTCAAAAAATTATTCCATTCCTCATCATGCCCACGGCCCGACCAACTCGGAATCAACTTACTGCGGTCATTTGTCTCGTGCTCGCCGCGGTGACTCTGGTTGTGTATTGGCCGATTACCCGCCACAATTTTACCAATTTTGATGACGACGGATACATTACGGGAAATTCGCACGTAAAATCGGGGCTGACCTGGCCGGGAATAATTTGGTCGTTCAAGAGCACGGAAACCACCAATTGGCATCCGCTGACCTGGCTCTCGCACATGCTGGACTGCCAGTTGTACGGTTTGAATCCCGGTGGTCACCACTCGACCAACCTGATTTTTCACATCCTCAACACCATGTTGCTGTTTCTTCTGTTGAAGCAACTGACGGGTGCTTTGTGGCGCAGCGCAATGGTGGCGGCGTTGTTTGCCTGGCATCCGCTGCACGTCGAATCGGTCGCCTGGGCGGCCGAGCGCAAGGATGTGTTGAGCGCGTTCTTCTGGATACTGGCCTTGATGGCATACGCGCGTTACGCGCAGGAGTCCAAAGTCCAACCTGTCGCGCCGAAGCCGGGCGAAGGCGGAAGTCCGAAATCCAAAGTTTTTTACGGTCTAAGTTTGCTCGCCTTCGCCTGCGGGCTGATGTCCAAACCGATGGTGGTGACGTTGCCTTTCGTTTTATTGCTGCTGGATTGGTGGCCGTTGAACCGTTTTGAGCAGGGAAATTTCTTGCGTCCCACCGTCAGGTTGACGATTGAAAAATTGCCGTTCTTCGCGTTGGCGGCGGCGGGAAGCGTGGCAACCTATCTGGTTCAGAAAACCGGTGGAGCGGTATCGAATGACGCCTTTTCCTTTCGTCTGGCAAACGCGTTGTGGGCGTATCCGCGGTACATATACAAAACCCTCTGGCCGGTAAATTTAGCGGTGATTTATCCGTTCCCCGGCCACGGGCTTGCCGGCCTGGCAATCGCCGCTGCAATCCTGCTGGCCGTCGTATCGATTTGGTTTGTTTTCCTGGCCCGCTGTTGTCCCTGGCTGATGGTTGGCTGGTTTTGGTTTCTGGGGACGCTGGTACCGGTCATCGGGTTGGTGCAAATCGGTTCACAATCCATGGCCGACCGCTACCTGTACCTGCCCGCCATCGGCCTGTTCATTTTGATGGTGTGGGGCTTGAATGATCTTTTCGGTTCACAACCGCAGAAACAAAAAATTCTGGCCGTGGTTGGAATTGCCGCGCTGGCAGGCTGTCTGGATTGCACCCGGGTTCAAATCCAATATTGGCGGGACAGCATCAGCCTTTTTCGGCATGCCATTGAAGTCACTACCGGCGATTACGTCGCCTGCGCCTGTCTGGCCCAGGCGTTGGACGCCGTTGACCGGGAGGATGAGGCGCTGGCGGCTGCCACCGAGGCCGTCCGGATTGATCCGAATTATCCGCCCGGACAATTTTTTCTCGGCATGATTTTGCTGAAGGAAGGCAAACCCGATGAAGCACTCAGCCATCTGGACATTGCCGCGCGGCTCGCGCCATATGACACGACGATGCACTACAATTACGGCAAGGTTCTGCTGGATTTCAATCGCCCGGAGGAGGCGGCCGCCTGTTTTATCACTACTCTCGACAACAATCCGGATTTTGCCGGAGCGCACAACGGGCTGGGAAAAGCTTATTGGCGGCAAGGCAAATTGAATGAAACCACCAACCAACTTGCTCAGGCTGTGTCGCTTGAACCCGGCAATCCGCAATTTCACTACGATTACGGAACCGTCTTGCTCGCCACCGCAAATACGAACGAGGCCATCGCCCAATTCGCCGAGGCCCTGCGGTTGAAACCGGATTTTGCGGATGCTCACGGCAATGTGGCAATTGCGCTTATCCGGCAAGGTAAAACCAGGGAGGCGATTGCCCATTTTGCCGAAGCCGTCCGGCTGCAACCCAATAACCCGGACCGGCACTTTAACCTGGGCCTCGCCCTGCTCGACAATCATCAACCGGCCGAGGCCGCCGCCCAATTCTCGGAAGAACTCCGTCTGGCCCCGAACGAAACCAAGGCGCATTTCCGGCTCGCGCAAGCCCTGCAACAGCAAGGCAAACTGAACGGCGCGGCCGAGCATTACCGCGAAGCCTTGCGGCTCACTCCTGATTTTCCCGAGGCGAAAACCGCGCTCGATCAGATTCTTGCCGCCAACCCGGACCTGAAAACGGAACCTTGAGTGCGTACATTGGCACTACGCCGAAACAGCAACTAACGGCCAATGGACAAGCAGGCTTGGTTGCGGTAAATTTGAGCTTACAAAATCAGCCCAATCAGAAGTACCACATGACCCACGTATTTCGTTTTAATTTCCTCCTCCGTGCCCTTGCCGGCTTATTGCTTATCGGCGGCGTCCGTCACGCGTCCGGCCAGGTTACCAACGTCTCCGACAACGCCATCAGCAACATCATCGTCCGGGTGGCAAGCCACTGGCAATCCACGCTGGCAGACGGCAGTTATCCCGCGGCAACCACATTGTCGCAAGCCCAGTCTGCCACGGCGCCGACGGGCATCAACTGGGAATATGCCTGGGGCGTGAATCTTTACGGCCAACTTCACGTGAAAGACGCCACCGGCAACACCAACGCCGAATATTTCGCGCTGAACCACAACCTGATTTGCGCGCGTTATTATGCCTGGCTGATGAGCCTTACCAACACGCTCACCAGCACCTCCGGTCTGATGAGTTTTCAAGACAACAACGCCGTGCTGGGCACTTTCTTTACGCTGGGCAAACTGGATTATTGCGGCTCGATGACGGCGCAAATGCTGGAAGGCGCGCTGCGCCACACCAACGGTCCCACCGTCGAGCAGTTGCAAATGGCCATGGTCACCGCCAATTACGTTAGCAGCGGCCAACCCCGGACCAACGGCATCCTCTACCGGCCGGAACGGGGCGCCACCATCTGGGCGGACGACCTCTACATGAGTTGCCCGTTTCTCATTCGCTGGTATCAATACACTGGCAACACCAATTTCCTCGATGATGCCGCCAACCAGGTGATTGGCATGGCCGGTTATTTGCAGGATACTAACGGCCTTTGGTATCACGGCTACTATTGCACCAATCATTACGTCAACGGCATCAAATGGGGCCGCGCCAACGGCTGGGCGATGGTGACCACCGTCGAAATCCTTTCCGTGATGCCCACCAACCATCCTTCCCGCGCGACCCTGCTGGACATTTTGCGGCGGCACATTGCGGGTGTGGAAACGGTGCAGGATACCAACGGCATGTGGCATCAGGTGCTGGATCATCCCGAAGTCTGGAAGGAAACCTCCTGCACCGCCCTGTTCGCCTACAGCATCGCCCGGGCAGTGAACCGCGGCTGGATTGATCCCACCAATCTGGCCGTGGCGCGCAAAGCTTTTTCCGCCATTGCGCAATTACAGGTGAGTTCCAGCGGCGTCATCAGCAATATCTGTCCCGGTACCAGCCTGAGCAATAGCATCGCCTATTACACAAACAAACTTCAGCCGGCCACCGATGACCGGCACGGTCCCGGACCGGTCATGCTCGCCGGCGCGGAAATTTTGCTCACGCCCAGGTTGGGGATTGCCCGAACCGGAACGGCGGCAGCGATTTCCTGGAACGCCGGCCTAAGCAGCTTCAATTTGAATGCGACCGCGAATCTGGCCGATTGGAACGCGTGGACGAATTCCGCGACGCTCACCAACTGGCAGAACGTTGTCACCGACTCAAATGCCACTTGCCGTTTTTTCCGGCTGGGTGCCCTGCCGACGGCCTATCCGCCGGCACCGGTGAATTTTGAAGCGGAATTGCTCGCCCGCGCGACCAATGGCGCCACCGCCGCAGTGTCGGCGCTCGATACGAACGCCAGCGGCGGATATTACGTGACGTTGAACGGCGACAGCGTCGGAGATTACATCGAGTTCACCCTCACCAGTGTCCCGGCCGGCACGTATCATCTCAAACTGGTCTATCCCTCGGGCAGCAATCGCGGCCAGCTCGGCCTCAAGCTGGACGGCATTTCGCTGGGCGGCACGCTGGATGAATACTGGCCCATTCTGGTCTATCCGCTTTGGGACTTCGGCGCAGTCACGTTTGCTTCCACCGGCGATCATATTATCCGACTGACAGTTACCGGCAAAAATGCCGCGTCGAGTTCCTACACGCTGACGGCCGACAAATTCATCCTCACACCACAATAGTTCAGCGCCCATGCTGGACATGGCGCCGGTATTTTGAAAAACTTCGCGCCCGTGAAACAATCAATTGTCACTTTGGACATGGAAGGCGTGTTGACGCCGGAAATCTGGATTGCCGTGGCGGAAAAGACCGGCATCCCGGAATTGCGCCGCACCACCCGCGACGAGCCGGATTACGACAAGCTCATGCGCGGCCGCCTTGCTATCCTTGATAAACACGGTTTGAAATTGTCCGACATTCAAAACGTCATCGGTACGTTGCGCCCGCTGCCGGGTGGCAAGGAATTTCTGGATGAACTCCGCTCAATCGTGCAGGTCGTCATCCTGTCCGATACGTTTGAGCAATTCGCCGCCCCCCTGCTCCGCCAGCTCGACTGGCCCACGCTCCTGTGCCATCGGCTGGTGGTGGAAAATGACCGCATCGTGAATTATCAGTTGCGCATCCGGGAGCAGAAGCGCGAAGCCGTGGCCGCGTTCAAGCGGATGAATTATCACGTCATTTCCGGCGGCGATTCCTTCAACGACACTGCCATGCTCATGGAGGCGAACGTCGGCATCCTGTTCCGCGCGCCCGACGCGGTCAAAAAACAGTTCCCCCAATTTGAAGCTGTTGAGACCTACCCGGACTTAATGAAGTTAATCAAGGCGGCGATGGCGTAGCAGTTCCCAATCGTCCTCGTCCTCCTACTCGTCCTCAATTTTGGATTTAGCAGTTTCGATTACGATTACGAGGACGAGGACGAGGAGGAGGAGGATGGAAATCAGTCTTCCGCTTTAAACGCCCGGGAAATCAAATCCTGCACGGCTTGTTTGGGCTTTTTGCCTTCGTAAAGCAGCGCGTAAGCCTCGTCAATGAGCGGCGTGAGCACTTTCTTCTTTCGCGCCAGTTGGTGCGCGGACCGCGCCGTCGGGTATCCTTCGGCCAATTTCGGGTGTGATGCCTGGATGGCCGCGACCGTTTCGCCGCGCCCCAAACGTTCGCCGAGCTCGCGATTGCGGCTTTGCTTGGAAAAACACGTCAGCATCAGATCGCCCAGCCCGCTCAAGCCGGCGAACGTGTCCGCTTGCGCACCGCACGCCACGCCCAGCCGGCGCATTTCGGCCAGCGCCCGGGTGACCAGCCCCGCCTTCGTGTTGTCGCCGTAGCCCAGGCCGTCGCTCACGCCGGCGGCAATGGCGATGATGTTTTTCAACGCGCCGCCGTATTCCACGCCCAGGATGTCCGTGCTGCGATAAATGCGAAAACTGGGCCGGTGAAAAAGTCCCTGCACCGTTCGCGCCGTACCGTCGTTTTCACTGGCGCAAACCACCGCCGTCGGAATGCCCAGCGCCACTTCGCGGGCGAAACTCGGTCCGGAAAGCGCAGCGACGCGGTTGGCCGGCGCCTGCTCGCGCAGGATGCGACTCATCGTTTCGCCGGTCTCATATTCGATGCCCTTGGTCACACTTACCAGAGTAGCTGGATGATTTTTCAATTTCACCGCCACTTCGCGAAAGAATTGCGACGGGATGGCCAGCACGATGCCTTCGGCACCTGCCACCGCCCGGTTGAAATCCGCTTCCACCTTCAGTTCGGCGGGTAACGGCACCCCCGGCAGGTAACGCTCGTTTCGTCCACGCCGGATTTCATCCAACGTGCCGGTGTCAACGTCCCACAACGTCACGGCATTGGCATTTTCGTGCAGCACTTTGGCCAGCGCAGTTCCCCACGCGCCCGCACCCAGAACGGTAATTCTCATTTCGTTGCCTCCTGGATTTGAGGTTTCCTGCCGATGCGGCTTTCCGTTCCCGCCATGAGACGTTTGATGTTCGATTTGTGTTTGTAAATGGCCATGGCCCCCAAAGCGGTGGTCACCAGGCGGAGGAACAGGTTGTTTCCTGGCAGGCACCAGACCGCCGCCGGCAAAGCAACCGACGCCGCAATGGACCCGATGGAAACATAACGCGTCAGGACCGCAGCCAGCACGAAGGCCGCCACGGCGATCCCCACCGCCAGTGGCGCCAGCGCCAGATAAGCTCCCGCACTGGTGGCGATGCCCTTGCCGCCTTTGAATTTCAGCCAGCAGGTGTAATTATGGCCCAGCACCGCCGCAATGCCCGCAATGACGCTCAGGGTTTCAACCTCGGCAGCCGGCCCGTTGAACATTTTCAGCACAGATGGACATACCCAGGCCACTGCGGCATAACCCTTGAGCGCATCCAGAAGCAACACGGCGATTCCCGCCGGCTTGCCCAGCGCCCGCATGACATTCGTGGCGCCGATGTTCCCGCTGCCCACCGTCCGGATGTCAATGCCCTTCGCCCGCCCGACCAGATAGCCCGTGGGAATCGAGCCCAGAAAATACGCCGCCACGACAATGACAATGAAAGCTGGCACGACGGGAGTTTATGAGCGTGAAGTCCAAAGTTTAAAGTCCAAAGTTAACGTAAGTTTTCAGTTTTCAGTTTTCAGCTTTCAATGGCACACTGCCCGCATGGCATCAAAGGTCAAAGTCGCCGTGCTCGGCACGGGCTCGCTCGGTCAACATCATGTCCGCCTCTACGCCGAACTCGCCGCCGCCGGACAACTCGAACTCACCGGCATTTACGACGCCAACGCCGAAACCGCCCGTAAAATCGCCGCCAAATATAACGTCCGCATTTTCAATTCCGCCGCCGAAGCCGCCGCCGCCAGCGACGCGCTGAATATCGCCACGCCCACCACCACGCATTTCGAACTGGCCAAAGAGCTGTTGGCGCAGGGCAAACATGTCCTCGTCGAAAAGCCCATGACCGACGACACCGCCCAGGCCGCCGAACTCGTCCAGCTTGCCCAGAAAAATAATTGCGTGCTCCAGGTCGGCCATGTCGAACGGTTCAATCCCGTTTTCAAATACCTCGAAACTGTCGCCACCCAGCCGCGGTTCATCGAGTGCCACCGGCTGTCGCCCTACCCTGCCCGCTCCACCGACATCGGTGCCGTGCTGGATTTGATGATTCACGACCTCGACGTCGTGCTCGCCTTCGTGAAATCGCCCGTTGTCAGCGTCGAAGGCGTGGGCATTCCGGTCTTGAGCAAGAGCGAGGACATCGCCAACGCCCGGCTGCGCTTCGCCAACGGTTGCATCGCCAACCTCACCGTCAGCCGCATCAGCCCGGAACGGATGCGGAAGATCCGCGTGTTTAGCGGCCCGGACAATCCCTGCTACATCTCGCTCGATTACCGGGCACAGGAAGGCTTTATCTATCGCCTGGCTGGTGAAAACATGCCGGAAAGCTCGAAACTGAAGAAGGTTTTGGTGGCGAAGCTCGGCATCGGCAAGGACTCGGCCATCGTCAGCGAATTTGCCGGCAAAAAAATCGTGCGCGAACCGGTGCCGATTGCAAAGGACGAGCCACTCAAGCTCGAGTTGCAACATTTCGTCAATTGCGTCCGCGAAAAGCAGACGCCCATGGTCAGCGGCGAATCCGCCAAACGCGCTCTGGACCTGGCTTTCGAAATCACGCGGCAAATCCAGAATTTGAAAGCTTAACCACAGAGACGCAAAGACGCAGAGAATGAATGAAGAATTGGAAAATGCAGAGATCAGCTCTGCGTCTCTGCGGTAAAATAAAATCGTGACTCCGAAAACGTTCATGCTGATTGCCGGTGAAGCGAGTGGCGACACGCTCGCCACGGAATTGGTTTCTGCCCTGCGTGAGCAATCCTACATCCTCAACCCTCCATCCTCGCCCCGTTTTATCGGCGCTGGCGGACCAAAGATGGCCACCGCCGGAGTTGAACTGGCCTTCGACCTGACGCAACACTCGGTCATTGGCGTTTCCGACGTGCTGAAAAATCTGTTCGTCTATCGCCGGTTGTTCAACCAGTTGCTCGAACTGGCCATCAAACACAAGCCGGATGCCGTCATCGGCGTGGATTACGGCGGGTTCAATTTGCGCTTCGGCCACGCGGTCAAACAATATGTCCGCAAAAATCGATCGGCATCCCTGCCGTGGAACCCCAAAATCATCCAGTTCGTGTCGCCGCAGGTCTGGGCCTCGCGGCCGGGCCGGGCAAATTTGCTCGCGGCGGATTACGACCTGCTCCTGAGCATCTTCCCGTTTGAAAAGGATTGGTACGCCAGGCGCGTGCCGAATCTGCGCGTGGAATTTGTCGGACACCCCATGGTGGGGAGATTTACGAATGACGATTTACGATTGACGCGCCCTGAATCAGAAACCAGTAGGAGCCGAGGTGACGAGGCCCAAACCAAAGAAAAGTTAGAGACTCCTCAAGTCGTCTCCTACAAATCAAAAATTTTGTTGCTGCCGGGCAGCCGCAAGAGCGAGTTGCAGCGGCATTTGCCGCCCTTGCTCGGCGCGTTGAAATTGATTCGGGAGAAATTGCCGGAAGTCCGCGCCAAAATGGTTTTACCGAACCAGGAATTGAAGTCGTTGGCGGATAAGCTGGCACCGCAAGCCAAGGTCGAAATCCAAATCGGCAATTTGCCGGACGCGTTAGCGCAGGCCGATGTTGCCATTGCCTCGACCGGCACGGTCACGGTGGAATGCGCGTTCTTCGGCGTGCCGACGGTTACGCTCTACAAAACGTCATGGCTCACCTACCAGATTGCCAAACGCATCGTCACGGTGAAATCGCTCACCATGCCGAATCTACTGGCGGGCGAGGAGGTTTACCCGGAATTCATCCAGAACGACGCCACGGCAGAAAACATCGCCGGTGCCGCGCTGGAACTGCTGCAAACTGAGTCGCGCCGCGCCCAGATCAAAAAGCGTTTGGCCGAAGTGGTGGGAATGCTCGGCGAACCCGGCGCGCCGAAACGCGCGGCTATAGCGATCCTAGGCTTATTTGACTAAAGCAATGACCTTTTTTCGCTGTTACAATTATTGTAACAGCTATTACATTAATTGTAACTGGTCGCTCTTACGCAGCGAAATAATACCAGAATAAAATCTGTCGCATTTCGCGGTTTTGACTTTTCCCGTTTCCCCGTTATTCTGGCGGCATGGAATCGCTGCACGCGCCGTGGCGCATGGAATATATCCTGGCGCCCAAGCCACAACTCGATGCCAGCCTGTTCACCCGCATCGCGCAATCCAACGACGACGAGGCCAACCGCGTTATCGCCCGCGACCGCACGTGTTTTGCCCTGCTCAATGTCTATCCCTACAACGGCGGACATTTGCTGATTGTGCCGTACAAGGAAGTCCCCGACCTGAACGGCTTGACCGAGGAGGAACTGGCGGATTTGTGGAAGCTCACCCGCCGTTGCGTCAACGCGCTGACGCAGGTAATGAAGCCCGACGGCTTTAACATCGGCATCAATCTGGGCAAGGTGGCCGGCGCGGGCGTGGCCGGACATCTGCACATCCACGTCGTGCCGCGCTGGAATGGCGACACGAACTTCATGCCGGTGCTGGCCAACACCACCGTTTTACCGGCGGCACTGGACGACATCGCCGCCAAATTACGCGCGGAACTGGCAAAATGAAATTACGCTAGTCAGCTTTGCTAAAGGTGGTTCAGTGCTCTTTAACGTTGATCATCCTTTTTTTGTTTTAATTCGTGATAATAAAACGGGCGTTATCCTGTTTCTCGGACGGGTGGCCAATCCTCTGCAAAACGGCCAGTAATTCTGATACCCACCGAAACTCGTCATTTCGAAAACGCGCGGTTTGTGTGGCCGTTTTCATCTTTGCCAAGCCAGCATTTATCGTTTAACTTTCTGCCATGACAACGACGGTGGATGCGATTTATGAACACGGCAAACTGGTGCTGCCGCAGCCGTTGTCCCTGCTCGAAAAATCCCGCGTCCGCGTCACCATCGAATCCAGTGACGCCGAGCGGGAGAACTGGCTCAAATTGTCCGAGGCGTCCTTGATGAAAGCGTGGGGCAACGACGCCGACGACGTCTTCAATGAACTGCTCAAGAAATGACGTGGTTCTTCTGCCGATTCCGTTTACGGATTTGACCAGCCGCAAAGTACGTCCCGCCATCGTGGTTGGCGGAAACGGCGCAGACATATTTTTAGTTCCGATTTCGTCAGTGACGGCGAACACGGATTTTCCGTTGAATGAATGGCGCGCGGCGGGATTGAATGTGCCTTCCGGCGTCAAAGCCCAACTTGCCACCGTAGAAGAAAGATTGGTGGTAAAAGTGGTCGGTCAACTGGCCGGCAAGGATGTTCAAGTTTAAATGCACGTCTGCGGAAGTGGTTAAAATTATAATGGCTACTGAAACCCTTCATTACGAAAACGCGAGGTTCGCCCAGCAGCTTTTCAATCACGAACCGCGCAATCTTCAGTTGATTGAAGAACAACTCGGCGTCAGGGCGACCGCCCGCGAAGGCTGGATCAAGTTTGAAGGCACCGCCGATGCCGTTGAACGCGCCAAACAGCTTTTCGTGTCGCTGGAGAGTTTGCTCAAAGCCGGCGCGACCGTGCGCAATCGCGAGTTCGCTCATGCGCTGAACGTGGTCAAGAACGAGGGCGCTTCAACGCTCAAAGACCTGGTCAGCGACCGTGTGCTGACTCACGACCGCAAGCCGGGCGTCACCGCCAAAACCGTCGGCCAGAAAAAATATCTCGACGCCATCCGCAAGCACGACATCACGTTCGGCGTCGGCCCGGCGGGAACGGGCAAGACATATCTGGCAGTAGCGATGGCGCTGGCGGCGTTGCGCGACGGCAAAGTCACTCGCATTATTCTGACCCGCCCGGCGGTTGAGGCCGGCGAAGCGTTGGGGTTCCTGCCCGGCGACCTTTACGAAAAAATCACGCCGTATCTCCGGCCGCTCCACGATGCATTGCATGACATGCTGCCAACCGAGGAAATCCAGAAACACACCGAACGCGGCACCATCGAAATCGCGCCACTGGCCTACATGCGCGGACGCACGTTGAACAACGCCTTCATCATCCTCGACGAGGCGCAGAATTCCACCACCGAACAGATGCTGATGTTTCTGACGCGCCTCGGGCACGGCTCCAAGGCCGTCATCACCGGCGACGAAACGCAGATTGACCTGCCGCCGCACAAGAATTCGGGGTTACTCGAAGCGCATCGCGCGTTGAGAAATACCGAAGGCATCGCCATCGTGGAGATGGGCAAACGCGATGTCGTCCGCCATCCGCTCGTGCAACGCATCATAACCGCTTACGAGGAGCATCGGGGTGGAGCGAAACCAACCAACACAGAATGAAAATTCATTTATAGAAGCCGGGGTAACGAGGCCCAAATTGAATAATTAGAGACTCCTCACGTCGTCTCCCACAGTTAAACAGCATGGACATTGTCATCGCCAACCGCCAGCGCACGCGAAAAATCAATCGGCGATTGCTGAAACAAATCATCCGGGCGCTGCTGGAGAAACTGAAGTTGGAAACGGGGGAAATCGGGATCAACCTGGTTGGCACGCCGGAAATAATCCGGCTTAACGAAACCTTTCTTCGTCACGCCGGCGTGACGGATGTGATCGCATTTGATTACTCGGACAGCGTAGGACAGGCGTCACGCCTGTCTCATTCTAAAATTCCGCAAGTTGGAGACAGGCAGGATGCCTGTCCTACCCTTCACGGCGAGATTTTCATCTGCGTGGATGAGGCCATCCGGCAGGCGCGCCGGTTCGGCACGAGCTGGCAATCGGAAATCGTCCGCTATCTCGTCCATGGCATTTTGCATTTGCTGGGTTTTGACGACTCGGACGCAGTTGCCCGGTGCCGGATGAAACGGGAGGAAAACCGGCGGTTGCATGAAATTACCCGCCACTTTTCCTTGAGCAAACTCTGACCCGGCCTAAACTGGCCGCATGGAACAGAAGAGTTTGTTTGCCCGCTGGCGTTCGTGCTTTTTAACAGGACTGGCGGTCACCTTTCCCGGTCTGCTCACCCTGGCGGCCGTCAAGTGGCTCATCGGCACGATTTCCAGTGTGACGGATCTGCTGCTTTTTTTCCTGCCGCGCAGCCTGACGCATGAAAGCCTGGTCAACACCAGCGACGGCAAGGGGCCGATGTACTGGTACTGGAGCCTGGTGGCACTCGTACTCGCGGTGGTCCTCATCTCTATCGTCGGCGTCCTGGCGCGTTATTACATCGGCAAAAAGATCATTGACTGGACCGACCGGGTGTTGATGCGGGTGCCGTTCCTGAACAAGATTTATTCCGCCATCAAACAGGTCAATGACGCCTTTGCCGGGAATAAACATTCGTTCAAGACCGTCGTGCTTGTGGAATTTCCCGGACCGGGAAATTATTCCGTCGGCTTCATCACCAGCGAACAACGCGACGAGGTCCAGCTCAAAACCCGGGAGAAGGTGGTCAGCGTGTTTGTGCCCACGACTCCCAATCCAACCTCCGGATTTTTGATTCTCGTGCCCGAGGACAAAGTCACCAAGCTGGAAATGTCCGTCCCCGACGCCATCAAATACATCGTCAGCCTCGGCTCGCTTTCGCCGGAATACACGCTGCCACCGACGCCGACAGCAGAAAAACGAGAATAGAGGATGGAGGATGGAAAACAGCAAATTATGCCATCTACCATCTTCAATCTTCGAGCCTCGTTTCAGCAATGACTGAGTCAAGCACAGGCCTCATTTTGCGCACGCATCCGCTCACGGATACCAGCCTCATCGTCCATTGGCTCACGCCGGATTTCGGACGCCTGGCCACCGTTGCCAAGGGCGCGCGGCGGGCAAAGTCGCCGTTTCTCGGCAAACTGGATTTATTTTACCGGGCGGATTTTTCGTTCAACCGCAGCCGCCGATCCGATTTGCATACGTTGCGTGAAGTCAGCCTGCGCGAAACTCACAACCCGCTGCGGCAGGACCTTCGTCGGTTGCGGTTGGCCGCCTATGCCGCGGCGTTCATCGAGCAGGCCACGGAAACCGGGACGCCTTTGCCCGCCGTTTTTGACTTGATGAACGGTTTCGTGGATTGCCTTTGCCGGCAGGAGCCGGCGCCGCAAACGGTTTTTGCCTTTGAACTCAAGCTTCTGCACGAACTCGGCCTGAAACCGGACCTGGGAAAAACCAGGCTGACCCCCGGCGGGAGGCAAATCGCCCGCGCATTGCTGCAAAACGACTGGCCGGCGTGCAGTCGTTTGAAACCTGCACCCGCACAAACCGCTGAATTGGCGCAATTTCTTCATGGATTCCTGATTTTCCATCTGGGACACCTGCCCAAAGGGCGGACAGCGGCGCTGAAGGGCGATTAGCCCGGCTTCCGGCAGGTGCCTTCCGGCATACGCCAGGCTTCCTGAAACACCGTTTCAATGGCATGATTATTGCGGTTTTTCAATCATCGGCCGAAATGAAAAACTGGATTTTTAGATTTTCCAGATTGCGAATGCAGTTGGTTGGCAGCGTGTTTTTGCTCATCACGCCGGCCTGGCTGCTGATGTATATTTTCAAGCTGCCCATGAGCGGGTTTGTGGTGGGTATCCTGTCGCTGATTGCATCGTGGCTGGGCGGGGAGTTTTTCATTTTACGCCAGGTGCGGGCGTTGGACGAGGCCGCCAAAAAAATTGCCGAAGGCGACCTGAGTGCACGCACCGGACTGACGCCATCGAACAACGAACTCGGCGATCTTACCAAAGGCTTTGACCTGATGGCTGAATCGTTGGAACGCCATGTCCGTAACCTTGAAAACGCCGAAAAAAATCTGCTGAACCGCGCGTTCCAGCAAACCGTGGTCGCCGCGCTCGGACAATTTGCACTGACGAACAGCGACCTCGAGGCGCTGTTGAATCAAACCGTCATCCTCGCGGCGCAAACGCTGGACGTGGAATACGCCGCCATCTTCGAGCAATTGCCAGCCGGTCCGCTGCGGCTGCAGGCCGGTGTCGGCTGGAAGCCGGCTTACGACCATCAAACCGCGCTGCCCGGCAACGAGAATTCACCGATTGTCGAGGCTCTAAAATCCGGCGACCCCGTCATCACCGCCGACTTGAAATCCGAATCGCGCATCGCCGCGTCCCCGTTCCTGGCCGAGCATGGCGTGATCAGCGGCATCACCGTTGCCGTTCCCACGCACGACCGCGCCTATGGCCTGCTGGGCATTTACACCACGCATCCGCGGAAATTTAATTCGGATGAAGTGCAATTTCTCATGGCCGTCGCCACCGCCGTCGGCCTGGCGGTCGAACGCAAGCGGGCCGACGCGGAATTGCAGAAACTCGCCGCTTTCGTTCAGTTGAACCCGGACGCGGCAATGGAATTGAATGAAAACGCAACCATCACCTATTTCAACGAAGCGGCGCAAAGATTGGCCACCTCCGTCTCCCGGGATCATCCTGGTGAGATATTGCCGCCGGACATCGTTCGTATCATTCGCGATTGTTTAACCGGCGGGCAAAATAAGATACGTCTGGAAACCAAAGTGGAAGGACGCACGTTCGAGTGGTCGATTCATCCCGCCATGCCCAGCAACATGGTGCATTGTTACGTCGAAGACATCACCGAACGCCTGAGCCTGGAGGCGCAGTTGCGCCAGGCGCAAAAGATGGAATCCATCGGCCAGCTGGCTGCCGGCGTGGCGCACGACTTCAACAACATGCTCACCATCATTCAGGGACATTCCAGTTCGCTGCTTTCCAAGCCGTCCCTGCCGCCCGAAGTGGTGGACTCAGTCCAGGCCGTCTATTTTGCCGCTGAACGCGCCGCCGGCCTCACGCGCCAGTTGCTCATGTTCAGCCGCAAGAACGTCATGCAGCCGCAACTGCTCGACTTGCAGAAGGTCGTCGGCAACATGAGCAAAATGCTGGAGCGTCTCCTCGGGGAAACCATCGCGCTGGAATTTCAACGGGCGGCGGAAAACGCGTTTGTGCTGGGCGACAGCGGCATGATCGAACAGGTGGTGATGAACCTTTCGCTCAACGCCCGCGACGCCATGCCGCGTGGCGGCCGGCTGATCATCGGCATCGAAATCGTGGCCATTGATCCCGCTTTCATCGAGACCCATCCTCAGGCACGCACCGGACGTTTCATCCGCTTGCGCGTCACGGACAACGGCATCGGCATGGATTCCGCCACGCTGAACCGCATTTTTGAACCGTTCTTCACCACGAAAGACATCGGCAAAGGCACCGGCCTGGGCCTGGCGACCGTCTACGGCATTGTCAAACAACACGAAGGCTGGGTGGAAGTGGCCAGCGAATCCGGCAAGGGCAGCACCTTCGACGTCTTTCTTCCCGCCAGCGACAAAACACCCGCGTTCGTGGAAGAAGAAGCGGCCGCCAACGGCCCGATCGCCGGCGGCACAGAAACCATTCTCATCGTGGAGGACGAACCCATCCTGCGGAGTATGGCCCGTGACATCCTCGAAGAATGCGGCTACAAGATTCTGGAAGCGTCCTCCGGCAAGGAAGCGCTTGACGTCTGGAATCATCGGGCGGATGAAATTGATTTGCTGTTGACCGACATGGTGATGCCTGATGGCCTTTCCGGCGCGGACCTTGTCGAACGTTTGCAGAACAACCAGCCCGGTTTGAAAGTGGTCTTTACCAGCGGCTACACCGCCAATGAAGTGAACCGGAAAATGCTGGGCCGGACCCGCGCCAGTTTTCTCGCCAAACCCTACACCCATGCCGAACTGGCCCGAACCGTTCGCGATTGCCTCGACCAAACCAACGGCAAGAACGGGGTGACAGCGGACAATTGACCCGCATGGAAATCCACGCGCAGGGAGAGGCCAACGTCGCCATTTTGAGCGACATCCACTACGCCGGTCCCGACGAGCGCGCGCGCGGCGAAGATTACGAATTCCGCGTTATCGCCAATCCCCTCCTCCGCCTGGTTGCGCGCGCTTACCGCCACTGGATTTGGATGCGCCATCCGCTCGACCGGGGTCGACAGCTCGAACGTTTTCTGGCGGAAATCGGGCCGGTGGACTATCTCGTGGCCAACGGCGATTATTCGTGTGACAGCGGGTTTGTGGGAGTGAGTGACCCGGCGTCATTTCAAAGCGCCCGGGAATGCCTCGGCAAACTTCGCGGAAAATTCGGCGACCGCATGCGATTCATTATCGGCGACCATGAACTTGGAAAATTGCCCCTGTTTGGCGGGAAAGGCGGCATGCGGCTGGCAAGCTGGCATCGCGCCACCCGCGAGCTGGGTCTGCAACCGTTCTGGAAACTGGCCGTCGGCCGTTATTTGCTCCTAGGTGTGGCTTCGCCGCTCATCGCCCTGCCCGCGAACCAGGCCGATGTGGTTCCGGACGAATGGCCGGAATGGCAGTCCCTCCGCGAAGCGCACCTCGCGGAAATTCGCACCGCGTTTGATTCGCTCCAACCGGACCACCGCGTGTTGCTCTTCTGCCACGACCCCACGGCCCTGCCGTTTTTGTGGCGCGAGGAAGCCGTCCGGCGCCGGTTGCCGCAGGTGGAACAGACCGTCATCGGCCATCTGCACACGAAGCTGGTCTTGTGGAAAAGCCGAATGCTGTCGGGAGTCCCACCCATCCGGTTTCTGGGTCGTATCGTCCGGCGATACAGTTCGGCGCTGCACGAAGCGCATTATTGGTGGCCGTTCCGGGTACGATTGTGCCCGGCCCTGTCCGGTATCGAATTGTTGAACGACGGCGGCTATTACACGGTGAAAATTGCCCCCGAAGCCAATCAGCCGGCGCGGTTTACATTCCATCCGTTGCGCCGTTAAAAAATCAAACCGCGCGTGAACCGGCACCGCCTTCCTGCACCAATTTCATCACGGCTTCCACCGCCGCGTCGGCCTTGACGGATTGTAGCGCCCCGCCGCGCGGTTTGATTTCCACTTCGCCTTTGGCCAGTGATTTCTCGCCAATGCCCACGCGAATCGGGAAACCAACGAGGTCCGCGTCTTTGAATTTCACGCCGGGCCGTTCGTCGCGGTCGTCCAGAATCACTTCCACGCCGCGCGCGGTCAGGTCCGCGTAAATTTTCTCCGCCAGCTTCATCGCCGCGCTGTCCGGCGCCACCGCCAGCGGTGTGATGCAAATGGTGTACGGCGCCACGCTCAACGGCCAGATGATGCCGTCCTTGTCGTTGCATTGTTCAATCACCGCCTGCAACGTGCGGGTGACGCCGATCCCGTAACAGCCCATCACGCACGGCTTGCGATTGCCCGTTTCGTCGAGATATTGCGCGCTGAATTTGTCGCTGTATTTCGTGCCGAGCTTGAAAACGTGGCCGACCTCGATGGCCCGGCGGATTTTGAGAGATTTGCCGCACTTGGCGCAAGGCTCCCCTGCCCCGACGGTCCGTAAATCGAACCATTGCGTCACCTTGATGTCGCGTTCGATGGAAACGTTCTTCAGGTGAAACCCGTCCTCGTTGGCGCCGGTGGTCATGCCGTTTGCGCCGCGCAACCGTTCGTCGGCGAGAACTTTCACTTCCGCCGGGACCTTCACCACCGCCCCAAGACTGCCCGGATGCGCGCCGAGCGTGGCCAGGCATTCCTCCGGCGTGGCCGGTCGTGCGGCGGCGGCACCGGTCCGGGCCATGAACTTGGTCTCGTTCAACTGGTCATCGCCGCGAATCAAAATGAGTACCGGTTTGCTGTCGGCGATGTAAACCAGCGTTTTGATCTGACGATTGGCCGGAACATTGTGCTTTTTGGTCAATTCCTCGATGGTAACGACACCGGGCGTCGCAAATTTCTCGACTGCCGGGCCGACTTCACGCGTGGCGGTTTTGGGAATGCCGCTGGTGGCTTTCTCGATGTTCGCTGCGTAACCGCAGGCTTCGCAATAGACCACCTCGTTCTCGCCGGTCTCGGCGGGCACCATGAATTCGTGCGAATGACTGCCGCCGATAACACCGGTGTCGGCCTCAACCGGAAACGCCTTCAGTCCGCAACGCTCAAAAATGCGCGCATAGGCGTCGTACATTTTCTGATACGTAACCTGCGCCGCCTCGTCGGTCACGTCGAAGCTGTAAGCGTCTTTCATGATGAACTCGCGGGCGCGCATCAGTCCGAACCGCGGGCGGATTTCGTCGCGGAACTTGACGCTGATCTGGTAGAAATTCCGTGGCAACTGACGGTAGGAATTGATTTCGGCGGCGGCGGTGGACGTGATGACTTCCTCGGCGGTGGGGCTCAGGATCCATTCGCGGTTGCTACTGTCTTTGACCTTGTAAAGCACGTTGCTGGCGGTTTCGTACCGGCCGCTTTGCTGCCAGATTTCCGGCGGCTGGAGGGCCGGCATGAGCAATTCGAGCGCGCCCGCGCGGTCCATTTCCTCGCGGATGATTTGTTCCACTTTGCGCAGGGCGCGCAGGCCGAGCGGTAGAAAGGTATAAACGCCGCCGGCGAGCTTGCGGATAAGCCCGGCGCGCAGCAGGAGTTTGTGCGACAGAATTTCCGCGTCAGCCGGAGCTTCGCGGAGAGTCGGAATTAATGTCTGGGACCAACGCATGTGTATTTGAGATTTACGATTTACGATATACGAATCATCGAAAGTGCGGAGTTTGCCGCGTAAATCGTCAATCGTAAATCGTAAATTACTTCACCGTGTTTACCAACGGCGCCAATCCCTGAATCCGCACTTCCAACCGGTCGCCACTCTGGATGGAGCCAATGCCGCTGGGGGTGCCGGTCAGAATCACGTCGCCGGGCAGCAACGTCAGGTTGGTGGAGATGAAGCTGACGAGTTCGGCGGGCTTGAAGATGAGTTGCTTCGTGTTCGAGTTCTGCCGCAACTGGCCGTTCTGGAAAAGCTGGATCGTCAATTCGCTCGGATCAATTTTCGTCTCCACGTACGGCCCGAGCGGCGTGAAGGTGTCGAACGATTTGCACCGCGCCCACTGGCTTTCGGAATTCTGGATGGTGCGGTCACTGATGTCCTCGGCGGTGGTGTAGCCAAAGATATAACGCGGCGCCTGGGTGGGCGTGACGCTGCGGATTTTGCGGCCGATGACGATGGCCAGTTCGGCCTCGTAATCCGTGCGGTGTTCGCGGAAAGGAATTTCAATCTTGCCGCCGTCGGGCAACAGCGACGTGGTGGCTTTCAGCCAGAACAACGGTTCTTTCGGCAGCGCCTTGCCGGTCTCGCGCGCGTGGTCGGCGTAATTGAGGCCGACGGCGATGATTTTGGACGGAACGACCGGCACCAGTGTCTTGATGCCCTTGCCTGGAGTCGGCTTGCGGTCGAAGGACGGCGACCCGAAAACATCGCCACGCAAACGGAACAACTCCCCGTCCACGACTTTGGCGTGAAAGATTTCCTCACCCTTTTGAAATCGGCCAATGGCGGCCATGGCATTTATGATTTGCGATTTTTGATTTACGATTTCTAGATCGAGAAGCTGTTTCCCATCGTAAATCATAAACTACGAACCGTAAATGACATTGTTGCGGGGCGCCCCGTTTCCGGCTAAATTGTTCCAGTGAATCGCCTGACAAAACAGGAACAATTGGTTCTCTGTATTGTCCTGGGACTGTTGTTGACCGGCTGGGCGGTGAAAACATATCGCGCCGCGCATCCGGAGACAACCGTGACCCGGACGACGACACGTTAAAATGCAAGAAATCAATTTTGACGAGGCCGTGGAGCAGATTCTGGCCAAGGACGCGCGTTATACCCGCGAGGCCTACCTGTTTGTCCGCGAAGCGCTCGATTACACGCAGAAACTTGCGGCCAAAGAGCCCCGCGGGCAAATCCGCCACGTCACCGGGCAGGAATTGCTCGACGGCATCCGGCGGTTTGCCTTGAACCAGTTCGGGCCGATGGCGATGACCGTCCTGGAAGAATGGGGCGTGCACAATTGCCGCGACTTCGGCGAAATCGTTTTCAACATGGTGGAAATTGGCCTGCTGGCGAAAACCGACAAGGACAGCCGCGACGATTTTCAAAACGGCTACAATTTCACCGACGCCTTCCGCAAACCGTTCTGGCCACAGACCAAACTCGATTCGGAAAACAAGCCGATCGTCGGCTGAAAATTGTTCCCGGAAGTAGCCGCCGGGGAAACGAGGCGAAAACGGGATGCGGTCTTCAGGCAAATAAGTTTCGCGCGGATTCCGCCTGTTTCATTAACACCCGGCTTCAGCCGGGTGCCCAGCCGATGCCATCATAAAAAACGGTTTTAACCGTTTCCCTTGCTTGCACGGCATGGACGTCAATCAAACCGTTAAAACGGCTCAACTCCTCTTCGGCGCCGTAACTCACCGGGCTGAAGCCCGGTGTTAATGGAACCGCGAGCCTTGCCATTTCGGGGAAATTGCTTTGCCCCGAATCCGTTTCTCCCTATCCTGTCTATCTGATTTTGCCTTATGAGTGACACCTCAATTTCGACCCGGTCGGCGGCGATGAAAATTCCGTCGCTGCCGCCCGGCGTCACCCTTACCACACTGGAGAACGGGCTGGTCATCATCGTGCGCGAAGATCACAGCGCGCCGGTCGTGTCGGCGCAGGCGTGGTGCATGGCGGGCAGCATTCACGAAGGCAAATGGCTAGGCGCCGGCCTGTCGCACGTGCTCGAACACATGCTGTTCAAGGGCACCACCACCCGCCCCGGCAGCCGCATTGACCAGGAAGTACAGGAAGCCGGCGGTTACATGAACGCCTACACCAGCTTCGACCGCACAGTGTATCATATCGACGTCCCGGCCACCGGCACGAGTACGGCCATTGACGTTCTTTGCGACATCATGCAGCACGCCACTCTGCCCGACGAGGAACTGGCCAGGGAACTTGACGTCATCCGCCGCGAAATGGACATGGGCCAGGACGATCCCGGTCGCCGCTCCAGCCGCCGCCTGTTTGAAACCGCCTACACGCGCAGCCCGTACCGCTTCAACGTCATCGGCTATCCCGATATTTTCAACGAACTGAAGCCCGACGACATTCGCGGTTATTACGCCGAAAAATACGCGCCGAACAACGTCTTTTACGTCATCGCCGGCGACGTCAAAAACGGGCAGGTCGTCGAGCAAATCCGCACTGCTTATCGGAAAACCAAGGCTCGGGCGCTCTCGCCGGTGGTATTGCCGGAAGAACCCACACAAACGGCGGCGCGGGAAATCATCGAGGAAGCGCCCGTCGAACTCGGGCACTTTCATTTTGCCTGGCACATTCCCGAATTGCGGCATCCGGACATGCCGGTGCTCGATGTGCTGGCCGTCCTGCTCGGTTGCGGCCGCAGTTCGCGCCTCTACCAGCAGGTCCGCGAGAAGAAAGGCGTGGTGCATCACGTTGATGCGTGGACTTACAGCCCCGGCAATCCGGGTTTGTTCGGCATGAGCGCCATCGTGGATGCGGACAAATTCATCGAAGCCCGCGACGCCATGCTGGCCGAGGTGGAAAAGGTAAAATCAGCTTTGGTATCCGCCGGCGAACTCGGCAAGGCGGTAAAGCAATTCATCGCCGCCACGCTGGCCGCGCGCAAAACAATGGAAGGCCAGGCGCAAAATCTCGGCGGCAACTGGCTGGCGGCAAATGATTTGAATTTTTCCGAACGTTACCTCGAGGCCATCAAACGGGTGAAGCCCGACGACATTCTGCGCGTGGCGCGGGACTATCTGCCGGCGGAAAACCGCACCTTGTACGCGCTCCTGCCCAACGGCACGGCGCCCAAATTGTCCGTGATCGTGGAAGAAAAGGCCGAGCACGCCATCCAGAAATTTGAGTTCCCCAACGGCCTCCGCCTGCTCGTGAAGGAAGACCATCGCCTGCCGTTCGTTGAATATCGCGCCATGTTCCAGGGCGGTGTGCTCGCCGAAACTCCGGAAAACAATGGCCTCAGCCAGTTGACCAGCCGGATGCTGATCAAAGGCACGTCGCATCGCAGTGCCCGGGACATCGCGACGGAAATCGAGTCGGTCGGCGGCAGCATCGACAGCTATGGCGGCAACAACAGCTTCGGCGTCAACCTGGAAACCATGAGCAGCGATTTCACGACCGGTCTCGATCTGCTCGCCGACGTGGTGTTGAACCCGGTTTTCCCCGGCGACGCCCTCGAACGCGAGCGCGAGGTGCAAATCGCCGACATTTACGCACAGAAGGATAATCTGCTCAAGAGCGCCAGCCTGGCCATGCGCCGCGCGCTCTTCGGCAACATCGGCTACGGCCTAGATTCAACCGGCCTGGAGGAAGCCGTCGCCAGGTTGGCAACTTCCGGACTGAAATCGTTTCACAAAAAACTGGCCGTGCCCAACAATTGCGTCCTCGCGGTTTACGGCGACGTGAAAACAGCGGACGTCAAATCCGCCGTTGAAAAACATTTCGGCCATTGGAAACGCGGCCACGCCGCGGACGAATTGGCTCGCGCTGCGGGCGGCAAGCCCCCTTCCCTGTCGCAGCGGGTCGAAGAAATCCGTGACAAAAAGCAGGCGGTGATTGTCATCGGTTATCCCGGCACGACGATGCACGACGAAGACCGGTTCGCGCTGGAGTTGTTGCAGGAGGCGTGCAGCGATCTCGGCTCGCGGCTGTTTTTGCGGATTCGCGAGCAGCTCGGCCTGGCCTATTATGTCGGCGCACAACAGTTCGCCGGGCTCAAACCCGGTTATTTCGCCTTTTACGCCGGCACCGAGCCGTCGAAAGCCGCGCAGGTCGAGCAGGAAATGCTCAAGGAAGCCGCACTCCTGCGCACGGAAGGTTTGACCGACGAAGAACTTAAGCGCGCCAAGGCCAAACTCATCGGCCAGAAAAAAATCACCCGGCAAGAACTGGGCCATCTGGCTTCCACGACCACGCTCGATGAACTTTACGGTCTGGGCTACCAGCGCGCGGAACTGGACGACGCCCGGTTTGAGGCGGTGACGCTGGAAGAAATCAAGGCCGCCGCCCAAAAATACCTCAAGCCCGACGTGCAGGTCGTGGCGGTGGTAAAACCAGAGAAGGTTTAGGCGACTGTTCGAAGTGGCCGCCGAGGTAACGAGGCGGATATTCCGGCAAATCATTCGGCCAATTCCGCCTCCTTACGTCGGCGCCTACGGCCTACGCCAATCCGCGCCGTACTGGAAGCCGGCGTTCCGATTCAGGCCTTCGCCACCAATTGCCGCAGGACGTAGGGCAAAATGCCGCCGTGCTGGTAATAATCAATTTCAATCGGCGTATCGATCCGGCAACGTACCGGCACTTCTTCCACCGTGCCGTCCTTGCGTGTGATTTTCAACACGAGGTCCTGCTGCGGCTTGAGATGGGCATCCAGACCGACGAAGTCGTAAGTCTCCGTGCCGTCCAGCTTGAGGCTCTGTGCGGTGGTGCCGTCCTTGAATTGCAGCGGCAGCACGCCCATGCCGACGAGATTACTGCGGTGAATGCGTTCGAAACTCTGCGCCACGACCGCTTTCACGCCGAGCAGGTTGGTACCTTTGGCCGCCCAGTCGCGCGATGAGCCGGTGCCGTATTCCTGACCGGCAATCACCACCAGCGGCGTGCCGCGTTTCTGATATTCCATCGAGGCATCGTAGATGGAAACTTTTTTGCTTTCCGGCTGGAGCATGGTGTCACCGCCTTCCTCGCCGCCGAGCATGAGATTTTTGATGCGGACATTGGCGAACGTGCCGCGCGTCATCACCCGGTCGTTGCCCCGGCGTGAACCGTAACTGTTGAAGTCGGCAGGCTGAACGCCATTTTCGACGAGGTATTTTCCCGCGGGGGAAGTTTTTTTGATGGAACCGGCGGGCGAAATGTGGTCGGTCGTCACGCTGTCGCCAAAAATCGCCAGCGCGCGCGCGCCCTTGATTTCGCGGATTTCCCCCGGCTGCATCTGGAATTTCCCGAAGAACGGCGGTTCCTGGATGTACGTGGACTTGCGGTCCCAGCCATAAACATGGCCGGTGGACGACGGGATTTCGTTCCAGCGCGGATTTTGCGCGGCAAAATCCTTGAACAATTTGCGATAAACCTCCGGCTGCAACGCTGTCTGCATCAGCTCGCGGATTTCCCACAGGCTGGGCCAGAGTTCGCGCAGATAAACCGGTTTGCCATCCCGGCCCGTGCCAATCGGCTCGTGGCTCAGGTCAATGTCCACCCGACCGGCGAGCGCGAAAGCCACGACGAGCGGCGGCGACATGAGGAAATTCGCCTTGATGCTCTGATGGACGCGCGCCTCGAAATTGCGGTTGCCCGAAAGGACGGAGGCCGCCACGAGGTCGTACTTGCTGATGGCGTCCTCGACCGCCGCCGGCAGCGGACCGGAATTGCCGATGCACGTCGTGCAACCGTAGCCCACGAGATTGAAACCGAGCTTGTCGAGATACATTTGCAGACCGGTCCGGTTCAGATAATCGCTCACCACGCGCGAGCCGGGCGCGAGCGACGTTTTGATGACGGGATTCACGGCAAGTCCGCGCTCCACGGCTTTCTTGGCCAGCAAACCGGCGGCGAGCATGACGCCCGGATTCGATGTGTTCGTACAACTGGTGATGGCGGCGATGAGCACGCTGCCATGACGGAGGTCAGACTGCACACCGCGAAACGTCGCGGACGGGATCTGTTCCGCGGTATCGGGCGCGGGATGCTGGTCGCGCATCTCGGATTCGCTGGGTTCCACACCCAACTTGCGGTGGCCGTAACTATGATCAACGGGCGGATGGGCTTCGCGCGCCGTGTTGACGCGCGCGGTCACATACAAATCTTCCGGATGTTTGCCGAAACCGTTTTCCATGACCGACCGCGTCATCGCTTTCACGAACACTTCCTTTAATTTCGGCAATTCAATGCGGTCCTGCGGACGTTTCGGGCCGGCCACGCTGGGAACCACCGTACCGAGGTTGAGCTCGAACTCCTGCGAATAGGCGATGTCGCCCTTCTTCGGCATGCCGAACAGTCCCTGGGCGCGATAATAATTTTCGTAGGCCCGGCAATGCTCCTCGCTGCGGCCCGTGGCGCGCAGATAATTCACGCACTCGGCGTCAATCGGGAAGAAACCCATCGTCGCGCCGTATTCGGGTGCCATGTTCGCAATCGTCGCACGGTCCACCACCGGCAACGCCGCCGCGCCGGGACCGAAAAATTCCACGAACTTGCCGACCACTTTGGCTTTGCGGAGCATTTCGGTGACGGTAAGCGCCAGATCCGTGGCGGTAACGCCTTCACGCAACGCGCCGGTGAGATGCACGCCCACGACGTCCGGCGTGAGGAAATAAACCGGCTGGCCGAGCATGCCGGCTTCGGCTTCGATGCCGCCCACGCCCCACCCCACGATGCCGATACCGTTGATCATGGTCGTGTGCGAATCCGTGCCGACCAGGGTGTCCGGGTAATAAATTTGAGATTTGAGATTTGAGATTTGAGATTCGCCAGAGAGTACGCCTTGGGCGAGGTATTCCAGGTTGACCTGGTGGACAATGCCGATGCCGGGCGGGACGACCTTGAACGTGTCGAACGCCTGCATGCCCCATTTGAGAAATTGATAACGCTCGCGATTGCGCCGGAATTCCATCTCCAGATTTTTCTGCATCGCATCGGCGCTGCCGGCGAAATCCACCTGCACCGAGTGGTCCACGACGAGGTCCACCGGCACGAGCGGCTCGATGATTTTGGGATTCTTGCCCAGGCGCTGGACGGCGGAGCGCATGGCCGCCAAATCCACCAGCAACGGCACGCCGGTGAAATCCTGCAACACGATGCGGGCGACGATAAACGGAATTTCCTCCGTGCGGGTCTCGGTCGGCTTCCAATTTGCCAGGGCGCGCACGTTTTGCTCGGTCACCTTTTTGCCGTCGCAATTGCGGAGGACGGATTCGAGCACGAGGCGAATGGAGACGGGCAGTTTGCTGATGGGACCGACGCCGGCTTCTTCCAGCGCCAGCAGGGAATGGAACGCGCCCTGTTGGCCGTCGCCGAGATCAAATTTTCGCAATGTATTGAATAAATTGTACGATTCGCTCATTTAAATTCCTCAATAAGATACTCAAGTTGAAGGTTACGCCCGGACGTGTCAAGCGAAGGGGAATGGTGGCGCTGCCCTAATTTGGAATTACTCCTTATTTCTCCAAAATCCGTAAAGAACGAAAATTATCACAACTATAATGAAGCCAACCTCAAACCACCCCTGCGACGATTGGGTAAAACTCGGCATAAATACCGCCAATGGGTTCATGCAACCGCTTTATCAGTCCCGGCAGTGGAAAGCAATGAATTCCGTAGGCGTTGCCCTGGTTTGGTAGTAGGGCACGACGTAAGGAGTGCTGGCGCAACCTTCAGCCTTCAGCCTTTAGAATTCAGCATTTGTTTCCATTACGCTGGCCAATCTCGCCAGGCTGCTCCATAAAGGTGGTTTCAGCGATGGGAACCTTGGAATTTAGTCTTCCTTGGCACATCGCATTTGACAGTCACAGAAGCCGCATTATGGTGTTTGCGATACACGGAATCGCACCAAGGAAGCCATATATTTCTGTGATCACATAAACATGAACGAAAAAATTGTACAAATAATTCCCGCCGATGATTGGTTTGCCGTATTTAAGATGGATGACGAAGCGGAATTGTCCATGCCTCTGAACTGCTGGGCCCTGTGTCAAGAGGAGGATGGCTCTTCCCGGATCGAGGGCATCTATGTGGATGCAGCCGGTGATTGCACCGCGGCCAAATCGGCCATCAATTTCGTACGTTACAAAAGACTTTCAACGGTTGTCACCTGACACCTGATCTGGTTTCTCCAACACGGAGGATTTTTGGCGCAGGACCCAGAGGCCGATGCCGGCCGGCAGGGCGTGCGCCGTACATTTATCCGCGTCAATGCGTGGTTGAAATGTCTTTTTGCAAATTGGCTTTTCCCATCTCCCTTTCGCCTCATCTCCAGGTCACAACGATTTCTGAATACAGGCAGGTTTTGGTTTGGTGGGGCGAGCGTACTCG